>Ga0209026_1000013_pt1 | contig 415633 bp, 375 predicted proteins | sample AraplaCL_Col_mCL_FD_184262 | JGI IMG/M metagenome (GOLD analysis project Ga0209026, IMG submission 184262) | Arabidopsis root microbial communities from the University of North Carolina, USA - plate scrape CL_Col_mCL (SPAdes) (version 2) | ecosystem: Host-associated > Plants > Roots >... | reverse complement strand
CTTCGATGCGCTCAAGGATGCGCTGACCACGCCTGTCATCTTCGATGGCCGCAATCTCTACGATCCCAAGGTGATCGCCCGCTACGGCATCGAATATTTCTCGATCGGCCGGATGGCGGCATGACGGCGATCGTCGGCCTGCAAAACCAAACCCGCCTCGGCGAACGACAACGAGGCCGACAATGACTGCGCGCGTGGCTGCAGGAGGTTCGATCTGATGGTGCTCGACGTTGCGCCCGAAAAAATCGCCAACGAGCATTTCGACCTCGTCGTCATCGGATCCGGTTTCGGGTCGTCCTTCTTCCTGCATGAGTTCCTGAAGCGGCGCAAAGCCCGCGTCCTGGTGCTCGAATGGGGCCGCCACAACACGCATGAGTGGCAGCTCGGCCAGAATGCCAACACCGATATCGACGACGAAAGCACCTACAAGACCGACAACAGCGACAAGCCGTGGAACTACACGATCGGGCTCGGCGGCGGCACCAATTGCTGGTTCGCGCAGACGCCGCGCTTCCACCCCAACGACTTCAAGCTGAAGAGCACCTATGGCGTCGGCAATGACTGGCCGATCAGTTACGACGATTTGGAGCCGTTCTACTGCGACGCCGAAGAGGTGATGTCGATCTCCGGCGATCCGGATATGGCGCGGATGCTGCCGCGCTCGCGGCCCTTTCCGCAGCCGCCGCATCGCATGTCGACGCCCGACAAAATGATGAAGGCCGCTCAAGGAGATCAGCATTTTGTCATGCCGACGGCCCGCGCGCGGGTGGCGACGTCGCAGCGCGCCTCATGCTGCGCCAATTTGAGATGCTGGCTGTGCCCGGCCGACGCCAAGTTCACCGTCAACAACGGCCTCATGCATGTCTTCCAGCATCCGGATGTCTCGGTCTGCCTCGGCGCCGAGGTGCGCCGCTTCGATCACGCCGGCGGTTCCGCCCGCTCGGTGGTGTTCATGAACAATGGCAAGGAATATTCGGTCAGCGGCGATCTCTTCGTCCTTGGCGCCAATGCCATCCAGAGCCCGGCGATCATGTTGCGCTCGGGGCTCGGCGGTGAGTTCGTCGGGCTCGGCTTGCACGAATCCTACGGCTGGAATTACGAGGTCTATCTCGACGGCGTCGACAATTTCGACGGCTCAACCATCACCACCGGCCTGAATTTCGGCCTCTATGACGGCCCGCACCGGGCCGAGCACGCCGCCGCGCTCGTCTATTTCGAGAACCGCTGGCAGCACGGTATGCGCGCCGAACCGGGACGGTTGCGCCAGGTGCTGCCGCTGGTCATCGTCACCGAAAACCTGCTCGATCCTGAAAACCGCGTCGTCCTGGACGAGGAGGACAACGCCTTCGTCAGCTTCAAGGGTGCATCGGACTACGCGGCCAAAGGCATGGCCAAGGCGCTCGACAGGTTGCCGGGCCTGCTCAAGCCGCTGCCGGTCGAGAAGATATTCGATCGCGGCATCAGGCCAACCGAATCGCATGTGCAGGGCACCTTGCGCATGGGCACCGGCCCAGCCGATTCGGTGGTCGATAGCAACATGATCCACCATCAGCTCAGGAACCTCGTCGTTGTCGGCACCAGCACCTATCCGACCTGTTCCTGCGCCAATCCGAGCCTGACCGCGGCGGCCCTGTCGCTGCGGGCGGCCGCAAGGCTGGCGGCATGAGGGAGGTGCCGATGAAGATCACAAGGCGAACGGCGCTTGCCATCGTTGCCGGCGGCATCGCCTCGACCGGCATCGCGGCGGCGGCGGTTTCCTCTTTCTCGGATGAGGATCTGATCCGCGTCACGCTCGAAAAATACTTCGGGCCGCTTAACATGCGCATCGAGCACCTGCAGCAATTCGTGCTCGAATTCCAGGGCCGCAATCCGTGGATATTCCCAAGCGACAGGCTGGCCGACGTGGTGACGCTGGCCGAGACAGTAAAGCTCGGCAAGGCACGCGACCTGTTGCCGAGACAGAAGCGGCGCGATCTACGCCATTTCGACCGCTGGGTCATCGCCGAGTTCCATATGCTGACCGATTATTCCTGGCGCAGTTCGCCGAATGATCCGATCCGCTTCACCGGGTGGCATCCCTGCACCAATCCCTTCGCCAACCTCGACCCGCAAAGTGCTTGAACTCTCCGCCGGACATGCGCCGGCGGCCGAACGGAAATGTGACCAGGAGCCGGACATGAGAGTGCTTTTTGCAGTCGGCAATGGATTTCCCCCGCAATTCGGCGGCGGTGTCCAGTCGAGCACGCATCATCTGGCCGAGCAGTTGATCGAACATGGCCACGAGGCTTCGGTGCTCGCCGCCCTGTTCGGCGATGGCATGTTCGGGCTCAAGGCGCGGGCCAAGATGAAGCTGCTGCGGCAGCGCGCCGTCATCGACAGCTTTCCGGGCTACCCGGTGATACGCGCCTGGTTCCCATGGGAGGCAGCCGGCTTCGCCGTCAAGAAGCAGCGGCCGGATGTCGCCGTCGTGCAATGCCACCAGTCGGTCCCGCTCGGCAAGGCGCTGCAAGCCGAGGGCGTGCCGCTGGTCGTCTATCTGAGGAATGTCGAGTTCCATGAGCTGGGTGGCGATCCGCGCGAGCTGGATTCGGCGCTTTACATCGCCAATTCCGAATTCACCGCGCGCACCTACAGCAGAGAGTTCGGCATCGAATCCACCGTCATCCCGCCGACCATCAATCCTGGGGTCTACAGCACGGCGACCACTGGCGAGTTCGTCACCTTCATCAACCCTTACGAGGAAAAGGGCTTCGATCTCGCGGTGCGCATTGCCGCGGCCTGCCCGGAGATTCCCTTCCTGTTCGTCGAGAGCTGGAAGCTGGAGGATGATCACCGCGCCAGGATCAACGACACCATCGCGCCTTTCGCCAACATCAGGCTGGAAAACCGCACCAACGACATGAAGACGGTCTACGGCCGTACGAAAATCCTGCTTGCGCCGAGCAAGTGGGAAGAGGCCTGGGGACGCGTCGCCTCCGAGGCCCATTGCAGCGGCATTCCTGTCGTCGGCTCGCGACGTGGCGGCCTGCCCGAAGCGATCGGCGTGGGCGGCGCGGTGCTGGACTACGATGCGCCGCTTGCCGACTGGGTCGCGACGCTCAAGCGGCTGTGGAACGACAAACAGGAATATGAGCGGGTTTCCCTCGCCGCCCGCACCTTCTCCGAGCGACCCGAGCTCGATCCGGAACGCCAGTTCACCACCTTCTTTTCTTTGCTTGACAAGGCGGCTCAGCAACGCTCGCTGCGCGCCGCGTAGCATTGCGCGGTATCCGCAAAAGCCGCTGCGGGCCTGTCTCCGGTCCGGCAGCCGCCACTTAAGCGGCGAGGTCGGTGCGTCTGTAGCCGTGGATGGTCATGACTAGCTTGTCGGTAGGGGCCATCGGTTCCCATTTGCCGGCCCAGCGTGGATCCATCACGTTACCTGCAGCCACCCAGAGGTCGAAGTAAGGTTTCATCGGGTTGTCCGGAAATGCGCCGTTTGCTGTGTCAGCAGGCGTCACGACGGCTGCTTCCTCGCCGTCAATCAGGAAGGCCACGCGCTTACCGGCTTCATACTCGATGCCAAGCCGGTACCGCTGGCCCGACAGGTCGCCGAGCCGGATCCATTTTACCCAGACGCTCTTGTGCTGGTTGTTGACGCTCGCCCAGACCGTGAGCTGCAGTCCTTTGGTGCCCACGATCTCGAAATCGATTTCCTCGTGAGCCTTGTCGTTGAACGTCCACAGCGGGGCCGCGATAAGCCCCGGCCTCATGGTCGGCAGCGTGACATCTACTTCCCATCGCGCCGACGAAGACTCCGATTTGCCGCCGGCAATGACTTCCGCAGAGGCCTTTTCGCTGACGGTCAGCTGAAGCGCCCCGTCGACGATCTTGACGTTTGCCGCCTTCCAGTCATAGCCGCCGAGCTTGGGCTCGCTCCACTGCGAGGGTACGAACGGATTGTTGTATTTCCAAAGCTGGAGCTTGACCTTCGACCAATCGGGAAGCGGGTCGAGGGCGGGCTTTGCACCATCGGCGGCGGCTTGCGCCGAGGCGCCTGTCGCGACCAGCGGCATGGCCGCCGAGGCCGAAAGATATGCCAGCAGCTTTCTGCGCGTGAGGTCCATAGGCTTGTCTCCTGTAACGACTGCCCGATACGCCGGCGCAAACGATCAGGCCGGCCGCTTGACCCGGCTCTTCAGCGTTTCGTAGGCGCGCTCGCCAAGCAGCAGCCGGGCCGTTTTCTTGGCAATTGCTTTGCGGCCGTCGGGAGCATTGATCTGCCTGAGCCGCGCCGGAAGGTTGCGTGCCGCCTGCTCCAACGCCGGCAGCGACAGCGCATCGGGGAAACTGACGATGTTGGTCTCGACACAGAGCACCGGCTTGCCCGACAGCCTGGCGATCTTGAGCGCCTGCTCGTGCTCGCTCTCGATGAACAGGATGGCGTCGGACTTGCGGTAGAACTCCGCCTTGAAGCTGCCATGCGCGCCGAGCCGCTGCCGCTCGGCCTTGCTCGGCAGGTCGAGCATGATGAGCTGGTCGTATTTGATCTCGTGCTTGGCGAGCCATGCCTCGGTCAGCTTGCGGTATTTCTCCAGCCGGCTCGTCACCAGCCAGCCGATCTTGCGTGTCGGCCCAAGCAGCGGCCGCGCGGTGGCGAGAAATTTCTCGTAGGCCGGGCCGTCGTCATTTTCGTCCTCGGTCGGATCGAGGCAAAGCACGCCGTCAATGTCGACGCAGCATTGCTCGAGGAAGATGTGGTGCATGAAGTTCCATTGGAACATGCGCGGATGCGGCACGACCTCGAGAACGATGTCGGTCGCCTGGTGCTGCGGCTCAAGGCCGAACACCGCGGCATAGACGAAGTCGCCCTCGATGCCGGCGGCGGTGATCTTGTCGCGCGCATCGCGCATGGCGTTGCCGCCGGCGACGCTGTCGTCGATCACCAGGATCCGGCGCATTTCGGAATGCTGACGGTCGAGCGCCGCGCGCCGCTTGGTGATGCCGGAGGTGTAGATTTTACCGGCAAGGAAGCTGTCGAGATCGGTCATCGGGATGTTGGCCGTCAGGCTGACCAGCGTCGCCGCCAGGATACCGCTCCTCGGCACGCCCACCACCAGGTCGATGTCGCGCGGCAGCCGGTGCAGGTTGCGCAGGATGGCGTCGTTCATGTCTGAGATCGATCGGTAATTCATCGTGTCGCCTTACCTTCAAAAATCAGCGGTTTTGCGGCTTGCCGGCAGAGCCAGGCTCATTTCGCCTCGCTTGGCGCCGCCGTGAAGCCGCCGCGCGCCGGGATCAGCTTCAAGGCCTCGCGCAGCGCCTCGCGGCCGGCGCCGAATGCCAGCGCGACGAGGACGGTGATGGCATAGGCAAGCATCGCCCCGCTTGCCAGCGCCAAAACCGGTTGCGCCGGCAGCATCGGCTTGGCGAGCCAGATCAGGGCGAGTGCCAGATGCGCGCCAAGCACGAAGGGCGTTGCCGCGTGAAGGACATGGCTGGCCTTGAGCGGCCCGGCCTTGCCGACATAGAGCCACAGGAACGGTGTCCTGAGATATTCGCTGATCGCATAGGCGACCGCGACGCCGAGCGCGCCATAGGGCAGGCCGATGGCGAACGCCAAGACCGAGGTCACGGCCGTGACGATGCCCCAGCGCATGAAATCGCCGGAACGACCCTGGCTGACGAACAGCCATCCGGCCGGATTGTTGAGCGGCTGTAAGAGGCCGGCAAAGCCGAGCGCGAAAAAGATCGCCGCGCTCTGGCGCCATTGCTCGCCGAGCACGAAGGGAATGAGCGTGTCGGACATGGCGGTGGCGAAGGCAACACCCGGCAGCGCCACCAGAAGGATCAGCGGCATGACGCGCAGATAGGCGCTGCGGTAGCGGTCCGGCTCGTCCTTCAGCCGCGACAGTGCCGGCACCATCACCTTCGACAGCGGATTGGTGATCTGGCTGAGCGGGAACAGAAGCAGCTTGTAGGCGCGGTCGTAGAGGCCGAGCTGCGCTTCGCCCCAATATTTGCCGATCAGCACGTTGTCGAGGTTGCGGGCGAAGAAGTTGGCGAAGTTGAAACCGGTGATGCCGGCGCCGAAATGGATCAATTGGCTGATGCCATCGACCTTGCGCGGCAGGCCGGGGCGCCAGCGCGAGGACGCCCAGTAGCAGAGTGTCGGCAGCACCGCGCCGGTCAGCGTGCCGGCGAAAAGCGCCCAGTAGGAGCGGTCGATGAAAGTCCAGGCGATCGAGACGGCGAGGCCGGCAATGGCGCTGGCGACGTCGATGACGGCCAACCGCGAGAATTCCATGCGTCGCGTCAAAAGCGCCAGATGCTGCGCGCCGAGGCCATAGGCCATGATCTGCAGGCCAAAGGCGGCGACCAGTCCGGTGACACGCGGCTCGCTGTAGAAAGCGGCGACCAGCGGCGCAGCACCCGCGAGCACGCAGGCCAGCACCGCGCTGACCGCCGTGTTGATCCAGAACAGGTAATTGACCTCTTCGTGCCGGATGCCGGTTTTCTGGATCGTCGCCTGGGTCAGGCCGAAATCCTGGAACAGTGCAATGAAGGCAAGCACCGGCGCGCACATCGCCACGACGCCGAAATCCTGCGGCGACAGAAGCCGCGACAGCACGATGACGGAGATCATCTGCGTTGCCACCCGCACGCCTTGCGCCATGGCGGTGACAACGGCGCCACGCCCGACCGATTTGCGCAGGGAGCCCTCGGGCGGATCGAATGCACTGGTTTCCAAATTAGGATTCCTGATCTTAGCACCGCTCGACATCGTCGGACCGGCGCCCACCGCCATACGCAAACTACCCCAAGACGTTTTTGCAGTGCAACAAAAAATGTGCGACATTCGCTTCGCCGCACCAAAAATGTTGCAACGCAACAAAACTATAGATTGCGATTCTGTCGACGTTTGGCGAGGTGGTCGCGTAAGCCGGCTTGTACGGCGAACCCTTATCTCAAGCTGCTGAAGCTGTGCGAACCGGGTTCATATCCTGTTGGTCGAGATAAGCCAGGGGGGATTGCGGAGAGGAAATGTCGAGCGCCAGGTCCAGCCGGGCAGGGTCCTTGCTGCGCTCCTGCGCCACGCGGTCGTAAAGCCCGTCGAGAAATTCCCCCGCCGGCTTTGAGGCGAACATGACCTCGGCAGTTCGGCGCGCATGCCGGCGCAATGGCGCCATCAGCGTCGGCTGCCCGATATAGGGCGTCAGCCGCTCGATGGCTTCGGTGGCGAGGCGCTCCACTTCATCGCGGAAATACTGCGCATAGCTTGCATCGCCGCGCGAATCATACCCTGGGCTCCACCAATCGCCGACATCGTTCAGCTTCACCGGCAATGAAATTCCGTTGACGCCGTCAGCCAGGAATTCCGGCAGAGCGCAAACCGTCGTTCCCAAGACCGGCGTGTGCTCAGACATCGATTCCAGTGCCGAATAACCAAATGTGTCGCCGAAGGTGGTAAGGATGCTGAAATTCGAATTTCGCAGCAATTGCCGCACTGCATGATTGGGCAGTGGGCCATGATGTTGGACGTTCTTCAGGCTGAGCAGCCTGACATAGGGATCGAAGAAACCAGGACTTGTCGGGTCGGTCCATACAGAGCCGCCGACCTGCAAGCTGGAGACGATGTTTACCCGGATGGGAAGGTTCCGCTCGATCGCTTTTTCCGCGATCTTGACCGCCACGCATCCGCCCTTACGGCCGAAATGGGCGCCCACGAATGTCAGCACCATTTCTTCCGCGCTGCTTTCCGCCATCGCATCCTCGACGGCGGGAACGATGACGGTGGGATGGCGCACCAGAAGCTTATCCGTCAGCATGCCGACATCTGGATTGTCGGCATGCTGACGGAGAAAGCATCGGCGAGCAAAATGCGACAGGGCGATGATCCGTCGACAGCTCGGACCACTGATCCGTGACCGCATGTATTTGGCCATTCGACTGGTTTTGCGCAGTGCGAAGTGGCGCGGCAGATGGGATTCGAAGGTAATGATGTATCTGGAGGAATTGAGCGGTATCCGGTTGAATGCATGCACCAAGTCGACGGATCGGTCTGGCTCGATCAGCGTGACGCCTTCCAGTTTCGGCGAGACGAAGTTCAACGGCAGAAACCGCTTCCGCAGGATCGTATGTCGGGAGTAACGAGGTGTAACGAAGCTCGTCGGATATTTGTCATCGTAAACGGCAACGCGAAGTGACTCACCCATGGTACAGCCCCACTCGTTCAAACCAGTGGGTTGGGAGTCTTCGTAAATCACTCCCAGTAGCATAGAGTCGTCCCAACTCCACGCTTCCGCGCTGCAACCAAATGCAGGCGGTCATCCCCACGCTCAGTCTTGCGGCCCTACTTACGTTTACAAATTAAAAACCATTTTCTATTGCAGTGCAACATAATAATTTAGCAGACACTGATCCTGCTTGGATTCGGCAGGTCGGAGTTCGACCGCATGCTACGCAGTGAGCTTTTGCTGGTTGCCGAATCGGAGCCGTAAAGCAGCTTTCGGGCAGGCTGCCTAAGATTTGTGCGCCGCCAAAAGAATTTCCGAATTTTGCTACGCTGCACCAAAAATGTTGCGATGCAGCAAAAGCTGTACTAGCATCCCCGATGGGTGGGCCAACAGCGGTCGAGTTGCATGCTGCATGTCTTGTACCTTGTGCATGACGTATCCGACCCGGCGGTTCGCCGGCGGGTGCAAATGCTCAAGGCAGGTGGCGCCAGGGTCACCCTGGCGGGATTCCGCCGCACCACCAGTCCGGTCGCCGAGATCGAAGGCGTTGAGCCTGTCGACCTTGGCGCGACGCGCGACGGCCGATTCGCGCAGCGCATCGGCGCGGTCGCCAAGGCCGCCATGTCGATCGGCGCGAAGCTTGGCGCCGTGGCCAGGCCCGATCTCATCATCGCGCGCAATCTCGAGATGCTGGCGCTTGCTCGTCGCGCCAACGGCGCCTTGGGGTCGGACGTGCCGATCGTCTATGAATGCCTGGACATCCACCGCCTGGTGCTGCGCAACGATTTTGTCGGCCGGACGCTGCGCGGCGCCGAGCGCCATCTTGCGCGCGACGTGAAGTTGCTGGTGACCAGTTCGCCGGCCTTCATCGCCAATTATTTCGAGCCATTCGGGCAGATCGACGCACCTGTCGAGTTGATCGAGAACAAATATTTCGACACCGCGCCCATCGTGGCAGACGCGTTTTTCGAAGACAGCCCGCTGGCGCCGCCATGGCGCATCGGCTGGTTCGGCGCGCTGCGCTGCCGCCGTTCGCTGGAATTGCTGGCTGACTTCACTCGCCGGCAGAAAGGACGCTTCGAGGTCGTGCTGCGCGGCCGTCCGGCGCTGTCTGAATTCCCTGATTTCCATGGCTTCGTCGACGCGGAGCCATGGCTCTCGTTTCGCGGGCCCTATCGCAACCCGGAGGATATGGCGGCGATCTACCGCGAGGTGCATTTTTCCTGGGCGATCGACTTCTTCGAGGCCGGCCAGAATTCCGAATGGCTGCTGCCCAACCGCCTTTATGAGGGCTGCCGCTTCGGCGCGGTGCCGATCTCGATGGCCGATACCGAAACCGGGCGCTTCCTGAAAGCGCAGGATATCGGCGTGCTTTTGCCCGAAGCGACCCCCGAGGGCCTTGAAGCGATGCTCGGCCGGATGGATCAGGAGCGCTTTCGCGGGCTGAAGTCGCGCGTGCTCGCCCGCAATCCGCGCACCTGGAGCTACGACCGCAGCGATTGCCTGGCCTTCGTCGACAAGCTGCGTGGCCTCGCCGCGTCCCCGGGCATTTTCGCGACGGGAGCGGCGGCCTGATGGCTGAAGAGGGACACAGCACAATGGCCAAGGCCGGCGGATCGACGCTGATCGTCATTCCCTGCCTTAACGAGGCAGCGCATATCGGCGCGTTGCTCGAACAGCTGCGGCCGGCAGCGGAAAGGCTTGGCGCCCGCATCGTCGTTGCCGATGGCGGCAGCGCAGACGGCACACAAGCCATCGTTGAAAAGTTCGTGGCCAAGGACCCTCGGATCGTCCTGCTCACCAATCCGAAGCGCCTGCAAAGTGCGGCGATCAATCTTGCGGTGGCGACGTTCGGCGACAGCGCAGACTACCTGATCCGCATCGATGCGCATGGCGGTTATCCCGCGGACTATTGCGACAGGCTGGTCGAGGAAGCCCTTGCGACCGGCGCCGATTCGGTCGTTGTCTCGATGCTCACCAGCGGCACCGGCGCCGTGCAGAAAGCTGTTGCCGCGGCGCAGAATTCCAAGCTCGGCACCGGCGGTTCGAAGCATCGCCACATGTCTGAGGGCGAATGGGTCGATCACGGCCATCACGCGCTGATGCGCGTCGCCGCCTTCCGGGACGTCGGCGGCTATGACGAGAGCTTCAGCCACAATGAGGATGCCGAGCTCGACTATCGCCTGCGCCAGGCCGGCTACCGCATCTGGATGAGCGGCAAGACGCAGATGGTCTACTATCCGCGCGCGACGCTGAAGAGCCTCTATTTCCAGTATCTCGGCTATGGCCGCGGCCGCGCCAAGAACGTGCTGAAGCATCGCATGGTGCCAAAAGTACGGCAGATGATCCCGCTCCTGGTGGCGCCGGTGGTGCTGCTTGCCCCGTTCTCCCTCGTCCATTGGCTGGCCGCTGTGCCTTTCCTTTTGTGGGCGGCCGTTTGCCTCGGCTATGGCGCGGTCACCGCGATCGGCCAGCGCAATCCGGGCCTCGCCCTTGTCGGCGTGTCGGCGATGGTCATGCATTTCGGCTGGTCGGTCGGCTTCTGGCAGCAGCTTTTGCTGGGCCGATCCCAGCGCGGGGTGGCGTGATGGCTGGCCGCTCGATCGACATCTGCATCTGCACGTTCCGCCGACCGGAACTGGCCGACACCCTGCGCTCCATTGCCGCGCTGGAGAAGCCGGCGGGCTTCGAAATCGGCGTCGTCGTCGCCGACAATGACGATGAGCCCACAGCGCAGGAACTGGTCAAGACGCTGGCGCAGGACTTGAAACTACCGATCCGCTATCGTCATGCGCCGGCGCGCAACATTTCGGTCGCCCGCAACGCTTGCCTCGATGCCAGCGTTTCGGATTTCGTTGCCTTCATCGACGATGACGAGACGGCTTCCGCCGGCTGGCTGGTCGAGCTGATGGCGACGGCGGACGCCAAGGGCGCGACAGCGGTGCTCGGGCCGGTCCGCGCGCACTATCGCCAGGATGCGCCGGCCTGGATGCGCAAGGGCGATTTCCATTCGACCTTGCCGGTCTGGGTGCGCGGCGAGATCCGCACCGGCTACACCTGCAATGTGCTGTTGAGGATGGCCGACGCCAGCCTGCGTGGCCGGCGCTTCAGCCTGGCTCGTGGCCAGACCGGCGGCGAGGACACCGAATTCTTCGACCAGATGGTGAAGGTCGGCGGCCGCATTGCCTTCGCGCCGGATGCCTTTGTCGATGAGGTCGTGCCGCGCGGCAGGGCCGCGTTCGACTGGCTGCGCCGCCGGCGCTTCCGTTTCGGTCAGACGCATGGCCATCTGATCGGCAACAATGCCGGCGGTCTGCGCCGCGCCGGCCAGGTCGGTCTGGCTTCCGCCAAGGCCGCCTATTGCTTCGGCATGGCCGCTCTCACCGCCGTCAACCCGGTTCGCCGGAACCGCAGCCTGCTGCGCGGCATTATGCATGTCGGTGTCATCAGCGGTTTGGTCGGGGTTCGCGAAATTCGCCAATACGGCCTTGCGCCGCAGGAAGGGGACAAGCGTGCAGCCTGACGTCAGCTTCGTCATCGCGGCCTACAATGCCGAGGCGACCCTTGATCGGGCGATCGCCAGCGCCATCGCGCAGCGTGGCGTCACGGTCGAGATCATCGTTGTCGACGATCAGTCGCGCGACCGCACGCTCGAACTGGCGCGCGCCTATCCGGAAGATATCGTGAAAGTGGTCGCGCTGCCCGCCAATCGCGGTCCGGGCGGCGCCCGCAATGCAGGCCTCGGCGTGGCGCGTGGCCGCTGGGTGGCGGTGCTCGATTCCGACGATGCCGTGCTGCCCGACCGGCTGGCGGCCATGATTGCCCGCGCCGAGGCGGCGAGCGCCGTGATTGCTGTCGACAATGTTCAGGTCGTGCGCGAGGACGGCACGCCCGACGACATCATGTTCCCGGCCGACCATCTGGAGGGCCTACGCGAAATCTCCCTGGCCGATTACATCGCCGGCAATCTGGTCTTCGAATCGCGCTTCAACCTCGGTTACCTGAAGCCGATCTTCCAGCGCCGCTTCCTCGATGAGAACCAGCTGCGTTACGACGAGAAACTGCGCATCGGCGAGGACTATATTCTGCTGGCCAGTGCTCTGGCCAAGGGCGGCCGCTGCGTCGTCGAGCCGAACGTCGGCTACATCTACCATATCCGCACCGGCTCGATTTCACGCGTGCTCGAACTACATCATGTCGAGGCGATGACGCGGGCCGACGCGGCCTTTGCCGCGGCGCACAGGATGGACGACAGGGCCAAGGCCGCCTTCGCCTTGCGCGGCCGCAGCCTGCGCAAGGCGGCGTCGTTCCTGTCGTTGGTTCAGCACATCAAGGCGCGCGCGCCGCTCAAGGCATTGGGCGCGGCGCTCAGGGATCCGGCTGCGGTCAGGCATATGGGAATGCCGATCGCGGTCCGGCTGCGAAGGGTTACGGCACGATTTGCCGTGGGGGTGGGGAGATGAAGCATGCGGGCGAATTTTTAGAGCATGATCCCAAAAAGTGGGAACCGGTTGTGGAAAAGATCATGCTCCAACAATGATTTAGCCAGCGACAGGTAGAAATCTTTTCTCTCGAGAAGGAATAGCAGATGCAGAAAGTCAGGAAGGCAGTCATCCCGGTGGCGGGACTCGGAACGCGGTTTCTGCCGGCGACCAAGTCGATGCCGAAGGAAATGCTGCCCGTTGTCGACAAGCCTGTCGTGCAATACGCCGTCGACGAGGCATTCGAGGCCGGCATCGAGCACATCGTCTTCGTCACCGGCCGCAACAAGGCGGTCATCGAGGACTATTTCGACCTGCATCCTGAACTGATCGGCACGCTGGAACAGACCGGCAAGAAGGCGCAGCTCGAGTCGCTGGAAAGCCTGCTGCCGGTGGCCGGCGCCACCAGCTTCATCCGCCAGCAGTCGCCGCAAGGCCTCGGCCATGCCGTCTGGTGCGCGCGCGACGTGATCGGCAACGAGCCCTTCGCGCTGCTGTTGCCCGACATGGTGTCCTTCGGCGGGCGCGGCTGCCTTGCCGAGACGGTCGATCTCTATCATCGCACCGGCGGCAATGTCATCGCCGTCGAGCGCTGCGATCCGTCCGAGACCAGCAAATACGGCATTGTCGGCCGCGGCGCCGAAGTGGGTTCGGGTTTCGAGGTGAAGTCGATGGTCGAAAAGCCGGCGCCCGCCAACGCCCCGTCGAACTTCTACATCAATGGCCGCTATGTGCTGCAGCCGGAAATCTTCGGGTTGCTCGGCAACCAGCAGCGTGGCGCCGGCAACGAGATCCAGCTCACCGACGCCATGGTGCGCCTGGCGCAGAGCCAGCCTTTCTACGCCCAGCCTTTCGACGGCCGCATGTTCGACTGTGGCTCCAAGGAAGGCTTCATAGAGGCCACCATCGCCTTTGCCTTGGCGCGCGACGACATGAAGGGACCGGTCATGGAAATGCTGCAGCAATTCGTGCGGTCGCATGAACGCCGGGAAGTAGCCGCATAATGCCCATGTTTTGGGTGCATATGCGAAATTGCGATGGCGCGACAGCCACGCCGGCGCGCTCGGGCCTTCGGGCCCGGCGCGTCCCCGGCACCGATGTCGCGCGGTCTTTTCTGGTCATGACGCCGATCTAACAAGGCCGATAGCGCCTGCAACCTGGAATTGGACCGAAGATGAACTACGCCAACTTCCCTCTCGACAAGAGGATGCCATTGCCCAGCGCCGATCAGGAAAAGGGTGAAGACTTCATCGACGTCGAGCGTCTGCTTGGCATGGCTGCCAGACAGGCCAAGGTCGTGGCGGTTTGCGCCCTGATAGGTCTGTTCCTGGGCGTGATCTATCTGCAGACCACGCCCAAGCAATACATGTCTGTTTCCAGCGTCCTGATCGACGAGGGCCTGAACAAGGTGGTCGACGACATCTCGGCGGCTTCGGCCACCATGCAGACCGACTCCTCGATGCTCAGCCAGATCGAGATCCTGACCTCGGCGCGGCTGGCCTCGGTGGTGGTCGACAAGCTCAAGCTCGACCAGAACCCAGCCTTCATGAACCCGCCGCAGTCGGCGCTGGTCAAGGGCGTCGGTTTCCTGCGCGGCTTGGTCGGCTATTTCCGCAGCAGCTCGGCGGACCAGATCCCTGGCATGGAAAATGTCGACGAAGCGACGCGCGAGGCGATGATCAAGACGGCGACGCATGACTATGCCGTGCTGAAGCTGCAAAGCGAGGTGCTGGCGCAGCGCAACGGCCGCAGCTACGTGATTTCCATCGGCTACCAGGCGGCCGATCCTGCCTTGGCCACGGCCATCACCAAGGCCTATGCCGATGCCTATCTCGCCGACCAGCTCAACGCCAGCTTCGACGCTACCGAGCGCGCGGCCGTCTGGCTGCAGGGTAGGCTGTCGGAGCTTCGCCAGAGCTCGCAGGAAGCGGCGCTCGCGGTGGAGAAATTCAGGGCCGAGCATGGGTTGTCCGCCAACAGCGACGGTCAGCTGATGAGCGACAAGCAGCTCTCCGACCTCAACGCCCAGCTGATCGTGGCGCAGGCCGACACCGCGCGCGCCAGCGCCCGCTATCAGCAATACAAGGCGATCGTCGATAGCGGCTCCGAAAGCGCCTTCAACGATTCGGCCATCGGCGCCGACCAGCCGAGCAGCTCGGTCATCATCGCGCTGAAGACGCGCTATCTGGCCATCGCCAAGCGCCTGCAGGATGTCGAAACGAATTTCGGCAAGGATCATCCGCAGGCGATAGCCTTGGCCAAGGAAAAGGCGGATGTCTCGGCGCAGATCTTCGGCCAGTTGAAGCAGCTTACCGAAAGCTACCGCAACGATTATGAGGTTGCGCAGGCGCGCGAGACCGCGATGCGCGAAAAGATCAGCACCGCCGCCGGCAAGAGCTCGATCGACAACCAGTCGCAGGTCAAGCTGAAGGAGCTCGACCAGCAGGCGCAGGCGCTGACCACGCTCTATCAGACCTTCCTCAGCCGTTACGAGGAAGCCTCGCAGCAGCAGTCCTTCCCGGTCGGCAAGGTCCGCATCATTTCCGACGCGACAATGCCGCTCGCCGCTTCAAGCCCCCGCACCTTGCGCGTGGTGGCGCTCTCCCTGGTGCTCGGCCTGATGCTCGGCGCGGGCTTTGGTGGCCTCAATGAGTTCAACGAGCGTTTCTTCAGGACGGGCGAGGACGTTCGCGACCGCGTCGGGCTGAAATTCCTCGGCTATCTGCCCACCATCGGCGGTGGCAAGGCCAAGGACGCCAAGCCAGACGACCTGCCTGCTGACGGCAAGGTCGCCAGCCTCTTGGCGGCCGAGAAGCGAGCGCGCATGCGTGTCAGCATCGACGCCCCGGCCTCGATGTTCTCCGAGACGCTGCGCAACGCCAAGATCGCTTTCGACGTCGTGATGGAAGATCGCGGCAGCCGGGTGATCGGCGTCATCTCGGTGCTGCCTGGCGAAGGCAAGTCGACAGTTGCGGCCAATCTTGCCGGCCTGCTTGCCGTCAACGGCGCCAAGACGCTGCTGATCGACGGCGATCTGCGCAACCCGGGCCTGAGCCGCAGCCTCGGCATGGAAGCCGAGCAGGGGTTGATGGAAGCCGTGGTCAACGGCCAGACCTGGCAGTCGGTCGGCAAGGTCGATCGCCAGACCAAGCTCGCCATCATTCCCGCCGTGTTGCGCGGCCAGTTTTCGCACACCAGCGAGCTTCTTGGTTCGGCCGGCATGCGGCGCTTCATCGAGAACGCCAAGGAGACGTTCGAATACATCGTCGTCGATCTGCCGCCGCTCGGCCCCGTTGTCGATGCCAAGGCCTTCGCGCCGCTGGTCGACGGCTTCGTGATGGTCACCGAATGGGGCCGCACGCCGCGCGCCATGGTGCGTTCGACGCTGGAAGCCGAACCCTACATCGCCAACAAGGTCGTTGGCGCGGTGCTCAACAAGGTCGACTTGAAGAAGCTGGCGAAGTACGGCTCGCTCGGTGGCTCGGAAAGGTTCTTCGACCGTTACTCGACCTACTATCTGGAAAAGTCGGAAGCGCGCGCCAAGCAGGCCGCCTAGAGCACGAGGCCGAGCCGAACGCAAAGGTGCGAAGCAGTTTTTCGTCCGAAATTGCGCAGAAACGAATCCTTAGAGCGGTTCAGCGATTCCGGGAAATGCTGAACCGCTCTAGGAGCGACTAGCGCGCCAGGGATGAAGACTGACGCGCGGCAAGCGAGACAATGGCCTCGCGGATCCAGCGTTGGCCGCTGTGTCCGTGACTGCGCTCGTGCCACACCATTCCCACCGCAAAACCTTCGACCGGAAAGGGACAGTCCATCACCTTGAGCTTGTCCGCGCGGTCGCGCACCAGCCGTTCCGGCACGAGCGCAACAAAGTCCGATTGAGACACGATCTCGGGGACGAAAAGGAACGAAGCCGCGGAAAGCACCGCGTTACGCTTATATCCAAAAGCGGCCAAAGCGCTGTCTACAGGCGTCACGAAGCCGCCGCCGTCCAGGGATACGACCACCTGTTCCAGCGCGGCGAATTCGGCGACCGTGATTTTATCCCGCAGCCGCGGATGCTCCTGGCGGCCGATCAGCACGTAACGCTCATCGAACAAATGTCGGGCGCGAAGACTTGGCGGGGCCGCTTGCGGCGTCATGAGCGCCAGATCCACGTCGCCGCGCGCCATCTGCGCTTCCAGCTGCGGCACGTCCAGATTGCGTATCGCCACGCGAACGCCGGGCGCGCGCGTCCTGAGTTCCACGACCAGCGGCTTGACCACCGCTGCCTGCAGGTAATCCGTACAGGCGATCGCGAAGGTCAACGTGGCCTTGGCCGGATTGAAATTCCTGTGCGAGGCGACCGTGGCGCGAACCTGATCAAGGGTTTGGCGCAGCGGATCGAGCAACTCCATTGCCTTGACTGTCGGCGTCATCCCCCGCTGGGCGGGAATGAGCAACTGGTCATCGAACTCCTGCCTGAGACGATTTAGCTGGGCGCTTACCGCCGGCTGGCTCAGGTTCAATCGCGCAGCCGCTTTCGTGACATTTCGCTCGATGAGCAGCGTCTCCAGGGTAACCAGCAAATTCAGGTCCAGACGCTTGGTATTCATGGCATGGATAGTAGCCGAACATTTCTACGATTTCAAATATAGCTCGGAGCGGCGGAGAGTTTCTGGCTGAAGGCCAACGTCGCAGCACGCCTCCTGGCAGCCCGGTGTGGTCATCAATCGGGGCGGAAGCGGTTTCCGCCTTTCAACCGGGTAATCAGCAATGAACCAAGCCGATACTTCCAAACCTTTGATCACGGTAGTTGGTGCCTCGAGCAAGCAAGGCCGCAGCGTGGCAAACTCCTTGCTCGACAGCGGGCGCTACCGGGTCCGCGCCCTGACACGGCGCCTTGACAGCCAACCTGCGCAAGCCTTGGCGAAGAGGGGCGCCGAGGTCATGGCGGCGCCTCTTGAGGTCGGCAGACAGGCCGAACTGACCGAGGTGCTGAAAGGCTCGGCCGGGGCGTTCTTGATGACGCCGCCCATCGTCAAGGTGCCGCCGGCGGAACCCGAACTTGAGCTCGGCAAGGAATTGGCCGATGCGGCCGTCGCCGCCGGTGTCGAGCACGTGGTGTTCAGCGGACTGGAGAACGTCGAAGCGATCACCGGCGGCACCAAGTGGGCGCCGCATTTCACGGACAAGGCAAAGGTTGAGGACTACATCCGCGGCTTGCCCGTCCGCAGCTCGTTTGTGTACCTGGCATTTTACTACACCAACTTCCTGGAATACTACGTGCCGAAGACTGACGAGGACGGCATAACGTTTGCCGTATATCTGCCGCCGGACATCCCCATGCCGTTCTGTGATCCGCTCACGGCGGCCGGCCCGGCGGTGCGCGAGGTTTTCGATCATCCGACACGATACGACGGAGCAGTGCTGCCGGTCATCGGCGAGTTCATCTCGGCACGACAAATGGTGGACACGTTTGCGCGGGTGACAGGACGGCGCGCGCGCTACGCCTCGGCTTACTCGCGCCGAGACTTGTTGCATCACTTCCCGGGTTTTGCCGGCAACGAGCACTTGGTGCGCGAGCTGGTGGGTATGGTCGAATACGCCGTCGAATATGGCTATTACGCCCCTCGGCGCGATCTCACCTGGAGCCGCAAGATCGATCCAAATGCCGCTACCTGGGAGCAGTTCCTCGAGCGCAGCAAATGGCAAGGCGGCCTGCTGTCCTACGGCGCCGCCGCCGAAGTCGAACTTGCAGCGAGCTGAGGCGGCGAACCGCGCTCGCACCATGGTGCTGCGGCTGCTCCGTCCGAAACTGCAAGGAAACCTGGAGTGGCGCGAAACGCTCCTGGCTTAGTTTCCTGACGACAGCAATCGGCCATATTTGCCGACGATTCTGAGCGCGGTCAGCCGTCCCGTCCCGAAGGCGCCGGTGTCGATGTCGATACGGCGTCCGTCACGCAGTGGGGCATCCACGATCGTGTGTCCATGCACCACCCAGCGATCGAGACGGTGCGCCGCGCGGAAAAACTCCTCGCGGATGTTGAGCAGGTCGTCCTCGTCCTGTGCCTCGAGCGCGACGCCGGGCCTGATGCCGGCATGCACGAAGACGAATTGCTCCGAGCAGACCATGACCGGCAGCGAGCGCAGGAAATCGACATGGCTGGCCGGAATGGCCTCGCGGATGCGCGCGTCGATCTCCCCCGAAGTATAGAGGCTGGCGAGGTGGTCGGGGTCGACGCCGTAGGAGAACAGTGTTTCGCGCCCGCCATAGCCGAGCCACGGGTCGCGCGACAGATAGCCGTCGAGATAGTTGAGCAGCGCCACCTCGTGATTTCCCGCAAGGCAGACGCGCAGGAAGCCTTTTGGGGCCGGCGCCATCAGGTGTTCGATCACACGCCGCGAATGCGGTCCACGGTCGACATAGTCGCCGAGCATGATGATGATCTTGCGGCCGCGGAACTGCTGCGCGTCCAGCACGATTTTTTGCTCGAGCGTGCGGAGTTCTTCGTAGCAGCCATGCACGTCGCCGATCGCGTAGACCACGGTGTCGCGCATATCCATAACCAGTCGCTCACGCGGTACGGCGCGGGGTCGTCTCGATCGCTGGAACAGGCTCACGGATTGAGGCTCGGATGCTCGCACTGAATTTGCGCCTCGATATCACGCGAAATGCAAACAATTCCACACCGCGACAACGCCACCCTGATAGCGCGCCAATTGCCTGACATCCCGGGCGGGCGCTCAGGCGGCCTTCAGTCGGTAGCGGAACAGCGTGTGGTCGAGCATCAGCCGGATGCGCGGCTCGGCCTCGGCCGCGATCAGCCAGCTCGCCGCGATCATTGCCGCGCCGACAATCGGGATCGCGGCAAGATAGGGCAGGCCGGCCCGCATCAGCGCGCCCAGCATCGCGGCGCCGACGACGTCATGGATGAGATAAAGCGGATAGGTCATCAACCCGATCCGGCGCCAGCCGTTCCAAGAGAGGTCGAGGTGCAGCGACCATGCCATCAGCACGATCGCAATCAGGAAGACGGCGATCGGCGGCGCATAGGGCATCACGGTCTCGACCTTGATGCTGTGGACATCGACCGAGCTGGCGATCTGCAGCGCACCGCCGATGAGAAACAGTCCGCAGAAGCCGAGGCGCGGCATGGTCAGTGCCTTGAAACGCATCAGCCAGATCAGCACGCCGACGGCGAAGAAGGCGCCGTGATGCACCAATGTCAGCTGCAGCCAGCGCGTTTCGGCGAGATCGGTCAGGCCGAAGGCGAAATAGGCGCACCAGAACAATGTGCTGACGAGGCCGATCACGATGGCGACGGTTTCCATTAGGTCGAAGCGACCGAGCCGCAGCAGGATCCAGACAATGGCGTAGAAGGCGATCTCGATGCCGAGCGTCCAATAGACGCTGTCCACCCAAGGATCGAAGGGAACGAACAGGCCTGTGCGCATAAGCCGGATCACGGCGTCCGTCGGCCAGGACAGGCCGACCATGAGCAGCACGACCGCGGAGATCGGCGCGCAGACCCAGACCGCGGGCACCAGCCGTCTGAAGCGCGCCTCGACGAATTTGAGTGGCGTCGAGTTCTCTGCGCTGAAGGCGATGACGAAACCGCTGATGATGAAGAACACCTGCACCCCGACCCAGCCGGAGCCGACAAAAGCCATTTCGGGATGCGGCGGGATACCGCCGGTGGCGCGCGCCGAGATGCCGTCGGGAAACGCCCAGACCCAGAAGCCATAGTGATAGAACATCACCATGACGGCAGCCAGGAAACGCAGGATGTCGACACCGCCGAATGTCGTCTTGTGCTGAGCCATGCCGTGCCTTCGGTATGGCCCCCCAGGCAAAGTTTAAGGGCTATTGCTGCATTGCACAACAGACGATTGCGCTGCGGGAGGAAATCATGCTGCGCGCAGCATCGACCTACACGCCGATACCGCGCGCCTTCAGCGCCACAGTGATCTCGTCGAGGATCACGGGGTCGTCGATGGTTGCCGGCATCGTCCAGTCTTCCTTATCGGCGATCTTCTGCATCGTGCCGCGCAGGATCTTGCCGGAGCGGGTCTTGGGCAGCCGCTTGATCGTCACCACCGTCTTGAAGGCCGCGACCGGGCCGATACGCTCACGCACCAGTCCGATCACCTCGCTTTCGATGGTGGCCGTATCGCGCGACACCCCGGCATTGAGCACGACGAAACCGAGCGGAATTTGACCTTTCATGGCATCGGCAATGCCGATGACGGCGCATTCGGCGACATCGGGATGCGCCGCCAGCACCTCTTCCATGGCGCCGGTCGAGAGCCGATGACCTGCGACGTTGATGATGTCGTCGGTGCGCGCCATGACATAGAGGTAGCCGTCCTCGTCCATCAGGCCGGCATCCGCCGTCTTGTAGAAGCCGGGGAACTCTTCGAGATAAGCCTGGCGGAAGCGGGCGTCGGCGTTCCACAACGTCGGCAGGCAACCCGCCGGCAACGGCAACTTCACCACGACATTGCCCAGCGTGCCGCGCGGCACCTCATGGCCGGCATCGTCCAGGATGCGTATGTCGTAGCCCGGCATCGGCACACCGGGAGAGCCGTATTTCACCGGCAACAGGCCGAGCCCGGCCGGATTGATGGTCATCGGGGAGCCGGTTTCCGTCTGCCACCAATGGTCGACGACCGGACGGTCGAGCTTCTGCTCGGCCCATTTGATGGTTTCAGGATCGGCGCGCTCGCCGGCAAGGAACAGCGTGCGGAATTTCGACAGATCGTATTTCGGCAGGAACTCGCCCTTCGGATCCTGTCCCTTGATGGCGCGGAAGGCTGTCGGCGCGGTGAACAGCGCCACCACGCCATGCTGGGCAATCACCCGCCAATAGGTGCCGGCGTCTGGCGTGCCGACGGGCTTGCCTTCGAACAGCACGCTGGTCGCGCCATGCAGCAGCGGCCCATAGACGATGTAGGAATGACCGACCACCCAGCCGACATCGGACGCCGCCCAGAACACTTCGCCGGGCTTGACGCCGAACTCGTTGTCCATCGTCCATTTCAGTGCGACCATGTGGCCGCCATTGTCGCGCACGATGCCTTTCGGCTGGCCGGTCGTGCCGGAGGTGTAGATGATGTAGAGCGGGTCGGTGGCTAAAACCGGCACGCAGTCGACATTGGCGCCGGCCGCACGCTCGCGGGCGACCGCGTCGGCATAGTCGAAATCGTAATTGTCCTTCATCTCGCAGCGCAACTGCTCGCGCTGCAGGATCAGGCAGCCGTCGGGCTTGTGCTTCGAGATCTCGATCGCCTTGTCGAGCAGCGGCTTGTAGGCGACGACGCGTCCGGGCTCCAGGCCGCAGGAGGCAGTGATGATCAGCTTCGGCTTGGCGTCGTCGATGCGCGTGGCAAGCTCGTGCGAGGCAAAGCCGCCGAACACCACCGAATGCACGGCGCCTAGCCGCGCGCAGGCCAGCATGGCGATCGCCGCCTCCGCCACCATCGGCATGTAGATGATGACGCGGTCGCCCTTGCCGATGCCGCGGTGCCTCAGCACCGAGGCCAGCGCGATCACTTCGCGCTTCAGTTCGGCATAAGTGAATTTCTTGATCGTACCGGTGATGGCGCTGTCATGGATCAGCGCCAGCTGGTCGGCCCGCCCGCCCGCCACATGGCGGTCCAGCGCGTTGTAGCAGGTGTTGCAGGTGGCACCGACGAACCAGCGGCCATAAACACCCGCACTCGGGTCGAAAGTAGCTTCGGCCGGCGAATACCAGTCGATTGCCTTTGCCGCCTCGGCCCAGAATCCTACGGGGTCGCGTTTCCAGCCCGCATAGACTTCATGGTAGCGTGAGGCCATTCATTCCTCCCAGGAACATTTCGTCGCCTGGGAGCAGCCATAAGCCGGTTTTGCTGTCCACGCCACAGGCAAACACCGGACACCGTTTCCGGTCGAAGCGCCATCGGGCCGTCTGGTATGGAAGCTTGTTTAAAGCGGCAATGCCGCCAACATAAGCCCCACGCCGCCCGCAATCAGAATAGCGGCGGCCAATGCTTTCCGATGGCGCTCGAACGCCGTCGGAGCCCGTTCCCAATTGTAACGCATGAACTGATCAACTCCCCAAAGCCCGACGGACTCATAGCTTACCCAGGGGAAGGATGGCAAGTCGAACCGAAGTCCGTCGGCTTGACAGCCGGCGCAACCACCCGTCATCCTCCCGATGTGGATTGTCTACCGGGGGTTTTGATGAAGAAGACTTACGAAAAGCCGATATTGGTCAAGCGACAGAGCCTGTCGAGCGTCGTTGCCGGCCCAAGTGGCCCGATCGGTCCGAAAGGCTGAAGACACCAGGTCTGCTTGGTCGAGAATGTGGCTGATGTGCTGGTTGCTATGCCACGTTATGGACGGCGCCACTGCGCCGCGCTAATTGATCTGCGGCTAATGGAGCGGGCGTATGGCTGAAATAGTTTCGGAAACGGTGCTGCGCATGGCGGACGACGCTTCGGTGCAGCATGTCGGCGATGGTGCCGTGGTGCTTCTGGCGCGCAGTGGCCAGCTCTATACGTGCAACGACACGACGGAAGCCTTTCTCGACAAGGTCGACGGCGCGCGCAGTCTCGACCAGATCGTCGGCCTGCTGTCGAATGAATTCGAGATCGACAAGGCGACGCTCGACCAGGACATGACCGCACTTGCCGCCGAGCTGGTGGCGGAAGGCATTCTCGCCGACCCGGGCGCATAATGGCCGACGGACCGTTTCTGCGCGCGCTGTTTCGCGTTCATCTGTGGCTCAGCGCGCGGCTGATGCCCGCGCTTGTCGGGCGGCGCGATTTCGAAGGCGTGTTGAAACTGGCGCCGCTGGACTTGCCTACGCCCTATCGCGACCTGCCATGGACCTACATCGTGCAGTGCGTCAACCGGACTGTGCGGCGCCCCTGGTTCATGCGTGACCGCCGGTGTCTCAGGGAGGGCCTGCTCGGTTTTCGGTTCCTGCGCATGGCCGGTCTCGATCCCGACCTGCATTTCGGTGTTGACGCGAAGTCGATGCATGAGCCGCGCCTGTCGGCGCATTGCTGGGTCTGCCTCGACGGCAAGCCGGTGGTGAGCGACAGCCAGCCCGGCATGGTGGAAATCTACCGCCACCCGTCCAGCGCAAAGGCGCCTGCTACTTGACCGATCAGACAACAACCTTCCGCTATGACCTCATGGGTCAGGTCATCGGCATAACCGCCGCGCGCGCCGATCTCTGGCCGAGCTTCGATCTGATGCTCGGCTCCTTGCGCATGAGCGAAGCCGTCGAGTCGGGTTTTCGCGTCAACATCGTCGAGACCGCTGAGCTGCCGGAGAATCCCGAAGGAAAGCTCGCTTTCGACGGCGAGGTGCCGGTGGACGGCCATTGCCGGATGATCGACGCTGGCGCCGTGTTTCACCTGATCTTTCCCGGTCTGCAGACGGTATCGATCCACGACGCCGAGCGTTGGGCCGAAGTCCGCGTTCATCCCGACAGCAAGATCAAGTGGACGCTGCTGATGATGGTCATCGACGCCGCGCTCGATGCCGGCGGACAGCATATGCTCCACACGGCTGGGCTCACTTTGCCCGGCAGCGAGGCGCTCGTGCTGATCCACGCGCCGAGCGGCACCGGCAAATCGACGACGTCGCTGGCGCTGGCATCGCAAGGCTTTGGCCTCTGCTCCGACGATGTCATGATCCTTGCTGCAACACCGGAAGGCGTCACGGCCTGGGGCATGCCGCGCCATGTGAAGATCCATCGCAACACCGCGGCGATGCTGCCTTTCGTCTCGCCCTGCCTTGGCGACACATGGAACGCCGAGGACGAACAGGCGGTTTCGCTGGAACAGCTCGGCGAAATCATCCGCGTCGAGGATGTCCGCGCCCGTCCGATTGCGGCGGTCTTGCATCTTGCACGCTCGGCCGATGGCGAGACCCGGCTGCCGCCGCTGGCCAGGACGGACGCCATGGTGGCTTTGGCCGCCGACAATGTGCGGACCGGAATGACCGGTCTCATGCCACTGCAGAAAAGGCGGATGGGAACGATCGCGGCATTGGTGAAGACGGTCCCGACCTTCACACTGGAGGTCGGCAGAAGCCCGGCGGACGCGGCCGCGTTGATTAGGCAAGCGCTGCCAGGCTGAAGCCCACGGTCAGTCCGTCACGCCAAAACGCTTGATGTCGAAAGATCGTGACTCCTGTCCGGTCCGGCGCCTCGACTGCCATCGCGACAACAGCCGGGAAAGCTTGCCATAGGCAAGATGGGCGACGCGCGCGTCGGCGCAGTCGAATTCCACCAGCCCCCATCGGAGTTTCGGCGCTTGACCAGTCGGCGGACCCAGGCGTCGCACAGGCTGAGCCAACCGGACGGCCTGGCCTTTTATCAGGACAATGACCGAAACGCTCGATCCGACGATGCGGCACAGGCGACCGACATACTCGCTCGAAGTGTGCAGGCCGACGATCAGCGGATCGCGCTGGAGACGCGCCCAGACATAGGTCCCGTCCGGCTGCGGCGCTCCGGCAAGTTCGCCGCGACAGAACTCAGGAATGACATCCGCCACCAACGTGGCCATCGCTTCGGTTAAGGCCTGTTTGACGGAGCCTGCCGAATGCCAGTCTTCTGCGGCAAATCTCACCTGTGCGATGATATCGCCTTGATCGAAGCCGGCAGTCATATTGTGCAGGGTCACTCCGCCATGGACGTCATGCATCTGGTCGATAACCAGCCGATGTATCGGATGAGGGCCGCGATAGTGCGGCAAGAGCGCGGGATGCAGGTTGAGGCCGCCTTTGGGAAACAGCCCCAGTACGGTTTGCGGGACCCGTTTGCCATATCCGAAACAGACCAGGAGATCGGCGCCGGATGTGCCGAGTTGTTGCTGGATTGCATCCCAGTCATCGGACGGGCCGAGTTCCACCAGCCTCGGCGTCGTGCGCCCAAGGTGAGATCTCAGCGCAAACCTTCGGCGCCAGCGACGGCGCAAGGTGCTGAAACTACGGTGTTTGCCGGCACGCGGACCCGGCACAACGATTGCCGCAATGCGATGGCCCTTGTTGACCCAGCCTGCCAGCATGGGGGCGGTGACGGCAGAAACCTCGGTGACGAACACGGCCGAGAGCGGTTTTTCCATTCGACGTTCAAGCCGGATACGGTCTTTGCCGTGCAAGCCGCTGCACCCAGCGGAAGGCATCGCGGCTGAGCCGCGAGCGTATCTTGTCGCGCGAGTTGACGCGCAGCAGCGTGTTGCCGGTGATCAGCCATTTGGCGAGCCGTATCGAAAGGTCTGGCTTGATGCGGTTGGCAAGCTCGATCGCGCGCGGCGCGCCGAACAGGCGTCCGGTCACGTTGAGGACAGTCGCCAGTTCGAGTTCGATGCCGGTCATGCGGGCGGCCTCGAGCAGGCGCGTTTCCTCTGCCGGCGAATTCAGCGCGCGCACGCCCTGCAACACGTCGACGCACAATTGCAGCCGGTGGAACTTGTGGCCGCCGGCTGCGTGGACGATGGCGATGGTGAGCAGCGCCGTCGGCGTGTCGGTTTGGCCGCCGTCGATCGCCTGCAATTCACGAAAGCCGAGGGAGAGCCGGCGCCGCATGCCGGTGTCGTGAACCAGATTGCCGTGCAGCTCGATCAACAGGCTGGAGTTCTCTTTCTCCAGCCATTTGAACTCTTGCAACTCGCGCGATTCCGCCTCGTCGCTGCCGAGCTCGAAGCCGCATTCGGCAATGGTCCTGTTGGCCTCGGCAATGCTGTCGGGCTCGACAAGGATGTCGATGTCGGTGAACGGGCGGTCGGCAAGCTGGCGGTAGAGCTTGCGCGCGAATACAGGCCCCTTGACGATCCGGGCCGGGACGTTCTTTGCCGCCAGCGCCTTCATGATGCGGTCGCCATGGTACTGCAGCAGCATCGCCTGTCCGGTCGCCATCGTCGCCTGGTCGCGCAATTCGGCCAGCTTCTGCTGCAAGGCGGCGTCCTTCGGCAGGTTGGCGTCGCCAAGCTCCCTGAGCTTGCGCAGCATGATCGGCAGCACGCCGTGGAATTCCGCATTGGCCAGCAGCGCCAGCAGCCCGTTTGCCGAAAGCTCATTGCCCGAAACCGCCGGCGCATCAGGATCAGCGAAACGGAGCAGCAGTTTTTCATCGGCAGGCGAAAGAGTTGGCAGCATCAATCCGATCGGCATTCGTCTATGGAAGACATATATTGTGGATAGGGTTGCAGAAAAGCCTCAGGGATGCCAGCAGCGCGAAAGCAAAGCGCTGACTTGAATTGACACTGCGAACAAATTTCCTGCATTCTTTCCGCCTTGGGTTTGAAGGATGCGGAAAATGATCAAGAAGAAGTACCAGGCACCGATGCTGCACAAGGCGGGCAAGCTGTCCAGCGTGGTTGCCGTTGCCGTCCCGTCAAAGACGCCGGTCTAGCGCAATCCAGGAAAAGTGCGGTCGGTTTCCGTCCGGAATTGCGTGAAAACAAAGAGATAGAGCGGTTCGCCGTTTCGGTGAAACGGTGAAATGCTCTAGTATAGGAATTTCGCAACCTGGCTCAGCCGAGGTTGCTATAGTCCCCAGCGCAGCGCCGCCGTGTGCACCGGCGCGTCCCATAGCGCCGTGGCCTCGTCGTCGAGCATGGTCAGCGTGATCGAGCAGCCGGCCATGTCGAGCGAGGTCACGTAAGACCCGACCAGCGAGCGGGCCACTGTCACGCCCTGTCTCTCGAAGATTTTGCGGGCGCTGTTGTACATCAGGTAGAGCTCCATCGACGGCGTGCCGCCGAAGCCGTTGACCAAGAGCAGCGCCGGCCCCTTCGCGCGATTGCCGAGATCGCCGGCGATCGCCGCGCAGACTTCCTCGGCAATGGCATTCGCACTTTTCAAGCTGTCGCGTCGCCGGCCGGGCTCACCGTGAATGCCGATGCCGAACTCCATCTCGCCGTCGCCAATCTCGAAGGTCGGCTTGCCGGCCGCCGGCACGGTGCCGCTGGTCAGCGCCACGCCCATCGACCTCGTCGCGGCATTGACACGATCGCCGAGCGCCTTGAGCTCCGGCAGGGCCATGCCTTGCTCGGCGGCGGCGCCGACGATCTTTTCCACCACCAGCGTGCCGGCAACGCCGCGCCGCCCGGTCGTATAAGATGAATTCTCGACCGCGACGTCGTCATTGGTCACCACTTTCAGCACGCCGTCCGCCATTTCGGCGGCCATGTCGAAATTCATCACATCGCCTTCGTAATTCTTGACGATGAACAGGCAGCCGGCGCCAGTGTCGACGGCCTCAACGGCGGCAAGCATCTGGTCGGGTGTCGGCGAAGTAAACACCTGGCCAGGGCAGGCGGCGTCGAGCATGCCGTGGCCGACGAAGCCGCCATGCAAGGGCTCATGACCCGAGCCGCCGCCCGAGATCAGCGCGACTTTGCCTGGCTTGAGCGCCCTGCGGCGGATGAATTTGTGATCCTCGCCCAGCACGAGGATATCGGCATGGGCGGCCACGAAACCATCGAGGCTTTCGGTCAGCACCGTATCGACCGAATTCAGGAATTTCTTCATGTGTCCTCCCGACACAGTCTTACGCGATGTGGATCAGCCGCCACTCTTGCCGGTGATGCTGGTGATCTTCTGGATAAAATCGTTGACCGCCCGGTCGAGGGCCGCGTTCTGCTTGTCATCGCCGAAATCGGGAACGATGACCGAAATATGCCTGGTTTTACGCATGCCCGCCGCTACCGACATCTTGCCGGGGTGCGCCAGATGGTAGGCGGCGAGGAACTGATCGCGCTCGGCCTGGCTGAAATGGCAGACGGAAAAGATCGCCGGCAGGTGTTTGGATGGGATCGGGATCGAATAGACCGGGCTGGAGATCTGGGTGACGAAGCTGCGGTGTTTGCCGAGCGCATCGGCCAGGCGCTGCCGCATGCCGGATGGGCGCTGGTCGATGACATGCGACAGGATCGTCTTGTAGGCGCGGATCGCCTCTTCCGATCCCGGCTCCGGTGTCTTGGCAATCTTGGCCATGCCGCGCCTAAACCGCCACGTCCGCGATGGCCGCCTTGGCCATGGCGAGTTGGGCCGGGGCGACGGAGAGATCGCGCAGGCCCGCCGAAAGCAATGCCGGGATGGCGGCTGGATCACCGCCGGCATCCCCACACAGGCTGACCGCAATACCCTTGTCGCGCCCGAACGCCGCCACCGCTGCAATCAGCCGCAACACAGCCGGATGACGCACGTTGTTCAGATGCGCGACCGCCGAATTGTCACGCGCCGCCGCCATCACATACTGCGTCAGATCGTTGGAGCCGATCGAGAAGAAGGCGACGTTGTCGAAGGCTTCCGGCATCAGCGCCACCGACGGCACCTCGACCATGATGCCGAGCGGCGGTAGCCTATGCGCTATGCCTCGCGCGGCAAGCCCTGCCTGTTCTTCCGCGAACAGCGCGGCGGCCTGGCTGTATTCGTCGGCGGTGGCGATCATCGGGAACATCACCTTCAGATTGCCGTGGATGGCGGCGCGCAGCAATGCCCGGATCTGCACGCGGAAGATGTCGCGCCGCGCAAGCGACAGCCGGATGCCGCGCAGGCCAAGAAATGGATTGGTCTCCTCGACGGTAAAGCCCGCGATTGGCTTATCGCCGCCGGCATCGATCGTGCGTATGGTCACCGGCTTATCGCCCGCCCATTCCAGTACCCTGCGGTAGGCGTGGTATTGCGTTTCCTCATCGGGCAGCGTTTTTCCGAACAGGAATTCCGTCCGCATCAGCCCGACGCCGTCGCAGGTCGCGATGTCGATGCCGTCGACATCGGACGGGTAGGCTATGTTGACCAGCACCCGCACGACAGTTCCGGCCCTGGTCTTCGCCGGTTGGGTTAGGAAGGTCTGCACCGCGCCCTGGCGCTCGGCGAAAGAGGAGGCCGATTGCCGGAAAGCATCAATCTCGTCCGGTGACGGCGAGAACGCGATCCCACCGCGCTCGGCGTCGAGCAGGGCAAGCCCTGTGGCCTTTTCGGCCGAGGCGCCAAGACCCACCACCATCGGCACGCCGCGCGAACGCGCCAGCATGGCGACATGGCTGGCCGTGCTGCCGGCTCTGAGCGCAATGCCGCCGCCCGCGCTCCAGTCTGTTTCGAGGAAACGCGTCGGCGCGATGTCCTCGCCATAGAGAATGGCGCCGCGAGATGATGTGGCCTCGCCGTCTTCGCTCAGAGCGCGCAGCACCTGGTCGCGGATGTCGCGCAGGTCGGCGGCCCGCGCGCGAAAATAGTCCTGGTCCGAAGCGTCGTAGCCGGCGATTTCGGCATCGAGCGCTGCTCGCCAGGCAGCATCCGCCGGCTGCCCGGAGCCGATCGATGCGCGCGCCGGACCGCTCAGCGCATCGTCCTCCAGCATGGCGATGTGGAATTCGAGGATGCCGGCGGCGTCGGCATCGGCGGCCTCGGCCAAAGCGGCAAGCCGGCTGACGGCCTTGCCGATCGCCAACTCCAGCGCTTTCTTCTCTTCCGCCGCACTCGCCTTGGCTCTGTAGCCTGCGGGTGGCCGATCAAGGTCGAACAGTACGCCCTCGGCATAGCCGGGCGAAGCTGGAATGCCCTCAACCCACATGGCCCGCATTCCTCGCGGTCGGGAAACCGAATTGGCTGGCCTCAAGCGGACCGGGCATGGTCCGCATCCTCGTCGAAGTCGCGCTGCACCAGATCGACCAGCGCCTTGACGGCCGCACTTGCGCCGTCGCCCGTGGCGCGGATGTGCAGCAACGTTCCCTTGGGCGCCTTGGCCGCCATCACCTTGACGATGCTCTTGGCGTCGAGCCAGGGGCCGTTTGCCGCCACCGCCACTTCCACCTCGGCCGCGAACGACTTGGCAAGCTTGGTGAACTTCACCGACGGGCGCGCGTGCAGGCCGACCGCATGGGTGATCAGAACGGTTGCTTCGGCGGATGAAGACATGCAGTCGGTTCCCGTTCGTTCACGCCGGCGACAATTCATGCGCCGTCGCCACCACTTCCTTGAGCGAGGCGCCGCCGGAGGATTCGGTCGCCGCCATCACAGCGCCTTCGACGATCGGCGCGTTGCAGACGATGATCTTGTGCGAGCGCGGCTCGCCGATCATCTCGACCGCCATCTCCGAGTTGGTCTCGGCGCCGCCGAGATCGACCAGTATGGCGACGCCGGCTTCCGACCATGCCTTGTCGATCGCGCCCATGATCGCCTCGACGCTGGTGCCAAGTCCGCCATGGCCGTTGCCGCCGCACCAGGCAAGCGGCACTTCGTCGCCCACCATTTGGCGCACCATGTCGGCCGTGCCCTCGGCGACCAGGGGCGAATGCGACACGATGACTATCCCGACATTGCTCATCAATGACCCTCGACAGTTTCCGCGACGGCGCGCACCAAAAGCGCGGTCGAGCGCGCTCCTGCATCCATATGGCCAATCGAGCGCTCACCCAGGAAGGAGGCTCGCCCGCGCAAGGCTTTCATCGGCACGGTGGCGTTCGCCGCCTTGTCGGCGGCATCGGCGATCTCTTTCGCGGTCTTGCCTTGCGCCAGCGCCTCATACACTGGCTGCAGCACGTCGAGCATGGTTTTTTGCCCGACCTGTGATTTGCCACGCGCTGCCACCGCCTCGATCGCCTTGCCCAAGGCTGTCGCCAGCCCGGCGCGATCGGGTTCTATCGGCATCTCCTTGCCAAGCGCCAAAAACAGCGTGCCGAACAACGGCCCGGACGCGCCACCGACGGTCATGACAAGCTTAGTGCCGACGGCTTTCAGCGCCTCGGGCAATGGCTTGGCCGCAAAGCCCTCGGCTTCCGCGCGCACGGCCTCGAAGCCGCGTTTCATGTTCAGCCCGTGATCGCCGTCCCCGATCGCCTGGTCGAGCGCGGTCAATTCCTCGGCATGCGCCGCGATCGTGTCCGCCGTCGCCGCGATCAATCGAGAGAAATCGGCCATCGCTGGTCCTTCAAGCCGGGGCGAACAGCGCCGCCACGGCGGCAAAAACTTCGGCCACCGCATAAGCGCCCGGGTCCGCTGTGTCGAGCTTGGTGCCGATGTAGGCCGAACGGCCGGCCTTGGCCTTCTGCATGGCGGTCGTCGAGTCCGCGCCCTGCCGCGCTGCTTTGGCGGCCGCCTCCAGCCCGCCCGTATCGAGCGCTTTCAGCGCCGGTTCCAGCGCATCGACCATGGTGCGGTCGCCGACCTTGGCGCCGCCATAGAAAGTCATGCGGTCGAGGCCGGCAAGCAGCGCCTTGTTGAGTGGCGCGCGGGCACTGAGCGACTGCGAGGCGGCGGTGAAGAAGATCGACAGCAGCACACCGCTGGAACCGCCCATCGAAACGCCGAGTGTGTCGCCGATCGCTGCAAGCGTTGCGGCGCGGTGGGCGAGCGGTAGCGCGTCGAGACGGTCGAGCACGCTGCGCGCCCCCGTCGCCACGGTCGAACCGGTGTCGCCGTCACCGGCCTTGGCGTCGAGCGTGTTGAGCGGCTCTTCGAGCGCAATCAGTCTTTCGCACACGGCGGTGATCAGGCGCGCCGCGCCGGCGTCGCGGCTGGCCGCCTTGGCCTCATGCCCGGCAGGTCTGGCGATTGCCACCACCACCGGCGGACGCACCGGCTTCGCCGGCAGCCAGGCATGCGGGCCGACCGGCGCCAGCAGCGCCGCTTCACGCTCGGTGTCCAGCCGGATCAGCGACAGCGAAAACCCGTTCATGTTGAGCGCGGTCATCAAATGTCCTGGACCGACCGTCAGTGCGACGCTATTCGCCAGCGAGGACGACAGCACGGCGTTGGCGATCAACGACATTTCGAGCGGCGGCACCGATCCGAGATTGTTGATCAGCAAAGCGTAGCGGCTGCCCGGACGGAGCCGCATGGCGAGGCGCTCGGCCATGATGCCGACCAGCGCGCTGGCGCTCTGCAGCGCGATGCGCTCGACGCCCGGCTCGCCATGGATGCCGAGGCCGAGTTCGCCGTCATTGGCGCTGAAGCGGTTTTCATGCGCCTGTCCCGGGATCGAGCAGGAGGAGAGCGAGATACCAAGCGAGACGATGTCTTTCGCCGCCGCGCGCGCCGCGGCCGCGACCGAGGCCAGATCACGGCCGGTTTCCGAGAGATGGCCGGCGATCTTGTGCACGAACAGCGTGCCGGCAACGCCGCGCGGCTGCGCGATGTCAGGCAGCGCGATATCGTCGCCGACGATCACCATTTCGACCGAAAGACCCTCAGCCCGCGCCTTTTCGGCGGCAAGGCCGAAATTGAGACGGTCGCCGGTGTAGTTCTTGACGATCAGCAGGCAGCCCGCCGGGCCGGTCGTCGCGCGGATCGCCGCCAGCACGGCTTCGACGCTGGGCGAAGCAAAGATCTCGCCCGAAACGGCGGCCGTCAGCATGCCTTCGCCGACAAAGCCGGCATGCGAGGGTTCGTGCCCCGCGCCGCCGCCCGAAACGACGGCGACCTTCGTCTTGTCCCAGTCAGCGCGCAGCACGACCTTGATCTCGGGATAGCCGTCGAGCCTAGCCAGCGTGCCTGAGCCGGCGGTGGCCAGAAAGCCGTCGAGCGCTTCGGTGACGATCGTGTCTTTGCGGTTGAAAAAGTGCTTCATGGATATCGTCCAGTCGGTGGTCGTCAATCTGTGCAAATTTGCGGATGCCTACATCAATCTTTGCCCATCCGGGCCAAAATAAAGCGGCGAGCGGTAGCGGATCGTCACCTTGTCGCCTTTTCCGAGCGGCGTCTCGGGATCAGTCAGCGTCACCAGCTTCTTTGCTCCAACGGTCACATGCAGGTGGTTCTGGTCGCCGAGATGTTCGACCCAGTCGACGACGCCGTCGGCATGGCCGTTCGTCGCCTTCTCGATCGACAAATGCTCGGTGCGGGCGCCAATCGTCGTCGTGCCCGCCGGCGCGCCGCCATCGGGCAGCAGGCCGGCCGGCAGGAGATTGATCGCCGGCTGGCCAAGGCGGGCCGCGACGTGAAGGTTTGCCGGCTCGGAATAGATCGTGCGCGGCGTGCCGATCTGCACCAGCACGCCATTGGCGAGAATGCCGATGCGGTCGGCCATCGTCATCGCCTCGATCTGGTCGTGCGTGACATAGAGCATGGTGGCGCCAAGTTCGGACTGGATGCGCTTGAGCTCCAGCCGCAGATCGCCGCGCAGTTTGGCGTCGAGCGAGGACAGCGGCTCGTCCATCAGGTAGATCGCGGGCTTGCGCACCAGCGCGCGGCCGATGGCGACACGCTGCATCTCGCCGCCCGACAGTTTGGTCGAGCGGTTGTCGAGCTTGTGGTCGATACGCACCATGCGCGCCACTTCCTCGACGCGGCGGCGCACCGCCTCTTCCGGAAAGCGCCGCGCCGGCGAGCGCAGCGGGAAGGCGAGATTGTCGAAGACCGACAGATGCGGATAGAGCGAATATTGCTGGAAGACGAAAGCGGTGTCGCGCTCGGCCGGCGACAGCGTTGTCGCATCCTGGCCGGCGATGTGGATCGTGCCGCTGTCCGGCCGCTCCAGCCCGGCAATCAGCCTAAGCGTCGTCGTCTTGCCGGCGCCTGTCGGCCCGAGCAGCACGACGAATTCGCCATCCTTGATCTTGAGATCGAGATTGCTGAGAGCGACTGTCTCGCCGAAACTCTTGGTCACACCTTGGATATGAACGTCAGCCATGGCGCGCCTCCGCTGCGGTGTCATGCATGGCGGTCCGGACCGCGCGCCCGGTGCCTTTCTCGAACAGCGACAGCCGCGCGCTGCTCAACGACAGCCCGACCTGCTCTCCTGGATTGAGATGGATTTCCGCCGGCACCCGAGCCTTGATGATGCCGTCGGCGGTCTCCACAGCGACAATCTGCGTGGTGCCGAGATATTCGGTGCCGTAGATCGCGCCGCGCAGCTTCGAACCGTCGTCGAAACGGATGTGCTCGGGACGGATGCCCAACGCCATGTCGGCAGGCGCGATGTCCTCGCGCACCTCCGGCACTGATACTTTCGCGCCTTGTACGACGATCTCTTTCGCGCCTTTGGCGAGCCCGCCGCCGAAGCGCAGAAAATTCATCGGCGGCGAGCCGATGAAATCGGCGACGAACATCGTCGCCGGCCGGTCGTAGATTTCGCGCGGTGTGCCGAACTGCTCGATGACGCCATGGTTCATCACCGCAATCTTATCGGCCATCGACATCGCTTCCATCTGGTCATGCGTGACATAGACCGTGGTGGCGTGGATGCGGTTGTGCAGTTCACGCAGTTCATGGACCATGAGGTCGCGGAATTCGGTGTCGAGCGTGCCCAGCGGCTCGTCCATCAGGAAGCATTTCGGCCGCCGCACGATGGCGCGGCCGAGCGCGACGCGCTGGCGGTCGCCGCCGGCAAGGCCGGAGACGGATTTGTTGAGCAGATGGTCGATGCGCAAAAGCTTCGCCGTCTCCTCGACCCGAGTGCGGATTTCGGCCGACGGCATGCCTTGCGCCAGGAGGGGAAAGCCGATGTTCTTGCGTACATTCATATGCGGATAGAGCGCGAAGAGCTGGAAGACGAAGGCGATGTCGCGCTCGCGCGCTCGGTTCATGGTGACGTCGTCGCCGCCAAGCAGGATCTGGCCGCCGGTCGGCAGTTCGAGCCCGGCGATCATGCGCAAGGTCGTCGTCTTGCCGCAGCCCGATGGCCCGAGCATGACGAAGAACTCGCCATCTTCGACGACGAAATTGGAATCCTGCACGGCGACGAAATCGCCGAAGGCCTTCCTCAGATGCTGGACGCGGATTTCGGCCATGACTATTCCGGGAATTTCGAGACGATGATGAACATCACGGTGCCGGCAAGCATGGTGATGAAGGAATAGGTGTAGAGCGCCAGCGCGAAGGGCTGGAACAGCATCAGGAAGCCGATGCCGATCAGCGCCGTGGCGATGTTTTCCATCAGGCCGCGCCTTGCCCAGCGCGGCCATGACGATTTCCTGGAGATGGCGGGGCGCGTCATGCGTAGCTCCCTTCCTTTTCCCCGTTCAAGGGGAGAGATGGTTGCCAGGTGGTTCCCCCACTCCGTCGCTGCTTCGCAGCGCCACCTCTCCCCCCTCCGGAGGGAGAGGAAGGGAGCCTAGCTGAATGAAGTTCGCGCCCTTCCTCTACCCCGTCGATCGGGGGAGAGGTGTCGAGCGAAGCTCGACGGAGTGGGGGTCGAGCTGGCGCGGTGCGAGACGATGCATAATCAGTCATTTGCGCACCGCGCCGAAGGTGATGCCGCGCAAGAGCTGCTTGCGCAGCAGGATGGTGAAGACCAGGATCGGCACCAGGAAGATCGTCGTGCCGGCGGCAACCGCCGGCCAGTCCTGGCCGCCTTCGCCGATGATCGTCGGGATGAAGGGCGGCGCGGTCTGCGCGGTGCCCGAGGTGAGCAGCGCCGCGAAGGCGTATTCGTTCCAGGCAAAGATCAGGCAGAAGATGGCGGTCGCGGCGATGCCGGTCGTGGCCTGCGGCAGCACGGTGCGCCAGAAGGCCTGCAGCCTGGTGTAGCCGTCGATCATGGCGGCTTCCTCATATTCGCGCGGAATCTCGTCGATGAAGCCCTTCAAGAGCCATACCGCCAGCGAGACATTGACCGCGGTGTAGAGCAGGATCATGCCGAGCGCGGTGTCCGACAGGCCAAGCTGGCGGTACATCAGATAGATCGGGATCGCCACCGCGATCGGCGGCATGAAGCGTGTCGACAGGATGAAGAACAAAAGGTCGTCGGCGAGCGGCACCTTGAAACGCGAGAAGCCATAGGCCGACAGCGTGCCGAGGAAGACAGCGCAGAAGGTCGAGCCGAAGGCGATGATCAGCGAATTGACGAAGCGCGGCAGGAAGTTCGAAGGCCCGGCGATCACCATGTTGCGCTTGCGCACCGTCTCGTCGCAGAAGCCGGTCGCCGGCCCCAGCGAGTTGATGTATTCCGGCGTCTGCCGGGTGCGGGTGGTGAACAGGTTGCAATAGCCTTCGATGCTCGGCTGGAAGACGATCTTGGGCGGGTAGGCGATCGAATCCGGCGGCGTCTTGAAGCTGGTGGCGAAGATCCACAGCAGCGGCACGATCGAGATCAGCGCATAGGCGACGATGATGACGCCGGCGATCCGCTTCGAATTGGCCGAGGGTGCGACGACGGAATGGGCGGTGGTCAGGCTCATCTCTGCTTCACCTTGTTGAGCGCCTTGACGTAGATGTTGGCCAGCCCGAACACGGCGACGAACAGGATGATAGCGAAGGCCGAGGAATAGCCGGTGCGCCAGCTCTCGAAAGCCTGCCGCTTCAGCGTGATCGAGGCGACCTCCGTGGTCGAGCCTGGCCCACCGCCGGTCAGCAAATTGACCATGTCGAACATCTTGAAGTTCTCGATGCCGCGAAACAGCACCGCCAGCATGATGAAGGGCAGCGCCATCGGCAGCGTGATCGACCAGAACTGCCGCCAGTTGGAGGCGCGATCGACCTCGGCCGCTTCATAGATATATTCGGGAATGGAGCGCAGGCCGGCGAGGCAGATCAGCATCACGTAGGGCGTCCACATCCAGGTGTCGACGATGATGATCGACCACGGCGCCAGCTCGACATTGGACAGCATCTGCACATGCGTCGGCGGAATGCCGGTGACGAAGGAGATGACGTAGGAGAACAGCCCGATCTGCGGCTCGTAGAGGAAGCGCCAGAAATTGCCGACCACCGCCGGCGACAGCATCATCGGCACCAGGATGATCGTCGTCCAGAAGGCGTGACCGCGGAATTTACGGTCGATCAGCCAGGCCAGCGTGAAGCCGATCACCGTCTGCAACAAGATCGTCCAGAACACGAAATGCGCGGTCGTCTGCATGGCTATCCAGATATCCTGGTCGCCAAGGATGCGCTGGTAATTGGCGAGCCCCAGGTTCTTCACCGCCTCGTTGGGGCGATTGGCGCGGTAGTTGGTGAACGACAGATAGATCGCCCAGAACAGCGGGAAGATGTTGATGGCAAGCAACAAAAGGATCGTCGGCGAGATGAACAGCCAGGCGAGGCCCTTGTCGCTGATGCCCCGGATCCTCTTGGCCAACGGCTCCGGGGTGGCCCGGGCAACGTTGTCCGCAGTCCGATTGAGCATGGTCAGTCCTGCTTCGGTCACGTCAAGTCTCGACAATGGAATTTATCTGAACTGCGTCCCGTGCCAAGGGCGGCACGGGACGCGCGGGTCACGGCTCGGGAGGAGCCTTACATTTTGCCGTCGTCTTGGAAGGTCTGTGTCCAGTCCTTGACCAGACTGTCGAGCGCTTCCTGCGCGGTACCCTTGTCGGCCACCACATAGTCATGAACGCGCTTCTGCATCGCCTGCAACAGCGTGGCGTAGCTCGGCTCGGCCCAGAAATCCTTCACGATCGCCATCGATTCCAGGAAGGTCGAGGCGTAAGGCTGGCTGGAAGGGAACTTGGGGTCGTTCACCACCGCATTGAGACAGGAGTAGCCGCCCAGCGCCCACCATTTGGCCTGCACGTCCTTGTTGGCGAACCACTTGATGTATTTCAGCGCCGATTCCTGCTTGTCGGAATAGGAGACCACAGAGATGCCTTGGCCGCCGAGCTGGGCGAAATGCCCCTTCGGGCCGGCGGGGTTGGCGAAGAAGCCGATCTTGTCGCCGCCTACTTTCTCGTCCTTGTAGAGACCGGGCCAAGTGAAGGCAAAGTTCATATGCAGGGCAACCTGGCCCGATTTAAAGGCGTCGGCAGATTCGCCCATGTAGACGTTCGACGATCCGGGAGGCGTGCAGCAATCATATAGCTTCTTGTAGAATTCGAGGCCCTTGGCCGCGTCCGCCGAGTTGACGAAGCCCTTCATTTCGTAGGGCTTCTTTGGATTCTGATAGTCGAAGCCATAGTCGTAGAGGACGTTGGTGACGCCCATGGTGATGCCTTCCGAGCCGCGCTCGGTGTAGATCGAGGCGCCATAGACCGTCTTGCCGTCGATCTGCCGCTTCTGGAAGAATTCGGCGATCTGCATCAGCTGGTCATAGGTCTTGGGCGGCCCAAGCTCCCAGCCATATTTCTCCTTGAACTCCTTCTGCAGTTCGGGCCGCGAGAACCAGTCCTTGCGATAGGTCCAGCCGACGACGTCGCCCATGGCTGGCAGCGCCCAGTAGTTCGGCGTGTTCTTCGGCCATTCGGAATAGCCGACCACGGTCGCCGGCACGAAGTCGTCCATGCTGATATGCTCCTTGTCGAAGAAGTCGTTCAGCTTGACGTAGTGGCCGTTCTCGGCGGCGCCGCCGATCCACTGGCTGTCGCCGATGATCAGGTCGCACAGCTTGCCGTGCGAGTTGAGCTCGTTGAGGAAACGGTCGGCGTAGTTGGTCCACGGCACGAACTCGAACTTCATGCCGATGCCGGTTTGCTTGGTGAAGTCCTTAGACAGTTCCACGAGCGCGTTGGCCGGATCCCAGGCCGCCCAGCACAGCGTCAGGTCTTCCGCATGCGCGACATTCGAGATGGCAGTCGACGCAAAGATCGCCGAGGCCAGTCCCAATGCCAGTTTCAAGGTCGATTTCATGCCTTCCTCCCATTTGCGAAACGCGTCCGGATGACGGTTTCAAGAGCCCTCTACCCTCGCTCCTCCGAGGGCCCAAACACGGCGCGCATTACGCAGCCGATGTTTAGTAATTTGTTTAGTAGTGCTCTTTTTACTAAACAAGGCAAGCGAATTCGTTGCTGCGCCGCAGCATGGCGAAACGGGTGATTGAAATCGTTGGGAAATGATCGCCGGGCGCCGCCGCCCGCCGCGGTCAGCCGGCCTTGTCGGCGGGGCCAGGGCTTGCCGTCACCGGCCGTACCGGCGGCGCAGGCGGCAGCAGCGCGCGTATATCGGCGAAGGGAAATGTCGGCTCGAAGCGGAAGGCTTCGGCCAGGGAGCCGGGGACGCTGTTGCACTGCCCGGCGCGAAATTCATTCTGGACGCGCGCCCTCTCGACATATTGCTCCGGCATCTGCGAGCGGTGCGCCCGGATCGCCTGTGTCTTGACATCGCGGCGGGCGGAAATGTCGACATAATGCGTCGGCGAAAAGCCGGTGCCGCCCATCGTGTCGGCATGCAGCACCGGCACCGCGAAGGACGCCGCGATGCGCACGCCGTCCGACAGCGCGCGGTGGTCGGCGTGATAGTCGTTCGGCGCATGCGTGATGGCGAGGTCCGGCATTACCTCGCCGATCAGCGCTTTCAGCACCGAAATCAACGCGGCGTCGGCAATCAGCGCGCCGTCGGGAAAGTCGAGGAAGCGCGGCACGGCGCCGATCAGCGCCGCGGCCGCCGCCGCTTCTTCGCGGCGGACACGGGCCAGGACATCCGGATCGCCCTTGCCGCCCTTGGCGCCGTCCGTGGCTATCGCAAATATGAGCTCTGCGCCTTGCGCGGCATAGGCGGCCATCGTACCGAACATGAATATCTCGATGTCGTCGGGATGTGCCCCCAGCGCCAATATCTTCACGTCTCTCTCCCGGAAATTGTAAAGTGCCGAACGGAATCCTGCTCGCCCTGGTCGCCTATGCAAGCTATTCGTGCAGCGATGCCGTTATCAAGAGCCTGGGCGGACAGTTCACCGTCTTCGAGATCGGCTTCTTCTCCACCTTTTTTGCCGGCTGCGTTCTGTTCTTCACCAAGCCCAGGGACGAGCGCTGGCGCGATATCTGGCGCACCAAAAGGCCCTGGGCGGTGCAGGCCCGCGCCTTGGCCGGCATCGCGTCGGGCATGCTCAGCGTCTTTGCCTTCACCACCATTCCGCTGGCGGAAGTCTACGCGCTGATCTTCCTGGCGCCACTGCTGGTCACCATCCTGTCGACCGTCATCCTGAAGGAGAAGGTCGGCCCCTGGCGATGGCTCGCCGTGGTCGCCGGCTTTGTCGGCGTCATGCTGGTGGTGCGTCCGGGTTTTCGCGAACTGCATCTCGGCCATCTTGCCGCCTTTGCCAATGCGTTCCTCGCCGCCACCAGCGTCATCCTGATGCGTTCGCTCGCCCAGCAGGAAAAGCGCACGACGATCCTCGGCGCGCTGGTCGGCTACGGCCTGGCCTTCAACGGGGTGGGTGCTGCCGCAACCTCGTTCACGCTCCCCGGTCTCGGGCAACTGGTCTGGCTGATGCTGGCCGGCATCTTCACCGCCGGTGGGCAATTGCTGCAGCTGCTTGCCGTCAAATACGCGCCGGCCAACCGCATCGCCCCGACGCATTACTCGCAGATCGTCTGGGCGGTCATCCTCGGCGCGCTGTTCTTCCAGGAATATCCCGACTGGCTGTCTCTGGTCGGCCTGGCGGTGGTCGGCGGCTCGGGCCTGCTGACCATGGTCCGCGAAGAGGTGAGGCTCGGCACCGTGCGTTGGAACCCGTTTTCGCGCAACCGGCTTTGACCGCCGCCGGCCTCGCACATTGCGTGGTGGCCGCGACCGCTGGTATGCGGGCACGATGACGACGAAACCCCTGCCGGAGCTTCCGGTCACAGCCGTGCTGCCGGCACTTGGCGCCGCTCTCTCCGGGCGAAACAGCGCCGTGCTGGTGGCGCCGCCCGGCGCCGGCAAGACGACGCTGGTGCCGCTGGCGCTGCTCGATGCGTCCTGGTTGGGCTCTGGTAAAATCATTCTGCTAGAGCCACGCCGGCTCGCCGCCCGCGCCGCCGCCCGCCGCATGGCCGAGCTGCTCGGTGAGGAACCCGGCGGCACCGTCGGCTATGCCATGCGCATGGAGAACCGCACGTCGGCGCGCACAAAAATCCTCGTCGTCACCGAAGGTGTTTTATCGCGCATGATCCTCGACGATCCGGAACTGCCCGGCGTTTCGGCGGTGATCTTCGACGAATTCCACGAGCGTTCGCTCGACGGCGATTTCGGCCTGGCGCTGGCGCTCGATGTCCAGGGCGCGCTCAGGCCCGACCTGCGTTTGCTGGTGATGTCGGCGACGCTCGACGGTGGGCGTGTCGCTAAACTGCTTTCCGGCGCGCCGGTGATCGAAAGCCAAGGCCGCGCCTTCCCGGTCGAGATCCGCTACGACGAACGGCCGGCCGGTGTGGCGATTGAGGACGCGATGTCCAGGGCGATCCGTTCGGCGCTGGCGTCGGAGCCGGGCAGCGTGCTCGCCTTCCTGCCCGGACAGCGCGAGATCGAGCGCACCGCCGAACGGCTTCAAGGTACGGTTGGCGCCGATACAGATATCGTCCCGCTCTACGGCCAGCTCGACAATCGGGCGCAGGATGCCGCGATCAAACCGGCGCCGTCGGGTTGCCGCAAGGTGGTGCTGGCGACGTCGATCGCCGAGACCTCGATCACCATCGACGGCGTCCGCGTCGTCATCGATTCCGGCCTGTCGCGCTTGCCGCGTTACGAGCCGGCGAGCGGCCTCACCCGTCTGGAAACGGTGCGCGTCAGCAAGGCGTCTGCCGACCAGCGCGCCGGGCGCGCCGGTCGCACGCAGCCCGGCGCCGCCATCCGCTTGTGGCGCGCCGAGCAGACCGCAGCACTTCCCGCCTTCACGCCGCCCGAAATCCTCGAGGCCGATCTGTCCGGCCTGCTGCTCGATTGCGCCGCTTTCGGCGTCGCCGACCCGTCGGGCCTGTCCTTTCTCGATCCGCCGCCGGCGCCCGCGCTCAACGAGGCGCGCGCGCTGCTCGAGGCGCTGCACGCTATTGACGACGCCGGCCGGTTGACGGAAGCAGGCGCCGCCATACGCAAGCTCGCGCTGCCGGTGCGGCTGGCGCATATGGTGGCCGAGGCGGCGAAGACCGGGCAGGTGTTCGCGGCGGCCACGCTTGCCGTGCTGCTCACAGAACGCGGGCTGGGCGGCGACAGCGCCGATCTCGAACGGCGGCTGATGCGCTTTCGTGGCGAGAAGTCGCCGCGCGCCAATGCCGCCAGGCAGCTCGCCGAGCGCCTGGCGCGACAGGCCGGCGGCGGACAGAGCGGCGAGGCGACCTCGGCCGGAGCCCTGCTGATCCATGCCTGGCCGGATCGCGTCGCAAGAGCGCGTGGCGAGCGTGGCCGCTTCGTGCTTGCCAACGGTTCGGGCGCCATGGTCGACGCTGCCGACCCTCTGGCCGGCGAAACCTGGCTGGTCGTCGCCGACCTGCAGGGCAAGGCGCAGAACGCCCGCATCACCGCCGCCGCTCCTGTCGATGAAACCGACATCCGCACCGCCCTTGCCGACCACATCGAGACGAAGCGCGAAACCAGCTTCGACCGCGAGCGGCGCGCCGTGCGGGTGCGCGAGACAGCCCGCCTCGGTGCCATCACGCTGTCCGAGCGCATGCTGCCGGCGCCGTCCGGCGCTGATGCGGACCGCGCCATAACGGACGCTTTGCGCGAGCATGGCCTGTCGCTGCTCGACTGGGGCAAGGACGGCGAGACGCTGCGACAGCGTCTTGGCTGGCTGCATCGCGGCCTTGGCGCGCCCTGGCCGGATGTTTCGGATGCCGGGCTTCTGGACCGCCTCGACGATTGGCTCGTGCCGTTCCTTGCCGGCGACGCCTCTTTTGCGGCCATAAAGCCGGCCACGCTGTCTGCGGGTCTGATGTCCCTCGTTCCCCACGATCTGCAGCGCAAGGTCGATACGCTGGCGCCGACCCATTTCGACGCGCCATCCGGCAGCCACGTGCCGATCCGCTATAACGGCGAATGGCCGGTGCTGGCGATCCGCGTGCAGGAGCTGTTCGGCCTCGACCGTCATCCGTCGATCGCCAATGGCACCGTGCCGCTGACGTTGGAGCTTTTGTCGCCGGCGCATCGGCCGATCCAGACGACGCGCGATCTGCCGGGCTTCTGGCGTGGTTCCTGGTCGGATGTGCGCACCGATATGCGTGGCCGCTATCCCAGGCATGTCTGGCCGGAGAACCCGCTTCTCGCCGCCGCCACCAGCCGCGCCAAGCCGCGTGGGACCTGATGCATGTCGCCCAAAAGTGCGCAGCGGTTTTGGGAGAACGACATGCATCGAAACAAAGACCAGCGAAACGATGCTCTATCGTTTCCCTGCCGCCGGCTGTAATTCTTGGCGATGATCAACATCTTGCGCGCGCCCGATTCCCAGCAAAGCCAGCGGTTGCGTCTCAACACGCTGATCCGCCTGCGCTGGCTGGCCATCGTCGGCCAGAGCCTGACGGTGCTGGTCGTCGCCTACGGTCTGAAATTCCCGCTGCCGGTGTCGATGTGTTTCGCGCTGATCGCCTGCTCGGCCTGGATGAACCTTTGGCTCACCTTCCGCTATCCGGCCGCGCACCGGCTGACGCCGCTCTCGGCCTTCGCGATCCTGACCTTCGACGGCCTCCAGCTTACCGGCCTGCTTTACATGACCGGCGGTCTGACCAATCCGTTCTCGGTCCTGCTTTCCGTGCCCGTGGTCATTTCGGCGGCGTCGCTGACCCTGCGCATGACCGCCATGCTGGGCGCGCTGGTCATGGCGGCCGCCACGCTTCTGGTGTTCTTCCATCAGCCGCTGCCCTGGTATGAAGGCTCGCCCTTGCCGATGCCCTTCATCTATGTCGCCGGCATGTGGATGGCGGTCTTCGCCTCAATCTCCTTTACCGCCATCTATGTCTTCCGTGTCGCGGCGGAAGCGCGCCTGCTCGCCAACGCGCTGACCGCTACCGAACTGGTGCTGCAGCGCGAACAGCATCTTTCGGCGCTGGACGGGCTGGCCGCGGCCGCCGCGCACGAGCTCGGCACGCCTTTGGCCACCATCACCGTCGTTGCCAAGGAAATGGAAAAGGCGCTCGGCAAGGACCCGAAATACGTCGAGGACGTGAAGTTGTTGCGCTCCCAGAGCGAGCGTTGCCGCGAAATCCTCAAGCGGCTGACCAGCCTTTCCTCGGAAGGCGAAGTGCATATGTCGCGCATGCCACTCACCTCGCTGGTCGAGGAGGTGACGGCGCCGCATCGCGATTTCGGCATCTCGATCCGGCTGCGGCCAGGCGAGCGTATCGGTCCCGAGCCGGTCGGCCAGCGCAGCCCCGGGGTCATCTATGGGCTCGGCAATCTGGTCGAGAACGCTGTCGACTTCGCCCGCAAATCGGTGACGGTGAGCTGGGCCTGGGACAATGAGGAAGTCAGTTTCTCGATCATCGATGACGGTCCCGGGTTTCCGCCGGAGATCATCGACCGCATCGGCGAGCCCTATATGTCGACGCGCCAGGGAACCGAGGCCGGTGGCGGCCTGGGCCTCGGACTGTTCATCGCCAAGACCTTGCTGGAGCGTTCCGGCGCCACGATCGATTTCCGCAATTCGAGCGGGCTCGGCGAAGGCGCTGTGGTGCAGATTGCCTGGCCGCGCGGCCTCTTCCTCAACCAGGACCTGGCCTCGGCGACCATGTTCGACAATGCCTAGAGCAATTGTGAAGCCTTGCAATTACCGCATGGCAGCTCTGTTGCCGGCTGTAAAAATTGGACATTGCCGTTGCAGAACTGTATCTGCGTAAAAGTGAGGCATGTCGCCCAAAACCGTGCAGCATTTCTGGGAAAAATGACATGCTTGGAAACAGGGACTTAAGGCGCGTTCGCTAGAACTCGTTTGATACGCAAGCGCTTCAGGTCATTAGGGTGCCGATAATGAGCGGAGATGAAACGACGGGCGCAATGGTTGAGGGCGACGACACCTCGCTGTTGATCGTCGAGGACGACAAGCCTTTCCTCACCCGGCTCGCTCGAGCCATGGAAACAAGGGGCTTCGTGGTCGAGACGGCCGAGAGCGTGGAGGAGGCGGTCGCCAAGGCGCGCGCCCATCCGCCGGCCTATGCGGTGGTCGACATGCGGCTGGGCGACGGCAACGGCCTCGATGTCGTGGCCGCCATCCGCGAAAAGCGCGACGACGCCCGCGCCATCATCCTGACCGGCTACGGCAACATTGCCACGGCTGTCACCGCGGTGAAGCTCGGCGCCGTCGACTATCTGTCGAAGCCGGCCGACGCCGACGACGTTTTCGCGGCTCTGACCCGCACCTCCGGCGAGCGCGCCGCTCCCCCGGAAAACCCGATGTCGGCCGACCGCGTCCGCTGGGAACATATCCAGCGCGTCTACGAGATGTGCGACCGCAACGTTTCGGAGACCGCGCGCCGGCTGAACATGCACCGCCGGACCTTGCAGCGGATTCTGGCCAAGCGAGCACCGCGCTAGGCCACTTTCATCATCCTGGGGCATAGCGACGCGAAGTGGAGCACCTTGCGTCGCCAATGATGCCTGCGCATCATCGCCAAGATGCCGATCGGGAAACCCGACAGCGGAGAGCATATGCAAGACCAGCGGCCAAAATCGATCCTGCGTGAATTCCTCGACGGCGAGGCGGCCGGCGGTATCATCCTGATGGTTGCCGCGGCGTTGGCATTGATCGTCGCCAACTCGCCTTTGGCTGCAACCTATTTCGCCGTCCTGCACGCCTATCTCGGACCGCTTAGCGTCTCGCACTGGATCAATGACGGGCTGATGGCGGTGTTCTTCCTGCTGGTCGGGCTCGAGATCAAGCGCGAGGTGCTGGACGGCCAGCTGTCGACCTGGCCGCGCCGCGTCCTGCCCGGCATCGCCGCCGCCGGCGGCATGCTGGTACCGGCGCTGGTCTATGTCGCGATCAACCGCGACAACCAGGCAGCCCTTTCCGGCTGGGCGATCCCGACCGCCACCGACATCGCCTTTGCGCTCGGCGTTCTGTCGCTGCTCGGCAGCCGCGTGCCGGCCTCGCTGAAAGTCTTCCTGACCGCCCTTGCCATCATCGACGACCTTGGCGCCGTCATCATCATCGCGCTGTTCTACACAAGCGGCCTGTCGCTTGCCTATCTGGCCGCGGCTTTCGCTGTCATCGCGGTGCTTGTCGTGCTCAACCGCTTGCGGGTGATGAACCTGATCCCCTATCTGGTCCTCGGCGTCGTGCTCTGGGTGCTGGTGCTGAAGTCGGGCGTGCACGCCACGCTTGCCGGCGTGGCGCTGGCGCTGACCATTCCGCTGGAGCGCAGTCCCGGCATTGGCCATGACGCCGAGCATTCACCGCTGCACCGGCTGGAACATGGCCTGCACAAGCTCGTCCCCTTCATCGTCATCCCGATCTTCGGCTTCGCCAATGCCGGCGTCTCGCTCGGGGGCCTGAGCGCCGCTGCGCTGGTTGAACCGCTCACCTTGGGCGTTGCCGCCGGGCTGGTGCTCGGCAAGCTGGTCGGCGTCTTCGGCTCCTCGGCGATTGCCATTAGGCTCGGTCTCGCCGACCTGCCGGTCAATGCCGGCTGGCTGCATATGCTGGGCATTTCGCTCTTGTGCGGCATCGGCTTCACCATGAGCCTGTTCATCGGCCTGCTTGCCTTTGCCAGTGATGTGACGTTGCAGGACGCGGTGAAGGTAGGCATCCTGGCAGGCTCGCTGATTGCCGCATTGCTGGGCGCTGCCATCCTGCTGATGGCGCCGGCGGGTGGCGAGGCGGAAGAAGACCTGGGCTAGGGCATGATCCCGAAAATCTAGAGCAATTCCAGGAAAAGTGCGTAGCGGTTTTCCGTCCGGAATTGCGTGAAAACAAAGACTTAGAGCAATTCCAGGAAAAGTGTGTAGCGGTTTTCCGTCCGGAATTGCGTGACAACAAAGACTTAGAGTGGTTCGGCGATTCCGTGAAACGCTGAACCGCTCCAGGACGTCTCAGGGCTCCGGCGGCAGGCTGAAGGCCGCAAACAAGCCCGGGCCGAGCGGCGGGACGTAGATCGTCAGCGCGGCGATCTTGCCGTCCGCTGGCTCGATGACATGCACCGAATGCGGCCGCCATGCCAGATCCTGGTGGCCGAGCGCGTAGACAGCCACGGCCGGCTGGGCGTTGGCGCCGATGGCCACCGCGCGAAAGCCGGCGAAATTGCCCCAGACGCTAGCCAGGAAAGCGCCGATCGCCGGGCGTCCGTGGTACCATTCCCGCCATGGCGGCATGTGGTAGATGGCGTCCTCACGCAGCAGGTCGACGAGCCCGTCCAGATTGTCAGCCTGCCAGGCGTGCATATAGCGTTCGAGCAGCAGGCCGTCATCCGGGCTCGGTCGCGATCGCTGCGCCATGCGCCCATGCGGATGATGCCCCCCAAGCGTCGCGCGGGCCCGCTGCAGGGCGCTGTTGATCGAGGCGATCGATCCGCCCAGCAATTGCGCGGTCTCGATGGCGGACCATCCGAGCACATCGCAAAGCAAGAGCGCGGCGCGCTGCCGCGGCGGCAACAGCTGGATCGCCGCGACGAAGGCGAGCCGCACTGCCTCGCGGGCTTCGTAACGCGCGTCCGGCCCGGGCCTGTCGTCGGCGATGTCGGGCAATTCTGTGTCGGGGTATGGCTCAAGCCACGTCAGCTCGGTGGCCGGTCCGCCGGTCGCTCTTCCTTCGGAGGGCGGCCGCCCGGGTTGTTCGAGAATGCGTTGCGCGGACGATCGTGCCTTGATCGCGTTGAGGCAGCTGTTGGTGGCGATGCTGTAGAGCCAGCCGCGCGCCGAGCCGCGTCCGTCAAATCGCGACCGCGCGCGCCACGCCTTGAGGAACGTTTCCTGCACGAGATCGTCCGCCTCGTTGAGAGAGCCCATCATCCGGTAACAGTGGAGCTTGAGCTCGCGGCGGTGGGCGATGCTCAGACGCTCGAAGGCCAGATGGTCGAGGACCGGCTGGCCTGGCCGGGCCAAAGGCTCGAGAGGACCGGTGGCGTTGGTCATGGGAAGCCCGGGGGAGGTCAATCGCGCCGGCATCCTGCGCGCCTCATGCCGCCGCCGCAAGGCCGCTGCCGCTGACAGTGAAGGAACTGCCTTGCTGCTTGCCCGTTGCGAGTTCCACCACCGCCCGTCCGACATCGGTCGGCGTCTGCATGTCGCTCATGCTGGCCAGGAAGTCGACCGGGCGGATGCCCATATAGGCTGCAATGCCGTCGATGCCGCGATCGCCGACCCCGGTGCCCGGCATGATGCGGGCCGGCGAAAGCGCCATGAAGCGCAGGCCGAGGCCGAGCCGGTCCGATTCTTTCTGGCAATGGCCGGCCAAAAATATCTGCATGCGTTTGGCGCCGGCATAGCCGCCGGAATTCGGCGGTCCGCCGCTGATGGCGGCGCCGCTGGCGATCAGCAGCACCCGGCTGCCCGGCTTCAGCCGACCCTTGAGGGCTTCCCGGCAGAACAGGAACGACACCTTGACGTCCATGTCCCAGTTCGCCGAGAAGACCTTCCAGCTCTGCTCCTGTATCGGCGCCGCCGGGGCGAGCGCGCCCGCGCAGATCACCAGCACGTCGGGTGCCAGCGCATCGAATACCGCTTCAGGCGCGGCGTCCGCCGTCGCGTCCGTGACGAGAGTTTTCAGGCCCGGGCGTTCCCAGGCGAGTTGCTTCAGGTCGTCAGCGCCCCGCGCGACGGCAAGCACGGTCGCCCCCTCGCCAAGCGCGGCTTCCACGATCGATCGGCCGACACCGCGGCTGCCTCCGACGACGACGACATTCTGATTTTGCAGCGATTTCATGCTTCACCTCTTGTCCAGGCCGCCGGCCATCCGGAAGCGCCTATTGGTGAAGACAATCGGGAGCAGCGAAAATCATCGGTGCTGAACGAAATTTCTCGTTGGCTTAGAGCGGTTCACCGTTTCATGGAAACGGCAAACCGCTCTAACTCCTTGTTTTGAAGCAATTCCGGACGGAAAACCGCTCACACTTTTCCTGAAATTGCTCTGGGCGAGGCCGGCTCGAGCCTCGGTCTGATGCTGCATGTCAGCGGCAACATTCAGACGCATCTACTCGCTTTCGCCATCCAGCGCCGGCACCGCAACACCGGCGAGCTCCGCCGCCAACAGCCGCGCAGCGCCGGCGCGTGCGATCCTCAGCATCAACGCCTTGCGCGTCGCCGCCGCCATGCGGTGCTCGGGCGCATCGCGCAGGATTTCCGCGCCATAGCCGTCGGAGAGGATGAAGCCGCATTCCTCGGGGAAGATCTCGGAAGGCACGCCCGGATGGGTGGCGAAAAAGAAGCGGTCGGAATGCAGCCGGTAGTCCGGCCATTTGCGGTCGACGCGGAAATCCTCGATCGAGGATTTGATCTCGATGATCCAAATGTCGCCCTGCCGGGTCAGCGCGACAAGGTCAGCACGGCGCCCGGTGGCGAGGGACAGCTCCGGCAGCACATGCGCGCCCATTTCCATAAGCAGCCGCTGCACGCCGCGCCTCACCAGCATGGCACGTTCCGACTGACGGCCGTCGATCAGGGGGTTGAGGGGAATCGGGGAAATAAGTGGCATGGTGGCCACCATGCCAGATTTTGTTCACGGTTTGAACCCGGTGTTTCCAGTTTCGCCGGTTCGGATCGCGGCTAGCGACCGTTTGGATTCGCGTTCCCACTGTTCAACCGGGGCGGATAACCGGGCGGGTCTTCAAAAGCTACCATTGCTATTTTTTGCTGGTCAACGACGAAGCGCAACACGTTTGACGCTAGAACGAAATCCGTTGGTTTGGTGCATTGCCATTCAACTCTGATAATGACAGCGTCTGCATCAACGCTGGTGCCGTGTCCCGCTTTTCCCTCATTTTGAATGAGCGGCTTTGAACAGTCCGATTCGGGAAGAAGTTTAATGAACTCTGGGAAAAGCTCCGCCAAAGGCGAACCGTAGTCAAATATGATGGCGGCTGCATCCGGCACTAGGAGCGTCTTGGCCTGCTCGGGATTTTCGACTGAGAGGTTAATGTAGTTCTCTACCAGCTTTGCGGGCGCGATTTCGGACGCATCCGCTGCGGCCATAGGAAGGCAAGCAGCGATTGCCAAAACTATGCAATTAAACCTCCCGACACGCATCAGCGGTCCTTATCATGTGACGCGTATCTCGGGTAGGCCGGCAATCTTACCGCTTAAGGATCAGGCATTCTGAGGCTGGAATATCATCAGCCATATCGATCTTTTTGTTGATCAGGCGCTATGCGCATGCGCGACGGTCGACATTAATAGATCAGCGCCGGGCCGTGCTACTCGTGGGAGACCAGGCTCCAGTTCGGTTTGATCTTATGATTCCTATGCGGAAGGGCAGCGGATACGCTTGCATCTCAACAAGCTCACGCGGCCCTAGTTCGACGCCTCGGGCGCGGCGGGCGGCTGTTCATTAAGCAGCGTGGACAGAGCCGTTATGATCTGAGGCAGGAAGAACGGCTTGGTGATCATGATGCTCTCTGGCACGCCTTCCGAGCCCCAATGGATGGCACTGTCGCCACTCGTGTAGACCACAGGCAAGGTGGAATTGGTTTGCCGCAGATGCCTCGCTAAATCCCAGCCGGATTTTCCGGCGCCTAGCCGGACGTCCGTGATGAGACCCTTGAACTTTTCCGGCTCTGCGTCGAAAGCTGCGATCGCTTGCGCAGCGTTTTGAGCCGCCACCACTTCAAAGCCTGCCTCCTGCAGCGCCGTCTCGACGTCGAGCAGGATAAGCGGTTCGTCTTCAACGACCAGAACCGCGGCGACACTCATTTGTTAACGTCCCTTAAGTTGCGCACCAATACGCGTTCAACCGGGTATTGGTTCCATCCAAGTGGTGTCGGAAGCGTGAAGCTCTAGCCAGCCTTGAGGCGAATGGCTCTCCCGTGGAACCCGAGCATGGCGATGTCTCGCCTGACCCCATCGGTCGACTCGGCCCCCGAACAAGACTGGATTGGCTGGAGGTCTGAATGGGAATTGAACCCATTACGTCGGTTTTGCAGACCGATGCGTCACCGTCCCGCCCTCAGACCCCGCGCCTCTATGCCCAATGCATCAGCGCCCAGTCAACCTCGTTCGGATGAAGGCTATCACTTGCCAGATCCTGCTCCATGGCAGCAATCTCCAGTCGAGAGCCGCTCATCGGCTGGATTTGCTTGGAGGATGCTATGACCCGCGATCAGATGCTCGCCCACCTCCGGTCCGCCGACGCCGTCGCTCGAGAGGCGGCGGCGCATGGGCATCATCCGTTCGGCTGCGTGCTGGTCGGGCCGGACGATCAAGTGCTGATGCGGCAGGGCAATCTCGACACGGTTCGCCATGCCGAGACCGAGCTGGCCCGTCGCGCGGCGGCGGCCTACGAGCCGGAATTCCTATGGCAATGCACGCTGGTCTCGACCGGCGAGCCCTGCGCGATGTGCGCCGGTACGATGTATTGGGCGAACATCGGGCGGCTGGTGTACGGCTTCGAGGAGACAGAGCTCCTGGCGCTCACCGGGAATCATTCGAAGAATCCGACGATGAGCCTCCCGTCGCGCACCGTATTCGCCTCCGGCCAGAAAAAGATCGAGGTCTTTGGTCCATTCCCGGAAATCGCGGACGAGATGCTCGCTCCGCATCGCGATTTCTGGAAGCGCTGAGGCAGCGCGGCTCTGGACGCATGCATTGGATCCGTCAGTGATACGCGACCCGTCGCTTGCGGCTGCCGCCCCGTGCGGCTTCTACAAAGCGATAACACTAAGCGTGCACTGCTTTGCTGGCGTCCGCCATGCCCGCCATATCGTCCAAAATCGGGCAATCCGGCCGCTCGTCGCCGTGGCAGGCGTGGATGAGCGCCTGCAGCGTGGAGCGCATCGATTGCAATTCGCGCACCTTCTCCTCGATCGCTCTGACATGGGCAGCCGCGATCTCGCGCACGTCGTGGCTGGCGCGGTCGCGGTCCTGATAGAGCGCCATCAGCTGCCTGCAATCGTCGATTGAGAAGCCGAGATTGCGCGCGCGGCGCAGGAAGGCGAGCCGATGGATGTCGTCGCCGGAATAATCGCGATAGCCGTTTTCGGCCCGCGCCGGGCGGATCAGACCGATCTCTTCATAGTAGCGGATGGTCTTGGCAGGCAGACCGGAACGCTCGGCGGCGTCACCGACATTCATGGCGCTCTCCTATGTTTCTGTGCGGCTCTTCACAGAGGCTCATTGATTTTGCTTCACAATCCTGTGACAGCTGTTGCCGAAATGCCGCAGCTCGGCACTTACCGGCGCGTAAGCCTATCCATATAGGCAGTGCCCGCTTGGCAAGCAAAAGAAATGCCAGCATGAATGATGGCAACAAAAGCGGCCGACTCGTGCCGCTGACATCGAGGCGGGGCATCGGACCTAATTCATGCGCTTGAAGTCGTTTGCAATCTTCGCCGCTCTTGCGCTGTCGACCGCCATCAGCGGCTGCAGCACCATCGGCGGCCAGTTGTTCACCAACAACTATGGCGCGATGACCGATGCCGGCTATCAACTGCCGCGCATCCCGATCGAGAAGGTCCCCGCCAAGTATCACCGCCAGGAAGTCCGCTACGACTCTTCGGAGAAGCCGGGCACCATCATCGTCGATACGCAGAACAAGTTCCTCTACTTCATCGAGGGCGACGGCATGGCGATGCGCTACGGCATCGGCGTCGGCCGTGAGGGTTTCGAGTGGCACGGCACCGCCCATATCGCGCTGAAGCGTGAATGGCCGACCTGGACGCCGCCGGGCGCCATGATCAAGCGCCAGCCCGAACTCGCCAAATTCGCCAGCGGCATGGAGCCGGGCTTGAAGAACCCGCTCGGCGCGCGTGCGATGTATCTGTTCAACAAGGGCGGCGACATGGGCTACCGCCTGCATGGCAGCCCGGAATGGTTCTCGATCGGCAAGGCGATGTCGTCGGGCTGCATCCGGCTGATGAACCAGGACATCATCGACCTCTACGACCGCACGTCGGTCGGCGCCAAAGTCATCGTGATATAGGCACTGAAAAGTTTCGCAAGCGGACCGTCTAGGCAACAACAAGACGTCCAAAAACAGAAAACCGGGCTGTTGGGGCCCGGTTTTTTGTTTTTTGCGGTAGCGTTCGATCGGCCGCGCTGGAGCAATTCCAGGAAAAGTGTGTAGCGGTCTTCCGTCCGGAATTGCGTGGAAACAAAGACTTAGAGCGGTTCGGCGAAAACGCTGAACCGTTCTAGGCGGCCAGCGGAGAATTATCAGGCCACCTGCTCGACCTGCTGTACTTCCGGCACGAAGTGGCGAAGCAGGTTCTGGATACCGTGCTTCAGCGTCGCCGTCGACGACGGGCAACCGGCGCAGGCGCCCTTCATGTGCAGGAACACGGTGCCGTTCTCGAAACCGCGGAAGGTGATGTCGCCGCCATCCTGGGCAACCGCCGGACGCACGCGGGTGTCGAGCAATTCCTTGATGGTGATGACCAGCTCCTCGTCGGCCTTGTCATAGAATTCGCCGGTCTCGCTGGTCTCGGCGGCGGGGCCGGCCTGAGCCATGACGGGCGCGCCCGACATGAAGTGCTCCATGATGGCGCCGAGGATGGCCGGCTTCAGATGTTGCCAGTCGGGGCCGTCCTTGGTGACGGTGATGAAGTCGTAGCCGAAGAAAACGCCGGTGACGCCCGGGATTTCGAACAGCCGGCCGGCCAGCGACGAGGCCTCGGCGGCGCTGTCGGCGTCGCGGAAATCGGCGGTGCCTTCGCGCAGCACTTCCTTGCCGGGCAGGAACTTCAACGTCGCCGGATTCGGCGTCGATTCGGTCTGGATGAACATGGGCATCTCCAGGCCCTTCAGGGCCGATAGTTTGGAATAGTTCTAAATAGGCTCTATCGGCTGGACATTCAAGCGAAACGCATCGCGCGAACGGCTGGCTGGTGGAGTATATTTATAGCGTCCATAGCGCCTTTTAAAGGGAGCGGACGAACCCGAGCGATCGGCAAGCCAGCCGCGGATCAAAGTGTGTCGAGATTCAGGTCAGGCCGGCCTCACCTGAAGATCGGTACACCTTAGGCGAGGCTCTCGATCTCCTCGTCTGACAGGTTCTGCGGCACGACGGTGACCGGAATGGGGAAGGCGGCGCCCTTGCCGGCCACCGCGCCGACCAGCGGTCCCGGGCCTTCCTTGCCGGCGCCTGCCGCCAGCACCAGGATGGCGATGTCCTGATCTTCCTCGATCAGCTTGTGGATCTCTTCGGTCGGCTTGCCTTCACGCACCACCAACTCCGGCTCGATGCCGAGCTTCTGGCGCACCTTGTTGGCATAGCCGTCGAGCGCCGCGCGCGCGGTCGCGGTTGCTTCCTCGCGCATGATCTTTTCCACGCCCAGCCAATGCTGGAAATCGTCCGGCACGATGACATAGAGCAATACCAGCACGCCGCTGGTGCTTTGCGCCCGCTTCGAGGCGTAGGCGACGGCACGCTCGCACTCCGGCGTGTCGTCGATGATCGTCAGGAATTTCCTGCGATGGCCGGCTTCACGGCTGAGACGTTTGGAGACCATGTCTATCTGCTCGGTATGATTTCGGCCGCAATCTGCCACCGCCACGGACCGGCGGCAAGCCGCCGTCCGGCGTGGCGATGGACGTTCAACGAGCCAGGGCTCTCAGTCCTGCAGCAGGCCAATGATGTCGCGCACCGTTTTCATCGTGCCTTCGGCGATCGCCCGCGCCCGGTCGCCGCCGTCCTTGAGCACGGCGTCGACATAGGCGCGATCGCCTTCGATGCGGCGCATCTCGGAGGCGATCGGCGCGAGCTTTTCCACCGCAAGGTCGGCAAGCGCCGGCTTGAACACGGAAAACTGCTGGCCGCCATATTCCTTCAGGACATCTTCCTTCGAAATCTCGGCAAGGCCGGCATAGATGCCAACCAGGTTTTCGGCTTCCGGCCGGCTTTCCAGCCCGTCGATCTCGCTCGGCAAGGCCTCCGGATCGGTCTTGGCCTTGCGGATCTTTTTCGAGATGGTGTCGGCATCGTCCGTCAAATTGATGCGCGACAGATCCGACGGGTCGGACTTCGACATCTTCTTGGAACCGTCGCGCAGGCTCATGATGCGCGCCGCCGGGCCACCGATCACCGGTTCGGTGATCGGGAAATAGCCGTTCACCGTCTCTTCGCCGACCTGCATCTCGATGCCGACACCAAGTGCTGCGATCTTCTCGGAGAAGTCGTTGTTGAACTTCTGGGCGATATCGCGGGTCAGCTCCAGATGCTGCTTCTGGTCCTCGCCCACCGGCACATGGGTGGCGCGGTAAAGCAGGATATCGGCGGCCATCAGGCTCGGATAGGCGAGCAGGCCGAGCGAGGCGTTCTCGCGGTCCTTGCCGGCTTTGTCCTTGAACTGCGTCATGCGGTACATCCAGCCGATGCGCGCCACGCAATTGAAGATCCAGGCAAGCTCGGCATGCTGCATGACCCGAGACTGGTTGAAGACGATGTGCTTCTTGGGGTCGATGCCGGCGGCGAGGAAGGCGGCGGTGATCGAACGCGTCTGGTCGCCGAGATCCTGGTGCACGAGCTGCGCCGTCAGCGAATGCAGGTCGACGACGCAATAGATGCAGTCGGATTGTTCCTGGAGGGCGACGAATTTCTTGATGGCGCCGAGATAGTTGCCGAGATGCAGATTGCCGGTCGGCTGGACGCCCGAAAAGACGAGTGGCTTGAAGGCGGTCATGATTGTCCTCATGGCTTGTGGAGGGCCGTTTCGCGCGCGGCGAAAGTCTTTCGACGGGCGCGCTTATGGACGAAGGCGGCGAGAGGATCAAGACCTGTGTGGCGCGTCAGCCGTACCGATTATTCATCCAGGTCGGCGTTAGTTGGCGCTGGCCCCACCTTTGCTTCGCCGCGTTTTACATTGCGCCGGATCATGCCGAAATCGGCGCCGCCGGTGGCGAAGGCGGCGATGAAGTAGAGCACTGCGCCTCCGGCGACCAGGCCAAGCACCGTCGTTGCCTTGACGACCAGCGGCGAGCCCGGACCAAGTCTGGTGGCGAAATAATGCTCGGCGAAATAAAGCGCCGCAGCCATGATCACCGCCGACAGCACCAGCCTTGGAATGCGCTTCAGCAACGGGATGTCGCGGCCCCAATGACCGCGCCTGATCAGCATGGCAAGCAGCATCAGCGCATTGACCCAGCCGGCGACGGCGGAAGCGACAGCGATGCCCGGCGCGCCCATCGAGGGGAACAGCGTCAGCGCCGTGGCGACGTTCACCGCCACTGAGATGGCGGCGAAGATCATTGGCGTGCGCGTGTCCTCGCGCGCGAAATAGCCCGGCGTGAAGGCCTTGATCAGCACGAAGGCCGGCAGGCCAAGGCCGAACACCGCCAGGATTGCCGCGACGGTCGGCGTCGAATGGTTGGCGGCGAACGCGCCGCGCTCGTAGACCAGCCGCACGATCGGCTCCGACATCACCCAGAGCGCCGCCGCCGCCGGCAAGGTCATGAACAGCGTGAACTCGACGGAGCGGTTCTGCAGATTGGCGGCCTCGATCAGATTGCCGGATTTCAGCGCCCGCGCCAGTTCCGGCAACAGCACGATCGCCACAGCCACGCCGACGACGCCGAGCGGCAGCTGGTAGATGCGGTCGGCATAGGCGAGCGACGACACGGCGCTGTTTTGCGCCGAGGCGATCGCCGTGCCGATCAGCTGGTTGATCTGCGTGATGCCGCCGGTGATTGCCGCCGGCAGCGCCAGGATCAGCAGCCGCTTGACGTTGGGCGTCATCTTGGGCCGGCGGAAGCCGACCGAAATGCCGGCATTGCGCACCGCGATCCAGACGATGGCGAGTTGCACGATACCCGCCGCCAGCACGCCCCAGGACAGGCCAAAGCCGACATCATGCGCGTCGAGGCCATGATACCAGGCATAGCCGAGCACGCCGATCAGGATGATGTTGAGGAAGGCCGGCGCGATCGCCGCCGCGAAATAGCGGCGCAGCGAATTCAGCATGCCGGCCATCATGGCGGCGAGCGACATGCAGATCAGGTACGGGAACATGATCGTCGCCAACCGTACCGTCGTCTCGAACTTGCCTGGTATGTCGGCAAAGCCCGGCGCCACCCCGTAGCGCACGATCAGCGGCATCGCCAGTTCCATGGCGATGGTCAGCGCCAGCAGTGCCGAAAACAGCACGCCGAACACTTCCTCCGAAAAGCGCTTGGCGCCCTCGTTGCCGTGCGTTTCGATCTCCTTGGCGAACAACGGCACGAAGGCGGCGTTGAAGGCGCCTTCGGCAAACAGCCGGCGGAAGGTGTTGGGAAACTGGAAGGCGGCATTGAAGGCGTCGGCGACCGGGCCGGTGCCCAGCGCTGCCGCCATCAGCATTTCGCGGCCAAAACCGAGCGCGCGGCTCATCAGCGTGCCGGAGGCGACGGTGGCGAATTTCTTGACAAGGCTCATGCTTGCAACGACTGCCGGAAAGATTGCGTCAAATGGATGGTCACTCGGCCGCCGCTTTGGTCTTGCCGTTGCGTTCGGAGGCATTGCCTTCAAGCGTATCGATCAGCCGCTTGTGGATGGTGGCGGTGCGCGACGGGCTATCGATCTTCTGTCCGGTGAGATCGGTGACATAGAAGGTGTCGATGACTTTTTCGCCGAACGTGGTGATGTGCGCCGAGGCGATGTCGAGCGACAGGTCCGACAGCGTTCCGGTGATCTCGGACAGCAGCCCCGGCCGGTCCAGGCCCTCGACCTCGATCACCGAGAAACGGTTGGACAGCGTGTTGCGGATCTGGGCAAGCGGCGGGATGCGGAAGGCCTTGGCGCCGCGCTTGGGCTTGGTGCGCTTCTCGATCATCTCGGGCAGCCAGGTCTTGCCGGACAGCACGTCCTCGATCAACCGGCCGACGCGCTCGGCGCGGCGCCGCTCGTCCTCGTCACGGTCGAATTCCCTCGAGATCAGGATGGTGTCCAGCGCGCGGCCGTCCGAGGTGGTGAAGATCTGCGCGTCGACGATGTTGCCACCGGCCGCCGCACAGGCGCCGGCAATCACGGAAAGCAGGCGTGGATGGTCTTGCGCCAGCACGGTGATCTCGGTCACTGCCTCGAATTCATGCGTCTTGACCATGGTGGCCAGCTTCTTGTTGGCCGCGTCCGCTTCGCGGATGAATTCGGCGTGGCGCAGCTGGTCCGGCAGATCGACGGTCAGCAGATAGTTTTCATAGTGCTGGGCGACATAGGCCTTGCGCTCCTTCGCTGGCCAGGCGGCGAGCGCCTCGGAAAGCCGCTCGCGCGCCGCCGCCGTACGCTGGGCGCGCGAGACTTCGGAGAAGCCGCCGGTCAAAAGCAGCTCGGTTTCGTAGTAGAGCGTGCGCAGCAACTGCCCCTTCCAGCCGTTCCACACGCCCGGACCGACGCCACGGATGTCGCAGACGGTCAGGATCAGGAGCAGCTTCAGCCGCTCGACGGACTGCACGATGGAGGCAAAATCCTCGATCGTCTTGCGGTCGTTGAGGTCGCGCGTCTGCGCCGTCATCGACATCACCAGGTGGTTCTCGACCAGCCAGGCGACCGTCTCGGTGTCGGCGGCCGACAATCCCATATGCGGACATATACGCCGCGCGATCCTGGCGCCGGCCTCCGAATGGTCCTCCGGCCGGCCCTTGGCGATGTCGTGCAACAGCACGGCGACATAGAGCGCCTCGCGGCTCTTCTTCAGGCCGGGCATCAGCGAATGCGCCAGCGGATGCACTTTCGCGCCGTCGCCGCGCTCGATCTCGGCCAGCACGCCGATGCAGCGGATCAGATGCTCGTCCACCGTGTAGTGGTGGTACATCGAGAACTGCATCATGGCGACAATCTTGCCGAAGTCGGGGATCAGCCTGCCGAGCAGGCCAGCCTCGTTCATGCGTCTGAGGTTGAGCTCGGCGTAGCGGTCCGAGGTCAGGATGTCGAGGAACAGCCGGTTGGCTTCCTCGTCGCGCCTGAGCGACTTGTTGACGAGACCGAGCGAGCGGGTCAGCAGCTTCAGCGCGTCGGGATGGAACTCCAGCCCGTGCTTGTCGGCAAACCAGAACAGCCTGAGCAGATTGACCGGATCGCGCTCGAACACGCTGTCGTCGGCGACGTTGATGCGGTGATTGTCGACGATGAAGTCCGACGTGCCGGCAAGCTTGCGCTTGCGCCGCTGGAAGGTCAGGAAGATGCGGTTGAAGCCCGGCACGTGCTTGGCCTGCTCTTCCTCGAGCGCGGCGCAGAAGATGCGGGTGAGGTCACCGACATCCTTGGCGACGAGGAAATAGTGCTTCATGAAGCGTTCGACCGCCGACAGGCCGGGATGGCTGGTATAGCCGAGCCGCTCGGCGATTTCGCGCTGAATGTCGAAATGCAGCCGCTCCTCGGCCTTTCCGGTCAGGAAATGCATGTGGCAGCGCACCGCCCACAGGAAATCCTCGGCTTTCTGGAACTCGCGATATTCGCCCTCGGTGAAGACGCCCTTTTCGACCAGCTCCTCGCCGGTGCGCACGCGATAGAAATATTTGCCGATCCAGAACAGCGTCTGCAGGTCGCGCAGCCCGCCCTTGCCGTCCTTGACGTTAGGCTCGACCAGGTAGCGGCTTTCGCCGGCCTTGGCGTGGCGCTCGTCGCGTTCGGCAAGCTTGGCCTGCACATATTCCGGCCCGGTCGTGCGCACCACTTCATGGTCGAAGCGCGTCAGCAATTCGTCGAACAGCTTTTGTTCGCCCCACAGGTAGCGGGCCTCGAGGATAGAGGTGCGGATGGTGATGTCGCTGCGCGACAGCCTCAGGCATTCCTCGATGTTGCGGGTGGCGTGGCCGACCTTCAGCCCCATGTCCCACAGCATGTAGAGCATATATTCGACGATCTGTTCGCCCCAGGGCGTCTGTTTGTAGGGCAACAGGAAAAGCAGGTCGATGTCGGAACCCGGCGCCAGCGTGCCGCGGCCGTAGCCGCCGACCGCCACGACAGCCATGCGCTCGGCGGCCGAGCGGTTCTTCACCCGGTAGACATGTGTCGCGGCGAAATCGTAGAGCGCGCGGATCAGCTCATCCATCAGATGCGACAGCCGCTCCGCGCAGGCATTGCCGCCGCCATCCTCCATCAGCATCGCCTCGGCGATTTTTCGCCCATCCGCGAGCCGGCTCTTGAGCAACTGCAAGACAGCGGCTCGAACCGCCGGCCCGGAGCCGTCGCCGGCCGTGGCCGCCGTCAGCGCGGTCATGTCGCGACGCAAGGCGTCGCCGTCGATGATTTCGTCGAGTTTCAGGGAGATCTTGGCCATTCGGCGGCGTCTATAGCGCGTTTTCTCCGCGCTGTGTATGGGGCCGGTACATTCGCTCACCATGGTGATCGAATGGCACGATCGAGGAAAATTGCAGCCGGCAGATCCTGTTGATCTGGCGCGCGAGCCGCTCAACCTCGCGTTTCATCCTCGCCATCGTGGATAGTCGCGGCTTGACCGCGTTGCCCGACCCGTCCCGGTCGTCCGGTATCAGGCTCGGCAGCTGGGCGCCGCCCTCGAGATGCTGCCTCTGCACGCACAAGGCGGGACTGAGCTGATAGATTTTCCGGACGGGCAAGCGTTGGCGAACCGGATCGAAGATCACGTGATCGACCGGCATGTCGATCTCTTTGGTGGCGTCGACGAGGGCGCCGGCGATCCGCTTCGACACGATGTAGCCCGCGCAACCAAGATGCGGGTTGTACAGCCTGTTTAGCGAAAATCCGTGGCCGACAGCGATACGGTGGGGACCGATCGTCGCCGGCCAGAAGAAGGTTTCCAGCTTGACGATATCGGCATCGGCAGGGATCCAACCTGCATCGGCAAGCAGGGCGCCGGCCGCGGACGTGAACACGACGTCATCCTCGAACACGGCAACATAGGCGTCGTCGCCGGCGGCTATGATCGACCAGCAGGCCCTGTGGCTGAGCAGGCATGCGATCTCGGCATCGGTCAGGCGCGACTGCGAGACGTGCCCCGTCAACTGCTGCATCGAGGCAAGGTCTGGCCGACCGCGCGCATCGACAGCCGCGATTCGCTCGAACGAAATCCCGATCCTGTCGAATTCGGCCGCCACATGGGCGAGCCGATCGCTGGAGCGGTCGAGATTGATGACGAGGCATTTCATCAGGCGGACTTGATGCAACCAAAAAACGGCGATGTCCATAACACCGGCTATGACGCGCCATCGATTTTGTTTGGCGCGGCTTGTCGGCCGGTGTTCGTGGCGGCGCAGCCGGGAAATCGAAAATCGGCCCTTGACCTTCCAGTTACTGGAAGGACTACCTCAGCCCCAATTCGAGAATTCCGAGGCATACAGCATGACCCATTCCGACCATCATCATCATGCCCATGGCGCTTCCTGCTGCGCGGCCAAGGAGGCTGTTCCGGCCGCCGCAACAGTTACTCGCGATCCCGTCTGCGGCATGATGGTCGATCCGGCCGCCGGCAAACCGACAGCTGAGTACGCCGGGCGGGTTTTTCATTTCTGCAGCGAGCGCTGCCGCACGAAATTCGTTGCCGATCCTGAAAACTATCTGACGGCCACCGATCCGGTTTGCGGCATGAGCGTCGACCGCGCCGGCGCGAAGCATTTTTCACGCCATGAAGGCCAAGGCTTCTACTTCTGCTCGGCGGGCTGCAAGGCCAGGTTCGACGCGGAGCCGGCGAAATACCTTGCTGGCCGGCCGGAAGCGCAGCCGATGCCGAAGGGCACGCAATACACCTGCCCCATGCATCCCGAGATTGTCCGCGACAAGCCCGGCTCCTGCCCGATCTGCGGCATGGCGCTGGAGCCGATAGGCGTGCCGACCGGTGATGAAGGCCCCAACCCGGAGCTTGTCGATTTCACGCGGCGGTTCTGGGTCAGTGCGGCACTCTCCCTGCCGCTGCTGGCCATTGCCATGGCGCCGATGCTGGGCTTCAGCCTGGAAAGCCTTGTCGACGGCGGGACGAAGACGTGGCTGGAACTGGCGCTGGCCAGTCCGGTGGTGCTGTGGGCGGCGTTTCCGTTCTTCCACCGCGGCTGGGAATCGATCCTCAATCGCAGCCCCAACATGTGGACGCTGATTTCGCTCGGCGTCGGCGCTGCCTATCTGTTCAGCCTTGTCGCGACGCTGTTCCCGAATGTCTTTCCGCACCAGTTCCGTGGCCACGATGGCGCGGTCCCGGTCTATTTCGAAGCGGCCGCCGTCATCGTGGCGCTGGTTTTTCTGGGCCAGGTGCTGGAGCTGCGCGCTCGCGAGCGCACCGGCTCGGCCATCCGTGCCCTGCTCGACCTTGCGCCGAAGACGGCGCGGCTGATCGACGCCGATGGCTCCGAGAAGGACGTACCGCTCGACGGCGTCAAGACGGGCGACCGGCTGCGCATCCGTCCCGGCGACGCCGTCCCGGTCGATGGTATCGTGCTCGAAGGCCGTTCGGCGATCGACGAATCGATGATCACCGGCGAGCCGCTGCCGGTCGAGAAGACCGAAGGCGACACGCTTACCGGCGGTACGCTGAACAAGAACGGCGCGTTGATCATGCGTGCCGAGAAGGTCGGCGCCGAGACGACATTGTCGCGCATCGTCGAGTTGGTCGCCAAGGCGCAACGTTCGCGTGCGCCGATCCAGGGCCTGGCCGACCGCGTGTCTTTCTATTTCGTCCCGGCGGTTGTTCTGGTCGCCATTGTCGCCTTCGTCGCCTGGGCACTTTTCGGCCCTGAGCCGAGCCTGGTCTTCGCCACCCTCTCGGCGGTCTCGGTGCTGATCATTGCTTGTCCTTGTGCGCTGGGCCTTGCGACGCCGATGTCGATCATGACCGCCACAGGGCGTGGCGCGCATGCCGGCGTGCTGATCAAGGAAGCGGCAGCACTCGAGCGCTTTGCCTCCGTCGACACGCTGATCGTCGACAAGACCGGCACCTTGACCGAGGGGCGGCCGCGGCTGACCGACGTCGTCGCGTCGGGCGGCATCGATGAGAGCGAATTGCTTTCGCTCGCCGCCGCGCTCGAAAAGGGCTCCGAGCATCCGCTGGCCGAAGCGATCGTCGACGGCGCGGCCGCGCGCGGTGTGAAGGTGACCGATGCCCACGGCTTCATGGCGGTCACCGGCAAGGGTGTTTCCGGCACGGTTTCGGGCAGGAAGGTAGCCTTGGGCAATGCGGCGATGATGGCCGACCTCGGGGTCGAAACCTCAGCGGCCAATGCCGAGGCGATGCAGGCCGAGGGTAAGACCGCGATGTTTGTCGCCGTCGACGGCGCATTTGCCGGCATCGTTGCGGTTGCCGATCCCGTCAAGGCAACCACGGCCGAGGCGATCAGGGCTCTGCATGACAAGGGCCTGCGCATCATCATGGCGACCGGCGACAACGAGCGCACCGCTCGCGCCATCGCCAGCAGGCTCGGCATCGACGAAGTGCGCGCCGGCCTGCTGCCGGAGGGCAAGAGCGCCCTGGTGGAAGAACTGCGCGGCAACGGCGCCGGTGTCGCCATGGCTGGCGACGGCGTCAACGATGCGCCGGCGCTGGCCAGCGCCGATGTCGGCATCGCCATGGGCACCGGCGCCGATGTCGCTGTCGAAAGCGCCGGCATCACGCTGGTCAAGGGCGATCTCAACGGCATCGTCAGAGCTCGCACGCTTGCCCAGGCGACGATCGGCAACATCCGCCAGAACCTATTCTTCGCCTTCCTCTACAACGTGCTCGGCGTGCCGGTCGCGGCTGGCGTGCTTTATCCAATCACCGGCACGCTGCTGTCACCGATGCTGGCGGCGGCGGCGATGAGCCTGTCGTCGGTTTCGGTCATCGCCAACGCCCTGCGGCTGAGAACGTTGAAACTCTGAGAAGAACCCCCAGATATGAAACCCAACCACAAAGGAGATCTGAATGACCCTGGCCAAGAAAATCGTGTTGCTGTTGATGGCGGCGGGAATGCTGCTTGCGGTATTTCTCGAAAGCGTGCCGGCCTCGTCGGAGGAGATGAAGCACGATATGTCCAAAATGGCGATGGGCGCGCAAAGCCCCGCCACCGCTGGCTACAGGAAGGCGATGGATAAGATGCACAAGGACATGATGATCAAATACACCGGCAATGCCGATGTCGATTTCGTCCGCGGCATGATCCCCCATCATCAGGGCGCCATCGACATGGCCAAGGTGGAGATCGCCAATGGCAAGGATCCGGAGATCCGCAAGCTCGCCGAAGGCGTCGTCGCCGCGCAGGAGGCCGAGATCAAGCAGATGCAGGACTGGCTCGCCAAGCATCCGGCGAAGTAGCCGCGACTTTCCTGGAAATCCGGACTTCGGTCTGGATTTCCGGCCGGGGCTGTGCTGCGATCGGCGCTCACGCGGAGAAAGCCATGCCCCTGTCAGCCAGTCCCTCGTCGGTCAGAACCCTGAAGCTGCCGTCCGGCGAAACCGTCCCGGTGCTGGGTCAAGGCACCTGGAAGATGGGCGAGGACCGGCGGCGCCGCGCCGATGAGGTTGCGGCGCTGAAGCTCGGGCTCGACCTCGGCATGACGCTGATCGACACGGCCGAAATGTATGCCAGCGGCGGCTCGGAGCAGGTCGTGGCGGAGGCTCTGGAAGGGCGCCGCGACGAAATCTTCCTGGTCTCCAAGGTGCTGCCCTCAAATGCCTCGCGAGCCGGCGTCAAACGGTCTTGCGAGAACAGCCTGAAACGCCTCGGCACCGACCGCATCGATCTCTATCTGCTGCATTGGCCGGGCAGCGTGCCGCTGTCCGAAACCTTCGAGGCTTTGAAGACGGCCGGCAAGATCCGCCACTGGGGCGTCAGCAATTTCGACACAAACGAGATGGAGGAGCTGATTGGCTTGGCCGATGGCGGCAATGTCCAGACCAACCAGGTACTCTACAATCTCTCGCGGCGCGGGCCGGAATTCGATCTTGCGCCGTGGTGCCTTGAGCGCGGCATCCCGCTGATGGCCTATTCGCCGGTTGAGCAGGGCGCGCTCGCGCGCAATGCCAGGCTCGAAGCCGTGGCCTCGCGTCACAACGCCACGGCGGCGCAGGTGGCGCTTGCCTGGGTGATGGCGCAGCCGGGGGGCATCGCCATCCCGAAGGCCAGCCGGCAGGAGCATGTCCGCCAGAATGCCGCCGCGCTCGATATCAAACTGACGAAAGACGACTTTGCCGACCTTGACCGCGCCTTCCCGCCGCCGACGCGCAAGCGCGGCCTGGAAATGATCTGAGGCTCGTCGGCGCTAAGTGCGGAATTGGCGGCAAAAGAGAGCAAGCATTGGAACGAATTTCAGCCGGGCCTTATCACACGACCTACAAGATCGGAGACATGACCGTCACGTCTTTGCGCGACGGTTATGTCGACATGCCGGTCAAGCGGCTGCGCCAGCCGGGAGACAAGCCTTACGGCGACGATCTGCCGGCGCAGGTGCGACTGGTCGAAGGTATGCTCAGATTGTCCGTCAACGCCTTTGCCATAGATGACGGTCACGACATCGCGCTGATCGACACCGGCTCTTCGAATGCGTGGCACCCGTCGATGGGGTTCCTGCCGCAGGCGCTGAGCGAGGCGAAGATCGCTGTCGAGCGAATACGCACCGTTGCCTTCACCCACACCCATCTCGACCATATCCACGGGCTCATCCTTGCCGATGGTCGAGACGGCTTTCCGCAGCTTTCCCGACTGCTTGTGCCGCGGCCCGAGCTCGGCATGTTCCGGGCGGAGGCGCGGCTGAAGCGGTTCCACGATCAGGCACAGCCTCTCGACGCCGGGCAGCGCCTGAGCGCGAACATCGAGACGATCGCGGCCGCTGGCCATGAAGTTGGCCACACCTGCTTTCGCGTTACGAGCGGGGGCGAAACAGTGTTGATCTGGGGCGACACCGTGCATGTGCCGTCGCTTCAGTTCGATCGCCCAGAGGTGGCGTGGGAATTCGACGCCGACCAGGAGCAGGCGCGCGCAAGCCGGCTGCGACTGCTCGCCCTTGCCGCCGACAACGCCTGTTTCGTCGCGGGAGCGCATCTCGATTCACCGGGGTTGGGTCGGGTTTTCCGAACGAAACAGGCTTCCGTTTCGAACCCTTGTAAGCCTGATCGGAACCAGAGCAATTCCAGGATCAGTGTATAGCGGTTTTCCGTCCGGAGTTGCGTGGAAGCAAAGAGATCTATCCCTCTGCCGGTATCCCCAGACGCATGCGTATTCTGCGCAGCGTACGTGTGAATACACCAACGTCGTCAGCGGCGCGGGCAAGCGTGAGCGCGCCCTGTATGGCTGCGACGGTTTCTTCGGCAAGCTCGATTGCCTCGGCCTTTGTATGTCCGGCTCGCATCAGGGCATCAGCCAGATGCGTGACCCAGCGGCCGAAATAGTCGCGGATAGGGTTGGCGAAGAGGTCGCGCGATTCATCCAGCGCGAAGGCGCCGATCAGGCAGACACGGCGGCCGGAGCGGAAATAGCGGTCGGTCGCCTCGAGCATACGCTCGACCGCGGCGCGTGGATCGGCGCCGCCGCGCAGCGGCGCGAAGACATTCTCCTCGAACCAGCCGTCGATATGGGCAATGACGGCCTCCGCCATCTCTTCCTTGCCGCCGGGAAAGAAGTGGTAGAGGCTTCCCTTGCCGAGCCCTGTCGCCTGACCGATCAGGGCCAGGCTCGCGCCTTCATAGCCGTGTTCGCGAAACACCTCGCCGATCATGCCCAGCAGGCCGTCACGATCGGGCACTATCCTGCGCATTCCGGGGCTTTACAGTCCGAGTTCGGTCAGGCCCGGATGATCATCCGGCCGACGGCCGAGCGGCCAATGATACTTGCGCTCGCTCTCGCTGATCGGCAGGTCATTGATGCTGGCGACGCGCCGCCGCATCAGCCCGGCTTCGTCGAATTCCCAGTTCTCATTGCCGTAGGAGCGGAACCAGTGGCCGCTGTCGTCGCGCCATTCATAGGCAAAGCGCACCGCGATGCGGTTTTCGTTCCAGGTCCAGACTTCCTTGATAAGGCGGTAGGCGAGTTCGCGTGCCCATTTTCGCTTGAGGAAATTAACGATCTCGCTGCGACCGGACACAAACTCGGCCCGGTTCCGCCAGACGCTGTCCTCGGTATAGGCGAGCGAAACCCGCTCCGGGTCGCGGCTGTTCCAGGCGTCTTCGGCAAGCCGCGCCTTCTGCGCGGCGGTCTCGGCGGTGAACGGCGGCAAGGGTGGGCGGCTCATGAAATCTCCTGTCGCATTCGATTGCCGATAAGCGACATTGTACCGATTGGTACAATAAGTCAACACGCTGCTTGTTTCCTTCCGGCGCCTCAAGCAGGTGGATTTATCGTATCTCGGTCTTCAGCCTTTCAAAGGCATCCCGGACATACCCTGCCAGCGGATGCCTGGAGTGTTGCTGCTGCCATGTTTCCACGGCCAGGCGCAGCGCGACGATCGCCACCAAGGACACCAATCGCAGACTGTCGCGTGCCTGGTCCGGCCGCAACTCGCATAAGCCGTCGAAAATGGCTTGCTCGAACTGCAGATAGCCCGCGTGCCTGCGCGAGCGCAGCGTCTTGCTTTCCCGCATGAGCTTGGCCGTCGCCATCATTTCTGATCCCTGGAAGCTGCCGACAAGATTGAGCAATGCGCCCTGGGCGATGTCGATCGCCGCTCCGGTTGGCGGCTCGGCAAGGATCAACGCTTTGACCATGCTTGCGTAGTTGCCCAGAGACGCAAGCAGAACCTCGTCCTTGCTCTTGAAATAGTGGAAGAACGTCCGGCGCGAGATGCCGGCGGCTGCAGCTATCTCGTCAAGCGTGGTTGCGTCGTAGCCATTAACCCGGAAAGCGTTCAGGCCGGCTTCCGTGATGCGGTGGGAGGTTTCTCGCCGCTTCCGCTCGCGCAGGCCTTCCGGTTTTGGCGCATCGTTCATGGAGCGCTCCTGCCATGCCAGTTCCTCAAATGCGACAGGAAATCTGGCGCACATTCAAGCCCCGCCATCGCGCCGCGCCATAATGGCGCCATCAATTTGTTGCACTGAGTGCAATTATTGACGCTCCCCGACACGCCCCGCCGGGCGCATCCATGCAGGCTGGTCCGCTTCCTCGGCGATCGGATGGGATTGTCGCCGGCCTGGACCGACAAGGGAGCCGCGGTGCTCGACAACTGAGGCGGTGACGCGAATGCAAAGGAAATTCCCGATGCCGCTTTCCCCGACGGCTTTTCAACAAGGCAGAAGGATGCGTTTCCTTTGGCTGGCTGCACCCGTCGTCGTGGCGCCGGCTCTGCTTGCGGAGAGTGGGTGGCCGCAAGGCAGCACCTTTCGCGAAATGCTGGAATTTGTGGGTACCGTGCTGATTTTCATCTGTATCGGCGGCCGTTGCTGGGCATCGCTGTATGTCGGCGGACGCAAGAACCGTGAACTCGTCACAACCGGCCCCTATGCCTATATGCGCAACCCCCTCTATTTCTTCTCGGCCCTTGGACTGGCCGGCGTTGGGCTGACATTCGGGTCGCTGATCCTTTCGGCGTTTCTCTTTGCCTTCACTTGTCTGGTCTTTTCCTATGTCGCGTCGCGCGAAATGATCACGCTGGATGCGATCTTTGGCGAGGCCCATCGGCAATATCGTCGAAGCGTTCCGGCCTTCTTTCCCCGTCTGCGGCGCGAGTGCGACGGCGCCTTGGATCCGTCACCCGTAACGTTCGACTCGATGGCGCTGAGGCGGACCGTCATCGACAGCTCTTACTTCCTTTTGGCGATACTGGCGGTTGAATTGCTTGGCTGGCTTCAGTCGGCGAGGCTGGTGACGCCGATCTTCCGATTGTTTTGATTACCGGCCTGCCAGCCCCTTCAGCCGGTAGAGCGCGTCCAGCGCCTCGCGCGGGGTCATCTCATCAGGATTGATCGCGCCGAGCGCGTCGCCGAGCGCATCGCTTTTCACCGGCTTTTGCGCCTCCCGCTTCACCGCCACCGAAAACAGCGGCAGATCGTCGACCAGCCGATTGGTCTTGCCCGAGACTTCGCCCTCTTCCAGCTGGTGCAGCACTTCCTTGGCGCGGCTGACCACCGCTTCCGGCAGGCCGGCGAGCCGAGCCACCTGCACGCCGTAGGAGCGGTCGGCCGCACCCTTGCCGACCTCGTGCAGGAAGACGACATCGCCTTCCCATTCCTTGACCCGCATGGTGACGTTGAAGAGTCGGGGCAGTTTGCCGGCCAGCGCCGTCATCTCGTGGAAATGCGTGGCAAAGATTGCCCGGCAGCGGTTCTTCTCATGCAGGTATTCGACCGCCGCCCAGGCGATCGACAGGCCGTCGAAGGTCGCGGTGCCGCGGCCGATTTCATCGAGGATCACCAGCGCCCGCTCGCCCGCCTGGTTGAGGATCGCCGCCGTCTCGACCATCTCGACCATGAAGGTCGAGCGACCGCGCGCCAAATCGTCCGAGGCGCCAACGCGCGAGAACAGCCGGTCGACGACGCCGATATGGGCGCTTTGCGCCGGCACGAACGAGCCCGTCTGGGCAAGGATGGCGATCAGCGCGTTTTGCCTGAGGAACGTCGACTTACCGCCCATATTGGGGCCGGTCAGCAGCCAGATCACGCCGCTCTTGGCACTTCCATCGGGCGACAGGTCGCAATCATTGGTGACGAACGGGCCTTCGCCCGAACGCCTGAGCGCCTGTTCGACCACCGGGTGCCGCCCGCCGGAGATTTCGAAGGCAAGGCTGGCATCGACGATCGGCCGGCACCATCCCTCGCTTTCGGAAAGCAGCGCCAGCGCCGACGAGACGTCGAGGATGGCAAGTGCCTCGGCGCCGGCGCGGATGCGGTCGGCTTCGCCGACCACTTCGGCGGTAAGCCGGTCGAAAGTGGCGAGCTCGATGCCGAGCGCCTTGTCGGCGGCGTTGGCGATCTTCGTTTCGAGTTCCGCCAGTTCCGTCGTGGTGAAGCGCATGGCGTTGGCCATCGTCTGGCGATGGATGAAGCGCGCTTTCACGGCATCGCTGCCGGTCATGATGGCATGATGGTTGGCGGTCACTTCGATATAGTAGCCCAGCACATTGTTGTGCCGGATTTTCAGCGAGCGGATGCCGGTCTCCTCGATCAGCGAACGCTCCAGCCCGGCGATGACCTTGCGCGACTCATCGCGCAGCGCCCGCATCTCGTCGAGCTCGGCGTGGTAGCCGCCGCGCACGAAACCGCCGTCACGCTTGATGAGCGGCAGTTCGTCGTCGAGCGCGTCGCTGAGGTGCCGGGCGAGCGCTTCCGGCAAGGCCTTGATCGCTGCTAGCGCGGTCGCCAATTCAGCGGGCAGGGCGGTCCCGGCCAGCAAACCGGCGATCGCGCCGGCTGCCTCGAAGCCGGCGCTGAGCGCGCCGAGGTCGCGTGGGCCGCCGCGGTTGAGCGCCAGGCGCGATAAGGCCCGAGGCATATCGGCGACGCTTTTGAGGCTGGTCCGCAAGCTCTGGCAAAGCCTGGTCTCGGCGCGGAAGAATGACACCGAATCCAGCCTTGCTCCGATCGCCACCGGATCGGTGAGCGGCGCCATCAGCCGGTCGGCGAGCAGCCTAGCGCCGCCGCCGGTCACGGTGCGGTCGATCGCCTTGAACAGCGAGCCTTCGCGGCTGCCGGACAGCGTGCGCAACAGCTCCAGATTGGCGCGCGTCGCCGGGTCGATGAACAGCGTCGAGCCTGCCTCCTCGCGCTCGGGGCGCGACAAAGGCGGCCGCTCGGCCTTCTGCGTCTTCTCGACATAGGCAATGGCGCCGGAGATCGCCGACAATTCGGCGCGCGAGAACGCGCCGAAACTGTCCGGCGTCGCCACCTCGAAGAAGCGGGCGATGCGGCCCGTGGCCGATGCCGAATCGAACAGCGATGGCGGCTGCGGATTGGCGACGCGGCCAAGCACATCGAAGACCGGCCGCAACTCGGGGTCGTGGAACACCGGCTCGGCCACGATCAGCTCGCGCGGATCGACACGGAAAATATCGGCGAGCAGCCGGTCGGCCGTCGTTTCGGCCACCCGGAACGCGCCGGTCGAGATGTCGATCCAGGCGAGCGCGAAACTGCCTTGGCTGGCCGCCGCGCCACTCTTCACGCGTCCCAGCGCCATCAAGAAACTCGATTCCGAGGGCGCCAGCAGCTTGTCCTCGGTGATGGTGCCGGGTGTGACGAGCCGCACTACGTCGCGCCGCACCACCGATTTCGAGCCGCGTTTCTTCGCTTCCGCCGGGTCTTCGATCTGCTCGCAGACGGCGACGCGAAACCCTTGCGCGATCAGTTTCTGCAGATAGTCGTCCGCCGCGTGCACCGGCACGCCGCACATCGGGATGTCGTGGCCCTGGTGCTTGCCGCGCTTGGTCAAGACGATGCCGAGCGCCTGGCTCGCCTTTTCCGCGTCGTCGAAGAACAGCTCGTAGAAATCGCCCATACGATAGAACAGCAGCGAATCCGGATTGGCCGCCTTGATCTCGATGAACTGCTCCATCATCGGCGTGACGCCGCCTGTGGTGGGCGCTGGCGTCTCCTGAGCGTCGGGATCGGTCGGCATGTGCATGGTCATGCCGGAACGCTAGCAGATCGGCCAGCGCGGTTTAATGCCGGGCGTTCGAAAAGCAGGGGAAAGCGCTGGTGATGCCGCCAGTTGGTGTCGCGACGTGTCGGCCGGGCAACCTCGTCGGCGTTGAAGCAGCTTTGCCGCGCTTGCCGGTTTACAGCCGCCGCCTGTAGCCTTAGTCCTGGAATCCATAAGGAAGCACCCATTCAAGTGGTGCCGCGTGAAGGCGAGGAAATCAGAAAGCATCATGGCCAGGAAAACCGAAAACAGCGGCCCCTCCGTCAGCCCCGAGGAGGCACTGGAATTCCACGCCATGGGGCGGCCCGGCAAGCTGGAGATCGTCGCCACCAAGCCGATGGCAACGCAGCGCGATCTCAGCCTTGCCTATTCGCCGGGCGTCGCTGTGCCGGTGCGCGCCATCGCCGAGGATCCGAGCCGCGCTTTCGACTATACGACGCGCGGCAATATGGTCGCGGTCATCTCCAACGGCACCGCCATCCTTGGCCTCGGCAATCTCGGCGCGCTGGCGTCCAAGCCGGTGATGGAAGGCAAGGCGGTGCTGTTCAAGCGCTTCGCCGATGTCGATTCCATCGACCTCGAGGTCGACACCGAGGACGCCGATGAGTTCATCAATTGCGTGCGCTTCCTCGGGCCTTCCTTCGGCGGCATCAACCTCGAGGATATCAAGGCGCCGGAATGCTTCATCATCGAGCAGCGGCTGCGCGAGTTGATGGACATTCCGGTCTTCCATGACGACCAGCACGGCACCGCCATCATCTCGGCCGCCGGCCTGATCAATGCGCTGGAGATTACCGGCCGCGACATGAAGACCACAAAGATGGTCTGCAACGGCGCCGGTGCCGCCGGCATCGCTTGCATCGAACTGATGAAGGCGATGGGCTTCGCGCCGGAAAACATCATTTTGTGCGACACCAAGGGCGTCGTCTATCAAGGCCGCACCGAAGGCATGAACCAGTGGAAATCGGCGCATGCGGTCAAGACTGAGGCGCGCAGCCTGGCCGAGGCGCTGGAGGGCTTCGATGTCTTCCTCGGCCTCTCCGCCAAGGGCGCGCTGACCACGGCCATGGTGCAGTCGATGGCCAAGAACCCGATCATCTTCGCCATGGCCAATCCCGATCCGGAAATCACACCGGAGGAAGTGGCCGAGATCCGCACTGACGCCATCATGGCCACCGGCCGCTCGGACTACCCCAACCAGGTCAACAATGTGCTTGGTTTCCCCTACATCTTCCGCGGCGCTCTGGATGTCAGGGCCACCACCATCAACGACGATATGAAGATCGCCGCCGCCCGCGCTCTGGCCGAACTGGCGCGTCAGGACGTGCCTGACGACGTCGCCGCCGCCTATCAGGGCAACCGGCCGAAATTCGGCCCCAACTACATCATTCCAGTGCCCTTCGACCCACGCCTGATCTCGGCGATCCCGCTGGCGGTGGCCAAGGCCGCGATGGAGTCGGGCGTTGCCCGCAAGCCGATCCTCGACCTCGACCGTTACGCGCAGGAACTTTCCGCCCGGCGCGACCCGATCGCCTCCACCTTGCAGCGCATCTACGACCGCGTGCGCCGCCAGCCCAAGCGCATCGTCTTCGCCGAAGGCGAGGAGGAGCAGGTGATGCGCGCCGCCGTTTCCTACGTGAACCAGAGGCTCGGCACGGCAATCCTGCTCGGGCGCGACGATGTCATCAAGGACAATGCCAGGAATGCCGGCATCGACTTGAACAAACAGGGCATCGAGATCATCAACGCCCGCCTGTCGCGCCGCAACGGCATCTATACCGACTATCTTTATGAGCGCATGCAGCGGAAGGGTTTTCTGTTCCGCGACTGTCAGCGCCTGATCAACAACGACCGCAATCACTTCGCCGCCTGCATGGTGGCGCTGGGCGACGCCGACGGCATCGTCACCGGTGTCACCCGCAACTATTCCACCGCGCTCGACGATGTGCGCCGCGTCATCGACGCCAAGCCCGGCCACCGCGTCATCGGTGTCTCGATCGTGCTGGCGCGGGGCAAGACGGTGCTCGTCGCCGACACTGCCGTGCACGACATGCCGAACGCCGAGCAGATCGCCGATATCGCCGAGGAAGCGGCCGGCTTTGCTCGCCGCATGGGCTATGAGCCCAGGCTCGCCATGCTCGCCTACTCGACCTTTGGCCATCCGCAGGGCGAGCGCTCCGAGCGCGTGCAGGAAGCGGTCCGCATTCTCGACAAGCGCCGCGTCGATTTCGAATATGACGGCGAGATGGCCGCCGACGTGGCGCTGAACCCGCGCGCCATGGCGCAATATCCCTTCATCCGCCTCACCGGCCCGGCCAATGTCCTGATCATGCCGGCGTTCCACTCGGCCTCGATCTCGACCAAGATGCTGCAGGAGCTCGGCGGCTCGACCGTCATCGGTCCGCTGCTGGTCGGCTTGAACAAGCCGGTGCAGATCGTCTCGCTCAACGCCAAGGACTCAGACATCGTCAACATGGCGGCGATCGCGGCCTATACGGCGGGGAATTGAGGCGGCTGGCGCCGACATTTTCGCCAATCCCAAAGCGAAAAGGCCCGCGGCAGTGCCGCGGGCCTTTCCGTTAAGATCGCAGTTTCGATTAGAAATTGCGCTGGAAACGGACGATGCCGCCGATCCCGTCTTTCTTGTCGGCTTTGGTGAAGTTGCCGTAGATGGTTTTTTCGCCGAAGTGGCCGTAATGATCCCAATCAACTTCCGAAGTGATCGTGAAGCCGGGGACGATGGTGTAGGCGATGTTCGCCGCGAGAGCGATGTTCTTGTCGTCGTCGGCCGAGGCCTGGAGGTTGAACGAAGTCTTGTCGTTGAACTTGTAGGTGCCGCCGCCCCAGACAGCCCAGTTGCCGCCCCACGGCTTATACTGGTAACGACCGTTCAGGGCGAAGTCGTCACTGTTGTGGGTAGTGCCGTAGCCACCCATGATAAACAGCGAAAGTTCCTTGGACACGTTGACGTCCAGGCGAACCTTGCCGGCGACTTCCTCGTAGTTGCTGTCATAGGCGACGACGCCGGTGATCGCACCCCAATCGCCCTTGTACTTCAGGCCGCCCACGACATGTGGAACATAGCTGTCGATCGTGTCGTCGACAAACGAAGTAGTCGTGCCTTCTTCGAGCGAAACGACACCCGAGAAACCGCTGCCGGCGTCGAAGTAGTATTGGACGACGTTGGTATCCTTGATGCCATATGGGATGATCGTGTCCTGGATGACGTTGCCGGCATAGCCGATGAACTGGTCGTAGGCCGTTTCATCCTTACCGACACGCAGGCCGCCGAGCTGGATCCAGGCGAAGTTGAGGGTGACGGCCTTGTTGCCAGCCTGCCAGCCAGTGGAGGAGCCTGAAGTATAGTTCCCGCTGCTGTTGCCGAACTGGAAGCGGGTCTCGGTGAAGGTCTTCAAAGTGCCGAGTTCGGTTTCCTGGCCGGTATAGGTGCGCAGCGTGAAGCGCATGTTCTTGTAGTAGGTGTCGTGGCGGCTGCCGTCGCGGACATCCCTGACGTTGTTCACGCCGTCCAGCGTGCCGGAATCGCCAATGCCCATATCGTAGCGCAGATAACCGCCGATGCGCAGGCAGGTCTCGGTGCCGGGGATGTAGAAGTATCCCGATCCATAGACGTCGCAGATCTTGACGTATTCGGCCGGTTCCGGCTCGGCGACGGTCACCGCGTCGGCGGCGCGGGCGCCCGAAACTGCGACCAGGGCCGCAGCGGAGCCGAGAAGAAGGCTCTTGATATTCATTTTCTTGAATCTCCAGTCAAAGGTTCAAGACAGGCTTCGGCAGGCCTCTTGGGCTCTCCTGCCATCCCCCGTCCCCATCGTTGAAAAAGTTACGCGCACCGGCGCCGCTTCTTCACCTTGGACATGGCGCAAATGATGGTCGCGCACAACAGAGATTGTGTCCGAAAGGCGGCTTTCTGAATCTTCTGAAAGTCTTGTTGCCCAAATATCACGTCACATATCTGCAAAGATGGGACATAATGGACAATAAGCGTAATCGAACCTTGGAGGTAATCTCTAAAATGTGCCAAATGTGCCAATTATTACAGTTTTATGACGAATAGTTTGCCGAATAATTTTCTACAAAGGCGGATAATTGTGGAAAAATCGACTCCCAAGTCAGGGCAGGGTGCGGGCAACGCGGATCACGTCCTCGACCTGATCCTCCCGCAACATCTCGATCGGAACGCGATCGTCGAGCGCGGGCGAGGGCCGGGTGAGCCAGAACCAGGCCAGTCTGGAATTGGGGATCGCCGACAGCACGTCGTTGATGCCCGGAACCGGCCTGCCGTCGATGAATTGCGCCAGCGGGAAGACGTGCTTGCGACCACCCTTGCGCAACGCGACGACCTCGCCGCGTCGTTGCCAGCGATGCAGCGTCGAGCGTGGGATGCGCAGCTTTTCCTCCAGATAGGTCGAGCCCGCGACCTCGCCCGCCCAGTCTTCGATCAACATCGACTGCAGCTCGGCGGCTCGCTCCACGAGGTTCCTACCTGCCTCCCGCGGCATGTGCTCAGGACTTCGATCGGCTATTGGCGCGCCGCTTGCGATTCTGGCCGGCAGCGCATGGAGGAACTCCGAGACAAGCGCGGTCCAATTGTCCTTGAACGAACCGATAGCGAGGCGCTGCGCCGGCGGCAGGAAAGGAAGAGCCGCGGCCACGCTGCCTGCCAGCGCACTGGCCGAAACCAGGGCTTCGGCGTCCAGCAGCACACCGCGCTGCATCAGCACTTGCTGCACCGCTTCGGCTATCAGGCCTGCCAGGGCCTCTTGCGAAATCCCCTCAGGCGGAGTCTGAAATCTGGTCATGCGTTCGTCGTGTGGCCCGCGCCCCTCCCCAGGCGCCGGCGATGGTTTAAATTCTACAGTGGAAAGCAAAAATTACGGCGGCAACAAGCACCGCGGCCCGGCAAATTGCTGGCTTGCATCGTCACACCCCTGATTTTGGGCATCCCGAAATGTCAGTCGCGGAACGCCTCATCTTGCCTGTAGGAGTGCTCTGTGACACGTGCGCGACAGACAGGCCGATTTGGCATCTGCTCCTGATGACGCAGCGGCACGTTGGTTTCCCGCATCGGGTCGGAAAAACTCCGGACGTCGCTCGACCGTCTACAGCAGTCCCGCCTGCTCGGCCTCGCGGCGCAGATTCTGGCGCGGGCGCGGGCCGAGCTGCTGGATTACCAGGCCGGCGGCCAGCGATCCGAGATCGCCGCATTCCTGAAGACTGCGCCCGGTCGTGTAGCCGTAGAGGAAACCGGCGGCATAGAGGTCGCCGGCGCCGGTCGTGTCGACCAGTTCCTTGATCGTCGTCGCCTTGATGGTGACGGTCTCATCGCCGCGCACGATCACCGAACCCTTTTCCGAACGGGTGACGGCGGCGATCTTGCAGTCCTTGCGGATGGCGGCGAGCGCGTCCTCGAACGACGCGGTCTGGTAGAGCGACTTGATCTCGTGGCTGTTGGCAAAGACGATGTCGACGGTGCCGGATCGCATCAAATCGAGAAACTCGTCGCGGTAGCGGTCGACGCAGAAGGAGTCCGACAGCGTCATCGACACTTCGCGCCCGGCCGCATGCGCCAGCCGCGCCGTCTGGCGGATCGCCTCCTTGGCGCGCGGCGGATCCCAAAGATAGCCCTCGAAATAGGTGACCTTGGCGCCGGCCGCCTTGTCGGCCTCGACGTCCTCGGGGCCGAGTTCCACGCAAGCGCCGAGATAGGTGTTCATCGAACGCTCGCCGTCGGGTGTGACAAAGATCATTGAGCGCGCCGTCGGCGGCTGGCCCTGCAGCGGTTTGGTGTCGAAGGCAACGCCCTGGGCATGAATGTCATGCGCGTAGATGTCGCCCAGCGCATCGTTCGACACCTTGCCGAAGAACGCGGCCCGACCGCCCAGGCTGGCGACGCCCGCCGCCGTGTTGCCGGCGCTGCCGCCCGAAGCCTCGATCGCCGGACCCATGCGGCTGTAGAGCAGTTCGGCGCGCTGGGTGTCGATGAGGTTCATCGCGCCCTTGATGATGCCGTTGGTTTGAAGAAAGGTCTCGTCGCATTGCGCGATGATGTCGACAATAGCGTTGCCGATGCAAAGCACGTCATATTCCGGCATCAAAATCTCCGCCAAGAGCCAATCCGGCCTCTGGCCAGCGTTCTGCCACGCCGGCCGGGCGCGGGTCTAGCGAGTTGCAAATGTTTTGCCTACCCCGAAAATCGCCATTGCCTTCCACCCCGCCGACTTCATGCGCCGATTGTTCGCCGGCTGCGGCAGTGTTCGCATCCAACTGGCCCATATCAGGCGCAACTGTGGCGGCTATGGTTTCACCGCGATCGAAACGTTTCCGCTCCATCGTGAGCTAGAAACGGACCGTTCCGGCAGCAGGCTGAAGGCGCCAACAACCAATGTCCGAAAAGACCGAAATGACCACCGATCTTGCGCTGCTCGGCGTGCTGGCGGTGTTGTGGGGCGCGTCCTACACCTTCATCAAGATCGGCGTCGAAACGATCCCGCCGGTGACCTTCATCGCGGCCCGCACCTTGATCGCCGGCGGCATCCTCTTCGCCATCATCCGCTGGCGCGGCCTTGCCATGCCCAGGGATGCGGCGACATGGCGCCGCTTCGCCTTCCAGGCCTGCCTCAACAGCGTCGTGCCGTTCACCTTGATTGCCGCCGCCGAGCGTTCGGTCGACGCCGGCCTTGCCACCATCCTCAATTCGACCTCGCCGATCTTCACCTTCCTGCTGACGGCGTTGATCACCCGTCACGAGCCGGTCACCGTGCGCAAGCTCCTCGGCGTCGGCGCCGGCATCGTCGGCATCGGGCTCATCGTTGGCATGGAAGCCCTTGGTGGGTTGGGGCGGCAAGTGTGGGCGCAGCTTGCCATCATCATTGCGACTGTCTCTTATGCCGGCGCGGCGATCTTCGGCCGCGGCTTCAAGGGTCTCGATCCGATGATCCCCGCCGCCGGCTCGATGCTCTGCGGCGCGGTCATGCTGGTTCCGCTCAGCCTGGCTGTCGACCAGCCCTGGACGCTGGCGCCTTCGACCGCGTCGATCCTCGCGCTGCTTGGGCTGTCGATCTTCTCCACCGCGCTGGCCTTCGTCATCTATTTCCGCCTGATCCACACGCTGGGCTCCGTCGGCACCACCTCGCAGGCCTATCTGCGCGTGCCGATCGGCGTCGGCATCGGCGCCATCTTCCTTGGCGAAAGCCTGGGCCCGGCGGTGTGGGTCGGCATGGGCTTTGTCGTCGCCGGTGTGGCGGCGATGACCATCCCGGCCCGCAGAGCAAGAGCAATTCCAGGAAAAGTGTGAAACGGTTTTCCGTCCGGAATTGCGTTACGGGCGTAGCAGTTGCGCTGCTCTTCGACGGCGCCTATCTCGGAAGCGTCTCTTCTCGATGAAGGCTTTGACTTGCCGTGATCCCAGTCGCTGCCCGCGCCGCCGCCAGCCAGTTGCTTTCGCCAGAGTTCCGCTCGGTCTTCGTCAAGACCCTGGGGCTGACGCTGCTGGCCCTGGTGGCGCTCTGGTTTGGCATTGAGAGCCTGCTCGGATGGTTGGCCTGGCCGTGGCTCGAGGCGCTGCTGCCTGGCTTGCCGTCCTGGGCCGGATGGCTGGGTGCGATTATCGCGGGCATCGTTCTGGCGATCGGCATGGCCTTGCTCGTCGCGCCGGTCACCGCGATCATCGCCGGCCTGTTCCTCGACGATGTCGCCGCCGTCGTCGAGCGCACGGACTACCCCAACGATCAGCCAGGCCGGCCCTTGCCGGCGCTGCGCTCGCTGGTGCTGGCGATAAAGTTCCTCGGCGTGGTCATCCTCGGCAACATCATCGCGCTGCTGCTGCTTCTGGTGCCCGGGATCAACATCGCCGCCTTTTTCATCGTCAACGGCTACCTGCTCGGGCGCGAGTTCTTCGAATTCGCGGCCATGCGTTTTCGCCCGGAGGCCGAGGCAAAGGTGTTGCGCCGCAAATATGCCGGCACGGTGTTTCTGGCAGGACTTGTCATCGCTGCCTTCCTGGCGGTGCCGCTGCTCAATCTGCTGACACCGCTCTTCGCCGCCGCCATGATGGTGCATCTGCACAAGGCGGTCTCGGCGCGGGAGCCGGCATGACCGGTGCGTTGGCCCTCAAGCCTAGAGCGGTTCAGCGTTTCACGGAATCGCCGAACCGCTCTAAGTCTTTAGTTTTTGCGCAATTCCGGACGGAAAACCGCTGCACACTTTTCCTGGAATTGCTCTAAGGTTCGCGAAACAGCGCCTGCAGCTTGCCGAACGGCATCGCGGCGCGGGTGAAACCAAATGTGCCGTCCTGCTGGATTTCGCGCGCCGCCGTCTCCAGCATGCCATAGGCGAAATTGGTCAACCACGGTCCGAGCGAGATGCGCTTGACGCCGGCCATGGCAAGATCGGCGATGGTGAAGCCGGGCAGCGCCATGACATTGACCGGCTTGTCGACCGACGAACAGACCGTGCGGATGGTTTCTACGTCGCTCAGGCCTGGCGCGTAGAGCACATCGGCGCCGGCCTTCTCGAAGGCCTGCAGGCGCTTGATCGTGTCGTCGAGATCGGTCTTGCCCCACAGGAAATTCTCGGCCCGCGCGGTGAAGACGAAATCCTGCTTCAAGGCGCGCGCTGCTTCGGCCGCCGCGGCGACCCGCTCGACCGCATGCGAGAAGTCGTAGATCGGGTTGTCCGGATCGCCGGTATGGTCCTCGATCGAGCAGCCCGCGAGGCCGGCCGCCTGCGCCGCGAAGATGGTCTCCGCCGCCTGCTCGGCGCTGTCCCCTTTGCCTTTTTCAAGGTCGGCCGAGACCGGCAGGCTGGTCGCCGCCGTCACCTCGCGGCAATGGTGGATCATGGCATCGAAGGTCACCGCGCCGTCCGGCAGGCCGCGCGAGAAGGCAAAGCCCGCGCTGGTCGTCGCCAGCGCCTTGAAGCCAAAGGAGGCCAATAGCTTGGTCGTGCCGACATCCCAGGGGTTCGGCATGACGAAGGTGGAAGCATGCAGGTCGCGAAAGATCTTGCCCTTGTCCATGGCGGGTCCTCACTCATGAGCCGGATCGTACGAGGAATCTATCGCGGCTGTCCGGGTCGGGCAAACGAATGCGCTTGGTTCAGAAGCGTTTGGTGTTGTCTGCTGACAATTTCTCGAATGCCTTTGAGTCCTTGATGTAGCGCGACAGCGTCTTGTTCCAGTGGTAGGTGACGGAGATGTGGCGCGATGACTGCTTTGGCGGCGTTTCATCGCAGGGATCGCCGGTCGGCCCAGTGGCGTCTGTCACAGTCGCCTTGATGGCAGCGTATCGGCGCCCATCGGGGATGGCCTTGAAGGCGACGTCCTGCGTCCTGCTGTAAGCGCAGACGTGCTCATCCAGCATGTAGATCACGTCGATCAGCTTGAACTTGTCCTTGGCGACCATGATCAGCGACGCGATCACATAGTTCTGGTTCGAATTGGAATGCGAGCTGGCCGTTATCAGTATGTCGTCGCTGGCGCCGACCGAAAGTTTGCCTGGCTTCTGGAAATAGGTTTCGCGGTCGACGGCAACATTGGCCGCGTCGAGCAGCCTGGGCTTGGCCGCAACGTCATAGAGCGCCAGCACCGCATAGCCCTGGGCGCCGTCGGCCAAGGAGCCGAGGTCGAACAGGATCGCCAGCCGTTCCTTGCCGCCGGTCTTTAGGGGAAGCACCTCGACGATGGAAAGGCTCGACGTTTCTGGCGGAGAATCGCCGCTATCGGGCCCTCCTATGTCGCGCATCTCGATCGGCGATCCGCCCTGGTACAGGCCATCCTTGCCGGCAGCCAGATCGGGGATGACCATCCTGGCCAGGTCGAGATAGGTGACATCGGCGCGGCCAGGCAGCGTGCTGCCGATCTCGGGAAAACTCAAAGCTTGTGCGCCAGCCAGGACCGCCAGGAACGGCAGCAGCGTCAAAGCCAGGATGAAACGAGAGATGGGCGTTGGCATGAGGCGGCTCATTGGACGGGCGCGCGGAGCCTATCATAGCGCCCCAAGCCGTCCAGCTGGGCATCGTGCCCGGAAAATCAGCGGATCGGCACCAGCCCCGCCAGTTCGCGCATATCGTCGAACAGGATGCCGCCGGCGGCCGCCAGGCCATCGCGATCCGAAAGGGGATCGGCATAGTAGGAAAACACCCGCATGCCGGCGGCGATACCGGCCTCGGTGCCGGCGATACTGTCCTCGATGACGATGCAGTCGCCCGGCGCGAAGCCCATCGTCCTTGCGGCATGGAGGAAGAGATCCGGAAACGGCTTGCCGCGCCCGACCATGGTCGAGGAGAACATCGCATGCTCGAACAGCGGCAGCAGCCCGGTCTGCCCCAGCGTGATGTGCATCTTCGACACGCGCGCCGACGAGGCAACGCAATAGGCGATGCCGGCCGCGCGCACTGTCTCAACGAAATCCCCGACATAAGGGATCGCTTCGACGCCGTGCGCGAACAGATCCGGCAATCCGGCGTTCCAGCGTTCGACGAAGTCGGCACCCAGCCTGACGTCGGTCGCCGCTTCGATCTCTTTCTGCACCGAGGCCATGCTGCGGCCGGAAAAATGCTTACGGCAATATTCGAAGGTCGTCGCGAAGCCGGCCGCGCTCAGCCATTCGGCGAGGCGTCTGTTGGCAAGGTTCTCGGTATCGACCAGAACCCCGTCGCAATCGAAGATAACCAGTTTTGGGACTTGCATCAGGCCGTGCCGGTAGACCCGAAACCGCCGGAGCCGCGCGTCGTTCCACCGGCGAGCGCGCGTTCTTCGCTGGCCACCTGTGCCACTGCGGCGAAGACGATCTGGGCGATGCGCATGCCGCGCGTCACCGCGAAATCCTCATCGCCGAGATTGACCAGCAGCACCTTCACCTCGCCGCGATAATCGCTGTCGACGGTGCCAGGCGAGTTCAGCACGGTGAGGCCGTGTTTGAAGGCGAGGCCCGAACGCGGCCGGACCTGGCCTTCCATGCCTTCCGGAATTTCCAAGACCAGCCCGGTCGGCACCAGCGCGCGTTTTCCTGGCAGGATCAGCAGCGGCCGGTCCTCCGGCACGGCGGCGCGCAGGTCCATGCCTGCAGCGCCTACGCTCTCATAGGCCGGGAGCGGTAGCCCCTCGCCATGCGGCAACCTGACGAAGCCGACAGCCGGAGCGATGACGGAGGGATTTTGGAGAGCTGCGCGCATAAAATCGATCCTATCCGCGCAAACGGCGATTCGGTCAATTCGCGCGCAAGGCTATTAACGGCTTTCTTTGCGGCGTTACCACGACATCAATTTCCAGACGGCCAACTCCGTGCGTTGGCGGTTGGCGAAACACCTGTGGCTTCGGGGACTCAGCGCAATTCCACCGGCACCACCGTCGTTTCCTTGATCTCCTCCATGACGAACGAGGCCGAGACGTCGGACAGCGCGACCTTGGCGATCAACCGTTGATAGAGCCGGTCATAGGCCTTGACGTCGGCGACGCGGGCTCTGAGCACATAGTCGAGATCGCCCGACATCCGGTAGACGCCGGTGATCTCGGCAAAGCCGGTCACCGCCGCGCGAAACCTCTGCAGCCAGTCCGGATCGTGGTTGGAGGTGCGGATCAGGATGAAGACCGAGAGGCCGAGCCCGAGCTTGTCGGCATCGACCAGCGCAACGCGGCCAGTGATCACGCCATCCTCCTCCAGTCGCTTGACGCGGCGCCAGCAGGCATTGCGCGACAGCGCCACCCGTTCCGACAACTGGTCGACGGAGAGCGTGCCGTCGCGCTGCAGCTCCGCCAGCAATCTTCGGTCGATCTCATCGATTTCAAGCGCCATATTGGGATGAATGTCCCATAGAAATGCCAAAAGCAAGGACAAATTGGGACCAATGAACCTAAGCGCTGTGGCAAGATACTCACTATCGGGGCTTATCCCGGCTGGAGAGATCACCATGACGACCAGGCTTACGGCACTCTTCACGTCTCACCCGGAGAAGGTCGGCGAGACCTATTTCGGCCACATGGCCTTCGCCGCTTGGTTCTGCTCGCGCCTGTCGATGGCCGCGGGTGCTGCCCTCGTTCACGCTTTCTTGCCGTTTCTGTTTGAGACTACGGCCAGCCGAATCGTTCGCGAGCTCTATGAGCGCACGAACAATCGCGGCTCACACGCGGTCAAGGATCCCGTGGCTCTGATGGATCGCGCTTAGAGCATGATCCCAAAAAGTGGCAACCGCTTTTCGGAAAAGATCACGCTCCAACTGATTTAGGAACGGAAGAAACGAATGTGCCGGTGGGCGGCCTATCTTGGTGAAGCGGTCTTCCTCGAAGACATCATCACCGCGCCCTGCCATTCGCTGATTGCCCAGAGCCATTGCGCCCAGGAAGCCAAGTCGCCGACCAATGGCGACGGCTTCGGCCTTGCCTGGTATGGCGACCGGCCGGAGCCCGGTCTTTACCGCGACATCCTGCCGGCCTGGTCAGACCCCAACCTGAAAAGCCTGTGCCGGCAGATCAAATCCGGCCTGTTCCTGGCGCATGTGCGCGCCTCGACGGGCGGCGCCACCAGCCGCATGAACTGCCATCCTTTTATCTCCGGCCGCTGGTCGTTCATGCATAACGGCCAGGTCGGCGGCTTCGAAAAAATCCGCCGCGCGCTGGAAAATTCGCTCTGCGACGCTGTCTTCGACCAGCGCGAGGGCACCACCGATTCCGAACTCTTTTTTCTCCTCATGATCGACGAGGGTCTTTCCAAGGACCCGCAAGGCGCGGTGTCGCGCGCCACGGTCCGCGTCATCGAGGCTTCGCGCCGCGCCGGCATCGAGCCGGCCTTGAAGCTCACCGCCGCCTTTTCCGATGGGCAGGCGCTCTACGCCGTGCGCTACGCCACCGACGACCACGCGCCGACGCTTTACACGTCCGTGTTCGGCAATGGCGGCGGCCGATGCATCGTTTCCGAGCCCTTCGACCGCGAAGGCGGCGACTGGCGGGCAATCCCACCCGCGAGCTTTGTCGCCATGACGAGGGATGCAATCACGATCCGGCCGTTTGCACCGGCGGCGACGAAGCTGGCGCTGGTCGGGTAGGTTTGGCCAACCGGTAGCGTCGCAAAATAAAGGGCGGCGCTACCGAGGGCCAACCTCAACAGACGGGCGGCGCAATTTCGATCAAGCACTACCAGGCTCCGAATGCTCAACTCCGCTTGAAGCAGCGCCGCATTCCGCCATCTAGATCGAATGCGACGCCAAGCCGGAGCCTTGACCATGGATCCCGTCTTCTCCTCGACCATCGACATCGCCGCGGCCATCGCCGCACGCAAAATCTCCGCCGTCGAAGTGCTTGAGGCGCATCTGGCACAGATCGACCGGCACAACGAAGCCGTCAACGCAGTCGTCAATCTCGACCGGGAGGGCGCCTGCCAACGCGCAAAAAATGCTGACGCGGCGCCGGCGCGCGGTCCGCTGCATGGCGTGCCTTTCACGCTGAAGGACATGCATGAGACGGCAGGCTTGAGAACCACGGTCGGCTTCCCACCTTTCGCCGACTACGTCGCAAAAGCCGACAGCCCGCTCGTTACCAGGCTGAAGGCAGCAGGCGGCATTCTGATCGGCAAGACCAATGTCGCGACCATGCTGGGCGACTGGCAGTCGAACAATCCGCTGTTCGGCCGAACCTGCAATCCCTGGAACCTGGAGCGCACCGTGGGTGGGTCCAGCGGCGGTGCCGCGGCGGCAATTGCGGCCGGCATGACACCATTCGATGTCGGCACCGACATGCAGGATTCCATCCGGCTGCCGGCTGCCTTCTGCGGCGCCTATGGGTTGAAGCCGACCGAGCACCGTATTTCGCTGGCCGGCGCCTTCCCGGATCCGGGCGGCACCGCGCGCAGCGTCCGGCTGATGTCCTGCCTCGGGCCGCTGGCGCGTAGTGTGGCCGATTTGGCATTGATCTACCGCATCATTGCCGGTCCGGATGGAGCGGACACCGACCTTGCGCCGGTGCCGGTCGAGGCCATGCAGAAGCTCGACCTCAAGACATTGCGTATCGCCTTTGCGCCGTCCTTTGCGGGCTTTCCGGTGGCCGGTGATATCAGCGCCGCCGTCGAGACCCTCGCAAGGCAGCTTCAATCCGCCGGCGCTGCCGTCGAGGAAGCGAAATTGCCCAAGCTCGATCTGCACGGCGATCTCGCGCAAGGCGGCGCGCTGATCGGCATGATGATGGAGGCCGCGCAACCCGAACCGCCGAGCGAGCCGACACCCGTCTCGCGCTGGTTCGAGGCGCTCGCCCGCCGGGACAGATCCATCCTCGCCTGGGATCGGTTCTTTGAAAATCATGACGCGCTGCTATGCCCGGTCGCCATGACCACGGCTTTTGCGCATTGCGAGCCGGGCACGCCGCTTAAGGTCGATGGCAAGGACCAGAGCTACTGGATGCTGCCGGCCTATGGCGCTGTCTTCAATTACAGCGGCCACCCGGCGCTTTCGATGCCGTGCGGACAGGATAGCGACGGTTTGCCGATCGGCCTGCAACTGGTCGGCGCGCGCTGGTCGGAATCGCGGCTGCTCGGCATCGCCGAGGCGATGACGCCCTTAACCGGCGGTTTCAGCCGTCCACCCGGCTATTGAGCGAAGCGACCCAATCCATAGGGCGCCAGCAGCGGGTCGCGCTCGCCCCTCAGGATCTCGCGGGTAGCAAACAACCCGACCGCAGGTGCTAGCGTGATGCCCGAATGCATGACCGCGATGTAGAGACCATCAACGCCCTCCGCGCGGCCGATCGCCGGAAAACCGTCGACCGGCGTCGGCCTGTAGCCGACGGTGTGGAAGTCCAACTCGAGCCCACCAGCTCCGCGCAAAGCCGCCTTCGTGACGTCAAACAAGTCACGCGCCGTGGCTTGCGGGTCCTCGCCCGGATCCCCGCCGGCGAAATCCGAGCCGGCGATGATGCGGCCCTCGGCGGTCTGGCGCATATGCAGCTTCTCGGCGTGAACCAGGCCGTTCAGCAGTTTCCTGTAGGGGCGCGAGTGCACGATAAGGCCCGGCGGCGTCTCGATCGGCAGCGTGATCCCTGCGGTGGCGGTGATCGCCGGAGAGCCGGCACCTGCCGCGACGACAATTTCATCGGCATCGATGGTTTCGCCCGAAACGACAACGCCTGTGACGTTGCCGCCGGCCAGCATCAGCCTCTCCACGGTCCCGACCACCACCCGCGCGCCGAGCCGCTCGGCGTCTGCCAGCAGCACCTTGGCGGTTGCCATCGGCTCGGCGACGCCTTCTTCCGCGACATAGACGGCAAAGTCGGGAGGCGCGATGAGGTTGGGTTCGATCTGGCCTGCCCGCTTTGCGTCGACCCGCTCAATGCCGTAGCCCCATGAAGAATGTTCAGCCGCGTAGGCTTCGAGCCGGTCCGGCGGCAGGTCGAAGCACAGCCCGCCACACCAGGCGAGCGGCAATCCGGGCAAATCCTTCGCCAGCCTTTTCCACTCGGCCATAGCCCGTGCGCGCAGCCGGAAATAGATCTCCGGGTTGCCCCAGCTGGCGTTGATCCAGGCAAAGGAATTGGGCGTGGCGACGCCGCCGGCGCCACTTGTCGAGACGACGGTCACTCGGGCGCCGGCCTTGGTCAGATGCCAGGCGATCGAAGCGCCGATGATGCCGGCGCCGATGACGATGACTTGCTTCGCCACGCTGTTCTCCATCCGTTTCAACGAGCCTCTCCACCTGCCATTTGCGGGGGCTTTTGCCAACGCAAACTTCAGCGCTTGACATCAATACGTACGTACGTATTATATCGTCATGGCTAGACAATCACTCCGCGAAAACCTCCTCGACGCAGGCTTCCAGACGATCTGGAACGCCGGCTACACCGCAGCCGGTGTCCGCGACATCGTCGCCGCGGCCGGTGCCCGTCCGGGTTCCTTCACCAACCATTTCGCTTCCAAGGAGGAGTTCGCCGGCGAGGTGCTGGAGCGCTACTTCGCCTATGTCAGCGGGCTGGTCGAGAAAGCGCTTTCGCGCGACGGCACGCCGCCTGTCGACAGGCTGCGCCGCTATCTCGAAATCATCACATCGAAGCTTGAGGCGCATGACTGGGCGCACGGCTGCATGATCGGCAATCTCAGCCTGGAAACGGCCGTGCACAGCGAACCGCTGCGGCTGCGGTTGGTTGCCATTTTCGAACGTTGGCGTCAGCCCTTCGCGGCCTGCATCGCCGAAGGCCAGGCGGCCGGCGAGATCACCAAGGCTTTCGATGCCCAGGACCTCGCCGATTTCCTGCTGTCGTCCTGGCAGGGCGCCATGCTGCGCATGAAGGTCGAGCGCAGCCCCGAACCGCTCGAGCGGTTCAAGAAAATCATCTTCAGCACAGTATTTGGGAAGGAGACAGTGTGATGAATTCGAAGACCGATGGACAACCGACCGCGTTGCGGCGCTCGCAAGTGGCCGTGCTCGATTCCACCATGTCCTATCTGCAGGCCGGCGAGGTCGGTCCCACGATCCTATTTTTGCATGGCAACCCGACCTCGTCCTACATCTGGCGCAACATCATCCCGCATGTCGCGCCGTTCGGCCGCTGCATAGCACCGGACCTCATCGGCTATGGTCAGTCGGGCAAGCCCGACATCGACTACCGCTTCTTCGACCACGTCCGCTATCTCGATGCCTTCCTGGACGTGCTCGACGTCAAGGACCTGGTGATCGTTGCCCAGGACTGGGGCACTGCGCTGGCCTTCCACCTGGCGGCCAGACGGCCACGGCGCATCCTCGGCCTTGCCTTCATGGAGTTCATCCGGCCCTTTGCGCGCTGGGATGATTTCCACCAGCGCCCGCAGGCGCGCGAGCTCTTCAAGGCGCTACGCACGCCGGGCGCTGGCGAAAAGCTGGTGCTGGAGGACAATGTCTTCGTCGAGAAAATCCTGCCTGCATCGGTCCTGCGGCCGATGAGCGAGGAGGAAATGGCAGCCTACCGCGCGCCGTTCCCGACGCCGCAATCGCGCAAGCCGGCGCTGCGTTTGCCACGTGAATTGCCGATCGAGGGCCAGCCGGCCGATGTCGCCGCGATCAGCGAGCATGACCACCGCGCGCTGCGGCTCTCCATCTATCCGAAGCTGCTGTTCGCCGGCGATCCCGGCGCGCTGATTTCGCCGCGGGACGCAGAGCTGTTCGCGGCCCTGAAGAACTGCCAGTTCATCAATCTGGGGCCGGGCGCCCACTATCTGCAGGAAGACCATCCCGATGCGATCGGCACGGCGATTGCCGGCTGGCTGCCGGAGATTGCGCGGACCGACAGCCTGGCCGAGCCGGCCTGAACCGGGGCGCGGCTTGGCTGCCCATGTCGACAGGCCGGCGTCGCACTGATAGAAGCGCCGCCTGTCACACGGAACGCCTTAAGAGATATGCCCGAAACCATACCGGAAGAGGTTGCGCGCCGCCGCACCTTCGCGATCATCGCCCACCCTGACGCCGGCAAGACGACGCTGACCGAAAAGCTGCTGCTGTTCGGTGGCGCCATTCAGCTTGCCGGCGAGGTCAAGGCCAAGAAGGACCGCATCCAGACGCGGTCGGACTGGATGAAGATCGAGCGCGAGCGCGGCATCTCGGTCGTCACCTCGGTGATGACCTTCGAATATGAAGGCAATGTCTTCAATCTGCTCGACACGCCCGGCCACGAGGATTTCGCCGACGATACCTACCGCACTTTGTCGGCAGTGGATTCGGCCGTCATGGTCATCGACGCCGCCAAGGGCATCGAGCCGCGCACGCTGAAGCTGTTCGAGGTCTGCCGTCTGCGCGACATCCCGATCATCACCTTCGTCAACAAGATGGACCGCGAAAGCCGCGATCCGTTCGAGATTTTGGATGAGATCGAGCAGAAGCTGGCGCTCGACACCGCCCCCATCACCTGGCCGATCGGCCGCGGCAAGAATTTTGCCGGCACCTATCATCTGGCGCTGAATGCGGTGCGCAGAGGCGACGCTGAGAAGGAACGCACGCCGGTCAATGGCCCCGATTCCAACCGCGTTGCCGGGCTTTTGCCGGAAAACGAGCGCGAGGCTTTCATCGAGGAGCTGGAATTGGCGCGCGAGGCCTGTCGGCCCCTCGACATCGACGCTTTCCGCGAAGGTCACCTGACGCCGGTCTATTTCGGATCGGCGCTGCGCAACTACGGTGTGCGCGACCTGATCGAGGCGCTCGGCGCCTTTGGCCCACCGCCGCGCGCGCAGGAAGCCGATACCCGTACGGTTGAAGCGACGGAGGACAAGATGACCTCCTTCGTCTTCAAGATCCAGGCCAACATGGACCCCAACCACCGCGACCGCATCGCTTTCGTGCGCGTCTGCTCAGGCACGCTGGCGCGCGGCATGAAGGCCAAGCTGGTGCGCACCGGCAAGCCGATGTCGCTGTCGGCGCCGCAATTCTTCTTTGCCCGCACCCGTGTCACCGCCGACGAGGCCTTTGCCGGCGATGTCGTCGGCATTCCCAATCACGGCACGCTGCGCATCGGCGACACGCTGACCGAGGGCGAGGAAATTCTTTTCAGGGGTGTACCGAACTTCGCGCCGGAAATCCTGCGCCGCGTGCGTCTCGGCGACGCCATGAAGGCCAAGAAGTTGAAGGAGGCGCTGCACCAGATGGCCGAGGAGGGCGTCGTGCAGCTGTTCTCGCCCGAAGACGGCTCGCCTGCCATCGTCGGCGTCGTCGGCGCGCTGCAGCTCGACGTTTTGAAGGAGCGGCTCAACTTCGAATACACGCTACCCGTGGAGTTCGAGATGTCGCGCTTCTCCGTCTGCCGCTGGATTTCGGCCGACGACAAGGCGGAAGTGCTTCGCTTCATCGAGGCGCATCGCGGCGATATCGCCCGCGACCTCGACAACGATCCCGTCTTCCTTGCCCAGCACGCCTTCTCGCTGAACTACGAGGCCGAGCGCTGGAAAGCCATCCGCTTCGCCACCGTCAAGGACTACCAGGTCCGCGACAAGGCGGCTTGAGGCCTTCTTCCTTCTCCCCGTTCCACGGGGAGGTCAGAAGTGGTCCGCGCAGCGGACGAAAAGCCAATTGCTTGGCTTTTCGAACGACGAACGCCCGAAGGGCGGATGAGGGCTGGCGCTGACATTGTTGACTAGCCTCCGGCCGCCGCCTCCAGCTTGTCGATCTCGATCTTGCCCATCTTCATCATGGCATCCATCACGCGGCCGGCTTTGCCCCGGTCGGGGTCCTGAAGCAGTCGCGGCAATTGCTCGGGCACGACCTGCCAGGAGACGCCGAACTTGTCCTTCAGCCAGCCGCAGGGTCCGGGCTCGCCGCCGCCCTCGGTCAGCCGCGCCCAGAAATGATCGACCTCGGCTTGCGTCTTGCAGTCGATCGAAAGCGAGATCGCCTCGCTAAACTTGTACTGCGGGCCGCCGTTCAACGCCTGGAAGGTCACGCCGTCGAGCTCGAACGAGGCGACCAGCACCTGGCCTGCCTGAGGATGGCCTTCGGGCCAGCGCGTCACGCTCAGCGTCTTGGAATTCTTGAAGATCGAGATGTAGTGGTTCATGGCGTCTTCGGCCTGGGTGTCGAACCACAGGAAGGTGGTGATCTTCTGCATCGTTTTCTCCTTGATGCTCTCTTGTGAAAGGGAATCAGGCAGCGCCTCTGGCGGTATCCTGCAGGGCAGCGAGATAGGCGTCCAACTGGGCGTAGCTGTCGGCCATGCCGCTGGTCATGCCGGTGCCGAGCGCGCCGTCGCGCGCGGCTTGCGATGCGTAGAGGATCGTCTGCGTCAGCAACGTCTTGCCGTCGACTTCGGCGAAGACCACGGTTCCAAGCGTCTCGCCGCCTGTCCAATCCTCGTCGAACAGTTCGCTGGCGGCGATCAGGCTCGGCCGCGTGATCTCGCGATAGGTTGCCGTCATCCCCATCGCCTGCCCGTCGCGATGGCGCCAGACATAGCGTGCTTTCCCATCCACCCTGAGGTCGATCTCGCACACATCCAGCCGCCAGCCTTCCGGACCATGCAGCCAACCCTTGAGCAGTTCCGGCACCGTCCAGCAGTCGAACACCATCGGGCGCGGCGCGTCGAAGATACGGGTGATCCGGACCTCACGGTCACTGGGGGTCGTGACGGTCAGCGTGGCGACGGTCGGGCCTGGCAATCTGGTGGTGCTCATCAAATGTCCTCTTCTGCTTGCGTTTGCTTGACCCAAGGACGTTCAGGGAGGCCTCGGTCCGACAGCGCGTGCCGACATATTTCGACCAAGGCCGGCCGTGGCTTATTGTTCCGGCTCGTCGGCGCTCTTTTGTGCCTTCAGCGCACCGAGCAGGGCATCGAGCCGCTGGAAATTGCCTTCCCAGATCTTGCGGTACCGCTCCAGCCAGTCCGTGGCTTCGGCAAGTGGCTTCACTTCGAGACGGCAGGGGCGGCGCTGGGCGTCACGGCCGCGCGAGATCAGCCCAGCATTCTCGAGCACCTTGAGATGTTTCGAGATCGACGGCTGGCTCATCGCGAACGGCTCGGCCAATTCCATCACCGAAGCCTCGCCCTCGATGAGCCGGGCGAGGATGGCGCGTCGGGTCGGGTCGGAAAGCGCTGCAAAGGTGGCATCGAGTTGGTTCATATTACATAGCCAGTTGGGTATATACCTTACCGGCTATATACAATGTGTCGCCGCTGGTCAACCGTTTCGTGGCGCAGTGCAAAAGGGTGGCAACGCGATGCCGTGGCCGCTATAACCGCTGCCGACTAAATTCGAGCGCCGCCCGCCGCGCATCGGCGTGGCCAGCCAGCAAGGACAACCCAATGCCTGCCTATCGTTCCCGCACCACCACCCATGGCCGCAACATGGCCGGCGCCCGCGGCCTTTGGCGCGCCACCGGCATGAAGGATTCGGATTTTGGCAAGCCGATCATCGCTGTAGTCAATTCCTTCACCCAGTTCGTGCCGGGCCACGTGCATCTGAAGGACCTTGGCCAGCTGGTGGCGCGCGAGATCGAGAAGGCGGGCGGCGTCGCCAAGGAGTTCAACACCATCGCCGTCGATGACGGCATCGCCATGGGCCATGACGGCATGCTCTATTCGCTGCCGTCGCGCGAGCTGATCGCCGACTCCGTCGAATACATGGTCAACGCGCACTGCGCCGACGCCATGGTCTGCATCTCCAATTGCGACAAGATCACGCCCGGCATGCTGATGGCTTCGCTGCGCCTCAACATCCCGACCGTCTTCGTTTCCGGCGGCCCGATGGAGGCCGGCAAGGTGGTGCTGGCCGGCAAGACGCAGGCGCTCGACCTGGTCGACGCGATGGTTGCCGCGGCCGACGACAAGATCTCCGACGAGGACGTCAAGGTCATCGAGCGCTCTGCCTGTCCGACCTGCGGCTCGTGCTCGGGCATGTTCACTGCCAATTCGATGAACTGCCTGACCGAAGCACTCGGCCTGTCGCTGCCGGGCAACGGCTCGACCTTGGCCACCCACGCCGACCGCAAGCGGCTGTTCGTCGAGGCCGGCCACCTCGTCGTCGATCTCGCCCAGCGCTATTACGAGCAGGACGATGAGAGCGCGCTGCCGCGCACCATCGCCTCGAAAGGTGCCTTCGAGAACGCCATGACGCTCGACATCGCCATGGGTGGCTCGACCAACACGGTGCTGCACATCCTCGCCGCCGCGCATGAAGGAGAGGTCGATTTCACCATGGAAGACATCGACCGGCTGTCGCGCAAGGTGCCGGTGCTGTGCAAGGTGGCGCCGGCCAAGGCCGACGTGCACATGGAAGACGTCCACCGTGCTGGCGGTATCATGGCCATCCTCGGCCAACTCGACAACGCCGGGCTGATCAACCGCGACCTGCCGACGGTGCACACGGCGAGCCTCGGCGAAGCGCTCGACCATTGGGACATTTCGCGCACCTCCAGCCAGAATGTCCGCGACTTCTTCCTCGCCGCGCCTGGCGGCGTGCCGACCCAGGTCGCCTTCAGCCAGGACCGTCGTTGGGACGATCTCGACACGAACCGCGAGACGGGTGTCATCCGCTCGGCCAAGACGCCGTTCTCGAAGGATGGCGGCCTTGCCGTGCTGAAGGGCAACCTAGCGCTCGACGGTTGCATCGTGAAGACTGCCGGCGTCGACGAGTCGATCCTGAAATTTACCGGCCCGGCCCGCGTCTTCGAGAGCCAGGACGCTTCCGTCAAGGCGATCCTCGGCAACGAGATCAAGGCCGGCGACATCGTCGTCATCCGCTATGAGGGGCCGCGCGGCGGCCCCGGCATGCAGGAGATGCTCTATCCGACCAGCTATCTGAAGTCGAAGGGCCTCGGCAAAGCCTGTGCTTTGATCACCGACGGCCGCTTCTCCGGCGGCACGTCCGGCCTGTCTATCGGCCACGTTTCGCCCGAAGCCGCCGAAGGCGGCGCCATCGGCCTGGTCCAGGAAGGCGATACGATCGAGATCGACATCCCCAACCGCACCATCCGCCTCGCCATCAGCGACGCCGAGCTTGAAGCGCGCCGCGCGGCGATGAACGCCAAGGGCGCGCTGGCCTGGAAGCCCGAGGAAAAGCGCAAGCGCAAGGTGACGACCGCACTGCGCGCCTATGCCGCCTTCGCCACCAGCGCCGACAAGGGTGCCGTGCGGCACGTGCCGGAGTGATCTATCGAGGTTAGTGATACTGGCCGTACCAAGGCCATTCCGCATCCGGAAGATAGGGCCAATCCGTTCGGGTTGGCAGCGATCGCTTTGCGTCTTCTGCTTGCTTCGGCGTCAGGAAAATCCCGAAAAGATCATTTCCACCGTTGAGCGCATAGAAGCGCACATTGGAGTCGGCGAGTTGGTCGTTGATGATCTTGAAGAACACATAGGTGGCAGTACCCCAGCTTCTGTTCTCGCCGTCCGAAGCGTCAGGGGCGTATATCACGTACTCCTGCCCGGCCGCCCGTACGGCATATCGGGCCGCAGACGTGTCGACGCTCTCTTCGATCACCGTCGGGTTTTTCACACACTGTCGAAGCTCGGGTAAAACCTCGTGGTAAGCCTTCGCTATTCCTTGCTCGGCTAGGTTCTCTGCGTCGAGGTGATACGCCTTGTCGTAGTCGAGGGCCATGGCAGGAGATTGCGCGGAAAGGGTCCCCAACAGGGCCGATCGTAGAAAGGACATGAGCCGAGCTGCGCGCACTATCGCACTCCGTTATGGCATCAGCTGATATTCATAGAGCCTCTGATAAAGCCCGCCCTGCTTGAGCAGCGTTCTGTGCGCGCCGCTTTCCACCATCTGGCCTTTTTCCAGCACCACGATCGTGTCGGCCTGGTGCACGGTCGACAGCCGGTGCGCGATCACGATCGTCGTGCGCCCGATGGTGAGCTGCTGCAGCGCGTCGCGGAACAGCGCTTCCGATTCGGCGTCGAGCGCGCTGGTCGCTTCGTCCAGGAGCAGGATCTCGGCGTCGCGCAGCATGGCGCGCGCGATCGAGATGCGCTGGCGCTGGCCGCCCGAAAGCAGCGAGCCGTTCTCGCCCACCTCGGTCTCGTAGCCCTTGGCAGTGGCGCTGATGAAGTCATGCGCGTTGGCGGCCTTGGCGGCGGCGATCACCTCTGCGTCGGTCGCATCCTCGCGGCCGAGCCGGATGTTGTGCATGATGGTGCCGGCAAACAGGAACGTGTCCTGGCTGACATAGGCAATCTTCTTCCTGACCGAATCGAGCGTTGCGAACGAAATATCCTGGCCGTCGAAGAGCACCTTGCCGCTCTGCGGATCGTACATGCGCATGATCAGGTTGAGGATCGTCGACTTGCCGCTGCCGGAGGGCCCGACCAGCGCCGTCATCTTGCCGGCCTCAAGCGTCAGGTCGAAGCCTTCGAACACCGGCGCACTCTCCGGATAGGCAAAGGTCACATCCTCGAAACGGATTTCGCCGGGTCCAGGCCGCAGCGGTTTGGCACCCGGCTTTTCGGCCAGTGTCAACGGCCGGTCGGCGAGCTGGAACATCATGCGCACGCCGACAATGCCGGTTTCGAGCGAAATGCGCACCCGTGCCAGGCGCTTGGCCGGCTCATAGGCAAGCAGCAGCGCCGCGATGAAGGCCATGATGTTGCCGGGCATCTGGCCGCCCTGCAGGACCAGGAAACCGCTGACGAAGACGGCGCCGGCGATCGCCAGGCCGGCAAGCGTCTCCATCACCGGACTGGTGGCTGCTTCCAGCGTGGCGATGTTGTTGGCGCGGCTCTCGACGTCGGAGACCGCCTTGTACATGCGCTTGCGCATGGCGCCTTCGAGATTGAAGGATTTGACGACGCGCACGCCGATCGCCGTTTCCTGCATGACATGCACGATCTGACCGAGCGATCGGAATTCCTGCTTGGCGATCTTGCGCACCCGCTTCAGGATGCGGTTGACGCCATAGACCGCGATCGGCCCGACGGCGAAGCAGATGACGGACAGTCCCGGCTGCTGCCAGACCATCAGCGCCAGCAGGGAAACCAGGGTCACCAGGTCCCGCACATAGGACGTGACGACGAGGTCGAGCACGTTGCGTGCCGCCTGCGCGTTGTTGGTCATGCGCGTGATCAGTTCCGACGATGAGGTCGAATGGTAGAATTCGATCCCTTGCGCCAGGATCCGGTCATAGATCTTGCGCTGCCGGTCAGCGATGATGGCGTTGCCGACCCGGCTCATGAAATAGGCCTGGACGAAACCGGCGAAGCCCTTGAGGATGAAGATCGCGGCGGTCGCGAGCGCGATGATGTTGACCTGGTCCACCCGCTTGTAAACGACGAATTCGTTGGTGATTTCGCGCAGCATATAGGCGCTGGCCGCCGTCGTGCCGGCCACCACCAGCATCGACAATATGGCAAGCGCGTATCCAACCTTGTGCTCCTGGAAGGATTCCCGCACCAATCTCGCGATGAGCTGCTGATTTTCCGTTGAGCGGAAGAAGCGAAACAACGGCTGATCCCATGCCTGCTAATTTCGGATTCGCCACGAAGGCGAGAGGCGGCTTATAGAGCGAGTTGCCGCCGGATGGAACATGTAGCGCTCCGGCGACGAAACGGCGGCGGCGGGGTGTCCTTGCGGCCATGCTTTGTGATTGTTCCTTCAGAGGGGATGACGACAGATGGATTTCGACCTCATCGTGCGCGGCGGCACGCTGCCGGATGGCAGGATTGCCGACATCGGCATTGCCGGCGAAACCATCCGCGCGATCGAGCCGAACCTGCCAGGCTCCGCCTCGACCGAGGTTGATGCTCGCGGCAATCTGGTGTCGCCGCCCTTCGTCGATCCGCATTTCCATATGGATGCCACGCTGTCTTACGGCATTCCACGCATCAACGCATCCGGCACATTGCTTGAAGGCATCGCGCTCTGGGGCGAGCTGAAGCCGCTCCTGACGCAAGAGGCCGTGCGCGAGCGCGCGCTTGCCTATTGCGATTGGGCCGTCTCGATGGGCCTGCTCGCCATCCGCAGCCATGTCGATGTCTGCGACGACCGGCTGCTCGCTGTCGAAGCCTTGCTCGACGTCAAGAAGGCCGTCGCTCCCTATATCGACCTGCAGCTGGTCGCCTTTCCGCAGGACGGGCTCTACCGCTCGCTGACAGCGCGCGACAACACCATCCGCGCGCTCGATATGGGCGTCGACATCGTCGGCGGTATCCCGCATTTCGAACGCACTATGGCCGACGGCACGCGCTCGGTGACCGAGCTTTGCGAGATTGCCGCAAAACGCGGCCTGATGGTCGACATGCATTGCGACGAGACCGACGATCCGCTGTCGCGCCACATCGAGCAGCTCGCCTATGAGACGCAGCGCCTCGGCCTGCAGGGCAGGGTGGCCGGCTCGCACCTCACCTCGATGCATTCGATGGACAATTACTACGTCTCCAAGCTGCTGCCGCTGATTGCCGAAGCGGGCGTCTCGGCCATCCCCAACCCGCTGATCAACATCATGCTGCAGGGCCGCCACGACACCTTCCCCAAGCGGCGCGGCCTGACGCGGGTCAAGGAAATGCAGGCGCTCGGCATCCGCGTCGGCTGGGGCCAGGACTGCGTGCTCGACCCCTGGTATTCGCTGGGCACCGCCGACATGCTCGACGTCGCCTTCATGGGCCTGCATGTGGCGCAGATGTCGAGCCCGGCCGACATGGCCCGTTGCTTTGATATGGTCACCAATGTCAACGCCGCCATCATGGGCCTCGATCATCTGGGTCTTGCGGTTGGCAAGCGCGCCAGCCTCGTCGTGCTCGACGCCGGCGACCCGGTCGAGGCCATTCGCCTGCGCCCCGAGCGCCTCTGCGTTATCGCCCGAGGCAAGGTGGTGGCGCAAAGGACGAAGCAGGAAACCAGCCTTTCGATCGCCGGCCGGCCGTCACAGGTGAACCGGCGGCATAAAGCAGGCTAGAACCAGCCGATTCCCGCCACTGGTCCCACCGATCGGCTGAATCTCCCTCGTCAAACCGGTTGCTTGCGTCTAGGACGCCGCGATGGCTCAGTCCCTTGCTCGCGGCTTTACGATCAGAAACGTGCTTCTGGCCGGCATCCTCCTGATGCTGGCCGGCGACTTCATGTTCGCGCTCAACGACGCCATGGGCAAATGGCTGGTCGCCTCCTTCTCCGTCGGTCAGGTGGTGCTGATCCGCTCGATAGGCGCCTTCATCGTGCTCGGTCCGATGATCGCCAACCAGGGTACGTCCAAGCTGTTCCACGTCGAGCGGCCGCTGCTGCAGGCCCTGCGCGTCGTTGCGACCACGGCCGATACCGGCCTGTTCTACGCCGCGGTCGTCTATCTGCCGCTTGCCGACGTGATGAGCTTCTATATGGCCGGGCCGATCTATGTCGCGGCGCTGTCGCATCTGCTGCTCGGCGAGAAAGTCGGCTGGCGCCGCTGGCTGGCGATCCTGGCCGGCTTCTGCGGCGTGCTGATCATCCTGAAACCGTCCACGGCGGCTTTCTCATTGTCGTCGGCCTTCGCGCTTATCGGCAGCATCGCCTTCGCCTTCGCCATCATCCTCAACCGGCGTCTGCGCGGCACCAGCGACACGACTTTGGTTACTTGGCAGACGATCGGCACGCTGCTGGTCGGCGGCGTGCTCACCATCGGCGCATGGCGCACGCCGTCCGCGCTCGATTTCGGCGCCATGCTGTTGCTTGGCATCGTCTCCTGTGCAGCCCATCTGATGATCACCAGGGCCTTGAAGCTGGCGCCCGCCTCGACACTGGCGCCGCTACATTACACGCTGCTTCTGTGGGCGGTGGTCTTCGGCCTGGCGTTCTTCGGCGATATCCCCGGGCCGCGCATCCTGATAGGCGCGGCTATCGTCGTGCTCGCCGGCCTATTCATCTTCCACCGCCAGAAGGTGGTGGAAACCGTGGTGCCACCGGAGAACGTGCCGAAGGGCGTCAACTAACCAGCGCGTATTGCGGCAAGGTGCTGCGCGAATTCAGGTGTCTCCATCAGCGCCTTGCAGCGGGTAAAGCGCCCGTCGGCATAGGCGCGAAAATCGTCGACCGGGTTGTTGTTGGCAAGCTGGATCAACCCCCACAGCGTCCAGAGCAGATCGCACATCGCCTTGTAGATGACGATGCGGCCGCGCTCGGCCGGCTTTGCCTCGCCGCCGAAATAGGCGCGCATCATCTCCTCGTCCTGGGCAGCGTCGAATTTGCCTTCGACGGACAGGTCGCCGAGATCCCACAGCGGGTCGTTCATGCCGGAATATTCCCAGTCGACGATCCACATCTTGTCGCCGGTATCGAGGAAATTCTCGCACAGCGGATCGCAATGGCAGGCGGCAAGCTGGATGGGGTGGGCGGCCAGTGCGGAGCGCACGCTGTCCGCCTCGCGCACCACGTCATGGTAGCCGGCGGGCAGCGCCACATCCTTGGTCGACAGCACCTTGAGATAGTCGTCGATCATGGCGAACAGTTCGAAACGGAAGGGGAAGACGGCGCCCGACGAATGCAGCTTGCGGAAGGCCTGGCCGGCGCGCGCGGGGCTGCCCGGTCGTGTCTTGAACTTTTCCGGTGTCATTGTCTCGGCGCCGGCGATAAAACGCGTCGCCATCAAGCCCGATGCCGGATCGGCATAAAGCACCTCGGGGCTGACGCCGGCCCTGGCTGCCTCGCGTGCCGCCAACGCCTCGTTGGCCCGGTTGATATACTCCTCGGTGCCCTTTCCGGGAATGCGCAGACACGCCTCGCCGGCCCGGTAGACCATGTTGGTGAGGCCGCCGAGCCGCTCCAGCGGTCCGTCATAGCAGGCGAGCGTCGGAATGGCGGCAAGCGCCGTGCGTAACTCGTCGGTCATCTCCCGTGTCCCCCTTACGCCATTATTGTGGCTCTGACGGTTCCACAGTTTTTATTGCTTGGCTATGATTGGTTGGACATGAATCGGGTTTGGGAGCGGCAATGGCGGACGACAAGCACAGCGGCGCCTTGAGCGCGGCCTATGCGGCGAAGCGCCCCGAAGACGTCGCCGCGATCTACGACAACTGGTCGCAGACCTATGATGCCGACATGTCGGCCGCCGGCTATCGCCATCCGACGATCTGCCTGGCGCTGCTTGCCCGCCATCTGCCGCGCGGCGCCGAACCCTTGCTCGATGCCGGCGCCGGCACCGGCCTGATCGGCGAGTGGCTCATCATCACCGGCTATCCGAATGTCGAGGCGCTCGACATCTCGCAAGGCATGCTGGACAAGGCGGCGGCCAAGGGCGTTTACAAGGCGCTGCATCGGCTGGCTATGGGAGGGCCTTTGCCCTTCGCCGACAATGCCTATGCCGGGGTCATTTCGGCCGGCGTCTTTACCTCAGGCCATGTCGGCGTCGAGGGCCTGGACGAGCTGATCCGCATCTGCCGCCCGGGCGGCGTCATCGTGCTGACGGTCAAGAACACACTGTGGCAGGCCGGCTTTGCCGAGCGCATCGCCGCGCTGGAAGCCCAAGGCATGCTGACGCGCCTCGAGGAAACTCCGCCCTACGCCTCGATGCCGGGTGAGGCTGACACCGTGCCGAGCCGCGGCCTCGTACTGCGCGTCTGCTAACCCTTCACCTTCGCGTTTGCGGGATCGTACATCGGCTCGAGATGGATCTTCGCCGGTGTCCGCTCCATCGCCACGACCAGCTCATAGGCGCCCGAGGTGAGGAAATCATCGCTGACGCCCTCGGTGTTGCGCACATAGCCGTAACCGATGTTCCGGGCCACCGTGTAGCCGTAGCCGCCGCTGGTGAGGTAGCCGACCGGCTTGCCATTGCGCAGGATCGTCTCGCGGCCGACGAGCACGATGTCCGGATCGTCGACCGTGAAGCCGGCAAAACGTTTTGCCGGCGGTGTGCCGGCGGCTTTCTCGAGCGCCCGGCGGCCGACGAAGTCGGTGTTCTTGCGGAGCTTCACCGCCCAGCCGAGCCCGGCTTCAAGCGGCGTGTCGTTCGGCGTGATGTCGGAGCCCCAGGCGCGGTAGCCTTTTTCCAGCCGCAGCGATTCCAGCGCCCGGTAGCCGACGGGGCGGATGTCATGTGGCTTGCCCGCCGCCATCAGCGCATCGAAGACCTCGCCGGTGGCGGCGATCGGCACATGCAGCTCCCAGCCGAGTTCGCCGACATAGGTAACGCGCAACGCTCGCAGGATATGGCCGGCAATGCCGATCTCGCGCGCATGGCCGAACGGGAAGGCGGTGGTGGACACGTCGGCGTCGGTCGCCGCCGACAGCACGTCGCGGGCGCGCGGCCCCATCAGCGACAGCGTGCCGAACTGCTCGGTGACGTCCTCCAGTCGGGCGTCGAGGCCCGAGCCGATATGATCGCCGATCCAGGACAGGTCATGCGTGCGGAAGCCAGTGCCGGTGACAACGTAGAACCTGTCCTCGCTCAGCCGCGAGACGGTCAAGTCAGCCTCGATGCCGCCGCGCGTGTTCAGAAGCTGCGTGTAGGTCAGCCGCCCGACCGGTTTGTTGACGTCGTTGGCGCAGATCCAGTCGAGCGCCTTCAGCGCGTCGGTGCCGGTGAGCTCATATTTGGCGAAGGAGGACTGGTCGAAGATGCCGACCTTGTCGCGGACATGGCGATGCTCGTCGCCGACCGGGCCGAACCAGTTCTGGCGGCCCATCGAATAGACGTCCTCGGGTTTGGCGCCATCTGGCGCAAACCAGTTCGGACGCTCCCAGCCGAGCTTGGAGCCGAACACGGCGCGCTCAGCCTTCAGCCTTTCATAGAGCGGCGAGACGATGCGCGGCCGACCCGACAGATATTCCTCATGCGGAAAGCCGACTGTGTAGTGCTTGCCATAGGCTTCGAGCGTGCGGTCGCGGACCCAGTCGCGGTCGCCGTGCAGGCCGGAAAAGCGCCTGATGTCCACCACCCAGAGATCCAGCGGCGCCTCTCCGTCGACCACCCATTGCGCCAGCACCCAGCCGGCGCCGCCGCCCGATGCAATGCCGAAGGCGTTGAAGCCGGCGCCGACGAACATGTTCGAACATTCCGGCGCCACGCCGAGAATGAAATTGCCGTCCGGCGTGAAACTTTCCGGCCCGTTGATCATCTGCTTGACGCCGACGGTCTCCAGTGCGGGAACGCGCGCGATCGCCTGGGCCATGTGCTGTTCGAAATGGTCGTAGTCGTCGTCGAACAGGCGGAACTCCCAATCGTTGGGAACGTCGCCGGTTGTCCAGGCCTGCGGGTTGGGCTCATAGCCGCCCATCACCAGGCCGCCGACCTCCTCCTTGAAATAGGTGCGGCGGTCCGGATCGCGGATCGTCGGCGCGTCGGTCGCCAGCCCGTCGATCTTCTCGGTGATGATGTACTGGTGCTTGACCGGCTGCAGCGGCACATTGATGCCGGCCATCGCGCCGACCTGGCGCGCCCATTGCCCGGCGCAGTTCACCACCTTGTCGCAGGTGATGTCGCCCTTGCTGGTCTTCACCGCCGTGATGCGGCCGTCTTTGATCTCGAAGCCGGTGACGCGCACATCCTCGAACAGTTTTGCCCCATGCATGCGCGCGCCCTTGGCGAGCGATTGCGTGATGTCGGAAGGGCTCGCCTGACCGTCGGTCGGCAGCCATGAGGCGCCGACGAGATCGCCGGTTTCCATCAGCGGCCACATGCGTTTGACCTCGGCCGGCGAAAGCAGCTGCATGTCCATGCCGAAGCTCTTCGCCGTTGTCGCCAGGCGCTGGAACTCGGTCCAGCGGTCGGGATTGGTCGCCAGTCGCAGGCATCCCGTCATCTTCCAGCCGGTCGCCAGCCCGGTTTCGGCTTCAAGCCCCTTATAAAGCTCGACCGAATATTTGAGCACGCGCGTGATCGAGGCCGAGGAGCGCAACTGCCCGACCAGCCCGGCCGCGTGCCATGTCGAGCCCGAGGTCAGTTTGCCCTGTTCCAAGAGCACGACATCGGCCTTGTGGTCGCGCGCCAGGTGGTAGGCCGTCGAACAGCCGATGATGCCACCGCCGATGACGACGATTGCGGCGTGGCTGGGGAGCGTCATGGCTTCGTTCCGTACTTCGTCCTGTAATTGTCCAGCGCCGCGTCGAGCCGCTTGAGGTTTTCCTCGGTGTAGGCGACGTAGTCGATGCCGGGCGCGTCGAGGTAGAGTTCGGAGACCATGCTCCACATCGCCTCGCGCAGCAGCGAGGCGCACTGCATGGCAGCATGTGAGCGCCGGACCTCGCTATCCGGCTCCCGCATGAAATAGGCGGTCAGGAACGCGTTGGATTCATCGTCATTCATGCCGGCGTTGGAGGTCACGCCCGCAAGGTCGAACATCGCCGTGTTGAAGCCGGCATATTCAAAATCGATCAGCCACAACCGCCTGCCGTCGTCGAGGATATTGGCCGGCAAAAGATCGTTGTGGCCAAAGACGATCGGCAACAGCTTCTGCGCTCGTTCGAGTTCGTCGGCTAAGGAAAGATAGCGCGGCAGCTCAGCCTTCTTGCGGCTGCCGCCATCGTCCAGCGTGCGCGCGTAATCGCGGATGACGTGGAACACCCAGAACATGAAGCCGGCGCCGGAGACATGGTTCGGCATCTCGCGATGAAACGAGCGCAGCAGCCCGGCGACGCGGCCGAAATTGGCGCGCACGTCCTCGGCGAGAAAGGTTCTCGCGCCAAGAAATTCCGTCACCAGTATGCCCGGCTCGGAATAATGCACGGCTGGCGCGAAGCCCGCGGCCTGCGCCGCCCGGGCCGTCATCACCTCGCGCTCGCGAAAGACATGATGGAATGGGAAATCCTGGCCAAAACGCACCACGTGTCGCCCGGCAGCGTCCGTGACGACAAAATTAGCGTTGCTCAAGCCGCCTGGCAGCGGCTCGATCTCGATGCCACCGTTCCAGCACGGCAAGGCGCGGATGCGGTCTTCGGCGCTCACGATTTTGCTCCGGCCTCAGCCGCCCCCAGGCAAAATGACGATGGGAGAAAACAGAAAAGCCTCGTCGGTGCGAGACGCCAGGATCGGTATCCCGCACCGCACCGACGAGCCCCTTGGCCAGGTTTTTGGTCCCGGCATCCGCCCCCGCGGATCTGAAAAAAGCGCGCGTCCGACAAATTCCAGACGCTCTGGTCACCAGGTTGCGGCTCTGCCATCACCCTCCCGTGGCGGTTCCGAAACCAATCACTACGCCAATTTCGCGCCCAGGTGGCAGGACTGTCAATCAAAAGCTGTGACCTTTTTTGGGTGTTTTGCCCGAATGTATGAGCAATTTCTTTAAAAGCGCTAGGAATACCTTAGATTCGGTCAAAATCCCGGACATCCAGATGATCCATTCAAAACGGCATGGCGAGATCCTGCGGCTCCTCAACGAGGAGGGCACGATCACCATCGCCAAGCTTGCCGAACGTCTCGGCGTGTCGCTGGAAACGGTGCGGCGCGACGTCAAACCGCTTACCGATGACGGATCGGTGCTCAAGATGCACGGCGCGGTCGGCCTGGCGGCGCTGGGCGGCGAGGCGCCGTTCGAGCGCCGGATGCGTGAGAATGCCGAGGCCAAGCGCCTGGTCGCCCGCATGGTCGCCGCCACCATCCGCGACGGCGAGTCGATCATGCTCGACAGCGGCACGACGACGTCCTTCCTGGCGCGCGAACTGCTTGGCCACCGCCGGTTGACGGTGGTGACCAACTCCTCCGACATCGCCCGCACACTGGCGACGGTCAACGGCAACAAGGTCTACATGGCGGGCGGCGAATTGCGCAGCGATCTAGGGGCGGCCCTCGGCGTCTCGGCGATCGATTTCATTAGCCGGTTTTCCGTAAGCCACGCGGTGATCTCGATAGGCGCCGTCGATGTGACCGCCGGCCTCACTGATTATGATCTGGAGGAGGCGGAGTTTGCCCGCATGGTGCTGTCGCGCGGCCAGCGCTCGATGATCATCACCGACCACACCAAGTTCGGCCGCCAGGGACTGGTCCGGGTCTGCGGCTTCGACGGCTTTTCCGAACTTGCCACCGACCAGGCGCCGCCGCGCGACATTGCCGCCGCGCTGAGCCAGGCCGGCGCGCGGCTCAGCATCGCGACGGCCTAGCGCCGACTGGGAACGCTCTAGCCGAACACCAGCGACTGGTGGGCGGCGACCCCGGCCATGGCGCCGCCGGACACCGCAAAGGCGATGTTGTGCATCATCCGCGCCGCGTCCCCGGCCGCGAAAACGCCCGCCACCGACGTCTGCTGCTTGTCATCCACCACGATCGCGCGGCCGAGCGGGCCCTCGTTGAAGGCGCAGCCCAGCTGCTCGGCCAGCGGGCTGACCATTTCGTTGCGCGGCGCGGTGAACAGCGCCCTGACGCTGTCGCTGCGATTGCCATCGAGCCTGACGACCAGACCGCCGTCGGCGTCGTCCTCCAGTTCGGTCACTTTGGCTGGCTCCAAGCGGATCTTGCGCTTCTCCAGCGTCAGCGCCTGCTCCTTGTCGGGTTCGAACAGCCCGTTGGAAAACAGCGTGACGTCGCCCCAATCGGAAATCAACTCGGCCTGATGCAGCGACATCGGCCCGGTCGCCAGCACGCCGAGCGGTCCGCCGGCGACCTCGTAGCCGTGACAGTAAGGGCAGTGCAGCACCGTTCTGCCCCATTGCGCCGCCAGTCCGGGAACGTCAGGCAGGATATCGCGGACACCTGTTGCGAGCACCAGTCGCGCCGTGTCGAAACCTTCGCCATCAGCGGTCCGGACCTCGAAACCGTCGTTGACAACAGTGGCCTGATCCGCGCGTCCGGCAATCACCTTGGCTGTGGGATAGGCAAGCAGCTGCCGCCTGGCTTCGTCGAGGATTGCCGCTGGCTCGCGTCCGTCCTGGCCGAAAAAGCCATGCGAATGCTCGGCAAAGCGGTTGCGCGGCTCGCCGGCATCGATGACCAGCACCTTGCGCCGGGCGCGGGCCGCATACATGGCGGCGGAAAGGCCGGCGAAACTGCCGCCGACGACGATGATGTCATACTGCATGGCTGGACACTCCAATCAGGTCACAACGGCGACGGAAATCGGCTGTCAGGTCGGCCAGCGTGATATGGCTGAGCTTCTCGGTGAGCAGCCTTTCCGCCTCGATGCGGAACTCGTCGAGCACCGCGATCACCGCTTGCTCGACAAGGCATTCGGGACTTTCCGGCTCGGTGCTGAACGGCAGCAATGTCTCGCCGAGCGCGGTGCTGATCTCGGCCAGCGAAATCTTGTCCGGTGCCCGGCCGAGCAGCAGTCCGCCGCCATGGCCGCGCGATGCGGTGACGATGCCCGCCTCGCGCAGGCCGGCGATAGTGCGGCGCACCACCACCGGATTGGTGTGGATGAAAGCGGCGAGTTGCTCGGAGGTCAGCGCCCGCTCGGGCTTCTCGGCCATATGCACGAGGATGTGCAGGGTCGACGACAATCGGCCGTTGCGTTTCATGTAACTTAGTTAGTTACGAATTACGCCGAAGTCAAATCCTCACGCTGCAACGGCGGCTGCGCAGGGTCCAGGTGCTCTATGCGGTCGGAAAGGTCATCCGGAAGCAGGCGCCGCCGACCTTGCCGTCGGACACCTCGACCTTGCCGCTATGCAAATGCATCAGGTCGCGCACCAGATTGAGGCCGAGCCCGGCGCCATGGTCCTGCGGATGCAGACGGTAGAACGGCTCGAAGATCCGCTCCCGCTCGGGCGTCGGTACGCCGTCACCCTCGTCCAGGACCTCGATCACGGCGGGCGGGCGCACGCTGATGGTGATCCGCCCGGCCTTGCCGCCATGATCGATGGCGTTCTGGATGAGATTCATCAGGGCGCGCTCGATCGCTGTGCGGTCGCCGCGCACGGTAAGTTTTTCGCGGGCCGGCTCGAAGGACATTTCGTAACCGGCCGCGAAGGCAATCGGCGCCAGATCGACCACGACATTGCGTGCCACGGCCACCAGATCGACCGATCCGAACTGCTCGGCCAGACGGTCGAGCCGCTGCAGGTCGAGCAACTGATCGGCAAGCGTCGAGAGCCGCGCCGCGTCCTGCAGCAGCCGGGCGCGCTCCGCTGTCGGCGGCAGCGCGGCGAGCCGCGTGTTGAGGATGGCCACAGGTGTGCGAAGTTCGTGCGCTGCATCGCTCAGGAAGCGTTTGTGGCGTTCATAGCCGGTGTCGAGCCGCGCCAGTGCCGCGTTGACCGCGGTGACCAGCGGCGTCACTTCCTTCGGCACGCCGTCCAGCGGCAGTCGCACACCGCGCTTGTCGATGTCGATCTGGCCGGCGGCTGTCGCCGCGCGCCCGAGGCCCGAGAGCGCGCCGCGCACCACCCAAGGCGTGGCAAACAGCGTCGCCAACGCCATCAGGCCGGCCAGCGGCAATATCCCCCATAGAAAGAACTGCGGGAACTGGCCGAGCAGGCGCATCATGGAGAGGCCGCCCTTGGTGCCGCTCATGATCTGCACGCTGCCCACCGCCGTATCGGTCCAGCGGATCTTGCCGCCGGGCGGGGCTGCCTCGCCGATGGCGGGATCGATCCGCGCGTCGCTGATGTTGTCCAGGAGGCCGACAAACGGCTGGTAGACGGCCGGTACCGTGCCCTCTTGCAACCGGTGTCCCTTCTTGTCGCGGATAATGAACCACAGATCCGGGACATCCGAGCGCAGCCTGGCAAGCTCGGACGTGTCCTTGAGCGCCAGCCCGCCCTTGGCATCGCGCGAGATCGCCTCGAGCAGCACGTCCATCGTGCCGTCCTCATAGTCGTGCGGGATCAGCCCGGTGGCGATCAGTGCGCCGATGATGCCGGCGATGATCAGCGTCAGCATCACGCATTGCAGCACCGCGATGCGCAGCACCAGGCTCCATTTCAGCGAGCGCGGTTGGCGAAGGCTCATGTGGTCTCGCGCAAAAGGTAGCCGACGCCGCGTATGCCGTTTATGACCACGCCGCTCTCCGCCTCGGTCAGCTTGCGGCGCAGGCGCGAGACATGGGTGTCGAGCGCGTTGGATTGGATCTCGTCGTCGAGCCCGAACACCGCCTCCATCAGGGCCTCGCGCTGCACCATGCGGCCGGTGCGCCGCATCAGGGCTTCCAGCACGAGCAGCTCGCGGCGCGGCAAAGTGAGCGGCTCGCCGCGGATCGAGGCCTCGCGATGCCCGACATCGAGCGCAAGATGGCCGGCGCGGATCGTCTGCGTCTCGATCGGCGCCGGCCGTCTCAAGAGGGCTCTGAGCCGCGCCAGCAGCTCCTCGAAGGCAAAGGGCTTGGCCAGATAGTCATCGGCGCCGAGGTCGAGGCCATCGACCTTGTCGGCGGTGTCGCCCCTGGCCGTCAGCATCATCACCGGCGTCGTGTTCCTGGCGGCGCGAAGCTTGGGCACCAGCGACAGCCCGTCGCCATCCGGCAACTGCCGGTCGAGCAATATGGCGTCATAGCTGTCGACGGCGACGAAACCCTCGGCTTCCAGCAGCGAGCCGGCATGGTCGACCACCATATCGTGCCGCTTCAGCGCCGCGCGCAGCGCCGACACCATTTCGGGTTCGTCCTCGACCAGCAGGATACGCATCCACAATCCTTTAACAGTCCTTTGCCGGCCGACTATCGCGCCAAGATTGCGCAAACATGGCGCCAATGTCGCCGGGCCGCCGCCGTCGTTTTTCTTTGCGTGCCCCAAACCGTGCAATGTCTATGCAATGCCGCGCCTGCAAACAGCGCCTCGTCGAATGCCGGACGCCCGAATCGTCAGCGCAAGAAATGAGGTCACTATGCCTGCCAATGACGCCTTGTCTTTCCTCATGGCCTGGACGCTGTCGCCCTTGCGGATCGGCTCCGTGACGCCTTCCAGTTCAAGTCTTGCGACGCTGATGACACGCGAGATCGGTCCCGAGACGGGGCCGGTGCTGGAGCTCGGGCCGGGCACCGGTCCCTTTACCCGCGCCTTGCTGGAACGCGGCGTGCGCGAGAAGGACCTGACGCTGATCGAGGCCGATCCTGATTTCGCACTTCTGCTCACCCGCCGCTTTCCGGCCGCGCGCATCTTCGAGATGGATGTGGTGAGCCTGCGCCATCTGCCTTTGTTCGACGGCCCTGTCGTCGGCGCCGCCGTCTCCGGCTTGCCGTTCCGGCTGATATCGCCGCGCAAGACTTTCGCCATTCTGGAGGGCGTGTTCGACAATCTGCGGCCGGGTGCGGCCCTTTACCAGTTCACGCTCGGCCACCGCTGCCCGTTCGACCAGACCTTGCTGGACCGGTTGGACCTGGAGGCGACGCGGATCGGGCGGACATTTCGCAATTTCCCGCCGGCTACCGTCTACCGTGTTTCCAGGATAAAGAACCTCGCAACCTTTGATTGGCGCTTTTCATGACCGATGTCCTGTCGGCAATATTGGGATTGGGGCTGTTGGGCGCCGCTTGCCTGGCCTTCACCGAAAAGATCCTGCCTGTGCCGCCCTCGCATGCCATACTCCTGTTCCTCGGCATGGCGAGAGCGCCTGACCTCGCGACGCTCGGCATGTTGCTGTTGGTGACGACGCTTGCTTCGACTTCGGGCTGCCTGTTCTGGTACGCGATGGGTGGCCGGCTGGGGCCGGAGCGCGCCGATGCGGTGATCCGGCGTTTTGGCCGCTATATTTTCCTGCGCCACGAGACCTATCTCCGCTTCGCCGCCGCCTATCGCCGCAACCACATGCGGGCCTCGCTGCTCGCGCAATTTGTGCCCACCGTGCGCAACTATCTGCCGATTGCCGCCGGCGCCTTGCGGCTGCCGGTCGTGCCTTTTGCTTTAGCCACCCTGCTCGGCGCCATGCTGTGGAACGGCGGCTTTCTCGTCGCCGGCTATGCGATGCATGACGGCGTCCACGATCTGCCGTCCGTTGCCTTCCGCATCATGGCTATCGTGCTGGCGGTCGAAATCTCGTTCTTCGTCGCGTTGCGCTATCGCCGGCTGTGGTGGCCGCGCGCCGGCACGGCAAAGAGCTAGAGCAACGCGCAACCGCTCCAGAGGCGCCCCGCAGCAGACGGCTTCCTTTCGGGGGCGCGCCGGTGTTTAGTCCGGCCATGGCCTTCACCATCCGTCAGTTGCAGTTCTTCGTCGCCGTCGCCGAGCAGGGCACGGTGTCGGGCGCCGCGCAGAACCTCTCGATCTCGCAATCCTCGGTCACGGAGGCGATCAAGGAGCTTGAGGGCGATCTCGGCGTCGAATTGTTCGAGCGTCATTCGCGCGGTCTCAACATCACCCACAAGGGTCACCAGTTCCTGCGCCATGCCACCAAGATCCTGGCCGATGTCTCCGATGCGCGCCGCGCTTTCTTCGGCGAGCAGGCCGTGGCCGGCGGCCGGCTGCAACTTGGCGTCACCTCGCTGGTCGCGGGCTATGTGCTGTCCGATCTGTTGGCCCGCTACCGCCGCGCCTATCCTGGCGTCGAGGTCTCGGCCATCGAGGACAATGGCGACTATCTCGAGCACCTCCTGGTTGGCGGCAAACTCGACATCGCGGTGATGGTCACTTCCAACCTGCGCGACCGTACGGCGCTGCAGTCGGAAATCCTCGAAGTCTCGGCCTACCGGCTCTGGATACCGCTAAGCCACAAGCTTGCCAGCGCCGACATCATCTCGATCGGCGACATCGCGTCCGAGCCGCTGATCATGCTCACTGTCGACGAGATCGAGGAGAACACCGGCAAGCTTTTGGCTGCGCTCGGCGCCAAGCCACACGTCGCCTTCCGCACCCGCTCGGTCGAAGCGGTGCGCAGCCTGGTTGCCACGGGCGCCGGCGTGGCGCTGCTGCCTGACTTGGTCTACCGGCCCTGGTCGCTGGAAGGCGACCGCATCGAATCCCGCGACATCTCCGGCTCGCTCCCCGTTGTCCAGGTCGGCACGGTGTGGCGCCGCGGATCCGGTCTGCCGCAGGCGGCACGCGATTTCATCGGCCTGGCCCAGTCGCAACGCACGGTCCGCCAACGCCCTTGACCTGGCATGCCGATATATCGGAAAAGCCGATATCGGCTTTCTGATAAATGAATTTGCGAAACCGGAATTTTCACAGCACCTTCCGTTTCAAGGACCAAGCCGCCCTCAGAGCGGCATCGCGTCCATCGAAGGAACGTTTTTCAGTCCGCGCGTGACCTGGCGAAAACCGAAGCGGTTTCGGGGTCATCCGCCAAAATGGGAGAGATCGACGATGAATGCATTCCTGAAGTCGTGCACGGCGCTGACGGTTGCACTGACCTTCTCCGGGCAGGCGATGGCCCAGGTCAAGGAACTCGGCAAGGGCGAGGGCGAGGTCAACATCGTTGCCTGGCCGGGCTATATCGAGCGCGGTGAGACCGACAAGGGTTATGACTGGGTCACCGCTTTCGAGAAGGACAGCGGCTGCAAGGTCAATGTGAAGACCGCCAACACCTCGGACGAGATGGTCTCGCTGATGAACGAGGGCGGTTTCGACCTGGTCACCGCTTCAGGCGATGCTTCGCTGCGCCTCGTCGCCGGCAAGCGCGTGCAGCCGATCAACACCGATCTCATCCCGAGCTGGAAGACTGTCGATGACCGCCTGAAGGACGCCCCCTGGTTCACCGTCGACAAGGTGCATTACGGCATCCCCTACCAGTGGGGGCCGAACATCCTGATGTACAACACCGACGTCTTCAAGGAAGCGCCCAAGAGCTGGAACGTCGTCTTCGAGGAAATGAAACTGCCTGACGGCAAGTCGAACAAGGGCCGCGTCCAGGCCTATGATGGACCTATCCACATTGCCGACGCCGCCAACTATCTGATGTTCCACAAGCCGGAGCTCGGCATCAAGGATCCCTACGAACTCAACGAAGACCAATACAAGGCCGCGCTCGAATTGCTGCGCACCCAGCGCACGCTGGTTGGCCGCTACTGGCACGATGCCGCGATCCAGGTGGACGATTTCCAGAACGAAGGCGTCGTCGCCTCCGGCTCATGGCCCTATCAGGTCAACACGCTGGTCGCCGCCAAGAAGCCGGTCGCGTCCACCGTTCCGGAAGAAGGCGTCACCGGCTGGGCCGACACCACCATGATGGAAGCCGACGCCGCGCATCCGAACTGCGCCTATATGTGGCTCGAGCACTCGCTGTCGCCAAAGGTTCAGGGCGACGTCTCGGCCTGGTTCGGTTCGCTCCCCGTGGTGCCCGCCGCCTGCAAGGGCAACGAGCTGCTCGGCGAGGAAGGCTGCAAGACCAACGGCTACGATAATTTCGACAAGATCAAGTTCTGGAAGACGCCGGTGTCGAAATGCGCCAGCCAGAACAACCAGTGCGTGCCCTACTACCGCTGGGTGTCGGACTATATCGGCGTCATCGGCGGACGTTGATCTCCTTACCCTCCCCCTTGTGGGGAGGGTCGACGTGCAGCGTCGGGGTGGGGGCAGCGCGGACGTTCGTGCCAGGCCACTCCCACCCGGGCCTTTGCCGCAACCTCCTCACAAGGGAGGGAGGGCTCCGCGCGACATCAACACATCAATCGGCAACTGAACTGACAGGCCCATGACCTCTGCCGTCTCCTTCAAACAAGTCTCGCGCCATTTCGGCAGCGTGCGCGCCGTCGACGCCGTCGATCTGGACATCGCGCCGGGCGAGTTCTTCGCCATGCTCGGACCGTCCGGATCCGGCAAGACGACGTGCCTGCGGCTGATCGCCGGTTTCGACCAACCGACCTCCGGCTCGATCTCGATCTTCGGCGAGCGCGCCGAGGGCGTTCCGCCCTATCGCCGCAACGTCAACACCGTCTTCCAGGACTACGCGCTGTTCCCGCATCTCAATGTCCTCGACAACGTCGCCTACGGTCTGATGGTCAAGGGCGTCGGCAAGGCCGAGCGCCTGAAGGCGGCGGAAGAAGCCCTGTCGCTGGTGCGCCTGCCGGGCTACGGCGCGCGCCGGCCCGGCCAGCTTTCGGGCGGCCAGCGCCAGCGCGTCGCGCTCGCCCGCGCTCTGGTCAACCAGCCCAAGGTGCTGTTGCTCGACGAACCGCTCGGCGCGCTCGACCTCAAGCTGCGCGAGAACATGCAGGAAGAGCTGAAGTCGCTGCAAAAGGCGCTCGGCATCACCTTCGTCTTCGTCACCCACGACCAGGGCGAGGCGCTGTCGATGGCCGACCGCGTCGCCGTCTTCAATGACGGCAGGATCATGCAGATCGGCACGCCGGAGGATATCTATCAGCGGCCGAGAACCCGCTTCGTCGCCGATTTCGTCGGCTCATCCAACGTGCTGCCGCCGGATTTCGTCCAGCGCTATTCCGGCCAGCATCGCTGGGGAAGTCTGCGCCCTGAATCCATTCGCGTTTCAAACGCAACGAGCGGCGACGGCGTTGCCGCGAAGCTGGTCGGGACGAATTATCTCGGCGCCACGACAAGGCTGGCGCTCGATGCCGGCGGGTTGAGGCTCCACGCCATGGTACCGGCGGGCACCGCGCTGCCGGCGGAAGGCGAAGCGGTGATGCTCACCTTCAACCGCGAAAGCTTGCATCTGATGGACGAGCCGGCATGAGCGTCGACGCCACCATGCCACGCGCTGCTGCGCCCGCCATCCTGCCCGGCAGCGGCGGCATGCGCGGCGCGCTGTCTGACCTCTTCTGGCGCCGGCCGAAGCTCCTGCTTCTCCTCATGCTGGCGCCGCCGGTTCTCTGGCTGGGCATCGTCTATATCGGCTCGCTTTTCGCGCTCTTGGCGCAGAGCTTCTTTTCCATCGACGAGTTCTCCGGCCTCATCAATCGTGAGTTCACGCTCAAGACCTATGGCGACCTGTTCCAGGCCGCCAATCTCGACATCATCCTGCGCACCGTGACGATGGCAGCATTTGTCACGCTCGCCTCGGCGATCGTCGCGTTCCCCATCGCCTACTACGCGGCGCACTATGCGCGCGGCCGCTGGAAGGCGCTGTTTTATCTCGGCATCATGCTGCCGCTGTGGTCGAGCTACCTGGTCAAGATCTATGCCTGGAAGCTGATCCTGGCCAAGGAAGGCATCCTCACCTGGCTGCTCGCCAAGCTGCACCTTTCATGGCTGCTTGATGCCTGGCTGTCGTTGCCCATCGTCGGCGGCAACTCACTGTCGGTCTCCTTCACCGGCACCTTCATCGTCTTCGTCTATGTCTGGCTGCCCTTCATGATCCTGCCGGTGCAGGCAGCGCTGGAACGCGTGCCGGGCAATCTGGTCGAAGCCTCGTCCGACCTTGGTGCCTCGCCCGGACAGACCTTCCGCAACGTGTTGTTCCCGCTGGCGCTGCCTGGCATCGTCGCCGGCTCGATCTTCACCTTCTCACTGACATTGGGTGACTACATCATCCCGCAGATCATCGGCACGTCGCGCCTGTTCATCGGCCAGGCCGTCTATTCGCAGCAGGGCACGGCCGGCAACATTCCGTTAGCCGCCGCCTTCACCGTGGTGCCCATCGTCATCATGGGCTTCTACCTCTGGGGCGCCAAGCGCATGGGGGCTTTCGATGCGCTCTGACCGTGGCCAATCCGCGCCGTTCGGCCTGAAGATCGCCGCTGCCTGCGGCCTGCTCTTCCTGCATCTGCCGATCCTCCTGATCTTCGTCTACGCCTTCACGACGGAAGAGAAGAGCTTCGTCTGGCCGCCGCCGGGGCTGACCCTGCAATGGTTCGCCGTCACCTGGAACCGGCCGGATGTCTGGCAGGCGCTGTCGCTGTCGGTGCGTGTCGCGGCCATCTCGACGGCGATCGCACTGGTGCTCGGCACGCTCTGCGCCGCCGCCGTCTCGCAAACGCGCTTCTTCGGCCGTGAGACCATCTCGCTGCTGGTCATCCTGCCGATCGCGCTGCCCGGCATCATCACCGGCATCGCGCTGCGCTCGGCCTTTGCGCTGGCCGACATTCCGTTCTCGTTCTGGACGATCGTGCTCGGCCACGCCACTTTCTGCGTGGTCGTCGTCTACAATAATGCTGTCGCCCGCTTCCGCCGCACTTCCGGCTCTATGATCGAGGCCTCGATGGATCTCGGCGCCGACGGTTTTCAGACCTTCAGGCATGTCGTGCTGCCCAACATCGCCACCGCGCTTCTAGCCGGCGGCATGCTCGCCTTCGCACTGTCCTTCGACGAGGTCATCGTCACCACCTTCACCGCCGGCCAGCAGCAGACCGTGCCGATCTGGATGCTGGAAGAGCTGATCCGCCCGCGCCAGCGCCCGGTCACCAATGTCGTGGCCATGGTCGTCGTGCTGGTGACGCTGCTGCCCATCCTGTTTGCCTATTACCTGACCCGCGACGGCGATCAGATCGCCGGTTCGGGCAAATAATCAAATCGATAAGGGAGAGACCTCCATGGACACCCAGATGCTGATCGGCTCGAAATTCGAGAAGGGCACCGAAACCGAGGAGCCGATCCTCAATCCGAAAACCGGGGCGACCATTCTCAACCTGCCGGAAGCCAGCCAGGCGCAGATCGAGGCCGCTGTGGCGGCCGCCGAACAGGCGTTCGTCGGTTGGTCGCGCACCACGCCGGCGCAGCGCTCCGGCTATTTGCTCAAGATCGCCGACCGCATCGAGGCCGAGGCGAAGGAATTCGCCACGCTGGAGGCGCTGAACTGCGGCAAGCCGATCAACGCCGTGCTTAATGACGAGATCCCGGCGATCGTCGATTGCTACCGTTTCTTCGCCGGCGCGGTGCGTTCGATGCCGGGCGTCGTCGCCGGTGAATATCTGCCCGGCCACACCTCGATGGTGCGGCGCGACCCGATCGGCATCGTCGCCTCTATCGCGCCGTGGAACTATCCGCTGATGATGATGGCCTGGAAGCTGGCGCCGGCGATAGCCGGCGGCAATACGGTCGTCTTCAAGCCGTCCGAACAGACGCCGCTGACGGCGCTCAAGCTGGCGACGATCCTGGCAGATGTGCTGCCCGAGGGCGTCGTCAATGTCGTGCTCGGTCGCGGCGACAGCGTCGGCAACACGCTGATCAACCACCCCAAGGTCAACATGATCTCGATCACCGGCGACGTCGCCACCGGCAAGAAGGTGCTGCAGGCGGCCGCCAAATCGGTCAAGCGCACGCATCTGGAGCTTGGCGGCAAGGCCCCGGTCATCGTCTTCGACGATGCCGACCTCGGCGCCGTCGTCAACGGCTTGCGCGCCTTCGGCTACTACAATGCCGGTCAGGATTGCACCGCCGCCTGCCGCATCTATGCCGGCAAGAAGATCTACGACAGGCTCGTCGCCGATCTCTCCTCCGCCGTCTCGACCATCAGGTACAACCAGCCGGACGACACCGAAAACGAGATTGGCCCGCTGATCTCGCGCCGCCAGCGCGATCGCGTGTCGAGCTTCGTCGAGCGCGCCTCGGAACTGAAGCACATCGAGATCACCACCGGCGGCAAGCCGGGCGAGGGCTCCGGCTTCTACTACCAGCCCACCGTCGTCGCCGGCGCCCTGCAGGAGGACGAGATCGTGCGCCGCGAGGTGTTCGGCCCTGTCGTCTCGATCACGCGCTTCTCGGATGTCGACGAAGCGGTGAACTGGGCCAACGACAGCGACTATGGCCTTGCTTCCTCGGTGTGGACGAAAGACGTCTCGCGCGCCATGGCGACTGCCGCGCGCCTGCAATATGGCTGCACCTGGATCAACACCCACTTCATGTTGACCAACGAGATGCCGCATGGCGGGTTGAAGCAGTCCGGCTACGGCAAGGACATGTCGCTCTACGCGCTGGAGGACTATACGGCCGTGCGGCATGTGATGGTTGCGCACGGGTAACACTGTGATGTCTGGTTGAAGAAGGATGGCGCTTGGCGCCATCCTTGAAATGTTTGCGATTTTCCGCGCACTGGCCGCCCTACGCGGCGGTCCTGCCTTGCTCCGCTGATGCCGCCGGCTTGATGTTCTGGTTGACCCGGAAGACGTTGGACGGGTCGTAGGTCCGCTTCACCTGGCTCAGCCGCTCGTAGTTCGCGCCATAGCTCGCCCGCACGCGCGCTTCGCCTTCGTCGTCCATCATGAAGTTCACGTAGCCGCCTTCGCCGCTGTGAGGGTGGACGCTCGCCCAGTAGGTCTTCGCCCATTTGGTCAGGTCGGCTGCCTTGCCCGGATCGGGATCGATGGCGGCGATGACCATTGACCAGTTGGCGTCGCGCGCGTTCCAGGCGGTCTCGTCCTTGCCGACGCGGCGAACGGCGCCGTCGATCGGATAAAGATGCATGAGCGACAACTCGCTTGGCGCCTGGGCTGCCTGCGCGATATGGGTCGCGATGGCCTCGTCGGGAAGCGACTTGACGAAATCGCCCTTCCAATACCATTGCAGGCCTTTCGGAAGCAGCGGATCGAACATCCCCTGCAATGCCGGGAACGGCATCACTCCCATCCAGTTGAAGATCGGCGGCGGCAGGTTGTCCAGCAATGGCGCCATGGCCTTGCGCCCGTCCTCTTCCGTGCCGTTGTAGCAGGAGATGATGGCGCAGGCGCGCTTGCCCCAATGCTCGCGCGGGAAAGGATCGGTCGAGGGCACGGACTTCAGGCCGACAAAGGTGCCCAGATCTTCCGGCGCCGCCGGCAGGTAGTCGCGATAGGCGCGCATGACCGCCGGGGCGTCCTTGGCCTCCCAGAACACCGGGCCGCCGAAGACCATATTCACGGGATGGGCCTGGAACAGGAAGCTGGTCACGACGCCGAAATTGCCGCCGCCGCCTCGGAGCGCCCAGAACAGGTCGGGGTTCTCGCCTTTGCTGGCCCTCACCACGGAGCCATCGGCCAGGACCAGATCGGCTTCGAGCAGATTGTCGATGGTGAGGCCGTATCTGCGTGTCAGATAGCCCGTTCCGCCGCCGAGCGTCAGGCCGGCAACGCCCGTGTTCGACACAATGCCGAACGGAACGGCGAGCCCGAAAGGATGAGTGGCATGGTCCACGTCGCCCGAGGTGCAGCCGGGCGCGACCCTGACCGTCCGCATTTTCGCATCGACATGCACTCCCTTCATCATCGACAGATCGATGACGAGGCCGTTGTCGCAACTCCCCAAACCGGCGCCATTATGCCCGCCCCCGCGTATCGCGATCAAAAGATCGTTTTCGCGGGCGTATCTCACAGCGGTGATCACGTCGGCGACATCGACGCAGCGCGCAATCAGCAGCGGACGCTTTTCGATCATGCCGTTGTAGAGCTTGCGGGCCTCTTCATATCCGGCATCGTCACGCAGGATCACCTCCCCGCGCAGGCCTTCACGCAGTTTTGCATGGGTTTCGTCTGTCATCGGTTTTCTCCCTTTGATTGCGCCAGCGCTATGCGGCGCGGACGCCACGCATTCTTGCTTCGCTTGTGCCGCCTTATCGGGCGGTGCGTTGGATGGTGCAGGAGCGTTCACATTGCACCGATCCGCTCGCCGCTGCTTCGCCCGAAAGGGCCAGCGGCGTATGGCCCGGGAGAGCCATGGCGGGGCAGCCGGAGCTGTCGTTGGACCGGCCCTGCAGGGCACGCGCTCCCTTGTTCTCTGGCTGACCGCAGGATGATGGCGGCCGCCGTCGCGGCCAACCATCGCTTGTTCTCGCCCCGCCCCGTGCCGGCGGTCATTCGGCGATCGGAGCTACTCGACGATGCGGAAGATCTGCCAGAGGCTGCTGCCCGACACCACGTATGGCTCCATCTCCTTGCCCCATTTGGCGTGCGCGTCGATCTTGCCGATCTTGGCGAACATCGCCTCCAGCTGGGCCAGGCTTTCGACCTGATGATGCGATTCGACCGTCGCTTCCCGGGCGCCGATCGATCCAGTCATGATCTGGAACTTCAGCTCGGCAAGGCCGACCTGAGAGCCGATATCGCGCTCCCATTTCTTGAGCAGGTCGAGCACGGTCTGCTTGTGGCCGAACTTGGCGTCGATCTGCCATCTGGCGCTGAACATGTTGGTTCTCCTCCGAGATTGCGGTTGAGCCCGCGGTTGATCTACTCGTCCCAGGCCTGCACCACGGTCTGCCGTGCGATGCGCCCGTTCTTGAGCTCCAGCATCGCCGCGGCGAAGACTTTCGTGCCGTCTGGATAGGCACAGGCCTGGGTGAAGGCGAGGCTGTCGCCATCGGCAATCGTGGTGTCGACCTTGTGGGTCATCGCCCGGCTGCAGATGTCGTCCCAGAAGGTGGCGATCGCCGCGCGGCCACGGACTTCGCGCGGCTTGCTCGGTGGGTTGTTGCGGTCGATCACCCGCACCAGCGCGTCGTCGGCATAGAAGCTCGACAGCATCTTGCCGTCACGGCTTTCGATCGCCTTCTTGATCGCCGCGCCGTCCACAACTTGGGTCTTGGTCAGCATTTTATCCTCCATGTGCCCGTCTTCGGGCGGTTGATGTTCTGAAAGTCTGCCCGGCGCCTGTCGACGGGCAGTGTCGGTCATTGCGACTTCGCCTTGACTGCAGCGAACACGTCGTCGGTCTGCTTCTTGAAAGTGGCGAGATCGACCTGGCTGCCATTGAGCATCGTCGACCAGTGGCGCACGATGGCCGCCATGGCGATCGTCTCTTTGATCTCCTCATCCGATGCGCCGTTGAGCTTGGCCGCCTCGGTGTGGAAATAGATGCAATACTGGCAGGGAATCTGCGAGGCGACCGCCAGTCCCATCAGCTCCTTGGTCTTGCCGTCAAGCGCGGTCTTGGGGTTGAGCTGGACGCCCTTGATTTCAGCCCAGGCGCCGGCCACCGCAACGTCTGGCAGCGTCTTGAACATGTCGGGCACCGAGCCCAGCGTGGCCTGGATATCCTTGTAGGCGGCGGTCGCAGAAGCGTCTTCAGCCTTCGCCGGAGTGATGGCCAGCAATGCGCCCGCGGCAAATGCCAGCAATCCGATCTTGCGATTCAGTTTCAGCATTTCATCCTCCATTCGCAGCGCCTCATGGCGATAGTGCCCGGTCTGCATGGGAAGAATTGATACCGCTCAATCCGCCTTCGCCGCTTCGCCCGAAAGCGCCATGGCTCTCATGGCCCATCCGGGCCAGGTTGCCGGGCCGAAAATGCCGCCGCCGCGGCCCGCGACGGCAGGTCGAGTTTGAGCAGGATGTTGGCTACGTGCCGCTTCACCGTATGCTCGCTCAGCCTGAGTTCGGCGGCGATCGCGGCATTGCTCTTGCCGTCGGCGATCAGCGTCACCACCTCGCTTTCCCTCGCTGTCAGCACCGCCGGCTCGGTCGTTTTGGTTCTGGCGCGGCAGTCGGGCTCCAGATGCTGTTCTGACATTGCTCGCACCAGCGCCATCGGCTCGTCTAGATCGTCCAGCGTGACCCGGCTGGCGTCTTCGAAATGCAGGCCCGAGCCGGTTGCCAGATCCGCGACCAGCCGCGACGCGAGGATATCGCCTCGGCTGGCGTGCGCGGCGAGCTGCATCGTCACCCGCGCCGTCAGCCCCACGGGCGGCCCGCGCAGTTCGATCTCGCCGACATGCGCGCCCTGCGCGCTGGCCACGCCGATCCCTTGCGCCGCCTCGCGCAGCGCCGCTGCGCAACGTATGGCGCGCGCCGGTCCGTCGAAGCGCGAAATCATCATTTCGCCCTGCGTGCTCAGCGCGCGGCCGCCATGACGCCCGACCAGCGACCGCCAGATTTCTTGAAAGCGCTCGCTGCGTTCGCTCCACATACGGTCGCCCATCCGCGTCGTATCGTAGATACGCGTCACCAGAAGGGCCGCCAGCACGCGATCCGCTTCCGCCACCGCTCGCTCGCCGGTCAGGAACTCCTCGATCAGGTCTGCCACACGGTCGACATCGCCGGTCCAGATCGGATGGTCACGGCCGGGTATCTCGACCAGCCGGGCGTTCGGGATTTTCTTGGCCAGGAAGCGGCTGGCGTCAGGGTCTACCCGGGCGTCGTTGCGGCGATGGATGAGCAGTGCCGGCGCGCTGATCATCGAAAGGATGCCACGCACATCTATCCCGGCATTCATGCGGGCAAGGGCCGCCGCCGCCGTCGGGCTGGCCGACAGGCGCTCGAAACGGGCCCACCATTGGGTGAAATGCGCATCGTCGACCCGGCCTGGCGCGAAATTGGGCAAGGTGGCGCCGGTGCCCCAGGCCGTTTCCGCCGTCTCGATGAAAGCCTCCAGGCGTTCGGGCGGCATCACCCATTTGTGGAAATGCGCATAGCCGCCATAGAGCACCATCGACCGTGTCCGTTCCGGATAGGTAGCGGCGAACAGCATGGCCATCGGTGCACCTTCGGAAGCACCGAGGATAGCCGCGCGGCCGCTGCCTGCCGCATCCATCACCGCGCGCACGTCGTCCATGCGGGTCTCAAGGCTGGGCAGGTGATGGGTGTCGACACGGTCGGACAGTCCGGTGCCGCGCTTGTCGAACAGGATCAGCCGGGAGAAGGCCGAGAGGCGTTTCAAGAGGCGACTGTAACCTTCGTCCTCCCAGTGCAGGTCGAGATTGGAGATGAAGCCCGGCACGAAGACGAGATCGAACGCACCCTGGCCGATCACCTGATAGGCGATCCGCACATCACCACTCCGGGCGTATCGGGTCTCGATCGGCCTCACGCAAGCTACCCCGCCGGCCAGACGATTTCTGCCGCCAATGGTAACAGAATTCAGCTGCTGCTGCAGCCGAACTTTAGAATATCGGAATATAGGGCTTTTGGCGACCCGGCGGTGAGCGGGTTTACGTCTGCGAAGCCGAGCCCTCGGCCTCCGCGGGCTTGACGTAACCGATGCTCAAGTCGGCCTGCGCGTCCGTCCTGGGTCGCTTGATCCTGGCCGATGCCGCGATCACCAGCTCATCGAAATTCTCGGTGCCGGCGTCCAGCATTTCGAAAAATTGCCGGCGCATCCTGGGCTCCCAGAATTTGTTGATGTGCTCGGCAACGCCGGCAATGCCTTCCTCGCGTGGCTTCGAATGGAAGAAGGTAGCGATCTGGTTGGCCATGCGCACCAGCTTTTCCCTGGTGCTGGTGATGTGGTCTTCGTCATGCGACATGCTTGGCAACTCCGGAAGCCACCCGGTCGGGGTGGGTGAAAATATCGAAATCGTCGCCGCGCACCAGCGCCACCAGCGTCATGCCGGCCTCTTCCGCCGTGCGGATGGCTAGTGCGGTCGGCGCCGAAACCGCCATGATGATCGCGGCGCCGATGGCGGCCGTCTTCTGCACCATCTCGACGGACACGCGCGAGGTCACCACCACCGCACCGGTCGCGCCATCGATGCCGGCCTTCGCCAGCGCGCCGGCGAGCTTGTCCAGCGCATTGTGGCGGCCGACATCCTCGCGCGCCATGACGATGCCTTTGCCGGGCACATAGAAGCCGGCGGCGTGCACCGCGCCGGTTTCTGCGTGCAGGGGCTGCACCTTGGACAGCAGTCGGACGGCGCCCGTAATGTCATCCGCGCCAAGCGTAAGTTTTGACGCACCAACGGCGTCGACCGACCGCATCGCTTCCTCGATGGATTCGATGCCGCACAAGCCGCAGCCGACCGGTCCCGCCAATCGCCGGCGCCGGGCCTCGAAGCGCGTGTTGGCCTGATCCTTCAGCCTTATTTGGATGTCGATACCGGCGCCATGGTCCTCGACTTCGATGGCCTCGATTTCGTCGGGTTTGGCAATGATGCCTTCGGTCAGCGAGAAGCCGAGCGCGAAATCCTCGAAATCGGCGGGGCTTGCCATCATCACCGCATGGGTGGTGCCGGCAAAGGAGAACGCCACCGGCGTCTCCTCCGGCACCATGCGGTTCGCGGCGGCAGTGCCGCTGGCGCGATGCGCCAGTCGCGAGATTTGCGTCGTCGCTTTGCGGCGCCCGGCCAAGGTTACTCCGCCGCCTGCAGCGGGGCGATGCGACGGCTCCGCTCAGCCTGCTCGTTATAGTCCTTCTGCCAGTCGGTCGGGCCGTTGGACGGCGCCACCTGGACGGCGGTGACCTTGTATTCCGGACAGTTGGTCGCCCAGTCGGAGAAGTCGGTGGTGATCACGTTGGCCTGCGTGTCCGGATGGTGGAAGGTGGTGTAGACGACACCGGGCGAGACACGGTCGGTGATCAGCGAGCGCAGCGTGGTCTCGCCGGAGCGGCTTGCCAGCCGCACCCAGTCGCCATCGCGTACGCCGCGCACCTCGGCGTCGTGCGGATGGATCTCCAGCCGGTCCTCGGCATGCCACATGACGTTTTCGGTGCGCCTGGTCTGCGCGCCGACATTGTATTGCGACAGGATACGGCCGGTGGTGAGCAGCAACGGGTATCGTGGGCCGGTCCGCTCGTCCGTCGCCACATATTCGGTGCGGATGAACTTGCCCTTGCCGCGCACGAAGCCGTCGACATGCATGATCGGCGTGCCCGTCGGCGCCTTGTCGTTGCAGGGCCACTGCACCGAGCCGACGCGGTCGAGCAACTCGAACGAGACATTGGCAAAGCTCGGCGTCGTCTGGGCGATCTCGTCCATGATCTGCGACGGATGCGTATAGTTCCAGTCTAGGCCGATGGCGCGGGCAAGCTCCTGCGTCGCTTCCCAGTCGGCATAGCGCGCCTTCGGCTCGATGACCTTGCGCACCATGTTGATGCGGCGCTCGGCATTGGTGAAGGTGCCGTCCTTCTCGAGGAAGGTCGAGCCCGGCAGGAAGACATGGGCGTAATTGGCCGTCTCGTTAAGGAAGAGATCATGCACGACGACGCATTCCATCGCGGCAAGGCCGCCGGCGACATGCTTGGTGTCGGGATCGGACTGCAGGATGTCCTCGCCCTGGATGTAGATGCCCTTGAACGACCCATCGACGGCGGCGTCCAGCATATTGGGGATGCGCAGGCCCGGCTCATTGTCCAGCTTCACGCCCCACAGGCTCTCATAGATGTCGCGCACGGCTTCGCCCGAGATATGGCGATAGCCCGGCAGCTCGTGCGGGAACGAGCCCATGTCGCAGGAGCCCTGTACATTGTTCTGGCCGCGCAGCGGGTTCACGCCGACGCCGGGACGGCCGATATTGCCGGTGGCCATGGCGAGGTTGGCGATCGCCATCACCGTCGTCGAGCCCTGGCTGTGCTCGGTGACGCCGAGGCCGTAGTAGATTGCGCCGTTGCCACCCTTGGCATAGAGACGGGCTGCACCCCGGATCAGCTCGGGATCGACGCCCGACAACTGGCCGACCACTTCCGGGCTGTTTTCCGGCAGGGCGACGAAGGATGCCCAGTCCTGGAATTCTGCCCAGTCGCAGCGCTCGCGGATGAAGGCTTCGTCGAACAGGCCCTCGGTGACGATGACATGCGCCAGCGCCGTCAGCACCGCAACGTTGGTGCCGGGCTTGAGCGGCAGGTGATAGTCGGCTTCGATATGCGCCGATTTGACCATCTCGGTGCGGCGCGGATCGAGCACGATCAGCTTGGCGCCCTGGCGCAGCCGCTTCTTCAGCCGTGAGGCGAACACCGGGTGCGCGGAGACGGGATTGGCCCCGATGACGACGGCGACGTCAGTGAATTCGACGGAATCGAAATCCTGAGTGCCGGCCGAGGTGCCATAGGTCTGGCCGAGTCCGTAGCCGGTCGGCGAATGGCAGACGCGGGCGCAGGTGTCGACATTGTTGTTGCGGAAGCCCTGCCGCACCAGCTTCTGCACGAGGTAGGTCTCCTCGTTGGTGCAGCGCGAGGACGTGATGCCGCCAATCGCCGTGCGTCCATACTGGTACTGGATGCGGCGGAATTCTTTCGCGGCGTGCGCGATCGCCTCTTCCCAGCTCACCTCGCGCCACGGATCGGAGATCTTCTCGCGGATCATCGGCGAGAGGATGCGGTCCGTATGAGTGGCGTAGCCGTAGGCGAAACGGCCCTTGACGCAGCTATGGCCGTGGTTCGCCTTGCCGTCCTTGTAAGGCATCATGCGGATGACTTCGTCGTCCTTGACCTCGGCCTTGAACGAGCAGCCGACGCCGCAATAGGCACAGGTGGTGACGGCGGAGCGCTCGGGCATGCCCTTTTCGAGCACGGTCTTCTCGCGCAGCGCGTCGGTCGGGCAGGCCTGCACGCACGCGCCGCAGGAGACGCATTCCGACGCGATGAAATCCTCATGCATGCCGGCGACCATGCGCGATTCGAAGCCGCGGCCCTCGATGGTCAGCGCGAAGGTGCCCTGCACCTCCTCACAAGCGCGCACGCAGCGCGAGCAGACGATGCACTGCGCCGGGTCGTAGGTGAAATAGGGGTTGGACTCGTCGCGCGCGATGTAGTCGACGGCCAAAGAGCCATGGCCGGGCGCGACGCCACCCTCTTCCTTGACGTGGTTGCGGCCTTCGACGCCGTAGCGGTTCTCGGTCAGCCCCACGGATTTCGCCACCGCGTCGAACTCGCTGGCGCCGGTGCCGGCCTTCTCGCTCCAGCCGGTCGGATGGTCGGAGACATAGAGCTCCATGACGCCGCGGCGGATGGCCTCGAGCCGGTCCGACTGCGTGCGCACCACCATGCCTTCGCCGACCGGCGTCGTGCAGGAGGCTGGCGTGCCGCCGCGCCCTTCGATCTCGACCAGGCAGACGCGGCAGGAGCCGAAGGAGTCCAGCATGTCGGTGGCGCAAAGCTTCGGGATTTCGACCCCGCCTTCCATCGCCGCGCGCATGATCGACGTGCCTTCCGGCACGGTGATGCTTTGCCCGTCGACCGTCAGCGTGACCTGCTTCGTCGCTTTCGACTCCGGCGTTCCGTAGTCGATCTCTTCGATAAGCGTCGGGAAGTCGGCCTTGATGTTCATCTGCCAGCTCCTATTCAGCAGCCACGCGCACCGGCGCGGGCTTGAAATCGTCGGGAAAATGCGTGATCGAGCTCATCACCGGGTAGGGCGTGAAGCCGCCCAGCGCGCAGAGCGATCCGAACTTCATTGTGTTGCAGAGGTCGGTAACCAGAGCGAGGTTCTGTTCCGCCTCGATGCCGGCGGCAACCTTGTCCAGAACTTCCATGCCGCGCGTCGAGCCGATGCGGCAGGGCGTGCACTTGCCGCAGCTTTCGATGGCGCAGAACTCCATGGCGAAGCGCGCCTGCTTCAGCATATCGGCGGTGTCGTCGAACACGGTGATGCCGGCATGGCCGATCAATCCGTCGCGCTTGGCGAATTCCTCATAGTCGAACGGCGTGTCGAACAATGCCCGCGGGAAATAGGCGCCGAGCGGGCCACCGACCTGCACGGCCTTGACCGGACGTCCCGTCGCCGTGCCGCCGCCGATATCGTCGACGATCTCGCCCAGCGTCAGGCCGAAGGCCGTTTCGAACAGGCCGCCATTCTTGACGTTGCCGGCGATCTGGATCGGGATCGTGCCGCGCGAGCGGCCCATGCCGAAATCCTTGTAGAAGGCCGCACCCTTGTCCATGATGATCGGCACCGAGGCCAGGCTGATCACATTGTTGATAACGGTCGGCTTGCCGAACAACCCTTGAATGGCGGGCAGCGGCGGCTTGGCGCGCACCACGCCACGCTTGCCTTCGAGGCTGTTCAGCAGCGAGGTTTCCTCGCCGCAGACATAGGCGCCGGCGCCGACGCGGATTTCCATGTCGAAGGCGTTGGGCGAGCCCAGCACGTTGACGCCCAGCACGCCCGCCTTGCGGGCGATCGCGACGGCCTTGTTCATCGTCGCCACAGCATGCGGATATTCCGAGCGGATATAGACGAAACCCTTGGTCGCGCCGGTGGCGATGCCGGCGATCGTCATGCCTTCGATCAGCACGAAGGGGTCGCCTTCCATGATCATGCGGTCGGCGAAAGTGGCGCTGTCGCCTTCGTCGGCGTTGCAGACGATGTACTTCTGCGCACCCGCCGTATCCAGCACCGTCTTCCACTTGATTCCGGTCGGGAAACCCGCGCCGCCACGGCCGCGCAGGCCGGACTCGGTGACTTGGCTGACGACGTCGGCCGGCGCCATGGCGACGGCGTTCTGCAGGCCGCGCAAGCCGCCGAGCGACTTGTAGGCATCGAGCGACAGCGGGTCGTTAATGCCGCAGCGCGCGAAAGTCAGCCTCGTCTGCTTGGCGAAGAAGGGGATCTTGTCGGGCGAACCCAACCAGCGCTTGTGATGGCCCCCGGTTAGGAAGCCACTGTCGAACAGGCTCTTGACGTCGGATGGCTTGACCGGTCCGTAGGCGACACGGCCCTCGGCAGTGGCCACCTCGACCATCGGCTCCAGGAAATAGGCGCCGCGCGATCCGTTGCGCACGATCTTGGCCTCGACGCCGCGTTCCTTGAGCTCGGCCTCAATCGCCCTGGCAACCTTGTCGGCGCCGAGCGCGATGGCGCCGGAATCGCAGGGGACATAGATGCGCGGGATCATGAACGCACCTCCGCGACGATCTCTTTGATCTTCTCGTCATCGAGCCGGCCGATGACCTCGCCGTCGAGCATCGCCGACGGCGAGCAGGCGCACAGTCCGAGGCAATACACCGGTTCCAGTGTAACCGATCCGTCGCGCGCGGTCTCGTGGAAATCGATGCCGAGCAACTGCTTGACCTTGGCCGCGACGGCGTCCGAACCCATCGACTGGCAGGCTTCCGCCTGGCAGAGCTTCAGCACATGGCGTCCGGCCGGCTTGGCGCGGAAATCGTGATAGAAGCTGACCACGCCGTGCACCTCGGCCCGCGAGAGATTCAGCCCGTCGGCGATCACCGGCAGCGCGTCCTTCGGAACGTGCCCGAACTCTTCCTGTATGCTGTGCAGGATCGGCAGCAGTGGGCCTTCGAGGCCCTTCATCTCGTCAATGATCGCCGCCGTGCGCGACGCGATCTCGGTACTTGCGGCCTGCATGGTCACGCAGCGCCCTCCCTGGTCGTGGCGGCCAATGTATGTCACCTCCGAATATAGCGCGGTTTCGGGGCAACGACATGCATAGGGCGCAATATCGCTAAGTCCTTACGAAATCAGAGGAAACCTCCAAAATCAATAAAGCGCTCCCGTCGCTTGATAGAAAATTTCTATCAAGATAGGGCAACCCGCATTGTCTAGCCTAGCGGTGCTTGCGGAAATCGTCCGCCAGCGCCATCGCCTCGTCCAGCAGCGCCTGCACCAAGGGCGTGTGCGGCTCGCGCGGCGCGGCGACCAGCCCAACGGTGTGGCTGGCATCCGGCTCAACGATCGGAATGGCCCGGATCGGCTCGGAAAAGCCGAATGTTTCCGCAAGGTTGAGCGGCATGATCGACGACCATTTGCCGGTCTGAATATGCGAGAACAGGACGATCATGGAATTGGATTCCAGCGTCGGCCGCACCTGCACGCCGGCCTCCGACAGATGCTGGTCGATGATGCGGCGGTTCTGCATGTCCGGCGTCAAAAGACAGAGCGGCAGCTGGCTGATCTCGGCCCACGTCACTTTGTCGCGGTCGGAAAAGGGGGTCCCGACCGCTGTGATCAGCTGGTAGCGCTCGTCGTAGAGCGGCACGCTGGTCACCCGTCCGAGCGGCTCGTTGTCGAGATAGGTGATGCCGGCATCGACATCGAGATTGCCAAGCAGCGTCAGCACTTCGATCGAGGTGCGCGACAGGATCGAGAAAGTCACGCCTGGGTGCTTTTCGCGGAACGGCGTCGTCAGCCGCGCCACCATGGCCAGGGCGGTGGGGATGGCGGCGATGCGAATGCGGCCGGAAAGGCCATGGCGCGCCGCGCGCATCTCCTCGCGCATCGTGCGGGTATCGCCGACGATGCGGCGCGCCCAGGTGAGCACCTGCATGCCTTCCGGCGTCAGCCCCTGGAAGCGAGATCCGCGATTGACGAGCATGACGCCGAGCTGGCCCTCCAGTTGCTTGATGCCAGCCGACAAGGTCGGCTGGGTGACCCCGCAGGCTTCCGCCGCCCGGCCGAAATGCTCCTCCTTGGCGAGGGCGATGAAGAATTCGAGCTTGTCGATCATGGGGCGAAGCTGCCATAGCCGCGAGGCCCTGTCAGCCAGACAATGAGATCGGCCAGACAATGAGACGGCTTGGTTCCGTCCGGAAACTGCACTATCTCAGGCGCCAAAGCCTCGAGGAAAGAACCCAGCCATGTCCGTCAGCAAGGAAAGTGTCATCGAGCGGCTGAAGACGGTCAATGGGCCGGACTTCACCGGCAATATCGTCGACCTCGGCATGGTCTCCGATATCTTCATCGCCGATTCCAAAGTGTTCTTCTCCATCACCGTGCCTGCTGCCCGCGCGCAGGAGATGGAGCCGCTGCGCGCCGCCGCCGAGCGCGTGGTCAAAGCCATTCCCGGTGTCGTCAGTGCCATGGTTGCGCTCACCGCCGAGAAGAAGGGCGGCGGCATGGAGGCGCCGGTGCCACCGCGCCCGGCGGCGCCGAGGCCCGCAGCTGCACCGCAGCCTGCGCCGCAGCGTGCCGCGCCACAGGCGCCCGCCTCGCAAAGCCGCGGCAAACGCGGGGTGCCCGGCATCGATGCCATCATCGCGGTCGCTTCCGGCAAAGGCGGTGTCGGCAAGTCGACCACGGCCGTCAACCTCGCACTTGGCCTTGCCGCCAACGGCTTGAAGGTCGGGGTGCTCGATGCCGACATCTACGGACCGTCGATGCCGAGGCTGCTTGATATTCACGGCCGGCCGCAGACGGTCGACGGCAAGATCCTCAAGCCGATGGAAAATTACGGCCTCAAGGTGATGTCCATGGGCTTCCTCGTCGATGAGGAAACGCCGATGATCTGGCGCGGCCCGATGGTGATGTCGGCGCTGACGCAGATGCTGCGCGAGGTCGAGTGGGGTTCGCTCGACGTGCTGGTCGTCGATATGCCGCCCGGCACCGGCGACGCCCAGCTCACCATGGCGCAGCAGGTGCCGTTGGCCGGCGCCGTCATCGTCTCGACGCCGCAGGACCTGGCGCTGATCGATGCCCGCAAGGGTCTCAACATGTTCAAGAAGGTCGACGTGCCGCTGCTCGGCATCGTTGAGAATATGAGCTACTTCCTGGCGCCCGACACCGGCAAGCGCTACGACATTTTCGGCCATGGCGGCGCGCGCCGCGAGGCCGAGCGTCTCGGCGTCACGTTCCTTGGCGAAGTGCCGCTGGTGATGGGTATCCGCGAAAGCTCCGACGCCGGCGCGCCGGTCGTCGTGTCGAAGCCGGATGGCGCCGAGGCGAAGATTTATCGCGATATTGCTTCGAAGGTTTGGGAGCGGGTAAACGAAGAGCGCGGCGTCGCTGAAGCGGCGGTGCCGAACATCGTGTTCGAATAACCTTCAACGAGGGCTAGCCCACCTTCTCGCCGAACGTCGAGAAAAACTGGCCCGCCAGCTTCTTCGATGTCGATTCGATCAGGCGGCTGCCAAGCTGCGCGATCTTGCCGCCGACTTCCGCCTTGGCGGTGTATTTCAGCACCGTTGCGTCCGCGCCATCGGCTGTTAGCGTCACATCCGCGCCGCCCTTGGCGAAGCCGGCGATGCCGCCCTTGCCTTCGCCCTGGATCGTGTAGGAATGGGGTGGCTTGAGGTTCTTCAGCGTCACCGCGCCGTTGAAGGTTGCCTTGATCGGCCCGATTTTCAACACGACGGTCGCCGCCATCTCGGTCGGCGATTTCATGTCGAGGCTTTGGCAGCCTGGGATGGCCTCTTTCAGGATTGCAGGATCGTTAAGAGCTTGCCACACTTTCTCGATCGGTGCGGCAATGTGTTCCTCGCCTTCCATCGCCAATGCCATCAAGACCTCCCAAGCGTTATTCTAAAAGGGGTAACGCGGGGTCGGACGTAAGTCCACCAGCACCAAAGTCCTGATTTGGGCAGCACCTCCTCTTGCCTGCATCCGCGCGTTGTCATAGGGATTTGTCATACAAATACGGAGACCACGATGGCAGGCGCCCCCACCAGGAAGAAGAAATTTCGCTCGCAGGAGTGGTTCGACAATCCCGACAATCCGGGCATGACCGCGCTCTACCTCGAACGCTACCTGAACTACGGCCTGACCCGCGCCGAGCTGATGTCGGGCAAGCCGCTGATCGGCATCGCCCAGACCGGCTCCGACCTTTCGCCCTGCAATCGTCATCACATCGAGCTCGCCAAGCGGGTGCGCGAAGGCATCGTCTCGATGGGCGGCATTCCCTTCGAGTTCCCTTGCCACCCGATCCAGGAGACCGGCAAGCGTCCGACCGCCGCACTTGACCGCAACCTGGCTTATCTCAGCCTCGTCGAAGTGCTCTACGGCTACCCGCTCGACGGCGTCGTGCTCACCATCGGCTGCGACAAGACCACGCCGGCGCTGCTGATGGCGGCGGCCACCGTCAACATCCCGGCGATCGCGCTGTCGGTCGGCCCGATGCTCAATGGCTGGCACAAGGGCAAGCGCACTGGATCCGGCACCATCGTGTGGGAATCGCGCCAGCGCCTGTCGGCCGGCGAGATCGACTATGACGAATTCATGGACATGGTCGCTTCGTCGGCGCCATCGACCGGCTATTGCAACACGATGGGCACCGCCACCACGATGAATTCGCTGGCCGAAGCGCTCGGCATGCAGTTGCCGGGCTCCGCCGCCATCCCCGCGCCCTATCGCGAACGCGGCCAGATTGCCTATGAGACGGGCAAGCGCATCGTCGACATGGTGCATGAGGATCTAAAACCGTCCGACATCATGACGCGCCAGGCTTTCGAGAACGCCATCGTCGTCAATTCGGCGATCGGCGGCTCGACCAATGCGCCGATCCACCTCAACGCGATTGCCCGCCATCTCGGCGTGCCACTCAACAATGACGACTGGCAGTCGGTTGGCCTCAACGTACCGCTCATCGTCAATTTGCAGCCGTCGGGCGAATATCTCGGCGAGGACTACCACCATGCCGGCGGCGTGCCGGCGGTGGTCGCCGAACTGATGAAGGCCGGGCTACTGCCGCATCCAGATGCGGTGACGGCGAACGGCAAGTCGATCGGCGACAATTGCAAGGATGTGGCCATTGAGAATACCGATGTCATCCGCACCGTTGCCGAGCCGCTCAAGGCCAATGCCGGCTTCATCAACTTCAAGGGCAATCTTTTCGATTCCGCCATCATGAAGATGAGCGGCATCTCACCGGAATTTCGCGAGCGCTATCTCTCCAACCCGAAGGACCCCGAAGCATTCGAAGGCAAGGCCATCGTCTTTGACGGACCGGAGGATTACCACGCCCGCATCGATGACCCGGCGGAAGGCGTCGACGAGCACACCATGCTGTTCATGCGCGGCGCTGGTCCGATCGGCTATCCGGGCGGCGCCGAGGTGGTCAACATGCAGCCGCCGGCCTACCTCATCAAGAAGGGCATCCATGCGCTGGCCTGCATCGGCGACGGCCGCCAGTCCGGCACGTCCGGCTCGCCTTCAATCCTGAACGCCTCGCCGGAAGCCGCCATCGGCGGCGGGCTGGCGCTGCTCAAGACCGGCGATCGTGTCCGCATCGACTTGAAGAAGGCCACCGCCAACATCTTGGTCAGCGACGAGGAGATCGCCAGGCGGCGAGCCGAGCTCGAAGCCAATGGCGGCTATCATTATCCCAAGCACCAGACGCCGTGGCAGGAGATCCAGCGCTCCATGGTCGACCAGTTCTCGGAGGGCATGGTGCTGAAGCCCGCGGTGAAATATCTCGACGTCGCGCATAAGAGTGGCGTGCCGCGCGACAATCACTGAACGCGGCCAAATCAAAGGGGCGGCTTGCGAAGAGCGGGCCGCCCTTTTGCATGCCTTGGCCTTTCATATGCTCTTGTCTCGGCTGCATGGAACCTACAGATAAGCTTGGTTCTTACGGGTCGCGTGCCAAGGGAGAGATGATCATGGCGAAACGGCGCTCTTCGCTTGGCTTCCTCGGCATGTTCGGCCGCTCCGGCGATTTGCGCCAGCTCGACGACGCGCTGCGCCAGGCGGACTTGCATCCCGCACTCGTGCCCGAAGGCGTCAAGCTCACCATCGTCAATCTGATGAACGACCGCTGGCCGGGCGAGCCGCCGGCGAGCGCCTATTCATCGGTAGCGCAGCTCTGCGGCTATTGCATTGCCGGGCCGCAGGTGTTCGAGCAGGCCAACGGCAAGGAGAGGACACTGGACGTGGAGCGCCGCATCGAGGCGGCACTCGAAGCCGGCGACAGCCTTGACGCGCAGATCGTGCTGATGACGCTGCACGCCAAGCTGATCAACAGTGAAGTTGTCGAGCGTTTTGAATTAAGCGCGGGTTGATCTTTGTAAGGTAAAGCTTACCCACCCATGCCAGAGCGCGGCAACTTGATCATCTCGCCGAAGCGGGCGCGCAGTTTGTCGTCGAGCGTGCGCGGCACGTGGCGCGGGAAGCGTTCGGCCAGCACGCGCTTCTTCTCGGCGATCGCCCGCGACAGGATATCGGGCCGGCCCTTTTCGTTCCATTCCTTGGGCGAGAAACGGTCGCCGACGGCCGGGTAGAAATACTCGGTCTGCATCAGCTTCAGCGTCTGCTCATTGCCGAGATAGTGACCCGGACCTTTCATGCAGACCTCGGCGATGGTGTCGATCGACAGCGCCTCGTCGGTCACCTCGATGCCGCGCACGCAGCGCAGGCAGTGTCCAAGCATGTCGTTGTCGATGATCAGGCTTTCGAGACAGAAGCCGAGCAGCGAGGCATGCATGCCGGCTGATTCATAGACGAGGTTGAGACCGGCAAGCCCGGCCATCACGTCGGTGATGCCCTTTTCATAGCCGGACTGGATGTCAGGCAGCTTCGAATCCGTCATGCCGGCGGCCGAACCGCCCGGCAGGTCGTAATATTGCGCCATCTGGGCGCAGGCCGCGGTCAGCACGGCCTGTTCGGCCGAACCGCCGGACATGGCGCCGGTCCTGAGATCGGAGACGAACGGCCAGGTGCCGAAGATCGCCGGATGCCCGGGCTTGATGGCGTTGACATAGACCAGACCCATCAGCACTTCGGCCACGGCTTGCACGACCGCGCCGGCGATTGCCGCGGGCGCCGTGGCGCCGGCCTGGCCGGCCGACAGAAGCAGGATCGGAATGCCGCCTTCGACGCAGGCTTCGAGCACGCCGCAGGCGTCCTCGGCGAACTTCATCGGCGGCACGACGAAGCAGTTCGAATTGGAGACGAAGGGGCGGGCGCGGAAATTCTCCTCGCCGCCAGCGATGGCGTAAAGCATCTCCAGCGCCGGCTTGACGTTCTCGCGCACGGTGAACGAGGTGCCGACATGCTTGGACGTCCCCATCACGCAGGCGTAGAGCGTGTTGAAATCCATATCGAGCGGGTCGGGGATGTCGCGCGGCACCATGGTGCGTTGGAAGAAATGGATGTTGTCCAGCCCGTCGACGAGACGGGCGGCGTCGTAGAGATCCTGCAGCAGCGATTCGCGATATTCGCGCTTCTCGACATCGACCAGATGCACTGCGGCGCCCGCCGTGCCGTAATGCACGCGTTTGCCCTGGATCAGCATATCGTGCTTGGGGTCCTGGCCGTGCAGGGTGAAATTGCGGGCGGCTTTCTTGATGGTGTCGAGAACCAGCGCGCGCGGCAGGCGGATGCGGCCGTCATCGCCATAGATGGCGCCAACCCTCGTCATGGCCTCGATGCAGGACGGAATCGCGTTGGCGAAGCCGACTGTCTCCAGCAATGTCAGCACCGCTTCGTGGATGCGCTCGCGATCATTCTGGCTCAGTGGCCCATAGCTGCCGCCCTCGAGGCCTGCCCGGACGGGACGGACATCGTCGGCTAACGGCGCTGCCCGCATCGCGCGACGCGCTTCGCGCCCGCCGGACCGCCGCGAACGCTGATCTGCCGCCGCGTCCTGCTTCTCAAGAGCCACTGACATGGAAGACACTCCACTTTTGGTTTGTCATGGGCAGCGCGCGTGATGATTGGTCCATCATCGGCCTGCCTTATCCCCTTTGTGGCTCGACTATGCCGCCGGCATTGGCACAGCCTATGGGCCAGGGGTTTCCGTCGAATATGCCAGGATGCTAAATCGAGCGTCTGCCAAAAACAAAAGGAGCCGGCTCGTGCCGGCTCCTTTCAAGCAAGTTCGATCGGCGATCAGGCGGCGGCCGGTCTGCGTCCTGCCGCTGTCGCCAGTTCACGGATGCCGGGCTCGATATGCTGCAGCGAGATCGAGGAGATGCCCAAGCGCATGAAACGCGAGGGCTTTTCGCTGCGATCGAAGAAGCGGTCGCCGGGCTCGATGATGACACTGCGCGAGGCCGCCGCTTCTGCAAGGCCGCGCGAATCGGTGCCTCGCGGTCCTTCCAGCCAGAGCGAAGTGCCGCCGGCCGAGTCGGTTGAGCGCCATTCTGGCAGGAAAGCGGAAATCGCATGGACCAGACGCTTGCGCCGTTCATCGAAGGCGGCCGAAAGCCTGCGCACCAGCGCCTCGTGGTGGCCAAGCGACAGGAACAGCGCTACCGCGCGCTGGTTGTTCGCCGGCGGGTGCCGCAGCATGAAGCGGCGCAACGCGCGCAGCTCGGCGATCAGCCCGGCCGAAGCGACGATGTAACCGAGCCGCAAGCCGGGAGCGAGCGTCTTCGACATCGAGCCGACATAGACGACGCGGCCCGAGCGATCGAGGCTCTTCAGCGCCTGCTGCGGCGCCTCGTCGAGGAGCTGGCTGTCATAGCCGTCCTCGATGATGATCTGGTTGTTGCGGTTGGCTCGCGCCAGGAGATCCTGCCTGCGCTCCGCCGACAGCGGCACCATTGTCGGGCAATGGTGGCTCGGCGTGACAAAGACAAAGCCGGAATCGCTCGGTATTGCCGAGGTGACGATGCCCGACTGGTCCACCGGAACCGGCTGGATATCGGCGCCGGCCAGCCGGAAGATCGAGCGGGCGTCCGGATAGCCCGGATCCTCCATCGCCACCTTCGAACCCTTGGTCATCAACAGCGTGGCGAGCATATAAAGCGCGTTCTGCGCGCCCAGCGTCACGATGATCTCATCCGGGTTGGCAAAGATGCCGCGGCGCGGCAAAAGCCTGGCCTGGATCTGCTCGATCAGCAGCGGATCGTCGCGATCGACCATGTCCGACGCCCAGTTGCGGATCTCCAGCACAGCCAGCGCCATGCGGTTGCATTCGCGCCACTCGGCGGTCGGGAACAGCGCCGGGTCGAACTGGCCGTAGACGAACGGGTAGGAAGACTTGATCCAGTTGTCGTGCTTGGCCGGCGGTGGCATGTCGCTGGCCGCGATCTGCCGGCGCGCCTTCCAGTCGATCTCGTTCTGCTGGTCCGGCGCCTTCTGATGCGGCTTGGCGGGGGTGGCCAAAACGTCGGGATTGACGAAATGGCCGCGCCGCTCGCGCGCCACCAGGAAGCCCTGGTCGACCAGTTGCTGGAATGCCAGCACCACCGTGCCGCGGGCAACGCCAAGCTTTTCCGCCAGAATTCGGCAGGACGGCAACGGCATCGAAGCGGCGATTTGTCGGTCGAGAATCGCCGCGACGATCGCCTGGCGGATCTGCGCCTGGAGGGTTTGGCCGGATTCGGCCGAAATACGGAACAGGCCGGACCATATGGCCGTGTCATTGCGCTGTGGCATGGGAATCATCCTCGGATGGTCAGCCTTTTTCGTTTGGCTGGACCAGTGGAGTGTATGGGTGGCATAAGGGGTTGCGCCAATCAATTTTTCTGATCGCTGGGATTTATGCCAGTGATCTATCACGCAGCAAAAATCATGCTGCGATGCAGCATGAAAGCCCTATTGAGAGTGTTATTGAGGCGCAAAGCGCAGCATCGTCGCTCTCCGATGCGCGGCATCGTCGCGGCAAAATGCGCGGTCATCACCTGTCGTACCATGCATCAACGAAGCGTGACGCATTGCTCCACTGCCGCGCTTGAACGAAATGGAATTCGGCTCAATAGATTGTCACGCGACATGCGCCGGAAACATCCGGCCTGATAAGATAAGTCTAAAAACCCCGCCAGGAGCTTACCAGTGGACCAGTCATCTTTCGACAAGCAACTTGCCATCCTGCGTGAGCAACGGGCGGCCGCCAAGGGTACGATGCGCGAGGCTTTCGCCGCCGATCCCAAGCGCTTTGAGAAATTTTCCGCCACCGACGGCGACCTGTTGCTCGACTGGTCAAAATGCGCCGTCGATGCCGACACAATGGCAATGCTTGAGAAGCTCGCCGCCGCAGCCGATCTGGCGGGTCGCCGCACCGCCATGTTCGAAGGCAAGAAGATCAACATCACAGAGAATCGCGCTGTCTTGCACACCGCGCTGCGCAACCTGACCGGCAAGAGCGTCGTGGTCGACGGCCAGGACACCAAGGCCGACGTGATTGCGGTGCTCGACGCCATGGGCGCTTTCGCCGACGCCATCCGCTCGGGCAAGGCTTCCGGCGCCACCGGCAAGAAGATCACCGACATCGTCAACATCGGCATCGGCGGCTCGGACCTTGGCCCGGCGATGGTAACGCTGGCGCTCGCGCCTTATCACGACGGGCCGCGCGCGCATTACGTTTCCAATGTCGACGGCGCCCACATCCATGACACGCTGAAGGATCTTTCTCCCGAAACCACGCTCTTCATCATCGCCTCAAAAACCTTCACCACGGTGGAGACGATGACCAACGCGCAGACCGCGCGCGACTGGGTGCAGAAGGCGCTTGGCAAGGAGGCGGTCGGCAAGCATTTCGCCGCCGTCTCGACGGCGCTCGAGCTGGTGGCGAAGTTCGGCATCGAGCAGGACCGCGTCTTCGGCTTCTGGGACTGGGTCGGCGGCCGCTACTCGGTCTGGAGCGCGATCGGCCTGCCGGTGATGATTTCCGTCGGCCCGCGCAACTTCCGCGCCTTCCTCGACGGCGCGCATGAGATGGACGAGCATTTCCGCTCGGCGCCGATGCAGAAGAACCTGCCGGTGCTGCTCGGGTTGATCGGCTGGTGGCACCGCGTGATCTGCAAATATCCGGCCCGCGCCGTCATCCCCTACGACCAGCGCCTGTCGCGCCTACCGGCCTATCTGCAGCAGCTCGACATGGAATCGAACGGCAAGAGCGTGACGCTGGACGGCACCGCCGTCACCACGCCGACCGGACCGTTGGTCTGGGGCGAGCCCGGCACCAACGGCCAGCACGCCTTCTTCCAGCTCCTGCACCAGGGCACCGATTTCATTCCGGTCGAGTTCCTCGCCGCCGCCGTCGGCCACGAGCCCGAACTGAAGCATCAGCACGATCTCCTGCTCGCCAATTGCCTGGCGCAGTCGGAGGCCTTCATGAAGGGCCGCACGCTGGAAGAGGCGCGCGCGCAGATGCTGGCCAAGGGCATGAAGCCGGCCGAGGTCGACAAGATAGCGCCGCACCGCGTCTTCTCGGGCAACCGCCCCTCGCTGACCATTCTTTATAGAAAGCTCGATCCGCGCACGCTCGGCCGGCTGATCGCGCTTTACGAGCATCGCGTCTTCGTCGAAGGCACGCTGTTCAACATCAATTCGTTCGACCAGTGGGGCGTCGAGCTGGGGAAGGAATTGGCGACAGGCCTGCTGCCTGTCGTTGAGGGCAAGGAGACTGCCGCAAAACGCGACGCCTCGACTGCCGGACTGGTGGGACACATCCACCAATTGCGCAGCGCGGAGTAAAACGGTTGGCGGATATCAAGGGAATTCTGTTCGACAAGGACGGCACGCTTGTCGACTTCAACACGACATGGCTCGGCGTTGCCGACTTCATGGCGATGGATGCCGCCGAAGGCGATCGCTGGAAGGCCGATCGCCTGCTCGCCGCCGCCGGCTTCGATTTCGTCACCAAGCGCTTCAAGCCCGATTCGATCTTCGCCTCCGGCTCGAACATGGACGTCGTCGAGCTCTGGTTCCCGCGTCTCTCCGACGAGGACCAGATGCATGCCGTGGCACGCTTCAACGAGATCACCTCGGTGCAAGGCTCGGCCATGGCGGTGGCACTGCCGGGCGTCATCGCGGCGCTGCGGATATTGCACAACCGTTCCATTCGCATGGGCGTTGCCACCAACGATTCGACCAGCGGCGCCGAAAGGACGCTCGCCACGCTCGGCATCGCGCAACTCTTCGATGCCGCCTTCGGCTACGACGCCGTGGCGAATTCCAAGCCGGCGCCCGACACGGTCGTGGCCTTTTGCGATCTGACCGGGCTGAAGCCGAGCGAGATCGCCATGGTCGGCGACAACCGCCACGATCTCGAAATGGCGCGCGCCGGCGGCTGTGGGCTGGCGGTGGGCGTGTTGTCGGGCACCGGCACGCGCGACTCGCTGGCGCCGATGGCCGATGTCGTGCTGGATTCGGTGGCCGATTTGCCGGATTTTCTCACAGCAAGGGTCAAGGAGACCATCTGACCGAACGCCCCGGAGCCATCAAACTGTCACGCGGATGCAGTCGATCTGCGCGTTCTCGATGGCCTCCAGCTTGTTCAGCAGGCCCAGACGGATCATCTCGACCGTCTCGTCAGGAAGAACACCTTCGATTGTAAGCCCGATGTCGTTGCTGCCCTCGACATAGCGCACCGTCACGCCCTCGACGCACAGCCGATGGACGCGATACTCGTCCGCAATTTCGGGCATATTCGAGTGGGATATGGCGGGCTCGTACAATGTTTCGAGCAGGTCGATCCGGGGGTTGGGGCCGAGATCGCGCAGGCGCTCGTTTCGAAAGGCGCTTCTGTCTTCGGGTCTTCCCCATTTTCGATCCGAAAGAAGGCGGCGGAGCCAACATAGATGATTTTGATCGCCATCGGCTCGAACGAATACAAATCTCTGCCAAGATCGCCTGGTAAGCCGTTCCCAGTGCTTCGCACGGAGATCGAGGCGCCAGTCGTCGATGTTCTCGACCGTTACAGGCCACTGCTGCCCGCAGATGAGCCCGCCGCGAACCAGGATCGCCGCGCCGTTTTCCACGAGCTCGGAGGAATGCTTGAAAATCCACGGCGGCGCCTCGCCGGTCGTCTCGAAGCGGCTGACGCCGTAGCTCGTCGTATCGAGCATCAGCACCTGCGCCTTCTCCGCCCTGGCGAACCAATAGGATAGACCGCCGATCAGGATGATACGGTCGCCGACCAGATTTGCCGTGTGGAAATCGGTGGGTGGGAAAACTCTATCCGAGTAGCCGAAAATCTCGATGCGACCAGAGGCATCGGTCACGATCACATCATTGTAGATGTAGAAGTCCGGGTCATACCAATCTTCATATTCGCCGCCGATCCTGACAAGACTTCCGTCCGGCAGCAGGGTTTCTGTGCCCCCCATTCGGCTGAAGCTCCAGCACGGCCCGACATCTTCGGAACGTGGGCCGCCGAATGCTTTATTCAGACCGTGGGCGGTGAGGCGCTGCTCAACGGCCCATGTCCAGATCGGGTTGGTCATAGGCTCGGGATTGTCGGAACCTCGACGGGGCGAACGAAATTTCGAAAACAGTTCTGGGTCTATGTGTGCAGGCGTGTTGATCAAGTGCAAACGCAGCTCGCGAAGCTGCTATGTCAATTGGCTACGAAGGTTTGAGGTTTTCTACGGCAAGGCGATACGCCAATTTATCTGGACGCTTTACGGCCTTTGATCCCGTAACAAGGTAATAGTTCCGCCCGCATTGTCTGCCAAGGGTCAAAATCGTTCGGTGATCGGTTTTGAGCCTGGCCTCAGCGATTGTCGGGCACGAATGCGAACACAGCGCTCGGTTTAGGTTCGCCGCCACCGTTTCCGCCGACATCCGGCACCAGGTATTCGCCAGCCAGACGAAGCCGCGCCCTGGGCAGCCAGGCGCGGCCTGGGTCGCCGACCAGCACGTCTATGCCGGAGGCGAGGCAGCGGTCGAGGAACGGCATCATTCGCTGGCCGACCTCCTGGGCGTAGTAGACATCGCCGGCCAGCACCAGGTCGACCGCTGGCGACGGGCCGCCGGTGATGTCATTGCCCAAAATCTCGATGGCGACGCCATTGGCTTTAGCGTTGAGGCCGAGCGCCACGGCGCCATTGCGATCGATCTCGGCCGCCATCACGTCCCGCGCTCCGGCCTTGGCCGCGGCGATGCCGACCAGCCCTGACCCGGCGCCGAGATCGAGCACGCGCTTTCCGGCAACGATCGAGGGATTGTCGAGAATGTAGCGCGCCAGCACCGCGCCGCCGGCCCAGGCATAGGCCCAGTAAGGCGGCTGCGGCTCGACCTCGTGCGAGCCGCCGTCGTCCTGTTCGAGCAGCCGCCTCAGGCCGCTCCCGGGATGGGCGAGGTAAAGGCGGATTTCCGGCAGCGACGGCACCGGCTGAAGCCGCATGTTCGCCTGGATGAATGCCGCCGGGTCGAGTTTTTTGGGCAGCTCCCGCGTCGCGGCGTCGCGTGCGTCGCTCAAACCTGGTCCCGCAGCGCCCGCCGCAGGATCTTGCCGACCGGCGTCTTCGGCAGTTCGGTGCGGAACTCGATGTATTTCGGCCGCTTGTAGCCGGTCAGATTTTCCCGGCAGTAGGCCATCAACGTCTCGACGGTCAGCGCCGGATCCTTCTTCACGACGAACAGCTTCGGCGCTTCCCCGGAATGCTCGTCCGGCACGCCGATCGCCGCCACTTCCAACACGCCTGGGTGATGCGCCACCACTTCTTCCAGTTCGTTCGGATAGACGTTGAAGCCCGAGACCAGGATCATGTCCTTCTTACGGTCGACGATCTTGGTATAGCCGCGCTCATCCATGAAGCCCATGTCGCCCGATTTGAAGAAGCCGTCCTTGGTCATCACCTTGGCGGTCTCGTCCGGCCGGTTCCAATAACCCGCCATCACCTGCGGGCCACGGATGCAGATCTCGCCGACCTCGCCGAGCGGCACGTTGTTGCCGTCGTCGTCGCGGATGGCGATCTCGGTCGACGGCAGCGGCAGGCCGATCGTGCCGGTGAAATCGGGTGAGCTGAATTTGTTGGCGGTCGCCACCGGCGATGTTTCCGAAAGGCCGTAGCCTTCTGAGACCGGGCAGCCGGTCAAAGCCTTCCAGCGCTCGGCCACGCTCTTCTGCACCGCCATGCCGCCGCCCAAGGTCAGGATCAACGGCTTGAAGTCGAGCTTGCGGAACTCCTCATTGTTGAGCAGCGCGTTGAACAGCGTGTTGAGGCCGGGGAAGATGTGGCTCGGATATTTCGCAAGCTCTTTGACGAAGCCAGGGATGTCGCGCGGATTGGGGATCAGCACGTTCTGCGCGCCCTGCTGCATGCCCATCAGCGCGTTCACTGTCAGCGCGAAGATATGATAGAGCGGCAGCGCGCAGATGAAGTTGAGATGCGCCGGCTTCGGCTTGATCGTGTAGGCGTCTTCGACCCACAGCGAATTCTGAGCGACGTTCGACAGCACGTTGCGATGCAGCAGTATGGCGCCCTTCGAGATGCCGGTCGTGCCGCCGGTGTATTGCAGGAAGGCGATGTCGTCGCCCGAAACCGCCGCCGGCTTGAAGGCGATCGTTGCGCCGGTTTTCAGCGCGGCATTGAACTTGACATGGCCAGGCAGCGACCATGCCGGCACCATCTTCTTCACCCGCCGCACGACGAGGTTGACGATGGTTCCCTTGAGGCCGCCCAGCATGTCGCCCATGGCCGCGACCACGACATGCTTGACCTGCGTCCTGGCGATCACGGCCTGCAGCGTGCCGGCGAAGTTTTCCAGGATGACGATCGCCTGCGCGCCGCAATCCTTGAGCTGGTGTTCCAACTCGCGCGGCGTATAGAGCGGGTTGACGTTGACCACGGTGTAGCCGGCGCGCAGCACCGCCATCATCGCCACCGGATATTGCAGCACATTGGGCATCATCAGCGCCACGCGCGCGCCCTTCTGCAATCCCTTCGACTGCAGGTAAGCGCCAAAGGCGGCCGACAGCCGCTCGAGCTCGGCATAGGTGATCGACTTGCCCATGCACACGAAGGCCGGCTGGCCGGCGAACTGCTTGCAGGCGCCGACGAGGAAGTCGCCGATCGAATTGTAGGGTAGGGCGCCGATTTCGGCCGGCATGTTCTTCGGATAGCTTTTCAGCCACGGTTTTTCCGGCAGCCCGGCGGTGAGTTCGGTGATCGCCTTTGGCAAATGCTTGGCGGCCGGTTTCACCGCGTCCTTCGCCGCAGCGGCCTTGGCGGTGGCTGACTTGGCAGGTGCTTTCGCGGCCGCCGTTTTAGCAGCCGCCGGCTTTACCGGGGCCGGCTTGGCGGCAGGCTTTGAGGCGGCTTTCGCCTTCGGCGCGGCGGCGGCCTTGGCAGGCTTCGGCGCATCGCCCTCGGCGGCAGGCTTGGCCTTTGCTTTCGCCGGGGCTGTCGTCTTTGCTGCTTTTGCCACCTGTCTCTCCCTGTCGCCTTCTTTTCCGGCGCGCGCTTCCATGAATTCCATGAAGAAGCGTCCTCCACGCCGGTCGCGGATTCCGTGAGGAAATCCGCCCCGGCATCTATGTATTGCCTCTATCGGCGGCGGTGCAAGTCTTGCCCCTGCGGCACGGTCGGGAAAGATTTGCCCTCGAAATCCCGCGGTTCGGCCGCCTCCGGCACTGCGCGCGGGCGGAGGCTGACATCGACGATCGGCTTCTTACGCACGCATTTCGAGAAGCCGCCGATCAATAAAAAAATGCCGTCGTTAACAATGTCGTGAGCAGAAAAAACTGCTAATTTTTTCTGCGCTAGGAGTAGAATATAGATTCTTTTCCTGCTTCCCGTGGGGTAGGCAAACGGGGTGTTCCAAAGGCGAAGAAACGGTGCTTATATGCGCCCTTCGCGAGCCTGATAGAGGGGCTTGGGAGAAAAAATCAGGGAGTGCTCAATGAAAAAGACAATGACTTTTGCAGCCGCGTTGCTGGCTGCAAGCGTCCTCAGCGGCATGGCCAGCGCAAAGACGCTTGTCTATTGCTCGGAAGCGTCGCCGGCGAATTTCGATCCCGGTACGACCACCGGCGGTAACGACTTCGACGCGTCTTCGCGCACGGTCTATTCGCGTCTGGTCGAGTTCAAGCATGGTGGCACCGAGGTCGAGCCCGGTCTCGCCGACAAGTGGGACATCTCGGACGACGGCCTGGTCTATACCTTCCACCTGCATCCGGGTGTGAAGTTCCAGACCACCGATTATTTCAAGCCGACGCGAGACCTCAACGCCGATGACGTCGTCTTTTCCTTCGATCGCCAGTTCAACAAGCAGAACCCCTGGAACGGCGACAAATACCTGCCGAACCTGACCTGGGACTATTACACCGGCATGGACATGCCGAAATATGTCGCCAAGTGGGAGAAGGTCGACGACCTGACCGTCAAGCTGACGCTGACCGAGCCGAACGCGCCGATGCTGGCCAACCTCGGCATGGACTTCGCTTCGATCGTGTCGAAGGAATATGCCGACCAGCTCCAGAAGGACGGCAAGATGGCCGACTTCTCGACCAAGCCTATCGGCACTGGACCGTTCCAGTTCGTCGACTACCAGCTGGATTCGGTCATCCGCTACGCGGCCAACCCGGACTACTTCAAGGGCAAGGAAAAGATCGACGATCTCGTCTTCGCCATCACGCCTGACGCGACCGCCCGCATCCAGAAGGTGCTGGCCGGCGAATGCGACATCGCGCCCTATCCGAACCCGGCCGACCTCGCCACCATCAAGGCCAACAAGGACGTGACCCTGATGGATCAGGCCGGCCTGAACATCGGCTATATGAGCTACAACACCACCATCCCGCCGCTCGACAAGCCTGAGGTGCGCCATGCGCTCAACCAGGCGATCGACCGGGAAGCGCTGATCAAGTCGCTGTTCCAGGATGCCGGCGCGACGCCCGCCGAAAACCTGATCCCGCCGACCATGTGGTCGTGGAACAAGGATGTGAAGACCGACGCCTACAATCCGGATGCGGCCAAGAAGGTGCTCGAGGCTGCCGGGTTGAAGGACATCCAGCTCTGGGCTTCCGACCGCGTTCGTCCGTATAACCCGAACTTCCAGCGCGCGGCCGAACTGATCCAGGCCGACTGGGCCAAGGTCGGCGTCAAGGCGGAGATCGTCAACTACGAGTGGACCAAGTATCGCTCGGAAGGCAAGAAGAAGGACCGTCCCGGCGCCTTCCAGATCGGCTGGACCGGCGACAACGGCGATCCGGACAACTTCTTCGCCACCCTGTTCGCCTGCTCGGCCATCGGCGTGTCGAACTACTCGAGCTGGTGCGACAAGGACTTCGAGGATCTGATCCAGAAAGCCAAGAAGACCAGCGACCAGGCCGAGCGTTCCAAGCTCTATGAGCAGGCGCAGGTGATCTTCGCCAAGGAAGCGCCCGCCTTCCTGCTGGTCCACAGCCAGGTCTATGCGGTCGTGCGCAACAATGTCAGCGGTTTCAAGATGGATCCGCTCGGCATTCACCGCTTCGACGGCGTTGACAAGGCCGAATAAGACTATAGAGCGGGGCGGCGCAATGAAGCGCCGCCCCCTACATCATGCTAAAATATATCCTCCACCGAATTGCACTTTTGATCCCGACGCTTGTCGGCATCACGATCTGCGCCTTTGCGTTCGTCAGGCTTCTGCCTGGCGACCCTATCCTTGCCATGGCCGGCGAACACGGCGTGGCGCCGGCGCGTTACGAAGAGCTCAAGGAGCAGTTCGGTTACAACCTGCCGATCTGGCAGCAATACACACGCTATGTCGGGGAGGTCGTGACCGGCGATTTCGGCGTCTCGATTTCGTCCAAGCGGCCAGTGCTCGAAGAGTTCAAGACGCTCTTCCCGGCGACGCTGGAACTGTCGTTCTTCGCCATGATTTTCGCCATGGTGCTCGGCATTCCGGCCGGCATCTTCGCGGCGATCAAGCGCGGCTCGTGGTTCGACCAGTCGCTGATGGGCACGGCGCTCGTCGGCTACTCCATGCCGATCTTCTGGTGGGGCCTGCTGCTGATCATCTTTTTCTCCGGCTATCTCGGCTGGACACCGGTCAACGGCCGCATCGACCTGCAGTACTTCTTCAAGCCGATCACCGGCTTCATGACCATCGACACCTTGCTCTACGGCAAATGGGACGCATTTCGCTCGGTATTGCGCCATCTGGCGCTGCCGACAATTGTGCTCGGCACCATTCCGCTGGCCGTGATAGCGCGCCAGACGCGCTCCGCCATGCTCGAGGTGCTGGGCGAGGACTATGTGCGGACGGCCCGCGCCAAAGGGCTTTCGTCGGCCCGGGTCATCGGCGTGCATGCTCTGCGCAATGCGCTGATCCCGGTGGTCACCACTATCGGCCTGCAGGTCAGCACGCTGCTCGCCGGCGCCATCCTGACCGAAACGATCTTCTCCTGGCCGGGCATCGGCAGGTGGATGGTCGAATCCATATCCAAGCGCGATTATGTCGTCGTGCAGTCTGGCCTGCTCTTGATCGCCCTTATCGTCATGGCCGTGAACCTGATCGTCGACGTGCTCTATGCCGTTATCAATCCACGCATAAGGGCGGCGTGATGAGCCAGTCGACCGAAATCGCCCCGATGGCCGCCGGCAGTCCGGATCGTCTCACCGGCCTCAAGACCTTCTGGTACTATTTCTCGGTGAACCGCGGCGCCGTCATTGGCCTCTTCGTCTTCATCCTGCTGCTGCTGGCGGCGCTGTTTGCGCCGCTCTTGGCTCCCTACGCACCCGACGTCCAGGACAAGACCGCATTCCTGCGGCCCCCAGCCTGGCAGGCCGGCGGCTCGGCACAGTATCTGCTTGGCACTGATCCAGTCGGGCGCGACATCCTCTCGCGCCTGCTTTATGGCGCGCGTTTCTCGCTGCTGATCGGCGCGGTCGTCGTCTCGCTGGCGCTCACCGGCGGCATCACGCTCGGCCTGCTGGCCGGCTATTTCCGCGGCTGGGTCGACGTGGCGATCATGCGCGTCATGGACCTCATCCTGGCGTTCCCGTCGCTGTTGCTGGCGCTGGTCATGGTCACCATCCTCGGCCCCGGCCTGTTCAATGCGATGCTGGCCATCGCGCTCGTCCTGCAGCCGCATTTCGCCCGCCTGGTGCGCGCCGCCGTCATGGCCGAGAAAAGCCGTGAATATGTCGTCGCCGCCAAGGTAGCCGGCGCCGGTCATACAAGGTTGATGCTGCGCACCATCCTGCCCAATTGCCTGGCGCCGCTGATCGTCCAGGCGACCTTGTCGTTCTCGAACGCCATTCTCGAAGCGGCAGCGCTCGGCTTCCTCGGCCTCGGCGCCCAGCCGCCGACGCCCGAATGGGGCACAATGCTCGCCTCGGCGCGCGAATTCATCCTGCGCGCCTGGTGGGTGGTGACCTTCCCCGGTCTCGCCATCCTGATCACCGTGCTCGCCATCAACCTGGTCGGCGACGGCCTGCGCGACGCGCTTGATCCGAAGCTCAGGAGGTCGTGATGGCGTTGCTCGACATCCAGAACCTCGTCGTCGAATTCCAGACCGCGTCCGGTCCGTTCCGCGCCGTCGATGGCGTCTCGTTGCATGTCGACGAGCGCGAAGCGTTGGCCATTGTCGGCGAATCCGGTTCGGGCAAATCGGTGTCGATGCTGGCCGTGATGGGCCTGTTGCCGTGGACAGCCAAGGTCACCGCCGACAAGATGAGCTTCGGCGGCCGCGATCTCCTGAAACTGGGCCCCGCCGAGCGGCGCAAGATCGTCGGCAAGGACATGTCGATGATCTTCCAGGAGCCGATGGCCAGCCTCAATCCGTGCTTCACGGTCGGCTTCCAGATCGAGGAAGTGCTGCGCTTCCACATGGGCATGGACAAGGCGCAGCGCCGGGCGCGCGCCATCGAATTGTTGCAGCAGGTTGGCATTCCCGAACCGGCCGATCGCCTGAACTCTTTCCCGCATCAGATGTCGGGCGGCCAGTGCCAGCGTGTCATGATCGCCATCGCCATCGCCTGCAATCCAAAGCTCCTGATCGCCGACGAGCCGACAACGGCACTGGATGTCACCATCCAGAAGCAGATCCTCGATCTGCTTGTGTCGCTGCAGGCCAAATACGGCATGGGCCTGATCATGATCACCCACAATATGGGCGTGGTGGCCGAGACCGCCGACCGCGTCATCGTCCAGTACAAGGGCCGCAAGATGGAAGAGGCCGACGTGCTGTCGCTGTTCGAAAGCCCGAAGAGCAATTACACGCGCGCTCTGCTTGCGGCCTTGCCGGAAAATGCTGTCGGCGACCGGCTGCCGACCGTCTCCGACATGCTGTTCGAGCCGGCGCCCTCCGGAGCCAACGCATGACCATTGTTGTCGAAGGCAAGGACATCAAGCGCGACTATCATGTCGGCGGCGGGTTGTTCCGTGGCGCGCGCACCGTGCATGCGGTGAAGGGCGTGTCCTTCAGCGTCGAGAAAGGCAAGACGCTCGCCATCGTCGGCGAATCGGGCTGCGGCAAGTCCACGCTCGCCCGCATCATCACGCTGATCGATCCGGCGACTTCAGGTGAGCTGTTCATCGACGGCAACAAGGTCGACATCGCCAAGCACGGGCTCTCCAAGGAGATGCGCCGCAAGGTGCAGATCGTCTTCCAGAATCCCTATGGATCGCTGAACCCGCGCCAGAAGATCGGCGACGTTCTCGGCGAGCCGCTTTTGATCAACACCGACAAGTCGGCCGAGGAACGGCGCGACCTGGCGATGAAGATGTTGAAGAAGGTCGGCCTCGGGCCGGAGCACTATAACCGTTATCCGCACATGTTCTCGGGCGGCCAGCGCCAGCGCATCGCCATTGCCCGCGCGCTGATGCTGAACCCCAGCCTTTTGGTGCTGGACGAGCCGGTCTCGGCACTCGATCTCTCGGTGCAGGCGCAGGTGCTCAACCTGCTCGCCGACCTGCAGGACGAGTTCCAACTCACCTATGTCTTCATCAGCCACGATTTGTCCGTGGTGCGCTACATCGCCGACGACGTGATGGTCATGTATTTCGGCGAGGCGGTCGAATACGGCTCACGCGACGCGGTCTTTTCCGACCCAAAGCACGCCTACACCAAGACCCTGTTCGCCGCGACGCCGCGTGCCGACGTCGCCTCGATCAAGGCGAGGCTGGCGAAGAAGAGGGCGGCCTAGGGTGAAAACCCAACCACCCTGCCAAGGCGACCGCTTTGCGCCGCAATTCGTACCCAGCCGAGGTCTGGAAACAGCATTCCCTGCCGACAAGCTGTAGATCGCGGTTGCGCCTTGAAGCGAAGCTCAAGCGAGGCCGTTTTCGATCGCTCTATCTGACCTTGACAACCACCTTGCCCTTGGCACGTCCCGTTTCGACATAAGCGATAGCTTCATTGGTCGCTTCGAAGGGAAAGATCCTGTCGACAACCGGGCGGATCGTACCGGATTCGACAAGGGAGGTGATTTTGCCCAGCTGGTCACCCTGCGCCCACATGAACAGGAACGAAAATCCCACGCCCCGACGCTTAGCTTTGGTCCGAATACCGCGGCTCAGCAGGTACAGCAGCAGCCTCAGCACCACGCTCAGTCCCTGCTTCCTGGCAAATTCCGGGTCGGGCGGGCCGGAGATGGAGATCAGCTTGCCGCCCGGTTTCAGCACATTCAGGGATTTTTCGAGAGTCTTGGCGTCCTGGCTGTTCAAGACGACGTCATAGCCGGTCAGGATTTTCTCGAAATCATCTTTCCTGTAGTCGACGACGATATCGGCGCCGAGTCCCCTGACCAGATCGGCACTCGCTGCGCTCGCTGTTGTCGCAACACTCGCGCCAAGATGCTTTGCCAGCTGGATGGCGAACGTTCCCACGCCACCGGAGCCAGCCTGGATGAAGACCTTTTGGCCCTTCTTCAGGTTTGCCCTTTCGATGAGCGCCTGCCAGGCGGTCAGGCCGACCAGCGGGATCGACGCCGCCTCTTCCATGCTGAGGTTTTTGGGCTTCAGAGCCACGTCGGCTTCATCGATGGCGATGAACTCGGCGAATGTCCCGATCCGGCCATCGCGCGGCCGCGCATAGACATCGTCGCCTGGTTTGAACTTGCGGACCTTCGATCCGACGCGGACAACCCTGCCGGCCACGTCGTGGCCGAGGATGAAGGGCCGGCGATAGGGCAGGATGAGCTTGAACTCGCCGGTCCTAATCTTGGAATCCAGCAGGTTCACCGCCGCGGCATGGATTTCGACCAGGACATCGTTGTCCCCGAGAACCGGCTCCGGCATCTCGGCCAGCCGCAGGATGCCCTTCTTGTTATACTTGTCGACAACGAATGCCTTCATGGCCGTGACTTTCTGAAAATGATTTTGGTATATTGCATGAGCGTGAAATCTCACCGCTGTTCAAACCGGCAGGCGGAACTGTTTGCGCAAGGTCTTGTCGAATAGCTCCGCGGGGGCAAAGCGGCGTAGCAGGCTGACCTGGCGTGCTGCCTTGCCGACGGTATAGCGCCGTCGCGGACGATCATCGGTCGCCGCCTTGACGACCGCATCCGCCACCATTACCGGCCGATCGGCTTTGGGCATCACATCGGCGAGCAGCGTCTTGAATCCGGCTCGAGCCTGATCGTATTCCTTCAACGGCGAATCCGGCTCGATACCGTTCTGGTCGAAGACGGTTCGCACGAATGCCGGCTCGATGACCGAGATGCGGATATTGAAAGCTCGAACCTCGTGGTCGAGCGATTCCGAATAGCCCTCGATCGCGTGCTTGACCGCCGAGTAATGCGCCGAGTATGGCGCGGGTACCAATCCCAGAATCGAGCCGATGTTGATGATGCGCCCTTCGCCACGCTGCCGCATCGACGGCAACACCGCATTGATCATGCGCATGACGCCGAACAGATTGACGTCGAACAGGGCCTGCACCTGCGCGATTGAAAATTCCTCGGCGCCGCCAAGCAGGCCGACGCCGGCATTGTTGACCAACAGGTCGATCCGGCCGGTCCGCGAGAGCACCGTCGAAACGAGCACGGCGATGGCCTCGCCGTCGGTCACGTCGCAAGCCAGCATTGTCACCCCGCCCGGGCCGTTACCTGCCTTGCGGCGGCTCGTGCCGAATACGGTAAATCCTGCCCGTACCAGGGCCTCGGCGGTGGCCCTGCCGATGCCTGAGGAGGCTCCGGTCACGACGGCGGTTTTTCCAGAATTCCTATTCATTTCGGGCTCCAAATTCATCTGGGCTAGCTTTTTCTCGTCGCTTGAATTACACTCATAATATCAAATTATGATCATAATGCAATGGCAGAAAGGACTAGCAGCCATGCGCTACGAAAAGGGCCGGAAGGATGCGTCACGCGGCCGGATCATGGAGGCCGCCGCCGACCGTTTTCGCAGCGACGGCATCGCGGCGTCCGGACTGGCAACCATCATGAGCGACGCCGGGCTGACGAACGGCGCCTTCTATCCGCACTTTCAATCCAAGACAGAGCTTGTGCGGGAAAGCGTGGCAGCGGCCATGGAGATTCAGTCGCAGCAATTGGCGCAAGCACTCGCTTCCGGTGGCCCGGAGATGGGCATAGAGGCTTATCTGTCAGCTGAGCACCGGGACAATCCGGGAAAGGGCTGCGCATCCGCCGCGCTGCTGCCGGAGCTCGCGCGTCAGCCGTCTGAAACCCGCGCGGTCTATACTGACCATTTGCTGACTTTGGTGCGCCAGTTGGCTGCGGCAATTCCGCGGGCCAAGGACCCGGAAGGCGTTGCGCTGGGTGTCTTTGCAACCCTCATCGGCACGCTTGAACTGGCCCGCGCGGTGGAAGGAACGGAATTGTCGGATCGCGTCCTCGCGGTGGGGAAAGATGCGGCGCACACACTGATCCAGCCGAGGTAAGGTTTGCTTGGGCAAAGTTAGCGCAGCTTGGCGTCCGCTTAGCGCCTCGTCGCAGACATTCAAGCAAACCTTGCGCTCACCCAAGAGCGGGCATTGCTGCGGCGACCACCGATGACCGCTAAGCGGCTTCTTGCCCGTCCCGCCGTTCCCAAACGCATGTCCGAATAGCTGTTCCAGCGCGTCCTGGACTAGCCTCAGATCAAGACAGCTTCGCGATGATCGCGCGCAGCGCTTCGCCGAAGCGGTGCACTTCCTCCACCGTGTTGTAATGCACCAGCGAGGCGCGAATGGCGCCGCTGTCCATCGACAGGTTGAGCCTCTTCATCAGCCGTGGCGCGTACATGTGGCCGTCGCGGATGCCGATCTGCAGGGCGGCCATTTCCTCGACGATCCGCTGCGGTGAGAGCTTGCCGATGTTGAAGCAGAAGGTCGGCACGCGCTCGTTGATGCGTGCTTCGTCGCCGACGCCATAGATGGTCGCACCGCAGCTCTTGAGCACTGCCAGCATCTCGCGCGCCAGCATCAGCTCGTAGTCGCGGATGGCGTTCATGCCGGCGACGATGTTGTCGCGGCGCGAGCGGTTGTTTTCTGGGAGAAAATTGCGGCCGATCGACTCCAGGTAGCGCACCGCCGCGTCCATGCCGGAAACGTTCTCGTAGATGAAGGTGCCGGCCTCGACCTTGTAGGGCGGCTCGTCGGGAATGAAATCCTCGCGGAAGGTTGGCAGCCGCTTCAGTGTTTCAAAGCGGCCCCACAGAAAGCCCATATGCGGCGAGAAATTCTTGTAGCCGGAGCAGACCAGGTAGTCGCAATCCCAGGCCTGCACGTCCATCAGCCCGTGCGGGCCGTAATGCACGCAGTCGAGGAACACTTCGGCGCCGGCGGCGTGCGCGATCTTCGCCACGGAAGCGACATCGACGATCGAGCCGATCGAATGCGCCGTCACCGTGCAAGCAACGAGGCGGGTGCGGTCGGAGACCAGTGGCTTGAGGTCGTCGACATGCAGATTGCCGTCCTCGCGCATGCGCCACCACTTGAATTTGGCGCCGGCGGATTCCAGCGCCAGCCAGGTGGCGATGTTGGCGTCGTGGTCCATGTCGGTGATGATGATCTCGTCGCGTTCGGAAAGCATCTGGCCGATGCCGAGGCTGACCAGCCGGATGAACGAAGTGGCGTTCATGCCGAAGCAGATTTCGGACGGGCTGTAGGCGTTGATCAGCAACGCCACGCTCTCGCGTGCCGTCGCGACTGATTGATCGACGGTGACGCTGCGCCCATAGCGGCCGCCGCGCTGCACGTTGTGGTTGATCAGATGGTTGGTCACCGCGTCGAGCACGCTCTGCGGGATCTGTGCGCCGGCGGCGTTGTCCAGGAAGATGAAATCGCCGGCGCGCTGCAGTGCCGGGAACATGGCGCGGATTTTCTCGATAGGGAACGCGGCGGCGTTCGTGGTGTCGGTTTGATGCTTGTTCACGGGGTACGCTCCTGCGAGGAGTTGGGGATCGGTTGGGGAGCTCAGCGCGTCTTCTCAGTCTGGAAGCGGCGCTCGAGCAGGCTGACCAGGCGGACCATCGGCCAGAGGAAGATGAGATAGACGAGCGCCGCGCCGATCAGCGGCGAGGGGTTGGCGTAGAGCGACTGCGCGTTGGTCGCTTCCTTCAAGAGTTCCGGCAGCGCCACCGTCGAGGCAAGCGAAGTGTCCTTGAACATCGAGACGCAGTTACTGGTCATTGGCGGGATCACCACGCGGATCGCTTGCGGCAGCACCACCTTGCGCAAGGTGAGCATGAACGGCAGGCCAAGCGCCTGCGCCGCCTCGAACTGGCCCTTCGGAATGCTTTCGATGCCGGAGCGGAACACCTCGGCCGAGTAGGCCGACATGATGATGGCGAATGCCGTCACGGCCGAAGCCCAGGACGACAGGCGTATGCCGAGGAAAGGCAGCGCGTAGTAGATCAGGATCAGCACCACCAGCACGGGAAGGGCGCGGAAGATGTCGGTGTAGCCGATGGCGAGCCAGCGCAACGGCTTCGGCCCATAGAGCCGCACCAGGCTGATCGCCAGGCCCGCGGCGATGCCGATGACGATGCTCATCACGCCGAGCAGCAGCGTGTTCAGGAAGCCGCGCAGCAGCGCCGGCAGGCTGGACATGATGACATCGGGATTGAAGAAGGTGTCGATCAGCGACATTGGAGCGTTCCCGAACCGTTGGCGTCCAGAGCAAGACCCGGACCACCGGTATTGATTTGCCGAACGGTTCCGGGAAGGTCATGCATTCAAATAAGACGTGCCGGCCTTTCGAGCCGGCACGTCTCTCAGTCTTTTGCCGGCCGTCGATCAGCCCTTCGGCAGCGGCATTTCCTTGACCGTCGAGGAGTCGGCCGGCGCATCGGAGCCGAACCACTTCTTGTGGATCGCGGCCAGCGTGCCATCCTTCTTCATCGCCGTCAGCGCGTCATTCAGCTTGCCGAGCAGCGGATGGTCCTTGCTCAGCATCAGGCCGTATTGCTCGCCGGTCTTGATGCGCTGCTTGACGACGAGATCCTTCATCTTCTGGAAGGAATACTGCATGCCGGGAATGTCGCTGACGGCGGCGTCGACGCGGCCGGCGCTGAGATCGAGCAGAAGGTTCTGCTGGGTGTCGTAGCCCTTCACATCGCTGAAGCCGTCGGCCGCCTGGTGGTTCTTGACCCAGGTTTCGCCAGTCGAGCCGGACAGCACGCCGACAATCTTGCCCTTGAGGTCGGCCTCGGTGTTGACAGCGCTGTCGGTCTTGGTCGCGATGCCCATGTCGGAATCATAATAGGGCTGGGTGAAGGACAGCGTCTTCAGCCGCTCCGGCGTGATGGTGATCGACGAGATCGCGACATCGATGCGGTTGGAGCTGACAGCCGCAAACAGCGCCTGGAAGCCGAGATCGGCGATGTCGGTGGTCATGCCGATGCGCTTGGCCGCCTCGTTGACGATATCGACCTCAAAGCCCTCGAAGGTGCCGCTCTCGTTCTTGTATTCAAAGGGCGGATTGGTCGGGTAGGCGCCGACATTGAGCACATCGGCGGCATAAGCGGTGGCGGGGCCGGCGACGATACCGATGGCAGCGGCCATGAGAAGCAGGTTGCGACGCGTAAAGCTCATTTTTGTTCCCTCTGGGTCTTACCTCTGGTTGTTAATCGGGCGGGGCTGACCCCGCACGGTTTCTTGCCGTCCCACCTCCCAGCGGGGCGTCAATTCATGGCGGCGCTCATGCGCTCGAGCGCCGTTTCGATCTGGCCGCTGTCGCGGCACACGCACATGCGCAGGAACGCCGCGGCCGAATGTCCAAACAGGTGCCCGGGCGCAAGTCCCACCCGGGCGGTCTCCAGGATCCGGGCGCAGGCCTTCCTGGCGTCGTCCTCGCCCTCCAGGGCGAAGAAAGCATACATGCCGCCACGCGGCTTGGTCGGCAGGATGATGCCCGGGATCCGCGTCAGCCGGTCATAGGCAAGGTCGAGGCCGGTCCTGATCCGCTGCCTGATCTCTTCGACCAGCGGCTCGCCCTGGCGGATCGCGGCGACCGCGCCGGCCTGGATCGGGGCCGCGGTGCCGCTGTTGACATATTGCGTCATCGCGCCGAGCTGGTCGGCCACGCCTGACGGATGCGTCAGCCAGCCGATGCGCCATCCGGTCATCGCCCAGGCTTTGGAAAAACTGTTGACCGACAGCACCCGGTCGCCGTCCTCGGCGATCTGCAGGATGGAAGGTGCGACATCGCCGTCGAAATAGAGCCGGCCATAGACCTCGTCGGAGATGATCCAGATGCCGGTGCGGCGGCTGAAGTCGAGCAGCGCCTGCATCTCCGCGCGCGACGCGGTCCAGCCGGTCGGGTTGGAGGGCGTCGACAGGAAGATGGCGCGGGTGCGCGCATCGCAGGTGGCAAACAACCGGTCGAGATCGAGCTGCCAGTCGCCTTTGAAGTCGAGTGAGAACGGCCGCGGCTCGCCGCCGATCAGATGGATGGCGTTGTGGATGTTCGGCCATTGCGGTGCGACATAGACGACATTGGTGCCGGTATCGACCAGCAGCTCCAGCGCCAGATACAACGCCTGCATGCCACCCGGCGTGACCGTGGTGCGCGCGATCGGAATGGAGCGTCCATGGATGCGGGTCTGGTAGTCCGAGAGCGCTTCGTTGAGGGGCCCGAGCCCGCGCATGTTGGGAACATAGAAGGTCTGCCCGTCGTCGAACGCCGCCTTTGCCGCGTCGCGGATGAAGGCGGGTGTGACCATGTCGCCTTCGCCGTACCAGAGCGCGATGACGTCGCCTAATTCACGGGCGCGCACGGCGAGGTTGGCGATGTTTTCTGTATGCAGATCACGGATCTGGGCGCGCACGCCATCAAACGCATAGCGTGCGCTCGACGATGACTGGGGCAGTATGAACGACAAGGACTGAACCCCTCTCACCCGGAGCACAATGATAGCTTGCCCGAAAATCCCCTCCGGCACGGCAGTCACTATCGACTTCGGATGCTATCCAAAGTGCGGCGCTTTTCAAGGCAAAAGTTTTAAGCTTAAAAAGTTTTGCCCTGCTGTTGCTCCGCCGGTACGCCTTTCCAGTCGCGCCTGCCTACGCCAATTCGTCCCGCGCGGCGCTACAATTGGCTGCGGCGCCCGCGCCGAGGAACATCGTGTCGCTGGCCAGCACGAAAAAGCTCGCGCCCATCATTGCCGAGCGGCCTATGGCCTGCGGGCTGGCGCAGAATATGCCGGCGGTTTTGTTGTGTTTGATCGTAGTCATAATGATGGTCCGGATCGCGTCGTTGAGCTTGTCCGCGCCTTTCGGTCCGATCGCATCGATCGACACGGAAAGATCGCCAGGGCCGACAAAGATCACGTCGACACCGTCGACGGCGGCGATCGCGCCGATATTGGCCAGCCCCTCCGCCGTCTCGACCTGGACCGCGACGACGATCCGCTCATTGGCGGAAGCCAGATATTCGGGAATGCGATAGCCGTAGCCGGCGGCCCGTCCGGGGCCGACGCCGCGCTCGCCCAGCGGCGGATAACGCGAGGCTTTCACGGCAAGAGCGGCCTGCGCGGCGGTGGAAACGCGGGGGATCAGCACGCCCTGCGCGCCGCTGTCCAGTGCTGCCTGTATCGCTTCGGGCGCATGACCGGGAACCCGCACCATGGCCGGCACGCGATGCACGTCGGCCGCGCGTATCATGGTCTCGATCATGTCGCGCGAGATCTGCGCGTGTTCCCAGTCGATGCAGAGGAAGTCGAGGCCTGACGACGCCATCACCTCGACCGCGACGGGATGGGGGATGGCGACGAAGGAACCCACAAGTTTCGTCTTCTCGATGCATTTCTGGCGGAATTCGCTCATCTCGATCCCCTTGGTCGCGTGGCCCCAAATTCATATCCGCAAACGATAGCAAGGCGAAGCTATTTCAGGCTTGAAATATTTTACCGCGGGCCTAGCGTGTGGCCTCCCGCCGCGAGTTTCCGAGATGATCAAAACGCATCCCCTGCACGGCCCGAACCGACTGAAGCTCGGCGTCTTTTCGACCAACGCCGATGGCGGGCTTGCCATCACCGATGTGCCGGAGCGCTGGACGGCGAGCTGGCAGGACAATCTGACCGCGGCGCAGATCGCCGACCGTGCCGGTCTCGAATTCATGCTGCCGATCGCGCGCTGGCGCGGCTTCGGCGGCCGCAACAAGGTGCGCGAATTCTCGTTCGAGACCTTCACCTGGGCGGCCGCTCTCAGCATGGCCACCGAGCAAATCGGCCTGTTCATGACGGTGCATGTGCCGCTGGTGCACCCGCTCTACGCCGCCAAGGCGCTGGCGACCGTCGATCATATCAGCCAGGGCCGTGCCGGCTTGAACATCGTCTGCGGCTGGAACCCGAAGGAATTCGGCATGTTCGGCACGCCGCTGGTCGAAAAGGGCTACGAGCAGGCGGCGGAATGGATCGAGATCCTCGAGCGCCTTTACGCAGCGAGTGAGCCGCTCGACCATGAAGGCATCCATTACCGCCTGAAGGAGGCGGTCAGCCGCCCGGCGAGCCTGCAGGTCCCACGCCCGGTGACGATGAACGCCGCTTTCGGCGGCCCCGGCCGTGATTTCGCCGCCGCCCGATGCGATTACCTGTTCACGACTTTTTCCGAAATGAGCGACGCCGGCAAGCATGTCGCCGACATCGGCGAGCGCGCCGCAAAACTCGGCCGCGATGTTGGCGTCTATACCGTCGCGCATGTCGTCTGCCGCCCGACCATGGAAGAGGCGCAGGCCTATTACGGGCGCTATGCCGTCAATCTGGCCGACCACGAAGCGGTCGACGCGCATATGGCCGGCAAGAAGGAATTCTCGCAGTCGCACGACCCGCACGCCTATGACCGCTACCGGCAGCGCTTCGCCGGCGGCGCCGGCACTTATCCGTTGATCGGCACCCCTGAAACGATTGCTGCCGACATGGCCGAGATTGCCGGGCATGGCTATCAGGGCATCGCGCTGTCCTTCGTCAACTACACGCAGGAATTGCCCTATTTCTGCGACCACGTTCTGCCGCTGCTCAGGCAGGCCGGGCTTCGCCAGTAGTTATTCCGGGATAACCGCCGTCGCCTGGATCTCGATCTTGGCGCGGTCCTCGACCAGCGCCACTACCTGCATGGCCGCCATCGCCGGGAAATGCCGGCCCATCACGTCGCGATACGCCTCGCCAATGCCTTTGAGGTTGCCGAGATATTCGGCCTTGTCAATGAAATACCAGGTCATCGAGGTGATGTGCTGCGGCTCGCCGCCGGCCTCGGCCAGCACCGCGACGATGTTGGCGAGCGTCTGGCGCACCTGGCCGACAAAATCGTCGGTCTCGAACTGGCACTGCCCGTTCCAGCCGACCTGCCCGCCGACGAACACCAACCGGCCGCGCGCGGCGACACCGTTGGCGTAACCGATCGGTTTGGCCCAGCCCTCCGGCTGCAGAATGGTGTGCATGTCTAGCCTCCCCAAATCAGATACTGCTTGCAACAACGCCGTTCGAAAAATTCACGAGATCGTCCGGCTCACGCCGCCCCCATCACTTGCCGGGCGATCACCACCTTCTGCACGTCGGACGCGCCCTCATAGATGCGCAGCGCGCGGATCTCGCGGTAAAGGCTTTCGATGATATGCCCCTTGCGCACCCCGTCGCCGCCATGCAGCTGGACCGCCTTGTCGATCACCTCTTGCGCCTTGTCGGTGGCGAAGAGCTTCGCCATCGCCGCTTCGCGGGTGACGCGCGCGGCGCCCATGTCCTTGGTCCAGGCGGCGCGATAGACGAGCAGGGCGGCGGCGTCGACATCGAGCGCCATGTCGGCGATATGGCCCTGCACCATCTGCAGTTCGGCCATGGGCGCGCCGAACAGTTTGCGCTCGGCCACCCGTTTGATGCTTTCATCCAGCGCGCGGCGCGCGAAGCCGAGCGCCGCCGCGCCCACCGTCGAGCGGAACACGTCGAGCACCGACATGGCGATGCGAAAACCGTCGCCCGGTTTGCCGATCAAAGCCGCAGCCGGAACGCGCGCCTTGTCGAAGGACAGCCGCGCCAGCGGATGCGGCGCGATCACTTCCAGCCGCTCGGCGATTACAAGACCTTTCACATCGGCCGGCACAATGAACGCGGAGAGCCCCTTGGCGCCGGGCGCTTCCCCGGTGCGGGCGAAGACGATGTAGAGATCGGCGATGCCGCCATTGGAGATCCAGGTCTTCTCGCCCGACAGCACATAGGCGTCACCGTCGCGCGTGGCCGTCATGTCCATGTTGGCGACATCGGATCCCGAGCGTGGCTCCGATAGCGCGAAGGCCGAGATCGCTTGGCCGGCCCGTGTCTTCGCCAGCCATTGCCGCTGCTCCGGCGTGCCGAACAGGCTGAGCGCGCCGGTGCCAAGCCCCTGCATGGCGAAAGCGAAGTCGGCGAGCCCGTCATGGCGCGCCAGCGTCTCGCGCGTGATGCAGAGCGTGCGCACGTCGAGCGGCGCCGGATGGTCGGGGTCGAGCGCCGTCGGCTTCAGCCAACCGTCGCGGCCGAGCATAGCCACGAGTTCGCGGCAGGCGGCATCGATATCGTGGTGATCGACGGGAAGGTTGTTCGCGCACCAGGTTTCGAGGCGCTCGGCGAGGTCGCGGTGGCGGGTTTCGAAGAAGGGCCAGTTGAGGAAGGAACGGTCAGGCATGGGTGCCTCCGCAGTGCTTCAGGCCCTGTCCCGCCAACGTCTCCACGGAAAGCGTCATCCTCAATTCCCCTCGAACACCGGCTTCTCCTTCGCCACGAACGCCTTGTACGCTCGCTCGAAATCGCCGGTCTGCATGCAGATCGCCTGCGCCTGCGCCTCCGCTTCGATCGCCTGATCCAGCCCCATCGACCATTCCTGGTTGAGCTGCGTCTTGGTGATGCCGTGGGCGAAGGTCGGACCGGAGACGATGCGCGCCGCCATCTCAAGCGCGTCGGCCTCAAGCGCGGCCGCATCGACCAGCCGGTTATAAAACCCCCAGCGCTCGCCTTCCGCCGCCGTCATCGTGCGGCCGGTGTAAAGCAGCTCGGCGGCGCGGCCCTGGCCGATGATGCGGGGCAGGATCGCGCAGGCGCCCATGTCGCAGCCAGCAAGGCCGACGCGGGTGAAGAGGAAGGCGGTTTTCGCCTCCGGCGTGGCGATCCGGATGTCGGAGCTCATCGCGATGATCGCGCCGGCGCCGACCGCCACGCCGTCGACGGCCGATATGATCGGCTTGCCGCAGTTCAGCATCGCCTTGACGAAATCGCCAGTCATGCGCGTGAAGGCGAGCAGCTGCTTCATGTCCATCTTGACCAGCGGCCCGATGATCTCGTGTACATCGCCGCCCGAGCAGAAATTGCCGCCATTGGGCAGGAACACGACGGCGTCGACATCGTCGGCATAGACGAGGTCGCGAAATGTGTCGCGCAGCTCCGCGTAGCTGTCGAAGGTCAGCGGGTTCTTGCGCTCGGGACGGTCGAGGCGGATTTTCGCGACACGGCCTTTGACTTCCCAAAGGAAGTGCTTCGGCTTCAAGCCAGCCATCGTGCTCATTCGCGTCCCTCCCAATTGCTGCGGAACGATTTCAGCATACCGGTCAGCCGCCGCGCCTCGTCCTCGCTGACATTGCCGAGCAGCTCGCCGACCCAGCTTTCATGCGCGGCGGCGATTGCCGCGAACGATGTCGAACCCTCCTCGGTCAGCCGCACCATCGAGGTGCGGCGGTCGCCATTGCGGCGCGCGCGGGTGACCAGCCCTTCCGAAACCAGGCGGTCGACAATGCCGGTGACATTGCCGTTCGACACCAGAAGGAAGCGCGACAGGTCGCTCATCAGCATGCCTTCCGGCGCGCGGTAGAGCGCCGCCATCACATCGAAGCGCGGCAGCGTGGTGTCGAACTCCTTCTTCAGCCGCTCGCGCAGCTCCGCCTCGATGGTGCGCGAGGCGCGCAGCAAGCGTATCCAGAGCCGCAGCCTGTCCTTGCCCGGCCCGGCGGATGTCGGTCCCGCTACCATGTCTCGCCTCCGGAGATAGAAATCGCTTGCCCGGTGATCGATCGCGCGGCATTGCCGCAAAGCCAAAGCACCGCGTCGGCGACTTCTTCCGGCTGGATGAAACGCCCTTGCGGATTTGTCGCCGACAGGCTCTGTCGCGCGTCCGCCACGGAGCGGCCGGTCTTCTCAACGATGCGCTGGATGGATGCTTCCAGCATATCGGTCTCGACAAAGCCCGGGCAGACGGCGTTGACGGTCACGCCCGACTTTGCCGTCTCGGCGGCCAAAGCCCGCATCAGCCCGACGATGCCGTGCTTGGCCGCTACATAGGACGCGACATAGGCATAGCCTTTCAACCCGGCGGTCGAGGCGATGAAGACGATGCGGCCCTGCTTGCGCGAAAGCATGCCGGCCAGTGCCGGCTTCACCGTCAGGAAGGCGCCGGTCAGGTTGACGTCGATCGTCTTCTGCCAGTCGGCGAGCGACGTTTTGTGCGCCGGCGCACTGCCGGCCATGCCGGCATTCGCTATGACGATATCGAACGGCCCGCGCGATGCCTCGGCCTGCTGATAGAGGGCCGCCATCGAGGCTTCATCGGTGACATCGGCAGCGACGCCGAAGACGCGGTCGCGTTCGCCGGCCACCTTGGCAAGTTCCGCCTCGCGCCGCCCGCAAATGGTGACGTCGACGCCGGCCTCCGCCAGCGCCAGCGCGATCGCCCGGCCGACGCCGGAACCGCCGCCTGTCACCAGCGCATGCCTGCCGGCGATTGCTTGCGTGGCGCTCATACTTTGAGCCCCGCGGCCGCGTCGCGCTCGGCCAGGCGATAGAGCTGGTCGCGGCCGGGCAGGTAAGGATCGGGCCATTTGACGCCGCGATCGCCAAGCGTGACCGCGGCATGCAAGGTCCAATAGGGATCGGAAAGATGCGGCCTTGCCAGCGCCACCAGGTCGGCGCGGCCGGCCATCAGGATCGAATTGGCATGGTCGGGCTCGTAGATGTTGCCGACCGCCATCGTCGCCATACCGACCTCGTTTCGGATGCGGTCGGAAAACGGCGTCTGGAACATGCGGCCATAGACCGGCCTGGCGGCGATCGAGGTCTGGCCGGCCGAGACGTCGCAAAGGTCGACGCCCGCATCACGCAGCATCCTGGCGATCTCGACGGCGTCGGACGGCGTGACGCCTTCGATACCGACCCAGTCATTGGCCGAGATGCGCATCGAGATCGGTTTGTGCGGCGGCCACACGGCGCGCACCGCGTGGAAGATCTCCAGCGGATAGCGCATGCGGTTTTCCAGCGAGCCGCCATAGTCATCGGTGCGGCGGTTGGTCAGCGGCGTGATGAAGGCCGACAGCAGATAGCCGTGTGCTGCATGGATCTCCAGCATGTCGAAGCCGCAGCGCTCGGCCATCTCCGCTGCCGAGACGAACTGGTCGCGCACAATGTCCATGTCGGCGCGGTCCATCGCTTTCGGCGTCTGGTTCTTCGGCGACCACGGAACGGCTGAAGGCGCCATCACTGGCCAGTTGCTTTCCGGCAGCGGAACATCCGTTCCTTCCCAGCCGACGCGGGTCGAACCCTTGGCGCCGGAATGACCGATCTGCGCGCAGATTTTTGCTTCCGTTTCGGCATGGACGAAATCGACAAGCCGCTTCCAGGCGACCTCATGCTCGGGCTTGTAGAAGCCGGGGCATCCGGGTGTGATGCGCCCTTCCGGGCTGACGCAGGTCATCTCGATATAGACCAGCCCCGCGCCGCCCTTGGCGCGTTCGGCATAGTGGGAAAAATGCCAGTCGGTCGGGCAGCCGTCGACCGCCTTGTACTGCGCCATCGGCGACACGACGATGCGGTTGCTGAGCGCCATGTCGCGCAGCTTGAACGGCGCGAACATCGGCGCGCGGCGCAAGCTGTTGCCGCCGGCGCCGGCCTTGCGCTGGAACCATTCCTCGGCGCCTGCGAGCCATTCGGAATCACGCAGCCGAAGGTTCTCATGGCTGATGCGCTGCGAGCGGGTGAGCAGCGAATAGTTGAATTGGACCGGATCAAGTCCGAGGTATCGTTCAACTTCTTCGAACCATTCCAGCGAATTGCGCGCCGCCGACTGCAGCTTCAATACCTCGGTGCGCCGCGCATCCTCATAGTTGCGGAAGGCAGCCTCAAGATCAGGTTCGGTTTCGACATAATCGGCCAGCGCAACAGCGCTTTCGAGCGCGAGCTTGGTGCCGGAGCCGATCGAGAAATGCGCCGATGCCGCCGCATCGCCCATCAGCGCCAGGTTCTTGTGCGACCAGCGCTCGCACAGCACGCGCGGGAAGTTGATCCAAGCCGAACCCCTGATGTGGTTGGCATTGGTCATCAGCGCATGGCCGCCGAGATGCTTTGCGAAGATGCGCTCGCAGACCGCGATCGATTCCTGCTGCGTCATCTGCCCGAAGCCGAACGCGGCCCAGGTCTGTTCGCTGCACTCCACGATGAAGGTCGCCGTGTCGCTGTCGAACTGGTAGGCATGCGCCCACACCCAGCCATGCTCGGTCTTCTCGAAGATGAAGGTGAAGGCGTCGTCGAATTTCTGGTTGGTGCCGAGCCAGACGAACTTGCATTTGCGCGTGTCGATGTCGGGCTTGAAGACTTCGGCGAAGGTGGCGCGGGATTTCGAATTCAGCCCGTCGGCCGCGACCACCAGATCATGCGTTTCCATGAACGGGCGCGGATCGGCGATGTCGGTCTCGAAGGACAGCTTGACACCGAGCTCACGGGCGCGGCGTTGCAACAGGATCAGTAGCCGCTTGCGGCCGATGCCGCAAAAGCCATGGCCGGAAGAGACGGTGCGCACGCCGCCATGGATGACGGCGATATCATCCCAATAGGCAAAATGCTTCTTGATCCAGACCGCGCTGACCGGATCGTTCTTGGTCAGGTTCTCCAGCGTTTCGGCCGATAAGACGACGCCCCAGCCGAACGTGTCGTCCGGGCGATTGCGCTCATAGACCGTCACCTCATGCGCGGCGTCGCGCAGCTTCAGCGAGATGGCAAAGTAGAGTCCGGCCGGTCCGCCGCCGAGAACCGCAACCTTCATGTCTTGCGATCTCCTCTAAGGGTATCCGGAACCGCCGGCATGACTGGCGGTTCCGATTATCAGTATTGCGCCTGGAGGCGATTATTTCAAGCTTAAAGTTTTATAATTGAACGACTGTCAGGCGGTCGATGGCGAAGGTCACTTGGCCGGATCCTTCGGGCTCCACAGCACGGTCTCCGCGCCCCTTTTCATAGGCGCCCGCGAGAACCGCGGTCCGAACGGCGTATGTCATGTCCACCCTCCACGGGCGGGCTGATTGGTAATCGCGCAGGTTCGAAGCCCGCTGTTCGGCGTGCGGATGGTCAACTCTCCTCACGCTGGGGCCGCCGGCCGCAGCCAGTCAGCGTCGATCTCCGGCAGCGGGATCGCGGCGAGCAGGTCGCGCGTGTAGGCCTCCTTCGGGTTTTCGAACAGCGCGTCGGTCGCGCTCATCTCGACGATCCGGCCTTCGCGCATGACGATGACCTGTTGGCAGAGCCGCCTTATCACCGACAGATCGTGGCTGATGAAGGCGACCGTCAGACCCATCTCGGCCGCCAGTTTTTCCAGCAGCGTCAGGATCTGCGCCTGTGTCGAGACGTCGAGGCCGGAGACGATCTCGTCGGCCAGCACGAATTTCGGCGACAGCGCCAATGCGCGTGCGATGCCGACGCGCTGGCGCTGGCCGCCCGACAATTCATGCCGGTAGCGGCTGGCAAAACTCTGCGGCAGGCCGACGCGCTGCAAGGCCTCCGCGACGCGTTCCTTCAGCCGGTCGCCGAGCCGGTTCTGTCTCAAGGGTGCTGCGATGATGCTGAAGATCGTGTGGCGTGGATTGAGCGACGACATCGGATCCTGGAAGATCATCTGCAGGTCGCGGCGCAATGGCCGAAGTCCGGCTTCCGAAATATGGCCGATGTCGCGGCCCTCGAAATAGATGGCGCCGGCGCTTGGCTCCAGCAGCCGCACCAGCGCGCGACCGAGCGTCGATTTGCCGGAACCGGATTCGCCGACGATGCCGGTCACCGATCCTTTCGGCAGGTCGAAGTCCAGCCCTTTCAGGATCTCGGCCAGCGGCGCCCGACCGATCAGCGGCTTGCGCGTCATGTCGGGCAGCGCCACCGTCAACCCACGCACGGAAAACAGCGGCTCAGCCATGGCTGGGCCTCCAGGCCTGGTCGGTCGCGGCGATTTCCGCTGCAAGCCCCGCGAGCACGGTGTCGTCCACCGGCTTGAGCGAAGCAAAGGGATCGGTGTAGCGCGGCGTCGCAGCCATCAGCGCCCGCGTGTAGGGGTGTTGCGGGGCGGCGAAAAGGGTAGCGGTCTTGGCCTCCTCGACCACCTTGCCGGCATAGAGCACCGACACTTTCTGGCTGATCTTGGCGACGACGCCGAGATCGTGGGTGACGAACAGGATTGCCGTGCCATGGTCGCGCTGCAATTGCGCGATGAGCCGCAGGATCTGCTTCTGTACGGTGACATCGAGCGCCGTCGTCGGCTCGTCGGCGACGATCAGCCTGGGTTCGGCGGCGAAGGCTGCGGCGATCAGCGCGCGCTGGCGCATGCCGCCGCTGAGCTCATGCGGATAGCATTTGAGCACCCGTTCGGGATCGCGGATCTGCACCTCGTCGAGCAATTGCCGGATGCGCTTGTCGGCCCTCTCGCCGCTCCAGCCGAGGATGCGCACCAGCCGATCGGTCATTTGCGGGCCGATGCGGCGCGACGGGTTGAGCGCGGTCAACGGATCCTGCGGGATCAGCGCTGTGCGCGCGCCGATCAAAGTGCGTCGCGCCTTGGCATCGAGGCGACCCAGGTCCTCGCCCTCGATCAGCATCTCGCCTTCAACGATGCGCACGCTCTTCGGCAAAACGCCGAGCACCGCCTTGCCGATCATCGTCTTGCCGGCGCCGCTCTCGCCGACCAGCGCGCGCACTTCGCCGGGATGGACCGTGAGCGAGACCGAGCGCAGCACGCGCTGGCCGTTGGCCAGCACGGCGCTCAAGGAGCGAATGTCGAGGCAGGCGCTCATCGCAGCACCGGATCGAAGCGCGCCTTCAGCGCCTCGCCAAACTGGCTGAAGGAAAGCACGGTGAGGATCAGCGTGATCAGCGGAAACACCAGCACCCACCAGGCCTGATGGATCGACAGCCGGCCTTCGGCAATAATGCTGCCCCAGGTCGGGTCGTCGGTCGAGATCGACAGATTGACGAAGGACAGGATCGCCTCGACGATCACTGCGATGCCCATTTCCAGCGACAGCAGCGCCACCACTGAAGGCAGTACATTAGGCAGCACTTCGCGCAGCATGATGCCGATGCGGCCATAGCCGGCGATGCGCGCGCTCTCGACATAGTCCATGCGCGATTGCCCCATCGCCTCGGCGCGGATGACGCGGCAGAAACGCGTCCAGTCTATGATCGCGATCGCAAGGATGACGGAGCTCAAGCCTGTGCCGAGCACCGCCACCAGAAGGATGGCGAACAGCACTGGCGGGAACGCCATCCAGATGTCGACGATGCGCGAGATGATGCGGTCGGCCCAGCCGCCGAAATAGCCGGCGATCAGCCCAAGCGTCGAACCGATGAGGCAGGCCGAAATCGCTGCCACGAAGGCGACGATAAACGCGATGCGGCCGCCGAAGATCAGCCGCGACAAGAGATCCCGGCCGAGGCTGTCGGTGCCGAGCCAATAGCCGGGTTCGGCGCCGTCGAGCCAGAAGGGCGGCAGCCGCTCCAGCATCAGATCCTGCGCCAGAGGGTCCTGCGGCGCGACCAGTGGCGCGAAGATGGCGGCGGCGAGCGCCAGCAGCAGCCAGCCGCCGGCCAGCCACAGCCGCGGGCTCACGCCTCGACGGGTATTGCGCGCCTCATCCATGGCGCAGCCTCGGATTGAGCAGCGCATACATCATGTCGACGACGAGGTTGATCAGCACGAAGAGCAGCGCGAAGACCAGCACGATGCCCTGGATCAGCGGCAGGTCGCGGTTGATGACGGCGTCGATCGCCATGTTGCCGAGGCCTTCGTAGGAAAACAGCCGTTCGACGATGACAGTGCCGCCAATGAGGAAGGTGAATTGCACGCCGACCAGCGTCAGCGTCGGCAGCGCCGCGTTCTTCAGCGCTTCGCGCAGGATCACCTGCGTCTCCGAAAATCCTTTGACCCGCGCCAGCACGACATAGTCGAGGTCGAGCACCTCCTTCAGCGACTGTTTAAGCAACTGCGCGACGATCGCCGCCAGCGGCAGCGCCAGCGCGATCGCCGGCATCAGCATATGCTTGAGCAGGTCCCAGGTGAGATCGAAGCGCAGGCGAAGGATGCTCTCGGCGAGATAGAACTGGGTGGCAAAAGGCAGGTCGAGTTGCGGCGACACGCGGCCGGAAATGTCGAACACGGGGACCAGCACGCCGAACAACAAGATGAGCACCAGACCCCACAGAAAATCGGGGATGGAGAGCGTCGCGCCGCTGGCGATATCGATGCCGGCCTCGACCGCCGTGCCGCGATTGCGCGCGCCGAGGATCGCGGCGGGCACGCCGATCCCGACCGCCATCAGCAGCGCGAAGGTCGCCAGCTCCAGCGTCGCGGGCAGCCGGTTGAAGACAAGGCTCAGCACGTCCTGGCGCAATGAGATCGAGGTGCCGAAATCGCCATGCAGCACGCCGCCAAGCCAGATGAAGAATTGCTGCACGATGCCCTTATCCAACCCATAGAGCGCCCGCAGCCGGTCGATGTCCTCCTGAGTCGCGCCCGGCGGCAGCATCATGGCGATCGGATCGCCGGGCGCGACGCGAATGACGACGAAGACGACGATGGCGACGCCGAACAGCGTCACCAGCATCGTCAACAGGCGAACGAGGAACCTTTGCAGCAGCATCTGCGCATATGCCCGGATGAAAAAGCGCGCCGTCTCGCGGACGGCGCGCGCGGCAACAGAAGGCCGACGATCAGACCGGAGTCATCAGCGCCGGCAGCAAAGCACCGGAAATGTGCTGCACGACATTGACCTTCTTCGAATGCACGATCGGCTGCGCATACTGGATCAGCGGCAGCACATAGGCCTGTTCGGCAATGTACTTGTCGACCGCCTTCCAGCCGGCAATGCGCTTGGCCTCATCCTTCTCGCCCCAGAGCGGGCCGATCTTGGCGTCGAGGTCGTCGGTCTTCCACGACGAGTGCGGCGAGGGGCCGAACATGGCAAAGCCGGTCGAGGTCGTCGGATCGCCAATGGAATTGCCCCAATTGTAGAAAGCCGCCGGCGCCAGCTTGTGCGCGGCCCTGAGCTCGTAGTGCTTGGCGATCTCGTAGACCTCGATCTCGGCCTCGATGCCGACCTTGCGCCACATGCCGACGATCGCCTGCACCATTTCGTAATCCTTGGGCTTGAAGCCCTTGGTCGTCTGGATGGTGAACTTGGCCGGCTTCTTGGTCGAATAGCCGGAGGCGGCAAGCAGTTCCTTGGCCTTCTCGGGATTGTGCTCGACCTTGATCGACGGATCGAAGGCCGCGTATTCAGGCGTCTCCAGCGTGTCGATCGGCAGGCCGTAGCCGCGCAGCAGCCGCTTGACCAAGAGCTCCTTGTCCACCGCCATCACGGCCGCCTGGCGGACATTCTTGTCCAGCATGGCGTCTTGTTGTTGAAGAAGATCATGCCGATGTCGGAGACGTTCTTGACCGAACCGGCGAGCCCGTTCTTCTTGATGAGGCGATCATATTCCTCATAGGGGATTTCGAGCGTCACCTGCGAGGAGCCGGACTCGATCTCGGCGACGCGGCTCGCCGCATCGGTGACGAACTTGATCGTCACGTTCTCGAAGGCCGGCTTGGTGCCCCAATAGTGCGGATTGGCCTTCAGCCGCAGGAAGGCGTTGCGTTCGAACTTGTCGACCATATAGGGGCCGGTGCCGATCGGCGCTTTCTCAAAGCCTTCGGCGCCAACCTTCTCGTAATAGGCCTTCGGCAGGATGTAGCCGGTCAGGAACGACATCCATTTGAAATAGACCGGGTCGAACTGCACGACGTCGCCGGTGATCTTGTTGCCGTCGATCTTGAAGTTGTTGACGTTCTTCCAGACGAACTGGATCGGATTGCCGGTCTTCTCATCGCCGGCGCGGGTTAGCGACCACACGACGTCTTCCGCCGTGAAGGGCGAGCCATCGTGCCATTTCACGCCGTCGCGCACCGTCATCGTCACCTTGGTGCGGTCGTCGTTCCAGCCCCACTCGGTAAGCAGTCCAGGCGTGAAGGAGAGGTCCGGCTTTTGCCCGATGATCTGGTCGAACACCGACTGGTAAAGGCCCTGGATGGTCGGGTTCACCGCCGAAGGCCCGGTCGTCGGATCCCAGGACGGCAAATTGACGTTGTAGGCGATGGTGAGTTCGTCGGCGGCCTTGGCGACCTGCGGCAGGCCAATAGCGGCCACGCCGAGCGCGGCGGCGCTGTATCCGAGCAATTCGCGTCTGTTGATTGTCATGGTCGTTCCCCTTGTTGGTTTTTGTCTTTGCGCGGCACTATCCGTTTATGCGTTCAGGCTTCGTGAGCAGCAGCGCCTTTGCCTCTCGTAGCCTTGACAAAATCGTCGCAGCCTACCTCCCGCCAAGCTGTTGCGCGAGCATGAAACCCGAGGCCGCACCGGTGCCGGCGCCGGGCCAGGTGGCGGCACCGGTGAGGTAGAGGTTGGACACGGGCGTGTTCCAACGCGCGAAACCGCGCGCTGGCCGGAAGAGAAAATTCTGCGACAAGTGGTGGCTGCCGCAGATCTGGTCGCCGCCGACGAGGTTCGGATTCTCGCGCTCGAGGTCGAGTGGCGAAAACACGGCGCGTCCGAGGATCTTCTGCCGCAATCCGGGCGCGTAGCTCTCGATGATGTCGAGCACGCGCTCGGCATAGGCGTCCTTGACTTGATCCCAATGCGCCGGCGCGATCTTGCCGGCCACGTCGCCGAGGATTTCCGCCGGCAGCATGCGCACCTGCACCCACAACACGTGCTTGCCGGCGGGCGCGCGGGAGGAGTCGACGGCAGTCGGCTGACCGACGACAAGCATGGGCTGGTCGGGCAGCATGCCGGCCATCGCTTGCTGGTAGGTGCGCGACATCACGTCGAGCGAAGGGGCCAGATGCACATAGGCGAATTGGCGAAGCTCGGCGCCGGCGCTCCAGTCCGGCAGGTCTTCCAGCGCCAGATGGATCATCATCGTGCCCGGCGCATAGCGGAATTTCTTCATCGCGGTGTCGAAACCCACATCCCCGGAGCCGTTTGGCAAAAGCCTGCCGGTCAACGCTTTTGGCGCGATCCCGGCAATGACGGCCTTGCTCGCTGTATGGGTTTCGCCCGATGCCAGGCGCACACCTGTGGCCTTGCCGCCGGTGACAGAGATCTCGGCAATTTCAGCGCCGGTGGCGATCTTGCCGCCGGCCGCGGTCACCATGCCGGCCAGCGCGCGGATAATGGTGTCGGCGCCGCCTTTGCCCAGCACCATGCCGAAGCTCTGGTTGGCCATCGATTCCAGATAGGGGAACACGGCGCCCCCGGCGATGTCGGGCGCGAAGTCGAGATGCATGCCCCAGGCGGCGAGCGTCGTTCGCACATGCGGCGTCTCGAAATTCTCCTCCAGCCACGCGCGCGGCGAGGATAGAAGCAACCGTCCGGTGTCGAGCGCGCCGGCAAGTCCCTTCTTGCGCCACAGATTCCAGGCGGTGCCGGCAAGCGCCCTTGCGCTCATCGGCGATCCGAGCAGACGGAACAGATGCTCGGCCTCGGGCAGGAAGCCGGCGACCAGTTGCCGCCATGTCGCGGCATCGGCCGTCGAGAAAGCCGCCAGCCGCGCTACCGTCTTTTCGAGATCGTTGCTGACGCCGAACCATTTCCTATCCGGGAAGGCACTGGCGAAACAATCCGCCACCGGCGCGAACTCCAGCCCGTGGGTTTTCAATTCATTTGCATATTTCCGGTGGAAGGCCGAGCCGGCAAACAGGCTCAGATTCATCGCACCGAAATCATGACGGAAGCCCGGAAGCGTGTATTCGGCGGTACGCACGGCACCGCCGATCGTCTGATTGCGCTCGAAAATCCCGATTTTCCAGCCTTTGAGCGCCAGATGCGCGGCGCAGGCCAGACTGTTGTGACCCGCCCCGACAAAGATGGCGTCGTACTCGCTCACGCCCCAACCCCAAATGCTTTATGCTTAAAGATAATTGCAGATGCATATGTTTTCGTCTAGTAGGATATTAAGGGCCGCAACGAGCCTTGATGATCACTGAAAAAGAGGGAACACGGACCATGGACACACAAAAACTCCTCGGCGAGGTCGCCGGCCAGCTGCTTTCGGGCGCCATCAAGGTGGTCGACCTGTCGGCGCCGCTCGGCCCTGACACCCCGCTGATCAAGCTGCCGCCGGAGCTTGCTGTCGACACGCCGAAGGTTGAGATCCACCAGATCTCCAAATACGACAAGAACGGTCCGTGGTGGGCATGGAACTGGCTGAAGCTCGGCGAACATTCAGGCACGCATTTCGACGCGCCGCAGCACTGGATCACCGGCAAGGACTATCCGGACGGCGCCACCGACACCATTCCGGCACAGAATTTCGTTGGCCCGGTCAATGTCATCGACTGCTCGAAAGAAGCGGCCGCCGACCACGATTTCCTGCTCACGGTCGACCACATCAAGGCCTGGGAAGCCAAGCACGGCGCCATTAATCCCGGCGAGTGGGTGGTGATGCGCACCGACTGGTACAAGCGCAACGGCTCGGAAGCCGAGTTCCTCAACGCCAACGAGACCGGCCCGCACACGCCAGGCCCGACGGCGGAAGCCATCCAGTTCCTGATCGCCAAGGACATCAAGGGCTGGGGTTCGGAGACGATCGGCACCGATGCCGGTAAAGCAGGAGGGATGGAGCCGCCATTCCCGGCGCACACGCTGATGCACAAGGCCAACCGCTATGGTCTGGCCAGCCTCTGCAATCTCGACCAGCTGCCGCCGAAAGGCGCGATCCTGATCGCCGCTCCGCTCAAGATCGAGCACGGCACCGGCAGCCCGATCCGCGCACTGGCGCTGGTGTCGAAAGGCTAAGCGAAAGCACGCCGAGGTGGACAGGCCGGATCACATCATCGTCGGCAGTGGCATCAACGCCCTAGTCTGCGCGGCGATGCTTGGCGCCAAGGGCGCCAAGGTGCTCGTTCTCGAACGCAACGATCGCATCGGCGGCTGCATGCGCACCGAGGAGATCACCGCGCCAGGTTTCATCCATGACGTGATGGCAACCACCTTCGTGCTGTTCATCACCTCGCCGGCCTTCGCCGCGCTGGGCCAAGACCTGGCGCGGCATGGGCTGGAGTTCTGCCACACGGCGACGCCCACCGGTGTGCTCACGCCCGACGGCAGCTATGCTGTGCTCACCACCGACCGCGCCGCCAACATTGCGGCGCTTAACCGGATCGCGTCCGGCGATGGCGACCGCCATGGTGGCGATGTCGGCGACATCGAGCGCAATGCCGGTCTGCTCTTCGGCCTGCTCGGCGGCGCGCTATGGTCCTATTCGACCACCAAGCTGTTGGTCGGCGAAGCCTGGCGGCGCGGCCCGCGCAACCTTGCCGCCTTCATGGGCGACGCACTGGTGCCGGCGCGGGGTTGGCTCGAAACCACTTACCGCTCGGACGTCGTCCGCGCGCTCTGGGGGCCTTGGGTGCTGCATGCCGGGCTCGGACCGGAAGACGCTTTCTCCGGCCAGATCGCCAAGGTCATCGCCTTCGCGCTGGAGGCCGCCGGCGCGCCGATCGTCAAGGGCGGCGCGAAGAAGCTGCTTGCCGCCTTCGAGGCGCTGATCAAGGAACGCGGCGGCGAAATCCGGGTCAAGGCCGATGTAACCTCGATCGTCCAGAGCGGCGGCCGCGCCACTGGCGTTCAACTCGCCTCCGGCGAGACGTTGAACGCCACGAAGAGCGTCATCTGTTCGGTCACGCCGACGCAGCTTTACGGCCGGCTGCTCGGCAAGGACGCACCGGAAGCGGCCGAGAAAGCCACAAAGGCCTATCGCTACGGCAAAGGCAACTTCCAGATCCACTACGCCCTCGACAAGCCGCCAGCCTGGCGCGGCGAGGGGCTCGACAAGGTGGCGCTCCTGCATCTGACGCCGGGTCTCGACGGCGTCTCCAAGGCCTGCAACGAGGCGGTGCGCGGGCTGCTGCCGGCGGTGCCGACCGTCTGTGTCGGTCAGCCGCATGCACTCGACCCATCGCGTTGTCCTGACGGCAAGGCGATCCTGTGGCTGCAACTGCCGGAGGCGCCACGCCATATCAAAGGCGATGCCGCCGGCAAGCTGGAGACGCCCGTCGACGGGCGCTGGACCGAGGCGCTGCGCGAAGCCTATGCCGATCGCGCGGAGGCGATCCTGGCCCAGCACATCGACGGCTTCCGCGACACCGTGATCGCGCGCCGCGCCTATTCTCCGGCCGATCTCGAAGCGATGAACATCAACCTGGTCGGCGGCGATCCCTATGGCGGCTCGTCCGCAATAGACCAGTCCTTCCTGTGGCGACCGTTCAAGACGAGCCGCAACCACGAGACCGGCATCAAGGGCCTCTACCATATTGGCGCTTCCACTCATCCGGGCGCCGGTCTCGGCGGCGGCTCCGGCTTCCTGCTGGCGGGGAGGCTGTGATGGATCAGAAAGCTCCCGAAAAACGCCAGCGCATCTCGACCCTCGGTCAGATCGGCCTGCAGCAATTCGCGCCCTATCTGATGAACCGCATCATGGGCCGCTACAACGCCACGCTGCGCGAGGATTTCCGCAAGCAGGGCCTCACCATTCCGCAAGTGCGCACGCTGGCGGTGCTCTCGGTCACCGACGGCGTCACCGTCAACGATCTGTCGGTGTACACCGTCATAGAACAGTCGACCTTGAGCCGCACCCTCGACACGCTGGAAGGCCAGGGCCTGGTGCGGCGCGAGCAGGGCGTCACCGACAGCCGCATCCGCCATGTGTTCCTGACCGATGACGGCCGCGCGCTGTTCACCCGCGCCTGGCCGGCCATGCACGACGCCTTCGAGGCGATGTTCGACGATGTCGACGACGCTGAATATGCAGCGCTGATCGCGACGCTGCAGAAGATGCTGAAGAACATTCGCAAGCACGAGATCTAATGCATGTCGCCCAAAAGTGGACACCGGTTTTGGGGAAACGACATGCATAAAAAGGACTCTAGATGTACGCGCCGCCTTCAGGCGGCAACGGAAGGAGGCAAGATATGGCCGAACGGTCTTTTGCCAAGGAAGTCGAAAAGCTGAGGCTGGGTGCCGGCGAGGAATTCGCCGGCGAGGGCATCCTCGCCATCACCAAGGCGCTCTTGCAATGCGGTGTAGGCTATGTCGGCGGCTATCAGGGCGCGCCGATCAGCCATCTGATGGACGTGCTGGCCGACGCGCAGGACATTCTGGGCGAACTCGGCGTGCATTTCGAGGCCAGCGCCTCGGAAGCGACCGCCACCGCTATGCTCGCCGCCTCCGTGCATTATCCGATCCGGGGGGCCGCCACCTTCAAATCGACGGTCGGCACCAATGTCGCCTCCGATGCGCTCGCCAATCTGGCCTCGGGCGGCGTCACCGGCGGCGCGCTGATCATTGTCGGCGAGGACTACGGCGAGGGCTCCTCGATCATGCAGGAGCGCAGCCATGCCTTCGCCATGAAAAGCCAGGTCTGGCTGCTCGATCCGCGCCCGAACCTGCCCTCGATCGTCAAGGCGGTCGAGGACGGCTTCGAATTGTCCGAAGTCTCAAATACGCCGGTCATGCTGCAGGTGCGCATCCGCTGCTGTCATGTCCACGGCCATTTCATCGCCAAGGACAACAAGCGCCCGCCGATGACGGTTGCCGATGCGCTGTCGGCGCCGCGCCGCGACACCGGCCGCATCGTGCTGCCGCCGGCTTCCTTCCTGCATGAGAAGGAAAAGGTCGCCAAACGCTGGCCGGCCGCGGTGGACTTCATCCGGAGCCGCAAGATCAACGAGATGTTCGGGCCGGATCACGGCTCGGTCGGCATCGTCATGCAGGGCGGTATGTACAATTCTGTCATTCGCGCTCTGCAGCGGCTGGGCCTCGCCGACACCTATGGCGACACCGATGTGCCGCTTTATGTGTTGAACGCCGTCTACCCGCTCATCGACGACGAGTTCCTCGCCTTCTGCGAAGACAAGCAGGCGGTGCTGGTCGTCGAGGAAGGCCAGCCCAACTACATCGAGCAGGCTTTTGCCGCGATGCTGCACAAGGCCAGCCGCGGCACCAAGCTGGTCGGCAAGGAACATCTGCCGATGGCCGGAGAATACACCGGACAGGTGATGCTCGACGGCATCGGCTCGTTCCTGCGCGCCCATGCCCCGCATCTGCTGCCGGGCGAGGTGCGCGCGCCGAACAAACTGGGTGACGGTATCGACACCGCCGATCTCATCAACGTCGTTCCAGGACGGCCGCCGGGCTTCTGCATCGGCTGTCCGGAACGACCGATCTTCGCCGCGACCAAGCTGGTCGAACAGGAGCTTGGCAAGCACCACATCGCCTCCGACATCGGCTGCCATCTGTTCTCCATCATGCCGCCCTTCGAGCTCGGCGCCACCACCATGGGCTATGGGTTGGGGCCGGCCTCGGCCTCCGCCTTCAACTCGCCCGAAGCGACACGCCGCTCGATCTCTTTCGTCGGCGATGGCGGCTTCTGGCACAACGGCCTGACCTCCTCGATCGGCAACGCCGTCTTCAACAAAAATGACGGCGTCATCGTTATCGTCGATAACTTCTATTCGGCCGCAACCGGCGGTCAGGACATCTTGTCGTCACGCGCGTCGAACCGCACCAAATCGACCAAACATCCGATCACCGAAGCGGTGAAAGGCATGGGGGTGAAATGGCTGCGCCATATCGACCGCACCTACGACGTCGGCAAGATGCAGGACACGCTGCGCGAGGCGCTGACGACTGAGGAGAAGGGACCGAAGGTCATCGTCGCCTCGTCGGAATGCATGCTCAACCGCCAGCGCCGCGAGAAGCCGCTGGTCGACAAGGCGATTAAGGGCGGCGAGCGAGTGGTCAAGCCAAAGTTCGGCGTCGACGAGGACATCTGCACCGGCGACCATGCCTGCATGCGGCTCTCCGGCTGTCCGTCGCTGTCGGTGAAGTCGCTCGACGATCCGCTGCGCGACGATCCGGTGGCCAGCATCGACCAGAGCTGCGTCGGCTGCGGCAATTGCGGCGAGGTGGCGGACGCCGCTGTGCTCTGCCCGTCCTTCTACCGAGCCGATGTCGTCCACAATCCCGGTCGCTGGGACCGCTTCCTGGAAAGCGCGCGCCGCGCCGTCATCGGTCTCTTGCAGCGCCGCCGCGAGAGCCGTCGTTTGATGTTCGCCGATGCTTGACCACAACTCAGCGCTGCGCCCGAAGGCGGGCGCCCATGACGACGAGCGAGTGATCAAACTCGCCGTGCTTGCCGTCGGCGGCCAGGGCGGCGGCGTGCTTGCCGACTGGATCACCGACGTCGCCGAACGCAGCGGCTACATCGCCCAGTCGACGTCAGTCGCCGGCGTTGCCCAGCGCACCGGCGCGACGATCTATTACATCGAGATGGCGCGCGACACCGGCCGCCTGCCGGTCTTCGCGCTGTCGCCGTCACAGGGTGACGTTGACATATTGATCGCCGCCGAGCTGATGGAAGCCGGCCGCGCCATCATCCGCGGTTTCGTCACGCCCGAGCGCACGACGCTGATCACCTCCTCGCACCGCATTGCCGCCGTCTCGGAAAAGATCGAGCCGGGCGACGGCCGCGCCTCGTCGGAAAAGGTACATGCGACCGCGCAGGCGGCGGCCAAACGCTTCATTGCCTTCGACATGGAAAAGATCGCCGCCGACAACGGCACGATGATTTCGGCCAGCCTGCTTGGCGCGCTGGCCGGCTCCGATGCGCTGCCGTTTGCACGCGAAAAGTACGAGCAGGGGGTCGGCGCCGGCGGTCGCGGCGTCAAGGCCAGCCTTGCCGCCTTCGGCGCCGCTTACGATCGGACGCGCGGTATCGCGGCCGCTCCCACCGGTGAGACCGTTGCGGCGAAACCGTCCGCTCCTGACGCCCGCCCGAAGGTCAGCGGACCGGAGACACTGCTGAAGGGTTGGCAGAACCTTGCGGCGCGCGTTGCGTCATTGCCCGAACCGCTGCGCGATATGGCCGAACACGGCCTGAAGAAGGTCGTCGACTACCAGGACATCGCCTATGGTGGCGACTATCTCGACCGGCTGGACAAGGCGGTCGCGCTGGACAGTTCGGAGCGCGGCCATGCGCTGTCGATCGCGGCGGCGAAACATCTCGCCAACGCCATGTGCTACGACGACATGATCCGCGTCGCGGACCTCAAGACGCGCTCGACCCGCGACAGGCGCGTACGCAAGGAGGTTGGCGTCAAGCAAGGCTCGGTGCTGCAGGTCACCGAATATTTCCATCCGCGCATCGAGGAGTTCTGCAGCACGCTGCCGGCGGGCCTCGGCAGCTACATCGAGAACCGCCCCAAGCTTGCCGCCTTCCTCGACCGCCGCATCAATCGTGGCCGCCACATCCGCACCGACAGTTTCACCGGCTTCACCATGCTGTGGATCATCGGCGGCCTGCGCCGCTGGCGCCGCCGCCTGCTGCGCCACAGGGTCGAGACCGAGCATCTGGACCGTTGGTATGACTTGGCGCTCGGCCATGCGCGCCAAGACTACGCTCTGGCCACCGAAATCCTCAACTGCCGCCGCCTGATCAAGGGCTACAGCGACACCCATGTCCGCGCCCAGTCGAAATTCGACCGCGTGCTTTCGGCGCTGCCGATGCTCAAGGGCCGACAAGACGCCGCCGACTGGATCCGTCGCCTGCGCGAAGCGGCGCTGAAGGACGAAAAGGGCGACATGCTCGACGGCGCGCTGAAGACCGTGGCGACGCTCGACGACGCCGCCCGATGACGAACATGTGATCAATCGCGCTCCGACGGATTTCGATCCTGTCCTCCGTTTCACGGCGGTAGGGATGAATTACGGAGACAACGCATGTTTACAAAATACTTGCTGCCTTTCGCCTTGGGCGCCGGCACATTGGTGCTGTCCGGCGCCGGCTCGCAGGCCATGCCGATGGTCAAGCCCAGCGCCTCGTCGCTGCCGATCGAAACCGTCGGCTGGCGCTGCGGTCCCGGCTGGCATATGAACCGCTGGGGCCGATGCGTGCCGAATGGTCGGGTGGTCATCCGGCCGATGCATGTGCGCCACTGGCATCCCGGCTTCTGGTATCACGGCCGCTGGCATCCCGGTTTCTGGAGCTGATGGTCGCTCCCGGATCGCCACCGACGCCCGCGCCGGCAACGGCGCGGGCGTTTTCATTTCACACCACCAAGTCCCGCATCGGCCTCACCGCCGCCGACTCCGGAAACACCTTGTCGCCGAGCACAGCCGCCGACAATCCGAACTGATCCGCAAGCAATCCCTTCAGCACGGCGCGCACATCGCTGGTCGGCGCGAGGTCACGCTGTTCGTAGAGTTGCGCGGGCTTCAGCCCCGGCCATTCGGCGATGACGCGGCCGCCTTTGATCGCGCCGCCGGCAAGCAGCACCACCGTACCCGTACCGTGGTCGGTGCCGACCGTGCCGTTGATGCGGGCGGTGCGTCCGAACTCGGTGACCGCCACGATCGCGGTGTCTTTCCAGCGTTCGCCGAGACCTTTCTCGAATTCCTCAAAGGCGCCATCGAGGCCGCCAAGCAGATTAGCCAGCCTACCGGTGGCGCCGCCTTCGTTGACATGTGTGTCCCAGCCGTCGAAGGCGAGCGCCGCGATGCGCGGCCCGTCATCCGCCGCCATCAGTTTGGCCGCGCCTTGCGCCGACTGGCGCATGCCGGCGGCATTGTCGAGGCCGCCCTTCGGTTTCATCGTCTTGCCGCCGAGTTCATCGCTCATCGCCATCCGATCTGCGTCGAGGCCTTTTTGAAGCGCTGCCGCCAACACCGGATCGCGGTGGTTGTAGAGGTCGAGCACGCGCTCGGCCAAAGTGTCGCCGGGTGTCGGCAGGAATTGCGGCGCCCAGCCGAGCACCGGCGCAGCACCTCGGATCACCAGCGGCGTCGATGGGCCGACCGCAAGGCCACCGGCCTTGGCGACCCTGTCACCAGCCGGCAAGCTCGCAAGCGCCCGATTGAGCCAGCCGGTCGTGGCGTTGCCGGGTCCCGGCAGGCCGCTTTCCAGCACGTCCTGGCCGTCGAAATGCGAGCGGTCGCGGTAGCCGGTCGCCGCCGCGTGCACGACCGCGGTCTGGCCCGCCTTGAACAGGCGGGCAAACACCGGCATTGCCGGGTTGACGGCGAAGAAACCGTCAAGCGGCAATGCCGGGTTCGCGCCCGACAGCGAAAGCGCGATGTCGCCATGCAAGCCGGCATAGTCCGGATCGCCGACCGGCCCGACCGTGGACAGCCCGTCGAGCGCGCCGCGCAGAACGATGACGATCAGGCGCGGGTCGCGATTGTCGGCCGCGCGGGCAAAGCGTGGCAGATAGGCCCAGGCAAACAGTGCGCCGCCGGTCATCAGCACGGCGCGGCGGGACAGATTTGGCGTTTCGCATAAAAGGCTCATGGCCAACTCCACTAACTCTTTGTTTTTACGCAATCCCGGACGGAAACCGCTGCCCACTTCTCCTGGAATTGCTCCAACTCACCGGCGCTGGAATTCCGGCGCCATCAACAGCAGCGCCAGGCCTTGCTGCTTGGATTCGGCGCGCGAAATCGCTTGGCTTGTCTCGGCGGAGACAGATGCGCCGATCAGCGAGGCCAGCATCTCGTTCGGATTGCCGATGGTGTCGGCTTGCCGCGCAGCCTGCCAGGCGATGTCGAGCCGCGTCTTCAGGCCCTCGGCGGATGCCCAGGCGTCGGTCTGGTCGGGAAAGCCGTTCGGTCCTGGCGGCTCCCAGAGCGGCGCGCCGAGCGCCATCAGCCAGCGAAGCGTCCGCTGCGGCTCATTACCGGCGGAAGGACCGACCGCGCGGCGCAGCGCAACGACAAAGTCGATCGGCGAGCGCAGCTTGGTCAAGGGCGTCGACCAGGCTTCGGGCATGTCGATCAGCGTTACCGCTACTGCCCGCAAATCGCCATCCGTCTTGGCGAAGACCTTGGCGAGACGGGCGACCGCCGCCGGCGGCGGATCGTCGGCTATGAAATGCCGGGCAAGCTTGGTGGCGATATGCTGCGCCGTCGCTGGCTGGCCGGCAATGTCGTTGAGCGCGGCTTCCGCTTGGCCCATGCCGCCATCCGGATAGGTCTTGCCGAGCAGCACCGCCTTTCCGGGTTGATGCGCATTGGCGTTGAAGACGAATGCACCGGGCTCGCCCAGGCGCCCCTCGCGCCCGGCCATCGTCCAGCCGGTCAGCATGCTGGCGAAGCTGGTCACGTCAGCCTGGCTGTAACCGCTGCCGACGCCCAGCGTATGCAGTTCCATGATCTCGCGGGCGAGGTTTTCATTGAGGCCGCGGCCGCGCCTTTTGCCGGCGCGCGAGTTCGGCCCGATCGACTGCTGGTTATCGAGATAAAACAGCATCGCCGGGTGGTGCTCGACTGCAAGCAGCATGTCGGCGAAGCGGCCGAGCACGAAAGGACGGATCGCCTCGCGTTCGAAAGCACCCGCGCTCGCCCGCACGATCTGGGCCTTGGCGACGGAAACGCAGAAATGGTTCGACCAGAAGCCGACCAGCCTCTCGACGAAGCCGGCGCCAGCGCCGAGTGCCTTGTCGAAACGAGCCTGCGCTTCGGCGCGATAGATATCGGCCTCGACCGGTGGCACTGTCGGCTTGGTTTTAGTCTCCGCTTGACCCGGCGGACTGTCCAACGCTGTCCGCAGCATGGCCGGCCCGACCATTTCACTTCGTGCCATCTTGCGCTCCGCGGCCGCCGTCATGCTGGCCTGGATCGCGGCGGTGCTGTCCAGCAGCCCGGCATTGGTCTGCTCGTCGACCGATACCAGCGCGATATCCTGCTGCTTCAACTCGGCCTTGAGATAGCCCTGGGCGTCGGCGGCGATCTTGCCAAGCTCGGTGTCCGGCTTGGCGCCGAGCCCAAAGCGGTTGAGCGCGACCAGCGCCGGATCCGGCGGCGTTGTCTTTGAAGCGGATAGGGCCAACCCAGCCTCCATCACAGGCCGACGCCAATCGCGTCGGCCGGTATTCTAACAGTCGGATGGTCTCATGATGCCGGCCGCAGCACCGGCATCGTGAAGCGGCTCTTACCAGCGGCGCCAGTGGTGCCAGCGGTGATATGGATGCCAGACCGGGCCGATATAGACCCGTGGTCCACCCCAATAGTAATAGCCGGGATAGATCACGCGGCGGTAGGGAACGCAGCGGCCCCAGGGGTTGGGATGCCAGCCCGGACCGCAGCCATAGGCGACATGCTCGATCACTGCCGGCGCGGTGACCGGCGCGATCGGCATGGCCGAAGCCGCACTTGCCGCGACTGTACCGCCGATGGCGAGAGCAGCCGCAATGGAATATTTCGTCAGACCGTTCATGGGAGACTCCCGAATGGTTCGAGGTTTGAAGAGAGCCTGCCCGCCTCACGCGGCGCCAGGCCTGTCCCTCTTCTCCTTGAACGGGGCGGGTTCGCTTTTTCCGTCGCTGCCTATGGCGATTTTTTTGCGGGGACAGGAAGCGGCCTGCCGGCACGCCGCAACAACGCGTCCGCCAGCAACTGACGATCCTCCGGTGAGCTCGAGGCGGCGAACTCGACGATGCGCTGTTCCAGCCGCGTGCGCACGGTGGCGTCGGCATTGCGCGCACGCTCGAGCGCCGCCGCTAACGCGGCCGTGTCGAGTGTCGGCTGTTGCAGAAGGTCGGCCGCCTCGCGCCTGGCGGCCTGGCCGTCGAGGATAATCGCGCGGGATTCTCGACGGACTTCCCTAAGCGCCTGGCGGAACGCCTTGCGGTCCGCGGCCGGCAATCTTCCGCCGGCCGATTCCAGCGAATAGACCGGGTTGGACTTGCCGATCAGCCAGCCGGCGCCGCCTGCCACCGCGCCGATCAGAAACACATTGAGCACCAGGGACGCCGCGACAAGACGGGGGTTCATAGATCCTCCTCGGTCTGGTCGGCGTCGGGGCTGGTATCGCCGAACGACGTCGCATTGGCATCCATCACGTAGTGGTCGGAAGGCATGTCCGGGCTGACCACGGTCACCAGCGCCAGACCTGCCACCGCGCCCGCAAGGCCGACGCCGGCAAGCCCGAATCCGAGCCACCAGAGCCGGCTGCGCCGTCCTTGCCTGACTTCGGCTGTCGCCTTGGCGATGATCGCGCCATGCAGCGCCCGGCTGGGCGCCTTGACGCGGTGTTGATCGAGCACTCCGTCGAGCCTGCCGGCGGCCGCCAGGATGGCGCGGCCTTGCTCGGTCTCGGCAAACAACCGCGCCCCGGCCTGTTCGGCTTCAGGCCAGCGGCGCAAGGCACCGCTATACGCCTCGGCCAGCGCGGCAAAGCGTTTTGCATCCAACCGCGCGTCGGCGGCCCTCTTCTCGTCAGCCATTTCGTTCCCCCTTCCATTCCTTCGGCGTAGCCCCCCACGCCGCATCCCGCGGAATCGGCAAGTCCATCTCAATCATTGCCATCATCTCCAACGAGCATGGTCTGCAAGGAACGACGGCCTCGCGCGAGCAGGCTTTCCAGCGCATCGACGCTGACCTGCATGGCATCAGCCGCCTCGATGTTGGACAGCTCCTGATAATACACCAGCACGATCGCCTCGCGCTGGCGCGGCGCAATGCGCTGCAGCGCATCGTGGACCCGCCGCTCTTCGTCGCCTGGCAACGCATCGGGAAGCGGCGTCTCATCGGCCACCTCCGGCAGTTCGTCCGTCGTCCATTCGCGGCGCTTTCGCAGTCGGTCGTAGCAAAGGTTGAGCGCCACACGGTGAACCCAGGTGTCGAAGCGCGCGCGTTCCTGACGCCAGCCGGAGGCGTGGCGCCAGATGCGCACGAAGGTCTCCTGCGCGACGTCCTCCGCTTCGGCCGCGTCGCCGAGCATCCGGGCGGCCAGGGCCAGGATGCGCGGCAGCTTGCGCGTCACCATCGCCTGCACGGCGGCGGGGTCGCCGGCGCCGATGCGGCGTACCAGATCCTCGTCCGTATCGGCGCCCATCAGCCGGGGCGCTCAAAAGTGTCATTGCGCGGCATAACCTCGTGGTCATTGCTCCTGATTGGGAGCGGTTTTGTGGCCTGGCCGCTCGTCGGCGCTGAGCACGCCGTCGCTGTTCTTGTCGAGCCTGGCGAAACGCTTGGCGAGGAAGACGTCGAGTTCGCCCTTGTCGACGAAACCATCCTTGTTGGCGTCCATGCGCGCGAAGGATTTCGCCGGATCGCCCTTGGCCTTGCGCTCGGTTTGGAAAGCGGTCCATTCGGCGAGGCTCACCTTGCCGTCATTATCGGTGTCGGCCCGCATGAAGGCCTTTTCGCGCCGCGCCTCGAACTGTTCCAGCGTGATGCCGGTCTTGGTGTCTGGCGTCGCCTGGGCCGGCGCGGGGGCAGGGGTTGGCGTCGTCGTCTGGGCGGCCGCGGCGCCGGCGGTCAACAAACCAAGGGCAACGGCAAATATCGAACGGCGGATCATGCTTTCGTCTCCGGTTGCGCACGGCATTGGCGGTCGTGCTTCAGCCGTTAAACGCAGTCATGAGCGAAATCCGTCGGTCGGTTCGACGAGACAAAAGACAATCACCTCCGGCGCGGCCGGATTGGTTCTCCCGGGGAGACGATGCGACGATTATTTCGGGTGGTCGACCACGACCAACTGATCCGGCTTGAAGCCCGCATGCTGCGGGGTCCAGATATCGCCGTCGCGGTTGAACCAGTGGCACAGATACATGCCCGAGGCCGCGCCATCGCTCACCGTCATCTGCGGACCCCCGGACTTCAGCTTGACGACGTCTCCGGTCTTGAAAGTATTGGGCATTTCGACCTCCCATGCTGATGAGGCGAGTTTTCCACCAAACCCTGCTTTCGACAATGGTCGATATGCTTCGGCCGTTTGGCGCAGGAGGCAGTATCTAAGGAGGGTGGGAGAAACCCTTCTCGTCGGCAGCTATCGAATTGGCAACACACGCCACATAAAGAGCTAAAAGGGACGACATCGGGTCAAGCGTCGGAGCCTGAGAGGGACATACCGTGACATCAAGCAGGCCTGTTCTGGTCACCGGCGCGGCCGGGTTCATCGGTTTCCATCTGTGCCAAAGGCTGCTCGCCGATGGCCAGACGGTCGTTGGCCTCGATTCCATGAACGAGTATTACGACGTCAACCTGAAGCAGGCCCGGCTCGATCGGTTGAAGGCATTCCCCAATTTTCGGTTCGAGCATGTCGATCTCGCCGAGCGCGACCGCATTTCGGCGCTGTTTCAGTCGGCCGCGCCGGAAATCGTCGTCAATCTCGCGGCCCAGGCCGGCGTGCGCTATTCGCTGACCAATCCGCACGCTTATGCGGAGAGCAATCTCAGCGGCTTCCTCAACATCCTGGAAGGATGCCGGCACGCCTCGGTCGGCCATCTGGTCTATGCCTCGTCGAGCTCGATCTATGGCGGCAGCACGCGCATGCCGTTCTCCGTGCACGATTCGGCCGACCATCCGCTCAGCCTCTATGCCGCCAGCAAGAAGGCGAACGAACTGATGGCGCACACCTACAGCCATCTCTTTGCATTGCCGACGACAGGATTGCGCTTCTTCACCGTCTACGGTCCGTGGGGGCGACCCGACATGGCGCTGTTCATTTTCACCAGGGCCATCCTTGCCGGCGAGCCGATCGACGTCTTCAACCACGGCAACATGCAGCGCGACTTCACCTATGTCGACGACATCGTCGAAGGCATCGTCCGCGTGATGGGCAAGCCCGCGACAGCCAACCCGCAATGGTCAAGCGCTGCGCCCGATCCGGCGACCAGCAATGCGCCCTACCGAATCCACAACATCGGCGGCAGCGCGCCCGTCGAGCTGAACCGGCTGATCGAGGTGCTGGAGGAGGCGCTGGGGAAGAAGGCGGTTCGTAATCTGCTGCCGTTTCAGCCGGGCGATGTGCCGGCAACGTTCGCCGATGTCGGCTCGCTCGAGGAAGCCACCGGCTTCAAGCCGAAAGTTCCGATCGAGATCGGCGTGCCGCGCTTCGTGGAATGGTACCGGGAATTCTACCGGGTGTGATCGTAAGCTTGCAGGCCGGCGTGAACAAGTGGAAAGGCCGCCGGCGCCTTGTGATAGCGCTCAGCCGAGTTCCTGGGCCAGCCCGATGAGAAGCCCTCCAGGACCGCGGATGTAGCAGAGCCGGTACACGTCTTTGTACTGCACCACTTCGCCCACGAGCTGCGCGCCGCGCTTGGCGAGCCTTTCAAGCGTGTCGTCGACGTCGTCCACGGCGAACATGACGCGCAAATAGCCCAATGCGTTGACCGGGGCGCTGCGGTGATCTTCGACGGCAGACGGCCTGAGGAAACGGGACAGTTCGAGCCGGCTGTGGCCGTCCGGCGTGCGCATCATGGCAATCTCGACATGCTGATCGCCCAGTCCGGTGACACGTCCGGCCCATTCGCCTTCGATCGTCGCCCGCCCTTCGAGCTCAAGGCCGAGCTCGCGAAAGAAATCAATCGTCTCGTCGAGGTCCTCGACGACGATTCCCATATTGTCCATGCGTTTGAGCGCCATGTGTCCAGCCTACGAAGTGTCGTCCAGGCCGTAAACCCATAGAACGGCCTGCCGGGCGGGCAAGCGGATGATGCAGGCCTCCGAGGAAGAAGCTTAAAATTCCGTACGGGTTGGGGCAGGGCCGAGCCGTTAAGCCATTGAAATAGTGGTGCCGCTTAGGTGACTCGAACACCTGACCCCATCATTACGAATGATGTGCTCTACCAACTGAGCTAAAGCGGCCCGGGAAGCGTTGGGCTTCCAGAATGGGCTGCGTGATAGACTCAACCGGCCGCTAATTCAAGATGGGTGGCAGTGAATTCGGCTCGATGCCCGGCAATTCCTGCCCGCGATCGCCGCTCGCTGTCCGCAGCCACCATGGGCCATTGGACTGCATCATGCCACTGCCAGCCTTAGCCTATTGGGTCCGGGCGACGAAAAGTGTTGATTATCAAGCAAAAAATGCCGAAATGGCTTGGGAAGCGCCGGCAAGGTAGCCAGCCGCCCGTTGATTGATTGGTCGGCTGCGGCTAACGATCAAGGGGCGAACGCGCAGAGGGAGCTCGCTTGGACGCCATCGAGAAAGCGATCCGCAATGCCTTCGAGAAAGGCAATGCCGAGGACCGGGCGTTTCGCGAGAGGGTCTATCGATCCGCCTTTGCCGCGCTTGACCGCGTGCTGCAGGCCAATCCCAACATCACGGTCGAAGCCGCCATCAGCCGCCGCAAGGCGGTGCAGGCAAAGATCGCCGAGATCGAATCCGAATTCATACAAGCCGTGCCCGATGTGACGCTGCCGCCGGAAAACGTGGCGCCCGCGGGAAATGCCGCGCCGGCCCCCCGCGTCGACGCGCCAGCCCTATCCGCCGCGCCGTCGGTCGATGCGCCGCGGCCACCGGCGTCAGCCGCGACGTCCCCCTCGATCACCGTTGACGGCCCGGTACAGCCTGATCCTTCCGACCAGCCGCGCTCGCGCGTGCTGCCTGTGGTTCCCGACATCATGCCGGACGAGACGGCGCTGCCCGACGCGCCGTCGCTGGACGATTCGCCGGGCGCTCCGGTCGGCAATGGCGCCCAGGTGGCGCCCGATCGTGACGAACGGCGCATCCGGGGCCGGCGCTTGCCGCTGACGGCGATCTTCGTCGTCGCCACGCTGCTGGCGGCCATCGGCATCGGCGGCTATTTCGCCATCCAGACCGGCGTCTTCAAGACGGCCGCCCAGTTGAACACCGGTCCGCCGGAACCGACGCCGACGCTCGACAGCGAGGATTCCTCACCGCCTCCCGCTGGCTCGCCGCAGAAGCCGGGCGAGGCGGACCAGTCGAAGAACTGGATCAATGTCTTTTCGCCGAGCGACCCGACCCATGTCAGCACGCCCTCGGACGCCAGTGCCGGCGTCATGAAGGATGACACCGGGCAGTTCCTGCGCATCCGCTCAGGTGCGTCCGGCTCAGCCATCGCCTTCGATGTCGGCCAGGGCGTGCTGGAAAGGCTCTCCGGCAAGCATGCCATGTTCGACATCGTCGCCCGCTCGGAAGAGGGCAAGGAGACGCAGATCTCGGTCGACTGCAATTTCGGCAATCTCGGCGATTGCGGCCGCAAGCGCTACGCTGTCGGTCACGAGCGCAATGAGTATTTGTTCGATGTCCAGTTCGCGGACAAGCACCCGGGCGCTGCCGGCACGATCGCCGTCAATTCCGATTTCGACAAGCAGGGCAAGTCCGTCGACATCTACGAGATCCGCGTTTCGATCGCGGAATAGTCTTTGCCAGACAGTCGTTTCCATCTTCATCGAGAGGAGGAAACGATGAATGCTGCCGATCTCCCAGACGCCGGACAGATTCGCATGCTGTTCCAGCAATGGGCCGAAGCCGTACGCCGCAAGGATATGGACGGCATTCTGCGTCATCACGCGCCGGATTTCGTGATGTTCGATGTGCCGCCACCGCTGCAATTGAGAGGCATCGAGGCCTATCGTGACAGCTGGCCGTTGTTTTTCGGGGCTTCGCCCAATCCTCCCGTGTTCGACATCGTCGATTTGAAGATCACGGCAGGCGCCGACGTGGCCTTCGCCATCGCGCTGATGCGCTGCATCGTCGTCGCGGACGGCAAATCAAGCGATCTCGATTTCCGGCTGACCGTCGGCTTCGAAAAGATCGCCGGGCAGTGGACTTTCGTGCATGAGCATCACTCGGTGCCGGCTGTCGACTAGTCTCAGTCGAGCATCGCTTGCAGCGTCTCGATCCGGTCCGCCTCGGCCGCGGGCTTGTCCCAACGCAGCCGCGAAATGCGCGGAAAGCGCATCGCGACACCGGATTTGTGCCTGGTCGAGCGGTTGAGTCCTTCGAACGCTACTTCCAGCACCAGCCCGTTGTTGCGATCGGCGCGCACCGAGCGGACAGGCCCGAAACGCTCGATGGTGTTGTCGCGGACATATTTGTCGATCTCTTTCAACTCCTCGTCGGTAAAGCCGAAATAGGCCTTGCCGACCGGCACCAGCTCTTCGGCGCCCTCCGGTCCGGACCAGACGCCGAACGTGTAGTCGGAATAGAAGCTGGAGCGCTTGCCGTGGCCGCGCTGGGCGTACATCAGCACCGCGTCGACCGTGTGCGGATCGCGCTTCCATTTGAACCAGGGGCCTTTGGGCCGGCCGGCGAGATAGGGCGAATCCCAGCGCTTCAGCATCACGCCTTCGATGATCGGATGCGGCGGCGCTCCGCGCAGCCGCTCCAGCGTTTCCCAGTCGCAGAATTCGACAAAGGGCGAGAGGTCGAAACGGCTTGGGTCCAGCGTCTCGACGAAGGCTTCGAGCCTTTTGCGGCGCTCGGCGAAAGGCAGCGCGCGCAAATCCTCGCCGTTGATCTGCAGCGCGTCGTAGCAGCGCATGAAGGCCGGATATTGCTGCTGGATTTTTGGCGACACGCTCTTGCGGTTCAGCCGCTGCTGCAGGTCCGAAAACGTTCCCGTCGCTTCGCGTGGATCGCCGACCAGTAGCTCGCCGTCGAGCGCGGCTTCGAAGTGCATGGCCGCCGCAAGGTCCGGGAAGGCGCCGGACACATCATCGCCGGTGCGCGAATAGAGCCGGCGCACACCGCCTTCGCAGACCGCCTGCACACGGATGCCGTCCCATTTCCACTCCGCCGCATAATCGGCCGGATCGAGCTTTTCGAGGTCCTTGTCGTCGATGGCGTTGGCAAGCATCACCGGCCGAAACAGAGCCAATGCCGCGCTCGTCGGCTTTCCCGCCTTGCCTTCCAGCCAGGCAAACAGCTCGGTGTAGGGCGGCGTCAGCCCGTGCCAGAGTTCCTCGATCTCGGCGACGTCGACTTGACCGAGATCGGCCAGCGCCTGCTTGGCCAGCCGCGCCGACACGCCGATGCGCAAGCCGCCGGTGACAAGCTTGATGATGGCGAAGCGCGCCGAGATGCTGGCGTCGTCGAGCAGGCGCGCCAGCACCTTCGGCCCGTCGGAGCGGCTCGCTGCTTGCAACCTGCCGACCACATCGGCCAGCGTCGGCACGTGATTGGGGATATGTCCGGCCGGCTGCGGCCAGACCAGCGACACGGTTTCCGCAAGGTCGCCGACATAGTCGTAGGAATAGCCGAACAGCACCGGGTCCATGCGCTCGACCACCAGCGCGCGCAGCATCGCCGGCTTCACCGCGGCGATGTTGAGGTCGCCGGTGATCACCGCCAGTGCCAGCCCGCGGTCCGGGTCCTCGACGCTGCGGAAGTAATCGGTGAGCAGTGTGAGCTTGCCATTGCGCGATGGCGTCAGCACGAGACGGTCAAGGAGCTCGGCGAAGCGGTTCACCTAATCCCCCTCGTCCTCATACCCCACCAGATGCAGCGGCCTTGCCGCGATGCCCTCCAGCTCGCACCAGCGCACCAGCGCTTCCTCGCGGCCATGCGTCACCCAGATCTCACCGGCGCCGGTTTCCTTGATGGTGGCGATCAGCTTATCCCAGTCGGCATGGTCGGAAATGATCAGCGGCAGCTCGACGCCGCCTTGCTTGGCGCGCTGGCGGATGCGCATCCAGCCCGAAGCAAAGCAGGAGATAGGGTCGGGAAAGCGCCGCGCCCAGCGGTCGGCGAAGGCCGAGGGCGGGCCGACAACGACGGCGCCGGCAAAATCGGCCTTGGCTCCGCTCTCCACCGTCGCGGGCTCCAACTGGCCGAGATCGATGCCCCGGCTCTGATAATATTCGCTGAGCTTGGCCAGCGCGCCATGGATGTAGATCGGCCGGTCGTAACCGGCATCGCGCAACAGCCGCATCACCCGCTGCGCCTTGCCGAGCGCATAAGCGCCGATCAGATGTGAGCGCTCGGGAAATTGCGCCGCCGATTTGAGCACGCGCGAGATTTCCTCATGGTCCGGCGGATGGCGGAACACCGGCAGGCCGAAGGTCGCCTCGGTGATGAACACATCGCAGGGGATGGGTTCGAAGGGCAGGCAGGTGGCGTCCTTCTGCCGCTTGTAGTCGCCGGAGGCGACGATGCGCATGCCGCGATGCTCGACCGCGATCTGCGCCGAGCCCAGCACGTGCCCGGCCGGATGGAAGGTGACCGCGACGCCGTTGATATCGACGGTCTGGCCGAGAGCCGCTGCCTGCATCGTTCCGGCAAAGTCCTCGCCATAGCGCAGGCCCATGATGTCGAGCGTCTCTTGCGTGGCGAGGACCGATTGGTGGCCGGAGCGCGCATGGTCGGAGTGGCCATGCGTGATCAGCGCCCGCTCGACCGGCCGAACGGGATCGATGAAGAAATCGCCGGGCGGGCAATAAAGACCTTCCGGCCGGGATTTGAGCAGGTCGCTGGCGCGCATCGTCCCAAGATAGGGACTAATTTCTGCTCGGGAAGCCTGTTGCAAGAGACTGCTGACTCATCTTAAAGCCGTCCGCCGGCTCTCCGGTGGGACCCATCGCGCATGAAACCGCTTCAGGCCTTGTCTGGCGACTTGAACGCCGACCGTCGCGCCGATTTCGCCGAGATGCTGCTTGCCTCCGGCGAACCCGCGCAGGCAGCCGAGCTTCTGCTCGGCGCGCTGGAGCTGGCGCCACAATGGGCTGCCGGCTGGTTCCGCCTCGGCGAGATGCAGGAGGCCGCCAGCCTGCCCGATCAGGCGGCGCAAGCCTGGGCGATGGCGTTGAAGCTCGACCCCGCGGATCGGTTGGGCGCTGCGCTGAAACTGCAATTGATCGGCCACGCGCCGGCCGCAAACGCGCCACCCAGCGCATTTGTCGAAACGCTCTTCGATCACTACGCCGACAGTTTCGAGGAATCGCTTGTCGAAAAGCTCGGCTATGGGCTTCCCGATGTCCTCGGCCGGGCGATCGGCAAGGCAAGGCCGGGTCGTTTCGGCCTGGCGCTCGACCTCGGTTGCGGCACCGGCCTGATGGGTGAAAGGCTGCGCCCCTTCGTCGACCGTCTGGAGGGCTATGACATCTCGGCCGCTATGCTGAAGCAGGCGCGCGCCAAGAATATCTACGATCGGCTTTCGAAGGCCGACCTCCAGCATTTCGCTTTCGACGGCGGCAGGGCCGACCTCATGGTGGCAGCCGACGTTTTCATCTACATCGGCGCGCTGCAAGGTATCGTCGCTGCTGTTGCCGCGAGCCTGGCCGGCAAAGGCGTGTTTGCATTCTCGCTCGAGCTGCTTGCCGGCGGCAGCGATGACTTCTCCTTGCAGCCGTCGCGGCGTTACGCGCATTCCGAGAGCTATATGCGCCGCGTTCTCGCCGCGAACGGATTCTCCATCCTGTCGCTCGAGCCGACGATCATCCGCTTGGACCGTGGCGCGCCTGTCGATGGCTTGGCCATCGTGGCGCAGAGAACGCGGTCCGAACCCTGACCTTGCTGCGAAAAAGCCGAAATTGCATGATCGGGGTTGCGCGGGGCGGACGCCAGTCTTTGTTTGTGCAATTCCGGACGGAGGGTTACGGCGAACGCGCCGAACTTAACCGCTGCGCACTTTTCCTGGAATTGCTCTAAGGAGGGATCCATGCGCTGGAACATGGTGGTATTGGTGTCGTGCCTTACGGTTGCCGGCTGCGTCGGCGGCACCTCGATGTCGGAGCGCCAGGACGAAAACGTCCAGTCCTCGCTGCAATATGACGACGTACCTTGCGACCAGCTCATCGCCAACCGCAACACGCTGGCACAGCAAAGCAATCTCCCGGTCACCGCCAAGGCGACCTTCTCCAATCCGGCGATGGGCCTCGGCCCGTTCACGCCGGACATGCGCTCGAAAGCTCAGCGCGATACCGACAAGGCGAGCGGCGAGATCGACGCCATGAACCGCTCGATCGAGCGCCGTGACTGCGGCAAGCCGAAGAAGAAGGAGAGTTTCGGGCTGCCAGGCTCGAAGCCTTCCTGAGAAGTCGACATTGCCACCTGGCGATCGACCGGATCCATCTCGCTCTGCGCCGCATTCGAAGGACTCAGGCCCCCCTATGGACCTCCCGGACCTCGGCAACCGGATCTGCATCCTTGGGCCGTCCAACAGCGGCAAGTCGACACTCGCCAACGCGATCGCCCGTAAGCGTGGTCTGGAGCCTGTTCACCTCGATGTGCTGCATCATCTGCCCAACACGGACTGGGAGCCGCGGCCAAAGGGCGAGTTCGTTGCCCTGCATGATGCCGCGATCGCTGGCGAGCGTTGGGTGATGGACGGGAACTACTCGATTTGCATGCCGCAGCGCTTCCGGCGCGCGACAGGGTTGATCCTGCTGGATATCTCCATGCCGGCGAGTCTGCTGCGTTACTTCCGGCGAACGCTGTTCGAGACCGGCAGGCTCGGCGCCCTGGAAGGCGGGCGCGACAGCGTCAAATGGGACATGATCCACCATATTGCCGTGGTCCAGCCGAAGAACCGCAAGCGATACCGCGCGATGTTCGACGAGCTCGACCTGCCGAAGCTGCGCCTGTCCTCCGTGAGAGCAATCAAGCAGTGCTTTCGCGAATGGGGTTTGACCTTCAGCTAATATCCTGCCTTGCGGTCGACCAGGTTTTCGAGCTTCTCGCCACGCTCGAAGGCCGCCATCTGGCGAAGCATCGTCGGCACCAGATGGGCAGGATCCGATGTCGCCGCCGCATGCGGCGTGACGAACACTTTTGGATGGCTCCACAGCGGGCTGGTCTTCGGCAGCGGTTCGACCTCGAACACATCGAGGCTCGCTTCCTTCAAGGTGCCGTCATCCAGCGCCCGCAGGATGTCGGCGTCCTTCTGCAGCCGGCCGCGGCCGGCATTGATCAGCACCGCGCCGCCGAGGCCATTGCGGCGGCGCAATTCCTTCAGCAGGCCATAATTGACGATGCCCTGGGTTTGCGGCGTCAGCGGCAAAAGCACCACCAGGATATCGGTGGCGTTGAGGAACGGTATCAGCCCGGACTCGCCGCAATAGGTTGAAACGCCTTTCATCGGCCGGTCGGTGCGCGACCAGCCATTGACGGCAAAGCCGAGCGAGAGCAGCACCGAGGCCGCGGCGCGGCCAAGATGGCCGAGACCCATGATGCCGACCGAGATGTCGCCGGCGGGGCGCTGCGGCGGTTCGTGCCATGTCTTCTTCGGCTGCTGCGCCCGGTAGAGCAGGCCTTGGCGATGGTGATCGAGCACGCGCCAGACGACATATTCCGTCATGTATTGCGTCAGATTGTCGGCAACCACCTTGACGATCGGCACATCGGGCAGGCCGGGGTCGGCAAAGATGTGGTCGACGCCGGCGCCGATCGAAAAGATGGCGCGCAAATTGGGCAGCGACGACAGAAGATTGGGTTTCTGCTTCCACACCACCGCATAGGTGATCGACGGATCGTTCGCGCCGTTCGGTTCCAGCACGACCTCGCGCTCGGCCGAAAGCAATTCATGCCAGCGCTGCGGGTGGATGCCAGTGAGGGCAAGCAGGATTTTGCCTTTTTCCATTCGCGGATTTTTCCCTGTTTTCGCTGGCGCCGGTTAGATTACTCGCTGACCACGCCGGTCGGCGCCGTCTCGATCTTGAAGGCGGCGGCCATCAACGCCCGCGTATAATCGGTTTGCGGGCTGCTGAAAATCTGTTCCGACGATCCGGCTTCTACGATCTGGCCATTGCGCATGACGATGACGTCATTGGCAAGGGCGCGCACGACTTTCAAATCGTGGCTGATGAAGAGATAGGCGAGATTATGCTTGGCCTGCAGGCTGCGCAAAAGGTCGACCACCTGCGCCTGCACGCTCATGTCGAGCGCCGAGGTTGGCTCGTCGAGCATGACGAAGCGCGGGTTGAGCACCATGGCCCGAGCGATCGCGACGCGCTGGCGCTGACCGCCTGAGAATTCGTGCGGATAGCGGTGGCGGGTTTCCGGGTCGAGCCCGACCTCCTTGAGCACGTCGACGACCTTGTCGTCGCGTTCGTCAGGCGACAGCTTCGGCGCGTGGATCTTCAGCCCTTCCTCGATGATCTCTGAGACCGACAGGCGCGGGCTCAGTGACCCGAACGGGTCCTGGAAGACGATCTGCAGCTCGCGCCGCAGCGGCCGCATGGCGTTGAAGGACAGCTGGTTGATGTCGCGTCCGTCGAAATTGATCGTGCCGCTGGACGAGATCATCCGGGCCAGCGCCAGGCCGAGCGTCGTCTTGCCGGAGCCGGATTCGCCGACGACGCCGAGCGTCTGGCCGGCGCGCACGGTGACATCGATGCCGTCGACCGCCTTCACATTGTCGACGGTGGTGCGGAAGAAACCCTTTTTGATCGGGAACCAGACCTTGATGTCCTTGCCCGTCATCACCGCCTTGGCGTCCGGGTTGGCCGCCGGCGGCTTGCCCTTCGGCTCGGCGGCCAAGAGGTGCTTGGTGTAGGCATGCTGCGGGTTGGCGAAGATGTCCTTGGTCGGCCCGGTCTCGACGATCTTGCCCTTGGTCATCACGCAGACACGGTCGGCGATCCGGCGCACGATGCCGAGGTCGTGCGTGATGAACAGCAGCGACATGCCCTTGCGAGCCTTCAGTCCCGCCAGCAGCTCCAGGATCTGCGCCTGCACGGTGACATCGAGCGCGGTCGTCGGCTCGTCGGCGATCAACAGCTCCGGCTCGTTGGCCAGAGCCATGGCGATCATCACGCGCTGGCGCTGGCCGCCGGAGAGCTGATGCGGATAGGCATCGAGGCGTTTCTGCGGATCGCGGATGCCGACTTCGTTGAGCAGCTCCAGTGTGCGTGCCCGGGCGGCTTGGTCGCGCATGCCCTGATGCAGCTGCAGCACCTCGACGATCTGCCGTTCGATCGTGTGCAGCGGATTGAGCGAGGTCATCGGTTCCTGGAAGATCATGGTGATCTTGTTGCCGCGCACCTGGCGAAGCTGCGTCTCGTTCATGGCGAGCAGATCGGCGCCCTGGAACAGGATCTTGCCCGACGGGTGGCTGGCCGCGGGATAGGGTAGCAATTTCAGCACCGACAGCGCCGAGACCGACTTGCCGGAACCGGATTCGCCGACCAGCGCGACCGTCTCGCCCTTGGCGATGTCGAAGGAGATGTGGTCGACGGCCACGGATTGCTTGCCGCCTTGCGCGAAGGCGACACTCAAGTCTTGGACGGACAGCAGCTCTTCGCTCATTTGAACGTCTTGCGCGGATCGAAGGCGTCGCGCGTCGCTTCGCCGACGAAGACGAGCAGCGACAGCATGAGCGAGATGACGACGAAACCGGAAATGCCGAGCCAAGGTGCATTGAGGTTGCGCTGCGCCTGTTTCAGCAACTCGCCAAGCGAAGCGGAACCCGGCGGCAGGCCGAAGCCGAGATAATCGAGCGATGTCAGGGTCGAGATCGATCCGCTGAGTATGAAAGGCAGGAAGGTCAGCGTCGCCACCATGGCGTTCGGCAGCAGGTGGCGGAACATGATGGTGAGATTTGGCACGCCGAGCGCGCGCGCCGCGTTGACATACTCGAAGTTGCGGGCGCGCAGGAATTCGGCCCGCACCACGCCGACCAGCGCCACCCAGGAAAACAGCAGCATCAATCCGAGCAAGATGAAGAAGCCCGGCGGCAGGATGGCCGAGACGATGAGCAGGAGATAGAGCACCGGGATCGCCGACCAGATCTCGATGAAACGCTGGAAGAGAAGGTCAGTCCAGCCGCCGAAATAGCCTTGCAGTGCACCCGCTGCCACGCCGATCAGCGAGGAACCGAGCGTCAGGATCAGGCCGAACAGAACCGAGATCCGGAAGCCGTAAAGCACGCGCGCCAGCACATCGCGGGCCTGGTCGTCAGTGCCCAGCCAGTTCCAGTTGCCAACCGTACAGTTCGGATCCGCCTCGCCTTGCGGGTACTGATTGCAGCGCGTCTTCTTGTCGTAAAGCCAGGATGGTTTTGCCGGCGCCGGTTCCGGAACGGCGTTATTGACGGTCTGATAGGAATAGCGAATCGGCGGCCAGACCATCCAGCCATTGGAATTGATCTCGTCCTGGATCACCGGATCGCGATAATCGGTAACGGCATAGAAGCCGCCGAATTTTTCCTCCGGATAGGCGACCAGCACCGGAAACAGGATTTCGCCCTTGTAGGAGGCGATGATCGGCTTGTCGTTGGCGATCAGCTCGGAAAACAGCGACAGCACGAACAGGACAAGGAAGATCCACAGCGACCAGTAGCCGCGCCGGTTTGCCTTGAAATTCTGCAATCGTCTCTGGTTGAGCGGCGACAGCCAAGGTCTGCGGGGGCGCGCCGGCGCGCTTTCGATCGCGGCTTCGGCCATCAGATGTCTCTCCGCTCGAAATCGATGCGCGGGTCGACCCAGGTGTAGATCAAGTCCGACAACAGGCCGACGAAAAGGCCAAGCAGGGAGAAGATGTAAAGGGTGGCGAACACCACCGGATAGTCCCGGTCGATCACCGACTTGAAACCGAGCAGGCCGAGACCGTCGAGCGAGAAGATGTTCTCGATCAGCAGCGAGCCGGTGAAGAAGGCCGAGATGAAGGCGCCGGGAAAGCCGGCAATGACGATCAGCATGGCGTTGCGGAACACGTGGCCGTAGAGCACCTTGCGTTCGGACAGGCCCTTGGCGCGCGCCGTCACCACATATTGCTTGCGGATTTCTTCAAGGAAGGAGTTCTTGGTGAGCAGCGTGGTCGTCGCGAAAGCCGACAGCACGAGCGCCGTCAACGGCAGCGTCATATGCCAGAAATAGTCGGCGATCTTGCTCGGCCACGAGAGCTGGTCCCAATTGTCGGAAACAATGCCACGCAACGGAAACCAGTCCCAGAACGAACCGCCCGCGAACAGCACCATCAGCATGATGCCGAACAGGAATCCGGGAATGGCATAGCCGACGATGACCACCCCGCTGGTCCAGACGTCGAAGGTCGAGCCATCCTTTACCGCCTTGCGGATGCCGAGCGGGATCGAGATCAGATAGGATAAAAGCGTGATCCACAGGCCGATCGAGATCGAGACCGGCATCTTCTCGAGGATCAGTTTAAGCACCGAGATGTCGCGGAAATAGCTGTCACCGAAATCGAAGCGGATATAATTCCACAGCATCATGCCGAAGCGTTCGAGCGGTGGCTTGTCGAAGCCGAACTGCTTTTCCAGCTTCTTGATGAACTCAGGGTCGAGCCCCTGCGCGCCGCGATATTTCGAACCGACATCGCCGGCGACGTCGAAATTGCTACTACCCTGGACATCCCCACCACCACTGCCGAGGCGATCGTTGCCGCCCTGGTTGGTCAGACGGGCGATCACTTGTTCGACCGGTCCGCCCGGCGCGAACTGGATGACGGCGAAGGAGATCGCCATGATGCCGAACAGCGTCGGGATCATCAAAAGAATGCGTCGCAGAATATAGGCGCCCATCAGGCGGCCGATCCCGCGCGAACGATCATGTCAGGCCTTGCCAATCTTTGCCGCCTTGCCCTTGTCGAACCACCACGACGTTTCGACCGGAAAGCCGAAATCGGGTTTCTGCTCGGGAAAACCGAACATATCCCAATAGGCGACACGGTGATTCGCCAGATACCAACTTGGAATCCAATCCAGCCGCGCGCGCAAGACCCGGTCGAGCGCTCTGAGCGCGGTAACGAGATCTACCCGGCTGCTGGCCTTGCCGGCCGCGACGATCAGCGCGTCGATGGCGCGGCTCTCGGTGCCTGGATAGTTACGCTGCCCGGGGATCTTCGCCATGCGGGAATCGTAGAGTATCTCCAGGCCGTCGGCAGTGGGCGTTGCGCCGATCGACCAATGGAGCATGTTGAGATCGAAATCGAAATTGCTCTGCCGCTCTTCATACTGTGTCGAGTCGACCTGCCGGATCGAGGCGTCGATCCCAATGGCCTTCATATTCTCGGCCCACGGCGTGAAGATGCGAATGATGCTGTCATCCTCGGCCAGCATTTCCACCTGCAGCCGTTCGCCCTTATCGTTGACGACGAAGCTGCCCGCGCGCTTCCAGCCGGCTTCGGCAAGCAGTTTTGACGCCGCGCCGAGCAGCTTGCGGTCGTGGCCCGAACCGTCGGAGGCGGGCTGCATCACCGGTTCGCCGAAAGTCTCCGGTGGCAACTCGGCCCGAAAAGGCTCGAGCAGAGCCAGTTCCTGCGGCGATGGCAATCCTTCGGCCTTGTAGTCCGACCGTTCGAAATTTGATTGCGAGCGTTCATAGGAACCGAAGAACAAGGCCCGCCTGATCCACTCGAAATCGAAGCAATTGGCGATCGCTCGCCGAACGCGCGGATCGCGGAATTGCGGACGGCGCTGGTTCAGCGCGAAGGCCTGCATGTCCGGTGTCTTCTCCCCGGGAAACTCCCGCTTGACGACCTTGCCATCCTTCAACGCCGGGAAATCATAACCTGTCGCCCATACCCGTGAGGTAAATTCCTCGCGGAAATGCGTGTCGCCTTTCTTGAAGGCCTCGAACGCCGCCTGGCGGTCGAGATAGAAGTCGATGCGAATGCGGTCGAAATTGTTAAGGCCGCGGTTTACGGGGAGATCGCGGCCCCAATAGTCGGCGACGCGGTCGTATTCGACCGTCTGTCCGGCCACGACGCGTCCTATCTTGTAGGCTCCCGAACCGAGCGGCGGCGTCATCGTCGAGGCGTCGAAGATATTGGCCGTATAGTAAGCCTTCGACACGATCGGCATGGCTACGACCGAAAGAATGTTCTGCGCGGATTGCTCGCCGTTGAAGGTGAGATTGAGTGTGGCGGCATCGATCGCAACCGCCTCAGTCATATAGCGCAGCGCCTTGGACAGGTTCGGGTGACCTTGGTCCTTGTACAGCTTCAATGCAAAGGCGACATCGTCGGCGGTCAAAGATGTGCCATCGTGGAATCGCGCTTGCGGTCGCAGCGTGAAGCGGAAGCCGTTGCGGTCTTGCGACAAGGTAACCGACTCGGCAAGCAGGCCGTAGACCGCGTCCGGCTCATCCAGTGCGCTTGTCATCAGCGAATCGAAGCAAAGTTCGGTTCTGGGCGGCGATTCGCCTTTCAGCACCAGGGAATTCAACGTGTTGAAGGTCAGGAAACTCTGATTCAAGTTGCCGTTCGGCGGCGCGAAATTCATCTGGCCGCCCTTGGGCGCATCGACATTGACATAGTCGAAATGGGTAAAATCCGGCTTGTATTTCAGGTCGCCGAACGCCGATAGGCCGTGCAGCTTGATGCCGGTAGGCGTCTCACTGAAAGCCCGGCCTGGCAGCAGCGCTGCGGCAGCAGCCGCGGCGCCGAGCGCCAGGAAGTCGCGGCGAGGTAGCGCTGCCTGCCACCCCATCAATTGAGACCCTTATACTTGGCCGCCAGCGCCGTTTCCTTCGCTGTGTCGATCCACCAGGAATCGATGTCGGCGCCCCGGTATGCGGGCTGCTTGTCCGGCATGCCGAACTTGTTCCAATAGGCGAGCCACACCACAGCCCGGTAATATTGCGGCACGACGTAGTAGTTCCACAACAGCACCCGATCGAGCGCATGGGTGGCCGCGACCAGATCGTCGCGATCGGTGGCGAAGATGATGCGGTCGACCAAGGCGTCGACAACCGGGTCCTTGATGCCGGAATAGTTGCGCGATCCGGGCGCGTCGGCGGCCTTCGAGCTCCAGAAATCGCGCTGCTCGTTGCCCGGCGACTCCGACTGCTGCAGCAGACTGGTGACGACGTCGTAATCGAAATTGTTGACGCGGTTGACGTATTGGCTGGGGTCGATAATGCGCAGCGTCGCATCGACGCCGATCTTGCGCAGATTGGCGATGTAGTTGCCGGAGAGGATCTGGTCCGTGTCGGATGTGCCGAGGATCTCGAATTTGAACGGCGCGCCGGTTTTGGCGTTCACCATCTTGCCGCCCTTGATCACCCAGCCCGCCTGGGCGAACAGGTCCACCGCCTGCTTCAGATATTTCCGTTCCGCCTGCGGCGAGTCATAGACCGGCAGCTTGAATTCCTGGGTGAACAACTCCGGCGGCAGCTTGTCGCGATATTTCTCCAGGATTTCGAGTTCCTTGCCTTGCGGCAGGCCGCTCGACGCCAACTCGGTGCCTTGGAAATAGCTATGGGTACGGGTGTTGAAGCCGAAGAACAACGTTCGGTTCATCGTCTCGAAATCGTAAGGGTAGGTCAGCGCCTCGCGCACCAGGCGATCCTGAAACAGCGGTCGGCGCTGGTTGAGCATGAAAGCCTGCATCGGCTCGGGCGAGGTCCTCTTGAATTCCTTTTTGATCACGTCGCCGGCGTTGATAGCCGGAAAGGTGTAAAACGTCGCCCAGCGCCTCGAGCTGTTTTCCGGTTTGATGTCGTCGAGCCCACCTTTCTTGAAGGCTTCCCAGGCGGCGTTGTCGTCGAGGATGTAGGTGAAGCGCTGCGTGTCGAAATTCTCACGGCCGATCTTCACTGGCAGCTTGGCGCCCCAATAGTCCGGCACGCGCTCCCAGACGATCTCCGAGCCCGGCTTGAAGCTGGCGATCTTGTAGGCGGCTGAACCGAGCGGGATTTCCAGCGTCGGCTTGGTGATGTCGCGCTTCTTGCCGCTGGCATCGGTTCCTTCCCACCAGTGCTTCGGCAGCACGACGAGGTCGCCGAGGATTTTGGGCAGTTCGCGGTTGCCTTTCTGGTTGAAATGAAATTCGACCTCACGATCCGAGATCGCCACGGCGTCGGTGACGTTTTCGAAATAGCGGCTGTATTGCGGGCTGTTGGCCTTGAGCACCTGGAACGACCAGACCACGTCGTCGACGGTGATCGGTTGGCCGTCATGCCATTTCGCGCGCGGATCCAGCCTGTAGGTCGCGGAGGAATAGTCGGACGGATATTTGTAGGCATCCGCGACCAACGGATGGCTGACGCTGCCTTCGTCCTGCGCTTGGTCCATCAGCGTGTCGTAAAGCAGCCCGCCGCCAAACCCGACCAGACCAGCGGCCGGCGATCCCGCCACTATATAGGGGTTGAAGCTATCGAAACTGCCGGAAACGACCGAATTATAGGTGCCGCCCTTGGGTGCGTCCGGATTGACGTAGTCGTAGTGCTGGAAATTGTCACCGTATTTGGACGGACCGATCAACGAGGAGGTGGTGCGCCATTCGTCGGCGAAGCTGGCCTGCAGGCTGGCGGCGAAGGCGAGCGCGAGCACCGATGCGAAAACTGTCCCGAAGCGGCCAACCCTCATGCGTTCTCCTCGTCGCGAACCTTGCCCACCGGCAATCTAGACCATTTGACGCCGGTGAAAACCGCGTCGCGCCGGCTTTGTCGCCGCACAGGCGGGTTTCCCAACAAAAAAGCCGGGCTAAACCCGGCTTTTTTGAGATAATCGAGATTACAAACCGGTTACTTGGCCGGCGCCGCCGCAGCGGGCGCGGCCGGCTTGGCCGGTGCGGCGCCTGCCGCCGGCTTCGCATCCGCCGGCTTTGCCGAAGCGTCAGCTGCGGCGCCCGGGGTCGGCAGCGGCTTCGGATTGTCCGACAGCGTGCGCAGATAGGCGATGACGTTGGCGCGGTCCTCATCCTTAGGCAGGCCGGCAAAGCCCATCGCGGTGCCCTTCACGAACTTCTTGGGCGAGGTGATGAAGTGGTCCAGATTGTCGTAGGTCCAGTGCTCGGCGCCGCCCTTCGAAAAGTCCTTCATGCCGGCCGAGTAGGCGAAGCCTTCATGTTCGGCGACGGGGCGGTCGACGATGTCCCAGAGGTCCGGGCCGACCTTGTTCGGGCCGCCCTTTTCGCCGGAATGGCAGGCCTGGCACTTCTTGAAGATGGCGGCGCCCGCATCGGCGCTGGCCGTGGTGAGCCGATCAGCGATCGGCTTGGCTTCGGCGGCGGGCGCGGCCGGACCACCTTCGGTCGGCTCCTGGGCCTCGATGATGAAGCCGGGCTTTTCCGGCGCCGGCGAAGCGTAAAGCCCGTCGGAGATCAGGCCCACCGAGAAGAGGACGAAGCAGGTTCCCAGAAATCCGCCGAGCAGCTTGTTGACTTCGTTGGAATCCATGCGCCCCTTGCTCCCTTTTCCGGCGGACCGTCCCGTCCACTCCGTCCGTCGGTATCGCGAACAGCCCCGAAAGGCCAGTCAAATCGGGCGGAAACTAGGTCTTTTGCTTCGGCGTTGCAACACCTATAAGGGCGCTTCCAGTGAGACCTTTTGCCACTTTTCCATCCGCTTTTTCCAGCCACCCAAGAATCCGATGTCGACCTTGATCCTGATCCCCGCCCGCATGGCCTCGACGCGCCTGCCGGGCAAGCCGCTGGCCGATATCGCGGGCGTGCCGATGATCGTCCATGTCGCGCGCCGTGGCGCCGAGGCCGGGCTCGGCCGCGTGGTGGTGGCGACAGACACGCAAGCCGTCGCCGAAGCCGTGCGGGCGCATGGTTTCGAGGCGGTCATGACCCGCATGGATCACGAATCCGGCTCCGACCGCATTTTCGAGGCCCTTTGCGCCCTCGATCCGCAGAGGAAGGTCGAAACCATCGTCAATGTGCAGGGCGACCTGCCGACGATCGATCCCGATATCATCGGCGCCTCGCTGCGCCCGTTCGAGGACAAATCGGTAGACATCGCAACGCTCGGCGTCGAAATCGTGCGCGACGAGGAAAAGACCAACCCCAACGTCGTCAAGATCGTCGGCTCGCCGCTCTCGGCGACGCGGCTGAAGGCGCTCTATTTCACTCGCGCCACCGCGCCTTGGGGCAATGGGCCGCTCTTTCATCACATCGGCCTCTACGCCTATCGTCGCGCGGCGCTCGAACGCTTCGTGGCGCTGAAACCTTCGCCGCTGGAGCGGCGCGAGCGGCTGGAGCAGTTGCGGGCGCTGGAAGCCGGCATGCGCATCGATGCCGAGATCGTCCAATCGCTGCCGCTCGGCGTCGACACGCCGCACGACCTCGATCGCGCCCGGCAAATCCTTTCAAGCTGAGACCATCCGCATGACCGCCAAGACCAACAGAATTTCCTTCCAGGGCGAACCCGGCGCCAATTCCGACACCGCCTGCCGCAACATGTTCCCGTCGATGGAACCGCTGCCGTGCCCGACCTTCGAGGACGCCTTCAACGCGGTCGAAACCGGCAAGGCCGAACTCGCCATGATCCCGATCGAGAACACGATCGCCGGCCGCGTCGCCGACATCCATCATCTCCTGCCGGAATCGAAGCTCAACATCGTCGGCGAATATTTCCTGCCGATCCACTTCCAGCTGATGGTGCTGCCGGGCGTCAGGCGCGACGAGATCAAGAGCGTGCACAGCCACATCCATGCGCTGGGACAGTGCCGCAAATACATCCGCAAGAACGGCTGGAAGCCGGTGATCGCCGGCGACACGGCGGGTTCGGCCAAGATGGTCTCCGAGGTCAAGGACCGCACCATGGCCTCGCTGGCGCCGGCTTTGGCCGCCGAACTCTATGGCCTCGACATCATCGAGAAGAATGTCGAGGACACCGACTCCAACGTCACCCGCTTCGTCGTGCTGACCAAGAACAAGCAGTGGGTGGAACGTCCCGCGCCCGACGCCAAGATGATGACCACTTTCATGTTCCGCGTCCGCAACGTGCCGGCCGCGCTCTATAAGGCCATGGGCGGCTTCGCCACCAACGGGATCAACATGACCAAGCTGGAAAGTTACCAGTTAGGCGCCTTCACCGCGACGCTGTTTTACGCCGACATCGAGGGCCATCCGGACGATCCACTGGTCAAGCTGGCGCTCGACGAGCTGCGATTCTTCTCGCGCGAGGTCCGCATCCTCGGCGTTTATCCGGCCGCCGCCTCTCGCGAGCAGTGGAAGGTAGCGGATTAGCAGCGATCTAATCAGGTGACGCCGGCCTCACCTGAATTTCAACCAAAGCCGAGCGGCACGTAGTCGATCTCCATGAACGTCTCGACTTCCGGCACCCAGCGGTCGCGGACGAAGGCCACATGGTCGGGGTGTTCGTTGTAGCGGGTGTAGGCCGCCTGGTCGGCGAACTCCATCGAGAAGCCGTACTGAAAATCGTTTTTGGGGCTCACCTGCCGCAACTGCTCGAAATGCGTGACCCCCTTGATAGCGGACAGGATTTTGCGCGCATCATGCAGGAAGCGCTTCGTCTCAAGCGAATGCTGTTCATGCTTCAACGTGAACACGACGGTGTGACGGATCATTCTTCTGCTCCTACTCGCTATCGACCCAGGCGCGGATGAGGTGGTGGGCAATCGCGCCCTTTGGCGGTGTGATCAAGCCGCCAGTATGCGTTCTCTCCAGCATCGTGCGCACTTCGTCGCGAAAAAACCAGCGGCAGTCTTCCAGCTCGTTGAGGTCGGGCTGGATATTCTCGTTCAACGGCTCGCCAAAACAGCCGATCATCAGCGAATAGGGAAACGGCCACGGTTGGCTGGCGTGGTAAACGACGCGGCCGAGCTGGATGCCGGCCTCCTCCAGCGTCTCGCGCCGCACCGCCGCCTCGATCGTCTCGCCGGGTTCGATGAAGCCGGCAAGCGCCGAATACATGCCCGGCGCGAAATGCCGGCCACGTCCGAGCAGGCATTTTTCGCGTGTCGCCGTCAGCATGATCGCCACTGGGTCGGTGCGTGGGAAATGTTCGGTGCCGCAGGCCGGGCAATGCCGCTTGTAGCCGCCGGCGCGCATGTCCGAGCGGTTACCGCATTTCGAGCAGAAGGCGTGGCTGGCATGCCAGGCAAGCAGTGCCGCCCCTTGTGCCAGCGCGCCGGCCGCCGCCTCGTCGATCAGGCCTTGCATGTAGACCGAACGATAGTCGATCGCCTTGATCGTCTCGGGAAGCTTTTCCGGTTCGACGCCGGCGGGAATGGCCAGCACCGGCCCGTCGTCGGAAAAGCCGAGCAGCACGCCGCCGTCGAGGGATACCTCGAAGGGCTCGCTTTCGCTGACCTTGAACCAGGGGTCGAATTTGCCGTCGTCCAGTTTGAGATAGAGCCGGCCGGCATGCATCAGCATCAGCCGCGCGGCAGGGTCCGCCAGCGCTTTTTCGACCGAATCGTCGGCCCGGTTTTCCGATTGCCGGTCGATCCGGTTGCCGGCGAATCCGACAAACTGGCTGGGCTCGCGCAAGGGCGCGTCAAACAGGCGAAAGCTCATGGGAGACTCAAGGGCAAGCTGCAAAATGGACAAGGACGTCAGCTTATAGCGCCGCCTTTATCGTTTCGGCAAACCGTCGGATATCGGAGCGCTGGTAGGGTTCGCGCATGCCGTGCCCCCACACTGGCCCGGGCCAGCCGGGATCACCCTCCGAGCGGGCCACGACATGGACATGCAGTTGCCGCACGATGTTGCCGAGCGCGCCGGTGTTGATCTTGGTGCAGCCGGTCACCCGCTTCAGCGCCTGCGCCACCATATTGGTCTCGAAGGTCAGCATCGCCTGGTCGAGCGGCGTCATCTCATGGATTTCTTCCATGCCTGGACGTTGCGGCACCAGCACCAGCCAGGGCCAGCGTTGGTCGTTCATCACCCTGAGCTCGCACAGGCCAAGCCACATAAGCTGCTCGCTGTCCGCCTCCAGCCGGGCGTCCAGCGTGAATCCGGCCTTCAGGCCAGGCAGCATGGGCGTTTCCTTCGCTTTTGTTATTTGTAGGTATTTTCCAACCCCGCAAACGCTAGAGCGGCGGCAAGGTGGCTGCAAGCGATTCATTGACCGCTGTATCGATTTGAAGGGGTTTCCCGCCCCGATATGCTCGTGGTGCTGGCTCTGCCCTTGCATTTCGTCGCTGAATTGCCGATATGGAGCGCGGGAGGTTGGTGGTGGACGATCCACTCGCCAACCGGGTCAGGTCCGGAAGGAAGCAGCCCTAACGAGCCCGGAACGGGTCATTGTTCCAGCCTCCCACCTCATCGGACCCTCTCGCGACATTGACGACGCATTGCAGCGCGGGCGAGACTATTGGAGCAATTCCAGGGAAAGTGTGAGCGGTTTCCCGCCCGGAATTGCGTTAAAGCAAAGATAGATCGGTTCGCCGTTTCCAGAAACGGTGAAACGCTCTAACAGGAATGGGCCACCCTTTGACGTGGCCTTTTGGAGCTCCAAGGGCGAATGAGCGAAGCCGGAAATTCAGGCCCAGAAAACCTGGAGAAGCAAAACGCTGGCGCCTATCGCGTGCTGGCGCGCAAATACCGTCCTTCGAATTTCTCCGAGCTGATCGGCCAGGAGCCGATGGTCCGCACGCTGACCAATGCGTTCGCCACCGGCCGCATCGCTCAGGCTTGGATGCTGACCGGCGTGCGCGGTGTCGGCAAGACGACGACGGCGCGTATCCTCGCGCGGGCTCTGAACTACAAAACATCGACCGTCGACCAGCCCTCCGTCGATCTGTCGATCCCCGGCGAACACTGCCAGGCGATCATGGAAGGCCGTCATGTCGACGTCATCGAGATGGACGCCGCCTCGCACACCGGCATCGACGACATCCGCGACATCATCGACCGTGTCCGCTACGCGCCGGTGTCTGCCCGCTACAAGGTCTACATCATCGACGAAGTGCACATGCTCTCCACCCAGGCCTTCAACGGCCTGCTGAAGACGCTGGAAGAGCCGCCGCCGCACGTCAAATTCATTTTCGCCACCACCGAAATCCGCAAAGTGCCGATCACGGTCCTGTCGCGCTGCCAGCGCTTCGACCTGCGACGCATCGATGCCGGCGCGCTGGTCACGCATCTTTCCTCGATCGCCGGCAAGGAAGGCATTGCCGTCGACGACGAGGCGCTGGCGATGATTGCGCGCGCCGCCGAAGGCTCGGCGCGCGATTCGCTTTCCATCCTCGACCAGGCGATTGCCCATGGCAGCGGCACGGTCAGCGCCGAGGCTGTGCGCGCCATGCTGGGTCTTGCCGACCGCGCTCGCATCATCGACCTCTTCGAGCATGTCATGAAGGGCGACGTGGCGGCAGCACTTGCCGAGTTCCGCGCTCAATACGACACCGGCGCCGATCCGGCCGCCGTGCTCACCGACCTTGCCGAATTCAACCACCTCGTCACCCGCCTGCGCTTCGTGCCCTCCGCGGCAGACGACGCCACGCTTTCCGAAGACGAGCGCCGGCGCGGCGCGGATTTTGCCAACACGCTATCGGTCAGAGTGCTGTCGCGCACCTGGCAGATGCTGTTGAAGGGCATTCCCGAGGTGCAGTCCTCCAACCGCCCGGTCAGCGCCGGCGAGATGGTGCTGATCCGACTGGCGCACGCCGCCGACCTGCCGACGCTGGACGAAGCGCTGAAGTCGTTGGACGGGGCGGGGCCTGTGTCGAGTGGCGCGCCGCGATCGAACGGCACACCGGCCAGCCCAGGCAATGGCGGCGGCGCCAGCGCCGTGGCGCAGGCGCGAATACCCGCTGCCAATGGCGGCGCGCAGACCATGCGGCTGGTCGAGGCTCAGCCGCCCCCCGCTGCCTTCGTGCCGGCGCCGGAGCCCGTTGTCGAAGCGCCTGCCGTGCCGGTCAAGTCGCTGGCCGACATCGTCGCGCTGGCTGACGCCAATCGCGACATGGCCTTCAAGGTGCTGATGAAGCGCTGCGTGCGGCCGGTCCGCTTCGAACCCGGCCGTATCGATGTCGCCTTGACCGACGATGCGCCGAAGATGCTGCTCAATGACCTGACCTCCAAGCTGCGCGCCTGGACCGGCCGCAACTGGCTGGTGTCGCTGTCGAAGGACGAGGGCGGCCCAACCTTGGCCGAGATGGAATCGACCAAGCGTGAGAATGCCTTTTCCGATGCCAAGGCCGATCCCACTGTCGCCGCCATCCTGGCGCGCTTCCCCGGCGCCAAGATCATCGACGTGCGCATTCCCGATGTGCCGGATATGGAAGAGGCCGAGGCCGAAATACCGGTCGAGCCCGCCACCGACGACGACGACGAAATCTAGAGCAGCGAACAGATTTTCGCTCGGGCCATGCCCGCGGACCAAAAGAAGCAAGAGGACCAAACGGATGAAAGATCTTCTCGGCCTGATGGGCAAGGCGAAGGAAATGCAGGCCAAGTTCCAGGCCATGCAGGACGAGATCGCCACGCTGGAAGCGACCGGGCAGTCGGGCGGCGGCCTGGTCAGCATCACGTTGAGCGGCAAGTTCGAGATGAAGGCGCTGAAGATCGATCCGTCGCTGATCAAGCCGGATGAGGCCGAAATCCTCGAGGACCTCATTTTGGCCGCCCACAATGACGCCAAAAATAAGGTCGAGGCCATCATGCAGGAGAAGACCAAGGCGCTCACGGCAGGCCTGCCGATTCCCCCCGGAATGAAATTGCCATTCTGAGGCGGCTTACGCCAGTTAATTGATTATGAACGAAAATTGAGCGCGGACGGCGTTGTTAACCATTTCCCCGGCGATGCTCACGCGCTCATATCGCCCCATTCATAAAGTTTTACCGATGTCGAGAAGTTGCTAACCTTCTAGCCATCTTTTTGCCCGAAAGAGTCTCATTCTTGCCACATCTCGGGGCGGGCTGGCATCTGGACATGAGGCTTTTTTGTTGATCGCGACGCGATGGAAGACGCCGCTGCTGCTTGTCGGCATCGTCTTTTCCCCCTTGCTCCTGGCCGGTTGCAGCCAGACCACCTCCTCCCATGGCATGTCGGTGTCGGGCCTGACTGACGCGCTTACGCCGAGTTTCCTCACCACGCGCACCAGCCACTCGCTGAAGGACAGGGAGTGCCTGGAACGGGCGATGTTCTTCGAATCCAACCGGTCGAGCCGCGACGGCATGATCGCCGTCGGCACTGTCGTCATGAATCGGCTGCGGTCGGGCCAGCACGGCAACACCATTTGCGAGGTCGTCGGCGAGCGGGGTCAGTTCGCGCCCGGCGTGCTGACGCGACCGATGAACTCGAAGGCGCTGCCGGATGTCGAGGAGGCGGCCGATGCAGTGCTGCGCGGCGAGCGCCAGCGCAAGCTCAAGAACACGATGTATTTCCACACCGCCGGCCTGCGCTTCCCTTACAAGAACATGCACTACACCATGGTGGCCGGCGGCAACGCCTTCTACGAGAAGCGTGGCCGCAACTGGCAGCCGCTGCCGGATGAGCCGATGGTCGCTATGAACGTGGACCAGCCGCAGAAGCCCGTGCCCGCTGCGCCCGTGATGGTCGCCTCCGCCGAGCCGGTGGTGAAGACCATCGTGCGCCCCGATCCGACCAAGCAGACCTATATGACGGCTGCCGCGGCGCCGGCATCTTCGACCAGGAAGATCAAAACCGTACCCGCCGATCAGACCTTTGTGACCGCCTCGGTGGCTCCGTCGCAAAAGTCCAGCCGTGTCGTGCAGAAGCAGACCATGGTCGCTATGCAGGAGCCGATGGCCGAGCCGGATGCCTCGCGTTTCGGTGGCGCGATCAACGCCCGCTACATTACATCGGTGCCGAATGCGCCGCAGGAAGCGGCGATGGGCTTCCAGTCGACGCCTGAGAACACGGATGCCATAGGCGCGATGATTGCCAGCCAGGACCGGCCGCTCGAAGCCAACTGACCTGATTTCATCTAACGGCAAGGGTTCGCCATGGCAGCATGGCGGACCATGTGCCGTTGCTGGTTGTTCTGAAAAATCCTAGATCAGGGCGATGTCGAAGAGAATCGCCGGCCCGGAAATCGAACGCCTGATCCAGCTCCTGGCCAAGGTGCCGGGGCTAGGGCCCCGCTCGGCACGGCGCGCGGCGCTCCATCTGATCAAGAAGAAGGAGCAGCTGCTCGAGCCTTTGGCCGCCGCCATGGGCGAAGCAGTCGACAAGGTGCGCATCTGCTCGACCTGTGGCAACGTCGATACATCCGACCCGTGCATGATCTGCACCGATCCTCGCCGCGACGCCGGCACGTTGATCGTTGTCGAGGACGTTTCCGATCTCTGGGCGCTGGAGCGCGCAGCGGCCATGAACGTGCGCTACCATGTGCTCGGCGGCACGCTGTCGCCGCTCGATGGCATTGGCCCGGATCAGCTCAACATCCGCTCGCTGGTCGACCGCGTTGCCGGCGGCGAGGTCAAGGAGGTCATCCTGGCCGTCAATGCCACCGTCGAGGGGCAGACCACCGCGCATTATCTGACCGACCAGCTTTCAGGATTCGACATCAAGGTCACCAGGCTGGCGCATGGCGTGCCGGTGGGCGGCGAACTGGACTATCTCGACGAAGGCACGCTGGCCGCCGCGCTCAAGTCGAGGACGGCGTTTTGAGATTTTTGGGGGCAACTTGGAAATGACAGCATTCCTTCGCGCTCCCTTCGGGTTGGCCGCGCTCTTTCTCTTCCTCGCAGTTCTTCTCAGCCTCCCGGTCCACGCTGCCGCCATCGACGACCAGTTCCGTGGCTGGCTGCAGACCGATCTCTGGCCGGAAGCCAAGGCCAAAGGCATCTCCACAAAGACCTTTGACGAGGCCTTTCTCGGCGTGAAGCCGAACCTCAAGCTGCCGGATCTCGTCGTGCCCGGCGAGGAACCGACGACGCCGCAGAAGCAGCATCAGGCCGAGTTCGGCCCGCCTGCCAACTATTTCGCCGAGAAGATCGTCCGCGCCGTCACGTCAGGCGGGCGCACGCGCGCGAGCGCCAATGCCAGAGTGCTTGGGCTCATCGAGAAGCGCTACGGCGTGCCGGGCGAGATCGTGCTGGCGATCTGGGGCCGCGAGACCGGTTTCGGCGCGGCGAAAATGCCTTACGATGCCTTCGAGGTGCTGGGGACCAAGGCCTTCATGTCGACGAAGAAGGATTTCTACCGCACCGAGCTGCTGGCGGCGCTTGAGATCGTCGAGCGCGGGCTGGCGCCGGTCGGCGCGATGAAATCGTCCTGGGCCGGCGCGCTCGGTCAGCCGCAATTCATGCCGACATCCTTCCTCAAGCATGCCGTCGATTTCGACGGCGACGGCAAGCCCGACATCTGGAATTCGACGCCGGACATTCTTGCCTCGATCGCCAACTACTTCGTCCATTATGGTTGGGAGAGGGGACGCGGCTGGGGCGTCGAAGTGACCGTGCCGGCAAATGTCTCCTGTGCGCTCGAAGGCCCCGACCAGGGCAAGAAGATCTCGGATTGGGCGGCAATGGGTATCCGGCGCGCCGACAACAAGGCGTTTCAGGCAAGCGAGCTGAAGGCGCAAAGCTCTCTGCTGATGCCGGCTGGACGCAGCGGTCCGGCCTTCCTCGTCACGCCGAACTTCTATGTGATCAAAGAATACAACAACAGCGACCTCTACGGCCTGTTCATCGGCCATGCCGCCGACCGCATTGCCAAGGGCGACGCCACCTTCATCGGCAGTTGGGGGGCGGTCGGCGATCTGCATCGATCGGACATAGCGGCGTTGCAGCGGGCACTCGAGGCCAAGGGCTACGATGTCGGCAGCGCCGACGGTCTGCCTGGGTTCAAGACGCGCCGCTCGATCGGCATATGGCAGGCCAAGAACGGCAAGCCCGCCACCTGCTTTCCCGATGCAAGTCTTGTCGCTGCGATCAAGTAGCGCGCGAACTGGCAGATTTTTCCTGTCCGACGGCGCTCACCAGCCGGTGCTTGCCTTGGCCCGCCGAAGCCGCTCTGATTCATTCCCCTACCGGGGAAACGCTCGTTACCGGCTCGAACGCAAATGCTGTTGACCAATTGGACAAAAACCACGACGCTACGTGGTCGGAAGCCGTCGCTCGGCTTCGAAAGAACACCGCAACCCTGAGCCGGGAACTCAGGTCAATAACCAACAAAACAGGGAACGATCACCATGATGCTGGAAAAGTTTGCTTTCCGCTCGCGCGGCCTCCTCGTAGGCGTCGCGCTATCGGCGCTTTGCGCCGCACCCGCTTTCGCGGTCACCCCCGCCGACACGCTGGTCGAGGGTTTTGCCATCGACGACATCATCACGATGGATCCGGGCGAAGCGTTCGAGCTGTCCACCGCCGAGGTCACCGGCAACACCTATGATCTCCTGGTCCGGCTCGATTTGAGCGACACCTCCAAGGTCAAGCCCGATCTTGCTGCGAGCTGGACCGTCTCCGACGATGGCCTGACCTATACCTTCAAGCTCAAGCCGGGTCTCAAATTCGCCTCGGGCAATCCGATCACTGCGGCCGATGTCGCTTATTCCTTCGAACGCGCCGTCAAGCTGGACAAGAGCCCGGCCTTCATCATCGGTCAGTTCGGCATCAGCGGCGACAACGTCACTGAGAAGGCCAAGGCCATCGACGACACCACATTCCAGTTCACCGTTGACAAGGCCTATGCGCCGAGCTTCGTGCTGAACTGCCTCTCGGCCACCGTCGCCTCGGTCGTCGACGCCAAGCTGGTCAAGGAACATGTCGCGGCCGTGACGCCGAGCGCCGACTACAAATGGGACAATGACTTTGGCAACGCCTGGCTGAAGACCGGCTATGCCGGTTCCGGCGTCTATAAATTGCGTGAATGGCGTGCCAATGAAGCCGTCGTTCTGGAGCGCAACGACAATTACAACGGCGAGAAAGCCAAGCTTGCCCGCGTCATCTATCGCAACATGAAGGAAAGCTCGGCGCAGCGCCTGGCGCTTGAGGCCGGCGATATCGACGTTGCTCGCAACCTTGAGCCAAACGACCTCGACGCCATCGCAAAGAACGCCGACCTCGTCACCACCAGCGCACCCAAGGGCACGGTCTATTACATCAGCCTCAACCAGAAGAATCCGAATCTGGCGAAACCCGAAGTCCGCCAGGCCTTCAAATATCTGGTCGACTATGACGCGCTGAGCACGACCATCCTCAAGGGCATAGGCGAGATACACCAGACCTTCCTGCCCAAGGGCGTTCTGGGTGAGCTGGACGAAAACCCGTTCAAGCTCGACGTCGCCAAGGCCAAGGAACTGCTCGCCAAGGCGGGCCTGCCCGACGGCTTCAGCGTGACCATGGACGTGCGCACGGGACAGCCGACCACCGGCATGGCGGAATCAATCCAGCAGACGCTCGGACAAGCCGGTATCAAATTGGAGATCATCCCGGGTGATGGTAAGCAGACGCTGACCAAGTATCGCGCCCGCAACCACGACATCTATATCGGCAATTGGGGGCAGGACTATTTCGATCCCAACTCCAACGCTCAGACCTTTGCCTCGAATCCTGACAATTCGGATGCCGGCAAGTCCCACACGCTTGCCTGGCGCAACAGCTGGGACATTCCGGACCTGACCAAGGAAACGGAAGCGGCACTTCTGGAGAAGGATGCGGGCAAGCGCGCCGATATGTATAAGGATCTCGAAAAGAAGATCCTCGACACCAGTCCGTTCGTCATCATCCACCAACAGCTGGAAGTGGCCGGGTTGCGCAAGAACCTGAAGGGCTTCGCGCTCGGCCCGAGCTTCGATACCAACTTCGTCGGTCCGGTCTCGAAGGAATAGAAGCGGCGGACGCGACGCGTGAGCGTGGCTGACAACCAGGCGGCGGCAGGGCGTGGAAGCGCCCGTGCCGTCGCTATTTTATCGTCGCTCGGCCGCTTTCTGATCATCGCGGTGACGACCTATCTCGGTCTCTTGGCGGTGACCTTCTTCATCGGCCGCGTCATCCCGATCGATCCTGTTCTGGCAGTCCTCGGCGACCGGGCGCCGACGGCAGTGGTGGAACGCACGCGCCGCGAAATGGGCCTCGACCTGCCCTGGATCGAGCAGTTCTACATCTATGTCAAACATGCGCTGAGCGGCGATTTCGGCACCTCGGTGCTGACCACCAATCCGGTGATGTCCGACATCCGCCGCGTCTTCCCGGCCACCATCGAGCTGGCGACGCTGGGCACGCTGCTCGGCGCCATCATCGGCGTGCCGCTCGGCGTGCTGGCGGCGGTCAAACGCGGCAGCCTGATCGACCAGGTCGCGCGCATCGTCGGCCTTATCGGCTACTCCGTGCCGATCTTCTGGCTCGGGCTGCTCGGCCTGGTGCTGTTCTACGCCAAGCTGCAGTGGATCGCCTTTCCGGCGCGGCTCGACGTCGTCTACGAATACACCTTCACACCGATCACCGGCTTCTATTTGCTCGATGCCGCGATCCAGGGGCAGTGGGATGTTTTCCACGATGCCTGGCGCCACATTGTCCTGCCGGCCGCGCTGCTCGGTTATCTGTCGCTCGCCTATATCAGCCGCATGACGCGCTCCTTCATGCTGAACGAGCTGTCGCAGGAATACATCGTCGCCGCCCGCGCCAAGGGCTTGTCGGAAAGCCGCATCATCTGGGGCCACGCGCTGCGCAACGCAGCGGTGCCGATGGTGACGGTGATCGCGCTCTCCTATGCCAACCTGCTCGAGGGTTCGGTGCTGACCGAGACCGTCTTCTCCTGGCCCGGCATCGGCCTCTACATCACCAATTCGCTGCAGAACGCCGACATGAACGCCGTGCTCGGCGGCACCATCGCCATCGGCTCGGTCTTCATCGGCATCAACCTGTTCTCGGATCTGCTCTACCGGCTTCTCGATCCAAGGACCAAGGGCGGATGAGCGTCGAAACCCTCCAATCCCGCCGCGCGTGGCTGCTCAGCGAGCGGCCGGCCTCGCGCCTGCAGGCAAGGCTCGGCCGGGCCTATGTCGCCTGGCGGCGCTTCTCCGCCAACCGGCTGGCTTTGGTCGGGCTGTTCATCATCATCGCGCTTGTCGTGATTGCTGCCCTTGCCGGTGTGCTGGCGCCTTACTCGCCGACCTTCGGCGACCTCAAGAATGCCCGCCTGCTGGCGCCCGGCGCCGCGCATTGGTTCGGCACTGACGACCTTGGCCGCGACATCTATTCGCGCATTGTCTACGGCACGCGCTGGACGCTCTATGTCGTGATCCTCGTCGCCATCATCGCAGCCCCGATCGGCCTTCTGGTCGGCACGGTCGCCGGCTATGCCGGCGGCTGGACCGATGCCATCCTGATGCGCGTCACCGACATTTTTCTGGCCTTCCCCAAGCTGGTGCTGGCGCTGGCCTTCGTCGCGGCACTTGGGCCCGGCATCGAGAATGCGGTCATCGCGATCGCCATCACTTCCTGGCCGCCTTATGCGCGCATCGCACGCGCCGAGACGCTGACCGTGCGCAATTCCGATTACATCAAGGCGGTGGAGCTGATGGGCGCCTCATCCTTTCGCATCGTGCTGCGCCACATCATGCCGCTTTGCATCTCATCGCTGATCATCCGCGTGACGCTCGACATGGCGGGCATCATCCTCACCGCCGCAGGTCTTGGCTTCCTCGGTCTCGGCGCGCAGCCGCCGCTGCCCGAATGGGGCGCGATGATCGCCTCCGGCCGCCGCTTCATCCTCGACCAATGGTGGGTTGCCGCGGCACCCGGGGCCGCCATCCTCATCGTCAGCCTTGGCTTCAACCTGCTCGGCGACGGCCTGCGCGACGCCCTTGACCCCCGGAGTGGTGACCAGTGAGCGGCGATACGCTTCTCGACGTCGACGATCTGCGCGTCACCTTTCCGACCCGCACCGGCCTCATCCAGGCCGTGCGCGGCGTCTCGTTCTCGCTTGGCCGCGAGCGGCTGGGCATCGTTGGCGAGAGCGGCTCCGGCAAGTCGCAGACCGGCCGCGCCATCATGGGCCTGACCCCGCCGCAGGCCGAGGTTTCGGCGAAGAAGCTCTCTTTCGACGGCATGGATCTGCTTTCGATATCACCACGTGAGCGCCGGGCGCTGCGCGGAAATCGCATCGCCATGATCCTGCAGGATCCGAAATACTCGCTCGATCCGGTGATGAGCATCGGCCGCCAGATTGTCGAAACGCTGCGCACGCATGAGAGGGTCGGCAAGACCGAAGCGCGTGAGCGCGCGCTAGCGATGCTGGAAGCGGTGCAGATCCGTGACCCCAAGCGCGTCTTCGACCTTTACCCGCATGAAGTCTCGGGCGGCATGGGCCAACGCGCCATGATCGCCATGATGCTGATCGCCGGACCCGAGCTGATGATCGCCGACGAGCCGACCTCGGCGCTCGATGTCACTGTGCAGCTCGATGTTCTGGGCATCCTCGACAAACTGGTCAGCGAGCGCGGCATGGGCCTGATCTTCATCTCGCACGATCTGCGCCTGGTGTCGTCCTTCTGCGACCGCGTCGTCGTCATGTACGCTGGCAAGGTCGTCGAGCAGCTCAAGGCCTCCGAGCTGCGCGACGCCCGGCATCCCTATACGCGCGGCCTGCTCAACTGCATGCCGCGGATCGGTTATGAGCGCCATCCGCTGCCGGTGCTCGAGCGCAAGCCGGAGTGGTCGGCATGACCGCCGCGATCGCCATCGATGGGCTGGAGGTCGTTTTCGATCGCTTCCGTGCGCTGAAGGGCGTCAGCCTCGAAGTTGGCCAAGGCCAATCCTACGGACTGGTCGGCGAAAGCGGCTCCGGCAAGTCGACGCTGCTCAGGGCAATCACCGGCCTCGTGCCGGTCGCATCAGGCACCATCACCGTCAACGGCAAGAAACTCGGCAAGACTCGCGACAAAGCCTTCTATCGCGAGGTGCAGATGGTCTTCCAGGACCCGTACGGCTCGCTGCATCCGCGCCAGACGGTCGATCGCCTGCTGCAGGAGCCGCTCGCCATCCATGGCATTGCCGATGGCGAAAAGCGCATCGAGCGCGCGCTGGACGAGGTCGGCCTCGGCACTGGTTTCCGCTTCCGCTACGCGCATCAGCTTTCCGGCGGCCAGCGCCAGCGCGTCGCGATTGCCCGAGCGCTGATCCTCGAACCTTCGATACTCCTCCTCGACGAGCCGACCTCGGCGCTCGACGCCTCGGTGCAGGCGGAGGTGCTGAACCTATTGGAAGAGGTCCGGCGGCGGCGCAAGCTCACCTTCCTGATGGTCAGCCACGACCTCGCCATCATCACCCATATGTGCGAGCGGCTGATGGTGATGCAGAACGGCGAAGCGGTGGAAAATCTCACCGCAAGCCAGTTGATCGGGCATCGGGTGAGCGCGGATTATACGCGCAACCTGCTCAGGGCGAGCGAGGGGTTTGTGAGAACCGCCTGAAAGCATCTTGGCATTGGCCGATTTGCCAAAAGGTTGCATGCTTGGCGCGGTTCCGAATCGTCGGCGTGGCAGCGCGCCAAGTCGCTCCCGGTGCCATCCAACGATAACGAGTGACACAGCAGAGTCTAGAGCGGTTCAGCGTTTCACGGAATCGCCGAACCGCTCTAAGTCTTTGTTTTCACGCAATTCCGGACGGAAAACCGCTACTCACTTTTCCTGGAATTGCTCTAAGTCGAGCTTTGCGCCAGTTCGCTGTTCTCCGGAACGGATGGTTTGTTCCCCTCCTTCGGCTCCTTGATCCGGAACCACGTCACATAAAGCGCCGGCAGGAACAGCAGCGTGATCGCGGTGCCCGCGATGATGCCGCCCATCATGGCGTAGGCCATCGGTCCCCAGAACACCTCGCGCGCGATCGGGATCAGCGCAAGGCTGGCCGCCGCCGCCGTCAGCGCGATGGGCCGCATGCGGTGCTCGGTCGCCTCGATGACTGCCGCCCAGCGGTCCTTGCCTTCTTTGACTAGGTCCTCGATCTGCACGATCAGGATGACCGAGTTGCGGATCAGGATGCCGATCAGCGCAAGCACGCCGAGAATGGCGACGAAGCCCAACGGCGCGCCGCTCGGCACCAGGGCCGCCACCACGCCGATCAGGCCGAGCGGCGCAACAGCCACCACCAGGAACAGGCGCTGGAAGCTCTGCAATTGCACCATCAGGATGGTCGCCATGACGAACAACATCAGCGGCACCACGGCCGCGATCGGGCCCTGGCTCTTGGCGCTTTCCTCGACCGAACCGGCGGTCTCGACCGAATAGCCCGGCGGCAGCTTGGCGATGAAGGCCCCGACCGACGGCTTCAGCTCGTTGACGACGGTCGCCGGCAGCACATCGCCGACCAGGCCGGCTCGCACGGTGATCGTCGGTGTTCGATTGCGACGCCACACGGTCGGCTGCTCGAGGTCGTAGCGGAAATTGGCGACGGCGGCCAACGGGATCGCTTCGCCATTGCCGGTCGGCAGCTGGATGTTTTGCAGCGTCTCGATCGAGCCGCGCTCCGCATCACGCGAGCGCGCCACGACATTGATCAGATAGGTCGCATCGCGCACCTGCGTGATCGTCGCGCCGCCAACCGTGCTGTTCAGCGTGCTGGCAATGTCGGACGAGGTGATGCCGAGTTGGCGCGCCTTGTCCTGCAGCACCTCGACCCTGAGCACGCGCTGCGGTTCGTTCCAGTCGAAGGTCGGCGCGGCAAGCTTCGGATTGGCCGAGATGACGCCGGCGAATTGTTGCGCCAGCTCCCGCACCGTCTGGATGTCGGGCCCGCCGACGCGGTACTGCACCGGACGGCCGACCGGCGGTCCAAGCTCGAGCGGCTTGACGAAGGCGTCCGTGCCGACGAACTCGGCGCGCAGCAGTTTCTCCAGCGCCGACTTCACCCGGTTGCGCGCTTCGATGCTCTTGGTGACGATGACGGTCTGGCCGAAATAGGGGTTGGCGGGCTGCACGTCATAGGCCAGCACGAAGCGCACCGCGCCCTGACCGATATAGGAACTGAAATGGTCGATATCGGGATTGTTGACCAATGCGCGCTGCTCGAAACGCTCCATCTGGTCACGCGTCTCGGCGATCGAGGAGTTCTGCGGCAGGTTCCAGTCGACGATCAGTTCCGGCCGGTCCGACGGCGGAAAGAACTGCTGCTGGACGAGGCCGAAACCGGCGATCGAGCCGGCGAACAGCAGCACCGTCACGATGATGGTCAGCCAGTGATGGCGCACCGAGCCGACAAGCACCCGCCGGAACAGCGAGGTGAAGCGTCCAGGCTGGTCGTGATGTTTGGTCTTCATCGTCGCCGGCAGGATGGTGACGCCGAGCAGGGGCGCAAATAGCACCGCAACGATCCATGACACCAGCAGCGACACCGCGATGACGACGAAGAGCGTAAAAGTGTATTCGCCAGCAGCGCTCGAATTGAGCCCGATCGGGATGAAGCCTGCCACCGTCACCAGCGTGCCGGTCAGCATCGGGAAGGCGGTCGAGGTGTAGACATAGGTCGCCGCTTTGCGCAGGTTGTCGCCGACCTCCAGCCGCGCCACCATCATCTCGACCGCGATCATGGCGTCGTCGACCAAAAGGCCGAGCGCGATGATCAGCGCGCCGAGCGAAATGCGCTGCAGCGATATGCCGAGATATTCCATGACGGTGAAGGTGATGGCCAGCACCAGCGGGATCGACAATGCGACGACGAAGCCGGCGCGCATGCCGAGGCTGATGAAGGAAACCGCAAGCACGATCGCCACGGCCTCGAACAAGGCGCGCGTGAAACCCGAGACGGCCTCCTCGACGATGACCGGCTGGTCGGCCACCAGATGCACGCCGACGCCGACCGGCAGGTCGGCCAGGACCTTGTTCATCTCCTCGTGCAACGCGTCGCCGAATTTGAGCAAATTGGCGTTGGGCTTCATGCCGATGGCGAGGCCGATCGCGTCCTGGCCGTTGAAGCGGAACAGCGCCGTTGGCGGATCGGCATAGCCGCGCGTAATCGTCGCCACATCGCTCAGCCGGAAGAAGCGGTCGTTGACGCGCAGATTGATGGCGCGCAGGCTCTCCTCGGAGGTGAACTGGCCGCCGACGCGCACGCTGATGCGCTCCGGACCGGACTGGATGACGCCAGACGGCGTAATGGCGTTCTGCGCCTGCAAGCTGGCGACGATCTGCTGCTGGTTGAGGCCGAGCGCCGCGATCTGGCGGGTCGAGAATTCGAGATAGATGGCTTCGTCCTGCGCGCCGACCAGATCGACCTTGCCGGCATTCGGCACGGTCAGGATCTTGGTGCGGACGTCTTCGACATAGTCGCGCAGCTGGCGCGGCGTCAGCCCGTCCGACGTGAAGGCATAGATATTGCCGTAGACGTCACCGAAGCGGTCGTTGAAAAACGGCCCCTGCACGCCTTGCGGGAACTGCGCCTTGATGTCGTTGACCATGTTGCGCACCTGAATCCAGTTCGGCACGACATCGCGCGCCTTGGTGGTGTCTTTCAGGTTGACGAAAATGACGGTCTGGCCGGCGGTGGTGACGGACCGGGTGAAGTCGAGGCTGTCGAGCTCCTCGAGCTTCTTTTCGATGCGGTCGGTCACCTGCTGCACCGTCTCCTTGACCGAGGCGCCCGGCCAGTTGGCCTGGACGATCATGGTCTTGATGGTGAAGGCAGGGTCTTCCTCGCGGCCGAGATTGAGGTAGGAGAAGATGCCGGCCACCACGAAGACCAGCATGAAATACCAGACCATCGAGCGATGGCTAAGCGCCCAGTCGGAGAGATTGAACCCCTTCATCAGACGCCATCCTCCAGCACTTTGACCTTCTGGCCTTCGCTCAGGCTGTGGACGCCGGCGGTCACCACGCGCATGCCGGCCTCAAGCCCCTCGGCGACCGTGAAGGTGGCGCTATTCTTCGACGCGATCTTGACCGGGCGCGTGGCGACACTGGAGGATTGCGGATCGACGACCCACACCCTGGCCGCCCCGTTCTTCTCCAGCAGCGCCGACATCGGCAATTCGATCGTCGGCGCCACCTTGGTCATGCGTGTTGCCGTGATCGTCGAGCCGAGCCGGAACGCGGTCGGCGGATTGACCAGCGTCAGCTTCACGCGGCGGCTGCGGGTAGCCCCTTCCGATTGCGGCGCGATCTCGCGCAGCTTGGCCTCGGTTTTGATCGTCGGCAGCGATTGCAGCACGATATCGAAAGGCATGCCCACGCTGAGGTCGCCGATCAACTGATCGGGAATGTCGACCACCGCCTCGCGCGGGTCGGTGCGCGCCACGGTGACAACGGTTTGCCCGGCCGAAACCGTCTGGCCAACTTCAGCGTCAACCGCGGTGACGACGCCGTCGAAGTCGGAGAACAGCCGGGCATAGCCCAACTGCTCCTGCGACTTGGCCAAAGCGGCGTTAGCGCGCTCGACCCCGGCTTGCGCAGACTGTCTGGCCTGTTGCGCGGTATCGAAGGTGGCTTGCGGCGTGTTTGCGGAGGCAAGCAGCTGGCGCTGACGCTCCTCGCTTGCGGCGGCGTTGGCGAACTGCGCCTGGGCGTTCGATAGGTCCGCCTTCGAGACCTGCACGGCAAGCTCCAGCGCGGTCGGATCGAGCGCGGCGATCGTCGTGCCCTTGGTGACGAGGTCGCCGACCTTGACGTCACGCGAGACGACGCGGCCAAGCAGGCGAAAGGCGAGGTCGGCGCTGTATTGCGGCTGCACCATGCCGGCGAAGCCGAAGGTCTCGATGGTTTTCGGCTGAACCACCATCGACAGCACAGGCCGGATGACTTCCGGCGGCTTTTCTTCCGAGCGCGAGCAGGCGCCAAGCGATGCAAGGACGAGCAGGATCGAAATGCCGGGCAAACGTCTCATTGGCTGGCCCCCGCGATGTCGACGGTCTGTCCCGGACTGAGCAATTGTCCACCGGCGGTGACGACGTTCTGGCCTTCCTGCAAGCCCTTGTCGATGGCGACCACGCCGGAATCGTAGGCGAGCACCTCGACAGGGGCGACCGCCACCGCCTTGCTCGACGGATCGACGATCCAGACGGCGGGTTTGCCGGCGGCCGAGGTCAGTGCTTGCCAGGGCAGGAGGATAGCCTTCACCGGTCGGGCGCTGACGGTGCCGATGACCGCGGCGCCGAGCGGCATGCCGGCCGGCGTGTCGGGAATGCCGATCTTGACCCGGATCGATCCAGACGCGGTATCGACGGCCGGCGAAATCTCGCGCACTTTGCCGACGGTCCTGATCTGCGGGTCGGAAAGCAGGGTGATCGTCACCGCCGGGGAAGGCGCCGTCTGCGCAACCAGCGTCTCATGCACATTGAACACGGCGTCTCGATCGCCATCCTCGGCGACGGTGAAGACGGTCTGTGCTGCCTGCACCACCTGCCCGGCCTCGACCTGGCGCGCGGTGATGACGCCGGCGGCACTTGCCTTGAGTTCGGTATAGGACAGGTTCTCCTTGGCGTTGGCCAAGGCGCTGTTCGCGGCGTCGACGCTGCCTTGCGCCACTTTCAACGCCTGGTCGGCGCTGTCGAAGTCGCGCCTTGTCGTATAGCCCTGCAGAAGCAAGGTCTTTTGCCGCTGGAAAGCGGCGGCGGCCTGAGTCTGCTGCGCCTGCGCGGCGTCAAGGTCGGCTTGCGCCGAGCGCAGATCCGATTGCTGCTCCTGCGGATCGATGCGCGCCAGCACCTCGCCGACGTCGACATGCTGGCCGACATCGACCAGCCTTTCGGCGACGCGGCCGCCAACGCGGAACGACAGATTGTTCAGCGTGCGCGCGGCGATGACCCCGGTCAGCGACGTTCGCGGCGCATAATCGGCAAGCGCCACCGTCTGCGTCGTCACCATCACCGGTAGTTTCCTTTCCGCCACCTGCTGTTTCTGGCAGCCAGCGGTGGCGAGCGCGGCGCAGGCCACGAGCAAAAGCACGGATGGGTGAGACGAAAGGCGGGATGGCGAAGACGGCAAGGCGGACGATGTCGCGTTCCTGCTCATGGTTCCCCTCGGTAGGCAGGGGCCGCTCCTGACGGCGGCACGTCCCGGATAGAGTTGAGGATAGTCGATCGCCCGGAAAAGAAAACTGTTTCTGAATATCCGGCGCCCGGCCGGTTAAGATCGGTCTGCTGCTCTGGCAGGCCCAATCGACTGAACCATGGTGCCGACTTGAGGAAAACGTGAAATAAGGCCAGAAGACATTGATCAAAACGGAACGGGCAGTTGCCCGATGAGGGATGAGATGAAGAATTCGGCCATTTCCGAACGCAAGAACCAGTCGATCTCGCGCGGCGTCGGCATGACGACACAGATCTATGCCGATCGCGCCGAGAATTCGGAAATCTGGGACGTTGAAGGCCGCCGCTACATCGACTTTTCGTCGGGCATTGCGGTCGTCAACACCGGGCATCGCCATCCCAAGGTGATCGAGGCGGTCAAGGCGCAGCTCGACCGTTTCACGCACACCTGCCACCAGGTCGTGCCCTATGAGAGCTATGTGCATCTCGCCGAACGGCTGAACGGCATGCTGCCCGGCAAGTTCGACAAGAAAACCGTCTTCGTCACCACCGGCGCCGAGGCGGTCGAGAACGCCATTAAGATTGCCCGCAACGCCACTGGACGCCAGGCGGTCATCGCCTTTTCCGGCGGCTTCCATGGTCGCACCTTCATGGGCATGGCGCTGACTGGCAAGGTCGTGCCCTACAAGGTCGGCTTCGGCGCCATGCCGGGCGACGTCTTTCACGCGCCGTTCCCGGTCGCGCTGCATGGCGTTTCGGTGGCGGACTCGCTCGCCGCGCTCGACAAGCTGTTCAAGGCCGATGTCGATCCGAACCGAGTCGCCGCCATCATCCTCGAGCCGGTCCAGGGCGAGGGCGGCTTCTACGAGGCGCCGCGCGATTTCATGGCCGCGCTGCGCAAGATCTGCGACCAGCACGGCATCCTGCTCGTCGCCGACGAGGTGCAGACCGGCTTTGCCCGCACCGGCAAGATGTTTGCCATGGACCACCATGACGTCGCGCCCGATCTCACCACCATGGCCAAGAGCCTCGCCGGCGGCTTCCCGCTGTCGGCCGTCACCGGCCGCGCCGAGATCATGGACGCGCCTGGCCCCGGCGGCCTCGGCGGCACCTATGGCGGCAGCCCGATCGGCGTCGCCGCCGCGCATGCCGTGCTCGACGTCATCGAGGAAGAAAAGCTCTGCGACCGCGCCAACGCGCTCGGCGCCAGGCTGAAGCAGCGCCTCGACTCGATCCGCGACGATGTGCCGGAGATCGCCGACATCCGTGGCCCGGGCTTCATGAACGCGGTTGAGTTCAACGATGTGAAGAAGGGCCTGCCGTCGGCGGAGTTCGCCAACGCGGTCAGGCTGAAGGCGCTCGACAAGGGGCTCATCCTGCTCACCTGCGGTGTCTACGGCAACGTCATCCGCTTCCTGGCACCGATCACCATCCAGGACGGCGTCATGACCGAGGCGCTGGATATTCTCGAGACCTCGATTCGCGACGCGCGGGCTGCTTAACCAGCGGCTCTTGCCGGTTCGTCCTGGCTGAAGGCGGCAAGCGCTGCTTTCAGCCCTTCGGGACCCATGGCCACCGTCTGCGGCGTCGGCGAAAAGCCGGCGCCAAGCATCTTGCGGCCGAGCATGTGGTCGGCCGGGCGGTTGACCGATTCGATGCCGAGCAGCCGGTTACCGGCATAGTGGTAGATCGAGAATTTGTTCTCGGCCAGATCGCCGAGCACGACATGGTGATCGCCGCCCTGCGTCAGGCCGACCATCTGCAGCTTCATGTCGCCGATATCCGACCAGAACCAAGGCACGGCGGAGAAAGGCTCGGCATGGCCGACGATGGTGCGCGCGGCAAGCCGCGCCTGGTCGGTGGCGTTCTGTACCGATTCCAGCCGCACGTCACCGCCGGTGAACCAGTGCCGGTAGGAGGCCGCGTCGCCGATGGCGAGGATTTCCGGGGTCGAGCTCTGCATATGCTGGTCGACGCGGATGCCGTTGGCAATCGCGATACCGGCGGCTTGCGCCAGTTCGACATTGGGCACGACGCCGATGCCGATGATCACCATCTGCGCCGGCAGGCGTTCGCCGCCCGAGGTGATCGCCGCCGAGACTCGGCCGTTTTCGCCTTCGAGGCGAGCGACGGTAGTGCCGGTCAGGATGCGCACGCCGATCGCCTCCAGGCGCTGGCGCACATGGCTCGCAATCACCGGCGCAACCGCGCGGCCGAGCAATCTGTCCACAGCTTCGACGACGGTGACGTTGCGGCCGGCGGCGCGCAATGTCGCCGCGATCTCCAGTCCGATGAAGCCGCCACCGAGGATGACGACATCCTCGGTTCGAGCGCTGAGCTCGCGGATCAGCCGCGCGTCGGCAATCGAGCGCAGCGAGACCACGCCGGCGAGCCCGGTTCCGTCGAACTTGAGCACGCGCGGCCGCGAGCCGGTCGCCAGGATCAACCGGTCGAAAGCAAGCGGGCTGCCGCCCGCGACATTCAGCCTACCCGCGCCGGCATCGATGCTGTCGATGCGCATGCCTGGCCGGAAATCGATGCTGTTGCCCGTGTAGAAAGCCTCGCCGCGCAAGGGCTGCGGCTTGGCCTCGGCATCCTTGATGAAGGTCTTGGACAGCGGCGGCTTGTGATAGGGCAGTTCCTGCTCGTCGCCGATCAGGATGACCGGGCCGCCATAGCCCTCTTCGCGCAGGCTCGCGGCTGCCTGCACGCCGGCATGGCCCGCACCGACAATCACAACCCCGTTCGTCATCGCGATCCTTTTTGTTTTTAGAAATCTAGGCTCTTGCGCCAGGTGGCGATTGTCTGCCGCCGTCGCAAGAGTGCGCGTCGCCGTCGCACCCAGGACGGTTGTCTGTCAATTGCGTCACCGCTTGAATTCCTTAGGCAGGCTTGAGGTCTTAAAGTTGACAGTTGTAGTTTAGAATAATTCTAAACTGTTGTTTCAATTGAATTTTCTACGCCGAACCAGTTGACTCCAGGCCACTCCATCGTTTTATGAAGGGCTGCGCGCAAAGCGCATTCCTTTGATGTCTGGGCCTTGAACCCTTTCGATTGGAGGCTGCTGTTGACTTTTTATCGCGAACCGCGCGTCGGCGCGGCCCACATTTTATCGGGCATGCTTATGCCTCGGCGCGGGTGGACGCGTGCGCCTTTTGTTGAATTTCCAAAGAACTGGAGAAAGATAATGACGGCACGTAATGGCAGCAGGCTGGCGGCAATCTGCGCCACGGCTGCATTGACCGCGGCGGTGTTCGTGCTACCGGCGAAGGCCGAGACCGACGCGAAAGCGGTGATCAAGACTTATTCGGACATCGCGCTGGCCAAATTCGAGGACACACTGACCACCGCGCAGGCGCTCGACAAGGCTGTCGATTATTTCCTCGCCAAGCCGTCCGCCGACACGCTGAGCGCCGCCCGCGAGGCCTGGAAGGCGGCGCGCATTCCTTATCAACAGACCGAAGTCTACCGTTTCGGCAACAAGATCGTCGACGACTGGGAAGGCCGGGTCAATTCCTGGCCGCTGGACGAAGGCCTGATCGACTACGTCGCCAAAAGCTACGGCACCGAGTCGGACGAGAATGCGCTTTACACGGCCAATGTCATTGCCAACAACGAAATCGAGATCAACGGCAAGAAGGTTGACGCCTCGAAGCTGACGCCTGAATTCCTGTCCGGCACGCTGCAGGAAGCCGGCGGCGTCAAGGCCAATGTCGCGACCGGCTATCACGCCATCGAATTCCTGCTCTGGGGGCAGGACCTGCACGGCACCGGCCCGGGCGCCGGCGAGCGGCCCTATACCGACTATGACCTCAAGAACTGCACCAACGGCAATTGCGACCGCCGCGCGGAATATCTGAAGTCGGCGAGCGACCTTCTGGTGTCCGACCTCAAGGAGATGGTCGGCAATTGGAAGGAAGACGGCGCCGCGCGCAAGGCCCTCTCGGACGGTGAGCCGAACGCCGGTATCTCCACCATCCTGACTGGCATGGGCTCGCTGTCTTATGGCGAGCTCGCCGGCGAGCGCATGAAGCTCGGCCTTCTGCTGCACGATCCGGAAGAGGAGCAGGATTGCTTCTCCGACAACACCTATATCTCGCACCTCTACGACGCCGTCGGCATTCGCGATGCCTACCATGCCAGCTACAAACGGCTCGACGGCTCCGTGGTTTCAGGCCCGTCGGTGTCCGACATGGTGAAGGTAGCCGATCCGGCGATCGACAAGGAACTATCCGGCAAGCTCGACACCACCGTCGTCAGGATGGAAGCCATCCAGAAGCGTGCGCTGGGCGGCGAGGCTTACGACCAGCAGATTGCCGAGGGTAATACGGAAGGCAACGCCACGGTGCAGGCCGCGATCGACGCGCTGATCGACCAGACCAAATCGATCGAACGCGCGGTCGGCTCGTTGAAGCTCAATGCCATCGCCTTCGAGGGGTCCGACAGTCTCGATGCGCCAGACAAGGTGTTCAAGTAAGGCGTTCGCGCCATAACAGCCAAACGGCGCCGGACCGGCGTCGTCAGCCAGAGCAAACAAATGCTGATCTGCCATTGCAACATCATCACCGAAAAGGAGATAGAGCAGGCCATCATCGGCCTGCTGGACGAGGATCCGTGGCAGCTTATCGTGCCAGCCAAGGTCTATCATGCGATGCGCAAGCGCGGGCGCTGTTGCGGCTGTTTCCCAAATGTGGTGGAAACGATCATTCGGGTCACCGAGAATTACCATGCGCGCTCAGAGGTGGGTGGCGTGGACATCGTTTCACATCTGGACCGCGTAAGAGGCTTGCGCGTCCAATACGGGAGCAGAACCCATGAAAGGCGAACCGCAGATCATCGAGCGGCTTAACGACGCTCTCTTTCTGGAGCTTGGGGCCGTCAACCAGTACTGGGTCCACTATCGTTTGCTCGAGGACTGGGGCTACACCAAGCTGGCCAAGAAGGAGCGGGCCGAATCGATCGAGGAAATGCATCACGCCGACCGACTGATTGCCCGTATCATCTTCCTTGAGGGCCATCCGAACCTGCAGTCGGTCGCGCCGCTGCGCATCGGCCAGAACGTCAAGGAAGTGCTCGAATCCGATCTTGCCGGCGAATATGACGCACGCACCGCCTACAAGCGCTCGCGCGAGATTTGCCACGATGCTGGTGACTTCGTTTCGATGAAGCTGTTCGAGGATCTGTTGACCGACGAGGAAGGCCATATCGACTTCCTGGAAACGCAGCTCGACCTGCTTGCCTCGATCGGCGAGGAAAAGTACGGCCAGCTCAACGCCGACTCGGCCAACGAGGCGGAGTAAGGACATGCGGGAATGCGGCGCACCGTAGATTTTTGGCGCCGCCCGCAGGCCGCCTCCAGCGGCCTGCCATCCCCGAAGAACCCGCGAAACCAAAACCATCGCGAGGCTTCGCTTCTGCTCGCACTCGCGCTTTCCACGCCCGCTTGGGCCGGTGAACCGGCCGGTCTCCCGACCAGCCGCTCAGATCTGACTCCGAAAGACCAGGCGAGGGTGCTGGCCGTCACCCGACCGACCACCGACTTTTCCAAGCCGGAGTCGTTCGAACGGACGCAGGGCGGCGCCGGCACCTCGCGCAAGGACGTCAATCGCGACGCCTTCTCGCAATCCTCCGCCAACATCACCTTCGAGGAAGAAGGCGCCTTCAAGCTCGGCGATGCGCTTTTCCGCAAGAACTGGGTGTCGTCGCCATCCTCGACGCAGGCCTCCGACGGCCTCGGTCCGCTGTTCAACGAGCGCGCCTGCCAGAACTGCCATCTGAGGGACGGCCGCGGCCGGCCGCCGGATGGCGGCGCCGGTTCGACCTCGATGTTTCTGCGGCTCGCGCGCGACGCCGGCAGCGCCGAAGAACGAGCAGCGCTGGGTGAACACAAGGTGCTCAACTTCCCCGATCCGGTTTACGGCACGCAATTGCAGGAGTTGGCGGTTCCCGGCCTCAGGGGCGAAGGCCGCATGCGCGTCGACTATGCCGAAGAGAAAGTAGCGCTTGCCGACGGCACCGTCGTTTCGCTGCGCAAGCCGAACTACGTGGTCGAAAACCTGGGTTACGGCCCGCTCGATGCGCGTACCACGCTGTCGCCGCGCCTGACGCCGCCGATGATCGGGCTTGGCCTGATCGAGCAGATCGCTCCGGCCGATATCCTCGCTCGTGCCGATCCGGACGATCGCGATGGCGACGGTATCTCGGGCCGGCCCAACATCGTGCGTGACGAGCTGAGCGGCCAGATAACTCTTGGCCGCTTCGGCTGGAAGGCGCAGACTGCCTCGATCCGCCAGCAGGCCGCCGACGCCTTTGCCGGCGACATCGGCGTTTCGACGCCTGAAATGCCGAAGCATTGGGGTGATTGCACGGAGGCGCAGAAGGATTGCCTTGCCCTGCCGAACGGCGTGCAGAAGCGCCTCGGCATCGCGGAGGCGCCGCCGCCGGTGATGGACCTCGTCACCTTCTATGCGCAGAATCTGGCGGTGCCGGCGCGCCGCGATCTCGATGAACCCGATGTGCTTGCCGGCAAGAAGCAGTTCTACGAGATGGGCTGTATTGCCTGCCACACGCCGAAATTCGTCACCCTGCGCGGCACGCCCAACAAGGCGCAGGCCTTCCAATTGATCTGGCCCTATTCCGACTTCCTGCTGCATGACATGGGCGAGGGCCTGGCCGATGGGCAGCGGGTTGGCGAAGCCACCGGCAGCGAATGGCGCACGCCGCCTTTATGGGGCATTGGGCTGACCGCTACAGTCAACGGCAATGCTTTTTATCTGCATGACGGACGCGCCCGCACGCTTGCCGAGGCGATCCTATGGCATGGCGGCGAGGCTCGGAAGGCGCGCGATCGCTTTGCCGGTGCGGCCGCAGCCGACCGCGATGCATTGATCAAATTCCTGGAGTCGCTCTGATGTCGAAACGCCTGGCTGCTGCGCTTGCCCTTCCACTTCTTCTCGCCGCCGCTTTGCCGGCCTCCGCCGTGAAAGCTTCCGACGTCATCGGGCGCGCGATCGACGGCTTTGTCCGGCCGGCCTATGCGAACCTCGATGGCCACGCGCAGAGCCTGACCAAGGCAATGCATCAGCTTTGCGAGGCGCCGTCCGAGCAAAATCTCGAAGCCGCCCGTTCGGCGTTTTCCGGCACGGTCGAGGCCTGGTCGGTGGCCGAGGTCATCGGTTTCGGCCCGGTCAAGGAGAACAACCGGCTCGAGCGCATGCTCTATTGGCCGGACCGCAAGAGCATTGGCCTCAGACAGGTGCAGGCGACGCTCGCTTCCAAGGACCCGTCATCGACCGATCCGGCGCAACTGGCGGGTAAGAGCGTCGCCATGCAGGGACTGGGCGCGCTCGAATATGTACTCTACGGCGACGGCGCCGAAACGCTTGCCAAAAAGGACGACCCTTATCGCTGTGCCTATGGTGCGGCCGTAGCCGGCAACATCAAGTCGATTGCCGGCGAGGTTCGTGATGCCTGGCAAAAGCCCGACGGCTTTGCTTCGCTCTGGGCCAATCCCGGTCCGCAGAACCCGCTCTATCGCGACGGCACCGAGGCGGTGACGGAGCTGGTCGGCGTCTTCATCAACGAGCTGGACATGATCCGCGACGTTCGCCTCAAGGGCTTTCTTGGCGCAAAGGCGGACGCCGACAAGCCGAAACAGGCGATCTACTGGCGCTCGCAGAACACGACCGCTTCGCTGGCCGCAAACCTGTCCGGCATCGATCAGCTCTTCCAGGCTTCCGAGCTTGGCGATGCGCTGCCCGCAAATGCGCAATGGATGGCGCAATCCATCCACATCCAGTTCACCAATGGCGTGGCGACGGCAAGATCCGTCACTGGACCCGTCGACAAGGCGCTCGCCGATCCGGCTCTGCGCGACAAGCTCGAGCATTTCGCGCTGATCACCTCCAGCCTGTCGACCTTGATCGGCACCAGGATGACCGCCGAATTCGGCCTGACCGCCGGCTTTTCCTCGCTGGATGGAGATTGAGCGATGGCTTGGCTGGGTACGACACTCATCGACCGCCGCGATTTCCTGCGCGCGGCCGGCACCGGCTTCATAGCCGCTCTTGCGCCGGGCGCCTGGGCGGACACCCTGGCCGCGGATGCCGTCTTCGCCACCGCTTTCGTCAAGCGGGACGGCAGTTTTGGCGCTGCCGTTTTGTCCGAAGCCGGCAAGATCCTGCATACGGTCGATCTCCCGGACCGCGGCCACGATGTCACTTTCGATCCGGTGTCGAAGCGCTCGGTCGTCTTTGCCCGCCAGCCCGGAACCTTCGCCGTCGTCTTCGATCATGCCGGCCGTGAGAGGCCTCTGACCATTGCCAGCATTGCCGGCCGGCATTTCTTCGGCCATGGCGTGTTCTTGCCGGATGGCGCCCTGCTTTATGCGACGGAGAACGACTTCGACAACGCCGCCGGCGTCGTTGGCATCTATGACGCGCGCGCGAAATTCAACCGCATCGGCGAGTTTCCGACCTACGGCATGGGCCCGCATGAACTGCTGCTGCTTGGCGATGGCCGGACTTTGGCCATTGCCAATGGCGGCATCGAGACCCATCCCGATTTCGGCCGCGCCGAGCTTAACATCGCGACCATGAAGCCATCCTACACGCTGGTCGACCGCATCACCGGCGATCTGATCGAAAAGCACGAATTGCCGCCATCGCTGCATCAGCTGTCGATCCGCCATATGGACAGCGACAAGGCAGGCACCGTCTGGTTCGGCTGCCAGTACCGGGGACCGGCGACCGACCGTCCTGCGCTGGTCGGCCGGGCCGTTCGCGGTAAGGACCTTGAACTCTTGGAGATGCCGCAGGACGTGCTTACCGGCTTCCGCAACTACATCGGCTCCGTTGCCGCCAATCCCGGCGCCGGTACTGTCGCAGTCACTTCGCCGGAGGGAAACGCGCTGGCGGTCATCGATGCAGCCAGCGGCCGGGTCGTCACGACCAGATCGCTCGTCGAAGTTTGCGGCTTGGCGCCAGACGGCGCCGGTTTCATGGCAACGACTGGCGCGGGCGAGATCATTGGCGGCGCCGGCGCGACCCGCTCCGAGCCCGATTACGTCTGGGATAACCATGTGCTGCGCATCACCGCCACGGCCTGACGGCAGCCGGAGCAATTCCAGGAAAAGTGTGAAGCGGTTTTCCGTCAGGGATTGCGTCAAAGCAAAAGAAGCAATTCCAGGAAAAGTGTGAAGCGGTTTTCCGTTCGGGATTGCGCCGAAACAAAAAAGTCCTGGCGTTGCGCGGACGCCAAGCCGTTTAACTTTCTCGCCTGTGGCCCTTGCGGCGGCAGGCCGTGGCGGGCACAGGGAATATGGTTCGATCGTGTTCGTTGACCGGCTAAAATGAAGCTGCCCGTATGAAGCTCCCCGTATGAAACTGCTTGCCATCGACTGCGCCGCCAGTCTCTGTGCCGCCTGCGTCTATGACGCGGCTGCCGGCAATGAGCTTGGCCGGCAGGTGCTTGACCTCGGCAAGGGTCATGCCGAGCATCTGATTGCCGTCATCGAGGCTGCGCTCAGTGCCGGCGGCATCGGTTATCGCGAGCTCGATGCCATCGCCGTGTCGATCGGCCCGGGTTCCTTCACCGGCTTGCGTGTTGGCGTTTCGACGGCGCGTGGGCTGGCGTTGGCGCTGAAAATCCCCGCTATCGGCGTGACGACGCTGGAAGCGCTGGCGGCTGAGGCGGCAACAATTTTCCGCGGTCGCGCGGTGCTTGCCGCGCTCGATGCCGGCCGCGAGGAAATCCACGCCGCGCTCTACGACAAAGCGTTAGTTGAAACTTACGGACCTGCGGTGACCAACCTCGCCGCGGCGACAGCGATGGCTGAGCGCACCAACGCTGTTCTCGCGGGCACGGCTGCGCGGCAGATCGCGACGGAAGCAGGACGTGCGTTCGATATCGGTCCACTGGGCTCGACCGCCGACATTGCGACCTACGCCAGACTGGCCGCCGCCAAAGGACCGGGCGAGAGGCCGAAGCCGCTCTATCTGCGTGGCGCTGACGCCAAGCCGCAGGCGGGGTTCATTTTGCCGCGACAAGATCCAAACGGAAAACAGCCCTGATGCGCATACCGTTCTTTCAGCCGCGCCGCAGGGACTATGCGCTCGAACCGCTGACGGTTGGCGACAGCGCCGCCGTTTCAGTGCTGCATCGCGAGGACTTCGTGCGGCCATGGACCGATGGCGAGTTCGCTTCATTGCTCGAGCAGGACACGGTTTTCGGTTACGCCGCGCGCGAGACCGGGCAGGGGGCGAAACCACCGGTCGGCTTCGTTCTGGCGCGGCTGGCGGCCGGCGAGGGCGAAATCCTGACTGTCGCGGTTGCCCGCGCGCATCGCCGCCAGGGCCTCGGCTGGCAATTGATGGACGCGGTGCTGCGCGAATTGCATGCGCAGCGCGCCGAAGCGCTGTTCCTCGAGGTTGACGAGACCAATGCGCCGGCCATCGCTCTCTACCGCAGGCTGGGTTTCCGCCAGGTCGGCCAGCGGCCCAACTACTATCGCTCGACCGAGCACGGCCCAACCGGCGCGCTTGTCATGCGCCGCGATCTTCGCTAGCTCAGCGGGCTGGCAGGGCCGGAGCGAATGATCAAGAAATTGCGGATTTTCCTGGCGCTCGGCTACGTTGTCGTTTGCTCGCTGGTGCTGGTGCCCCTTCAGATCCTGTCGATGAAGACCGGGCTGTGGCCCGAAACGGTCATCCTGAAGATCTGGCACCGCATGATCCTCAGGGCGCTCGGCATTCGCGTCCACATCAAAGGGGCGCTGGCCACCGAACGGCCGTTGCTGGTCGCGGCCAACCACATCTCCTGGACCGACATCATGGTGCTCGGCTCTTTTGCCGACGTGAAGTTCATCGCCAGGGCCGACATGGAAGGCTGGCCGTTGATCGGCATGCTGTCCAAGCTGCAGCGCACTGTCTTCATCGAGCGCGAGCGCAAGCGCACCTCCGGCGACCAGGCCAGCGAGATCGGCGCGCGCATGGCCAAGGGCGATACCATGGTGCTGTTTCCCGAAGGCTCCACCGGCGACGGCAATCTGGTGCTGCCGTTCAAGAGCACCTTGTTCGGCGCGGCCTCGATGGCAATTTCGGAAGGCGCGACGGATAAGGTCTTCATCCAGCCGGTGGCGATCGCCTATACGCGCCTGCACGGTGTGCCGATGGGCCGTCGCCATCGGCCGATTTCCGCATGGATCGGCGATCAGGATCTGATGCCGCACCTGAAAGTGCTGCTTGCCGAAGGCGCGCTCGACGCCGAGGTGCATTTCGGCGTTCCGGTGGCTTTCTCCAAGGGCTCGAACCGCAAGGAAACGGCGCGGTTGATGGAAGCCAAGGTGCGCGAGATGATGCAGGCGGCCCTCGCGAACCCGACTCCCAGCCGGTAAACCCTGCATGTCGCCCAAACCGTGTAGCGGTCTGGGCAACGGCCGAAATCCTTTCAGTCGGCGTGCTTTGGCTAGAATCGTCTGTTTTTTGTCACGGAAAGGCGTTAGAAGCCGCCCGATGGAATTGAACACGATTGAAAGCCACGACCTCGGCATTGCCGCCGAGCATTCAGCCAGCACCGGCTCGAGGGCGAAAAAGGTCTTCGTCAAGACCTACGGCTGCCAGATGAATGTCTACGATTCCCAGCGCATGACCGATGCGCTGGCCGCCGATGGCTATGTCGCCACCGACGCGATCGACGATGCCGATCTGGTGCTCCTCAACACGTGCCATATCCGCGAGAAGGCGGCAGAAAAGGTCTATTCCGAGCTTGGCCGTATCCGTGACATGAAGGCCGAGCGCGCCGAGGCCGGCCGCGAGCTTCTGATCGGCGTCGCCGGTTGCGTGGCGCAGGCCGAAGGCGCCGAGATCATCCGCCGTTCGCCGGCCGTCGATCTCGTCATCGGCCCGCAGACCTATCATCGGCTGCCCGACGTGCTGGCAAGGGTGCGCGGCGGCGAGAAGATCGTAGAGACCGAATACGCCATCGAGGACAAATTCGAGCATTTGCCGCAGCCGAAGCGCGCCGAACTGGCAAAACGCGGCGTCACTGCTTTCCTCACCGTGCAGGAAGGCTGCGACAAGTTCTGCACCTTCTGCGTCGTGCCCTATACGCGCGGCTCCGAAGTGTCGCGGCCGGTGGCGCAGATCGTCGCCGAGGCCGAGCGTCTGGCCGAGGCCGGCGTGCGCGAGGTGACGCTGCTCGGCCAGAACGTCAACGCCTGGCATGGTGTCGGCGGAAACGGCGAGGAATGGGGTCTTGGCCGCCTGCTGTTCCGCCTGGCGGAGATTCCTGGACTGGCGCGCTTGCGCTACACCACCAGCCATCCGCGCGACGTGGACGATGAGCTGATCGCCGCGCACCGGGACCTGCCGGCGCTGATGCCTTATCTGCATCTGCCGGTGCAATCCGGTTCCGACCGCATCCTGAAGACGATGAACCGCCGGCATACGGCGCGCGACTACCTGGCGCTCATCGACCGCATCCGCGCTGCCCGCGCCGACATCGCCATGTCCGGCGACTTCATCGTCGGCTTCCCGGGCGAGACGGATGAAGATTTCGAGGCGACCATGGGACTGGTGCGCGAGGTCAACTACGCCTCGGCCTTCTCGTTCAAATATTCGCCGCGCCCCGGCACGCCGGGCGCCGAAATGAACGAACAAGTGTCCGAGGCGGTCAAGGATGAGCGTCTGCAGCGGCTGCAGGCCCTGCTTTTGAAGCAGCAGCAGGATTTCGGCTCGAGCCTGGTCGGCAAGACCATCGGCACGCTGATCGAGAAGCCGGGCCGCCAGGCTGGCCAGAAAGTTGGCCGCTCTCCGTGGCTGCAGCCGGTTATTGTTGACGACAAGGCCGGTGGAATCGGTGACATTATCGACGTACGAATCACAAGGACGGGCTACAACAGCCTGTTCGCCGAGTTGGCCTGATGGCTTCGGCAGATGAGGAGAGACGGTTGAGCGCTGCTGAACTGAAGAATCCGCCCCAGAACCAGGCGTCCGGGGCTTCCGACATGGCGCACATCGTACTGACCTTCGACAACAACAAGCTTGCCAGCGCCCTTTACGGTCAGTTCGACGAGAACCTCGCCCGGCTTGAGCAGAAGCTTGGCGTCGACATCCGCTCGCGCGGCAACCAGTTGACCATCAAAGGATCGGCTTCGGCCGCCGAGCAGGCGCGGCGCGCGCTGGATAGTCTCTACGGCATCCTGCAGAAGGGCGTCGATATTGCGCAATCGGATGTCGACGGCGCGGTGCGCATGGCGGTCGCGGCCGATGACCAGCTGACGCTGCCGACGCTGGAGCGCAAGGGCAAGGTTTCGGCCGCCCAGATCGCGACGCGCAAGAAGACGATCTATGCCCGTTCGCTCAACCAGGACGCCTATATGCGGGCGCTGGAGCGCTCGGAACTGGTGTTCGGCATTGGTCCCGCCGGCACCGGCAAGACCTATCTGGCGGTGGCGCACGCGGCAATGCTGCTTGAGCGCGGCATGGTCGAGCGCATCATCCTGTCGCGGCCGGCGGTCGAAGCCGGCGAGCGGCTGGGCTTCCTGCCGGGCGACATGAAGGAGAAGGTCGATCCCTATCTGCGACCGCTCTACGATGCGCTCTACGACATGATGCCGGCCGACAAGGTCGAGCGCGCCATTGCCGCCGAGGTGATCGAAATCGCGCCGCTCGCCTTCATGCGCGGCCGCACGCTGGCGCATGCCGCCGTCATCCTCGACGAGGCGCAGAACACCACGCCGATGCAGATGAAGATGTTTTTGACCCGTCTCGGCGAGAATTCGCGCATGATCGTCACCGGCGATCCGACCCAGATCGACTTGCCCCCGAGCACCAAATCGGGCCTGGTGGAAGCCTTGCGTGTCCTTGACGGCGTGGCTGGCGCGGTCACCGTGCGTTTCAACGACGTCGACGTCGTCCGCCATCCGCTGGTGGCGGAAATCGTCAGGGCCTATGACCGCGACGCCAAGCTGGCCAGGGGCCTGGGCGCGGAAAGCTGACAAGGCCGCATGGCTGAAGCCGCCAAACCAACTGGCAAAACGCCGGTCGATATCGATATTTTCGTCGAGGCCGGCGATTGGCCGGCTGAGGTTGAGCTGACGCGGCTTGTCGACCACGCTGTTGCCGCGGCCATTGCCGAAACCGGCGTGAGCGGAGCATCCGAGCTCAGCATCGTTTTTTCCGACGACGCCCATATCCAGACGCTGAATGCTGAATGGCGCGGTAAGGACAAGCCCACCAACGTCTTGTCTTTCCCGGCTTTTTCCTTCGCCAAAGGTGACCCGCTACCGCCGATGCTGGGCGACATCGTGCTGGCGGCGGAAACGGTCGCACGCGAGGCCGCACTGGAAGACACGCCGCTCGCGAACCATATCACCCATCTCGTCATCCATGGCCTGCTGCATCTTCTTGGCCATGATCACGAGACCGACGTGGAGGCCGAGGAGATGGAAGCGATCGAGCGCAGGGCGCTTGCAAGGCTTGCCATTCCCGATCCCTACGCGTAACAAAAAAGCTCAATTGACCTGATGGCCATGAACGACAAACCAGAAACTGCCGCCCGTCCGGACGCCGGCAGTGCTGCCAAGTCTTCCGAAAAGTCGGAAGAGGGCTCCAGTCCGAGTATTCCGACCGGCAGCGCGGCCGCCGAGCCGCAGCATGCCGGTCCTTCCCCGGTTGCCGGCCCCTCCCTGGTCGAACGCGTGCTCGGCCTGTTCCGGCACCGCAACGGCACCAATTTGCGCGAGGAGATCGCCGGCGCGCTTGCCGAGACGGCGAGCGATGTCGAGTCGTTCTCGCCCGGCGAACGCGCCATGCTCAACAACATCCTGCGCCTGCGCGAAGTGCGCGTTGAGGATGTGATGGTGCCGCGTGCCGATATCGAGGCGGTCGAGATCAACACCACGCTTGGTGATCTGCTTGGCCTGTTCGAACAATCCGGCCATTCGCGCATGCCGGTCTATTCCGAAACGCTCGACGACCCGCGCGGCATGGTCCACATCCGCGACGTGCTTGCCCACATCACCAAGCTCGCCCGCGTCAAGAAGGGTCGTGGCAGAGCGAAGACCCCGGCGACAGCGGCGCTCGACCTCGCCCAGGTCGATCTGGCGCGCACCATCGGCGACCTCAGCCTGATCCGTCCGGTGCTATTTGTGCCGCCGTCAATGCTCGCCTCCGACCTGATGGGGCGCATGCAGACCAACCGCACGCAGATGGCGCTGGTCATCGACGAATATGGCGGCACCGATGGCCTCGCCTCGCTGGAAGACATCGTCGAAATGGTCGTCGGCGACATCGAGGACGAGCACGACGACGACGAGCCGATGATCACCCAGACCGGCGACGGCGTCTTCGTCGTCGACGGCAAGGCCGAGATCGACGAGGTCGCCAAGATGATCGGCGAGGATTTCACCGCCGGCGAGCATGGCGAATATGTCGACACGATCGGCGGCATGATCTTCAACACGCTGGGGCGCGTCCCGGCGCGCGGCGAAGTGGTTCAGGCCATCCCCGGCTTCGAATTCCATGTGCTCGACGCCGACCCGCGCCGCGTCAAGCGCGTGCGCATCGTCCAGAGCCAGAAGGGCGAACGCCAGCGCCGCCGCGCCGCGCGGACCGAACAGGCTTGATAATTGTCGCCGGCGCCGGTGGACGATCCTTTCAAGCACGCTGTGCTCGGTTCAGGCGTCTTCTATAAGGATCCACGCGCAGCCTTGACCTGGCTCCAAGCCGCTTTCGGCTTCGAGCTGTCCATGCTGGTGAGCGATGCCGACGGGCGCCTCGTCCATGCCGAAATGCGCTACGGCGACGGCTACATCATTGTCGATTCCGAATGGGCCGATCATATCGCCAGTCCGGCCTCGGTTGGCGGCAGGAACACTCAGGCTGTCTATATCCGCCTGAAGGACGGCATCGACGCCCATTGTGAGCGGGCGAGGGCGGCCGGCGCCGACATCATTCAGGAACCTATCGATCAGTTCTATGGCGAGCGCCAATACCGGGCGCGCGACCCCGAAGGCCATGTCTGGACGTTCAGCCAGACCATCCGTGTGGTGCCGAAGGAGGAGGCCGAGCAACTGAGCGGCCTGCGCGTCGAAGGCTGGCACCGCTGAGCATTTGCCGCCGGGCGCAATCGCTTGGCGCTGCAGAAGTGCGGCTGCACAAAGAACGATAGCGCATACCCGTTCCCGCTATCGCGCAGCCGTGAATTAGGCCGGGCTCATCCGGGTTTGGAGCAGGCGGCGCAGCCTGTTAAACCTTGGCAACTGATTCGCGCGACTCGGACGTCTGCATGGAGCGCCTTGCCGGCCGGATAATTCTGCTGTGGGGGTGGCGGCGGGCGCTGGTGGCGTTTGTCGCCGGCGCGCTCGCCGTTCTCGCCCAGGCGCCCTACGATTTTTTCGCCGTCTGCTTCATCTCGTTTCCGATCCTGGTGTGGCTGCTCGACGGCGCCGCCGGCGAAGCCTCCGATGGATGGCTCAAACGCCTGAGGCCGGCCTTCGCCACCGGCTGGTGGTTCGGTTTCGGATACTTTCTCGCGGGTCTCTGGTGGATCGGCCAGGCGTTGCTGGTCGAGGCCGATACTTTCGCCTGGGCCTTGCCCTTCGCTGTCGTCGGCATCCCCTTCGCGCTCGCCTTTTTCTACGGCTTCGCGACCGTCGTGGCGCGGCTGTTCTGGAGCAGCGATATTGGTCGCATCGCGGCGCTGGCCTTCGGCTTCGGCCTTGCCGAATGGCTGCGCGATTTCCTGTTCACCGGCTTTCCCTGGAATGCCGTCGGCTATGCCGCGATGCCGGTGCCGCTCTTGATGCAGAGCGTGTCGGTGACCGGCATGATCGGCATGAACGCGCTCGCGGTGTTCGTCTTTTCGCTGCCCGCGCTCATCGTCGCGCGGCGCCATCTCAGGCTGGGCTTCGCCCTGTTCGTCATCCTCATCGCCGGCCATGTCGGCTTCGGCTATGTCAGGCTCGCCACGCCGGTCAAACCGACCCGCGCGATCGAGGTTCGCATCGTCCAGCCGGCCGTCGATCTCAGCGAGAAATGGGATGCTTCGGTGCGCGACCGCATCTTCGCGACGCTGCTCGGTATATCCGCAAAGGCCCCCGAGGAGGGGCATACCAAGCCACAGCTGATCCTGTGGCCTGAAACCTCGGTGCCGTTCCTGTTCACCGAGCGGCCGGACGCGCTGACGGCGCTCGGCGACATGCTCACCGACGGCCAGCTTTTGATCGCCGGCGTCGTGCGTGAGGAAGGCGGCGCTGTCGCCAACGCCGACAGCCGCTATTACAATTCGGTGGTGGCGATCAACGACAAGGGTGAGATCGTCGACGCCGTCGACAAGGTGCATCTGGTGCCGTTCGGCGAGTACCTGCCTTTCGCCGAACTGTTCCAGCGCTTCGGCATCGGCCAGCTCGTTGCCGGACCGATGAATTTCGCCGCCGGCAACGAGCGCCATGCGATTGCTTTGCCCAATGGCCTGCGCGCCGCGCCGTTCATTTGCTATGAGGTGATCTTTCCAGACCTCGTGGCAGTTGACGCGGCGTCATCCGATCTTATTGTAAACGTCACCAACGATGCTTGGTTTGGCGACACGCCAGGCCCTTATCAGCACTTCAGACAGGCGCAGATCCGTGCGGTGGAAAATGGCAGGCCTTTGTTGCGCGCGGCTAACAATGGCATTTCCGCCGTGGTCGATTCGCGCGGGCGTATTGTCGACGCGTTGGCCGTCAATGCGCGCGGCGCCATCGATGCGCATGTGCCGATTTCGGGCCAGGCGCTCTTCTCCGCCGACCAGCGGCGAATTAACGGATTGCTGATCATGTTGCTCTTTGCCCTGATGGCCGTCGCATTGAATGTAAGGCAGCGGCTACGGGTGAATTGACAGTCGGCACATTAGAAACTCATACTGTAACGCCTAAAATTTTCTCGAAGTCGGTTGGTGGGGTTCTGTTGGGGCAGATGGCTCCGGCTTCATTTGGGCGAAACCAAATACAAAAAGCCGGAAAAATTCGGCGAGGAAAAAATGACAGAAGAGAACAAGAAGAAGCCGAATCCGATCGATATTCATGTCGGGAGTCGCATCCGGTTGCGCCGCAATATGCTTGGCATGAGCCAGGAAAAGCTGGGTGAAAATCTCGGCATCACCTTCCAGCAGATCCAGAAATACGAAAAGGGGACAAACAGGGTCGGCGCAAGCCGTTTGCAGGCGATAGCCTCCATCCTGAGCGTTCCGGTCGCGTTCTTCTTCGAGGATGCCCCGGGCGAGGAGGCCGGCGGCGCCAACCGGGGATTTGCCGAGGACTCCTCCATGTCCTTCGCCATCGAATTCTGCGGCAGTCCGGAAGGACTTCAGCTCAACCGGGCTTTCGTCAAGATAGCCGACGTCAAGGTGCGGCGCAGGATCATCGATCTGGTGAAGGCGCTCGCTGCCGACGATGTCGACTGATTTCGGCCTATCTACCTCGACCGATGTCACCAGTGGCTTTCCGCCGCCGGTGGCATAAGCCGGCAATGCCGACATTCATGCCAGATCCGACGCGCCGCTTGACGAGCGGCGCCCGGCACCGCTAACACGTGGCGCGCCAAAATCGGCAACCTGCCGATGTTTTCAAGAGGGGACACCCGTGACGCGGCAGAACTATTTCTTCACCTCGGAATCCGTTGCCGAGGGCCATCCCGACAAAGTCTGTGACCGTATCTCCGACGAAATCGTCGATCTGGTCTATCGCGAAGCCAAGAAGACCGGCATGGACCCGTGGAAGGTCCGCGTTGCCTGCGAGACCTTGGCGACCACCAACCGCGTCGTCATCGCCGGCGAGGTCCGCGTTCCCGAAACGCTTTTGAAGAAGGACAAGGCCGGCAATATCCTCAAGGATGCCGCTGGCCACCCGGTCGTCAACCCGGCGAAGTTCAAGTCGGTTGCCCGCAAGGCGATCCGTGAGATCGGCTACGAGCAGGCGGGCTTCCACTGGAAGACGGCCAAGATCGAGGTGCTGCTGCACGGCCAGTCGCCCGACATCGGCCAGGGCGTCGACAACGCCGCCGACCGCCAGGGCGAGGAAGGTGCCGGCGACCAGGGCATCATGTTCGGCTATGCCTGCCGCGAAACGCCGGACCTGATGCCGGCGCCGATCTACTACAGCCACAAGATCCTCGAACTGCTGGCCGCTGCCCGTCACGAGAACAACGGCGAGGCCGGCAAGCTCGGACCGGATGCCAAGAGCCAGGTCACCGTCCGCTACATCGACGGCAAGGCCGCCGAAGCGACGCAGATCGTGCTGTCGACCCAGCATCTGGATTCAAGCTGGGATTCCAAGAAGGTCCGCAAGGTCGTCGAGCCCTATATCCGCGAGGCGCTGGGCGATCTGAAGATCGCCGACGATTGCATGTGGTACATCAACCCGACCGGCAAGTTCGTCATCGGCGGGCCTGACGGCGACGCCGGCCTCACCGGCCGCAAGATCATCGTCGACACCTATGGCGGCGCCGCGCCCCATGGCGGCGGCGCCTTCTCCGGCAAGGACACCACCAAGGTCGACCGTTCAGCGGCTTACGCGGCGCGCTACCTCGCCAAGAACGTGGTCGCGGCCAAGCTTGCCGACCGCTGCACCATCCAGCTCTCCTACGCCATCGGCGTCGCCCAGCCGCTGTCGGTCTATGTCGACCTGCACGGCACTGGCAAGGTCGACGAGGCCAAGCTTGAGGAAGCGCTGCGCAAGGTGATGGATCTGTCGCCGTCGGGCATCCGCCGTCATCTCGACCTCAACAAGCCGATCTATGCCAAGACCTCGTCCTACGGCCATTTCGGCCGCAAGGCCGGACGTGACGGCTCCTTCTCCTGGGAGAAGACCGATCTCGCCAAGGCGCTCAAGGACGCTGTTGCCGCCTGACGCCGGAGGACATCAAAGATCGCCCGAGCCGCGCGACCGAAGGATTCTTCGGCCGCCGGCACGGCAAGACGATCCGGCCACAACAGGCGGTGGCCCTCGAAAGCGGCCTGCGCTCTTATCGGATTGATCTGACGGTCCCGCCGCCGGTGGCCCTTGCGGAACTGTTCAAGGTCGATGTCTCGGCGCTTCAACTGGAAATCGGCTTCGGCGGCGGCGAGCACCTTCTGCATCGCGCGGCCGAAACGCCGGCGACCGGCTTCATCGGCGTCGAGCCCTTCGTCAACGGCATGGCCAAGATGATGACGGCGCTCGGCAAGGCACCGCTCGCCAATCTCAGGGTCTATGACGACGACGCCACGCGCCTGCTCGATTGGCTGCCGCAGGCCTCGCTCGACGGTATCGACCTGCTCTACCCCGATCCCTGGCCGAAGAAGAAGCACTGGAAGCGGCGCTTCGTCGGCCCGGCCAATCTTGGCCGCTTCGCCCGCGTCCTGAAACCGGGCGGCAGGTTTCGTTTTGCGTCCGACATCGACAGCTATGTGAACTGGACGCTGCTTGCCTGCCGCGAGCAAGGCGCCTTTGAATGGCAAGCGCGGGACGCGACGGACTGGCACCGGCCCTATGAGGGCTGGCCCGGTACACGTTACGAGGCGAAGGCCATCCGCGAGGGACGGCGTCCCGCCTATCTGACGTTCATCCGGAAATAATCCAAGGCATTGCGCTAAACGCTCTGCCTCAAAACCGGCCGATCCTGTCGAAAGCGGCCGGATCGATGCCGAGCTTCCTCAGGTCGCTGCGGCGCGGCTTGCGGCCGGCCTCGACGGCGCGCGAGGCGGAAGCGGCGCTGCCGAATGTGCTGAAAAAATCGCCGATGACGAAAAACAATCCACGGTCCATGATGAAAACCAAACCGCGCGCCACCGCGCGCGTCCTTCTCTTTTGCATTGCAACATAAATGGGTGTCGCGACACCTTGCCTGCAAGGCCGCCGGCCACATGGCGGCCATGCGTGGCGAGCAACCCTTTCTGAACTTGTCTTCAGGCCCTGAACTTCACCCTAGCTTGCCTGCAGGCTTGAAACACGGTTCGGTATCGTCTATATCAGCGTCAAATTCTTGGTCGGTATGACGAAGAGTGGGTCCACCCGGTCCCGCTCTTTTTTATTACCTGCCGACCGGAAGCGACAAAGCGACAGGGACCTGATGACTGCAGCGGCAAGCGAAGCCGACGACCGTATCATCCGCGAAAGCGGTATCGATGCGCGCATTGCGCTGATCGTTCAGCCGGTGCTGAAAGCCATCGGCTTCCGCCTCGTGCGCATTCAGTTGACCGGCCAGAACGGGCTGACGCTGCAGATCATGGCCGAGCGCGAAGACGGCACCATGACCGTCGAGGATTGCGAAGAGGTCAGCCGCGCGGTGTCGCCGGCGCTCGATGTCGATGATCCGATCGAAAAGGCATATCACCTGGAAGTCTCGTCACCCGGCATCGACCGGCCGCTGGTGCGCAAATCCGATTTCACCACCTGGACCGGCCATCTGGTCAAGCTGGAAACGTCGGTTCTCGTCAGCGATCGCAAGCGCTTCAAGGGCAAGATCGCCGAGGCCGATGCCGACGGCATCCTTTTGGAGCGCGACAAGGCGGCCTATGGCGAAGAGCCGACGGTGCGCGTGCCTTATGACGCGATTGCCGAAGCCAGGCTGGTGCTGACCGACGATCTCATCCGCGATGCCCTGTCGAAGGACAACCGGGCGCGCAAGGAAGCCAAGAAACGCCGAGGCGAAGCGGAAGACGCCGCCGAGGAAAACGAAACCGAACAGGAAAGTTGATAGCGCCGCCGGGCCGCGTGTCCGGGGCGAAGTCGGGAGAAAGACAATGGTTGTAAGCGCCAACAGGCTCGAACTGCTGCAGATCGCCGATGCGGTCGCGCGTGAAAAGTCGATCGACAAGTCGATCGTCATCGCCGCCATGGCCGATGCGATCCAGAAGGCGGCGCGCTCGCGTTATGGCCAGGAGACCAACATCCGCGCCGACATCAACCCCAACACGGGTGAGATGAAGCTGCAACGGCTGATGGAAGTGGTCGAGAAGGTCGAGGATTACGCAACGCAGATCGCGCTTTCCACTGCGCGCGAGCGCAATCCCGACGCCCAGGTCGGTGACTTCATCGCTGAGCAGCTGCCGCCGATGGATTTCGGCCGTATCGCCGCCCAGTCGGCCAAGCAGGTCATCGTCCAGAAGGTACGCGAGGCCGAACGCGATCGTCAGTACGACGAATACAAGGACCGCATCGGCGAGATCGTCAACGGCACCGTCAAGCGCGTCGAATACGGCAACGTCATCGTCGATCTCGGCCGTGGCGAAGCCATCATCCGCCGCGACGAGCTGATCCCGCGCGAGAACTACAAGTATGGCGACCGCGTCCGCGCCTATGTCTATGACGTGCGCCGCGAGCAGCGCGGCCCGCAGATTTTCCTGTCGCGCACGCATCCGCAATTCATGGCCAAGCTCTTCACCATGGAAGTGCCGGAAATCTACGACGGCATCATCGAGATCAAGTCGGTGGCCCGCGATCCGGGCTCGCGCGCCAAGATCGCCGTCATCTCGCGCGACTCTTCGATCGATCCGGTCGGCGCCTGCGTCGGTATGCGCGGCAGCCGTGTCCAGGCCGTCGTTGGCGAATTGCAGGGCGAAAAGATCGACATCATTCCGTGGTCGCCGTCGGCTGCTTCCTTCATCGTCAACGCGCTGCAGCCGGCCGAAGTCGCCAAGGTGGTGCTCGACGAGGATGCCGAGCGCATCGAAGTGGTGGTTCCGGACGACCAGCTGTCGCTGGCCATCGGCCGCCGCGGTCAGAATGTGCGCCTTGCCTCGCAGCTTACCGGCTGGGACATCGACATCCTGACCGAGCAGGAAGAGAGCGAGCGTCGTCAGAAGGAATTCGTCGAACGTTCGGCGCTCTTCATGGAAGCCCTCGACGTCGACGAGATGGTCGGCCAGGTGCTCGCTTCCGAAGGCTTCACCAGCGTCGAGGAAGTCGCCTATGTCGACTCCGGCGAAATCTCCTCGATCGATGGCTTCGACGAGGACACCGCTTCGGAAATCCAGACCCGCGCCCGCGAATATCTGGAAAAGATCGAGGCCGAGCATGACGAGAAGCGCAAGGCGCTCGGCGTCCAGGACGAGTTGCGCGAGATCCCTGGTGTCACCACCGCCATGATGGTGACGCTTGGCGAGGATGGCGTGAAGACCGTCGAGGACTTCGCCGGCTATGCCGCCGACGACCTGGTTGGCTGGAAGGAACGCAAGGACGGCGAGACCAAGGTTTATCCCGGTGTGCTCGCCTCTCATGGCGTCTCGCGCGCCGAGGCTGAAGAGATGGTGCTTGCCGCCCGCAAGAAGGCCGGCTGGATCACCGAGGACGAGCTTGCGGCCGAAGAAGCATCGGCTGACGAAGCCGTTGGTGCGTGAGGTGAAACCGCATCGCACACAACCCGCCCCAGGACGAGATGAACGATCGCACCTGCATCGTCACCCGCAAGCAGGCCGAACCGGATGAACTGATCCGGTTCGTCGTCGGCCCGGATTCGGCCGTCGTTCCCGATCTCAAGAGAAATCTGCCTGGCCGCGGTTGCTGGGTCACCGCCGACCGCCTACATATCGAGAGGGCAGCGGCGAAGAACCTGTTTGCCCGCTCCTTCAAGGCGCAGGTTGCCGTTCCTCCCGATCTCGGCGCCATGGTCGACGGACTGCTTTCCAGGTCCGCTCTGGGCATGCTTGGTCTTGCTCGCAAGGCCGGAGCGATTGCTCTCGGCGCCACCAAGGTCGAGAGCGCGGTGCGCAGTGGACTGGCGCTTTTCGTGCTGCACGCCACCGAAGCGTCGGACGACGGGGTCCGCAAGATCAGTCAGGCGCGGCGGGCAACCGTCCATCTCGGTGGCCCCGCGGTCCTTGCCTACAAACTTTTCTCCGAGGCCGAGTTGAGCTTGGCATTGGGGGGTACAAATGTGATACATGCTGCCGTTCTCGCGGGAGACGCGGGCAAGGCGGTTGAGAAGCGCATGGTTGCGCTCGACCGATATCGGGGCGGAACCCCGGACGATTTGGCAATGCTTGCGGCCGTTGCTGACGAAGATGATGCCGCAGAGGATATGGAATGAGCGATACGAAATCGGGCGACGATAAGACGTTGAGCGTTACGCCGAAGAAGACCTTGACGCTGAAGCGCCCCGGTACCGAGCAGGGCACCGTGCGCCAGAATTTCTCGCATGGCCGCACCAAGCAGGTCCAGGTCGAGATCAAGAAGCGCAAGTTCTCCATGCCTGGCGACAAGCCGGAGCCGGTGGCGCCGCCTGTCTTCACGCCCAAGCCTGCAGCTGTTGCCGCGCCCGCGGCGCCGGTCGTGCGCGAAGCGCCGAAGGCGCCGCCGCCTCCGCAGCCGGAACGCTCCGGCATGGTGCTCAACGAGTTGTCGCGCGGCGAGATGGAAGCGCGCCGCCGGGCGCTCGAGGGCTCCAAGGCCCGCGAGGTCGAGGACCGTCAGCGCGCCCAGGAAGATGCCAAGCGCCGCGCCGAGGAAGAAGAGCGCCGCAAGCGCGAGCGCGAGGAATCCGCCCGCCGTCAGGCCGAGGAAGAAGCCCGTCTGCAAGCCGAGGCTGAATCCCGCCGCCGTGCCGAGGAAGAGGCCCGCCGCCGCGCCCCGCAAGCCGTCGAGCTAGCCACGGTCGACGACGAGGAAGAGGTCAAGCCGCGGCGTCCCGGTGGCGCTGGGCCCAGCACGCCGGTGCGCCGTCTGGCCACGCCGGAAGTCGCACGGCCGGCCAAGCCCACCAAGGGCGAGGAAGACCGTCGTCGCGGCAAGCTGACGCTGAATTCGGCGCTGTCGGATGAAGATGCCCGCGCCCGCTCGCTGTCGTCGATGCGTCGCCGCCAGGAGAAATTCAAGCGCGCGATGCATAATGAGCCGCGCGAGAAAGTCATGCGCGAAGTGATCCTGCCTGAGACCATCACCATTCAGGAACTGGCGCAGCGCATGTCCGAGCGCGCCGTCGACGTGGTCAAGTTCTTCATGAAGCAGGGCCAGATCCTGAAGCCGGGCGACGTCATCGACGCCGACACGGCCGAGCTGGTCGCAACCGAGTTCGGCCACACCGTCCGCCGCGTTGCCGAGTCCGATATCGAGGAAGGCCTGTTTAACATCGCCGATCATGCGGAAGACCTGGTGTCGCGCCCGCCCGTGGTCACCATCATGGGCCATGTCGACCACGGCAAGACCTCGTTGCTCGACGCCATCCGCAATGCCAATGTCGTCTCCGGCGAAGCCGGTGGCATCACCCAGCATATCGGCGCCTACCAGATCGAGAAGAACGGCCAGAAGATCACCTTCATCGACACGCCCGGCCACGCCGCCTTCACGGCGATGCGCGCCCGCGGCGCGCAGGTCACCGATATCGCCGTGCTGGTGGTGGCTGCCGATGATGCCGTGATGCCGCAGACGATCGAATCGATCAGCCACGCCAAGGCGGCCGGCGTGCCGATCATCGTGGCCATCAACAAGATCGACAAGCACGATGCCGACCCGCAGAAGGTGCGGACCGAGCTTTTGCGCCACGAAGTGTTCGTCGAATCGATGGGCGGCGAGGTGCTGGACGTCGAGGTTTCGGCGACCAAGGGCACGAATCTCGACAAGCTGCTGGAAGCGATCCTGCTGCAGGCAGAAATCCTCGACCTCAAGGCCAACCCCGACCGTACCGCCGAAGGCGCGGTCATCGAGGCGCAGTTGGACAAGGGCCGCGGTCCCGTCGCCACCGTGCTGGTGCAGACCGGCACGCTGATGCCGGGCGATATCCTGGTTGCCGGCAACGAATGGGGCCGTGTCCGCGCGCTGGTCAACGATCGTGGTGAACATGTGCCGGAAGCCCCGCCGTCCATGCCGGTCGAGGTGCTCGGCCTGCAGGGCACGCCCCAGGCGGGTGACCGCTTCGCCGTCGTCAACAACGAGGCCCGTGCCCGCGAGATCACCGAGTATCGTCAGCGCCTGGCGCGCGAGAAGGCGGTGGCCAAGCATGCCGGCCAGCGCGGCTCGCTCGAGCAGATGATGTCGCAGCTGCAGACGAGCGGACTGAAGGAGTTCCCGCTGGTCATCAAGGGCGACGTGCAGGGCTCGATCGAGGCAATCAATGCCGCGCTTGAAAAGCTCGGCAACGATGAGGTGCGGGCGCGTATCGTTCACGCCGGCGCCGGCGGCATCACGGAAAGCGATGTGTCGCTTGCCGAGACTTCGGGTGCCGCCATCATCGGCTTCAACGTCCGCGCCAATGCGCAGGCACGCGCGGCCGCAGCCGCCGCCGGTATCGAGATCCGCTACTACTCGATCATCTACAACCTCGTCGATGACGTGAAGGCGGCACTCTCCGGCATGCTTTCGCCGGAGCGGCGCGAGACCTTCATCGGCAATGCCGAAATCCTCGAGATCTTCGATATTTCCAAGATAGGCAAGATCGCCGGCTGCCGGATCACCGAAGGCAAGGTCGAGCGCGGTGCGGGCGTGCGCCTGATCCGCGACAACGTCGTCATCCACGAAGGCACGCTGAAGACGCTGAAGCGCTTCAAGGATGAAGTCGCCGAGGTGCCGGCCGGCCAGGAATGCGGCATGGCTTTCCAGAACTACGAGGACATGCGCGTCGGCGACGTCATCGAGTGCTTCCGCATCGAGATGGTAACCCGGACGCTGTAAATTCGGATATAATCGCCGAAATGATCCGGGCGGCGGCCGAGAGGCTGCCGCCCAAACCCTTACTCTCGGGTGGCGGCCAGGGGCTGCAACCCAGAATTTACTCATTGAGACATGTGGCGCGGTCCCATCCCGCGCTTCACGATTTCAGGACCGAAGACATGCCCCGTTCAAACACATCAGGCCCCTCCCAGCGCATGCTGCGCGTTGGTGAACAGGTGCGCCATGCGCTCTCCGAAACCTTGCAGCGTGGCGAGATCATCGATCCGGTGGTCGAAAACAGCGTCGTCTCGGTCTCCGAGGTACGCATGTCGCCCGATCTCAAGATCGCCACCGCCTTTGTCTCGCTGCTCGGCACCGCCGACACCGATGCCGTGATCGAAGCGCTCAACAAACATGCGAAATTCGTTCGTGGCCGCGTCTCTGGCGCGCTTCGGCAGATGAAATACATGCCGGAATTCCGCTTCCGGCTGGATACGTCCTTCGACAATTTCGCCAAGATCAACGAACTGCTGAAGTCGCCCGAAGTCGCGCGCGATCTCGGTCCCGATGACCAGAGCAAAGACGACAAGGACGAGGAATAGTGGGGCGCCGCGGTAAGAAGAAGGGCCGGCCGATCTCCGGCTGGGTGGTGTTGGACAAGCCGGTCGGCATGGGCTCGACCGAGGCGGTTTCCAAGATCAAATGGCTGTTCCAGGCCGAGAAGGCGGGGCATGCCGGCACGCTCGATCCGCTGGCGTCGGGCATGTTGCCGATCGCCTTGGGCGAAGCGACCAAAACCGTGCCTTACGTGCAGGACGGCGCCAAGATCTACCGTTTCACCGTCGCCTGGGGCGAGGAGCGTTCGACCGACGATCTCGAAGGTCCGGTGACCAACAGCTCCGATCGTCGCCCGGCCGAGGCCGAGGTGAGGGCGCTGCTGGCGAATTACACCGGCGTCATCATGCAGACCCCGCCGCAATTCTCGGCCATCAAGATAGCCGGCGAGCGCGCCTACGATCTTGCCCGCGACGGCGAGACCGTCGAGATACCCGCGCGCGAGATTGAGATCGGCCGTTTGGACATTGTCGAACATGGCGCCGACAAGACCATCTTCGAGGTTGAATGCGGCAAGGGCACTTATGTGCGCTCGCTGGCGCGCGACATGGGTCGCGATCTCGGTTGTTTTGGCCACATCGCGGAATTGCGCCGCGTCCAGGTCGAGCCGTTCACGTCGGAGGATTTCGTCACCGTCGCCGAGCTGGAGAGCGCTCGCTTCGGCGCGCAGGGCGACGCTGAAGGCGATAGCGAGACCGATGCTCCGGAGGCTCCGGTCGACTTCAACGCCATCGACGCGCTCTTGGTCGATACCGCGGCAGCGCTTGACTGCTTGCCGCAGGTCGCCGTCAGCGACGATGCCGCGACGAAAATCCGGCTTGGCAATCCGGTCATCATCCGCGGCCGCGATGCGCCGGTCGAGGCCGAGGAAGCATGCGCCACCGCGCGCGGCAAGCTCGTCGCCATCGGCGCCATCGAGCAAGGCATGTTCAAGCCCAAGCGGGTCTTTGTCGGGTGACGGCGCTCGGCCGAAGCAATTCCAGGAAAAGTGCGTAGCGGGTTTCCGCCCGGAATTGCTAGAAGAGCACTTCGGTTCGGGTTTACGCCTGAGGTTCTGATGGCAAAGGCTGATACAGGCAGGAAACGCGGGCCGCTGCAGATGCGGCGGCCACCGGTCGGCGCATCACCGGGCACGCTCATTGCCGATCCGGCGGCGCGGCGCAGCGAGCTTCGGCTGACGCTGATTGCACCGGAAAAATTCAAGACCATCGACAATGCCTCGATCGACGACCTCAACACCCATTGCGAGAAATGGCCGGTCGTCTGGCTGGATTGTACGGGGCTCGCCAACATCCAGTTGATCGAGGAGATCGGCCGCATCTTCAGCCTGCACCCGCTGGCGCTGGAAGATGTGGTCAACACCGGGCAGCGGCCGAAGGTGGATTTCTTCGAGGATCATGCCTTCGTCGTCATGCGCATGATCGATGACGTCACGTCACATCGCTATGAGCAGATATCGCTGTTCTTCGGCCGGAATTTCGTCGTCACCTTCCAGGAGCGCGAGGGCGATCCGTTCGATCCCGTGCGCAAGCGCATCGCGGCCGCAATGCCCAACCGGCTGCGTTCGCGCGGTTCCGATTATCTGGCCTATGCGCTGATCGATGCCATCGTCGACAGCTACTTCCCGCCGATCGAGGCGGCGAGCGAACAGGTCGACGGCATCGAGGACCAGATGCTCAACATGCCACACAAGCATCAGATGCAGGAATTGCACGAGCTGAGGCGCGACGCCAATGTGCTGAAAGGCGTGCTGTGGCCGATGCGCGATGCGCTGGCGACGCTGATCCGCAACGACGTGCCTTTCGTGAAGGCCGAGACCAAGATCTTCTTCAACGACACGCTCGATCACTCGCTGCGGCTCATCGAACTGGTCGAGAACCAGCGCGACATGCTGACCGGCCTGATCGAGATGCACGTGTCGCTGACCCAGGCGCGCACCAACGACGTCATTTCCTATCTGACCATCGTCTCGGTGATCTTCATGCCGCTGACATTCCTGGTCGGTGTCTGGGGTATGAATTTCGACCACGAAAGCTCTCCATGGAACATGCCGGAACTGAAGGCCTATTACGGTTATCCGGCTTCGCTGCTGTTCATGCTAGCCGTCGCCGTCGGACTGATTGCATTCTTCAAATGGAAGAAGTGGCTTTAGGCCCTCGAATTCTTCTGTTTTTGCAACCGGAACCTGCGACAAGCCGGCTTGACAATTGGGCTGGTGTTTTGCCGGGAATTGCCCTATATGCGCGGCAGCTTCGCGCCCTGACGCGTTGCTTGCACTGGCCCCTGCTGGACGACATCCCGGCTGTGGGCGTCCCGTTTCCTCCAACAGATAAGGAAAAGCACGATGTCGGTTACTGCCGAACGCAAGAAGGAATTGATGACTGAATTCGCAACCGCCAAGGGCGACACCGGTTCTCCGGAAGTCCAGGTTGCCATCCTTTCCGAGCGTATCAAGAACCTGACGGAGCATTTCAAGGACCACAAGAAGGATAACCATTCCCGCCGTGGTCTTCTTGCTCTCGTCTCCCAGCGCCGCAGCCTGCTTGACTATCTCAAGCGCAAGGATGACGCGCGCTACCAGACGCTGATCGACAAGCTCGGTCTGCGTCGCTGACGAATTGACCGGCGGGCTCTCCAAAGGGCCCGCCGGTCGCGCATTGGCGCATCGGATGGTCTGATGCGACAATGCCGGAGCGCGACGCGCTTTTGAAATTTGAATTCGCGCAGGGCGCGTTCCGGAAACAACGGTTTTCGGCGTCATGCGCGCAAAGCCGGCCGATAAGTCGGCCACCGGCCGACCAAGTCGGCCAACCGGTTCCGGACGCGCAGAGGGCCATTCGGAACCGCCCATGGACGGTCATGGGGCAGGATTGCAGGATGCTCGCTCGGCGCTGTGCCGGATCCAATCGAGCTTCCCGTTGTCTTGCCCGTGGCTGCCCGAAGGAAGCCAGGGAAGGGATGACCCGTGACCGTTAAGGCGGCGCGGCCCTTTCCGCATATGAAGGACAAGATATGTTCAATCAACACAAAGTCGAAATCGAATGGGGCGGCCGTCCGCTCATCCTTGAGACGGGCAAGATCGCGCGTCAGGCTGACGGTGCTGTGCTCGCCACCTATGGCGAGACCGTGGTGCTTGCCACCGTGGTTTCGATGAAGGAGCCGAAGCCCGGCCTCGATTTCTTCCCGCTCACCGTCAACTACCAGGAAAAGACCTATGCCGCCGGCAAGATCCCGGGCGGCTATTTCAAGCGCGAGGGCCGTCCGAGCGAAAAGGAAACGCTGGTTTCCCGCCTGATCGACCGCCCGATCCGTCCGCTCTTCGCCGATGGCTACAAGAACGACACCCAGATCGTCGTCACCGTCGTCCAGCATGATCTCGAGAACGATCCGGACATCCTGTCGATCGTCGCCACCTCGGCTGCGCTTACGCTTTCCGGCGTGCCCTTCATGGGCCCGATCGGCGGCGCCCGCGTCGGCTACATCAACGGCGAATATGTGCTCAACCCGCATATCGACGAAATGCAGGAATCCAAGCTTGACCTCGTCGTCGCCGGCACCGCCGACGCCGTGCTGATGGTCGAATCCGAAGCCAAGGAACTTGACGAAGCGCTGATGCTCGGCGCCGTCATGTTCGGCCACAAGAACTTCCAGCCGGTCATCGACGCAATCATCAAGCTGGCCGAAGTCGCCGCCAAGGAGCCGCGCGACTTCACCGCGCCGGATTACTCCGCCCTTGAAGCCGAGATGCTGAAGATCGTCGGCGACGAGCTTCGCGAAGCCTACAAGATCACCGACAAGCAGAAGCGCTACGCCGCCGTCGACGCCGTCAAGGCGAAGGTCAAGGCAGCGTTCGCTCCGGCCGAGGGCGAGGAGGCCAAGTACACTTCCGAGCAGATCGGCTCGGTGTTCAAGGAGCTTCAGGCCAAGGTCGTGCGCTGGAACATCCTCGACACGGGTTCGCGCATCGACGGTCGCGATCTCAAGACTGTGCGCAAGATTGTCTCCGAAGTCGGCGTCCTGCCCCGCACCCACGGTTCGGCGCTGTTCACCCGCGGCGAGACCCAGGCCCTGGTCGTCGCCACGCTGGGCACCGGCGAAGACGAGCAGTATGTCGATTCGCTGACCGGCATGTACAAGGAGAAGTTCCTCCTTCACTACAACTTCCCGCCCTACTCCGTCGGTGAGACCGGCCGCATGGGTTCGCCGGGCCGCCGCGAAATCGGCCATGGCAAGCTCGCCTGGCGCGCCATCCGCCCGATGCTGCCCTCCGCCGACCAGTTCCCCTACACGCTGCGCGTCGTCTCGGAGATCACCGAGTCCAACGGCTCGTCCTCGATGGCCACCGTCTGCGGCACCTCGCTGGCGCTGATGGATGCCGGCGTGCCGCTGGCCAAGCCCGTTGCCGGCATCGCCATGGGCCTGATCAAGGAAGGCGAGCGCTTCGCCGTGCTCTCCGACATCCTCGGTGACGAGGATCATCTCGGCGACATGGACTTCAAGGTCGCCGGCACCGCGAATGGTGTCACCTCGCTGCAGATGGACATCAAGATCGAAGGCATCACCGAGGAGATCATGAAGATCGCGCTGGATCAGGCCAAGGATGGCCGCCAGCATATCCTGGGCGAAATGGCGCATGCTCTGACCGGCGCCCGCCCCGAGCTCGGCGAATTCGCGCCGCGCATCGAGGTCATGCACATCCCGACCGACAAGATCCGCGACGTCATCGGCTCCGGCGGCAAGGTGATCCGCGAGATCGTCGAGAAGACCGGCGCCAAGATCAACATCGAGGATGACGGCACGGTCAAGATCGCTTCGTCGAACGCCAAGGAGATCGAGGCGGCGAAGAAGTGGATCCACACCATCGTCGCCGAGCCGGAAGTCGGCGAGATCTACGAAGGCACCGTCGTCAAGACGGCCGACTTCGGCGCCTTCGTCAATTTCTTCGGCCCGCGCGATGGCCTCGTCCACATCTCGCAGCTCGCCAATGAGCGCGTCGCCAAGACCTCGGACGTCGTCAAGGAAGGCGACAAGGTCTGGGTCAAGCTGATGGGCTTCGACGAGCGCGGCAAGGTCCGCCTGTCGATGAAGGTTGTCGACCAGGCGACCGGCAAGGAAATCGCCCAGGACAAGAAGAAGTCCGAAGGCGAGGAAGACGCCGCCTGATCGGTCTCAACAGGTAAGGAAACGGGCGCGCCGCGAGGTCGCGCCCGTTTTGTTTGAAGAGGGGTGTAAATGGCCGCGGAGCCGCTCAAGACGCTGTTCTATCCCTTCGAGGCCGAGGCATTGTCTTTGCCGCGAAAGGATGCCCGCGTCCTGTTCCTGGGCGCCGAGCCCGGCTTCCGCTTGCCCGACGAGTTCGAGGCGTCACTGCATCTCGTGCAAGGCTTTCGGCCGTATTTTCGCGCCCTGCAGGGGTCGGGCTGGGCGGTCACACCGCGCGTCGAAGGGTCAGGCTTCGACATGGCCCTGGTGCTTGCCGGCCGTCACCGCGGCCAGAACGAACGGCGCATCGCCGATGCCATCGAGCGCGTCCTGCCCGGCGGGCTGGTCGTCGTCGCCGGTGGCAAGGAAGACGGCATCGACAGCCTGCGCAAGCGTATCAATGCGCTGATGCCGCTGGAAGGCCATCTTCCCAAGCATCACGGGACTGCCTTCTGGTTGCGGCCAGCCGGCGCTGAGCCCGCCTCTGCGCTCCGCGCCGCCAACCCTGACCTGGTCGTCGAAGGCCATTTCCAAACCGCGCCCGGCATGTTCTCCTTCGATCGGATCGACGCGGGGTCGAGACTGCTGGCCGCGAACCTGCCCGGCGATCTGAAGGGCAATGTCGCCGATTTCTGCGCCGGCTGGGGTTACCTAGCCGGTGAACTGGCGGCGCGCTCAACCAAACTGACCGGCCTTGATCTCTACGAAGCGGATTTCGAAGCCTTGGAGGTCGCCAGGCTCAATGTCGGCAACAGCGGCGTCGAGCCTCGCTTTTTCTGGACCGATCTGCTGACCGAAACAGTCGAGCGGCGTTACGATGGGATCGTCATGAACCCGCCCTTCCACAGCGGGCGCGCAACCGAGCCTGAGATTGGCGCCGGCATGATCCGCGCCGCTTCGAAGGCGCTGAAACCCGGCGGGCGCCTGTTCATGGTCGCCAATCGCCAGCTTCCCTACGAACAGGTGCTGTCGGCCGCCTTTGCGAGCTACGCAGAAATTGCGCGCGACGGCATATTCAAGGTGTTTTCGGCGCGCCGCTGAAAAGCGGCAAGCAATTTCGGAAAAAGTCCGAAGCGGTTTTTCCGTGCTACTGCACGCTGACGATGCGTGCCGGCTCGCGTGTCTCAAAGGCTGCGCCTGCCTCGCCGAGCCCGACCCTGAGCGGCGCCGGCCGGCCGAACAGATAACCTTGCACCACCTCGCAGCCGGCAGCCCGAAGCAGGGTCGCCTGGTTCTCGGTTTCGACGCCTTCGGCGATGATGCTCACGCCAAGCGCCCGCGACAGTCCGACAATGGTCGAGACGATCGCGCCGGAGCTGGAATCGGTGTCGATGCGGCTGACGAAGGAACGATCGATCTTCAGCTTGCCGAACGAGAAATCGATCAGGTAGCTGAGGTTGGAATAGCCCGTGCCGAAATCGTCGACGGCCACCGAAATCCCCATCTCGGCAAGTTGCTCCAGGATCGCGGCCGCGCGGTCGCGGTCCTGCATCATGGCCGTTTCGGTGACCTCGAGCTCGAGCCGCGACGGCTTGATGCCGGTCGATTCCATCGTCTCGCGCACGATGCCGACAAAATCCCTGGTCATGAACTGCACAGGTGAGATGTTGACGGCGACGAAGCACTCGTCCGGCAGAAACCGGGCATCGTTGCAGGCCTTGCGCAGCACCCACTCGCCGATCGGGTTGATCATACCGGTTTCCTCGGCGACCGGAATGAACTCCATAGGCGGAATCATGCCGCGCTCGGGGTGCTTCCAGCGGATCAGCGCCTCATAGCCGACGATGCGGCCGCTCGGCAGGTCGAGCTGCGGCTGGTAGTGGAGGCTGAAGTCGCCGCGGTCGAAAGCGGTCTTCAGTTCGGACTCGATCCATTGCCGGTAGTCCGCCACGCGGCCCATATCGGCATGGAACACCGACCAGTTGCCGATGCCGCTGGCGCGCGCGTTCTGCAGCGCTAGGTTCGAGCGCCGCAGGATCAGGACAGGATCGACGCCGTCCTTCGGCATCGCCACGATGCCGACCGACAGGCTGACTGATTGCAGATGCGTCTGCAGCTGGAAGGGCTCCATCATCTCGTTGATGAGCTTTTCGATAAGCCGTTCGATCGAGCCTCTTATTTCGCGATCCGGCAAAAGCACGGCGAATTCGCCGGCGCCGATGCGGCCGACCACCACATCGTTAGGCAGGTTTTCCTTCAGCCTGCTGGTGAAGCCCCGGATCAATTCGTCGCCCTGGCTGTAGCCGATGGCGTCGTTGATCTGCTTGAAACGGTCGATGTCGATGTCGATCAAAAACATCGGTTCGCCGCTTCTGATCGTTTGAGAGGCGGCATCGGCGATCTTGCCGACCATGGCTGGACGCGACAGCAGGCCCGTCAGCTTGTCGAAATGGGTTTCCTTGAAGACATAAGCCGCCGATTCATCGACGCCCGCGAAGAAGGAGAGCGCAGCACCCCCGGCGGCCAAAGCGCAGAGCGCGGCGATGATGCCCGCCATCGTTTCGGCAGGGATGCCCGCCATGCCGTCGCCGAAGCCGAAGCGCAAACCCCAGAGCCCAAGGATGAAACTGCCCATGCCCGAGCTGGCGATGGTGATCAGCCGGAACAGCGGTGTTCGCTTCGGGTTGCTGACTGCAGGCATGCGCGGTCCCTAGATTACAGAACCTTTTAGCGGATATCTCCTTAAAATGAGTTTCCGCCAATGCATCCAATTTTACTGGAAGGCTACTATTTGCCCAGGTGAACTACTCGCGGTCACCGTTGTTCTGCTTCAGTTCCTCGAGCGCCGGCATCGAAACAATATGGTAACCGGAATCCACATAGTGGATTTCGCCGGTGACGCCCGATGACAGGTCGGACAAAAGGTAAAGCGCCGATCCACCGACCTCTTCCAAGGTGACGGTGCGCCTCAGCGGCGAATTGCGCTGCTGGTAGGAGAACATGTGGCGGGCGTCGGAGACGCCCGAGCCGGCCAGCGTTCGCACCGGCCCGGCCGAGAGACCGTTCACCCTGATGCCGCGCGGGCCGTAATCGTTGGCAAGGTAGCGCACGCTGGCCTCGAGCCCTGCCTTGGCGACACCCATGACATTGTAGTTCGGCATCACCCTGACCGAACCGGCATAGGTGAGCGTGATCATCGAGCCGCCATCGGTCATCAGCGCCGCGGCGTTACGGGCGATCTCGGTGAAGGAATAGCAGGAGATCACCATAGTGCGCACGAAATTGTCGCGGCTGGTGTCGGCGTAGAGGCCCTTGAGCTCGTTCTTGTCGGAAAAACCGATGGCATGCACCACGAAATCCAACCCGCCCCAGGCCTTGCCGAGCGTCTCGAAGGTCGCCGTGACCGAGGCGCTGTCCTCGACGTCGCAGGGCACGACAAGCGAGGCTCCCACCTTCTCGGCCAGCGGCCTGACCCGCCGCCCGAAGGCGTCGCCCTGATAGGTGAAGGCGAGTTCCGCCCCATGTTCGGATAGCTTTTTGGCGATGCCCCAGGCGATCGAATGATCGTTGGCGACACCCATGACAAGCCCGCGCTTGCCCTTCATCAACCCGTCCATGGAGGCAATCCTTATAAAACGCCGGCCTTATGCGGAGTAACGCTGGAAGATCAGCGTCGCGTTGGTGCCACCGAAACCGAAGGAATTGGACAGGACGGTGTCGATCTTGGCGTTGTCGATACGCTTGCGTACGATCGGCATGCCCTCGAACTCCGGGTCGAGTTCCTCGATATGGGCGCTCTCGCCGATGAAGCCACCTTGCATCATCAGAATCGAATAGATCGATTCCTGAACGCCGGCCGCGCCCAGCGAATGGCCGGTCAGCGACTTGGTCGAGGTGATGTAAGGCATCTTGTCGCCGAACACCTCGCGGATGGCGCCCATTTCCTTGGAATCGCCGACCGGCGTCGAGGTGCCGTGGGTGTTGATGTAATCGACCGGCGTCGAAACCGTCGCCAGCGCCTGGCGCATGCAGCGCACAGCGCCTTCGCCCGATGGCGCCACCATGTCGTAACCGTCGGAGGTCGCACCGTAGCCGACGATCTCGGCATAGATCTTGGCGCCGCGCGCCTTGGCGTGCTCGAGTTCCTCCAGGATAAGCACACCCGCGCCGCCGGCGATGACGAAGCCGTCGCGGTTGACGTCATAGGCGCGGGAGGCTGCCGAGGCCCTGTCGTTGAACTTCGACGACATCGCGCCCATGGCGTCGAACAGGTCCGACATCGTCCAGTCGAGATCCTCGTGGCCGCCGGCAAACATCACGTCCTGCTTGCCCCACTGGATGAGCTCGTAGGCGTTGCCGATGCAATGCGCCGAGGTCGAGCATGCCGACGAGATCGAATAGTTGACGCCGTGGATCTTGAACCAGGTGGCCAAAGTGGCCGACGCCGTCGACGACATCGCTTTCGGCACCGCGAACGGACCAATGCGCTTGGGGCTGTTGTTCTTGAGCGTGGTTTCCGCCGCCTCGACGATGGTGCGGGTCGACGGGCCGCCGGAGCCCATGACGATGCCCGTCCGTTCATTGGTGATGTCGCTTTCGCTCAAACCGGCATCGGCGATCGCCTGATCCATGGCGACGTGATTCCAGGCCGCGCCCTGGCTCAGGAAGCGCATGGCGCGGCGATCGATCATCGCTGACGGATCGAGCGTCGGCGAACCCCATACCTGGCAGCGGAAGCCGTGTTCGGCGAAGGAATTGGAAAAGCTGATGCCGGATTTGGCATCGTAAAGCGAGCTCTGCACCTCATTGGCATTGTTGCCGATCGACGACACAATGCCGAGGCCCGTCACTACGACCCGTCTCATTCGCAACTCCTTCCGGCGTATTTGGTGAAAAACCTAGTCGGTTTTCGCCCAAGATCATACGCAAAATAACCTGTTGCGACGCCCCTCGCGTGTCCGCCGGACACCAGGACGCCGTGGCGAAACCGATCAGACGGCCGACTGTTTGGACAAGCCGACCTTCAGATCCGTAGCGGCGTATATGGGTTCGCCATCCGCCTTGAGCCAGCCATCGGCGATGCCGAGCACCAGACGACCGCGCATGACGCGCTTGAAATCGATGCCGTACTCGACCTTCTTCACCGACGGCGTCACCATGCCTTTGAACTTCACCTCACCGGTCGACAGCGCCATGCCCTTGCCCGGCTCGCCGAGCCAGCCAAGATAGAAACCGGTCAATTGCCACATGGCGTCGAGGCCAAGGCATCCCGGCATGATCGGGTTGCCGATGAAGTGGCAGGCGAAGAACCACAGGTCCGGCTTGATATCGAATTCGGCGCGGATGAAGCCCTTGTCGTGGGCGCCGCCGGTCTCGCTGATCTCGGTGATGCGGTCGAACATCAGCATCGGCGGATAGGGCAACTGGGCATTGCCCGGTCCGAACAACTCGCCGCGGGCGCAGGCAAGCAGTTCCTCGTAGTCGTAGCTGGACTTTTGACCCGCCATCAAATTTCTGTCCCCATAGTTTCTTCGCGGGCGCCAGGCGCCCTTGTCGTTGGTTTCCTAACACACTCTGTTTGCGGCCGGAAACCGGCGTTTGCGCTTAACCCGTGCGCCTGCCCGGGTCAATGCACGCTATTGATCGCATTCGGACTACAGAATATATGTCGAAGGATGTCCGGTTCTGGCTTTTGACGTCTTTTTGCCATTGCGGACCTGTTTAAGGGCTGGGCCATAAAGCTTCGACGCATAGATGGATACGGGCTACCGGAAGGAAAATGTCGCTGTGGACAAGCGGGTTCGCGAAGCCGGCCTGAGGCCGACACGCCAACGCATCGCGCTGGCCGATCTGCTTTTCGCCAAGGGCGACCGCCATCTTTCGGCCGAGGAACTGCACGAAGAGGCGGTCGCGGCCGGCGTGCCGGTTTCGCTGGCGACGGTCTACAACGCGCTCCACCAATTCACCCAGGCCGGCCTGCTGCGCATCCTGGCGGTCGAAGGCTCGAAAACCTACTTCGACACCAACACCTCCGATCACCACCATTTCTACATCGAAGGCGAAAACCGCATCTTCGATATCGAAAGTGGGCCGGTGACCGTTTCCAACCTGCCGGAACCTCCGGAAGGCATGGAAATCGCCAATGTCGACATCGTCGTGAGGCTGCGCCCCAAGCGCGGCGGCTGACCGGTTCGCCATGCGGCCCGTCGACCTGGCAATTCGCCTGGAATGGGTGGCCGTCACCATAGTCGCGATCGTCTTCTATGCCGCGACAGGTGTGTCCCGGTGGCTCTTTGCCTTGCTGATCCTGGCGCCCGATCTGTCGATGCTCGGCTATCTCGCCGGACCGCGCATTGGCGCCATCTGCTACAACGCCTTGCATATCCTGATTGCGCCGCTTGTTCTGGCGCTGGCCGGTAAGCTGCTTGCCAATTCAACCTTGACGGCGATAGCGCTGATCTGGATCGCCCATATCGCCATCGACCGTGCCCTTGGCTACGGTCTGAAGCTGCCGACCGGCTTTCAGGACACCCATCTCGGCCGCATCGGCCGCGACCGCAATGGCGCGGTCGGGTAGGTTCAGGTCAGGCCGGCATCACCTGAATAACGGCAGCCTAGTTCTTGAACTTCTCGCCCGGATAGGCGCCCCAAACCTGCGACTGGGCCATCCAGCCGGTATGGCCCTCGAAGGTCATCTCGCACCACTGGCCGTCGCATTTCTTGATGGCGCCGATCACGCCAGGCTCGATGATGGCGACGACGCCGGCGTCCTTGTCGGGCTCGTTGAGCAGATTGATTCGCCCGCCGCCCTTGTTGCGCTGCCAAGGCGCCACGATCGCGGTGCGGCGGCCCGAAAGCAGCGACTGGTTGATCCAACCTTCCGACCCGTCGGCATCGCGCACGCGCCGCCAGGTATCGAATTCCTGGATCACCTCCATCGGCAGCCCGGCCTTCATATACATCCAGTTGACGGAATAATTGGCGCCGGGACCGACGCGCGCGTTGACGCGAGCCGGCTTCAGGCTGACGAAACGCGGCAACGGCAGGCCGCTCGGGCCTAGCGTAATGGTCTGCGCCGGCGCGGCGGCACTTTGCGCCAGCGCCTGTGGCGCGCAAAGCAGGGAGCCGAGAACGGCTGCGCTGAGGGCCAGGCGAAGCGACGCGAAACCAGACACTTTCTTATCCTTTCGGCGCCCCTCCTTCGGGGTGAGCGCCCCTTTTTCTTTGTCTTCGGCGGCACCGCTTGTTACAGGAGTGGGCTGATACCGCGACTGGTTACAAGTTTCGCCTGTCTTGGTTAAAGAGGTCTCAACGAGATCGGTTTCGAGAGCGTGATCCCGAAAAATGGGACCGGTTTTCGCAAGCGATCACGCTCCAAAAAAGAGTAGGATCAGGACGACGATTCAACGAAACGTCATTCTGATCTAGCAAGCTTCGGGGATAAAATGGCAGGCAAAAAACGGCCCCTCGTCGTCATCACGCGCAAGCTTCCCGACCCGGTCGAGACCCGCATGCGCGAATTGTTCGACGCGCGGCTGAATGTCGAGGATCGACCGATGACGCAGCCGGAGCTGGTCGCGGCGGTCAAGGAAGCCGACGTTCTGGTGCCGACCATCACCGACCATATCGATGCCGCGCTGATCGCCCAGGCCGGCGATAATCTCAAGCTGATCGCCAATTTCGGCAATGGCGTTGACAAGATCGATGTCGCTGCCGCCGCCAAGAAGGGCATCACCGTCACCAACACGCCGAATGTGCTGACCGAAGACACCGCCGACATGACCATGGCGCTGATGCTGGCGGTGCCGCGGCGTTTGGCCGAGGGCGCCAACATCCTGGCCGGCGAGAAGAAATGGGCCGGCTGGTCGCCGACCTGGATGCTCGGCCGGCGCATCTGGGGCAAACGTCTCGGCATCGTCGGCATGGGCCGCATCGGCACGGCCGTCGCCAGGCGCGCCAAGGCCTTCGGCCTGTCGATCCACTATCACAACCGCCACCGCGTGCTGCCGGCGGTCGAGGACGAGTTGGAGGCGACCTATTGGGAAAGCCTCGACCAGATGCTCGCCCGCATGGACATCATCTCGGTCAACTGCCCGTCGACGCCGGCGACCTTCCATCTGTTGTCGGCGCGCCGGCTGGCGCTGATGCAGCCCACGGCCTACCTCGTCAACACCGCGCGCGGCGACATCATCGACGAGGAATCGCTGGTCAAGCTTATCCAGGACGGCAAGATCGCCGGCGCCGGCCTCGACGTCTACGAGCACGAGCCGGCGCTGAACAGCAAGCTCCTCAAGCTCGCCGCCAAGGGCAAGGTGGTGCTCTTGCCGCATATGGGTTCGGCCACGCTCGAGGGCCGCATCGACATGGGCGAGAAGGTGATCATCAACATCCGCGCCTTCTTCGACGGCCACCGCCCGCCGGACCGCGTGCTGCCGCTCAGGACGTGAACTCCCGTTTCATCATCACCCATTTGTGCGGGCCACTTCTTCCCCCATAGGCAACCCAGGGCAGGCTGTCGGCGACAACGAAGCCAGCCTTGTTATAGACGGAGATCGCCACGGCATTCGTGTCCTCGACAGTCAGGCAGAGGCCTTTTGCCCCGCATGCCGCCGCCAGCTCGCCGGCATGCGCGAGCAGCCGCGCCGCCAGCCCCTTGCCACGGAATTCGGGATAGGTCGCAATCGCAAGGATCGACCAGTAGCCGATGAGGCGCTTTTCCAGGGTCACAAGCGGCGCAAGCGCCGCTGAGATATCAGCGGTATGGTCGTCGTTTTGTGTGAGCAATTCTCCGACCAATCCCCCCGCGATCGTTGCTTCGAACTCGACGAGATGGGCCTTGGAAAAATGATAGGACGAGTTGGCGTTGGTGGATGCTGCCTGTCGCGCCGCCTCCAGCACTGCATGGTCCTTTCCGCTGTCGCGGATCCAACTTTCAAGGTCGATGCCATGTCCGGCAACATCGACGATGGCGGCGACATGGAGCGCGTCATTCCGGGTCGCCGGACGAATGACAATGCTCATGGAACTCTATCCGGGATGCTGGCACACAAACCAACGGAGCCATCCGCGGCGATAGTTACCCTGCGACCGCGATGGAATTCGAACCGGTCAAGTTCAAGCCGTACCGCGATCGGCGTTTCCCATCCCATCTCCCTGGCAACGATCAGTCCCAAGAGCAGGATGGCATCCGGCTCATGCAGCACCAGCGCCGCCGGCGCGTGGCCATTGTGCGCCAATTCCATCAGCACCGCCGAAGCGGATGATGAGCCGATCGTGCCCGGCAGGAACAGCACGCGGCCCGAGATGCTCTCGCCATGCTGGGGATGGCGGACGTCGGCGATACGGCCGGTCCTGGCGTCGACACCGCCCCAGAAGCTGATCGGCGCCGTCAAAAGCAGAGCCTCGCCTTCGCCCGCCTTGCCCTGGACCAGGATTTCAGCAACGGCGCTCATGCGGCAATATCCGTAAAGACGGGTTTACCCAGCATCGCGCTCTCGACGCAGTCGGCGAGCGAGGCATAGAGCACCGCGTAACCGGTGTTGCCCGGCGCGTAATGCGCGAACTTGCCCGAATTGGTCATCAGCACGCCATTGCTGAGCTCCGGCATGATCGGCGTCACCACCACGCAGGTGTCGGCGACAATGATGACGCCGCTGGCTTCCAGTGCCTTGCGTTGGCCGTTCTGCTCCAGCGCGGCAAGCGCGTGGCGGCCGGTGCAGGCATAGAGCGGCACGGCGAGCCGTCGCCCGGCGATCAACCGCTCCAGCAGATCGAACTCGGCTGGCGACAGATGCGGGCTGCCGATCGCCACCGCATCTATGGCCTTCGCCTGCGTGGCGGTCGATAGCCTGGCGCGAGCCGTCGCGATCATGTCGGGCGTGACCTGGACCACCGCTTCGGGCTCCCGTCCGGCCAGGATGGTGTCAGCGTCGGGAGCTTCCGGTGTCACGCCGGCAATGTGGAACAGCCCGACCGCGCCGGACGATGCGGCGGCGGCGCCAAACGCCTTCAACGCGTCCTCGCCGGGATGTGCGGCGATGCCAGTGACGACGCCGACCGCGTTGCCGACCTCGCGGCCATAGAGGCTGCCCAGCACCGGCCAGGCGATCTCCGAGGCGAGGAAGGACGGTGACAGGCCCGAGACATCGAAGACAAGCCGCGCGCGACGGTTCTCCGGCCGATGCAGGCCGTAATCCGGCGCGCGGCCGGTGATGGCGCAGGCGATGTCGAGAAAATCGCCATAGCGGTTGGTGCGCGAGCCGAGCACCGAATTGCAGAACACCACCGCGTTGGACTCGCCCCAGGCGACGTCGGTGCCTTGTGCCGGCCTGTGCCCGGCCTGATAGGGCGCGCAGGTCCAGCTCTGCTCGCAGCCGAGCTTGCGATAGGCCTCCATCATCCGCCGCGCCATGCCGCGTTGTGGCTCCCCCAGGCGGATGCGCGAGCAGCCCATCAGGTCGAGCGCCCCGACATTGAGTGTCGAGCGCACCGCGACCCTGGCGCCGCCTTCGACCAGTCTTTCGGCAAACAGCGTGCCGGAATCGCCGTGGTAAAGCGCGCCATCGATATGGGCGGAAGCAATCGGGATCAGCCGTGGCGCGCCGAGCAGGCGCGCGCTCTCCGCCACGATGCGCATCGCCATCGCCGCGCCATCCTGGCCGGCGGCGATAGCCTGTTCTTCGGCGCTGAGCGTGAGGGTCATGACAGCACCTTGCGCATGGTGATCGAGGTCGGCCGGTCGTAGCCCGGGTGCGCCGTGCGTTCCGTCTCACGGAAGCCGAGGCGGGCAAAAGCCGCATGGTTGACGGTCAGTTCGATACGGGTCTGCAATTCGATGCGGTCCTTGCCGCCTTCACGGGCGAGCTGTTCCACGGCTTGCATCAACCGGGCGCCGATACCTTGGCCCTGACGTTGCGGGTCGACCGCAAGCTTGCCGACATAAAAATCGGCCTGCCTTGCCAGCGCGAACACGCAGCCGACGATCCGGTCATTGTCGATGGCCAGAAACACGGTTTCCAGTTTTGCTTTCTCGCGGAGGCTCCCGGCCGTCAAAAGATGCGCCGAGGATGGCGGGTCGATGACGCCGTCCATATAGGCGAAGGCGCGCAGGATTAGTGCCAGCAATTCGTCCCATTGAGTAAAATTCGGCGCAAGCCTGGTGACGGAGAGACCAACCTTCTGATCCATGGACTCACGTCGCCTTGTAGCGGATGGTTTCAAAGCGCGCGGTGAGCGCATCGTAGAGTAACAGCCGGCCGATCAACGGCTCGCCGATGCCGGCGATCAGCTTGATCGTTTCCATCGCTTGCAAGGTACCGATAACGCCGGTCAGCGCGCCGACGATGCCGGCGACGGCGCAGGACGGCACCAGGCCTTCCGGCGGCGCTTCGGGAAACAGGTCGCGATAGCTCGGATTGCGTTTGCCGTCGGCGCTGGTCTCGAATGGCTTCAACACCGTCAGCGAGCCATCGAAGCGGCCGACGGCGGCGTGCACAAGCGGCTTGGCCATCGTCTCGCAGGCATCGGCGACCGCATAACGGGTTTCGAAATTGTCCGAGCCGTCGACAACCACGTCATAGCGCGCGACGAGGGCAGGGGCGTTTTCGGCGCTCAGCCTGAGGCGATGCAATTCCACCCTTACATTGGGATTGATGCGCCCGATCGCCGCCGCGGCGCTGTCGGTCTTGGCCATGCCGATCGCGTCGCTGCCGTGGATCACCTGCCGCTGCAGGTTGGAAAGCGAAACCGTGTCGTCGTCGACGACGCCGAGCGTGCCAACGCCGGCAGCGGCCAGATATTCAAGCACCGGGGCGCCCAGCCCGCCGGCGCCGATCACCAGCACCCGCGCCCGCTTCAGCTTCTGCTGGCCGGGACCGCCAATCTCCGGCAGCACGATGTGGCGGGCGTAGCGTTCGAGCTCTTCGTCGGAGAGGGCGGCACTGGTCATGTCGGACCTTATCGCGGCCCAAAAATCTTGTCAGGTCTCTTTGGTTAGCCCAACCGTGCCGTGATCCACCGTGAGGAACTGCGCCCGTCCCTCAAGGCTGGAAAACAGCGCCGCATCCGTTCCGGTCATGAAGGCCTGGCAGTTCAGGTCCTCGAGGATGGCAAACAGTGCCGCGCGGCGGCCTGCATCAAGATGCGCGGCGATCTCGTCGAGCAGGAGGATCGGCGTCAGGCCCGACATCTCGCCAGTCAGCCGCGCATGCGACAGGACGATGCCGACCAGAAGCGCCTTCTGCTCGCCGGTCGAGCACAGTTCGGCCGGCATCGACTTCGGCCGGTGCCGCACCACCAGATCGGAGCGGTGCGGCCCGTCCAGCGTGCGGCCGGCGGCCCGGTCGCGTTCGCGGCCGTTGGCAAGGCTACGACGGAAACGCTCTTCGACATCGACGGCTGGAGCGACCGCAACCTCGCTTTCCAGCTCGCCGGAGAGGCTGATGTCGGCCTGCGGAAACGGACCGCTGCTCGGCAATTTGTCAATCATGGCGGCAAGCAGGCGTACCAGCTCGGCCCGCGCCGCCGCGATCGCCACGCCGGTCTCGGCCATCTGCATTTCGATGGCGTCGAACCAGGCGCCGTCACGTGAGCCTTCGGTAAGCAAACGGTTACGGCCGCGCATTGCTTTTTCATAGTCGAGCGCGCGCTGACCGTGGCCGGGATCGATCGCCAGCACCAGCCGGTCGAGGAAACGGCGGCGGTCGGCGGCCGGGCCGGGGAACAGCCCGTCCATCGCCGGCGTCAGCCACACCACGCGCAGCCATTCCAGCATCTCTTCGACCGATCGCGCCGGCGCGCCGTTGATGCGCACGCGCCTGCCGCCTTCGCCGGCCACGTCGCCGCCGGAAATGCCGGTGCCGATCTCGACCTCGCCTTCCGGTCCCTCGATCCTTGCATGCAAGGCAAATCCGCCGTCGCCGCCTTCGCGCGCCACATCGCCATAGGGCGCGCGCCGCAAGCCGCGGCCTGGCGTCAGCAATGAGATCGCTTCCAGGAGATTGGTCTTGCCGGCGCCATTGTCGCCCGACAGCACAACCGCGCCAGGCGCAAGGTCGAGGGACAGCGCCGCATAATTGCGAAAATTGGTAAGTTTCAGCTTACTTATGTGGCTCTGCCGCCGAAGCTGTTTGTCATCCTCGGTCACGGCGACACGGCAGCCTGCTCAGGCCTATACACGCATCGGCATCAGAACGTAGAGGGCGGTCTCGTCGGCCATGTCATGGATCAGCGTCGGCGAGCCGGCGTCGGCCAGCATGAACTTCGCCTCCGTACCGGTGAGTTGCGCCGCGACATCGAGCAGATATTTCGCGTTGAAGCCGATCTCGATCGGATCGGACGAATAGTCGGCCGCCAGTTCCTCCGTGGCGCTGCCGGAATCCGGATTGTTGACCGCAAGCGTCACCTGGCCTTCGGCGATCGAAAGCTTCACCGCGCGGCCGCGCTCCGAGGAAATCGTCGACACGCGGTCGACGGCGGCAGCAAAACTCTGGCGGTCGATGATCAGCTTCTTGTCATTGCCGGTCGGAATGACGCGCTGATAGTCGGGGAAGGTGCCGTCAATCAGCTTCGAGGTCAAAATCACGCTGCCGATGGTGAAGCGGATCTTGGTGTCGGACAACTCGGTGGTCACCGCCACATCCGGATCGTCGACCAGTTTCTGCAGCTCGCTCACCGTCTTGCGTGGAATGATGATGCCGGGCATGCCTTCCGATCCCGCCGGCGCATCGATCTCGGCGCGCGCCAGACGGTGGCCGTCGGTCGCCACCGAGCGCAGCTTCAGCTTGCCGCCCGATTCATGCGTGTGCAGGTAGATGCCGTTGAGATAGTAGCGCGTCTCTTCGGTCGAGATGGCAAACTGGGTCTTGTCGATCAGTCCCTTCAGCGCGGCGGATTCAAGCCGGAAGATATGCGAGAAGGAGCCTGCCGAAAGCTCCGGGAAGTCGGATTGCGGCAGGCACTGCAGGCGAAAGCTGGAGCGGCCGGAGGTGACGGTCATCGCATTGCCGTCCTCGTCGGTCTTCAGCATCACCTCGGCGCCATCGGAAAGCTTGCGCACGATATCGTAGAGCAGATGCGCCGGAACCGTCGTCGCGCCGCCACGTTCGACTTTGGCGGGCGTCGCTTCCGTCACTTCGAGGTCGAGGTCGGTGGCCTTCATCTCGAGGCTGGCGCCCTCGGCGCTGAGCAGCACGTTGGATAGGATCGGTATGGTGTTGCGCCGCTCGACCACGCGATGGACGTGGTTGAGGGACTTCAGGAGATTGGACCGTTCCAGGATAACACGCATGACGAAACAGGCTCGCTTCAATGAATGAGCGGGTCACCAAAGGCGGCATCCCGCGAAAGCTCTGAAAGGCATCAGAATCTTTGTAAGCTGACAGTAAAAAGCCCGCAAACGCAAGCCCGCGACACCGGTTCGGGCCGGTTGCGCGGGCTTTCTGGGGATAAAGCCGGTGGAGTTCGGCGTCTGGCGCATGTCGCAGCGATTTCGAGGAAACGACATGCATAAAAACAAGCACTTAAAGCACGCCGCCTAAAACCGTTTCGACGCGACGCGCTTTAAATTTTAACGCTGCCTCAGGCCTGGTCGTTGATCAGCCTTCTGAGCAGTTCAAGTTCCTGTGCCAGCGTGTTGTCGGCGCCCGAAAGGTCCTCGATCTTGCGCACGGCATGAAGCACGGTCGTGTGGTCGCGGCCACCGAAGCGTCGCCCGATCTCCGGCAGCGAACGCGGCGTCATCACCTTCGACAGATACATCGCCACCTGCCGCGGCTTGACGATGGTGCGTGTGCGCCGGTTGGACAAAAGCTCCGTCTTCGACACGTTGTAGTGACGCGCGACGATGCGTTGGATGTCCTCGATGCGCACCCGCTTCGGTTCGCCGGAGCGGTAGATGTGGCCCAGGATCTCGTCGATACGGTCGATGGTGATCTGCGGCTCGAACGACTGGCGGAACAGGAGCTGGTTGAAGGCGCCTTCGAGCTCGCGTCCGCTGCCTGTCACCGTGCGCGCCACATGGTCGAGGATCTCGTCCGAAATGTTGAGCGAGGTGTCATCGGTCTTGGCGGTGGCGCGGCGCAGCTTCAGCATGCCGAGCCGCATGGCGAAATCCGGCGCCGACATTTCCAGCGCCACGCCGCCGTTGAGGCGAGAGCGCACGCGCGGCTCCAGCGATTCCAGTTCCGAAGGCGGCCGGTCGGCCGCGACCACAACTTGCTTGGCGCTGTCGAGCAGCATGTTGATCAGGTGGCAGAACTCGTGCTGGATCGACTTGCCCTGCAGGAACTGCATGTCGTCGATGATCAACAGATCGATGTCGCGCAGCTGCTCCTTGAGCGTCAGTGCGTTGTTGTCGCGGATCGCGGTGGCAAAGCGCCACATGAAGTATTCCGCCGTCAGATAGACGACGCGCGACTTCGGGTTGTGCCGAAGCGATTCCGCCGCGATCGCCTGCAACAGATGCGTTTTGCCGAGCCCGACAGTCGCATGCAGGAAGAGCGGATTGAAACGCACCGCGCTCGACTGCGATTCCGCCACGGCTCTCGCCGCCGCGAAGGCGACCCGGTTCGACGGACCTTCGATGAAGGACTGGAACGTGTAGCGCGGGTCGAGTGGCGATCCCAGCACATTGTGCCGGAACTCCTGCTCCACGGGCGCGCCCTGGCGCGGCGCCGGCGCCCGTTCCATCCGTCCGGCAGCCACGGTGCCGGCGGCCAAAGCGGTCTGCGTCTGCTTGGTCATCTTGCGCGCCGGTACGATTTCCGGCTCGACAGGATTGCGTCCCTGTCTGGTAGCGGTGCGCACCACGATCTCGATCTTGAGGACGTCCGGATCCTCATGCCGCCACAGCTCCGCGATCAGGTCGAGATAGTGACCGTTGATCCACGACCGCAGGAAAGCCGTGGGCACGGAGATGCGGACAATGCCGCGCGACGCTTCCGCGACTTTCATGCGTCCAAACCAGCTCGAATAAACCTCGGCTCCAAGACGCGCCTTCAGCTGGGTCTTGACCCGCTCGAATTTCTGTTCCGCGTCGTTAGATGCCAGCATGTCGTCCCCTCCGACAAAAGTTGCTGCAAACGGGAGTTCGCCCGCTATCTCCCTTTCGATGCCGCTCTGCATGATCAAGGTTCCTTGTCTTCTCGTACCCTTTTTCTACCGGGAGTGCGCCTCCTGCACCCTTTGTCCGGCAACCATTCTCGCCACGAAGCATCGCCGCCGCCGGCGATGTTTATCGCAACGTGTGCAAGGGACCTGCGCTGGCGCCGGCAAGCTTGCCGGTACCGTCATGCAATACGACAGCGCCCGGCGAAAATCGCCGGCGCGACGTCGACTGCCATGTACAATTACGCCAGTCCCCTACCCGCACCGAAGAGACAAACCAAGGCCGGCGCGGAATTGCTCCACGTCATGAATTCTGCCATTTTGTGCTGGCCGATTCAGGCTTGGGTCAGGGGGCGAAAGCCCGTCCCTTCGATGAATGGACATTACCGAAATCGCTGTGGATAGGGCAAGGCCACGTCTAACGGATTTTTAACGAATCTGGTTAGCGAACGGGGTTCGAAATCGGGTGCCGCAGCGGTATGTTTTGACAAAGCCATTGTGATTCAAACCCTTTTCCCACGAATATGAAAAAGGCAGCACGAAACGAAATATTCTGAAATAATTCTCTTGACAGCTACTTCTCCCCTGCTGCCCGACCTTGAGTTGAACAAGCTGTGGATGACCGGCTGTAAGTCTTTGAAAAAAATACGGATTTTTTGATAGCCAGATTTTGGCAGCTTACCGCAGATGACAGGCTGTACTATCCGCGACGCAGGATATGCCGGCAAAACAATCGCAGCTTCGAAATCCTGCTGCAAGGGCCGTTCCGAGGCATTCTTTTAAGTACTTGCCGGCAAACGAAAAAAACCCGGCCTGTTCGGCCGGGTTCAAAGACGATAGCGGAAAGAGGGAGTCGGTCAGGCCGACAGAGTCTTTACCCGCTGGGCAAGCCGCGAAACCTTGCGGGAAGCCGTATTCTTGTGGACGACGCCCTTGGTGGCGGCGCGCATCAATTCCGGCTCCGCGATCTTGAGGGCTGCCGCCGCCGCGGTCTTGTCGCCGGCGGCGAGCGCCTCTTCGACCTGGCGGATATAGGTGCGAACGCGCGAACGGCGGTTCTTGTTGACCGCCGCGCGGCGGGCGATCTTGCGCGTTGCCTTTTTGGCCGAGGAAGTGTTGGCCATGATGCCTCTCTTCTGATCTGGTGGGCGCCAGCGGTATGCCGCAGGGCGCAAAAAACAAACGGGCAGCCACAGGGCCGCCTCGGTTGGTGCGGCTTATAGTTCAGCTTTTCCGGCGCGTCAACGCCATGTCGCGGTCTTTTTGGCGGTACCGGATGCATGTCGTCCCGAAGCGCCTCAGCACAACGACATCCATCGAGAGAGGCGGCTGAAATGTCTCACTCGAATCCTCTTCCGCGCGATGCGCTTCAGCGGTTGCTGAAATTCGGCTTCCGCTTTTCGACAAAGGCGGCCATGCCTTCCTTCTGATCGTCGAGTGCGAACAGCGAGTGGAACAAGCGGCGCTCGAACCGCAACCCCTCGGCAAGTGTTGTCTCGTAGGCGCGGTTGACCGCTTCCTTGGTCATCATGACGGATGGCAGCGAAAACGCCGCGATCTTTGCCGCCGCCTTCAGCGCTTCCTCAACCAGGTCAGAGGCCGGCACCACCCGCGAAACCAGCCCGCAGCGTTCGGCTTCGGCGGCATCCATCATGCGGCCGGTCAGGCACATATCCATCGCCTTCGACTTGCCGACGAAACGCGTCAGCCGCTGCGACCCGCCCATGCCCGGCATGACGCCGAGCGTGATTTCGGGCTGGCCGAATTTGGCGTTATCGGCCGCGATGATGAAATCGCACATCATTGCCAGCTCGCAGCCGCCACCAAGCGCGTAGCCGGCCACGGCGGCGATGATCGGCTTGCGTGCCTTGGTGAAGTCTTCCCAGCCGACGAAGAAGTCCTGCGTGTAGGCGTCGGCAAAGGAGATCGCCTGCATTTCCTTGATGTCGGCCCCGGCCGCGAAGGCCTTTTCCGAGCCGGTGAGGACGATTGCGCCGATAGCGGCATCGGCGCTGAATTCCTTGACCGCGGCGACGAGCTCCGTCAGCACCTGCGAATTCAGCGCATTGAGCGCCTGCGGCCGGTTCAGCGTGATCAACCCGACCTTGCCGCGTGTCTCGACGATGATGGTTTCATGGGCCATGGCTTCGCCTCCTTGTCCGGTAACGGGATGATCGTTCCTAGCCTAACGCTGACAGGTCCGGCAATAGAAGGTCGAGCGGCCTGATTGCACGATACGTTCGATATGGCCACGGCAGCCCGGCGTCGGGCAAGGCGCGCCTTCGCGGTCATAGACCGCGAAGGAATGCTGGAAATAGCCAAGCGAGCCGTCGGTGTGGACATAGTCGCGTAGCGAGGAACCTCCAGCGGCGATCGCGTCAGCTATGACCGAGCGGATCGCCGCGGCGAGGCGGTCGCTCTGCCCCTTCGCCTTCTTGGCCGAACCGGCAATCGTGCGGGCTTCGCGCAGCGGCGACAGGCCGGCGCGCCACAGCGCCTCCGACACATATATATTGCCGAGCCCGGCAATGAGCCGCTGGTCGAGCAGGGCCGCCTTCAGCGGTGATCTGCGGCCTTTGAGCAGCGAAGCGAGCAAGGGCCCGTCAAGCGCGTTGCCGGTCGGCTCGACGCCGAGCCCGGCAAGCATAGGATGCGTGTCCGGGGCGCCCTCTGCAAACAGCATGAAGCCGAAGCGGCGGGGGTCGTTGAAGATGATGCGGGAGCGTTCGCCACGCGGCGAGACGACGTCGAACACGACATGGTCATGCGCGGCGACTTTCGAGCGCTCGTGATGAAACGCCCCGGGCACGTCGCCGGTGCCGGACGTCTCGATGCGGAACGATCCCGACATGCCGAGATGGCAGATCAGCACCGGACCGCCGTCGGTATGCATGGTGAGGTATTTGGCCCGCCGTCCAAGCGCGGTCACGGTCTTGCCGGTCAACCGCTCCGCGAAGCGTTCGGGAAAGGGAAAGCGCAGGTCCGGCCGGCGCGCCTCGACATGGACAAGCCGCGCGCCTTCCAGAACCGGCTGCAGTCCGCGTCGTACCGTCTCGACCTCCGGCAGCTCAGGCATGGCCGCCTATCGTCGCAAGGAAAGAGGTGCCGTGATGACCGGGCGCCAGGCTGAGATGGTCCGCGACGGTCTCGCCGATATCGGTAAAGCTCGGCCGAAGTCCGATATCGCCGCCTTTCAGGCCAGGTGCGATGCCGATCACCGGAATGCGTTCGCGCGTGTGGTCGGTGCCTCGCCATGTCGGGTCGTTGCCGTGGTCGGCGGTGAGGATGAGAAGGTCACCAGACCCGATGCGGGCAAGCGCCTCGGGCAGCCGCCGGTCGAAGGCCTCGAGCGCCGCCGCATAGCCGGCGACATCGCGCCGATGGCCGAACTCGGTGTCGAAATCGACGAAATTGGCAAAGACCATGTCGCCGTCGCCGGCGTCGTCCATCGCGCCAAGCGCCTTGTCGAACATCGCCATGTTGCCGCCTGCCTTGCGCACCTGCGAGATACCGCGATGGGCGAAGATGTCACCGATCTTGCCGACGGCGATCACCTTGCTGCCGCGCTCCGTCAGCCGGTCGAGCAGTGTCGGCTTCGGCGGCGGCACCGCATAGTCGCGACGGTTGTGGGTGCGCTGGAACGTGGCCGGCGTCTCGCCCACGAAGGGCCGCGCGATCACCCGTCCGATCTTCAGCGGATCGACCAGCCGGCGCACGGTGAGGCAGAGTTCATACAGCCTCTCGAGCCCGAAATGCGTCTCATGCGCGGCGATCTGCAGCACGGAATCGACCGAGGTGTAGCAGATCGGCTTGCCGGTGCGGATATGCTCCTCGCCGAGCCGCTCGATGATCTCGGTTCCCGGTGCATGGCAGTTGCCAAGAATACCCGGCACCTTGCCCCTGGCGATGATCGCTTCGGTCAGATCGGCGGGGAAGGCCGGCACGGTGTCGGGAAAGTAACCCCAGTCGAAACGCACCGGCAGGCCAGCGATCTCCCAGTGGCCGGAAGGCGTATCCTTGCCGCTCGAGACTTCCTGCGCGGCGCCATGGAAGGATGATGAGGCAAGCAGCGCGTCGTCGATGTCGAGCTTCAATCCGGTCGCGGTCTGCGCTGCCTGGCCGAGCCCGAGCGACATCATGTTGGGCACGGTGAGCGGTCCCTTGCGCAGGCCGTCCCGATCGGCGCGACCTTCGGCGCAGGCCCGCAGGATATGTCCAAAGGTGTCGGCGCCCGCATCGCCATAGCGCTCGGCGTCGGCGGCGCCGCCAATGCCGAAGGAATCCAGAACGAACAGGAAAGCGCGTGCCATGGGTGTCGTCGTTGCCAGTCTCAACTGCCAGACAGTCTGAACAGCCAGACATTCTGAGCAGCCAGACATAAGGTTCGCCGGCGGCGTTGGCAAATCGGAAACCAAACCGCAACGGCTTGGCGTCATAGTCAGGAAAGGCGCAACCGATTATGGGCTGGAGCGGCAAGCGGATGGTGAGACGCGGCAAATCCGCGGCAAGGCAGGGCTGCGCGGCGGCGCTCGTTGTCCTTGCCGCCTGCTGGCCGGCGCACGCCGACTGGCGCGACGACATCGGCGTCTTTCGCATCGGCATCGTCGCCGAGCCGGGCGGCGGCAACACGGTCCCTGGCCTCGCGCGCCTGACGGAGGCCTACACCAATGCGCTTGGCATGAAAGTGGAGTTCGTCGTCGCGCGCGACTATGCGACGTTGATCGAGGCACAGGCGAGCGGCCGCGTGCAGTATGCGATCTACTCGGCACTTGCCTACGCCACGGCCTCCGAGCGTTGCGGTTGCGTCGAGCCGCTGGTCGCGCCGGTCGACACCGATGGCGCGGTTGGCATCAGGTCCATTCTGGTGACGCGTGACGACAGGCTGCCGGACCTTGCTTCGATAGCCTCGCACCGGGTCGCGATCGTCCCCGTCGACAATGTCGGCGGCTGGCTGCTGCCGTTGGTGGGGCTGTCGGCCGCTGGCGTCAAGATCGCGGAAGGGTCGCCGTTCCTGGTGCGCGCCGCCACGGCCACGGCAGCCGAGGGGATGCTTGGCGATGGCGGGGCTGACGGCCTTTTCGGCTGGGAGCCCGCCGACGCCGATGGCCGGCCGGCCAATTCGGGCGGAACGGTGGCGCGGCTGGAGTCCGCTGGCATCCCGAGCACCTCGCTAAGGGTGCTGTGGACCTCGGGCCTGCTGCGCTACGGCCCGCACGCTGTCCGCAGCGATCTGGATCCCGAGGCAAAGCGCCGACTGACCGTTTTCCTGACCAACCTCAAGTCCCTGACGCCCGACGTCTACGACCTGCTGGAATCGACCCATTCCGGCGGTTTTGCGGTGGCCGCGCCGATGGACTACGCGACGGCTCTTGCGATCGTGCGGCGGCAATCGGCCGGACAGGAGTAATCGTCAGCAGTCGCTGCAGGGAACGGTCGGGCTGCGGCGAGGCCTGAGGTAATAGGTTTCGGCCATCGTTATGTTGTTGAAAACCGAGGTCAGTCCAAGCGCCTGCGAATCGCTGGCGGACCATGTGATCATCGGCTTGTAGCCGAGGTCGCTTTCCACGCGAATGAGGAAGGTGTTGCGGATTTTCAGCGTCGCCGGAACCGTGGTGATCGTGTTCGGCGCCGCGTCGGCGCTGTAGGTGGTACCCACCAGTTTGCGCGACCATGCCACCAGCACCCTCGGAGACGCCTCATCCGTGATCTGGATACCGGTGATGATGATTGTCGGCGATGAGCGGTTGTAAGGCTGCAGTGTCGACGTGCCGATCTTCATCATCGCCTCGAGGTCGGCTTTCACGACCGTCTGCTGCTGCGTGACGAGATCCGCCACCATGCTGCCGATGCGGCTGACCTTCTTGCTGGTCTCGATGGCCTGCGAAGCTTCCATCGTGATGAAATACATGATGAGCAGCACCGGCACGATGAACGCGAACTCGATCGCCGCGACGCCGCGACGGTCGCGGCCAAATCGCTCGACCTTCGCCGCGATGGCCGAAATCCCCCAATGTGCCCCCGCACGATGCATATTATCCTCCACGCCGCGGCTGAGCCGTCTGGCAGTATTCAGTTGTCGTCGAATGGTTCGTTCTGCCAGGTCACGGACGCGAAATGCAGCGTCTTGCCATCGTTGAGATTGGCCATCGACTTCGCCAGGAAGTCGGTCATCACCGGCCATTTGTAGAACACCCGCAGCATGTTGATGGACTCCGACGGTCCAGGTGCAACCGTGAAGCTCATCGAATTTGTGCCTTGCGTCAGCACAATGTCGCCGTTCACGATCTTGAAGCCCGCCGTGGCTGCGTCCGCGAAGCTCGGATATTGGCGCAGGTCCACCACCAACCCAGGGCAGTTCTGGGCGACCATGATCTGCAGGCGACTGCAGATCAGCTGCTTGATAGAGGTGTCAGTGGTGTTGCTCTGCTGGAGTTGTCCGGTCCGCAACTGGCGTGCGACGTCGTCCGTGGCGTTGGCCATCACTTCCTGGCCGGCAAACGAAATGCAGCTTTCAAGGATGGCGAAGACGAGAAGCGCGAAGGGGATGGCCAGCATCGCGAATTCCAACGCAGTGCTGCCGCGTTTGTCGCTGAAGAAGCTGGGGCGGGATTTCGCGCGCGCCTTGCTATCCATGCCGTTGCCGGATGTCGCGTCGTTGGTCATTTTGCGTTCCTGCCGATCCCCCTGCGGTACCGGCAAGAACATAGCGACGACACATTGAGTTCCGGTTTGGATGACCGTTAAATTCGCCGGACGTGATTTAACCTGCCTTTAATACTGCAGGTCCCGCGGCTCAGTGTCCGGCGCTCATTTCGGTCTCGGAGGCCTTCTCGGCGTCGGTCTTGTAAGCGCTTTCGCAGTAAGGCGTGCAGGACATGGTCTGCACTTCCGCGCGCCTGTAAATGCGCACCGAAGAGGCGGCCTGTCGCATGACGGTCACCTGTTCATCGATGATCGGACTACCGTCCGAATCGAGCACGACCAGATTGGTGACGCCGAAGCCTTTGCCGGTGAGAACGATGGTCGAGGCATCCTGCACCGATGCGTCCGCAATCGCCGGATTGCCGATGACGACGGTATCGGCAGGGCGTGTCAATTTGACGATCTTTGCCTGGTTCATGGTCACTTCAATGCCCGCTTCGCTCTTGGCCGGCATCGCGAAAGCGGCAGCTGCCAGCAATGCGGCTACTGGAAACAGCGATCTCGACAAATTCATTGAGGCGCTCCGGGCGGCAGATTCTTCAACGGAACATGAACGAGATTGGTGAACCAACGGTTAAGCTCTGCCCGTCCCCGGCAAGGAATCGGCCCGGCCCGTGCCGCATGCGTCAGCCGGACATGCCATTTTAGCGATATGGCATAGCCTCCGGTTTCCGTTGTTTTCCAAGGGCGTCACGCCGGCGGATTGTGCTTAGGCCACGGTTAACCACGCAACGTGTTCACCCCCGGAAAGGAATCGGTAAGGCTGTTTATTAAGCCGATTGAAAGGGCTTCTCCCTAGATTTGCAGCATCCGATCAACCGCAAGAGAAGTTGACGGAAGTGCTGTAACACGTGGAGTAGGAGCTCTCGAATGTCTAATCTCATTGCACGTTTTGTGAAGGACGAATCCGGCGCGACCGCCATTGAATATGGTCTGATCGCTGCTCTGATCGCACTCGCCATCATGGTCGGCGCCAGCCAGCTCGGCACCGCGCTGAACTCCAAGTTCTCTAACATCGCCACGGCTGTCAACAACGCCCCGTCGGCTCCGTAACAGATATCGTTGCTGTTGAATACGAAGGGCCGCCTCTGGCGGCCCTTTTCTTGCGGTCGGCTGATTTTGAACGTCCGGCCTCATCAATCGTTAATCAGGCGCGCCTAGCATGCCGCCGATATACTTGCCACGGGCGCGCCGCATCGATGCTTGAAGCCGTGATCTTCGTCGTTTTTCCGTTCTGCATGCTTTTTGCAGCCATCTCGGACATGCTCTCGATGACGATTGCCAACCGTGTCCCGGTGCTCCTGGTGGTGACCTTTGCGATTGTCGCGCCGCTCACCGGCATGGACTGGGCATCTTTCGGCTTCCATTTCGCGGCAGGTGCCCTGGTGCTTGCCGTGACTTTCGGTCTTTTTGCGCTCGGCGGCATGGGTGGTGGCGATGCCAAGCTTCTGGCCGCTACCGCCGTATGGATGGGATTGAACGTCAACCTGATCGCATACCTGGTGACATCGGCCTTTATCGGCGGTCTGTTGACCGTCGCAATCCTGGCGTACCGCAAATCGCCGCTTTCGGTCTTTACCGGCCATAGCCGTTTTCTGCGCCATTTCGCCGACAACAGCGTGGGCGTTCCATACGCTGTCGCGCTCGGGCTCGGCGGGCTGATCACTTTCCCGGATTCGCCGCTGGTGGTCTGGGCGCTGGAGAGGCTCGCCACCGCCTGAAATCGTTTCTGTCGCGACACGTTTGCAAAGGCGGCCTTGGCCGCCTTTTTTGTTAACGTCGGCCGTTCCTTCGAATTTGAGTAAACCTTAAATTAATCACGATCGTAAGCATTACATTAACCTTGTTTTGACGATTGCAGCTGCAAAGTCCGGCCTGGCTTAGGGTGGTTTGCCACGAGGCGAAGGGTTTCGGACGAATGCCAGCATCCCGATTGATCATTCTGGGCGTGGCCGCGGTCGCCGCGGGGGGCGCCGGCTATGTCGCAAAGAACATGGTCGTGGCGCCGCCGCCGCAGGTCATCGTCGATGCACCCAAGCAGCCCGCGATCGCTTTGCAGGACGTTCTGGTGCTTTCGGGTGACGTGCCGATGGGCAGCCCGATCGGCAACAACATCAGTTGGCAGCAGTGGCCGTCCGACGGCATCAACGCCAATTTCATCACCCGCGCCGCCGAACCCGACGCAGTTGAAAAGCTCAAGGGCTCCGTTGCCCGCATGGCGATGTATACCGGCGAGCCGATGCGGCGCTCCAAGCTTGTCGGCCAGGGGCAGAGCTTCATGTCCTCGATCCTGCCTTCCGGAATGCGCGCCGTCGCGACCGCGATATCGGCCGACACGTCGGCGGGTGGATTCATCCTGCCTAACGACTTCGTCGATGTGATCATGACCCGGCGCGCCGACACCGGTAACGGCGGCAGCGGCTTCAACACCGAAACCATCCTCAAGAACATTCGGGTCCTGGCCATCGACCAGACCATCCAGGAAGACGAGGAAGGCAAGAAGACCAGGGTCGGCCAGACCGCGACGCTGGAGCTGACGCCACAGCAGGCCGAGATCATCACCGTTGCGCAGCAGATGGCGGACCGGCTGACGCTGGCGCTGCGCCCGATCACGGACGCTCACGAGACAAATCTGACTGAAGCGGATTACCTGGTCAACGGCAACGGCCGGCGCGGCACCGTGCGGCTGATCAAGTCGGGTGAGGTATCCGAGGTGGGAGCAAGGAAATGAGGCTAAACGGCAAACTGCCCTTCCTGGCGGCCGCAACGATCGGCCTGCTCCTGCTCGGCACCGGCGCGCCTGGGTCGGCCGAAGCCAAATCCGCGACCGCCGGCGTGTCGGCTTCCGTCGCCACCCAGCGCGTCAAGCTTGGCCTCAACAAATCGGTCGTCATCGACCTGCCGAGCGACGCCTATGACATCCTCGTCGCCAATCCGGCGGTTGCCGATGCCGTCACCAGGACGGCGCGCCGCATCTATCTGTTCGGCAAGTCGGTCGGCGAAACCAACATCTTCGTCTTCGGCCCCAATGGCGAGCAGATTGTCAGCCTCGACCTGGCCGTCGAGCGCGATGTCGCCGGGCTGGAGGACTATCTGAGGCGCTTCATTCCGTCCTCGCAGATCAAGGTCGAGCTTCTCAACGACAACGTTGTCCTCACCGGCACCGTGGATACGCCGCTTGACGCCAAGCGCGCCGTCGACCTGGCGACCATCTTCGTATCCGGCGGTGAAGCGACGACTGGCCAGTATTCGCAGACCGCGGCCGGCGGCTCGGTCAATGGCGGCGTCGACATCAACAACCCCGACCAGACACGCCGCACCTCCAAGATCGTCAATCTCCTGCAGATCATCGGCGACGATCAGGTGACCCTGAAGGTGACCGTCGCTGAAGTCAGCCGCTCGGTGATGAAGCAGCTCGGCGTCAACATGGTTGGTAACGGCGGCAGCAATGGCATCAGCTATGGCGCGATCAGCGACAATTTCACGGGCCTGGGCAAACAGCTGTCGAATTCGGGCTTGAACATCGGCAGTTCGTCACTGATGGCCTACATCAACGCCATGGAGCAGTCGGGGGTAATGAAGACGCTGGCTGAACCGACCCTGACCGCTGTGTCCGGCGAGAAGGCCACATTCAAGGTCGGTGGTGAGTACAATATGGTCAGTGGGGTCACCACTAACGTATCGACCGATAACCAGACGGGTCAGAAGACCTATAGCATCGACAAGATCGAATATGGCATCGGGCTGGAATTCCAGCCTGTGGTGCTGTCGCCCGGCCGCATCAGCCTGAAAGTCAGAACCGCGGTTTCCGAGCCGACGACTGAAGGATCGGTGTCGCTTTCTTCTGGCGTGACCAGCCCTGGTACCAATGTACTGTCGCTACGCAAGCGCCTGGCGGATACGACGGTCGAATTGCCCTCTGGCGGCTCCATGATGATCGCCGGCCTGGTTCGCGACGACGTGCGCCAGGCGGTGGCTGGACTGCCAGGTCTTTCGAAGATCCCGGTGCTCGGCACATTGTTCCGCAGCAAGGACTTCGTGCGCAACGAGAGCGAGCTCGTCATCATCATCACGCCCTATCTGTCACGGCCGGTGGCGCGCAACGATCTTGCCAAGCCGGACGACAATTTCAATCCGCCAAGCGACGGCGCTGGCATGTTCCTCGGTCGCGTCAATCGCGTCTACGGCACCATGCAGACGGACAAGCCGGCCGGTCGTTACCACGGCGTCGTTGGCTTCATCTACAAATGAGCGGGAATGCGGATATGTCGAAGTCTCCATCCAAGGTCGTGACGCTCCGGAGCCCGGCTGGCATCGAAAGGATCCACCGTTCGGCGATCCCCGCCCTGGCGATCGCGCTTGCGGTTTCACTTGCCGGTTGCGCCAACCGCGACAGTGTGACGGTCGGGTCGATCCCGGACGATTACCGCACGACCCATCCGATCGTCATCGCCGAGAAGAACCAGAAGATCGATCTGCCGGTCGGCGCTGGTGACCGCGGCATGACGGGGGCGCAACGTGATACGCTTCTTGGCTTCCTGGACGGCTACGACAAGAGCGCCGCTCCCTCGCTGACCATTGCGATTCCGAGGGGCTCGGCCAACGAAGTGGCGGCATTGGTGGCGGGCCGTGACTTCGCCCGCGTCGCCGTCGCCGCCGGCGTGAAGCGCGGTCGTATCGTGATGACCTCTTACCAGTCTGACGTTCCCGAAGCTTCGGCGCCCGTGCGTGTTGCCTTTGTCGCGGTACGCGCCCAGACCGATAAATGCGGACGCTGGCCGGAAGATCTGCTGGAGACCTCGGAGAACAAGCATTACGCCGACTACGGATGCTCCTATCAGAACAATCTTGCCGCCCAGATCGCCAATCCCAATGATCTGCTCGGCCCGCGCAAGCAGTCCGACATCGACGCCGAGAACCGTGGCGCGGTGATCGACCTCTACCGCTCGAGGGGCATTTCCAACGAGTTCCTCGGCAATTCGGAAGTAACGTACTGAGCCGCGCAGTCACGGAAAGAGCATGACGATGAGCAATCTCGCCTACGACACGCCTGCGCACACCGGCGACCTATCGCAGCAGGACATTGCCGCCATGCAGGCGCTGCGTCCTGTGCCGCGCATCTCGATTCAGGCGTTCTGCGAGACCGAGGGTGTGGCCAACCCGGTCGAGCGCGCCGGCGAGGATCGCCGCATGGCCAAAGCCCATCTCAAAGTCCATATGGGCGGCATCCCGACCGCGATCGAATTCTATCAGTCCGCGCCGACACCGAACCTGATCATGCTGGAATCGCGCAGCGAACCCAAGCAGCTGCTCGAGCAGCTCACCCACCTCGCGGAATATTGCGATCCGTCCTCCAAGGTCGTGGTCATCGGCCATTACAATGACGTCGGCCTCTATCGCGAGCTGATCCGCTCCGGCATTTCCGAATATGTCATTGCGCCGGTCTCGATGACCGACATCGTCAGCGTCGTGTCGTCGATCTTCGTCGATCCGGAATCGGAGCCGATCGGCCGCTCGATCGCCTTTATCGGCGCCAAGGGCGGCGTTGGCTCGTCGACCATCGCTCACAATGTCGCTTGGGCGATGTCGTCACTGTTCAAGTCCGAGGTCGTCATCGCCGATCTCGACCTCGCCTTCGGCACCGCCAACATCAATTTCGACCAGGACCCGGCGCAAGGCATCGCCGAGGCCGTGTTTTCGCCGGAGCGCGTCGACGAAGTCTATCTCGACCGTCTGCTCGCCCAATGCGCCGAGCACCTGTCGCTGCTGGCGGCTCCCTCGACGCTCGAACGCGTCTATGATTTCGACCCCGAAGCCTTTTCCCAGATCATCGAGACGGCGCAGCGCAGCGCGCCGCTGCTCGTGCTCGATGTCCCTCACATCTGGAGCGGGTGGTCGAAGACCACACTGACCAAGGCCGACGAGGTGGTCATCACGGCCACGCCCGAGCTCGCCAACCTTCGCAACACCAAGAACATTGTGGACATGCTGAAGCGGCTCCGGCCGAACGATCCGCCGCCGAAGCTGATCATCAACCAGGCGGGCGTGCCGAAACGGCCCGAGATCGCGGCCGCGGATTTCGCCGAGCCGCTCGGCATCACGCCGATGGCGGTGATCAACTTTGAACCGCTTCTCTTCGGCAATGCCGCCAACAATGGCCGCATGCTGAGCGAAATGGATGCCAAGAGCCCGGTTGTCACCACGATCAATGAGATCGCGCATGTGCTGACCGGGCGCAGCGAAATCAGATCAAAGAAGAAGGCCGGCCTGGGCTCGATCCTCGGCAAGCTCTCGCGCAACAAGAAGTGACGCTCATCGGGCGGCATCGGGTAGTCGATCATGTTTGGTAGAAGAGGTATCGACGACGGCAGCCGGGCAACGCCCGAACTCCGTCCGCCAGTAGCTGCTCCCGCCGGTCCCGCCGCCAGCACTATGGCGCCGGAACGTCCGACGCCGCCAGCGCCGGCCCAAAGCGCGCCCGCCGCGCCGCCTGCCCGTCGTCCGGTCGAGGCGCCGCCGATGGCGCCCGAACCGCCAAGAAAGGTTCAGCGCGAACGCAGCGAAACCTATTACGACACCAAGAGCCAGGTTTTTTCCGCGCTCATCGATACAATCGACCTGTCGCAGCTCGCCAAGCTCGATCCCGAGAGCGCGCGCGAGGAAATCCGCGACATCGTCAACGACATCATCGCGATCAAGAATTTCGCGATGTCGATCGCCGAGCAGGAGGAACTGCTCGAGGACATCTGCAACGACGTGCTTGGTTATGGACCGCTCGAGCCATTGCTTGCCCGCGACGACATCGCCGACATCATGGTCAATGGGTCGAAGAACGTCTACATCGAAGTCAACGGCAAGGTGGAACAGACCGGTATCCGCTTCCGCGACAACCAGCAGCTGCTCAACATCTGCCAGCGCATCGTCAGCCAGGTCGGCCGCCGTGTCGACGAATCGAGCCCGATCTGCGACGCGCGCCTCCCCGATGGCTCGCGTGTCAACGTGATTGCGCCGCCGCTTTCCATCGACGGCACCGCGCTCACCATTCGCAAGTTCAAGAAGGACAAGCTGACGCTCGATCAGCTGGTCAAGTTCGGCGCCATCTCGCCGCAAGGCGCCGAGATACTCAAGATCATTGGCCGCGTCCGCTGCAACATCGTCATTTCCGGCGGCACCGGCTCCGGCAAGACGACACTGCTCAACTGCCTGACCAACTACATCGATCGCGAGGAGCGCATTATCACCTGCGAGGACTCGGCCGAATTGCAGCTGCAGCAGCCGCATGTGGTCCGCCTCGAAACCAGGCCGCCCAATCTGGAGGGCGAGGGCGAGGTGACCATGCGCGACCTGGTCAAGAACTGCCTGCGCATGCGGCCCGAGCGGATCATCGTCGGCGAAGTGCGCGGACCTGAAGTGTTCGACCTGCTGCAGGCCATGAACACCGGCCACGACGGCTCGATGGGCACCATCCACTCCAACAGTCCGCGCGAGTGCCTGAACCGTATCGAATCGATGATCGCCATGGGTGGCTACTCGCTGCCGCAGAAAACGGTGCGCGAGATCGTCGTCGGTTCGATCGACGTGATCATCCAGGCGGCTCGCCTGCGCGACGGCTCGCGCCGCATCACCCACATCACCGAGGTGGTCGGCATGGAAGGCGATGTCATCATCACCCAGGATATCGTCCTCTACAACATCAAGGGCGAGGATTCGAGCGGCCGGCTGGTCGGCGAACATGTGTCGACAGGCATAGGTCGCCCGCACTTCTGGGACCGTGCCCGCTATTACGGCGAGGAGGCGCGTCTCGCCGGCGCGCTCGAGGCCATGGAGAAACGCGCTGATTGATGCCGCTGACGGTATAGGGGGTCCGGTCGATGTTTGGAATTGACATAACCGTACTGGCCTTCGTCGTGCTCGCCGGCCTCAGCGCCGGCGCGGTGGCCTATGCTTTCTTGTTCACGCGCATCGGCAACGAACAGCAAGCTGGCAAGCGTCTCCAGGTCATCAAGACCGCCGAGACCGACCGCTCCGTGGTGAAGGCCACGCGCGACCGCGCCGCCGAACAGGTCAAACGCCGCAAGAACCTCCAGGATTCGCTCAAACAGCTCGACGAGAAGCAGAAGACCACCGATCGCAATGTCAGGAAGCCGCCGCTTAAGGCCCAGATCCGCCAGGCCGGCATGCAGGTCTCAATGGAGCGGTTCTATCTCTATTCGGCCGCCTGCGGTATCGTGCTGACGGTGCTGCTCTATTTCGTCGGCGCTCCTTTGCTGGTTCTGCCGGGCGCCCTTTTGGTGGGTGGCCTCGGCCTGCCACGCTGGTTCGTCTCGTTTCGCCGCACGCGCCGCGTCAAGGCCTTCCTGGAAGAGTTCCCGAACGCGCTCGATATCATCGTGCGCGCGGTCAAGTCCGGCCTGCCGCTTAACGACGCGATCCGCCTGATCGCCAACGAATCCCCCGAGCCGGTTCGAGCAGAGTTCCGCCGTATCGTCGATTCTCAGCAGCTTGGTCTGTCCGTGCCCGATGCCGCCTTGCGCATGTCCGAGACCATGCCCTGCACCGAGGCTGGCTTCTTCGGCATCGTGATCCAGATCCAGTCGCAGGCCGGCGGCAACCTTTCGGAAGCGCTGGGCAACCTGTCGCGCGTGCTGCGCGACCGCAAGAAGATGAAGGCCAAGGTGCAGGCGCTGTCGATGGAGGCCAAGGCATCCGCCGTCATCATCGGCGCCTTGCCTTTCGTCGTTGCCTTTCTGGTCTATCTGTCGAGCCCGAACTACATCATGCCGCTGTTCACCACCAGCGTCGGCCATCTGATCCTTGGTTGCTCCGGCGTCTGGATGTCGATCGGCATCCTGGTGATGCGCAAGATGATGAACTTCGAAGTGTAGGGGCGGGGATCCGATGACAGAACAGGTTATCAAAACCCTCACCGACCCTTCCTTCCTGATCGCGCTCTTGGTCGGTATCGCCGTGTTTGCGACCGTCTTCACCCTCATGCCGGCGCTCGGCGGCAATTCGCTCAAGTCGCGCATGAAAACCGTGGCGCTCGAGCGCGACGAACTGCGCGCCAAGCAGCGCCAGCGGCTGGCGAGCGAAGCCGACCGCCGTCGCAAGGGTCTGCGCGAGGAACAGTCGATCGGCATGCGCAACATCGTCGACGGGCTGGACCTCAGGCGCGCGCTTGCCGACGAAAATACGCTCCAGAAGCTCAAGGTGGCGGGCTTTCGCGGTCAGAACCCGCTGACGCGGTTCCTGTTCTTCCGCCTTATCCTGCCATTCGTCGGCTTTGCGCTGGCGGCCATCTATCTGTTCGTGCTCGGCGGTCTGCCGCTGCAGCCGGCCTTCATCAAATTGTTCGTTTGCGTCGTCGTCGCCTATGGCGGCTTCTACGCGCCGATCCTCTACGTCAACAACCGCGCGACCAAGCGCAAGCAGTCGATCCAGATGGCATGGCCCGACGCGCTCGACCTGATGCTGATTTGCGTCGAATCCGGCATGTCGGTGGAAGCAGCGCTACGCAGGGTCGCTGACGAGATCGGCGCCCAGTCGGTGGCGCTGGCCGAAGAATTCGTCCTCACCAATGCCGAACTCTCCTACCTGCAGGATCGCAAGGTCGCCTATGAGAATCTGGCGAGCCGCACCGGCCTGGAATCGGTCAAGTCGGTGTCCCAGGCCCTGGTCCAGGCCGAACGCTACGGCACGCCGGTGGCGCACGCGCTGCGTGTGCTCGCCTCGGAAAGCCGCGACATGCGCATGAACGCGGCCGAGAAGAAGGCCGCCGCGCTGCCGCCGAAACTTACCGTGCCGATGATCCTGTTCTTCCTGCCGGTTCTGTTCGCCATCATTCTGGGGCCGGCCGGCATTCAGGTCAGCCAGCGCGGCATCTTCGGCGATCAACACAGTTCGTCGAGCCAATAGGCAAGCCGTTTCACATCAACGGAAAAAGCCGCGCGGTATCCGCGCGGCTTTTCTGCAGTAGGATTAGAGGAGGAAGGCTCGCGGCGTTCGGGGAGAAACGGCATGCCGTTCTCCCTTGATCAATTGGTCGCGGTCTTCGCCTTGCCCTTGTCCTGGTCCTTAAGCTGGCTCCAGGCATTCTGTTGGGCAAGCATCTGGCGCAGATAGGCGACATTGGCCTGCGCCTGCTCGGGCGACAGTTCCTGCGAGGCGATTTTCTCGGCCTCGTCGAAGCGGCCTTGCAGGCCCACCACCAGCGCCAGGTTCTGCCGCACCCGGCTGTCGGCGCCCGGCTGCTGCGCGGCCGAGCGCATGTAGGTTTCGGCGGTGCGCAGATCGCCTTCGAGCACATAGGACATGCCGAGATTGGACAACACCGAAGGCTCGTTCGGCTTGAGCTGCAGGGCTTTGCGGTAATTCTGCCGCGCCTCGTCCTTCTGGCCCATCTGGTCGAGAATGGCGGCTTCCGCCGACACCAGCTTCCAGTCCGGATATTCGGGTGTCTGCGCGCGGCGCACGGCGTCGAGCGCCGGCTCGAACTGCCCGTTGGCGGCGAGCGCCTTGCCGTAGGCGGCAAGCACGTCGCGATCCTTGGGATAGGCGATCGCGAGCTTGCGCATGACGGCCAGCGACTGGTCGGCGTCGCCGTCCATTTGCAGCGCCGCCGCGAAATTCATGGCCAACCGCTTGTCGTTAGGGTTGGCGGCGTAGGATTGGCCGAGCCTGGACGTGGCGGTATGCAGATCATTGGCCGACATCGTTTCCAGCGGCCTGCTGTCGGAGCGGGAAATGGAGCCTGTGGTGAACTTGCTGGTGCCGCAACCAGACACGCCGGCTGCCAGCGCTGCGACGAATGCTGTGGTGATCAGACGCTTGCTCGTGAAGGTCAACGCTTTGATGGGCATGGGAACCCGGTCTCCATTCCTGTGCGGCCATTGGCTGACCGTCTTCCCTCCCGCAGAAATATTCTGTTAACCCTAACGGACCGTTAAGAAGCGCCGACTCGAACTGTTCGGCTGGAGACCATCGAATGCCTGTCGAACTCGTTGAGCCGAAGCCGCAAGCTGCCTTGCCCGTTTACCTGGTTGGAAAGGACGGTCTCAAGGATCTTGCTCTTTCGCCGGCCGCAATGGCGTGGGCAGTGGCCAACGGCTTTTCCGGCGAGGCCGGCCGCAGCTTGATTCTACCTGCCGCCGACGGCGCTGTCGGCGGCGCGTTGTTTGGCATCGGCGACGGCGAAGGCGCGCTTGGCATAGGCGCCCTGGCGCGGGCCCTGCCGGAAGGCGACTGGCATTTCGCATCCGAGCCGCGGCAGCCCGAGCTTGCGGCGCTTGCGCTGGTCCTCGGCGGCTATGTCTTCACCCGCTATGGCAAGAAGCTTGGCAAGGCCTTGCGCTTCGCGCTGCCGGCGGGCGCCGACGGCGCGCATCTCGGCCGTGTCGCCGACGGCGTTTTCCTGGCGCGCGATCTCGTCAACACGCCGACCAACGATATGGGACCGGGCGAGTTGGAGGAAGCGGCGCGAATGCTGGCCGCCGCGCACGGCGCCGACATCTCGGTGATCCACGGCGACGATCTCCTCGCGCGGAATTTCCCGATGATCCACGCCGTCGGCCGTGCCTCCACGGGCGCGCCGCGGCTGATCGACATCACCTGGGGATCCGCGGATGCACCGAAAGTCACGCTGGTCGGCAAGGGCGTCTGCTTTGACACCGGCGGTCTCGACATCAAGCCGTCGGCGGGCATGCTGTTGATGAAGAAGGACATGGGCGGCGCCGCCAATGTGCTTGGCCTCGCCTCCATGATCATGGCGGCCAAATTGAATGTCCGGCTGCGGGTGCTGATCCCGGCGGTCGAGAATTCCATCGCCGGCAATGCCTTCCGGCCAGGCGACGTGCTCAGGAGCCGCAAAGGTATCACGGTCGAGATCGGCAACACAGATGCTGAAGGCAGGCTGATCCTGGCCGACGCGCTGGCGCTGGCCGACGAGGAGCAGCCGGCATTGCTGATCGACATGGCGACGCTGACAGGTGCCGCCCGCGTCGCGCTCGGACCTGACCTGCCGCCTTTCTACACCGGAGACGAGACACTTGCGTCCGACCTGGCAGCCGCGTCCGTTGCGGTCGAGGACCCGCTGTGGCGCATGCCTCTGTGGCGTCCGTACGACGCGAAGCTGTCTTCCAAGATCGCCGACATCAACAACGTCACCACCGACGGCTTCGCCGGGTCGATCACCGCGGCATTGTTCCTCAAACGCTTCGTCGAGAAGACGCCGGGCTGGGCGCATTTCGATATTTTCGCCTGGAACCCTGCCGATCGTCCTTACGGCCTGACGGGCGGCGAGGCGCAAGGTATCCGCGCGCTGGAGCGGGTCATCGCCAGGCGCTTCGGCTAGGCCATGATCCCGAACCGAAGGTCAGCGCAGCAAAAGTGGGATCCGGTTTTCGGATAAGATCATGGTCCAACAAAACAAGTCACCACTGAAACGGAACCGAAACAATTTGCCGGCATGCTTGTGGCATGTCGATCTCGATGCGTCCAAGCCAGGCCTTGCGACTGTGGCAGCAGGTGATGCTGGGCCAAGTGCGCGATGGCGCGCCTGATCTGACCATGCGCCAGACCGCGATCCTGCTCACCATCTATCTCGACCCGCCGCCGCATACCGTGCGCGGGCTGGCCGCCCGGCTCAACGTGACCAAACCGGTCATCACCCGAGCGCTCGACACGATGGGCGCGCTGAAGCTGGTCTCGCGCCACCGCGACGAGCTCGACAAGCGCAACGTGCTGATCCGGCGCACGGTCGAAGGCGCACTCTTTGTCGAGCGCTTCGGCGATGGTATCGTTGCCAGGGCGCACGAGTTGCCCATTTGACCGATTGTCGATTCGAACGAGATTGCCGATTTGACCGCCAGGGATGCCCGCCTTCACGCCTTTCGCTCTGACCTTGCCGACGCCAGGCTGAAGGGCGAGGTCGCCGCCGATCGCTTCGTCGCCGGCCGCCCGGCGCGGATCGCCGCCTCGATCGCCGATCTGCGCAAGGCGCCGCGCCCCGATGCCGGCGTCAACACGCAAGTGCTATTCGGCGACGATGTGCTGGTCTTCGAGGACGCCGAAGGCTGGGCTTGGGTGCAAGCCGAGCGCGACGGCTATGTCGGCTACGTCGCCGACAATCTTGTTGGCCCGCGCGAACATGCGCCGACCCACATCGTGTCCGTGCCGCGGACCTTCCTCTATCCAGGGCCGGACCTGCGCTTTCCCGTCAGCGGCCAATTGTCGATGGGTTCGACCGTGACGGTGACCGGTTCGGCCGAAACGCGTGGCACGCACTATGCGCTGCTGCCGTCCGGCCAGGCGATCATCGCGGCGCATTTGCGACCGGTTGCGGCCGTCGCGCAAGACTATGTCGCGGTCGCGGAAGGCTTTCTTGGCACACCTTATCTCTGGGGCGGCGTTTCCGGCTTCGGCATCGACTGCTCCGGCCTGGTGCAATTGGCAATGCGCATGACCGGCAAGGACGTGCTGCGCGATTCCGACATGCAGGCGGCGTCGATCGGCAAGGTGCTGGAGCCAGGCCCGGATTTCTCAGGTCTCCGGCGCGGCGACCTTGTCTTCTGGAAAGGCCATGTTGCTATTATGACCGACGCTGAAAACATGGTCCACGCCAACGGCCACACCATGCTTGTCTCGCGTGAAGGCTTGAAAGAAGCGGTTGACAGGATCGGCTATCTCTATGGCGGCCCGATGGGGTTCAGGAGGCCTTGATCTTCCCTTCTCCCCGTTCACGGGGAGAAGGGCCCGAAGGGCGGATGAGGGGCAGCGCCAACTTCGGATTGTCCGCGTTGACGGCCACCTGTGATCGCTTGCGCTGCCCCTCACCCGCCTGCCGGCATCCTCTCCCCGTGAACGGGGCGAGGAACGCTGATCCCCTTTTGTTCCGATTTTTCTTGGCGTTCCGCCCGCGCCGCGCTACCTGTTGCGCGTGACCGAGCAGCCGCGCCTTGCAAAACAGAATGCCGCCGTCCTGTTGCCCGAACCGTTCGTCAGATGGTTCGGGGAGAAAGGCTGGTCGCCGCGCGCCCATCAGCTCGAACTGCTGGCCAAGGCGCAAGCCGGCCAATCGGTGCTGCTGATCGCGCCAACCGGCGCCGGCAAGACGCTGGCCGGCTTCCTGCCTTCGCTCACCGAACTTGCCAATCGGCCGAAGCGCAAGCCGGGCGCGGCACATCGCGGCATCCACACGCTCTACATCTCGCCGCTCAAGGCGTTGGCCGTCGACATCGAGCGCAATCTCGGCAAGCCGGTCGAGGAAATCGGGCTGCCGGTCACAATCGAGACGCGCACCGGCGACACCCCTTCGCACAAGCGCCAGCGGCAGAAGCTGGTGCCGCCGGATATCCTGCTCACCACGCCGGAGCAGCTTGCCCTGCTGATCGCCTCGAATGACGCAAAACGCTTTTTCGAGGATTTGCGCTATGTCGTGCTCGACGAGCTGCATTCTCTCGTCACCTCGAAGCGTGGGCATCTGCTCGCGCTCGGCCTGGCGCGGCTGCGCGTCTTCGTCCCCGGGCTGCAGACCATAGGCCTGTCGGCGACAGTCGCTGAACCGGACGAATTGCGCCGCTGGCTGGTCGCGCAGAACCCACCCAAGAATTCCAAGAATCCAGAAATGGCCGGGCTGATCACCGTCGCCGGTGGCGCCAAGCCCGACATCTCCATTCTCGACTCGCGCGAGCGCGTGCCATGGTCCGGCCATTCCGCCCGCTATGCCATTCCCGAGATTTACGAGGCCATCAAGGAGCACCAGACGACACTTCTTTTCGTTAACACGCGCAGCCAGGCCGAGCTTTTGTTCCAGGAGCTGTGGCGGGCCAACGAGGACTCGCTGCCCATTGCGCTCCATCACGGTTCGCTCGATGTCGGCCAGCGCCGCCGCGTCGAGAAAGCGATGGCCGCCAACGCGTTGCGCGCCATCGTCGCCACCTCGACACTCGACCTCGGTATCGACTGGGGCGATGTCGACCTGGTCGTCCATGTCGGCGCGCCCAAGGGCGCCAGTCGATTGGCGCAGCGCATCGGCCGCGCCAATCACCGCATGGACGAACCGTCGAAAGCGATCCTCATTCCGGCGAACCGCTTCGAGGTGCTGGAATGCCGCGCCGCCCTCGACGCCAACTATCTCGGCGCACAAGACACACCGCCTTTGATCAAGGGCGCGCTCGATGTGCTGTCGCAGCACGTGCTGGGCGTTGCCTGCGGTGGGCCGTTCGACGCCGATCGTCTGTTCGACGAAGTGCGCAGTGCCGCTCCTTACGCAACGCTGGAGCGCAAAACCTTCGACCGCGTCATCGATTTCGTCGCCACGGGCGGCTACGCGCTGCGAAACTATGAGCGGTACGCTCGCATCCGCCGCAACAAGGATGGCCTGTGGCGCGTCTCGCATCCGAGCGTCGCGCAACAATACCGGCTGAATGTCGGCACCATCGTTGAGATGCCGGAGCTTAATGTCCGTTATGTCCGCCAGGGGCGAGGAATGGTCGGTCGCGGCGGGCCGGTGCTCGGCAAGATCGAGGAGTATTTTGCCGAGACGCTACGCCCCGGCGACAATTTCCTGTTCGCCGGCAAGGTGCTGCGCTTCGAAGGCATTCGCGAAAACGAATGCGTCGTCTCCAATGGCGCCGGCGCCAACATCATCGTGCCGTCCTACGCCGGCGGGAAATTCCCGCTCTCGACCTATCTCGCCGAGCAGGTGCGCGGCATGCTGGCCGACCGCGACCGCTGGAAGGTGCTGCCCGAGCAGGTTGCCGACTGGCTTCGCATCCAGGAAGAAAAGTCGGTGCTGCCGAAGCGCGGCGATCTCCTGGTCGAAACCTTTCCGCGCGGCAACCGCCACTACATGATCGCCTATCCCTTTGAAGGGCGGCTGGCGCACCAGACGCTGGGTATGCTTTTGACGCGCCGGCTGGAGCGCGCAAACGCCAGGCCGCTCGGCTTCGTCGCCACCGACTATTCGCTCGCCGTCTGGGCGTTGGACGATATGGCGGCGCTGTTCAAGGCGAAGAAGCCATCGCTAGCCGCTCTTCTCGACGAAGACATGTTGGGCGACGATCTTGAGGACTGGTTGAACGAGAGTTGGATGCTGAAGCGCACGTTCCGTACGTGCGCCGTCATCGCCGGGCTGATCGAGAAGCGTTATCCGGGGCAGGAGAAGAGCGGACGCCAGATGACGGTCTCGGCCGACCTCATCTACGATGTGCTGCGCAGCCACGAGCCGGACCATATCCTGCTGCAGGCGACGCGCACCGACGCCTCGGCCGGACTGCTCGATGTCAGCAGACTTGCGGAGATGCTCTCGCGTGTGCGCGGTCGAATCATGCATAAGCATCTCGACCAGATCTCGCCGCTGGCGGTGCCGGTGATGCTGGAGATCGGCAAGGAATCGGTCAATGGCGGCGCCAACGACACGCTTTTGATGGAAGCCGCCGATCTGGTCGAAGAGGCGATGGGCCGCAGTTGAACGAGCTGAGAGTGCCGAGGGAATGAATTTTTCGCTGTCGCGCGCAACGCTGATCGCCGAGGCCGACCTTGTCGGCATCGCCGGTGAGCGCGCGGTCTGCGACCGGCGAGGGGTGCTTTATTTCCCCGACCTGCGTCTTCTCGCCGTCTCCGACCTGCATCTCGAAAAAGGCTCGTCGTTCGCCAGGCGCGGCGCGCTGATCCCGCCCTACGACACCGGCGCGACTTTGCTTCGGCTGCAGTCGGTCATCGCCGATTACCAGCCGCGGATCGTCGTCGGCCTGGGTGATTCCTTCCACGACGGCGGCGGCGCCGAGCGCATGCATCAGAGCTTCCGCGAGAGGCTCGAGGCGATGATGGCCGGGCGCGACTGGTTCTGGGTGGCTGGCAACCATGACCCGGAGGCGCCTGCCGATCTGCCTGGCGACACGGTGCGGGAACTCGCGGTCGGCTCGCTGCTCTTCCGCCACGAGCCATCGAAGGTGCGGGTCGAAGGCGAGATTTCGGGTCATCTCCATCCGTGCGCGCGCATCGTCCAGCGCGGACGTTCGGTACGGCGACGCTGCTTTGCCGGCGACGGTGGCCGCATGATCATGCCGGCCTTCGGCGCCTACACCGGCTCGCTCAATGTGCTCGACCGCGCTTATTCCGGCCTGTTCCGGCTGGAAACGCTGATGGCCTATATGCTCGGCGCCGAGCGCATTTTTGCTATCTCCGGCTCGATGCTCAGGCCTGGTTAAAGTCGTTTCAACGTCGGAGGTGGAGCTCAGGTCTTATTCGGCGCAACTTGGATGCGGTCAAGCGCTCTTTGTGCGCCACTGTATCCCTGCGCTGCCGAGCGTTTTAGCCATTGGATCCCAAGGTCTGTATTCCGCTCAATCCCAACGCCCTTGAGATACATCACTCCTACGTTGAATTGGGCTTTGCCGTCGTTGAGCTGAGCAGCCTTTTCGTACCAATAAAAGGCTAGCTTAGGGTTTTTATCTTTAACTTCACCGGTCAGGTAAGCGGAAGCCAGGTTAATCTGCGCGTCTACATTACCTTGCTCCGCTGCCTTTGTTGACCAAAAGATCGCGTCGGCGCCACTTTTGGGAACTCCTTTTCCGACGAGATACACATATCCAAGATATTGCTGAGCTTCGGATAAGCCCTGGGTCGCCGCCCGGCGCCAGAGCTTCGCCGCTCCGGCATCATCCAGCGGAACGCCCTTACCCCAGGAATACAAAAGTCCGAGGTTCAACTCGGCTAGTGCTAGGTCCTGATCCACCGCCTTGCTCCACCATTCGGCAGCTTTGGAATAATCCAGTGGAACGCCAAGTCCCCTGGAATACAGAAATCCGACGTTAAATTGGGCGATGGCATCACCCGTTTGGGCGAGTGCCGTCCATTCTCTGTACGCTTCCGTATAGTTCTTCGCTTTGAAGGCGGCGTCGGCTTCCAGCGCTCCTGCCATCAAATCGTGGGGCAAAAGGATAGACATAAGTGCAAAGAAAAATCCGCGTGCAAGACAAGTCGGAAAGCAAACAGTCGCGAGTTTCATCGATTTGATCTAGGAAAGAGAGCTGGAACGGGCTTCAACGTCGAGTCCGCCAATACTGTAATATTGGATCTAATTTTCGTCCAGAAGATAGCTCAAAATTAAATACAGGCACCTATCGCCCGTAATAGAGCGTGACCGTGTGCTTCGCCTCGGCGAAGAACAGCCAGCGTTCAACGAGCATGCCAGCGAACTGCAGTGGCGCAGCAAGTGCCGATGCCAATGCCGCGAAAGGCCGCGGCGTAAAAAAGGCGGCAGCGAGCAGCAGAACGGGCGCCGCGAATGCGAGAGCCTGCGTGATCAGCCGCAGTTTCGCGCTGTGCTTGCGCGCAATGCGAAAACCCATTTCCTTGAGCAGATAGTTTTCTTCCGTGTGCGGCCATTCGATCGACCGCACCTCCCCGCCGGCAAGGCCTGTCGCCGTGTTGGCAGTCGTCGGGATCTCGAGCCGGTCATTGTGCCGCCATGTTGCGAGCTTCCAGCCCCAACCGATAACCGTGGCAAGCAGTGCGCCGGCCAGCACCGCGCCCGAGCCGGCGTTGAACCCTTGGAGCAGTGCGTTGGCGAGCACGCTTCCGGTCATGCCAGCGAAGATCAGATAAGCCGGCAAAGTATAGCGGCTGTGCCATTGCGCGATCGGTTTCAGCGAGGCGTAGATCATGCCGGTCGTGCAGACCGTCACGACCGCGCCCGCCGCCGACAGCAGCCCGGCGGCCGCCACCCAACCGCCGCTGCGGCCGAAAAACACCCAGCCGATGCCGAACATACAAGCCGGAATGAAGGTCGCGACCGAGGCCACGCCTTCACGCGACAGCCAGGAGCTGCGCCATTGCGAGAAGGCGCGCCAGGCCCGCTCGGGCCGACCGAGATGGCCGGTCGACGACAGCAAGCCGGCCGCGATCAGGCCAAGCGCCAAGCCCATGCCGATAAAGCCCAGCCAGAAATCGACCGGGATGAAGCCTAGTCCGCCAAGGACGCCAAGCAGCGCCAGCAGACCGTAGCCGGCGCCGGTCGCGGTGGTGAAGAAGACGACGGAAAAGGCGGGATGCATGATCGGATGAAGCTAGTTCGAAAGCATGCGGTCGATCCAGCCGAGAAAGCCGCCTTCCGCCTTGATGGGCTCCAGTGCCGGTGCGTCTATCCTGGCCGCGCGCTCGCTGCGGGCGCGCGGCGGCAGATATCTGTTGGTCGGCTTGTAGCCAAGCTCCGGCATCAGCGCGACGCCGCCGCGCTCCTCGACAAGCTGTGAAATCGCCGAGGCCGGGTCGCCGAGGTCACCGAAATGTCGGGCGCTGGTCGGGCAGGCGGCAACACAGGCCGGCACGCGGTCTTCCTCGGCCAGATTGTCGTTGTAGATGCGGTCGACGCAAAGCGTGCATTTCTTCATCACGCCGACATCGGTGTCGAATTCGCGGGCGCCATAGGGGCAGGCCCAGCTGCACAATTTGCAACCGATGCACTTGCTTTCGTCGATCAGCACAATGCCGTCCGAGGCGCGCTTGTACGAAGCGCCGGTCGGGCAGACGGTGACGCAGGCCGGCGTCTCGCAATGCAGGCAGGAACGCGGGAAATTGACCGTGCGGCCGCCTGCTTCGGTCGTGTGCTCGTAACTGTGCACGCGGTTGAACCAGACGCCGTCGACATGCCCGCCATAGGGATCGATGTCGGTAAGCGGCGCCATGTGCCCGCCGGTGTTCCACTCCTTGCAGGCGGTGACGCAGGCCTGGCAGCCGACGCAGGTGTCGAGGTCGATGGCGAGGCCGAGCTTCTTGTCGGTATGGGCGGGAAGGCAAGTCATTCGGCGGCTTCCCTTTTCATGCGAAAGTCGGCGCCGAAGCGCAGCATATCCGGCGAAACTTCCATATGCGGCGGCTGCTGGAAGCGCTCGAACTGCGGGTCGGTGAAGCCGGCCTCTTCGGTCGTGCATTTGACGATGCGCACCCTGAGGTCGAACCATGCTGCCTGGCCGGTGACGGGGTCGGAATTTGAGTAGCGTCGGCCATCGGCATTCGCGGATGTCTGGTCGCCGATAATGTGGTTGAGCAGGAAGCTACGGTTGCTTTCCGCCGCGTCGTCCTTCAGCCCCCAACTGCCACGGCGCTTGCCGATCGCGTTCCAGGTCCACACCGTATCGACATTGACGCCGTCGATGAGCTTGATCTGCCCCTTCACACGGCCGTTGATGCTTTCGATCCAGACCCAGTCGTCGTCGACAAGACCAAACTTGGCCGCGGTCTCGTGGTGCACGAACAACCTGTTCTGGCTGGTGATCTGCCTGAGCCAGGCATTTTGCGAACCCCAGGAATGGTACATGTGCATCGGCCGCTGCGTCAGCGCGTGCAGCGGATATTGTCCAAGGTCGACGGCGTCTTCCTCGAAGGGCGCGTACCAGAAGGGCAGCGGGTCCATATAGGCCTCGATGCGGCCGCGCTCACCTTCGGGCGGCTGCACCTTGCCATGGCCGCGCGCGGCAAGGCGAAAGCGCTGCATCGGTTCGGAATAGAGCTGGAAGATGATCGGCTCGGCGTTCGGGACAAAACCCATCTCGACCGCGAAGTCGAGATAGGAGCGATTGCCCATCTTGTAATAGCGCTGGTCGGCGGAAAAATCGTGGTGCCAGAAGCCGCCATTGTCGATGTAGCGCTGCAGCTGGTCCGGATTGACGTCGCCTTTGCCGATCGCGCCGCCATTCTTACCGCGCCAGCCGGCGAGCGGCCCGATGCCGGGCGTGCGTTCGTGGTTGACGATATAGTCGGCATAGTCGCGATATTTCGCCGAGCCGTCCTCATTCACGAAGTCTGGCAGGCCAAGCCGCGCGCCGAGCTCGATCAGCACCGATTGGAACGGCCGCACGTCGCGGTCCGGTTGGACAATCGGGTGGCGGATGGCGTCGCCCGGCCCGTCGGCGTGGCTGATCGGCCGGTCGAGCAGGCTGATGCAGTCATGCCGCTCGAGATAGGTCGTGTCGGGCAGCACCAGGTCGGCGAACGGCACCGTCTCGGAATAATAGGCGTCGGAATAGATGATGAAGGGGATCTTGTAATTGCCGGCGTCATCCTCGTCGGTGAGCATGCGGACTGTCTCGACGGTGTTCATCGAGGAGTTCCACGCCATGTTCGACATGTACATTAACAGCGTGTCGATCGGATAAGGATCGCCGGCCCAGGCATTGCGGATGACCGTGTGCATCAGCCCGTGCGCCGCCAGGGGCGCATCCCAGGAGTAGGCCTTGTCGATGCGGGTGGGTCGTCCAGCGTCATCGACCAGCAGATCGTCCGGCCCGCACACGAAGCCGAGCGGCACGCCGTCCAGCGGCGTCATCGGCTGAACGTTTTTGCCGGCGGGCTTCGGCCCGGGCGGCGCCTGGCGCGGGTAGGGCGGTTTGAAACGAAAGCCGCCGGGGACATCCACGGTGCCGAGCAACACCTGCAGGAGATGAATGGCGCGGCAGGTATGGAACCCGTTGGAATGGGCCGAGATGCCGCGCATGGCGTGCATCGACACCGGCCGGCCCTTGATCGTCTCGTGGCGGCGGCCGGCCCAATCGGTCCAGGCGACAGGCAGCTCGATCGTCTGCTCGAACGCGACATGCGCCAGTTCCGAGGCGATCCGGCGGATCGTTTGGGCATCGACGCCGCAACGCTCCGCCACCGCGTCCGGCGAATAAGTCTCGTCGAGATAGCGTTCGGCGATCAGCTGGAACACCGGCACGCAACGTCGATCGCTGACCATATAGCTGCCGGTCAGCGCCAGCTTCGCCTCGGGATCGGTGGCCTTGACCGATTGTTTCGCCACCCTGTCCCAGGCCAGTGGATCGCCGTCGGCGTCGCGCACGAACAATCCGTCATCGGCCGCGCCCGGCTCCTGCACGACAAGCACCGGCGCGTTGGTGTAGCGCAGCAGATAGTCGAGGTCGACGCGCCCGGCCTTGAGCAGTTCGTGGACCAGCGCCAACACGAACAGGCCGTCCGTCCCCGGCCGGATGCCGATCCAGTCGTCGGCGATCGCGTTGTAGCCGGTGCGGCAGGGATTGATCGACACCACCTTGGCGCCGCGCGTCTTGAGCTTGCCGAGGCCGATCTTGATCGGGTTGGAATCATGGTCCTCGGCGACGCCGAACAGCATGAAGTATTTGGTATTGTCCCAGTCTGGCTCGCCGAATTCCCAGAACGAGCCGCCGATCGTGTAGAGCCCGCCGGCCGCCATGTTGACCGAACAGAAGCCGCCATGGGCGGCGAAATTGGGTGTGCCGAACTTCGACGCCCACCATCCCGTCAGCGATTGCGACTGGTCGCGCCCGGTGAAGAAGGCGAGTTTTTTCGGATCGGCGCGGCGGATCGCCGACAGCCGCTCGGTGGCGATGGTGAGCGCTTCTTCCCATTCGATCTCGCGGAACTCGCCGGAGCCGCGCGGGCCGCTGCGCAGCAACGGTTTCCGCAGCCGCGCCGGGCTGTAATGCTGCATGATGCCGGAGCTGCCCTTGCCGCAGATCACGCCCCGGTTCACCGGATGGTCCTTGTTGCCGTTGATATAGCGGACCTTGCCGTCCTTGATATGGACGTCGATACCGCAGCGGCAGGCGCACATATAGCAGGTGGTCTTGGCGACACGGTCGGAGACACTCGGCGAAGTGTCTACGCCGTCGCCTTCGGCCGGCGCTCGGCTGTCGGCCAGCGGTCGTTGGGAGGGAGCGGAATTGGCGCCGCGTGGCGTATCGCGCCTCATGAGCCGCGAGCGCTCTGGTCGCTCGCCGTTTTGGCCTTCGTCTTCGGCCCCGGTCCGCGCATATAGTGCAGTTCGGGATGATAACGCTCACCAGCCAGTTGCCGCCGCAGGCGACGGGTCCAGTGCGCGAAAACGGATTTGAAGCGCCCGATCATTTCCAGCCTGGCCGCGAGACGGCCAATTTTTTCCAACTTCAGGCAAAAACTTAGAACAAAGCAATTGATGCGTCTAACAAGCAGCTCTTGTAATTCCGATCGATTTTACTTCTTAGTTATCGCATGACCCTTGATCAATTGCGCATCTTCGTGGCAGTCGCCGAACTTGGCCATATGACCAAGGCCGCGGAGCGTCTCGGCATCTCGCAATCGGCCGCCTCGGCCGCAATCCGCGCGCTCGAAAACCAGCATGGTGTGCGGCTGTTCAACCGCGTCGGCCGCAACATCGAGCTTGCGCAGACCGGCCATCGTTTCCTGCCGGAAGCGAAAGCGGTCCTGGATCGCGCAGCGGCTGCGCGTGGCATGCTGGAAGATGTCTCGCAGACCGTCACCGGCAGCCTGTCGATCGCCGCCAGCCAGACCATCGCCAGCTACTGGCTGCCGCGCCGGCTGGCGTCCTTCCACGAGGCCTATCCCGCAGTCAAGCTGAGCGTCACGATCGGCAACACCAGGCAGGTCGAGACCAATGTGCTGGACGGCCGCGCCGATTTCGGGCTGGTCGAGGGCCGCACGGAATCCGATGTCCTGCGCCGCGCCACGGTCAACGAGGATCGGATGATGCTGGTGGTGGCGAACTCGTATCCTGAAATTCCGATGACGCGGGCGAGAAAGCTCGACATCAGGGCCTTGCGCTGGATCATCAGGGAGGGCGGGTCGGGCACGCGCGAGGCGCTGGAGGATTTCGCGCATAGCGAAGGTGTCCCGCCGGCGGAATTGCAGATATTCCTCGTTCTGCCCAGCAACGAAGCCGTGCGTCAGGCCGTGGAAGCCGGCGCCGGGGCCACGATCATCTCGGAACTCGTTGTCGCGCGCTCCCTGGCCGAGGGTAGCCTCCGGGCCGTGCCGGTCGATTTGCCGAAGCGCGATTTCGCCATGATCACCCATCGCGACCGGCAGGCGAGCCTTGCCCAGATGGCGCTGAAGGCGCATCTCACCGGGAAGGTGGACGTGCCGCCAATTGTGGAAGCGTAGGGACCAGTTCAGGCGAACTTGCGCAGCGCATCGAGCGCCAGGCCAAGGCCGACGGAGCCGAACATATCGCCTTCGATGACGGAGGCCTGCGGCACCAGCGAAAGGATTTCCCGCTTCGCCAACGGGATAGCGGTCGAACCGCCAGTGAGAAACACGGCGGTGATGGCCGAGGCGCCGATGCCGGCGTCGGCGATCGTCCGCCGGACCGTCGCGGTGACCCGTTCGATGTCGCCGCCAATCGTCTCCTCGAGGCCCGCGCGCGTGATCTCGGCCGCGAAGCGTGCGCCGGGCAGTGACACCTGCACATTCGCCGAGGACTCGTCGGTGAGTGCGATCTTGGCCCTTTCGACCAGTCCGGCCAGCGCATGCCCATAGCGGTGTTCGACGACGTGGATGAAACGATCGACGAGGTCGGCCCGTTCGGCTTCGTAGCGGACCTGTCTGAGGTCCGTCATCGCCTTGGCGGTGTAGACAAGATTGATGCGTTGCCAGGTCGCCAGATCGATGAAATAGGCGGCGGGCAGGTTGCGCTTGTGGTCCTTGGTCCGCGTCAGATAGCCAAGCTCAGGCATGACATGGGCAATGCTGAGCAGCCGGTCGAAGTCGGTGCCGCCGATGTGGACGCCGCGATTGGCCAGGATATCATCCTTGCGCTCGCTCGCTCGCGCGCGTTCCGGAGAGACGCGCACGATCGAGAAGTCGGATGTACCGCCGCCCATGTCGACGATCAGAGCCAGTTCCTCGCGGGCGACCTTCTGTTCGTAGTCGAGGGCCGCCGCGATCGGCTCGAACTGGAAGGCGATGTGCTTGAAGCCTTGCGCGTGGGCGGCCTTTTCCAGCTCGCCTTGCGCTTTCGCATCGGCGGCCGTGTCGTCGTCGACGAACTGCACCGGCCGACCGAGCACGACGCTCTCCACTGGCGCGCCGGCGTCCTGCTCGAGCCTTTTCTTCAGATGGCCGACAAACATGCCGACAATGTCGATAAAGCCGATCTGGCGTGCCTTGATGCGCGTCTTCTCGTGCGCCAGCGAACTGCCGAGCACGCTTTTCAGGGACCGCATCAGCCGGCCCTCGATGGCGTCGGTATAGTCGGCGATCGCGCGGCGACCGAAATAGGTGTGGCCATCCTCGAAGTTGAAGAAGACCGCGCTTGGCAAGGTGGGCTGCTCGCCTTCCAGCGCAACCAGCCGTGCCTGGCCGTCGCGGATCACGCCCACGGTGGAGTTGGACGTGCCGAAGTCGATGCCGCCGAATGCGGATTGCATCGCAGCCTCCTATCGTAGCGTCGGCAGGATTCTGGCGACGCCAAGTGCGCCGTCATCCGGATAGCCGGACCGTTCTGCCGAATTGATTGTGCGTGTTTACCCTTGAGCCGGGAGGCGGCGGTTTATCGCATGATCGCCTGAAGGAAAACCCCTTCCGGGAAAATGGGTCTCCATTTCCCGCGCTTCAATCCTTGCGGAAGATCAGCCGTCCAAGCCAGCCGGTGATCATCGCAAGCGATATGGCGAACACGCCGTAGAGGAAGGAATACTCATGCGCAACGCGGAAGACCGACTGCTCGAAGCCGGATTTGCGGATTTCGAGCTGGGCCGAGCTTTCCTTGATGAACAGGCCGCTCTTGAACAGGAACGCGCGGGCTTTATGGGTTCCAACCGGAACGTTAGGCGCCAGCCGCACGGTGGCGCGAAACAGGTTCTGCGACAGGAACTGCACACCGCCGATATTCTCGCTGTAGAGCCCGGTCGCCGTCTTGCGCTCGCGCAAGGCCTTGGTGAATTCCTCGATCGTCGCCGGGCTGTCGTTTTCGTCGGCGGGCATCATGTAGAGGTTTTGCGAGCCAAGCGAGAGCTGCTTGTATTTGCTCGGCTCGGCGATGTCCTGCAGCGGCCGCGTCGTGGCGACCGAATAAGACATCGGCACGTTCTCGAAGGTTTCGGACTCCAGGTTCACCCAGACGCCGAGCACCCTGTCCTTGCGCCGGACAACGACAGGCCGCGGCGGGCCTTCGAGCACGACGATGACATCATAGCGCCCCTGACGCGCGACCAACGGGTCGGGGTTTTCCAGCGATCCGAAGATGGTGAGGTCGGCGCCGGAAAACCCCGCCGTGATCGAAACGGCGTCGGTCGAGAGGCCGATCTGGATGCCCTCGGGAACCGGTGCCTGCGCCGTTGCCGGTGACAGTGCGAAGAGCAGAGAAAGCAGGATCGTGGCCGAAAATACGCGCAACCCTACCATCAGTTCAGGCCTGCGGCGGAAAGCGAATAGAGGTTGGGCGGTGTCACGAACAGGTCGATGGCAAGGCGGATGGCGACGGCCAACACCAGCATTGCCAGAAGCGCGCGCAACTGCTCGCCGCGCAGCCGTTGGCCGGCCTTGGCGCCATATTGCGCGCCGGCGACGCCGCCGGCCATCAACAGGAAGGCAAGGATCACATCGACCGTCTGGTTGGTCGTGGCATGCACCAGCGTCGTATAGGCCGAGGTGAAGATGATCTGGAACAGCGAGGTGCCGATGACGACATTGGTCGGCACCTTGAGCAGATAGATCAGCGCCGGCACCATGATGAAGCCGCCGCCGACGCCCATGATCGACGACAGGAAGCCGATCCCTGCGCCAAGCCCGAGCACCGGGATGACGCTGACGAACAGTTTCGAGGCGCGGAAGCGCATCTTGAACGGCAGCCGGTGGATCCAGTTGTGCTGGCCGGATTTCTTCAACACGGGTGCGGCACCGCTGCGGCTGGCGCGCAGCGCGTTGACGCTTTCGACCAGCATCAGCCCGCCAACGGTGCCGAGCAGCACGACGTAAAGCAGCGAGATGAACAGGTCCAATTGGCCGAGCCGGCGCAACAGCGCAAAGACGTAGATGCCGGCTGTCGAGCCGACGATGCCGCCGGCCAAAAGCACGCCACCCAGCTTGAAGTCGAGCGTGCCACGCTTGAAGTGCGAAAGCGCGCCCGAGAAGGAGGAGGCGATGACCTGGTTGGCGCCGGTGGCGACCGCAATCGCCGGCGGGATGTTGTAGAAGATCAGAAGCGGTGTGATGAGGAAGCCGCCGCCAACGCCGAACATGCCCGACAGGAAGCCCACCGCCGCGCCCATCGCCAGCAGCACGAAGACGTTGACGGAAATTTCCGCGATCGGGAGATAGATGCCCACCCGTCTGTCTCGATCAGTTTGCTTTGTCGGCCAATGCCGCCACCCCGGCAGTATCGCACCCAAAAGCCAATTTTTTCTTGCGCCAACGCGACGGCCGGCCAAATGCCGCCGCCGCGTCGAAACAAAAACCATCTCAATCAGTTAACAGGCAAATGTGTGGCGAGGCGTCGCGTATGCGACGCACCTGCCGTTATTTGTGCGCCAAGAGCGCTTTGACCAGCGGTGCGTCGATCTCGCCGGTGGGCTTCATCTTGTTGTCGGTCTGGAAGGCCATGATGGCGGTCTTGGTCTTGCCGCCCATCACGCCGTCGGCGCTGCCGGCGTCGTAGCCGTTCTTGTTGAGGATCAGCTGGATGTTCTTGACCGCCTTCTTCATGTCGATGCTGGCGGTTGTTTGCGGGGTGCTGTCCTGCCAGGATTCCGGAACGTCGGCCGAGTTGGTGGCGGCGTTGAGCGGCTTTGCCTTCCACAGCTCGGTGGCGGCGCGAGCCCGCTCGAGTTGCTCGGGCCGCAGTGCGTTGGCGATCTCGTCGCGCTTGGCGGCGGCGTCCTTGTCGCCGGTCTTGGCGACCAGCGCGAACCACTTGTAGGACTCTTCCAGGTTCTGCTTCATGCCGACGCCCTTGGCCGCCAGGATGCCGAGATTGAACTGGCTGTCCTTGACGCCGAGGTCGGCCGCTTCCTGGAACCAGTGCGCGGCCGATTCATTGTCGGTCACCCCGTCCGCTGCCATGGCGAACAGCACCGCCAGATTGTGCATGGCGCTGGCGTTGCCCTGTTCCGCGGCAAGCTGGTAGTAGGTCTTGGCCTTCTTGAGGTCGCGCGCGACGCCAATGCCTTTTTCATAGAAGTTGCCGATGCGGTATTCGCCCGGCGCGAAACCGAGTTCGGCCGACCGTTCGTACCATTTGGCGGCTGCCTTCATGTCTTCCTTGACGCCGCGCGATTCGGCATAGCGCGAGCCGATCTCGAACAGCGCCTTGGCATCGCCGCCGGCGGCGGCATCGCGCAGCGCGATCGGGCCGATTTCGGAAGGAATGTCGATCTTGGCCGCGGTCGTCGCGGCCTGGTTGTCGGCCGGCGGGACGGCGCCGGTCGTATCGGCGGAGGTGGCCGCTGGTGCGCTGGCAGCCGAGCTGTCGGTTGCCGGATTGCCAGCTGCCGACTCCTTGGCCACCGGCTGCGCGTCACCGTCGGTATCGATCGCGGCGGCGGCAGGCTCGGACGGTTTCGCGGCATCCGTCGGAGCCGGTGCCGGCTCGGAAGGTGCGGCAAGCGCCATCGGCGCAGGTGCCGGTGCCGGCGTGGCCGGCACCGCCACAGTCGGCACCGCAATAGCAGGCGGCGCCGTGGCAGACGCGTCAGCGCTGGATGGCGCCGGCGAATTGTCCTTCACCGCCTCGGCCTGCCGGACGGGACGGGCCGGCGCGTTGTCCGGCTGCGCGGCATCCGTGTCGGTCTTCGGCGCGCTGTTGGCGTTGAGCGAGGCGGTTTCGACCGCCGGTGCGGAGATGACCGGCGCCACGTCATTGCTGGCCACCGGCGCGGGATCGGACAGGAACGCCTTGCCGAGCTGCAAGCCGGCAAGCGCCATCATGATGGCCGCCGCGGCCATCAGGATCGGCTTGCGGCGGGCCTTGAGCAGGTCGCCTATCCTCAGCGCCTTCACTGGGCCGGTCATCGTCGACTGCCGCTTTAGCGCGTCGGCTTCCGCGGCCGCGGCCTGCGCCGCGCGGCGCGCCGCCGCGATGAAATCGGACTTTGCGGCATCGGTCTCGGTGCGCTTGACCGGCTGGCCGCGCTCATCGCGCACGCGCTTCATGATGGCATTGAGGTCAGGCGCGCCGGAGCCGGGCTCGAGCGGCCTGTTGGCGGCCTTGGGGTCGAGCGGTTCGTCAATGTCGACGCTAGGAATGTCGGCCAGCGGCGCCGAGCCGGCCAGCGGCAAGGTCTCGGCGTCCTTCTTGCCTTTGAAGGCGCGCGCCAGCCCGCCGAACATTGACTTCTTGCGGCCGGCCTTGTCGCCTTTCTCGCCAAGCGCATCCGGTCCGAGCGCCGCCATGGCGGCGGCTGCGGCTGCCTCGGCGGGCGTGCGCTGCGGACCTTGCTCGTTGCGCATGATGGCGGCGGCGCGGCCCTCGAGATCTGCCATGTCGCCGCTCAGCGGGAGTGGCTGGTCGATGTCCATCGAGGGCGCGTCCTGCACCGCGATCTTGCCGCTGCGGCCGCCACGCATGCCGGCTGGGTCGACCAGTTCGCTGACCGCTTCGCTGGGTTCCGTCGTCTCCAGCGAACCGAGCCGGTCGACGATCTTGAGGAGTGTGTCGTGGATCGCCTCGAAAGTCCGCGAGTTGCGCTCGTCCGAGCGGCGGGTGAGCGCCTCGAGCGTCTTCAAATCCTGGGCGAGGCCGGCGACAGCGGTCGCGTTGGTCGCGGCTGTGCTGGAGCTCGACTCGGCGATCGACCGGACGGCGCTCTCGGCCGCTTCGCGCGCCACGCTGAGGATGGAATCGCGCGTGCCGGCCAGCGACTTCTCGATCTCGTCGAGGCGCGGGCTGATGTCCTCGAAGTCAGGCAGCGGCGTGCTCGGCTTGGAAAGATGCGCCGACAGCCCCGCCACCTGCGCTTCCAGGCTGCGGATCAGCGCCGGGTCGATACCGGCCACCTGCTGTGCCGACGATTCAAGCCGGCTGGAAATGTCCTCGAGCCGGGTTTCCAGGCCACGGATCGCCATGTCGTTGGCGGGATCGGGCGCGCGCGTCTCGATGCGTTTGGCCAGCGCTGTGAAGCGGGCATCGATCGCTTCCATGATGCTGGCGCTGTCGTCCTGACGCATGCGCTGGTCTAGCCTGTCGGCGACTTCATCCAGTCGCCGCTCAAGATCGTGAAACAAGATGTTGCTTTGTTCGATCGCATCGCCCTGGCGGCGCTCGAACAGCATCGACAGTGCATCGAAGCGCTGTTCCAGGCCCTGGAAGATGTGGTCGGCGTCCGGCATGGCCGGCGCGCGGTCCATCTTGTCGGTGATCGAGGCGATCTGCTTGCCGAGGCGCTCCATCGCCTGTTCCGGCAGATCGCCGCGATCGGCCAGCTGGTCCACCCGGCTGGAGAGAAGGTTGAGCCGGTCGATGACCTCGGTGCCGGGCCGCGACTGCGCGACCTCCTCGATCTGCTGCGCCAACGAGGCGATGCGTTTTTCGATGCGGCCGAAGGTCTCCGGGTCGAAGGCATTGGCCTGCGCTGCCACCGTCGAGGCGACGATGGCGCGCGAAATCTCGTCCAGCCGTTCATCGATCATGGCCAGCGTCTCGCCGCCACGCGTCGTCTGCTGGCTGGCGAAACGATCGACCGCGCTGGCAAGCATGCGCACTTTTTCTTCCAGCGGGCGCAGCGACAACGATTCCGGCAGATTGTTGACGGCGCTGCCGATCTGCTCGAGCCGGTCGGTCAGCACCGACAGGTTCGGCCCGTCGGCGCGGCTGCGCTGGTCGGCGTCGACGCGATCTTCAAAAGCGTTCCAGCGGCGGTCGAAATCATCCCAGCGGCGGTCGACCTTCTGCACGCTTTCTTCGCGCGCCAGCGTGTCGAGGGCCGATTTGACCTGCTCCAGCTCAAGCCGCAGCAGGTTGACGCTGCGGTCGTCGCTCTTTTCGGCGAGCGTCTGGATGGCGCCGGAGAGGCGCTCGAATTCGAGGCCGAGCTCGGTGCTGCTCTTGTCCGGCAGGCCGTTCGGCTGTGAGCCGTGCCGGCTGTTCGCCCGCATGGCGCGGTCGATGTCCTGGCGCAGCGTGTCGAATTCGCGCTGCAGGCCGGCGGTCATCTGGTGGCGCAGTTCCTCGCGCAGCCCGCGCAACTCGACGGCGATCTTGCCGACCATGGCGACGCTGTCTTCCTGGCCGCGCACGCGATCGATGTCGCGGGCGATCGCCTGATAGTTCTGGCCGAAGGCGGAGGCCGCCGGTGCCGGGTTCTGCGGCGCGCGATTTGGCGCATTCGGCGACTGCGGTGCGGGACTTTGCGGCGCGCGTTCCGCAGGCCGTTGCGCGGAGTAGGGATCTTCGTACCAGCGCGGCTGGCCATAAGGCTGTGCGCTGGCATAGCGCGGTTCGACGGCCGGCCGGCGCGGATCGGGGCGCTGCTCGGGCATCTCGGCGCGTGTGCGGTCCAGGCGCTGTTCCAGCGTCTCGAGCGAGCGGTTCAAGTCTTCGAGCGAGGTGTGCGGCCGACGCTGCCTGCCGGCGTTGAGTGTATCGAGATAGGACCGCTTGCTGTTCATCGATGCGCCCGTATTCAGAATGGCCGGCCAGTGGCCGGTTTCCCAGTATGCTGCCGGGAACGAAGCGGACCGAGCGGTTTTGCCGCGGAGGAAGACGAGCTTCCCGGGTTTTCACCCGCGCTTCGAAAAACCGTGAAAAATTCGCTACAGGATAACCACGGGTGACCGACATGCGCACAATTCGCCTAACGTGGTAAACAAGGCGTTAACCAAGCTTAAGAAGTCGCGCATAATCGTAAGCCGCCTGTCCTGGTGCGGCATAAAGGTTCGTTTCGTAAACGCCCTTGCGTCACCCTGCGGCTCTCGATATAGGATTGACGTAAACGTAAAAGGTGCGAAGCGTGCCTCTTGCGATTGACTTGTTGCAACCACGACTGGAAGCACGCCCCCGCTTCCATTCCGGCGACGCTTGGTCCGCGACCGCGACGCCATCAGGGGAAAGCTAGTGACCATGATACTTGTTTCGCCCGGCGAAGCCGCGGCCAACACTAACAATGACATATCGGCCGACGCCGGCGAGGACCTGGTCCGCATCGGCGAAATGGCCAAGAAATACGGCGTGACGCTGCGCACGCTGCGTTTCTATGAGGACAAGGGCCTGCTCAATCCTAAGCGCGACGGTTCGACCCGTCTCTACACGCGCCGCGACAAGGCCCGGCTGAAGCTGATCCTGCTTGGCCGCAAGGTTGGCTTCTCGCTGCGCGACGTCAAGCAGATGATGGATCTCTACGATCCGAGCGGCTCCAACACCAAGCAACTGCGGCTGGCGCTCGACAAGTCGGAAAAACAGCTCGCCCGCCTGCAGAAGCAGCGCGCGCTGATCGACGACGCCATCAACGAGCTCTCCGGTTCGATGACGGCCGTGCGCCAGATGCTCAGCGAGCGCACCGCGCCGTCGCAGGCCAGCGTGGCCGGCTGATCGCACGCGCCCGCAAACGCGATCGACCCTATAAATCAAGAGCCGCGCGGCCGTAGCCGCGCGGCTTTTTTGTTGCCACTATCCGGATGCTTAGCAAATTTTTTTCTGGCTGCGGCCTTGTTGACGTTTACGCAAACGTCAATATTTGGTATCGGGGCATCGACATCGGCTTGGCCTATCGTCAGAGGCTCGCCAGGACTGCAAGGTGGAGGAAGGCATGACGATCTACAGGGCGCCGGTTCAGGATACGCTTTTCGTCCTCAACGACGTGCTGGGCTACCAGCGCTATTCCAATCTTGCCGGCTTTTCCGACGCCACGCCGGACGTGCTCGAGGCGATCCTCGCCGAAGGCGCAAAACTCGCCGAGAACGTCATGCATCCGCTGAACCGCGTCGGTGACTTGGAAGGCTGCGTGCGCCACGACGACGGCTCGGTCACCACGCCCAAGGGTTTCAAGGACGCTTACGACCAGTACCGAGAGGGCGGCTGGATGGGGCTGGCGGCCCCTGCCGAGTTCGGTGGCCAGGGCTTGCCTTATGCGGTCCACACCGCGGTCTCGGAGTATATGATCTCCGCCAACATGGCGCTGATGATGTATCCGGGCCTGACGCAGGGCGCGATCGCGGCCATCGTCACTCATGGCACGGACGAGCAGAAGACCACCTGGCTGCCCCGGCTGATCGAGGGCTCCTGGACCGGCACCATGAATCTGACCGAGCCGCATTGCGGCACCGATCTCGGTCTCCTGCGCAGCAAGGCCGTGCCCAATGGCGACGGCACCTACAGGATTTCCGGCCAGAAGATCTTCATCTCCGCCGGCGAGCACGACATGTCGGACAACATCGTCCATCTGGTGCTGGCCCGCGCCGAGGGCGCGCCGGAAGGCGTGAAGGGCATTTCCCTGTTCATCGTGCCGAAATTCAAGCTCGATGCATCAGGCAATCCCGGCGAGCGCAACACGCTGTCCTGCGGCTCCATCGAGGAGAAGATGGGCATCCACGGCAACTCGACCTGCGTCATGAATTATGACGAGGCCGAGGGCACGCTGCTCGGCGAGTTGAATGGTGGCCTCAAGGCCATGTTCACGATGATGAACGAGGCCCGCCTCGGCGTCGGCCTGCAGGGGCTTTCGGTCTCCGAGATCGCCTACCAGAACGCTGTCGCCTACGCCAAGGACCGGCTCCAGGGCCGCTCGCTGTCGGGCGCCAAGGCGCCCGACAAGAAGGCCGACCCGATCATCGTCCACCCCGATATCCGCCGTTCGCTGATGACCATGAAGGCCTTCAACGAGGCCGGCCGCGCGCTGGCGCTCTGGACGGCGATCAAGTCCGATGTCGCGCATCGCTCGGGCGACGACAAGGATCGTCAGGCCGCCGACGACTACACCGGCCTGATGACGCCGGTGGTCAAGGGCGTGCTCACCGACAAGGGTTTCGACCACGCGGTGATGGCGCAGCAGGTATTCGGTGGCCATGGCTATATCGAAGAGCACGGCATGAGCCAGTTCGTGCGCGATGCCCGTATCGCCATGATCTATGAAGGCGCAAACGGCATCCAGGCGCTCGACCTCGTCGGCCGCAAGCTCGGCCTGAATGGCGGCCGCGCCGTGCAGGCCTTCTTCAAGGAGATCGGCGAGTTCTGCGAGGAAAACCGCGCCGACGAGAAGCTGGCGCCTTTCACCAAGGCGTTGAAGAAGGGCCTCAACGACCTGCAGGCGGCAACGATGTGGCTGGTGCAGAACGGCATGGCCAAGCCCGACAATGCGGGAGCGGCCTCGACCGACTACATGCATCTCTTCGGCCTGGTCGCGCTCGGTTACATGTGGGCGCAGATGGCCAAATCCGCACAGACGAAACTTGCCGAAGGCGCCAACGGCGCGTCCGCGTTCTATGACAACAAGCTGGTGACGGCGCGTTTCTTCATGGAGCGGATCATGCCGGAGACCGCGACCCGGCTTGCGCGCATCTCCAGCGGCGCGGACACGCTGATGGCACTGCCGGCGGAAGCGTTCTAAGCTTCGCCGAAGGCCGACTTTGTCGGCATGGAATGCGTGGAGGATAAACGTGGCGACCAACCCGGCCGACATTCTTGGCCTTCCCAAGCCCGCCTGGACCGCGGATGAGGTCGGCATGCTCTACGACATGGCAACCCGCTTCATGTCGGAAGAGATCGCGCCGCGCTACGACGAGTTCGAAAAGAACGAGATGGTCGACCGCGAAAGCTGGCTGAAGGCGGGTGCCGCCGGCCTGCTCTGCGCCTCGATGCCGGAGAAATACGGTGGCTCCGGCGGAACCTTCGCGCATGAGAGCGCCATCATCGAGGCCATCGGCCATGTCGGCGTCGACGGCTTCGGCATCGGCCTGCACAACGCGATCGTTGCCCCCTACATCCTGCATTACGGCTCCGAGGAGCAGAAACAGAAGTGGCTGCCGAAGCTGGCGACCGGCGAGCTGATCGGCGCCATCGCCATGACCGAGCCTGGCGCCGGCTCCGACCTGCAGGGCGTCAAGACTCGCGCCGAGAAGGACGGCAACCAGTACAGGATCAACGGCTCCAAGACATTCATCACCAACGGCCAGCTCGCCAACCTGATCATCGTCGTCACCAAGACCGACCCCGAGCAGGGCGCCAAAGGCACCTCGCTGATCGTCGTCGAGACCGACGAGGTCGAAGGTTTTCAGCGTGGCCGCAACCTCGACAAGATAGGGCTCAAGGCCAACGACACCTCCGAGCTGTTCTTCAACGATGTGCGCGTGCCGACCGCCAATTTGCTCGGCCACGAGGAAGGCAAGGGTTTCGTCCAGCTGATGCAGCAGCTGCCGCAGGAGCGGCTGCAGATCGGCACCGGCGCCATCGCCATGATCGAGCGCGCCCTGGCGCTGACCATTGACTACGTCAAGGAGCGCAAGGCCTTCGGCAAGGCGGTCATCGATTTCCAGAACACCCAGTTCAAGCTGGCCGAACTGAAGACCGAGGCGACCGTCGGCCGCGTCTTCTACAATGACTGCGTCGCCCGCCACATCGCTGGCGGCCTCGATCCGGTTACCGCCTCGATGGCCAAATACTGGCTGTCCGACCTGCAGGGCAAAGTCGTCGACGAATGCCTTCAATTGCACGGCGGCTATGGCTACATGAATGAATACCCGATCGCCCGCATGTTCCGCGACGCCCGCGTCCAGCGCATCTACGGCGGCACCAACGAAATCATGAAATTGCTGATCGGGCGCTCTCTCTGAGCGATACGACCGGCAAAGCCAAGGAGCACGAAAATGACTGAGGCTTATGTCTATGACGCCGTGCGCACGCCGCGCGGCAAGGGCAAGAAGGATGGTTCGCTGCACGAGGTGCCGGCGGTGCGGCTTGCCGCCCGCACGCTGGAAGCGCTGCGCGACCGAAACGGCCTCGACACCGGCAATGTCGACGACATCATCTTCGGCTGTGTCGATCCGGTCGGCGAGGCCGGCTCGGTCATTCCGCGCGCCGCCGCCTTCGAGGCAGGCTACGACACCAAGGCGCCCGGCATGCAGATCTCGCGCTTCTGCGCTTCCGGCCTCGACGCCATCAATTTCGGCGCCGCCAAGATTGCGCAAGGCGCCGACGAGATCGTCATTGCCGGCGGTGTCGAATCCATGTCGCGCGTCGGCATGGGCGCCTCCGGCGGCGCCTGGTTCATGGACCCGTCCGTCGGCTTGCCCGGCTGGTTCGTGCCGCAAGGCATCTCGGCCGATCTGATCGCCACCAAATACGGTTTTAGCCGCGACGATGTCGATGCCTATGCGGTCGAGAGCCAGAAGCGCGCCGCCAAGGCCTGGGGCGATGGACGCTTCAGGAATTCGGTCATCCCCATCAAGGACCAGAACGGCTTGACCATTCTCGATCATGACGAGCACATGCGGCCTTCGACCGACATGCAGTCGCTGGCCTCCCTCAACCCGTCCTTCGTCATGCCAGGCGAAATGGGCGGCTTCGACGCCGTTGCCGTGCAGAAGCATCCCGAAGTCGAGGAGGTCAACCACGTCCACCATGCCGGCAATTCGTCGGGCATCGTCGATGGCGCGGCCGCCGTGCTGCTCGGTTCCAAGAAGGCTGGCAAGGCAATGGGTATCAAGCCCCGCGCGCGCATCCGCGCCTTCGCCAACATCGGCTCGGAGCCGGTGCTGATGCTGACCGGCCCGGTCGACGTCACCGAGAAGCTGTTGAAGCGCGCCAAGATGAAGCTGTCGGACATCGACTTGTTCGAGCTCAACGAGGCCTTCGCCTCGGTCGTGCTGCGCTACATGCAGGCTTTCGACATCCCTCACGACAAGATCAACGTCAATGGCGGCGCCATCGCCATGGGCCATCCGCTCGGCGCCACAGGCGCGATGATCCTCGGCACGGTGCTTGACGAGCTGGAGCGCCGTGACTTGAACACCGCGCTGGTCACGCTCTGCATCGGCGCCGGCATGGGAACCGCAACGATCATCGAACGCGTCTGATTTCGGCCGTAAGGAGAAAAACATGACCTACACGAACTTCACGGTCGACACCGACGCCGACGGCATCGCGCTGGTCACCTGGAACATGCCCGAACGCTCGATGAACGTCTTCACCGAGGAGGTGATGAACGAGCTCGACCGGATTATCGACCAGGTCGCGGCCGACGCCGCCATCAAGGGCGCGGTCATCACTTCGGGCAAGGACAGCTTCTCCGGTGGTGCCGATCTCACCATGCTGCAGAAGATGCTCGCCGTGTTTGCGGCGGAAAAGGCCAGGGACCCGGAGAAGGCGGCGAAGCTTTTGTTCGACAATGCCGGTCGCATGGGCGCCCTGTGGCGCAAGCTCGAAACGTCGGGCAAGCCCTGGGTGTCGGCGATCAACGGCACCTGCATGGGCGGCGCCTTTGAACTGTCGCTCGCCTGTCACGGCCGCGTTGCCGCGGACTCGGACAAGGTCAAGATGGCTCTGCCGGAAGTCAAGGTCGGCATCTTCCCCGGCGCCGGGGGTACCCAGCGTGTGCCACGCCTGACCGACCAGCAGCAGGCGTTGCAGATGCTGACCAGCGGCCAGAACCTGTCGCCGCAGAAGGCGAAGGCGATGGGACTGATCCATGAGATCGCCGAGCCAAAGAAACTGATCGAGACCGCCAAGGCGATGATCAAAAACGGCCTCAAGGCTGTCCAGCCCTGGGACGAGAAGGGCTTCAAGCTGCCCGGTGGCCAGATCTATTCGCCCGCCGGCTTCAATCTATGGCCGCCGGCCATCGCCATCCTGCGCCGCGAGACCTATGGCAATTATCCTGCCGCCGCCGCCATCCTGAAATGCGTCTATGAGGGCCTGCTGGTGCCGTTCGACACCGGTCTCAGGATCGAGCAGCGCTATTTCACCGAGATCATGCAGTCCAAGGAAGCGGCGGCGATGATCCGCTCGCTGTTCGTGTCGCTGCAGGAACTCAACAAAGGCGCCCGCCGTCCGGCCGGCGTGCCCGACACCAAGTTCAAGAAGATCGGCATTCTCGGGGCCGGCTTCATGGGCGCCGGCATCGCCTATGTCACGGCAAAGGCCGGCATTCCGGTTGTGCTGCTCGACCGTGACTTGCCGTCGGCCGAGAAGGGCAAGGCGCATTCCGACAGCCTGATGGCCGATCAGGTCAAGAAGGGCCGGGCCAAGCCGGAGGACAAGGACAAGCTTTTGTCGCTGATCACGCCGACGGCCGACTATGCCGATCTTGCCGGTTGCGACCTCGTCGTCGAGGCGGTGTTCGAGGATTCAGGCGTCAAGAAGGAAGCCACCGAGAAGGCTGAAGCAGTGCTGAAGTCTTCGGCGATCTTCGCTTCGAACACGTCGACGATCCCGATCACGGGGTTGGCAAAGAATTCCACGCGGCCGAAGAATTTCATCGGCATCCACTTCTTCTCGCCGGTCGACAAGATGATGCTGGTCGAGATCATCCTCGGCAAGAAAACCGGCGACAAGGCTTTGGCCGTCGCCTTCGACTTCGTGCGCGCCATCAAGAAGACGCCGATCGTCGTCAACGACACGCGCGGCTTCTACGTCAACCGCTGCGTGCTGCGCTACATGTCGGAAGCCTACAAGATGCTGATCGAAGGCGTTCCGGCGCCGATGATCGAGAACGCCGCCAAGGCCGCCGGCATGCCGGTCGGCCCGCTGGCCCTGACCGACGAGACGGCGGTCGACCTTGCCCAGAAGATCATGAAGCAGACCATACGGGATCTCGGTGAGAAGGCCGTCGATCCCAAGCAGATGGCGCTGATCAACACCATGGTCGATACGCATGGCCGCTTCGGCCGCAAGAACGGCAAGGGCTTCTACGATTATCCGGCAAAGCCGGCGAAGAAGAAGCTGTGGCCGGGCTTGAAGGATCTCTATCCGCAGCTCGCGCCCGAGAAGGTCGACTATGAGGAGCTCAAGGAGCGCCTGCTGGTCACCATAGCGCTGGAAGCGGCGCGCGTGATGGAAGAGGGCATCGTCACCGATCCGCGCGAGGCCGATGTCGGTTCGATCCTCGCATTCGGCTTCGCGCCGTTCACCGGTGGCGCGCTGTCGTATATCGACGGCATCGGCGCCAAGCGCTTCGTCAAGATCGCCAAGGGTCTGCAGAAGAAGTACGGCGCGGAGTTCAAGGCGCCCAAGCTTCTGCTCGACATGGCCGAGAAGGGCGACAGCTTCTACCAGCGCTTCGACCCCTACCAGAAGGGTGAGGTCAGGCAAGCCGCCTGACGACCCCGAAATGTATGTCTGGGGGCGCATTGCGCGCACGATGGCCACGGCATCCAGCCGTGGCCCTTATTTGGTGGGCAACGAAAGCCGGCTGGCCTTCCGCTGCCTGCCGATCGACGTCGACTTCAACCTGCATCTCAACAACGCACGTTACATGATGCTGGCCGATCTCGGCCGTATCGACATCTTCCTGCGTATCGGGCTCATCGCGCTGGCGCGCAAGAAGGGCTGGGCGCCGATGATCGGCGGGCTGCAAGTCGCCTATGTGCGCGAAATCAGGCTGTGGCGGCGCTTCGAGGTGGCGTCGTCGATCGAGACCTGGGAAGGCACTTCGGTCATCGGCAGGCACCGCTTTGTCCTCGACAATGGCGAGACCGCAGCACTTATCATGACCACCGGTGGCGTCTATGACCGTGGCGGTCGCCGCTTCCTCGACATCGACGAGGTGGTGACGGCGCTTGGCCACGCCGCTACGCCGCGCCCGCCGACAGAGGCCGAGCGGGGGTTCATGCTCTCGCACAAGAATCTGCGCGAGCAGGCCAAGGCCGCCTGATCCGGTAGGTTCCTTCAGCCTTCAGTGTTCGGCCCGAAACGTTTTGCCGAGATCGACCGCGTCGCCGAAATAGTGGCGGAACACATAAAACAGGGGGTTCCAATGCGCGGTGTCGATGTGGTTCGTTCCAGGCACGACGATGCTGCGATCCGCATGAACACGCAGGACATCCGCCTCCATGATCAGATGCGTCGCAGCGGCGCGCCCTTGCGGCTTCGCACTTTCGTGCCAGGTCAACAGCCTTGCTTCGAACTGCAAGGGGCATTGAGCGATGCGAGGCGTCGAGATCAATTCGCTCGGCTGGACGGCGAAGCCGCCCAAAGTGAACTTGTCGGATTCATAAACGAATCCCATGTCGGCCTTGTAGGACGGAACCGGATTCATCCCCGTAGTGCGCGCGATCCGTTCGACATTCGGCCACAGCCGCGCCGACGGGAAATTGAGGGTGCATTCGCCATTCCGCAGGAGGTTGACCGCTCCTTGCGCCGTCGAATTCAAGCCGAAGACCACGCATGACCCCAGCGCCCACGCGGACGACATCGGCGTGATGTTGGTCGTGCCGTCATGGTTGCGGGTAACGATCAGGACGACAGGCGTTCCGAAATAGAGAACCGACGGGGCGATGGCTTGGTGGTCGGGCAACATGGGCAGGTCCTTCAGGTTCAACGACCGCACCCTAACAGCTGGCATACAGCGACGTTTCGACCGCGCTCGAACCATGCATGGCGCTGGCGACACACTTCCACCGGACGGTGATCGGGTCAGCGCGGTCCGATCACGCCTCGGCGCAGCCAACCCAGTCGCCGGAGCTTTCGGGCTCATTGACGGAGGCCCATCCGAGCGCCGAGGTCAATCCGGCCGACCGACGCCCGCTTGATCACTTTTGGAAGTGGGCCTCCGCAGAGCTTTTTTACAACCGACTGAGATGTTATATTAGGCATCGCTAATAGAATTTGGGGAGCGACTATCATGCGCATGATGCTGAAGATCACTGTTCCGACCGTTGAAGGCAACAAGGCGCTCAAGGACGGCAGCATGGAAAAGTTCATCGAGCACAGCCTGTCCGAGCTGAAGCCCGAAGCCGCCTATTTCACCGCCGAGAGGGGGCAGCGGACGGCCTACCTGTTCGTCGACATCAAGGACAGTTCCGATATGCCCTATTTTGGCGAGCGGTTCTTCCTTGCCTTCAATGCCGCCGTTGATTTCGTGCCGGTCATGAATGCCGAGGAGCTCAGGAAAGGTCTGCCCAAGGCCATGGCCGGGGTCGCGTAGCGCGCCGCGACCGGACGCGAAAAAGCCACGCGGATTTCTCGATGATCAACCGGCCGCGCCGGTGGACAATGCCGTGGCCGCGCGCTAGACAGGAAGAGGCATTTTTTCCTGTTCTAAAGGAGAGCGGCATTGCTCTCACATGACCGTGTATGGGCAGCCATCGACGCTCTTGCCGAACGCTATTCGCTGTCGGCTTCTGGCCTTGCCCGACGCGCGGGCCTCGATTCGACGGCCTTCAACAAGTCGAAACGCCTGTCTTCCGACGGCCGACCGCGCTGGCCCTCGACGGAATCGCTGGCCAAGATCATCGAGGCCACCGGCGCCTCGCTGGAGGAATTCACGGGCCTCGTTGAGGGACGCGTCGGCTCTTTCCTTGCTCAGCAACGCAGCGCGGTGCCGCTGCTCGGCTTCGCCCAGGCCGGCGCCGGCGGTTTTTTCGACGATGCCGGCTATCCCGCGGGGCAGGGCTGGGATTTGGTCGAGCTCCCGGCGCGAGCGACCGAGACTTCCTATGCGCTGCAGGTCCAGGGCGATTCCATGCTGCCGCTCTACCGCAACGGTGACGTTCTGATCGTCGAGCCGGGCGCGCCGACCCGTAAAGGTGATCGCGTCGTCGTCAAGACAACCGCCGGCGAGGTCATGGCCAAGGTGCTCGACCGCCAGACGGTGAAATCGATCGTGCTGGTGTCGCTCAATCCGACCCATCCGGACCGCGATATACCGACGCGCGAGATCGAATGGGTGGCGCGCATCGTCTGGGCAAGCCAGTAGGTCCGGCCTGGTGCGGCTTCTTCAGATCATCCTGACAGTCCTGGCAATTCCGGTGATGGCGGCGCTCGTCGTTGCTGGCGGGCGCACGCTGAAAGGCCATGAAAGCGTCGTCACTGTAGATCAGATCGATACGCTCTCCGACCCCGCTGCCAGCACCGATACGCCGACGCAGGAGCCGGCGACATCGGCGATTGCTGCGCCGGCCGCTCCCGCCCCGCCCAAACCGGTTATCCATTCGAGAGCGATCGACCCCGAGATCGTCGCGCCGCCCGATCTTCCGGATGAGGAACTCGAACGTGTCGAACCGCGCGCGCCGCTGAGCGACCTAGCGCTGGCCGGCCCGCCCAAGCCGCCCAAATGGAAGAAGCCCGGCGACTGGAACGGCACCAAATTGTTCCAGCCCGTCGCCACGGCTGCCGGGTTGATCGAAGGCAAGGGTTACGCTGTCGCCATCACCGGCGTCGACGTCGTCAAACCCGATGAGACCTGCAGCGACGAGGGCAAGACCACCTGGGCCTGCGGCGCGCGCGCCAGGACGGCGTTTCGCGCTTTGCTGCGCGGCCGGGCGGTGGCCTGCACGGTGCCACCCGAAGGCGGGCGCGACACGATTTCCGCCGACTGCCATATCGGCAATCTGGATGTCGGCCAGTGGCTGGTCGAGAACGGCTGGGCGCGCGCCGCTGAGGGCGGCCCCTATGTCGAGGCCGGGAACAAGGCCCGCACGGCGAAGAAAGGCATTTTCGGGCTGGCGCCGAACCTCGCTGGCCTGCCGGCGCTGCCGGCCGCGGAACCGGCGCCGGTGGCGCCCGATTCCATCCTGCCGGCGGACGACGGAGCCGTTACGCCGCCAGTTGACCAGCCAGCGCCCGCTCAATGAGCGCGCGCGTCTCGGCGATGCCGTACAGCGCCGCGAAGGAGCCGAAGCGCGGCCCGCGTTCCTGCCCGATCAGCACCTGGTAGATCATCTGGAAGAAGGCGACCGAGACACCCGGTCCGCCTTCCGGGCTCTGCTTCGAATGGTCCTGGTAGCGTTCGATCTTGCGCGCAACGTTGAGCGCCGCGTTCTGGATCGCTTCGCTGTCAGCGCCTTGCGGCAGCGCGCCAAGCGCGTCCGAAAGCTTGGCCAGGGCCTCGCGCTCCACCCCATCGGCGGCGCGGAAAACCTTGGTCGGCTTTACGAAGTCGTCGAAATAGCGGATGGCGTAGCCGGTCAGCCGGTCGAGCTCGGGGTGCGTCTTCGGCGTCACGCCCGGCGCATGCCGCGAGATGAAGCCCCACAGCACCGACTTGTCATGCGCGTTCGAGGCGCTCACCAGGTTGAGCAGCAGCGCGAATGGCACCGGCAGGTCGACCGCTGGCGGGTTGCCGTCATGCATGTGCCAGACGGGATTGCCGAGGCGCTCCTTCCAGTCCTGCCGGGGATAGGCGCCGAGGAAGCTGTAATACTCGTCCACCGCCTTCGGGATGACGTCGAAATAGAGCTTCTTGGCCTGCCGGGGCCGCTGGTACATATAGAGCCCGAGGCTCTCAGTCGGCGCATAGGTCAGCCATTCGTCGATGGTGAGCCCATTGCCCTTCGACTTCGAGATCTTCTGGCCTTCTTCGTCGAGGAACAGCTCGTAGACGAAATGCTCCGGCGCGCGGCCGCCGAGGATGTTGCAGATCTTGTCGTAGACCCCGGCATTGGTCTGGTGGTCCTTGCCGAACATCTCGAAATCGACGCCGAGCGCTGCCCAGCGCATGCCGAAATCCGGCTTCCACTGCAGCTTCACATGGCCGCCGGTGACCGGCAAAGTGGTCTCGGTGCCCTCGTCGTCGAAGGTGACGGTGCCGGCCTTGGCGTCAACATGCTTCATCGGCACGTACAGCACGCGGCCGCTCTTTGGCGAGATCGGCAGGAACGGGCTGTAGGTCGCCTGACGTTCCGGCCCGAGCGTCGGCAACATCACCGCCATGATCGCATCATAGCGCTCGGCTGCCCGCATCAGCACTTCGTCGAAGCGGCCTGACTTGTAATATTGCGTCGCGCTGGCGAACTCGTAGTCGAAGCCGAACGTGTCGAGGAAGCGGCACAGCATCGCGTTGTTGTGGTCGGCAAAGCTCGCATAGTCGCCGCCGAACGGATTGGGCACCGCCGTAAGCGGCATGTGCAGATAGGGTTCGAGCGCGGCGCGGTCGGGAACGTTTTCCGGGATCTTGCGCATGCCGTCCATATCGTCGGAGAAGCACAAAAGCTTGGTCTTGACCTTGTCCTCTGTCAGCACGCGGAAGGCGTGCCGCACCATGGTCGTGCGTGCCACCTCGCCGAAGGTGCCGATATGCGGCAGGCCGGACGGACCGTAGCCGGTCTCGAACAGGACGGTTTGGGGAAAGTCCTTGCCCTTGTAGCGCGCGACGATCTTCTTGGCTTCCTCGAACGGCCAGGCCTTGCTCTCGGCAGCCGCGGCAAGCATCTCGGGAGTGAGATCGATGATGTTTGATCCCGTCATGTAAATATCTTCCAGGTCAGGCGCCGTCGTCACGGCGGATATGTTTTCACCCGGTCTCTAGGCGCGGCAGGCCGGAGCGTCAACGATTTGCGGCGCTTTTCCTTGCGGCGCCACAATCGCGTCCCTACGTTCGAGCCCCCGTTGTTGAGGAGTTTTGAATGCCTTTGCTGACACCGCACGAAGCCTTGATCCACCTGATGGTCATTACTTCGGCTTCCGATCGCGACATGACCGATGTCGAGCTGGCGCGGATCGGCGACGTGGTCCGCTCCTGGCCGGTGTTCGTCGATTTCAACCAGGACCGGCTGATTGCCGTGGCGCAAGCCTGCCAGAAGGCGCTGCATGACAAGGGCGGTCTCGAAGGCGTTCTCGCCCGCGTAGCCGAGGCGTTGCCGGAGCGGCTGCGCGACACGGCCTATGCCGCCGCTTTCGAAGTCGCCGCCGTCGATCTGGAAATGCGCATGGAGGAGGTGAGGGTGCTGCAGCTCATCCGCCTCAAGCTCGATCTCGACACGCTGACCGTCGCGGCGATCGCGCGTGCGGCCAAAGCGCGCCTGCGCACGCTCACCTAAAAGCAATTCCAGGAAAGTGCGCAGCGGTTTTCCGTACGGAACTGCGCCGGCTAGAGCAATTCCAGGAAAGTGTAGCGGTTTTCCGTCCGGAATTGCTTGAAAACAAAGACTTAGAGCGGTTCGGCGATTCCGTGAAACGCTGAACCGCTCTAGAAGAAGCTGACCGGAAAATAGCGCAGGTAGAACTCGGCGAAAGTGCCCTTGATCGAGATTTCCTGCAGGGCGTAGTCGAAGGCGGCAGCAAGCGCTGTGTCGCCTTTGCGGGTAGCGATCGCCATGCCGGAGCCCAGATACTCCGGCGCCAGATAGGGGCCGCCGGCAAAGCGGCAGCAGCCGGCTGCATCCGAGCCACCCAGCCAGAAGGCAAAGCGCATGCCGTCGCCGAACGCGGCATCGATTTTGCCGGCCTTGAGGTCGGCGTAGAGGTTTTCCGGCTTGTCGAAGGTCACGACCTGGACGGTGCCGAAATAATCGCGCAGCATCTTTTCATGCGCCGAGCCGGTAACGACGCCGACGCGCTTGCTGCGCAGCTTGTCCAGGATCGGCTCGGTGAAGGCTTTGGCCTTCGGCATGATGAAGCGCGCCGGGAACTGCAGGTAGGAGCGCGAGAAGGCATATTTCTCGCGGCTCTCCGGCGTCGCGGCGATGCCCGCGATAATCGCCTCGCCTTCGCCCTTCTGCAGCGCATTGTCCAACTCGTTCCAGGGCAGCGCCTGGATCTGGCATTTCTCGACGATGTCGAGTTCGGCGCAGATCGCCCTCGCCAAGTCGATATGGAAGCCCGACAGCCGCCCCGAACCGTCAAGGAAGTTGAAGGGCGGGAAATCGGTGGTGGTGAGGAATCTCAATCGTGGCAGCGCGGAAAGGTCGGGCTTGGGGAGCCGCTCCTTTGCGTCCCACAGCACCGGCACCTGCGGTTCCGCGGCCTGAGTCGCGCCGCCAAACGGCAGCGCTCCGATCACCATCGACAGCAGTGCCAGGACTATCCACCGCAATGTCACAAGAAGGCTCCGGCCCGTCATATGCCGGCTTTTCGTACGAAAATGACGCAGGCACAATGGATTTTGATTTCAACCGTACAAATTAAGCGTATGATTTAGCGCGTTTGCAAGTGATCCTGAACGTGCCGGAAGGGGGAAGCTACCGGCAAAGCGAAGGGACTTGCGGTCCGGGGGTTGATGGCGAAGAGCGGTTCAGGCATCTACCGTTGGTAACGACAAAAGCAGAAGCAACATAGGGTAGATGTTGCGATGGGCATGTACGACAGAACTCTGGAATATATCGACCAGTTGCAGCACGCTGGAACCGCAGTCGCGGTATGCGAGCGGTTGCTCGGTATCACCTCCAATTTCGGCCTGACAGCGCTGATGGCAGGTACCGTGCCGCAGCCGGGCACGCCGCGCGGTCAGCAGAAGGACCACGTGCTGCTCTGCGACTGGCCCGGCGAGTGGCTGGAGCGCTACGTGGCGCGCAACTATGTCGACCACGATCCGGTCGTCAGCCACATGAAACAGCTGCAAGCTCCATTCCAGTGGCGGGAAGCCTCCCGCAGCATCGTTGTCGACAAGAGCAGCGACGAGGTGATGGGCGACGCGCGCGCGTTCAAGCTGCGCGACGGCCTGGCGTTTCCGTTGGTCACGCTCGACGGCCAGATCGTCATGGTCTCGCTGGGCGGCGAAGCCGTCGAATTGTCGGGCGAAGAATTCGGAATGGTGTCGCTGGCATCGACCTATGCGATCGGCCGCGCCATGCAATTGCACACGAAGCCGACAAAGGTCATCGATCACATAGAATTGACGGCTCGTGAGCGCGAATGCCTGCAATGGGCCGCCGTCGGCAAGTCCGAATGGGAGATTTCGCAGATACTCGGAATCTCGGAGCACACATCCGAGAAACACCTTCTTAACGCCAAGAGCAAACTCGGCGCCGCCAACCGCGTCCAGGCAGTCGCGGAGGCGATTAGGCGTGGCTATATTAGCTAGGTCGGCCGTGCCGACCTAGAAATTCTTGCCTGCGCATTCGCGCAATATTTTAAGGGACATCACGGCCGTATCTTCCTCTTAAGCCAAGGAGACGGCTAATGCTTTTCGCCCTTACCACACAGGAACTCATGGAACGTCCCGACCTCTGGGAGGCCGTCCATCGCCTGCGCTATAAGATCTTCGTCGAGGAGATGGGATGGAGCGATCTCGATCGTCCGGACCACCTCGAAATCGACCAGTTCGACCATGACGAGGCCGAACACCACCTCGTTATCCGCAATGGCGAACTTGCTGGTTACCAGCGCATGCTGCCGACAACACGGCCGCATCTTCTGACCGATGTGTTGCAGGATCTCTGCGAGGGCCCGTCGCCCCGCGGACCGAATGTCTGGGAACTGACCCGCTACGCGGTGGCCCAGGGCTTTCGCGACGGCAAACGCGGCGTCTCGACGGTCGGCACCGAGCTGATCGCCGGCTTCGTCGAGTGGGGCCTCAAGCGCGGCGTCAACCAGGTGATCATCGAGTTCGAGCCGATGTGGGTGCTCAGAGCGCTGCAGTTGCACTTCCTGGCCAAGCCCCTTGGCTACCAGCGCACCTACGGCAACCAGCAGGTCGTGGCGACGCTGCTCACCTTCACCGAGCATACGCTCGATATCGTGCGCCAGCGCCGCAACCACCACCTGCCGGTGCTGAACCGGGGCTATCCCGCCCAGCTCGGCCTCAGGCAGGCCTCGTAGGTCTGGAGACGGTCATGAGCTTTCATCCCGAACCAGAACTGCGCGGCCACACGCTGGTCGTCACGGTGTCCTCGCATGACGGCCGTCCCGTGCTGGACAGGCACGCCTACGCGAGCCTTGCGAAAACCTTGCACGACGCGGCCGTCAATGATGAGGTCCGCGTCGTCATGCTGCGCGGCCTTGCCGGCTGCTTCTGCCTTGGCGGCGACTTCTCGGAGTTTCTCGACGCCACCAAGCATCAGCAGCTGATCGCCGCCGTCACCGACATGTTCCGCATGTTGGCGACCTTTCCCAAACCGGTGCTTGCCTGTGTCGACGGCGATGCCGTCGGCGTCGGCTGCACCATCTTGTTCCACTGCGACATGGTGATTGCTTCGAAGGGCAGCACCTTCAGGGTGCCTTTTGTCGATTTCGGCCTCGTGCCGGACGCGGCGACATCGATCCTGGCGCCTCAGAAGCTTGGCTATGCCGGGGCCTTCCGCTTCTTCTGCCTGGGCGATACGCTCGGCGTCGAAGACGCCAGGGCGCTCGGACTGGTGGGCGAGATCGTGACGGAAGGCAGCGCCGAGGAGGCGACCATGGCGAGAGCAAAACAGCTTGCCAAGAAGCCGGTCGCCGCCTTGCTGCAGACGCGCAGCCTGCTCAAGGGCGATACGGACGTGCTATGCGACCGCATCGACCATGAGATCACGCTGTTCCAGCAGGCGCTTCAGGATGATGTCACCCTGAAGCGGTTGCAGCGGATCGCCCGCCTGGCTGCCTGAGCGCCAGGCATGGAAAACTCAGCGCCGCGTAACCGAAAGGTTCGCGGCGCTGTAATCTGCCTAATCCTTGAGGAAATCCGGTCCTTCGCCGATGATCTTCTTGTCGGGGTTGCCGATAACATCGCTGTCGCGGCCGTCGTAAGGCAGTGACGACAGAATGTGCTGCAGGACGGCAAGCCGCGACCGGCGCTTGTCATTGGCGCGCACGATGATCCAGGGCGCGAATTCCTTATGCGTGCGCTCGAACATGGTGTCGCGCGCCTTGGTGTAGTCGTCCCATTTGCTGACGCCGGCGATATCGATCGGCGAGAACTTCCAGTTCTTCAGCGGCGACCAGCGGCGGTCATGGAACCGTTCGAGTTGCGTCTCGCGGCCGATATTGAGCCAGAATTTGAAGAAATGGATGCCTTCGTTCGAGATCATGCGCTCGAAATGCGGGGTCTCATCGAGGAATTTCTCGTGCTGCTCCGGGGTGCAGAAGCCCATGACCGGTTCGACGCCGGCGCGGTTGTACCAGGAGCGGTCGAAGGTGACGAATTCGCCCGAGGTCGGGAAATGATCCACATAGCGCTGGTAGTACCATTGCCCGGTCTCGGTCGGCGTCGGCTTGGTCAGCGCCACGTTACGCGCCGTACGCGGGTTCATATATTGCCGCAGCACGAAGATCGTGCCGCCCTTGCCGGCAGCGTCTCGGCCTTCGAACAAGGCCATCACTCGCTTGCCGGTCTTCTGCAGCCAGGCCTGCGCCTTGACCAGCTCGATCTGCAGCTGCTCAAGCTCCTTCTCGTAGTCCTCGCCCTTCATTTTCTTGTCGTAAGGATAGCCGCCTGCGGTGAGCTTGTTGTCCTCGATCCAGTCCGGCAGCGCCGGATTGTCGATGTCGAACGCGCGTTCCTTACCGCCGATTTTGATCTTGATCGGCCCCGTGGCCGGTACCGCTTGCGCTGTTTCCTCGGCTTTTTTCATCCAGTCGAACCTTTCCAGTTTGCGGACTCATGCTATGGAGCCTCTGCAGCGCCTGCGCCCCTTGGGGCGCAAAATCGTTGTGGAACTTTGATTTTGCGCATGAACCCTTGCGAAAATCGATCCTGATTTTCAGGGACCTATGCGCAAGGCCGGTCCGGCGAGAAGCTGACCGGACCGCAAGCGGGGTAGCGCAGGCCTATGGCGGAGACAAGCGCGGGGCAAAACGGCGGGCAAGCCTTGGCGGCGCGGCTGTGGCGCGGCCGCTGGCTGCTTGCCGTTGGCTTCGTTGCGATCGTCGCGGTCTATTTTTTCGCCGGCGCGTCCGTCTATGTGCCGCTGCTGGCTTTAGCCGCGCTGGTCGCCGCGGCGATGCTGCCTGCGACAGCCGAGCGCCAGTCGGCCGATGAAGCAGCCGCGATCGAGGCCAGCGGACTGCAGCGTCTGTCGGGCGAATATCTGGCGGCCGCGGTCGCCGACCCGCTGATCATCTTCGACCATTCCGCCATCATCGTTCACGCCAATGCCGCCGCTTTCGCCGCTTTCGGCGGGCTGGCGCCGGGCATGTCGCTGTCGCTGAAGTTCCGTGCGCCAGAGATGCAGACGCTCCTCGACGGCATCCTTGCGGGAGAGGTCGCGTCCGACGCCGTCGACTATACCGAAAAGCTACCGGTCGAGCGCACATACAGGGTCAGCGCCTCCACGGTTGGCCATGCCACCGGCCTCTATGTGCTTGTGTTCAAGGATCAGAGCGAGACGCGCCGCATCGACCGCATGCGGGCCGACTTCATCGCCAATGCCAGCCATGAGCTGCGCACGCCGCTTGCCTCGATCGCCGGCTTCATCGAAACCTTGCGCGGCCCGGCCCGCAACGATCCGGCCGCGCGCGACCAGTTCCTGCAGATCATGCAGAACCAGACCGGCCGCATGGCACGCCTGATCGACGACCTGCTCTCGCTGTCGCGGCTGGAGATGAAGCCCTATCTGAAGCCGGGCACCGAGGTCGATCTTCGCCAGACCATCGACAGCGTCATCGACTCGCTCGGACCGCTGGCAAGCGAGAACGGCGTCGTCATCGAACGCAATTTCGCCGATGGCCCGCTGGTTGTTCCGGGCGATCGCGACGAGCTCTTCCAGGTCTTCGAAAACCTTTTGGAGAACGCCTGCAAATACGGCCAGTCAGGCGGCCACGTCACCGTCTCGGTTGCCCACAACGAGGACGGCCAGGGCGTCGACGTCACCATAAGGGACCATGGTCCAGGCATTGCCGAGGAGCATATCCCGCGCATTACCGAGCGCTTTTATCGCGTCGATGTCGAATCGAGCCGCACGCAGAAAGGCACTGGGCTTGGCCTTTCGATCGTCAAGCATATATTGACTAGGCATAACGCCAGACTGTCGATCAAGTCGGAGGTCGGCAAGGGTGCGGCGTTCACAGTTCATTTGCCGGCTCGCTGATCGTATACAGGTTGCCAACCGGCATTTTCTTCTTTCTGTCATGCGGTTCGCGTATCAGCGACGGATTGAGGAAACGAACAAGCCGGCGCAAACCGGGAAGGCATATGGATGCAGTCCGTTCACATCGTCAGTGCCTATGATGAAGAATTGAAGTTCCTGTCGAAGCGCATCGCGGCGATGGGCGGGCATGCCGAACGCATGGTCGAGCAGGCGGTGGCGGCCCTGGTGAATGCCGACCATGGTCTGGCGCAGAAGGTCATCCAGGACGACATCGTTCTCGACGACGGACAGCGCGAAATCGACGACAAGGCAATCGTCATCATCGCCAAGCGACAGCCGATGGCGACGGATCTGCGCGAAATTGTCGGCGCCATCCGCATCTCGGCCGACATCGAGCGCGTCGGCGACCTCGGCAAGAACGTCGCCAAGCGCGTCGCCTCGGTCGATGGCCGCCAGCCCAACAGCCTGTTCCGCGGCCTGGAGGCTCTCGCCAATCTGGCGCTGACGCAGCTCAAGGAGGTGCTCGACGTCTACGCTTCGCGTTCGGTCGAGAGGATCGGCTTCGTGCGCGATCGCGACGACCAGATCGACGCCATGTACACCTCGCTGTTTCGCGAGCTGCTGACCTACATGATGGAAGATCCGCGCAACATCGCGCCCTGCACGCATCTGTTGTTCTGCGCCAAGAACATCGAGCGCATCGGCGATCACGCGACCAATATCGCCGAAACCATCTATTACATCGTCACCGGCGACCAGATGCCGGTCGATCGGCCGAAAAGTGACAAGACCGACAAGGTCGTGGTCTCCGCGGCGGCAGTCCCGGCTAATTGAACGCCTGCCTCTCGAACGATTTCCTAATTTAGGCTAAGCTCCCCCTGTCAAAATAGGGAGATAGGGCGGATTTGCCGTTCCATGAACGGTGAAACGCTCCAGGCGCAGCGATCCGCCAGGCGCTAGCGCGGGAGGTTGCGATGGAACAAGTTCGGAACCTGACCCCGGCCCCGCAGCCGACGTCCGGGATCATTGCCTCAAGCGTTTATACCGCCGGCAAGCGCGTCGCCGACATCGCTATCGAGGATGCAGGCGAATGGGCGCGAAGGCCGGGTCATGTGGTCTGGATCGGGTTGCTCGAGCCCGACCGCAACCTGCTTCTCAGGGTCCAGGCGCAGTTTCACCTGCATGATCTGGCGATCGAGGATGCCGAGCATCCGCATGCCCGACCGAAGATCGAGCAATATGGCGACGCGCTGTTCATCGTCGCGCGAACCGCGCAGCTTATCGATGGCCGCGTCACCTTCGGCGAGACGCATCTGTTCGTCGGCACCGGCTATATCGTCTCGGTCAGACACGGTCCGTCGACCTCCTACGCCGCCGTGCGCCAGCACTGGGAAAGCTGCCCGCACTCGCTGGCCAAGGGTGAGGATTTCGTCCTTTACGCGATCCTCGATTTCATCGTCGACAATTACATGCCGGTGCTGGAGCAGATCGAAGACGAGGTCGAGGCGATCGAGGACAGGGTTCTGCTGAAGCCGATGACTGGCCCGGATATCGAGCGGCTCTATATGCTGCGCCGCGATCTTCTCAGACTGCGTAATGCGGCCGTCCCCCTGGTCGAGGTCTGCCGCCGGCTGACCAGCGCCGAGCTGCCGCAAATCCATGCAGCCATGCATCCGCTGTTTCGCGATGTGACCGACCACATCCGCACCGTGCAGGAGAAAGTCGACAGCTTGCGCGAAGTGCTGGCCTTCGCTTTTGAAGCCAGCCTTCTCGTTGGACAAAGCCAAGAGACGGCGATCTCCAAGAAACTCGCGTCCTGGGCCGCAATCCTGGCCGTGCCAACCGCCTTCGCCGGCATTTACGGCATGAATTTCTCGGACATGCCGGAGCTGAAGATGAAATATGGCTATCCCATCATCCTGCTGGTGATGGCCTCGATCTGCTCGTTCCTGTACTGGCGGTTCAAGAAGAATAGGTGGCTGTGAAAGTCAGGGAAGCAACGGAGTAGGGCAAGAAGCGCAATTGGCAGCCGGGGCGGTGCTCATCAAACCCTCTTCCCTACTTCTTACTGCTCTACCGTTACTCCCTATTTTCTATTTTCCTACCGGTTCCGCCGCCGATCCGCAGCCGGCTGGAACGCCACGCGGGAATGGTACTTGCAGTAAGGGCCGGTTTCTGCCGACTCATTGCCGCAGAAGCTGAAATCCTCCGACAGCGGATCGCCGTTCGGCCATTTGCAGGTCCGCTCGCTCAGCTCGACGAGCTGCAGGTTCCGCGAGATCGGCACGACCACGTTCTCGACCGGGCGGATGTAATGACGCGCCACGGGCTCGGCGTCGAATTGGATCTGCAGCGCCGTCGCGCCAACGGAAGCGGTTACATGACGCGAGGCGCTGGCCGCGCGGGCCACCGACTTCTGCATCGAGGCGCCCTGCACCGTCTTCTTCTGCCGCGCCGGGGCCGCCGTCGCGCGTCCACGGCCCGACAGCTTCAGGCGATGGACCTTGCCGATGACGGCATTGCGGCTCACTCCGCCCAGCTGGGCGGCAATCTGGCTGGCGCTCAGACCCTCCGACCACAATTTCCTGAGAAGTTCGACCCGCTCGTCAGTCCAGTTCATGAGACCGCGCTCCTGCTGAGGCGTACGGCAGCCAGAATCCTTTCGCGCCCCGGCTCTCGCCGGGCAAACGACACCACATGTACCGGGTGATTAGGTCCGCCGCACAAAATCTAGTTATTTCTCGACTACAATTACCTTATGCGCTGACTCGGTGACAAGAGTCCCCAGGGCAACACGAATCGGTTTTTTCGGTTTTCCCCAACTTGCGGACCACTGACGAGCCGGCGCGTTGTCGGGGGGCTTTGCCGCGCGCTTCTGCGCGACGTTTTCGTTGACTTCATGGCCGAAAAACATCATAAGCCGCAAAGGCCGCCGCATTGGCGGCTTTTTTGATTTCCGGTACCGGAGACGCATATAATGAGCGGTTCGGCGCTTTACGAGACCTTTGCTCGCGCACCCCTGGCCTTCGACCACGGGGAAGGGACCTGGCTGGTCACCGACACGGGCGAGCGATATCTCGACTTTGCCGGCGGCATCGCCGTGAATTCGCTGGGCCACAGCCATCCGCATCTGGTCGCCGCGTTGACCGAGCAGGCCGCCAAGCTCTGGCACGTCTCCAATCTCTATGAGATTCCCGAGCAGCGCCGGCTGGGCGAGCGGCTGGTCGATGCGACCTTCGCCGATAAGGTGTTCTTCACCAATTCCGGCGCCGAGGCGCTGGAATGCGCCATCAAGACGGCCAGGCGCTATCATTTCGTCAAGGGTCAGCCCGAGCGCTTCCGCGTCATCACCTTCGAGGGCGCCTTCCACGGCCGCACGCTGGCGACGATCGCCGCCGGCGGTCAGTACAAATATCTCGAAGGCTTCGGCCCCAAGGTCGAGGGTTTCGACCAGGTGGCCTATGACGACATCGACGCCGCCGAGAAGGCGATCACGCCGGAGACCGCCGCGATCCTGATCGAGCCGGTGCAGGGCGAGGGCGGTATCCGTCCGGTGCCGACGCAATCGTTGAAACGGTTGCGCCAGCTCTGCGACCAGCACGGCCTGCTGTTGATCTTCGACGAGGTCCAGTGCGGCATCGGCCGTACCGGCAAGCTGTTCGCGCATGAATGGACCGGCGTGACGCCCGACATCATGGCCATCGCCAAGGGCATTGGCGGCGGCTTCCCGATGGGCGCCTGCCTGGCCACTGACGAAGCCGTGGCCGGCATGACCGCCGGCGTGCACGGCACCACCTTCGGCGGCAACCCGCTGGCGATGGCGGTCGGCAACGCGGTGCTCGACGTGGTGCTGGCCGAAGGCTTCCTCGAGGACGTGCAGCGTAAGGCGCTCCTTTTGAAGCAGGGGCTGGCCGGGGTCGCCGACGAATTTCCCGATGTCATCGAAGACATCAGGGGAATCGGCCTGATGCTCGGCCTGAAATGCGCCATGCCCAACACCAAGGTTAACATGGCGCTGCGCGACCAGCACCTGCTGGCGGTGCCTGCCGGCGACAACGTCATCCGCCTGCTGCCGCCGCTCACCGTCACCGACGAGGAAATCGGCGAGGCGCTGAAGCGCATCCGAGGTGGCGCCAAGGGCCTGACCGACGCGATCGCGGCCGAAGCCGCCAAGTAATTTCTGGAAACCAGCCGATGAGTGTTCGCCACTTCACCGATCTATCCGCCGTTTCGGCGGGCGACCTGCGCGTCATGCTCGACGACGCGGTGGCGCGCAAGACCAGGCTCAAGGCCGGCGAGCGTTCTAAGCCGCTCGAAGGCAAGGTGCTGGCCATGATCTTCGACAAGCCGTCGACGCGCACGCGCGTGTCCTTCGATGTCGGCATGCGCCAGCTCGGCGGCGAGACGATCATGCTGACCGGTACCGAGATGCAGCTCGGCCGTTCCGAAACCATCGCCGACACCGCCAAGGTGCTGTCGCGCTATGTCGACGCCATTATGATCCGCACCACCTCGCACGAGCGGTTGCTGGAGCTGACCGAGAACGCCACCGTGCCGGTCATCAACGGCCTGACCGACGACACCCATCCGTGCCAGCTGATGGCCGACATCATGACCTATGAGGAGCATCGCGGGCCGGTGGCCGGCAAGACTTTCGCCTGGACCGGCGACGGCAACAACGTGCTGCATTCGCTGCTGGAAGCCTCGGCGCGGTTCCGCTTCAATATCAATGTCGCGGTGCCGGAAGGCAGCGAGCCGTTCGAGAAATATGTCGACTGGTCGAAGGCCAATGGCGGCAAGGTCAGGTTCTCCCGCTCGGCAGAAGAAGCCGTCGACCAGGCGGATTGCGTCGTCACCGATAGCTGGGTGTCGATGGGCCAGGAGCATCGCGCCCGCGGCCACAACGTCTTCCTGCCCTATCAGGTCAATGCGGCATTGATGGCCAAGGCCAAGCCCGACGCGTTGTTCATGCACTGCCTGCCCGCGCATCGTGGCGAGGAGGTCACCGATGAGGTGATCGACGGGCCGCATTCGGTGGTCTTCGACGAGGCCGAGAACCGGCTGCATGCGCAGAAAGCGGTGCTGGCCTGGTGCCTAGGCGCTTGATCCGGCGCAATTCCAGGAAAAGTGCGAAACGGCTTTCCGTCCGGGATTGCGCAAAGACAAATAGCTGGAGAGGTTCGTTGCTTTCGTTAAGCAGTGAACCCCTGCAGCGCGACCGATGCGGGGGATATCCCGACTTGATCCGGGGATATGTGATGCCTATTTGCGGGCCATCACGTAAATTGAACGCGCTTCGACGCATGCGGCCTGCTGGCCGGCATGGTTGCGCCCCGGAGTATTGTCATGTTGGAAACCCGTACCTTGGCTGAGCACCACCAACCCCAACTCGGTGAATTCGGCTTCGCCGGCGACGATCATGTCGTGCCTTACGAGGTGGCGCCGCTCGACGTGCGCGGCCGCACCGTGCAGCTCGGGCCGATGCTCGACGCTATTTTGAGCCGTCACGATTATCCCGAGCCGGTCGCCCGGCTTCTGGCCGAAGCCTGTGTGCTGACGGTCCTGCTTGGCACCTCGCTGAAATTCGAGGGTAAGTTCATCCTGCAGACCCGCACCGACGGGCCGGTCGACATGCTGGTGGCGGATTTCTCAACGCCGCATGCGCTGCGTGCCTATGCGCGCTTCGATGCCGACCGCCTGCAGGCGCTGATTGCCGCGGGAGAGACCTCCCAGCAGGCGTTGCTCGGCACCGGCGTGCTGGCGCTGACCATCGATCAGGGCGAACACACGCAGCGCTATCAGGGCATCGTCCAGCTCGACGGCGAGACGCTGGAAGACGCGGCGCGGACCTATTTCCGCCAGTCGGAGCAGATCCCGACCGAACTCAGGATGTCGGTCGCCAAGCTGGTGACGCCCGGCCCCGCCGGCGCGCGCGAGCAATGGCGCGCCGGCGGCATCCTGGCGCAGTTCCTGCCGCAGGCGCCGGAGCGCATGCGGGTGCCGGATATTTCGGGCGGCGACGGCGACCCGCGCGACGTTACCGACCAGCCGGCCGACAATTCCTGGCAGGAATTGCTGGCGCTGCTCGGTACCATCGAGCCGACCGAGCTGATCGATCCGACGGTCGGCGCCGAGCGGTTGCTCTACCGGCTGTTCCACGAGCACGACGTGCGCGTCTTCCGCAGCGTGCCGGTCGCCGATCAGTGTTCCTGCTCGCGCGGGAAGATCTTCGGGATCCTCCAGGGCTTCTCGGCGCAGGAGATCAAGGACTCGACCGAGGACGGCGGCATCCACGTCGCCTGCGAGTTCTGCTCGACGCAATACGACTTCGACCCGGCCGAGTTCGCCAAGTAAGAAGCCTCTCCTTCTCCCCGTTTACGGGGAGAAGGTGCCCGAAGGGCGGATGAGGGGTAATGCGTCCTTCAGCGATCTAAAGGCGCATTGTTGCTTTGTCTGGAAGATAGTCTCCCAACGCCAGCGCCACCCCTCATTGTCCTGCCGGACATTTCTCCTCGTGAAACGGGGAGAAAAAACGCTCTCGCCTAATTCACCGTTCGCCTTGTTCCAGGCAGGTCGAGCGAGAACGCCGGGATGGCGATGTCGAACACCTCGCCGCGGCCGTTGCGCATCGTGTAATGGCCGACCATGATGCCCGACGGCGTCGAGAGCGGGCAGCCTGAGGTGTATTGATAGCTGTCGCCTGGATTGAGTTCAGGCTGGTCGCCGACGACACCGGCGCCGCGCACTTCTTCGACGCGACCCTGGCCGTCGGTGATGTGCCAGTAGCGCGACAAAAGCTGCACGAAATCGTCGGAGCGGTTGTCGATCGTCACCTGATAGCCCCAGACATAGCGGTTCTCGGACGGATCGGAGCGATCCTCCAGGTAGAACGGCCTGACCAGCACTTCGATGTTGCGCGTGACAGCGCGATACATGGGCTACTCCGGTTACCGCCGCGAGGGATGTTTGCCGCGCTTGGCAATTGTTACGCGAAATCACCCTGCCAGCTTCTTAAGCGCAGGTGCCGAAAAACAATGTCATTTAAGTGACACATGACAATGTTGGTGTGCACAAACTTTGCCGGGCGACTCGGGCGCTCTGTCGACTGATGAAACGGCCTCGCGGGGCCTTTCGGGAGTGACCAGATCTCGATGGAACTCACTATCGCAGCCGCCGTAGCTTCGTCAGCCCTTCTTCTATCCAATCTCGCCAGCATCGTGCTTGCATCGTCGCGGCTGAAACCGCGGCGTGTCATTCCGCCACCGGTCGGGCCGCGACCGCCTGTGTCGATCGTCGTGCCGTCGCGCGGCGTCGAACCATTCACCGAGGAAACCCTGGCTCGCGCCTTCTCGCTCGACTGGCCACGCTACGAGCTGATCTTCTGTGTGGCCCATGCCGAGGACCCGGTGGTCAAGCTCATCAACGCGGCGATCGCGCGCTACCCCGATGTTCCGGCGCGGTTGCTGTTCGGCGACGACAGGATCAGCGCCAATCCCAAGCTCAACAACTGCGTCAAGGGCTGGCAGGCGGCGCGGCACAATTGGGTCATCCTCGCCGATTCCAACGTTTTGATGCCGAAGGACTATGTCCAGCATCTGATGGCGGCATGGCGGCCGGACACCGGTCTTGTCTGCTCGACGCCGGTCGGTTCGCGGCCGGACGGCTTCTGGGCCGAGGTCGAATGCGCGTTCCTCAACACGCTGCAGGCGCGCTGGCAATACGCCGGCGAGGCGCTCGGCCTCGGCTTCGCTCAGGGCAAGAGCATGCTGTGGAACAAGCCGATGCTCGATGCCAGCGGCGGTATCCAGGCTTTGGCCGCCGAGATCGCCGAGGATGCCGCCGCCACCAAGCTGGTCAACGGTCTAGGCCTCAAGGTCAACCTTGTCGCCTCACCCTTCGAGCAGCCGCTTGGCCAGCGCAGATTTGCCGAAATCTGGTCGCGCCAGACGCGCTGGGCGCGGCTGCGCCGGGTCACCTTCCCGCTGTTCTTCGCGCCCGAGATATTCACCGGCGCCGCGATACCACTGCTTTTTGCGCTGGTCGCGGCTGCCAGCGCCGGCGTCAGCCTGCCGACCACGGCGCTGTGCGTGCTGATGATTGCCTATCTGCCGGAATGCCTGCTGGCCTGGTCCAAGGGCTGGTATCTGTCGCCGCGCAGCGTCACCGCGATGATCGTGCGCGACGCGATGCTCCCGGCGATCTGGGTGCGTGGTTGGCTGGGTGGCGCCGTTGAATGGCGCGGCAACGCCATGACCATCCGCGCCGGGGAAATGACGGAACTCGAGGAGATCGCCTGAACCACCTCCGGCAATCTCCAGCGACAGTCGTGAAGCTTACTTTGCCGCCTTCAGCGCCTGCGCGACGTCTTCGAGCAGGTCGTCCGTATCTTCCAGGCCAACTGAAAGCCTGAGCGTGCCAGGCCCGATGCCGAGTTCCGCCCGGGCCTCGTCGCTGAGGTTCTTGTGCGTCGTCGTCGCCGGATGGGTGATCAGGCTCTTGGCGTCGCCAAGGTTGTTGGAGATCAGCACGATGTCGAGCGCGTTCTGGAAGGCGAACGCGGCCTGCTTGCCGCCCTTGACGTCGAGGCAGATCAGCGTCGAGCCGCCCGCCATCTGCTTCTTGACGATATCGGCCTGCGGGTGGTCGGTGCGGCCCGGATAGATGACGCGGCCGATCTGCGGCTGCCCGGCCAGGAAATCCGCGATTTTGCCGGCGCTTTCGGTCTGCTGGCGCACCCTGACCGGCAACGTCTCCAGGCCTTTCAGCAGCGTCCAGGCGTTGAAGGGCGACAGGCTCGGACCGGTATGGCGGAAGTAATCGTGCAGGTTCTCGTCGATCCACTTCTTGTCGGACAGGACGATGCCGCCGAGACAGCGCCCCTGGCCGTCGATGTGCTTGGTCGCCGAATAGACGACGATATGGGCGCCAAGCTGCAACGGCTTCTGCTGCAGCGGCGTGGCGAAGACATTGTCGACGATCAGCCTGGCGCCGATCGAATTGGCGAGCTTGGCCACCGCGGCGATGTCGACCACTTCCAGTGTCGGATTGGTAGGGCTCTCCAGGAAGAACAGCTTGGTGTTCTTCTTGACGGCCTTTTCCCAGTTGGCGATGTCGGTGCCGTCGACCAGCGTCGCCTCGATGCCGTAGCGGGGTGCCAGCGTCTCGACCACCCAGCGGCAGGAGCCGAACAGTGCCCGCGCCGCCACGATATGGTCGCCGGCCTTGGCGCTGCACAGAAGTGCCGCGGTCACCGCCGCCATGCCGGAAGCGGTTGCGCGCGCATCCTCGGCACCTTCCAGCGCGCACATGCGCTTTTCGAACATGTCGACGGTTGGGTTGGCGTAGCGCGAATAGATGAAGCCGGGCTCCTCGCCCTTGAAGCGGGCTTCCGCCGCCTGGGCTGTCTCGTAGACATAGCCCTGGGTGAGGTACATAGCCTCGGACGTCTCGCCGAATTGGGAACGCAGCGTTCCGCCATGCACGAGTGTCGTCTGAGGCTTCCAGTTACGCTTGTTGGTGCTCATAGCCCTGCTTCCAGACACAAAAAAACCGGCCGCGAAAGTCGCAACCGGTCCATACGGCCTTGCGGCCAACGGTCCTTTAGCGACTTGTTTAACGTGGCTGCAAGCCGACCGGCCAAATCACCACGGGATAACGACCCTTTAAATGAGCGCCGCGCTTGCGTCAATTGCCGGCTTCATTAAGAGGTTTGTACCAGCGGCTAAGGAGTGAAGCCTTGCGGCAGACAGGCATTCTTCCCGATCAGGACATCGCGGCGCTGTTTGAGGCAGGCGCGCTGAAGTCGCCGCGCGCGCTCGACGCCGACCAGATCCAGCCGGCCAGCCTTGACCTCAGGCTCGGCGAAAAAGCCTTTCGCGTGCGTGCCTCCTTCCTGCCGGGTCCCGATCATCTTGTGGTCGACAAGCTCAACCGGCTGAAGCTGCACGAGATCGACCTTGCCGAGGGCGCGGTGCTGGAGACGGGCTGCGTCTACATCGTGCCGCTGCTCGAAAGCCTGGCCTTGCCTTCGCATGTGTCGGCTTCGGCCAATCCGAAGAGCTCGACCGGACGGCTCGACATCTTCACCCGCGTCATGACCGACCGTGGCCACGAGTTCGACAAGATCGCGGCTGGCTATCACGGGCCGCTCTATCTCGAAGTCAGCCCGCGCACCTTCCCGATCATCGCGCGCGTCGGCTCGCGCCTGTCGCAGATACGCTTCCGCACCGGACATGCGGTGCTGTCGGAAGGCGAACTGCGCGATCTCCACCATGCCGAGATGCTGGTCGCCACCGAGCCGCCCAACATCTCCGGCGGCGGCATCGCGCTGTCGATCGATCTCGACGGCGACAAGGATGGCCTTGTCGGCTATCGCGGCAAGCACCACACCGGCCTTGTCGATGTCGACAAGCGCGCCGCCCAGGACGTCGTCGATTTCTGGGAGCCGATCTACAAGAGCGGCGCCGGCGAGCTGGTGCTCGATCCGGACGAATTCTACATCCTGGTCAGCCGCGAAGCGGTGCATGTGCCGCCGCTCTATGCCGCCGAGATGACGCCCTTCGATCCGCTGGTCGGCGAGTTCCGCGTCCACTATGCCGGCTTCTTCGACCCCGGCTTCGGCCATTCCGCCGCCGGCGGCAGCGGCAGCCGGGCGGTGCTCGAAGTGCGCAGCCACGAGGTGCCCTTCATCCTCGACCACGGCCAGATCGTCGGCCGCCTGGTCTACGAGCACATGCTGAAGCGCCCGCAGGCGCTCTACGGCAGTGATCTTGGCTCGAACTACCAGGCGCAGGGCCTGAAGCTCTCCAAGCATTTCCGCGCCGCTCGGTGACCCTGCCAATCTCCCTTGCGGGGGAGATCACCCACTCAAAGCGCCTTCACCGCCACCTTCACCGGCTTCTCGATCTCGAGCGGGTTGCGCAGCGGCAGGCCGAAATCCGGCGCCTCGATCTCGAATGTATCGCCGGCCTCCGTCCTGACGCCATCGGCGAAGGACAGCGTCGCGGTGCCGAACATATGCACATGCACGTCGCCCGGCTGGCGGAACGCCGAATATTTGAAGTGATGGTGCTCAAGATTGGCGATGGTGTGTGACATGTTCGCTTCGCCCGACAGGAACGGCTTTTCCCACAGCAAATTGCCGTCGCGCCAGATACGCGATGCGCCGCGGATGTCGGCGGGCAGCTCGCCGATCAGGATCTCTGGACCGAACGAGGCGTTGCGCAGCTTGGAGTGGGCGAGGAAGAGATAGTTCACCCGCTCCGTCACATGGTCGGAAAACTCGTTCGACAGCGTGAAGCCGACGCGGAACGGCGCGCCGTCATCGCCTATGACGTAGATGCCGGCGACTTCCGGTTCCTCGCCGGCGTCCTGCGCGAAAGCCGGCGACATCAGCGGCGCGCCCGGCGCGACCGCCATGGTGCCGTTGCCCTTGTAGAACCATTCCGGCTGCACGCCGACCTGGCCCTTGGCAGGCTTGCCGCCCTCGATCCCCATGCGGAACATCTTCATCGAATCGGTGAGCTGTTCCTCGCCTCCTTCGCTGAGCTTCTTGTGCATGGAATCGCGTGCCGATGCCGAGCCGAGATGCGTAAGGCCGGTTCCGGTCAGATGCAGATGCGCAGGATCAGGATGGTTGATCGGCGACACCAGCCGGCCCTTCTTGTAGGCGGCATCGAGGTCGACAGCTTCACCGAAGCCTTTGCGCTCTATCAGCGCCTCCAGGCCGACACCGGTGCGCGCGGCCTCCATCGCCAGCGAATAGACGCTACGCGCGCCATTGATGGCCCTGGTTTTGCCGCCGCCATTGCGGGCAACGACGCGGATCGTCTCGGCGTCGTCGAGGATCTGGGAGATCAGCATGTTTTCAATCCTCTCTCATCGTGCGTGTGGCCGGCTGCCCGCGGGCAAACCTTAACCGGCGCGGCATGGAGGAATCCACGCCACGGTTGAAATTCATCGTCCGGATTGCGCTCGCGAACCTGTCTCTGTCGGGACTTATTGGCGCCGCCCGGCAGCTCCGCGATCTGGAACCCGTATGCCTCCTTAAATCCGCGCCAGGCGTTCTGGGTGGACCATGATCTTCTGCGAAAACCGGCATCCACTTTTCGCTGTCGCGGTCCTTCGGTTCGGGATCATGCTCTAGGCCTTGTTCTTGTTGTAGACATCGAAGATCACGGCGCCGAGCAGCACCAGGCCTTTGACCACCTGCTGCCAGTCGACATTGACGCCCATGATCGACATGCCGTTGTTCATCACGCCCATGATGAAGCCGCCGACCACGGCGCCGATCACCTGGCCGACGCCGCCCATGGCCGAGGCACCGCCGATGAAGACGGCCGCGATCACGTCGAGCTCCGAGCCCAGGCCAGCTGCCGGCACGGCCTGGCCGAGGCGCGCCGCGATGATCAGGCCGCCAAGCGCCGACAGCACGCCCATGTTGATGAAGACGAACAGCGTCAGCCGCTCGGTGTTGATGCCCGACAGCTGTGCCGCCTTGGGGTTGCCGCCCATGGCGTAGATGCGGCGGCCGATGGTCATGCGCTTGGTGACGAAGACGAACAGCGAGATCAGCACGCCCATGACCAGCAGCACCACCGGCAGGCCCCGGTAGCTGGCGAATTCATAGACCAGGAACAGCGCCAGCGCGCCGGCGACCAGCGTCTTGACGACGAACAGCGGGAAGGGCTCGGCCTCGTAACCATGACGCTCGCGCTTGCGCCGGGTGCGCAGACCGAAATAGGCATAGGCCACGACGGCGATCAGGCCGAGCACGATCGTCGTCATGTGCAGCGTCAGGCCGCTTCCCATGATGGTCTTGCCGGCTGCGTTCACCGTCGGCGGGATCAGCGTCAGCGGGCCGATCACATCGGGAATGAAGCCGGAGCTTAGCGCCTTGAAGTCGTCCGGAAGCGGACCGACCGAGGAACCGCCGCCCAGCAGCGCCTGGCAGATGCCGCGGAAGATCAGCATGCCGGCCAGTGTCACGATGAAGCTCGGTATCCGATGATAGGCGATCCAGTAGCCCTGCGCGGCGCCGATCAGGCCGCCGATGATCAGGCAGACGATCGAAACCACCAGCGGATTGCTGAGCGGCCCGAGCTGCCAGATGACCATCATGTTTGCCGCCAGCGCGCCGATGAACCCGGCGACCGATCCAACGCTGAGGTCGATATAGCCGGAGACGATGACCAGGAGCATGCCCAGCGCCATCACGATGATGAACGAGTTCTGCTGAACCAGATTGCTGAGGTTGACCGGCTTGAACAGCGTGCCCGACGTGGTGAACTGGAAGAACAGCATGATGATGATCAGCGCGATGATCAGGCCGTATTCGCGCAGGTTCGTCGTCAGCGCCGAGACGGCGATGCGTGGACGCTGTTCTGTGGCGACGTTGCCCTGCGGAGCGGGCGCGCTTTCGGTGCTCATGCTGCTTTTCCTTCTCCCCGAACGATGGCGCGCATAATTTTTTCCTGGCTTGCTTCGGCCGCCGGCATTTCGCCGACGATGCGCCCTTCATTCATGACGTAGATGCGGTCGGTGATGCCGAGCAATTCCGGCATTTCCGAAGAGATGACCACGATCGCCCTGCCTTCGGCGGCAAGCTGTGCGATGATCGTGTAGATTTCATACTTAGCGCCGACGTCGATACCGCGTGTCGGCTCGTCGAGGATCAGCACTTCCGGATCGGCGAACAGCCATTTCGACAACACCACCTTCTGCTGGTTGCCGCCCGAAAGATTGCCGGTCAGCTGATAAACGCTGGACGCGCGGATGTTGGTCTTCTTGCGATAGTCGTTGGCGACGGCGAGCTCGCGCAGATCGTCGATCACGCTGTGGCGCGACACGCCGCCGAGGTTGGCCAGCGTGATGTTGTGCTTGATATGGTCGATGAGGTTGAGACCGTAGGTCTTTCGATCCTCGGTCACATAGGCGATGCCCTGCTGGACCGCCTTGCTCACGGATGAGACATCGATCGGCTTGCCCTTGAGCAGCACCTCGCCGGTGATGCGTCGGCCGTAGGAGCGGCCAAACAGGCTCATGGCGAATTCGGTTCGGCCGGCGCCCATCAGCCCTGCAATGCCGACCACTTCGCCCTTGCGCACCTTGATATCGATGCCCTTGATCACCTGCCGCTCGGCATGGATCGGGTGATAGACCGACCAGTTCTTCACCTCGAACACGACCTCGCCGATCTTCGGATCGCGCGGCGGATAACGGTCGTCGAGCGAGCGGCCGACCATCGAGGTGATGATGCGGTCTTCCGAAATGTCCTTTTTGGCCAGTGTCTCGATGGTGCGCCCGTCACGGATGACTGTCACCTTGTCGGCGACCCGGTTGATCTCGTTCAGCTTGTGCGAGATCAGGATCGAGGTCATGCCCTGGCGCTTGAATTCGAGCAAAAGGTCGAGCAGCGCCTGGCTGTCCTTCTCGCTGAGCGACGCCGTCGGCTCGTCGAGGATCAAAAGCTTGACGTCCTTGCTGAGCGCCTTGGCGATCTCGACCAGCTGCTGCTTACCGACGCCGATATTGGTGATCAGCGTCTTGGGGTCCTCGTTGAGGCCCACCTTCTTCAACAGCGCGCTGGTGCGCTGCTCATTGGCGTCCCAATCGATGACGCCGTATTTGGCGTTTTCGTTGCCGAGGAAGATGTTTTCGGTGATCGACAGCATCGGCACCAGCGCAAGCTCCTGGTGGATGATGACGATGCCCTTGTGTTCGCTGTCATGGATGCCTTTGAAATGGCATTCCTGGCCCTGAAAGATGATCTGGCCGTCATAGGTGCCGGAGGGATAGACGCCCGACAGCACCTTCATCAGCGTCGACTTGCCGGCGCCGTTCTCGCCAACCACGGCATGGATCTCGCCTTCCTCGACGCTGAGGTTGACGTTCGACAGCGCCTTCACGCCGGGGAACGTCTTGGTGATGTCGCGCATCTCCAAAATCGTCGTCATCAGGGCAAGCTCCTCCCAGACATTTTTGTTTTTTACGCAATTCCGGACGGAAAACCGCAGCGCGCTTTTCCTGGAATTGCTCCAGGCCGGCAAAACAATACCGGGGTCGCTTGTGAACGGAAAGGGGTCCTGCGTGCGCAGGACCCCTGACTTTGTAACCGGGATTACTTCAGGTCTTCGGCCTTGATGTAGCCGGAGTCGACGACCAGCTTCTGGTAGTTCGACTTGTCGACCTCATGCGGCGTCAAAAGGATCGAGGGAACAACCTTGACGTCGTTGTTGTAGGTCTTTTCGTCGAGGCCATCGGGCTTGCCGCCCGAGAGCACCTTGTCGACTAGGCCGACGGTGGCCTTGGCGAGGTCGCGGGTGTCCTTGAACACGGTCGAGTACTGCTCGCCCGTGATGATCAGCTTGACCGAGGCGGTCTCGGCATCCTGGCCGGTCACGATCGGCCAAGGCTGAGCGGCCGTGCCGTAGCCCACGGCGCGCAGCGAGGCGGTGATGCCGCGCGACAGGCCGTCATAGGGCGACAGAACGCCATCGACGCGGCTGCCGTCCGAGTAGTTAGCCGAGAGCAGATTGTCCATGCGCGCCTGGGCGGTGGCGGCGAGCCAGCGCAGCGTGCCAACCTTGTCCATACCCATCTGGCCGGACTTGATCTTGATCGAGCCGTCGTCGATCAGCGGCTGCAGGACGGAAATTGCGCCATTGTAGAAGAAGAAGGCGTTGTTGTCGTCCGGCGAGCCGCCGAACAGTTCGACGTTCCATGGCTTGGTGTTCGGGAAACGCTCCTTGAGGCCCTTGACCAGCGAATTCGCCTGGATCACGCCGACGCCGAAATTGTCGAAGGTGGTGTAGTAATCGACATTCTTGGTCTTCTTGATCAGGCGGTCATAGGCGACGACGACGACGCCCGCGTCGGCCGCCTTCTGCAGCGCGTCCGACAAGGTGGTGCCGTCGATCGAGGCGATGATCAGTGCCTTCGGGCCCTTCGTGATTTCGTTTTCCAGCTGGCTGAGCTGGTTCGGGATATCGTCCTGCGCATATTGCAGGTCGACCGTGTAGCCGAGCGCTTCGAGCTGGGACTTGACGGCGTCGCCGTCATTGATCCAGCGCTGCGAGGTCTTGGTCGGCATCAGCACGCCGACAAGGCCCTTGTCGGCGGCATGCGCCGAGTAAGTCATGGCAGCGACGCCAAGGGCCGCTACGGCGGCCAGTGTCTTGATGATCTTCACTTAACTCTCCCTGGTTGATGGACGCGACACCTCGGGGCTTCGCGGGCCGCGCAGTCGAACAGAAGCGCTGGCGCGCCACTGTCAGCCTATCGATCTCCGGTATCCTCCCAATCGGCCCTGAACCGCTGATTTCAATCGATACGATTTCCTCGTCGTCGACTGGCACGGCTCAGGACAGCGCGGAGGTTGTGTCGCTTTGACATAACTGTCAAATGCGATCTTTGCTGGTTGCTATACCGAAACCGTTATAGCTTGTCGCGACGTGGCCAACTGGCGGAGAGAGTTCGAAATCATGGCGTCATTGCGCGATCCTGAAGGGATTTCAGGCAGTTACGAAAAATTGCCCGGGAACAGTGAAGCGCTGCTGCGCAGCGGCTTGAGCCTTCGCCACATGCGCATGATCGCAGCGCTTGACGATCACGGGCGAGTGAGCGCCGCCGCGCAGGTCATGAACATCTCGCAACCGGCCGCCTCGCGCATGATCGCCGAGATGGAAGCAGTGCTCGACGTGAAGTTGTGCGAGCGGCTGCCACGCGGCGTCACACTGACCCCTTACGGCCAGGCGCTCGCCAGGCGTGCGCGCTCCATCCTGCTTGAGATGCGCGAGGCCGATCGCGAGATTTCCGAGCTCAAGTCCGGCAAGGGCGGCTCGGTCTTCCTTGGCGCGGTGACGGCGCCGGCGATTGAGCTGGCGGTGCCGGCGATCCGCGAAATCCGCCGCATCTATCCGCGCATCGAGATCACCATGCAGGTCGAGACCTCGAACGTGCTGGCTCGCGAACTGATCGCGTCGCGGCACGATTTCATCATCGCCCGCATCCCCGACGACCTCAATCCGCGCCTGTTCGAATCGCGCGTCATCGGCGTCGAAAAAGCCTGCCTCATCGTGCGCCGCGGCCATCCGCTGGCGAGCGGCAAGGCGGTGAAGCTGGAAGACACAGCAGCTTACGACTGGGTCTTCCAGTCCGGCGGCTCGCCGCTGCGCCAGGCGATGGAAAGCAACTTCTTGAACCGCAACATCCCGCTGCCCGACCGCATCCTCAACACTTCTTCGCTGCTCTTGACGCTGGTGATGGTGGCGCAGTCGGACGCCATCGCGCCGGTATCGATCCAGGTGGCGAAGTTCATCCAGGGTCCCGACGGGCTGGCAGGCGCCATCGACGTGGTGCAGACCGAGTTCGACATCGAGGTCCGGCCTTACAGTCTAATAACGATCAAGAACCGCGTGCTCTCGCCCGCCGCCAAGATGTTGCACGATTTCATCTTGCGCGAGGTGGGGTAATGGAACGACAATAATCCTTGTACGTTCAAACCGATCGGCAGCTTGCTGGAGCCTGTTGCGGGTGAGGAAAGAGCTGCCGATGCTCAAACGGCACGGAGGTTTTGATGGAACGTCGGTTATTTCTGACTGGAATGCTGGGCGTTGCGGGGGCAGCCGCACTTGCAAGCTTGGCTGGACCTGGCAAGGCCATTGCCGGAATTCCCGCCGGCAACGGTATTCTCGACGAACTCGACAAGCCGGACAATGCGGTCTTCGACGGCGATGACCCGGCCGAAGTCGAGCTGGTCTCGCATCACCGCCACCATCACGGACATTGGCGCTGGCGCCGCCGGCGTGGCCGCCGTCACGGCTGGAGGCGTGTCTGTCGCCGCGTCTGGCGTCACGGCCGCTGGCACCGCCGCTGCTGGCGTGAGCGCTTCTGGATCTGGCTCTAGATTAAATCTATAGATTGAACGCAGAGGTTGGGGTTCTGCACGGGCTGTGCAGGACCCCAATCCGTGTTTTCAGACAATCTGCCTGGAATAGCTGGAGCGGGTAGCGGGAATCGAACCCGCGCGTTCAGCTTGGGAAGCTGACAGGCTACCATTACATCATACCCGCGCGAGCCCTCGTTACCATGAGGGCGCGGGCTCAAGCAATCGCCAAAGCAGACCTATGCACCTCGCGGAAACAGGCGATCAGCACCGCGCGACCGGCAGCTCCATGCGCACGCGCGCGCCGTGCCATGCGCCATCCAAAATCCTGACCGTGCCGCCATGCAGTTCGGCGATCCGCCGGGCGAGGTTGAGGCCGAGGCCGGCGCCGCGCGATTGCGGTTGCAGGCGGTAGAAGGGCTGGAAGACGTTCTCGCGCTCCGCCGGCGGAATGCCGGGGCCCTCGTCGCGCACCTCGAGGCCGCCGCCGTCGTCGACGGCGACCGTGATCGTGCCGGCGCCGCCGCCGTGGTCGATGGCGTTGCGCACCAGGTTCGCCAGGGCGCGTTCGATCTGCGAGCCGTTCGCCAGGATTTCGACCTTGCCCCGCGGCGGCTCGAAGGCGAGATCGTAGCCGGCCTCGATCGCCAGCGGCGCGAAGTCGGCGGTCACCCGGCGTCCAAGCTCGGCCAGGTCGACGCTGCGGCGTTCATCGGCCGGCCGCTCCAGCATCTGATGGTCGAGCAGTTGCTGGGCAAGATGCGACAGGCGCTCGATGTCGTGCAGCAGCCGTTCGCTCTCCGGTTCCTTGGTCAGCAGCTCGGCGCGGGTGCGCAGAATGGCGATCGGGGTGCGCAATTCATGCGCGGCGTCGGTCAGGAAGCGGTTGTGCTGGTCGTAACCGTGGGCGAGGCGCGTCAGCGTCTGGTTGAACGCCTGCACCAGCGGCGCGATCTCCTGCGGCACGCGCTGCACCGGCAGCTGCATGCCACGCGTGTTGATGTCGATGCGGGCGGCCTGGTCGGCCGTGTCGACCAGTCCGGCAAAGGACCTGCGCACCACCGCCGGCATCGTCACCAGCGTGGCGAGCCCCATGACCAGAACGATCGGCAACACCAGCGTCACGATGATCAGCGAAAGTGCCGGCAACGCGCGCTGCCAGTTGCGGCTGCCGTCCGGATTGCGGGCGACATCGACGGTTGCCGAGATGTTGAGTTCCAGCCCGTCGGTTTGTTCGCGCGACGAGCGCGTCGAGGTGATGATCTGCACCGGGCCGGCCTTGGTCGTGGTGTTCTCGACAAAGGCTTCCGGGCGCATGTCGTCGCGCTTGAGGTCGAGGCTCGCGCGGTCGACCGCATCGAGCAGCGCGCCGGGCGCCCCGCTATAGACTTCCGGCACCGCGCCCGCCCGCACACTTTGTCCTGTTTTGTCTCGGATGATGTACCAGACATGTGGGAAGCTCTCGCGGAACTGCTTGAGCGCCTCGGTTTCGCGCACGACGAGCCGTCCGTCCGGGTCGCGGTCGACGGCGCCTTTCAGCGCTGCGACGGCGGCCTCGTTGTCGACCAGCAGCGTCGGGTTGGCGATCCACAGTGCCGCGGCGCAAAGCGCAATGAATATGGCAAGCATGGCCGCTTGCAAAAAGACCAGCCGCCGCACCAGGACCCATTGCAGCGAACGCGATCGCCGCTGCTTCATGGCAGGGCTCTGAGCAGATAGCCGATGTTGCGGATGGCGCGGATCTCGATGCCGGTGCCGGCATCCTCCAGCTTGCGGCGCAGTCTTGAAATATGCGCATCGAGCGCGTTGGAGCCGATCTCGTCGTCGAGCGCGTAGACGGCATCCTCCAGCGTCCGGCGCATCACGGCACGGCCGGGCCGGCGGATCAGCGTTTCCAGCACCAGCCGTTCACGCCTGGGTAAGTCCAGCGCCTTGTCGTCCACCAGGGCCTCGCGCTCGCGAAAATCATAGGCGAGGCGGCCGACCTCGATACGGTCGGCGCGCAAGCTGTACTGGCGCCGGTGCAACGCCCGCAATCGCGCCACCAGTTCCTCGGTGGCGAAGGGTTTGACCATATAATCGTCGGCGCCGGCATTCAGCCCGCCGACACGGTCGTCGAGGCCTGCCATCGCCGTCAGCGCGATGACGGGCGTGTCGACATTCATGGCGCGCAGGCGCGGGATCAGGTCGAGCCCTTCGCCGTCGGGCAGGCGCCGGTCGAGCACGATAGCGTCATGGCTGCCAAGCCGAGCCATAATCTCGGCATCGGCCAGCGTCGCGGTCCGGTCGACGATGAAATCCTGCCGCTCCAGCGCGGTCTTGAGCACCGACGCCATTTCCGGCTCGTCCTCGATCACAAGGATGCGCATTTCAGGTCTCCGTCGGCACGGCGGTGGCGCCGCGCGCGGTCATGAGGTCGCGGTAGTGCCCACGCCCGCGCCGTGCAAGAGCCAGCCGGCCATTTGCGGCTGCCTCACTCGCATTCCAGTTTCGGCTGACGGAAGTTGGTGATGAACCAGCGGCCACCTGAAGACCGGGCATAGAAGGTGTAGAAACACTCCTGCTGTTCGACGTAGCCCGGCGTCTCGGTCTCCTCATATTCGGTGCCGTGCTTGGTGCGGCGCGTCTCGCCGCTCGAGCTTCCGGAGACCACGTTGGTCGAGATCTTGCGCCACTGATAGGCGCGCTCGCCCGAGCCGAGCTCGACGACGGTGGTCGGCGGTCCGTAGTCGAGCACGACGGATTCGATTGGTTGTCCGACATAGTTCTTCATGATGTCGGAGGCGCAGGCGGACATGCCGATAAGCGCCGCCGCCAAAGCAATTCCAGGAAGAGCGCGTAGCAGTTTTCCGTCCGGACTTGCGTAGAAACAAAAGGCTTTCAGGGCCATGTTCCGGCCCTTCGCTGACATGAGCATGATTCTGTTTCCCCGGATGTGCCTTTGTCAGCTAGGCCGCGAAAATTGCCTCGACATTACGCGGGCTGGCATGAAAAAGGCGGAGAAAGGCAGTTTCCCGCGGTGGAGATCGGCGGGGGTCGGGCCGCCGCGGAAAACTGCTCTCCGGCGACCAGGACTTTTCCTGATGCATGCCGTTATCCCAGAACCGCTGCACACTTCTGGGCGGCATGCATTAGAACCGGTAGTTGATACCGGCCTTCAGTTCCTGGCTGCCTATACCGGTCTTCGCTTTGCCGAAGGCCGATGTCGTCTCCACATTGGGTGTGCGGATATAGTCGTATTCGATCTTGGCTGAGAGGCCGCCGGCGAAGGCCTGCTCGACGCCGGCGCCGACCAGATAGCCGACCTTGCGGCCGTCGGTGTCGCGCAGACCGGAACCCTTGTCGAATGTCGTCATGGCAACGCCCGCAGTGCCGAAGACCAGCGTCTGGTCGAAGGCGAGGCCCGGCCTTGGCCTTGGCGGCGCCGCGCCACTTCTCTTTGATCTTGCCGCCCTGGACATTGTGCTCGGCGCCGCCGAGATAGGAGCCTTCGAGCTCCGCGCCGAACACGGCCGGGCCAGCCTGGATGTTGTAACCGGCCTGCACGCCGCCGCTCCAGCCATTCCTGCCGGCAAACGGATTGGGCATTTTGGTGAAGGCCGTTCCGCCATGAACGCCGACATAGGCGCCGCTCCACTGGAAAGCCGGAGGATCGTTGTAGGCGGGCGCGAGGTCCGCGGCCATCGCCGCGCCATTGAGGCAGGCAAAGGCCACTGCCAGGGCAATCTTGGTTCCTGAAAACACGCTCAATACTCCAAACAACACGGGCGCAGGGCTGGACCATGCGCGGATTGATCCGTGGAGCCGGCTCCTGGGATAGCCGCTCCGGTTCGATCGTCCTTCGCGGCAAAGGAATTGCGCGCCGAAAGGCAGCTGCCTTGCGGTCCGAACTTCCGTTGCGACACTGCTCGAAAGACCAGCCCTATCTGTCAGGCGAAAATTGCAGGCACATTGCGCGGGTCGACAAAATGAAGATTTTTCTATTTATTTTCAGCAATTTGGAGTTTTTCTATTTACCCAAAATTAAGCTGTTCGAGGGCCGGCCTCATTCAGGCACTCCTCCCCGAAGCCGACGCTTTCTTCACGATGGCATGATCGGCATTGCCGCAATCGCCTGAGATGGATTACAAAATGCCGGGGTTGAGGGGGCGGCGAAGCAAACTGCATGCCAGGCATAGGCGCCCGGCAGCGGCCGCCGCACTGGGGTACTGCTTTGCGGATTGTCTACTTTTATTCCGACACGCATCCTTACGAAAAGGCGATCTATCCCGGCGTCGGCCCGGCCTTTGCGCGGCCGCTCGGCTGGGAAACCAGGCCGATCAGCGGGCTCGATGACGGCAATTTCGATGCCGGCGTCGTCGACAACCGTCTGGAAGATGGAGATGTGGCGCGTCTCAGGCGCTATCTTGCCCTTGCCGCGACGGGCCGGTCGGCGATCTTCTTTCGGGTCAGCGACCCCGACATGCCGGACTCGCCCAATCCCAACGTCAGGTTCATCTTCGACTGTGCCGATATTGCCGGCGTTCACTATGCCACGACCTACGATCCGGAAGGCCCATTCCTGGGATTCACCAGGCGGCTCAAGCTATCCCGCATCGTCCCTCTTCCCTATGCTTATGATTCCTCGCGCGAGGTCGAGCTGCCCTTGTCTGGCCGCAGCCGCCGGCTCTTTCTGTCGGGCAGCAATTCCAGAATCCTCTATCCGCTCCGCCACGCCTTGCGCCGCAGGCGGCGCTGGTCGCCGTTGCTGAGATACCTTGTCCATGATCTGAAGCATCCCGGCTATCCCGAGCACGGCAAGCCGCCGCGGCACGACATCACTCATGATCGTTTCGTCGCCCTTGCGGCGCGCTTCACGCATTTCTTCCTGTGCGGCACGCGTTTCAATGTCGAGCTGATGAAGTATGTCGAGTGTGCTTATGCCGGCTCCGTGCCCGTCGGCCTGCCGGCGAAGTCACTTAGCATGGCTGCAAAGAATTGCTTCCGGCCTTACACTGCGCGCACATTCGATCTCGTCGGCGATCTTCGCCAGCCCATCGGCAAACTCTCGGAACGGGCCGCAGCCTACCGCACCGCCATGCGCGAACTGCGGTCTCCGGCCAGGATCATTGACGATTTCATCGCGCAGGCCAGTTCCGCAGGCGTCGGTGGCAGGGCGGCTCGATGACGTCCATAGAACCTGTCGTCAACGCGCTTTGGATCGGTGATGCGCTTGACGATACCAACGCCGCCTGCCTGCGTTCTTTTGCACTGGCCGGCCACCGTGTGCTCCTTCATTGCTATGGCGCTCCGCGCAATGTGCCGCCGGACGTTGAGGTCGTCGACGCATCGGCGCTGATGCCAAAGGATCGGATCGTCTATTACAAGGAGAACGGCAGCCCTTCCCTATTCGCCAACCTCTATCGGCTGAAGATATTGGAGGCAGGCTTGGGCGTTTATATCGACTGCGATGTCTTCTGCCTGAAGCCGATCCCCCAAGGCGACTACATTTTCGGATACCAGACCGACACGGTGCTCAACAATGCGGTGCTGAAGCTGCCCGCCGACAGCAGTGTGCTGCGCGAGGCGCTGGCGATGACCGAGGATCCTTTTTACATCGCTCCCTGGCTCGGCGAGAAGAAGCTGCGACGGTACCGGTTGCGCAAGGCGATCGGCCTGCCGGTCCATATTTCGCACTATGCCTGGGGCAAGCTCGGGCCGGAGGCCATTACTTACTTCGCCGGCAAGGCCAACGTCATGCATCATGCGGCGCCGATCGATGTCTTCTATCCCGTTCATCATGAGCAAGTCTCGATGTTGCTCGATCCCGGCCTGTCACTGGACGATATCGTGACGCCTCGCACGCTCTGCATCCATCTGTTCGACAAGATGCTGAAGCAGCAGATGAAAGGACGCCCGATCCCGGCCGGGTCTCCGCTTGGCCAGATGCTGGACCGCTGCGGGTTGCCCGTCGGGTCTTGAGGAAGCCAAGGCAAGCAGGCATCGGCTAAGGCTGCGCTTGATGCCGGGCAGTTGAACGCATACTTCTGGGCCTGCGCCCGAATCGGGCCGCTTGCACGGGAGAATGGACTTGTCCGCATTGACGCGCTTTCTCGGCGACTCGCCGCTCAGGGTGCTCCTGAAGCTGCTGGTGGTCTCCTTCCTCGTCGGCCTCGTCATGCATGCCTTCGGCTGGACGCCGATGGATATCTTCGACGGCATCCGCCAGTTCTTCATCGACCTGTGGAATCTCGGCTTCCACGCCGTCGACCGCTTCCTGGGTTATATCCTGCTCGGCGCGGCGATCGTGGTGCCGGTGTTCATCCTGCTCCGCATTGCCAGCTACAGGAAATAGCCAGAGCAATTTCAGGAAAGTGTGAAACCGTTTTCCGTCCGAAATTGCGTCGAAACAAGGAAATAGAGCGGTGCCCCGTGAGACGGTGAACCGCTGTATCGGCCGGGTCACGCATAGCGCGCAGCTGCTTCGAACAAAATGGCGTGGCGCGCGGCAAGCGCCGGCACGTCCGTCGAATAGCCGCCGCCGATGACGCCGCAGAGCGGGATGCCATGATCGCGGAAATGGCCGATGACCATGTGCTCTCTTGCGCGCAGGCCGTCGTCGGAAAGCGCTAGACGGCCGAGCCTGTCCTCTGCATGAACGTCGACGCCGGCATTGTAGAAGACGAGGTCCCAGCGCCTTTGCTGGGATAGTTCAGGCAGGATGTCGCCGAGGCGTTCCACATAGACCGCATCGCCAGTGCCATCCGGCAGGGCGACATCGAGGTCGGAGGCGATCTTGCGCACCGGGTAATTGCGCTCGCCATGCATGGAAAAGGTGAAGGCGCAGGGTTCATCTCGCAAAATGTCGGCCGTGCCGTCTCCTTGGTGCACGTCGAGATCGACGACCAGGATGTTGTCGACGGCGCCTTCCTCGAGCAGCACCAGCGCGGCGACGGCGACGTCGTTGAAGGTGCAGAAGCCGGCGCCTTGCGCGCGCCTCGCGTGGTGGCTGCCGCCGGCGGTGTTGCAGGCGATGCCGTGCCTCAGCGCCAGCCTTGCCGCAAGCACGGTGCCTGCCGTGGCAAGCTGCGCCCTCAACGAGACCCGCGGGCCGATCGGAAAGCCGATCTCACGCTCTATTTTGTGCGGCACTTCGCAAGCGATGACCTGGTCGACATAGTCGGCTGCATGGGCGAGCTTGAGCCATGCCGCCGGCGCCGGCTCGGGCATCGACAGCGCTTCCGGCAGAGCCAGCCCGCGGTCGCGCAAGGCTTCCATCAAGAGCGGATATTTGCTCATCGGGAAGCGATGGTTGACGGCAAAGCCGGCGTCATAGTCGGGGTGGTGGACGATCTGCAGCGGCATTGATCGGCGGGTCTGCGCCAGCTCAGGAATTCGGTTGGCAGTTTGGCGGATGATGGTTGCGTGATGCCGGCAAACTGGGGCACATCGGCTCTTTGATCAAGCCGCAATCAGCCAGGCGGCAATCGCTTTGGATGCAACCACCTTGGACGTAACCCAGGCCAACGCCAGATCTTTCGTCGTCACCAACCGTTCGGTGCTGGCGATCGCCGTGCCGATGACGCTTGCCTATCTGACGACGCCGTTGCTCGGCATAGTCGACACGGCAGTTGTCGGCCAATTCGGCGACGCGGCCCTGCTTGGCGGCCTGGCAGCGGGATCGCTGGTCTTCGACGTCGTCTTCACCACTTTCAATTTCCTGCGCTCCGGCACCACTGGCCTCGTCGCCCAGGCTTTCGGGCGCGGCGATGCGCTGGAGGAGCAGGCGGTGCTGTGGCGCGCCGTGCTGATAGCGGTCGTCGCGGGCGTCATACTGGCCGCCCTGTCGCCACTCTTTGCGGTGGCCGGCCAGTGGTTCATGGGCGCCGAGCCGCGCGTCAGCGCGGCAATGTCGGTCTATATCCGCATCAGGCTGCTGGCGGCACCCTTCTCGCTCATCAACTACGCCATACTGGGCTACGTGCTGGGGCGCGGCGAGGGCGGGCTGGGACTGATGCTGCAGGCGGTGCTGAACGGCATCAACATCGCGCTCTGCTTCCTGCTTGGGCTCAAACTCGGCTGGGGCGTTGCCGGCGTTGCCTGGGCGACGGTCACCGGTGAGTTCCTGGCGATGTTGCTCGGGCTGACCATTATCCTGCTGCGTTTCCGCAAACTCGAGCGGCCATCGCGCCGTCGCATCCTCGACCTGCCGGCCTACCGGCGCATGCTGTCGCTCAACCGCGATATCATGATCCGCTCCTTCTCGCTGCTCGCCGCCTTCGCGCTGTTCACGCGCCAGGGCGCGCAGTTCGGCACGGTGACGCTCGCCGCCAATGCAGTGCTGATGAATTTCTTCCTGATTGCCGGCTATTTCCTCGACGGTTTTGCCACCGCCGCCGAGCAGCTCGCCGGCCGCGCCATCGGCGCGCATGCGGCAGCACCTTTTCGCCGCGCCGTGCAACTCACGCTGATCTGGGGCTTCGGTCTTGCCGGGGTCGCCACGCTCATCCTGCTGACGGCTGGCGCCAGTCTTGTGGCGCTGGTGACGACATCCGTGGAAGTCCGCGCGGTCGCCGACACCTATCTGCCGTGGGCGGCCTTCACGGCGCTGAGCGGCGTGCTCGCCTTCCAGATGGACGGCGTCTTCATCGGCGCCACCTGGTCGCGCGACATGCGCAACATGATGCTGTTGTCGTTCCTCGTTTTCAGCGCCGCGCTGATCACGCTGGCGCCGGCCTTCGGCAACAACGGGCTGTGGGCGTCGCTGCATGTCTTCCTGCTGGTGCGGGGATTTAGCCTGCTCGGCGTGCTCAGGCTCAGGGTACGCACGGCTTTCTAGAGCAATTCCACGAAAAGTGTGAAACGTCAGGTACGGCGATCTCACCGTAGCTTTCCGTCCGGAATTTACCGCTTCAGTTGAAGCGATGAATCACTCTAGTCTGTCGAAGCTGGCAGCGTTACGACCACTTTTCCCTTGGCGTGGCCACTTTCAAGGTATTTGAAGGCCTCGGCGATTTCGGAAAAGGCATAGCTCCTGTCGACAATGACCTGAAGCTTTGCCTGCGCGATCAGATCAGCGAGCAGGGCCAGGTCGCTGCCGCTCGGATGCATGAAGAAATATCTGTAGCGTACGTCGGCGCGCCGCGCCCGCCGCCTGATGCTGTAGCTGGCCAGCCAGAACAGCGCTGCGAGACTTCTGCGGTCGCCAAGGTCTTCCCGCGCCGTTTGCGGCTCCGGAATCCCGGCGATTGAAACGACCTTGCTGCCGGACTTCATGATCGTGAACATCTGATCGAGAGTCTTGCCTCCGATCAGGTCGAAGCCCGCGTCAAAATCTTTGCCGATCCTGGAGAGATCGTTCCTGGTATAATCGATAACGTCGTCGGCGCCCAGGGAACGGACCAGCGCCTCCCCGCGCGGCGAAGCCGTCGTTGTCACGTTGGCGCCAAGCCATTTTGCGATCTGAACAGCAAATGTGCCGACCCCGCCGGCACCACCCGAAATGAAGACCTTTTGTCCCGGTTTCAGGTCGAGTTGGTCCCTCAGCACCTGAAGGGCGGTCAGCGCGGCGAGCGGCACCGCTGCCGCGCTTGCGAAATCAAGGTTGGGTGGCATATCGGCGGCGTTGTCCTCGCAGACGACCGCCTGCTCCGCGAAGGCACCAAGCCGATTTTTTTCGACACGGGCAAAAACCTTATCGCCAACGGAGAACTGCTTGACCTCCTGTCCGACAGCAATGACCGTGCCTGCGAATTCGCTGCCGAGCACGATCGGAAGCTTCGGCCGGTGAATGGCGCGCAGCTTGCCCTGGCGGAACTTGAAATCGACAGGGTTGAGCCCTGCCGCTCGCACCTCCACGAGGATGTCCTTGCGGCCGGGCGCCGGCGCCGGGACATCCGCCAGGGAAGAACCCTGCGGGCCTCCGTAGCGATCGAGAACATAGGCGCGCATTGTCGTGATACCCTCCAGTGGTTCACAACGGCTTTGTAGCCCATCGATCCAGGCTGCTGTCGCGCAGCTCGTGGATGGATTTGAGACGCTCTTTGTCAAGGAACCGCGCCATGCCGGCAATGATGCGTCCTGGCAGCGCGGGGCCGGCATAGATCATGCCGGTGTAGAGCTGGACGAGATCGGCGCCGGCGCGGATCTTCTCCAGCGCCGTCTCAGTGGAATCGACGCCGCCGACGCCGATGATCGCCATGTCCGGCCCAAGCAGCTTGCGCATGCGGGCCAGCACAGCCGTCGAGCGCTCGAACAATGGTTTTCCCGAAAGACCGCCGGCCTCATTGGCCAGGCCGGCGCTTCGCAATCCCGTGCGCGAAAGCGTCGTGTTGGAGACGACGATGCCGTCGATCCTCTTCTCGCTCACCTCGGCGGCGATGTCTTCGAGCTCCGCTTCGACCAGGTCCGATGCGATCTTGAGAAAGACGGGTGGGTGCGTGGGAGCGGCCGCACGCGCGGCCATCACCCGCGCCAACAACTCGCCGAGCTGCTCGCGCGCCTGCATGTTGCGCAAGCCCGGCGTGTTGGGCGAAGAGATGTTGACGGTGAGGTAGGAGGCATGGACCGCGAAGCGCGCAACGCCGCGCTCATAGTCGCTGATGCGGTCGGGGCTGTCCTTGTTGGCGCCGATGTTGACGCCGACAATACCGCCGCGTCCCTTGCGCGCGGCAAGCCGTCTTTCGGCGGCCGCATGTCCTTCATTGTTGAAACCCAGCCGGTTGATCACCGCGTCATCCGCCGTCAGCCGGAAGATGCGTGGTTTAGGATTGCCGGCTTGTGGCAGCGGCGTGATGGTGCCGACCTCGGCAAAGCCGAAACCCAGGCCCAGCAGCGCGTCCGGCACTTCGGCGTTCTTGTCGTAGCCGGCGGCCATGCCAAGCGGGTTGGGGAAATCGAGGCCGCAGAGGCTGAGCTTGAGCCGCGCATCGCGCGTCGGCGATGAGCCGACCGGCAGCCCGCAGCGCAACGCTGCGATCGACATGCCATGCGCGGTTTCCGGATCAAAGGAGAAAAGCAGCTTCTGGCCGATCCGGTCGAGCACGCTCATTCGCCCTCCAACTGTGGAAATTCGTGCTGCCCATCGGCGCCGAGCGGCAGCGGTTTTGCCCAGAGGACCGCATCGAGGCCGAGCGTGGCGTAGAGATGCGGAAACAGCGCGCCGCCGCGTGACACTTCGTATTTCAGCGCATCGCCGAGCTTCGTCGCGTCGATCGCGATCAAAAGCAGGTTCGTCTGTCCAGCGAAATGCTTGGCCGCCGTCTCGCGCGCTTGGGCCGCGGTGGAGAAATGGATGAAACCGTCGACGATATCGATCGGCGCGCCGCCGAAGCGGCCGTTCTGCTCGGCTTCGCGCCACAGCACCTCGGGCGCGATCTTGTAGATAATCTGAGACATAGTCGCGCTATAGTCCGAACCTGAGGCATGGGAAAGGCTCAAGCGCGGTTCTTCCCCATTTCCGGCGCAAACCTGTGATACTGGTTCGCGCAATGGCTCATGGAGGATAAAGCATGCGTCTTCAGCACATCCTGATCCCCGCGGCGCTCTGCTCACTGGTCGCCGCCACCGCCTATTCCGAGGAGACCGACCACTACCGGCTGGAAAAGTCGGCCAATGGCTATGTCCGCATGGACACCCGCACCGGCGCCATGTCGATCTGCGAGGAACGTTCCGGCCAGCTTGTCTGCAAGATGGCTGCCGACGAGCGCGCCGCCTACCAGGACGAGATCGACCGTCTCGATGGCTCGGTCAAGGCGCTCGACGAGCGTGTCGCCAAGCTCGAGAATTCGCTCTCCGCGCGGCTGGAATCCAAGCTGCCCAGTCAGGAGGATTTCACCAAATCGCTGGGCTACATGCAGCAGTTCTTCCGCACCTTCAACGACATCGTGAAGGACATGGACAAGGAAGAGAGCGGCGGCTCCAAGCTGAATCAGAAGACCTGAGCCGTGCAGAGCAAGGAGCTGGAGCGGTTCTGTTCACCGAACCGCTCTGGGGAAAACCTCGCGTGCGGCCTTTGCCGCTTGAAAACGCGCCACGCCGCCGCATAATCGTTCCGGTCCCCGCAACAAGCAGACAATCATGATGGGATCGGGGGAGGGATATTTGCCGTCGGGCCACACCTTTGTCATCGCCGACGACCATCCGCTTTTTCGCGGCGCCTTGAAGGAGGCGCTGGCCGGTATCGGCAACGTCGCCGCCATTCACGAGGCCGGCGATTTCGAGAGCGCCAAGGCGCTGGTGTTGGCCAATGAAGATATCGACATGGTGCTCCTCGACCTGTCGATGCCTGGCGCCAGCGGCCTGTCAGGCCTGATCTCGTTGCGCGGCATCCACCCGGCGGTGCCGCTGGTGGTGGTGTCGGCGCATGACGACCCCGTCACCATCCGCCGCGCGCTCGATCTCGGCGCGTCCGGTTTCATCTCCAAATCGGCAAGCATGGAGGAGATCCGCGGCGCGGTGCAGGCGGTGCTCGCCGGCGATATCGCCGCGCCAACCGGCGTCGAGCTCGGCGTTGAGCGCGATCCGGAGATCTCCGACCTGATCAAGCGGCTGCGGGCGCTGACACCGCAGCAGACGCGCGTGCTCGGCATGCTCGCCGAAGGTCTGCTCAACAAGCAGATCGCCTATGAGCTCGGCGTCTCCGAGGCAACGATCAAGGCGCATGTCTCGGCCATCCTGCAGAAGCTCGGCGTCGACAGCCGCACCCAGGCGGTGATCCAGCTGTCGAAGATCGGCGGCGATCCGCTGCAGCCGGTGGGCTGACGACGTCCGGCTCAGTCCGGGCACTGAACCGCTTCCCGCCGAACCGACCGAGCCCTGAAGGTCGCAAAGCCGATCGCCGCCATGATCCAGACGCCGATGCCGCCGTAGAGCATCACCCAGCCGAAGCCATTGACCAGCGCATCATGGGCGATATCGTCGGAAAGCGCCGGCACCGGATTGCCGGCCGCGATCCCTTCGGCCAACCGGTAGAGCCTTGCACCGTCGAGATCGGGCAGCGCGGCCTTCAGATGCGACAGCACTCCGCTCGCCAGGATGAAGCCCATCACCGCGATGTTGACGGCAAGCGAGATCATGCGCGCGCTCATGTCGATACCTGATGCCATGCCGGCGCGGTCACGCGAAACCGAACCCGTCGTCGTGTTGGTGACCGGCGTGTTGGTGATGCCGAGGCCAGCGCCCGCGATCAGGCAGCCGGGCAGCATGGTCAGCCAGCTGGCATGAGGGGCAGCACTTCCCCACTTCATCAGCATGAAGCCGATGCCGATGGTGGCAAGCCCTACTGGAATGATGATGCCCGGCTGGTAGCGTAGCGACAGCCGTTCGGCCAAAGGCGGCATGACCAGCGTCGGCAGTGTGTAGGCAAGCAGAGCGAGGCCCGTGGCGACGCTGTCCAGGCCAAGCCCGGCATGGAACCAGATCGGCAGGTAGATCATGAACGGCCAGTAGCTGATGTTCATCGCCGCCGAACCGACGATGGCGCCGGAGAATGGGCGGATGCGAAAGACGGTGAAGTCGAACATCGGCCGCTTGCTGACTTTTTCAGCGATAAGGAAGGCGATGAAGCTTGCGATCGACAGGACGAGGATCGCCAGCGCCGCGGGGCTTGCGAAACCCAGTTCCTGCCCCTGGGTGATGTAGAAGACCAGGCAGAAGACGGCGGGCGATAGCGTCAGGATGCCAGCAAGATCGAGCTTGCCCGCCCCGGGGTCTTTCGATTCGTGCACGCCGAACAAAGCGAGCAGGAAAGCGACGATCGCCACCGCAACATGGATGAGGAAGACCCACTGCCAGCTCGACAAAGCGACGATGCCGCCGCCGACGATCGGGCCGAAACCAAGGCCGACGCCGAAGATGACGCCCCACCAGCCCCAGGCGATGGCGCGTTCGCGGCCTTCCTGGAATTCATGCGACAGCACGGCCAGTTGGCAGATCAGCATCGCGCCGCCGCTCAGGCCTTGCAGGAAACGGGCGGCGATCAGCATCGGGACGTTGTCGGCCAGGCCGCAGATCAGCGACGCGAGGCCGAAGGCGACGATAGAGACCAGGAAGACGCGCTTGCGTCCACAACGGTCGGCGATCGTGCCGACCGCCATCAGCACGGTGGTGACGGCGATTGTGTAGGCGTTCATCACCCATTGCAGCTGCTTGAAGTCGGCGTTCAAAACCTTCTCCAGCGTCGGCAGGATGGTGGGAACGCTGGAAATCTCCAGCCCGAACATCAGGCAGGCGAGGCACGCGGCCAACAGAACGACGATGCCTCGGTGGGTGAGGACAGTGGGCATGATCAAACCTTTCGACTTCTCTTTGGCGGGGACGAATGGCGGTCGCCGCCGCGCTCCGTTCAAACTAGGACAGGCTTGATCATTTTAGAATTGCATGGTTGGCTATTTCAGAGACAACAAAACGAGATAGCTGACATGACGCTGGACGTAGATGCGGTGAAAGCTTTCGTCGCCGTCGCCGAGCTGCGCAGTTTTACGCGCGCGGCCGAGGCGCTTGGCAGCACGCAAGGTGCAATCAGCGTCAAGCTGAAGCGCCTGGAAGATAGGGTCGGGCAGAAGCTGATCGAGCGGACGCCGCGGCTGGTGCGTCTCTCGGCGCGCGGTGCGGTGTTCCTCGAACCGGCGCGCGAGTTGCTTGCCGCGCATGACCGCGCCGTCGCCAGCCTCGCCGCTGTCCGCCGCCACTTCCGGCTGGGCATTGCCACCCATGTCGGCGGCGCCGAAGTGCCGACCTTGCTGGCGCGGCTCAATGCGCATGATCCTGCCTTGACCATCGAGGTGCGGCTCGACGATACGCGCGACTTGATCGCCGCGTTCGATCGTGGCGACCTCGACGCAGCGATCGTCCGGCGCGAGGACGACCGCCGCGACGGCGAGGTGCTGGCGCCCGAACACTTCGGCTGGTACGCCACGCCCGACTTCGTCTACCGCGCCGGTGAGCCACTGCGGCTTGCCGCCTCGGCGCCTTCCTGCAGCATCCGCGACATCATAACCAGCTCGCTCGATGCCGTTGGAATACAGTGGACGCAGGTTTTCCTGGGTTGCGGCTCCTTCGCTGTAGCCGAGGCGGTTTCAGCCGGTCTCGCCGTATCGGTATTCTCCTGTCGGCTGGCCCCGCCCGGAACGATCGAGGTCAGCCGTAAATTCGGCTTGCCGCCGCTGCCCGCGTCGGAGATCGTGCTCTTGTCCACGCTCACGGACCCTCAATCGCGCGATGCGTTGCGCACCCTTGCCATGGCGTTTCGCGAGCATCGTCCGTCGCCGGCGGTCAACGGCGCGAAGCCGCGGTTCCGCAATTCGCTGATGGTCGACAGTTCCGTCTGACGCTGTCGGCCCGGCGTTCGCGCGATGTCGCCGAACGAGCATGTCAGCGATAGGCTTTACTCCGCCGCCGATGCGAGCGGCCTGACGCGCGCCATCATCGAACGCAGCACCGCTGGCTTCAGCGGTTTGTTGATCACCGGTATGTCGAGCTTGCCTGCCGCGGCGCGCACCTCGCTGGAGCGGTCCGCGGTGACCAATACGCAAGCCAGCTCCTGGCCGTAGATGGCACGCAGGGCATCGATGGCCTCAAGCCCGGTTTCACCGTCGAGATGATAGTCGGCAAGCACGATATCCGGTCTCGGCGCGCCCGGCCTTAGAAGACCGGCCGCTCCCGACACTGTAGTGACCCGGCAGCCCCAGCCTTCGAGCAGCAACCGCATGCCGTCAAGGATGCGCGCGTCATTGTCGATGCACAGCACGTTGAGTCCGGCAAGCGACGAGGCGGCGCGCGCCGGCGTCTTCACGACCTCACGAGGCGGCACTGAAACCGCCGCAACCGGCAGCAGGACGGAAAAGCGCGTGCCTTTGCCCGGATTGGAGAAGATGCGGATCTCGAGCCGCAGCACCCGCGCGATGCGGTCGACGATCGAGAGGCCGAGGCCCAGGCCCTCGGCTTCGCGCGCGCCTTCGTCGAGCCGGGTGAATTCGTGGAAGACGGTGTTCAGCTTGTCGCCGGCGATGCCGATGCCGGTGTCTATCACCTGGATCTCAGCCAACTCGCCGCGGCGGCGTACGCCGACCAGAATACGGCCTTCCCGCGTGTATTTGATGGCGTTGGAGACCAGGTTCTGGATCAATCGGCGCAACAGATTGCGGTCGGTCGTCACGCCAAGCGACGACGGCATGATCTTGAGGTCGAGTTTCTTTTCCGCGGCAAGAGGGCGAAAATCATTGCCGATCTGGCCTAGCAGCCCGCCGAGATCGAAGGCAGTGTCGTCGGGTTTCATCGCGCCGGCGTCGAGGCGTGAGATGTCGAGGACCGCGCCGAGGATGGTCTCGACCGATTCCAGCGAGGATTCGATGTTGATCGCCGCCTTGCCGGCCGGACCCTTGCCAGCCTTCTCGATCAGCGACGAGCAGTAAAGCCGGGCGGCGTTGAGCGGCTGCAGGATGTCGTGGCCGGCGGCGGCGAGGAAGCGCGTCTTGCCGAGATTGGCCTCCTCGGCCAGAATCTGCGCCTGCGCCAGCTCCTCGTTGACGCGGGTCAGCTCGATGGTGCGGGTCTTGACCCGCTGCTCCAGCGACTCGTTTGCCCGCTTCAGCGCCAGGTCCTGCTCGACGCGGCCGGAAATGTCGGCATAGGTGGCGACGATACCGCCGTCGGGCATCGGGTTGGAGCGCAGCTCCAGGATGCGGCCGCTGGTCTTGAGCTCCATCTGCCAGGGACTGACGAAGCTGGTCAGTCGGTTCAGCATCGTCACCCGCTGTTCGGCGGGGATGTCGCCGCGCTCGGCGAGGTGGCGCAGGATCTGGTCCAGCGACACGCCGACCTGGCCCATCTCGTCCGGCAGGTTGAACAGCGCCCGGTATTGCCGGTTCCAGCAGATCAGCCGGAAATCGCGGTCGAAGACGGTGATGCCTTGCTCCATCTGGTCGAGCGCGATCTGCAGCAAATCGCGATTATGCTGCAGCGCCTCCGTGGCGTCGTCGAGCAGTTTGAAGGCGTCCCTGGAATCGCGGTCGTTGCGGCGGAAAAGCAGCGACAGGATCAGCCGCGCCGAGGACGAGCCGACAGCGCTTGCCAGAAGCTGCTCGGAGAAGCGGATGACATCCATGCTGGCCTGTTCCTTGCCATGCAGGGAGACTTTCGCGTTCTTCTCGAAGGACTGGAAGGAGCGCTCAGTGCGCTCGACGCCGAGATAGCGGGAAATGGTGTCCTTGAGGTCGTTGACGGTGACGGCGGTGCGGAAGCGGCGCAGGCTCGGCATCGGTCCAGCCTCGCGCGGCACGAAGATCGCCGCCTGGATGCGCTCCAGCGGCACCGACGCGCGCGACAGCGAGCCAAGCACGAAGAACATCGCATTGATCGACAGGCTCCACAGCACGCCGTGGTTGAGCGGCTCGCCGACCGTGCCGAACAGCGCCTGCGGCCTCAGCGCCTCGAAGCCGAACAGGCCATGGACCAGGAGGTCGGCGTTGGCGCCGACGAGCGAGGGCAGGAGCAGCGTGTAGCCCCACACCGCGATGCCGGCGACCATGCCGAGCGCCGCGCCCCGGCCATTGGCCCGGCGCCAGATCAGCCCGCCGATCAGCGCCGGCGCGAACTGCGCGATGGCGGCAAACGACATCAGCCCGATCGAGGACAGCCGCGCGCTGTCGGTGCTCTCGCGGTAGTAGAGGAAGGCGATGAACAGCAGGATGAAGATCGAGGCGCGGCGCACGTTGAGGATCAGCGTCGACCAGTCCTCGTTCTCGGAAGAACTGGTCTTGAGCACGCGGCGCACGAACAGTGGAATGACAAGATCGTTGGAGATCATGATCGACAGCGCGACGCTCTCGACGATGACCATCGCCGTCGCCGCCGACAGGCCGCCGATGAACGCCGCCATCGCCAGTGCGTCATGGCCGTTGAAGAGCGGCAGCGACAACACATAGAGGTCGCTGCTGGTTCTGGTGCCGACCAGCGACAGGCCGGCAAAGGCGATCGGCAGCACGAACAGGTTGATCGCCACCAGATAGAGCGGGAACACCCAGGTCGCGGTGCGCAACTCGGCCTCGCTGCGGTTCTCGACGATGGTGACATAGAACTGGCGCGGCAGCATCAGCACGGCAAAACCGCTCAACCCCGTCAGCACGAGCCAGGTGGCCAAAGAGGTGTTGTAGCTCATCGCCTGCCGCACCTGGCCGTTGGCGGCGAGCTTGGCGAACATGTCGCCGGGACCGCCGAAGACCAGGAAGGTCACGATCAGGCCGATGGCGAGGAAGGCGGCGAGTTTGACCACGGTCTCGACCGCCACCGCCAGCATCAGCCCATCCTGGTGTTCGGTCGCGTCGGCGTGGCGGGTGCCAAACAGAACGGCAAACAGCGCAAGCAGCATCGCCACCACCAGCGAGATATCGCTGACGAACGGGTCGAAGCTCGGCGGCGAGCCGGTATAATGCTCGACCATCAGGCTGACGGAGCCGGAGATCGCCTTGAGCTGCAACGCGATATAAGGCACTGCGCCGATGGTGGCGATCACCGTCGCGATCGCGGCGACGGTGAAACTCTTGCCGTAGCGGGCGCCAAGAAGGTCGGCGATCGAGGTGATCTTCTCGCTTTTGGCCAGCTTGACCATGCGGTTGAGCAGCGGAAAGCCGAACACGAACACCAGCACCGGGCCGGTATAGATGCCGAGGAACTCGAGACCGCGTTCCGAAGACAATCCGACCGAGCCGAAGAAGGTCCAGGAGGTGCAGTAGATCGCGAGGCTCAGCGCATAGATGAACGGGCGCGCCCGGCCGAACCCGGCCGTTGCCGCACGCCGGTCGCCGACGCTGGCAATGGCAAAAAGCAGCGTCACATAGGCAATCGCAATGATGACGACGAACCAGCCCAGCACGGCCCGCACTTCCTCCCTAGAGCATGATGCCGAAAAGTGGGTAGCGGCTTTCGGGCGACATCATGCTCTATCTCAGGATTTAAACCCGTTTTCTCCTCCGGCGCTCACAACGCAACCACAGCCCGGCGCCTGAGTCCATTGCGGCTTTCGGTGCATATGTCGTTGATGACGCTGCGTAACCACAAAGCGGTGCTTTGCCCGTTTTTCCGGTTTTGCAACCTAGGCTTTTTGTTATGGTGGGCCAGGGCCGGCGCCGAAGGACATTGGTGAGGCGGCAGCTCGGCCCGTCAAGGAGGGACGAATGCTGAAAGAATTCCAGGAATTCATCTCCAAAGGCAATGTGATGGACTTGGCCGTCGGCGTCATCATCGGCGCTGCTTTCGGCAAGATCGTCGACTCGTTGGTCAACGACATCATCATGCCCTTCATCGGTGCGCTCGGAGGGGTCGATTTTTCCAACTACTTCATTGGCCTGTCGCACAATGTGACCGCCACCAACCTGGCCGATGCCCGCAAGCAGGGTGCCGTCTTTGCTTATGGCAATTTCATTACCGTGGCGCTGAACTTCATCATTCTCGCCTTCATCATCTTCCTGATGGTCAAGGCGGTGAACAATCTGCGCAAGCGGCTTGAACGCGAGAAGCCAGCTGCCCCTGCCGCGCCGCCGCCGGCCGATGTCGCGCTGCTGACCGAAATCCGCGATCTTCTCGCCAAGAAATAATCGTCGGCGAACGTTCTGGACCAAAACCCCGGCTGCCCGCGGCCGGGGTTTTCTGTTCGATGATCTGCTAAGAGCGCCGGCAAGACGAATATGGATTTGCCCATGACCCTTATCGAGACCTTGCGCGCCGAAGCGCGCGCCGCGCCCGAAAGCGGCATCGTCGCCGTCGTCAATTACGGCCGGCTGCGCGATGGCATGATCCCGCTCTGGGCCGGAGAAGGTGACCTGCCGACGCCTGCCTTCATCTCGGACGCCGCCGCCCGCGGGCTCGCCAATGGCGAGACTTTCTACACCTGGCAAAAGGGCATCCCCGACCTCAGGCAGGCTCTTTCCCGCTATTACGCCAGGCATTTCGGCAAGACTTTTGCCGAGGAAGAGTTCATCGTCGCCGGCTCCGGCATGCATGCCATCCAACTCGCCATCGACGCGATCGCCGGCAGCGGCGACGAGGTGATCTATTTGTCTCCGGCCTGGCCGAATTTCGCCGCCGCCACCGGCGTGGCGGGCGCGGTGCCGGTGCCGGTGGTGCTCGACCAGTCCGGCAATGGCTGGTCCTGCGATGTCGAGAAGATTGCGTCTGCGATCACGCCGCGCACCAAGCTGCTGTTCATCAACACGCCATCGAACCCGACCGGCTGGACCGCCGATCGCGAAACGCTGCAGGCGATCCTCGACCTGGCCCGCGCCAAGGGCCTGTGGATCATCGCCGACGAAATCTACTCGCTGTTCCACTACGGTCATGGCCGTGCGCCGTCCTTCCTCGATATTGCCACGCCTGAAGACCGCATCCTGTTCGTCAACAGCTTTTCCAAGAACTGGGCGATGACCGGCTGGCGCGTCGGCTGGATCAAGACCCACCCCGCTCTCCAGCAGGTGTTCGAGAATCTGATCCAGTATTCGAATTCCGGCGTCGCTCAGTTCATGCAGCGTGGCGCGGTCGCAGCTCTCGACGAGGGCGACGCCTTCATCTTCGAACAAGTGGAGCGGGCAAGGGCGGCGCGCGATCTGGTCTGCGGCATCCTAGGCGCCACCGGCAAGGCGCGCTTCACCGTGCCGCAAGGCGCCTTCTATCTGTTCTTCACGGTCGACGGCATCACCGATTCCCGCGCCGCCGCCTTCGACATCGTCGATCACGCCAATGTCGGCCTGGCGCCAGGCACTGCCTTCGGCCCCGGCGGCGAGGCCTTCCTCCGGCTATGCTTCCACCGCCGCCTCGATCAGCTCGAAGAAGCGGCGCATCGCCTGGCGAAGTGGATGAAGACTGTCTGAGCTGCACTGAAGCCGGATTGAAACTCGCTCCGGTGAGTCAGCCGGTGCGGATTTCGAGAACCGGAGCGCAGCGGACATTCTGTCCGTGAGCACCGGAAGCGCAGAAAGCCGCGGCGGATGGCCGCCGGAGTAGAGTTTCAAACGGCTTCAGCCGCCTGACTTCGGTACCAGGAGCGGAACGATCCGGTCGCTCTTGGCCACGGCTGGCCGGCCGGTGGAGCCGTAGGGAATGCCGAGCGCATCCCAGGTCTCGACCAGCGCGTCCTGCAATTCGGCAATCAGCGCGTCGGAGTGGAACGGCGTCGGCGTGATGCGCAGCCGCTCGGTGCCGCGCGGCACGGTCGGATAGTTGATCGGCTGGATATAGATGCCGTGCACGCCGAGCAGGCGGTCGCTGGCCATCTTGCAGAGCTCGGGATCGCCGACCAGCACGGGCACGATGTGGGTCGCCGATTCCATCACCGGCAGGCCGGCGGCGGAAAGGACCTGCTTGGTCGTGGCCGCCTGGCGCTGCTGCGCGTCGCGCTCGGCCTGCGAGCGCTTCAGATGCCGGATCGAGGTGGTGGCGGCCGCGGCGATCGCCGGCGGCAGCGCGGTGGTGAAGATGAAGCCCGGCGCGTAGGAACGCACGGCGTCGATCACGGCATTTGTGCCGGTGATGTAGCCGCCCAGCGTGCCGAAAGCCTTGGCCAACGTACCTTCGATGATGTCGATGCGATCGGCGAGACCCTCGCGCTCGGTAATGCCGCCGCCGCGCGGTCCGTACATGCCGACGGCATGGACCTCGTCGATATAGGTCATGGCGTTGTAGCGTTCGGCGAGCTCGACGATCTGCTTGATAGGGGCGATGTCGCCGTCCATCGAATAGACGCTCTCGAACACGATCAGCTTGGCGCGCTCGCGCCCGGCCGCCTGCAGCAGGCTTTCCAGATGCGCGACGTCATTGTGGCGGAAGATCTTCTTTTCGGCGCCGGAGCGGCGCACACCTTCGATCATCGAGGCATGGTTCAGTTCGTCCGAGATGATCAGGCAGTTGGGCAAAAGCCGGGCAATTGTCGAGATCGAGGCTTCGTTGGAGACGAAGCCCGAGGTGAAGACGAGCGCCGCTTCCTTGTCGTGCAGGTCGGCGAGCTCATGCTCGAGCTCGACCAGCGGGTTGGACGTGCCGGAAATGTTGCGGGTGCCGCCGGCGCCCGAGCCCATCTTGCCGGCCGTATTCTGGAACGCGGCGATGACATCGGCGTTCTGGCCCATGCCGAGATAGTCGTTGGAGCACCATACGGTGATTTCCTGGGCGCGCCCATTGGAGCGCCAGATGGCGCGCGGAAACTTGCCCACGATACGTTCGAGGTCGGCGAAAACGCGGTAGCGCCGCTCGGCATGGAGCTGGTCGATCGCGTCTTCGAAGAACCGCTGATAATTCATGTCAGCATCCCAGTTTTGCGCCGGATCATAGTCATAGCCCCAAGCCACGTAAACCGGACCCAACCGGTCAAAATGCCACGCCCCGGGCCTGTTCCTAACGATGCCGGATCGTGGCCTATTCCCAGCGGTGTGAACGAACTTCGTTTCGATACAATGCCTCGGGGCGGAGGAACTGTTACGGATTTAACATTCAGGGTGTAGTGGGCTTGCGACGGGGTTTCCAGCACGGCGGCTGTTGAGACAGTTTCCGATAAATCTTGATCAACGAGGACACGACATGACGGTTTTGGTGACAGGCGGTGCCGGCTATATCGGCAGCCATATGGTCTGGGAGCTGCTCGACGCAGGCGAAAGCGTCGTGGTGCTCGACCGGCTTTCCACCGGTTTCGAATGGGCGGTGGCGCCCGAGGCCAAGCTGGTCGTCGGCGATGTCGCCGACCGTGACCTGGTCGGCCAGGTCATCCGCGAGAACAAGGTCGACGCCATCATCCACTTCGCCGGCTCGATCGTGGTGCCGGAATCGGTCGCCGACCCGCTTGCCTATTACGAAAACAACACCTCCAAGACCCGCACGCTGATCGAGATCGCCGTGCGCGAGGGCGTGCCGCATTTCATCTTTTCCTCGACCGCCGCCGTCTATGGCGGCGCCGGGCTGGAACCGGTGCAGGAGGATGCCCGCCTGGCGCCGGAATCGCCCTATGGCCTGTCCAAGCTGATGAGCGAATGGATGCTGCGCGATGCAGGTCTCGCCCATGACATCCGCTACACGGCGCTGCGCTATTTCAACGTCGCCGGCGCCGATCCCAAGGGCCGCACCGGACAGTCGACGCCCGGCGCCACGCATCTGATCAAGGTCGCCTGCGAGACCGCGCTCGGCAAGCGGCCTTTCATGCAGGTCTTCGGCCAGGACTATCCGACGCCGGACGGCACCTGCATCCGCGATTACATCCATGTCAGCGACCTTGCCGCGGCGCACCGGCTTGCGCTGCAGCGGCTGCGTGAGGGAGGCCGGAGCCTGGTCGCCAATTGCGGCTACAGTCATGGCTATTCGGTGCTGGAAGTGATCGACAGCGTGCGCCGCGCCTTCGGCCATGATTTCGATGTCCGCATGGGCGACCGCCGTCCCGGCGATGCCGCGGCCGTTGTCGCCAACTCCGACCTTGCCCGTCAGGAATTCGGCTGGGCGCCGCAGCGCGACGATCTCGACCTCATCGTCAAGGATGCGTTGGCCTGGGAACGCATTTTGACGACCAAGAACTCCGTTAGAAACTAACCCGTTGGGCCAAGGGCTCGTCCGGCGCATTCATACACGGTATTGAGGCTCATTCAGGTGGTGCGCGGATGCGCGCCGCCGGCATGACCTTGAGGGACGACATGAAGATCGTGGTGCTTGGCGCCGGTGTTGTTGGCACGGCGGCTGCGTATTACCTGGCCGCCGACGGCCATGAGGTGACGGTGATCGAGCGTCACGAAGCCGTGGCGCGCGGCACCAGCCAGTCCAATGCCGGACTGGTATCGCCGGGCGATGCGACAGCCTGGGCTTCGCCCGCAGCGCTGAAGACCTTCCTGCTTGGGCTGTGGAACCACGATCTCGGCATCAAGGTCAGGCTCAGCCTCGATCCGTATTTTTATGCCTGGAGCCTGCGCTTCCTGCGCGAATGCACGGTCAAGCGGCTGCGCGCCAATACCGACGTCAAGCTCAGGCTGGCGCTCCATTCCCGCGTGTGCATCAACGCTTTGTCGGACACGACCGGCATCCACTATGACGAGCGCAAGAAGGGCATCCTCTACTTCTTCCGTTCGCAAAACAGCCTCGACCACGGCACCGACAATTACCGCTATCTGGCAGAACATGGCCTGCCGATCGAGATCGTCGGCCGCGAGCGCCTGGCCGAACTGGAGCCGGGACTCGCCGGCGTCAGGGACAAGATCGCCGGCGGCATCTATTCGCCGATCGACCAGACCGGCGATTCCAAGCAGTTCACCGACAATCTGGCCGCCTATGCGGCCGAGAAGCTTGGCGTCAAATTCCTGTTCGGCACGACGGTCGAAGGCCTCGACATCGACGGCGACCGGGTGCGCGCCGTTATGACCTCGGCCGGCCCGATCGCGGGTGACGCCGTGGTCATTTCGATGGGACCGGAAAGCGGCCTGCTCGGCCGCCGTTATGGCATCGACCTGCCGGTCTATCCGGTGAAGGGCTACACGGCGACGATCCCGCTGGAGGACGAGAGCAAAGGGCCGACCATGGGCGGCGCCGACGAGGACCGTTTGATCGGCTATTCGCGGCTGGGCAATCGGCTGCGCATGTCCTCGACGGCCGAATTCACCGGCTTCGACCGCAGCTTCAAGCCGCGCGATTTCAGGACTATTCTCGAAACCGGCAAGGACCTGTTTCCCGGCGCTTTCGACGAGAAGAAAGCCGTGTTGTGGGCCGGTTTGCGGCCAATGATGCCGAACTCGGTGCCGGTGATCGGCCAGGCGAAGTATCGCAATCTCTATCTCGACACCGGCCACGGCCATGTCGGCTGGACCATGGCCTGCGGCTCAGGGCAATTCCTGTCGGACGTCATTGCCAGGCGGAAGCCGCAGATCGATCCGCAGGGGTTGCTCTATGGGACGGCGCGGTAACCTTTGTCCAATTGCCGAGGTCGGCGCTGCCCCTCATCTGGCTGCCGCCATCTTCTCCCCGTAAACGGGGCGAAGGGGTTGACCGCAACGTCGGCGCCCATTCTGCGGCGTTGAAAATTGGCGAAGGCCGCGAAGATAGCCCTTTCTCCCCGTCTCTATACGGGGAGAAATGCCCGGCAGGGCAATGAGGGGCAGCGCTGACGTCTCAGATTGTGGCCTCGCTGTTACGCCCGAACGGCTAACTGCCACGCCCTCGCATAGCCGCCCCAGACAGGATCGACCGGCGGCTCGGCCCGCTCACCCTTGCCCATCGCTTTCGCTCCATCCCCCGCCAGCAGTGCCGCGCCGATACTGGTGCCGGTCGAAGTCTCCGATGCGACGACCGGCCGTCCGGTCGCTGCCGCCAGCATGAGGATGTAAGGCTGGTTCTGGGCAAACGGCCCCTCGATCGTCGTCGGCCCGTCGCCGCCGATCAGTTCCAGGCAGGTTGCGGTCATCAGCGCCAGATAGAACGAGATGACGACGAAGCGCTGGCCGGGGCTCAGGGCATCGGCATCGACCCATTGCGCGGTGCGATGCGGGAAAGGTCCCGAGCCTTGCTGCGTGGAGGGCAACAGAAGCGCCCGGCGCGCGAGCACTGAGGCGATATCGCTGTCGTTCCAGAGCTGCGGCTTGCCGTCGGTGAGCAGCGAGAATTCGCGTCCGCCCATGAAGCGCGCCGACGGCACGGGATCGCCGAGCGCATTGACGTTGACCAGCGTGTCGCGCCCAGGATCGAGCTCGATTTTCTTACCGCCTACGGCCATCGAGACAACCCAGGTTCCGGTCGAGACGACCGAAAAGGGTAGCTTGTCGGACAAGAGATGCGGCAGCAGCGAAGCGTTGGAATCGTGTAGGCCGCAGAGCACCGGTGTCCGCGGATCAAGGCCGGTCCGAGCCGCGAGCGCGGGCAGAATCGGGCCGAGCCGGTCCCTGGCCAGTCGCACCGGCGCCATCAGCCGGCGCCAGCCCAGGCGGTCGACCATCGACGAGAAATCCGCTGTCCACGGATCCCACAGATCGGTGTGGCAGCCAAGCGAAGTCACCTCATTGGCCGCGATCCCGGTTAGCCGCAGCGCCCAATATTGCGGGTACATCAGCATCGCGGTGGCTTTGGCGAACTCAGCCGGAAAACGCTGCTGTTGCCAGAAGAACTGCGCGCCGAGATTGAGGCCCACCGGTAGGCGCGGCGTGCCGGTATCGGCGAACGGCGGACGAACTGCGTCATACTCGACAGCCAGCCTGTCCGGGCCGTCGAACTCATAATCGAGCACCGGCAGCACCAGTTCGCCGGCGGCGTCGACCAGCGCGCCCGTCGCGCCGTGGGTGGTGATCGAAATGGCGTCGATGCGGCGTTCGCGGTTGAGCTCAGCCAGGCCGTTGAGGATGAACGTCCACAGCGCCTCGACATCGTGATGTGGGTAGGGCGCCTGTCGCAGCGGCGCGTTCGCCTTGCGGCGCAAGGCGACTTCGCTCAACGTCGCAAGGTCGACCAGCGCGACCTTGGCGTTGGTCTTGCCGATGTCGATGACGGCGATTGTTTGAAGCGCGCTCATTCCATATGGAACATTGTTTCCAGCGGCACAGCTATCGGCTCGTTGTCGGGCTTGGTCTCCATCACATCGGCCATATGCGCCCACCAGCGCTGCATCACCGGATGCGTCGGCAGGTCGGCCATGCCGTGGTCGTCACGCCGCCATAGCACACCGAACAGGATGTTGGTTTCCTCGTCGAGGTGGATCGAATAATCCGAGATGCCGGCCTCTTTCAGCAACGCCAACAGTTCAGGCCAGATCTCGTCGTGGCGGCGCTTGTACTCGGCCTTCATGCCCGCATTGAGCTTCATCTTGAAGGCGTATTTCTGCATCAAGCGAAGCGTCCTTCGCGCAGCCGTCGCCACACGATCGGCAGCGCGATGACGATGATCAGCAAGAGGCCGATGAAGATCGACATGACGATGCCCGGCACGTTGAGCAGGCCGAGGCCGAAGGTCACCAATCCCATGATGAAGGCGGCGAGCACCACGCCCAGAATGCTGCCGGCGCCGCCGAGGATCGAGACGCCGCCGAGCACCACCATGGTGATGGCCTCCAGCTCATAGCCCTGCGCGATCGACGGCCTTGTCGAGCCGAGGCGCGAGGTGATGAGCACCGACGCGATGCCCGACATCAGCCCGGTCAGGCAGAACAGGATGAATTTGATGCGGCCGACGCGCACGCCGGAAAACTGCGCCGCCACCGGATTGTTGCCGATGGCAAGGACGCGCCGGCCGAAGCTCGTGCGGTGGAGCAGGAACCAGTAGATGACGGCCGCGACCAGGAACAGCGCCAGCTCGAACGAGAAAACCCACCAGACATAGCCCTGGCCGAAGAAAGCAAAACTCTCCGGATAGCCCTTATAGGCCTGGTCGCCGAGGATGATGAAGGCGATGCCGCGAAACAGGCTCATCGTGCCGATGGTCACCACGATAGATGGCAGGCCGAACCGGGTGACGAGCAGCCCGTTGAAAGCGCCGCAGCCGAGTCCGACAACGATGCCGATGAGAACCAGCACCGGCGTGCCGGCGCCGGCCTGCACCGCCATGCCCATCAGCGTCGAAGCGAGCGCCACGATCGCGGCGACCGACAGATCGATTTCGCCTGAGATGATCAGCAGCGCCATGGCGAGCGCGATCAGGCCCTTTTCGGTGAAGTTGAAGGTCAGGTCCGACAGCGACCACGGGTCGAAGAAATAGGGCGAGGCGAAGCTGTTGACCGCGAAGATGGCAACCGCGATGACGATAAGCAGCGCCTCCCAGGAAAAGATTGCCGAGGACAGCGGCTTGTCCAGCCGGTCGGGAATGCGGCGCGGGGCAGGGGTGTCGGTCATGCCGCTTCCGCCTTTCTGAGGATGATGCGGCCCTGCCGGCGCTCGCCGCGGGCGTTGAGCACCACGGCCAGGATGATGGCGCTGCCCGAGATCGCCATCTGCCAGAAGGGCGAGATGTTGATGACCGGCAGCGCGTTCGAAATGATGCCGAGAAATAGCGCGCCCAACACCGCGCCGCCGACCGAGCCGATGCCGCCGGCGATCGAGATGCCGCCGATGACGCAGGCGGCGATGATGTTGAGCTCATAGCCATTGGCGACCTCGACCGAGGCGATCACGTAGCGCGAGATCCACAGATAGCCGGCCAGTCCGCCGATCATCCCGGAAATGCAGAAGACGATGAATTTTGTCCGGCCGACATCGATGCCGGCATAGACCGACGCGGTCGGGTTGACGCCGATGGCATAGATCGAGCGGCCGGTTGCCGTACGCGTCATTACCAGGAAGAACAGCGCGATCACCAGGATCGCGATCCAGGACAGCACCGGAATGCCGAGCAAGGCGGCACGCTGGAAGTTGATGAACTCGGGACTCATCTGGTCGGCATTGACCCAGGCGCCGCCCGACAGCACGAAGGTCGCGCCGCGATAGATGGTGAGCGTGCCGAGCGTCACCACAATCGAGGGGATGTTCAGCCGCCAGACCAGCAGGCCGTTGATGGCACCGAGCACCAGGCCGACCAGAAGCGCAATCACGACAAGCACCGGGATCGGGATCGCCGGATGCGCGGCGTTGAGCATCGCCACCACCATGCCGGTGAAGCAGAGGTTGGAGGCCATCGAGAGGTCGATCGATCGAGTCAGGATCACCACCATCTGTCCCAGCGCCAGGATCATCAGGATCGACGTGTCATTGAACACCTGACGCAGATTGGCCGGATCGGCAAAGCCGGGGAAGCGGGTCGAGATCAGGCTGATCAGAACGACGATGCCGGCAAGCAGCCAGAGCTCGCGATATTTGAGCAAAGCCTTCATGCCGCGATCCCCGCTGCGGTTCGCACCAGCGTCTCGGCATCGAGGCCCTTATTGTCGTAGGTCGCCGCGATGCGGCCTTCGCGCATCACCACGACGCGGTCGGACATGCCGAGGATTTCGGGCAACTCGGACGACACCATGATCACGGAAAGGCCTTGTGAAACCAGCTCCGCCATGAAGCCGTGCACGGCGGCCTTGGAGCCGATGTCGATGCCCTTGGTCGGCTCGTCGAGGATGATGACTTTTGGCGCCGTGGCGAGCCACTTGGCGATGACAACCTTCTGCTGGTTGCCGCCGGACAGCGTGCCGACATCCTGGCTGAGCGATGAGGCGCGCAGGTCCAGCCGCTCGGTGTAGGAACGGGCCAGCGCGAACTCTTCCGCCAAGCGCAGCATACCGGATTTGGAGGTGCGCGCGAGCGACGGCAGCGAAACGTTCTGGAAGATCGGCAGGCCGATCACCACGCCCTGCTTGCCGCGCTCTTCCGGCACATAGACGATGCCGGCATCAATGGAGTCGGCTGCAGACTTTGGCGCAATCGCTTTTCCCTCCAGCGAAATCGTACCTCGGCTGGTGCGGGTGATGCCTGATATCGCTTGCATGACCTCGCTGCGCCCGGCGCCCACCAGCCCATAGAACCCAAGGATCTCGCCCTTGCGCAGTTCGAAGCCGATATCGTCGAATTCGGTTGGATGCGACAGGCCCGCGACCGACAGCACAGGCCCGCCGATCTGCGGCTCGCGCCGTGGAAAAATGTGGTCGACCGAACGGCCGACCATCATGCGCACGATCTCGTTCTGGCCGGTGTCCTTCAGCAGGCCTTCGCCCACCATCTCGCCGTCGCGGAAGACAGTGTAGCGGTCGGCGATGCGGTAGATCTCGTCGAACTTGTGGCTGATGAACAGCACCGCCTTGCCTTCGCTCTTCAGGAACTCGATCAGGAGGAACAGCTCCTCGATCTCCTTCATCGAGAGCGCTGCCGTCGGCTCGTCCATGATGACGATTTGCGCATCGATCGACATCGCGCGCGCCACGGCCACGAGATGTTTGTTGGCGATGCCGAGATCCTTCAGCCGGGCGTCGGCGTCGATATGGCCGGCGCGCATCGTCTCCAGCACTTCGCGGGCATTTTTGCGCATCATGCGCCAGTCGATGGTGCCGAAGCGCGTGCGCGGCGCATGGCCGAGGAAGATGTTTTCGGCGACCGACAGGTCGTCGAACAAAACGGTTTCCTGATGGATGGCGGTGATGCCGTGGCCGAAGGCGGCATGCGCGCTGGGCAGCGTCGTCGCCTCGCCGTCGATGCCGATCTCGCCGGCATCCGGCTGGTAGATGCCGGTCATGATCTTGACCAGCGTCGACTTGCCGGCGCCGTTCTCGCCGATCAGCGCCGTCACTTGTCCCGGATAGAGCGACAGGCTGACATTGTGCAGGGCGCGCACGCCCGGGAAACTCTTGGAGATCCCGGACAGCGTCAGGCGCGGAGCCGAGGCCGGGGCGCGCTCGTTTGCTGTGCCGTGATGGGCTGTCGTGTCCATAGTCGTATCAGGCCCGTCTGTATTCCGTGTTGACTCCCCCTCACCCGACCTCTGCTTCGCTCGGTCGACCTCTCCCCGAGGGGAGAGGAGGCTGGCGACCTTGGCTCCAGGCTCTTCTCCCCATCGGGGAGAAGGTGGCCGCGAAGCGGCCGGATGAGGGGGCAGCGCCGTCAGTCCAGGATCAATAGATCTTGGAGAACTTCTCGATGTTGGTCTTGTCGAACTGGAAGGGCGGCGCCATTGCCGCCGAGTTGGTGTCGTCGAGCGTCACCTTGCCGACGCGACCGATCGACAGCGTGGCGCCCGGCTTGGCTTCGTCCTTCTTCACCGCCAGGTCATGTGCCAAATAGATCGCCGAGTAACCGAGATCGATCGGGTTCCACAGAGCGACAGCCTGACTGGCGCCGTTGTCGATGAACTTTTTGAACTCCGACGGCAACGCGAGACCCGTGACGTTGACCTTGCCGATCAGGTTCTCGTCGGTCACGACCTGCGCGGCGGCGACGACGCCGACGGTGGTCGGCGCAATGATCGCCTTGAGGTTCGGATAGGACTTCAACAGGCCCTTGGCTTCGTCGGTGCTCTTGGCGGAGTCGTCATCGCCATAGACGGTGGCGACGAGCTTGATCTTCGGAAACTTCTCCGGCAGCACCTTCTTGGCCGCTTCGATCCAGGCGTTCTGGTTGGTCGCGGTCGAGGAGGCCGACAGGATGGCGACGTCGCCGCCTTCCGGCAGATAGTCGGCGGCAAGCTTGATGATCGTCTCGCCGATCAGGCCGGTGTCGGAGGGGTTGAGGTGAAGCTGACGGCCTTCCTTGGCGACGCCGGAATCCCACGAGATCACGGTGATGCCGCGTTCCATTGCCTTCTTCAGCACTGGCACCAGGGCGTCGGCGTCATTGGCCGAAACGGCGATGGCGTTGACCTTCTGCGCGATCAGCGAGTTGATCACCTCGATCTGCGCCTCGGCGGTGGCCTTGGTCGGGCCGGTATAGATCACATCGACATCGCCCAGTTCCTTGGCCGCTTCCTCGGCGCCCTTGTTGGCGGCGTCGAAGAAGCCGTTGCCGAGCGACTTCACCACGAGCGCTATCTTGACGTTTTCGGCATAGGCGGCATTCACGAACATGGCGGCGGAAAAGGCCGCGGTGACCAGCAGTTTCTTCAAAAGGCTCATCGATTATCCTCCCTTGAGCGTTGCATTCCATCGCCGCTGCGGGCGTAAGTTCCCTCAGGCCTGCAGTGAAGATTCTTCCTTCTCGTTCGACTGTTTGCGGGCGACGATCAGCGCCACGCCCGCCGCCTCCAGCATATTGGCCTCGCGGTCCTCGATGCCGTCGTCGGTAATGACGCTAGCGATGCGCTTGAGACCGCACAGGATCAGGCTGGAGCGCTGGCGGAATTTCGAGGAATCGACCAGCACCACCAATTCGTCGGCCTGATCGATCAATTTCTGCTCGGCCTGGATCAGCAGAGGATCGCCCTCCATCAGTCCGAGCGGCCCCAGGCCTTGCGCGCCCATGAACATGCGGCGCGCATAGAAATTGCGCGTCACGTCATTGTCGAAGGGCGACAGGATGATGTTCTGTTCGCGGTAGATCGTGCCGCCCGACAGCATCACCGTGTTCTTCGAATGCTTGAGCAGATGCTCGGCGATCGGAAACGAGTTGGTGAAGATCGGCATGCGCCGCCCGGTCAGGAAATGCACCATCTGGAAGGTGGTGGTGCCGCCATTGATGATGATCGGCTCGCCGTCGGTGCACAGATTCACTGCTTCCCGCGCGATCGCCCGCTTCTGCGCGGCGTTCAACGTTTCGTTGACCGAGAAAGGCCGGCCGGCAAGGCCGATGAATTGCGGTGGCGAAATAGCCTCGGCGCCACCGCGCACACGGCGCAGGCGCTTTTGCACATGCAGTGCAGCGATATCGCGCCGGATCGTCGCCTCTGACGAGTCGGTCAGCTCGACCATCTCCTGCACCGTCACCACAGGCTTTTCCTGGACGGCGGACAGAATGATCCTGTGGCGCTCTTTTTCGTGCATGGTTCCTCCCTGCCTGAGCATGAGGCCTTAGAAAACGCGCAGTGTCAATCATTTCCGATCATATATTTTCATTGTGCAGTGCAATATGATCGATATTGATCGTTTGTGATTGACAATCAGGTCACTAGCGTAGACATTCCTGGCGAGAAAAGCGGGGCGCGGCGTGCGTGCTCCAAGGGAGGATACCTATGCTCGACAAGCGCTCCGGCTCGCGCCTCGCCAATCTGTGGGACGATGCGAAAGCCGAAGGCATGAGCGGTCCCGAACTGCTGGTTTATCGCTCGAACACGCTGGGGTCCGACAAGCGCGTCACCAACTATGGCGGCGGCAACACCTCGTCCAAGGTCTGGCAGAAAGACCCGCTCACTGGCGCGGATGTCGAGGTGCTGTGGGTCAAGGGCTCGGGCGGCGACAGCGCTTCGATCAAGCTTGACGGTTTCGCCACCCTCTACATGGACAAGCTGCGCGCCATCAAAACTCTCTATCGCGGCGTTGGACACGAGGATGAGATGGTGGGCTACCTGCCGCACTGCACCTTCAATCTCAATCCGCGCGCGGCCTCGATCGACACGCCGCTTCATGCCTATGTGCCCAAGGCTTGCGTCGATCATATGCATCCCGACGCCATCATCGCGATTGCCGCCGCCAAGGATTCCCAAGCGATCACCAGGGAAGTCTTCGGCGACGCCATCGGCTGGCTGCCATGGAAACGACCGGGCTTCGAACTCGGCCTGTGGCTGGAAAAGTTCTGCCTTGAAAATCCCGAAGCCAAGGGCGTCGTGCTAGAAAGCCACGGCCTGTTCACCTGGGGCGACACGCCGAAGGAATGCTACGAAACGACGATCTCGGTGATCAACCAGGCGATCGACTGGTTCGAGCGCAAGTCTGAGGGCAAGGCGATCTTCGGCGGCGAAATGGTGAAATCGCTCGACGCCGCGGAGCGCCGCGTCATTGCCGCCAAGCTGATGCCGAGGATCCGCGGCCTGATTTCCGAAAAGAGCCACAAGCTCGGCCATTTCGACGACCAGCCGGCGGTGCTCGAATTCGTCAATTCGAAAGACCTAAGGCCGCTGGCGGCACTTGGCACCTCATGTCCCGACCATTTCCTGCGCACCAAAATCCGGCCGCTGGTCATCGAGTTCGATCCGGCCAAGCCCGACGTCGATGCCGTCATCGCACGCCTCGCCGACGATATCGCCGAATACCGTGTCGGCTACCAGGCCTACTATGACAGCTGCAAACATCCGGATTCGCCCGCCATCCGCGATCCCAATGCCGTCGTCTACCTGATGCCGGGCGTTGGCATGTTCATCTTCGCCGGCGACAAGGCGACAGCGCGCATTTCCGGCGAATTCTACGTCAACGCCATCAATGTCATGCGCGGCGCGTCCACCGTCTCGTCCTATGTCGGCCTGCCCGCGCAGGAAGCCTTCGACATCGAATACTGGCAGCTCGAGGAAGCCAAATTGCAGCGCCTGCCCAAGCCCAAGGCGCTGGCCGGGCAGATCGCATTGGTCACCGGCGGCGCCGGCGGCATCGGCCGCGCCACCGCCAACCGGCTGCTGCGCGAAGGCGCCTGTGTCGTCCTCGCCGATATCGATGAAGCCGCGCTCGCCAGCGCCAATGACGAGCTGTCGAAAGCCTATGGTAGGGACTTCGTCCGCCCGGTGCGCATCGACGTGACCTCGGAGGATCAGGTGCTTTCCGGCTTTGCCGAAACATCGGTCGAATTCGGCGGCATCGACATCCTCGTCTCCAATGCCGGCCTTGCCTCCTCGGCGCCGATCGAGGAGACGACGCTGGCGTTGTGGAACAAGAATATGGACATATTGTCGACCGGCTATTTCCTGGTGTCGCGCGAAGCCTTCCGGCTGTTCCGCGCCCAGAAGATCGGCGGCAACGTCGTCTTCGTCGCCTCCAAGAACGGCCTTGCCGCGTCGCCCAACGCCGCCGCCTATTGCACCGCCAAGGCCGCCGAAATCCATCTTGCGCGCTGCCTGGCGCTGGAGGGTGCCGAGGCGCAGATCCGGGTCAACGTCGTCAATCCGGACGCGGTGCTGCGTGGTTCGAAAATCTGGACAGGCGAGTGGAAGGAACAGCGCGCCGCCGCCTACAAGATGTCGACCGACGATCTCGAGGAGCATTACCGCTCTCGCTCAATGCTGAAGCGTTCGGTCTTCCCGGAAGACATCGCTGAAGCGATCTATTTCTTCGCCTCCGACATGTCGGCCAAATCGACCGGCAACATCATCAACGTCGACGCCGGCAACGCACAGAGCTTTACGCGCTAGGGGCTTCTTCCTTCTCCCCGTTCACGGGGAGAAGGTGCCGAAGGGCGGATGAGGGCAGCGCTGCCGTCTGAATTCTTGGGAGGAACCGCATTGTCCGAAACGATCATCTCCGCCGATCTCGTCGCCAGCCACAACGCCGCGCGCAAAGCCGACCTCGAGCGCGACTACGCCTCGCTTGGCGAACGCCTCGACCGCCGCGGCATCGCCATCGATGCCATCCGCGGCAAGGTTGAGAAATTCGCCGTGGCGATCCCGTCCTGGGGCGTCGGCACCGGCGGCACGCGCTTTGCCCGTTTCCCTGGCGCCGGCGAGCCGCGCGATATCTTCGACAAGATCGAGGACTGCGCCGTCATCAGCCAGCTCACCCAGGCAACGCCGACCGTCTCGCTGCACATCCCGTGGGACAAGGCCGATCCGAACCGGCTGAAGCAGGCGGCCTCGCGTTTCGGCCTGGGCTTCGATGCGATGAATTCGAACACCTTCTCGGACGCGAAAGACCAGAAGCTCTCCTACAAATTCGGCTCGCTCTCGCATGCCGATGCCGGCACGCGGCGCCAGGCGGTCGAGCACAATCTCGAATGCATCGAGATCGGCAAGACGCTCGGCTCGAAAGCGCTGACGGTGTGGATCGGCGACGGTTCCAACTTTCCCGGCCAGGTCAATTTTGTAAAAGCCTTTGAGCGCTATCTCGACGCCATGCGCGAAATCTATGCCGGCCTGCCGGACGACTGGCGATTGTTCACCGAGCACAAGATGTACGAGCCGGCCTTCTACTCCACGGTCGTGCAGGACTGGGGCACCAACTACATCATCGCCAAGGAACTCGGCGACAAGGCCTTCTGCCTGGTCGACCTCGGCCATCATGCGCCCAACGTCAACATCGAGATGATCGTGTCGCGGCTGATCCAGTTCAAGAAACTCGGCGGCTTCCACTTCAACGATTCCAAATATGGCGACGATGACCTCGACGCCGGTTCGATCGATCCCTACCGGCTGTTCCTGGTCTTCAACGAGCTGGTCGACGCCGAGTTGTCTAGCGCGGAAGGCTTCAATCCGGCACATATGCTCGACCAGAGCCACAACGTCACCGATCCGATCGAAAGCCTCATGCTGTCGGCGGTCGAGGTGCAACGCGCCTATGCACAGGCGTTGCTGGTAGACCGCAAGGCGCTGGAAGGTTTCCAGGAGACCGACGACGCGCTGATGGCCACCCAGACGTTGAAGGCTGCCTATCGCACCGATGTCGAGCCGATCCTGGCCATGGCGCGGCTGAAGATGGGCGGCGCCATCGAGCCGGTTGCCGCCTATCGGGAAGCCGGCTACCGGGCGAAGGTCGCGGCCGAGCGGCCGGCAGTCGCCGGCGGCAGCGGTGGTATCGTTTGAGAGGCCGAGCCAGTCCCCCTCATCCGGCCGCTTCGCGGCCACCTTCTCCCCCAGGTGAGAAGAGATTGGCGTCGGCGCTGGAAGTCTCCTCTCCCCTCGGGGAGAGGTCGGATTGCCCCGAATTGCTTTGCAATTCGGTCTTGGCAATCCGGGTGAGGGGGCTCTCACGCGCTGCTTCAATTGTTATTGGACTAATGCGCTGCGAGGGTCTTTCCTAGGCGCAGCCAACGCCAGGAGCACCGCCATGCCCTTGACCCGCCGGACGCTGATTGGCGTCACCCTTTCGCTCGCCTTTACCCTTGCGCCATCCGCCGCCATCTTCGCCGCTTCGCCTGCCCCCGCTAAGGGCGAGCACGGCATGGTGGTGACCGCCCAGCATCTGGCCTCCGAGATAGGCGTCGAGGTGCTGAAGAAGGGCGGCAACGCCGTCGATGCGGCTGTCGCGGTCGGCTATGCGCTGGCAGTGGTCTATCCCGATGCCGGCAATATCGGCGGTGGCGGTTTCATGACCATTCGCCTCAAGGACGGGCGCACGACCTTTCTCGATTTCCGTGAGCGTGCGCCACTGGCCGCGACCAAGACCATGTATCTCGACAAGGACGGCAATCCGGTGAAGGGCGCCAGCCTTGACGGCTATCTCGCCGTCGGCGTGCCGGGCTCCGTCGCCGGTTTCGAGGTGGCGCGCGAAAAATACGGCACGCTGTCCAGGCAGGATCTGATGGCGCCGGCGATTGCGTTGGCCAAGGACGGTTTCGTTTTCAACCAGGGCGACGCCGCCACGCTTGCCGGTAGTGCTGACCGCCTGGCCAAGGATCCGGCAGCGGCGGCGATCTTCCTCAAACCGGATGGCAAGCCTTACGGCATCGGCGAGCGGCTGGTGCAGACGGACCTTGCCGCCTCGCTTGCGGCGATCTCCGAGAAAGGCCCGGACGCTTTCTACAAGGGCGGCATCGCCGATGCCATCGTCAAGGCAAGCGGCGCCAAGGGTGGCATCCTCGCCAAGGGCGACTTCGAACAATATGCCGTACGCGAGCTGAAGCCTGTGACCTGTTCCTATCGCGGCTATGAGATCATCTCCTCGCCGCCGCCGAGCTCGGGCGGCGTCATCATCTGCGAGATCCTCAACGTGCTCGAGGGCTATCCGCTGTCCTATCTCGGCGCGGGTTCCGCCGAGACCATCCACGTCATGGTCGAAGCCATGCGCCATGCCTATGTCGACCGCAACTCGGCGCTTGGCGACCCCGACTTCGTCGACAATCCGGTCTCGAAGCTGCTCGACAAGAATTATGCCAAAGCCATCCGCGACAAGATCGATCCATTTCGCGCCGGTGTCTCGAAAGACCTGATGCCGAAAGGTTTCGGCGAGTCCAAGGAAACCACCCACTATTCGATCATCGACAATGACGGCAACGCGGTCGCGGTCACCTACACTCTGAACGGCTCCTTCGGCGCCGGCGTGGTCGCCGGCGGCACCGGCATCCTGCTCAACAACGAGATGGACGATTTCACCCAGAAGCCCGGCGTGCCCAACCTTTACGGGCTGGTCCAGGGCGAGGCGAACGCCATCCAGCCGAAGAAGACGCCTTTGTCCTCGATGAGTCCGACGATCGTGACCAGGGACGGCAAGCCATTCATGGTCATCGGCAGCCCAGGCGGCTCACGCATCATCACCATCACGCTGGAAGCGATCGTCAACGTCATCGACCACGGCATGAACATTCAGGAGGCGATCGACGCGCCGCGCATCCACCATCAATGGCTGCCGGATACCATCTATGTCGAGCCGTTCGGGCTGTCGCCGGACACGGAGCGGTTGCTGGCCGGCATGGGTTATCACCTCGACCTGAGCGACCAGACCTGGGGTCAGGCCGCGGGCATCCTGGTCGGCGGCAAGAGCCTCGGCGAAATCGAGAAGGGCGGCGGCGCGCGCTACAACGGCGCCATCGACAGCCGCGCCGCAGCCGGCGAAGCGCTGGGATATTAGAGCATGATCCCAAAAAGTGGGAACCGGCTTTTGGAAAAGATCATGCTCAGGTAAAATTACACTACCAGCGTCAGCGTCGAAGCGATCAGCAGGATGGCGGCGATGCCGACAAACAGCGCATAGATGCGCGGGCGGTCGAGCAGCAGCGCATTGCCCGAAATCCAGGCCGATGTGGCGCCGCCGAGCGCGAACAGGAAGCCATTGCGGTGGCCGAAGGACAGCGAGGCGGCCATCAGGCCGCCAATGATCAGCGCGCCGAAAACGATGATGACGGCCACGGCATATTTCTCGAAATCATTGCCGCTGCCCATCGCCGGCCCCATCGCATTCAGATTGGGCAGGTCGTCCGGATCGAAAGGGTTGGCCGAGCCGTATTCGTCTTGACCGAGGGATTCGCGCATCGTCAGTTCTCCACTGAGCGGCAACAAATCATCAACGCCTGATAAGCGCAACCCGGCACGGCGGCGGCGCCGATGCGTTCGCCAGCCGTCTGATGCCGGCGTGCCACGGTTTCCCAGTATCGCTCAACGGCGAAGCGGCGTTGCGGTTCCACTTGCGGCAATTTCAGGAAAAGCGCGTGCGGTTTTCCGTCTGGAATTGCGTAGAGCAAAGAGGAACCGACTTTCCGAGAAAGACCATGCTCCAACAAAGAGTTAGATCATGATGGCGATTCGACGAAACGCCATCATGATCTAATTTGATCTACCTGGAGAAATCGCTGCGCACGATGCCGTGCCGCTGCAACTTGTCGTAGAACGTCTTGCGTGGAATGCCGAGCGCCTCGATCGTGCGGCGGACGTCGCCGTCGTTGCGACCAAGTGTCTCGCGGATGATCTCGGCCTCGTAGCGATCGAGCCTTTCCGGCAACGCCATCGTGGCATCGTTCTGCGTTGCCGTAAGGGAAGGCACTTCGGCAATATCCTCCAGCCCGAGCACGAAACGCTCCGCAAAATGCGCCAATTCGCGCACATTGCCGGGCCAGTCATGGTCCCGCAAATGACGCTGGACCCTGCCGGATGGGGTCGGTACGGCGCGTCGGAAGCGGGCGCCGGCGCGCTCGGCGAAATAGCCGAACAACAAAGGCACATCGTCCCGGCGCTCGCGCAGCGGTGGGATCGACAGCGTCACCACATTCAGCCGGTAATAGAGGTCCTCGCGAAAATTGCCGCGCTGGGCGGAATCGCCGAGATCGACCTTGGCGGCGGCGACGACGCGCAGGTCGACCGGCCGAACCTCGTTGGTGCCGAGCGGCGTCACCTCGCGCATTTCCAGCACCCTGAGCATCTGCACCTGCGTCGAGGCCGGCATGCTTTCGATTTCGTCGAGGAACAGCGTGCCGCCGCTCGAATGCTCGATACGGCCGATGCGCTTCTTCTGCGCGCCGGTGAAGGCGCCGGCCTCATGGCCGAACAATTCGCTCTCGATCACCGTGTCCGGCAGCGTGCCGCAGTTCAGCGCCACGAAATTACCCTTGGCGCGCCGGCTCCAGCGGTGCAGCAGGCCCGCCACCACTTCCTTGCCGGAACCGGTCTCGCCGGTCACCAGCACATCGACATCGGTGTCGGCGATCTGCCGAAGCGTTCGGCGCAGGCGCTCCATTGCCGGTGTCTGGCCGATCAGCGGCAGGCCCTCCTGTGCTTGATCGGCGGCGGCGCGTAACGCGCGGTTCTCCATCACCAGCCGGCGCTTCTCGGCGGCGCGGCTAACACTTTGCGCCAACCGGTCGGCGGCAAAGGGCTTGGTGATGAAGTCGTAGGCGCCGTCCTTGATCGCCTTGACGGCCATGGCGATGTCGCCGTGGCCGGTAACCAGGATGACCGGGATGTCCGGGTCGAGTTGCAGCACCCGGTCGAAAAGCTGCAGCCCGTCGATCTCCGGCATGCGGATATCGGACACCACGACGCCAGCGAAAGTCCTGTCGAGCGTGGCCAGCGCTTCTTTGGCCACCGCGAAGGCCAGCACGTCGAACCCGGCAAGCTCCAGCGTCTGCTTGGTCGCCTTGAGCAGATCGCTGTCGTCATCGATCAGGATGACCGGAGCGGGATCGCCAATCGTCATGCGGTGGCCGCCTTCGCAAGATGGATGGTGAAACGCGTGCCCTGGCCGTTGCTCGACACCTCGATGCGCCCGCCATAGTCGGCGACGATATCCTTGGAGATGACGAGGCCAAGCCCGAGGCCCTTTTCCTTGGAGGTGCTGAAGGGCGTGAACAGCGATTTGAGGATTGCCGGCGGAATGCCCGGACCGTTGTCCGACACCACGAGCGCGACATCGTTGCCTATCTCCGAGGCGGACACCTCGACCTTGGCATCGTCGCGACCTTCCAGCGCCTCCAGCGCGTTCTGGAACAGGTTGATCAGTACCTGTTCCAGCCGCAGCCGGTTGCCCATCACCTTGATCGTGGGCGGCGGCGGCGTGATCGCCAGCGCGTCGAGCCGGCCGGCAAAGCGGCTTCTGAGCAGCACGACGGCGCCTTCGATCACGCCGCGCAATTCGACCGGCTCGGCCGCGGTGCGGCCCTTGCGAGCGAAAGCTTTCAGCTCCTCGGTGATCGAGCCGATACGCTCGGTCAGCGCCGCGATCGCGCCGAGATTCTCCTCGGCCGGCGCGCTTTGCTTGCGCTCCAGGAAGACGCGCGCATTGTCGGCATAGGCGCGGATGGTCGCCACCGGCTGGTTGATCTCATGCGCGACGCCGGCCGCGACCTGGCCGAGCGTCGCCAGGCGGTTGGCCTGCACCAGTTCCTGCTGCATCACCTGCAGCTTCGCCTCGGTGCTGCGGTGGTCGACGATCTCGGCCTGCAGCCGGTCGCGCGCCAGGCTCAGATCCCGCGTGCGCTCGACGACACGGCGCTCCAACTCGGCGCGCGCCGCCTGCTCGGCCGCGATCCGCATCTGGCCGGATTGCCGGCGCCACAACAGATAGGCGGCCAAAGCGATGAGCGGCACGACAACGCCGAGCACCAGAAGCCGCATTTCGCGCTGCGCGGCGGCGATCGGCGCCTCCGCCGGCACGAGATAATCGAGCCGCCACGGCGTCGACGGCACCGCTGTCGACAGCCGCAGATATTCCGCGTCGCTGCCTCCGGGCGTAACGGCATGGACCAGCGCGATATCGGCGGACAGCACCTCCGGCCTGACGATTGGCAAGGGCACCAGCGGCGCCTCGCCGAACTGCTGGCTGGCGCGGATATCGGCAAGCAGCGGCCGGTTGAGCGGCGCCGTCGTCAGGAAACGCCAGGACGGCACGCTGGTGATCAGCACCACGCCATGCTCGTCGCTGACATAGGCCGGGCGGTTCGCCTCGTGCCAGTCGGCCTCGAGCTGGTCGAATTCCACCTTCACCACGACGACGCCGAGCGGACCGGAAGCGCCGTCGACGCGGCGCGAGATGTAGAGGCCCGGGCGCTTGCTGACATTGCCGAGCGCGAAATACTCGGCGGTTCCTGTGTGCATCGCGCCTGAGAAATAGGCGCGAAAACCGTAGTCGTTGCCGACGAAGCTGACCGGCTCGCGCCAGTTGCTGGAGGCGATCGCGAAGCCATCGGTGCCGGTGACATAGAGCACCGAGGCCTTGGTGCCGGAAACCAGCCCTTCGAGCTTGCGGTTGAGCACGTCGATCGCGGCCGGGCTGCGCTGCACAAGCGCGTCGTTGACTTGCTGGTCTTCGGATAAGAGCAGCGGCAACGCGCGCGGATTTTCCAGCACGGCGCGCAGCAGTGCGACCTTGAGATTGGCGTCGGTGCGGCCCTGCGCGGTCAGCGCCTCGATCTCGGTCGAACGGCCGTAAAGGCCGGCACCGTAAAGCGCTGCAAGCACGATGAGCAGCGCCACGGCGGTGAACAGGAGCAAGACGCGCCGCGCCCGCCCGGCGAGCAATTCGGGTGTCGAGAGCATAGCAGCGGCAGGGCGTTGCAGCATACAGTATTTGTGCATGATTTCGCACAAAGCGCAATTCGATCTATGCGGATAACCGCACTGGGAGGCCCAGAGATGGAGTCGTCGAGGCGAAAAAGCATGCAAAATCAAAGGCTGGCGCTGGCACCGAAAACTGGCACGTCGGTTGCAGATGCATCCGCAGCAGCCGCGAGGCTGTGGAGGTCAACTGCCCCGGGAGGTCGAGCTTTTCGATTGGGGCTGAACGGAGGACATTATGCAGACAGCTATCGCTGCGGCAGAGCCGCACGCCAAGCTTCCCTTTTATCGGCATCTCTACGTCCAGGTCCTGGTGGCGATCGCCGCCGGTATCCTGCTTGGGCATTTCTATCCCGATTTCGGCGCCTCGCTGAAGCCGCTCGGCGACGCCTTCATCAAGCTCGTCAAGATGGTCATCGCGCCGGTCATCTTCCTGACCGTGGCGACCGGCATCGCCGGCGTCTCCGACCTGAAAAAGGTCGGCCGCGTCGCCGGCAAGGCGATGATCTATTTCCTGGTGTTCTCGACCCTGGCGCTGATTGTCGGCCTGGTCGTCTCCAACGTCGTCCAACCCGGCGCCGGCATGCACATCAATCCGGCCACGCTCGACGCCTCGAAGGTGTCGACCTTCACCGAGAAGGCGCATGATTCCAGCGTCGTCGGCTTCCTGCTGAACATCATCCCCGACACCATCACCGGCGCATTCGCGCAGGGCGACATCCTGCAGGTGCTGTTCTTCTCGGTTCTGTTCGGCGTTTCGCTGGCTCTGGTCGGCGAGCGCGGCCGCCCGGTGGTCGATTTCCTGCAGGCACTGACCTCGCCGATCTTCCGCCTGGTCGCGATCCTGATGAAGGCGGCCCCCATCGGCGCTTTCGGCGCCATGGCCTTCACCGTCGGCAAATACGGCATCGGCACGATCGCCAACCTCGCCTTTCTGATCGGCACCTTCTACCTGACCTCGCTGCTCTTCGTGCTGGTCGTGCTGGGTGCCGTCGCATGGTACAACGGCTTCTCGATCCTGGCGCTGATCCGCTACATCAAGGAAGAGCTGCTCCTGGTGCTCGGCACCTCGTCGTCCGAGGCCGCTCTTCCGGGCCTGATGGCCAAGATGGAGCGCGCCGGCTGCAACCGCTCGGTGGTCGGCCTGGTCATCCCGACCGGCTATTCCTTCAACCTCGACGGCACCAACATCTACATGACGCTGGCCGCACTGTTCATCGCCCAGGCTACCGACACGCCGCTCACCTATGGCGACCAGATCCTGCTCCTGCTCGTCGCCATGTTGAGCTCGAAGGGCGCCGCCGGCATCACCGGCGCCGGCTTCATCACGCTGGCCGCCACGCTTTCGGTCGTGCCTTCCGTGCCGGTCGCTGGCATGGCGCTGATCCTCGGCGTCGACCGCTTCATGTCGGAATGCCGCGCGCTGACCAACTTCGTCGGCAATGCGGTGGCGACGATCGTGGTGGCGCGCTGGGAAGGCGAGCTCGACCAGGCGAAGTTCGCCGCCGCCATGGCCGGTCAGTTGCCGGAAGAGGCTGACTTGGCATTGTCAGGCGGTCTGCAGCCCGCCTGAACGGCCGAAGCAATTCCAGGAAAAGTGCTCAACGGTTGTCCGTCCGGAATTGCGAAAAACAAAAGAGGCACCTCCCAAGCCTGCAGGCCGCGGCATCGCCCGCGGCCTGTTCTTTTTGTCGGCCGCCGCTTAGGTTGCGCGAGCCGGAGTCCCGGCACGACAGTCAACCGTGAGGGCGGTCAATGAGCAGCGCATTTCCCGAGATCTATCTTGTCCGCCATGGCGAGACCGAATGGAGCCTCTCGGGCAGGCATACCGGCCGCAGCGACATTCCGCTGACAGCGAAAGGGGAGGAAGCCGCGCGCGGTGTTGCCCAACGTCTCAAGGGCCTGAACTTTGAGGTCGTCTGGTCGAGCCCGTCGCAGCGCGCCTTCGACACCTGCCGTCTCGCCGGCTTTGGCGACCGGGCGGTCAAGAAGCCGGACCTGCAGGAATGGAACTATGGCGACTATGAGGGCGTGACGACGAAGGACATCCTGTCCAAGCGTCCCGGCTGGCAGTTGTTTCGCGATGGCTGTCCCAATGGCGAAGCCGCCGCCGATGTCGGCGCGCGGGCCGATGCGATCATCGCCGAGCTTCGGGCTGTTGCCGGCAACGTGCTGATCTTTTCCAGCTCGCATTTCCTGCGTGTCTTCGCGGCGCGCTGGGTCGGCCTGCCGTCGGGAGGCGGGGAGCATTTCGTGCTCGACACCGCAAGCCTCAGTGTCCTCGGCTATGAGCACGACCTGACCGAGCCGGTCATCCGCCGCTGGAACCAGAAATAACCTGCGGCTAGGCCGCGAGGATCGCCAGCTCTTCGTCCGTCAGATGCCGCGCTTTACCCTTGGCCAACTCGCCAAGCCGCAGGCCACCGATCGCCACCCTGATCAGTCTCAGTACCTCGATGTCGAAAGCGCCGAGCAGCCGGCGGATCTGCCGGTTGCGGCCTTCGTCGAGCACGATCTCCAGCCAGGCGGTTCGGCCGCCGCTGCGCAGCAATTCGACCGAACTTGCCGTCAGCAATTCGCCATCCGCGTCAACGCCTCTTCGAAATTGCGCGAGCATCGCCTCGTCTGGAACGGAGGCGATCTGCACATGATAGGTCTTGGCGATATGCGAGGCAGGGTCGAGCAGCCCGTTCGCCCAACGCGTGTCGTTGGTCATCAGGAGCAGGCCTTCGCTCGCCTTGTCGAGCCGTCCGACCGGCGACACGTAAGGCAGGTCGAGCCCGTCCAGGCAATCATAGACGGTGCCGCGCCCTTCCGGGTCGTCGCGGGTGGTGACCAGCCCGCGCGGCTTGTTCAGCATCAGGTAGACCTTGCGCTCGGCAACGACGCGCTCGCCGTCGATGGCGATGCTGTCCCGTTCGAGATCGACCCACAAGGCCGGATCGCGCGCCACCTTGCCGCCGACGCGCACGCGTCCCTCGGCAATCAGCAGTTCCGCCTGCTTGCGCGAGCACAGGCCGAGCTTGGACAGCGCGCGGTTGAGGCTGACCTTGGGGGCGTGAGGTTGTTTGTCGGAAGGGCGTGCCAACGCTTTGCTTTCAAATTCGAGAGCGCGACGCATGCCATGTCGGGCGACATCGGCGCAACCCGCTCGACAGCCAAGCCGATGTGAAGCAGCGCGACTTCACTCCTTCGGTGCACTCAATCGCCGATAAGAAACGCCGTCGAAAGTCGCCGTCACGAAATTCTTGACCGACATCTTGCGCTTGCGCCCGTCGCTGCAGGCATAGACCGGCCAACCTTCCTCGCTGCACTCGCTGGCGGTGCAGACGCGGCCAACGCAGTTCCCGACAGTGAGCCGAAAACCGCCTTTGCCGGCGAAGCCTTGCAGTAGGCTGCCATCCCCTGAGCGCCAGGTCCGTTGGCTGAATTCCGCCCGCAGAAGCGAAGGTTCGAGCGGGGCCGCGAGATCGGGTTCTCCGGAACGTGTCGCCAGCTGAAGGCGATAGCGCGCCATGCCTGTTGCGTATGCCGTAACGAGATCGGACTCGCGCGAATAGGATGTCGCCAGATCGGAGCGGTCGAGCAGATGGGACACGCGCTCGGTCGCCTCTGCCGCTCCGGCCAGGGCAATCAGGGCGACAAATGCCAGGCAAGCGTGTGACATCTTTATTTCCAGCAGCCCTAGGGATTGCGTGTGCTAGCACCCCCGGCAGTTCTTACCATCCTGCCTGCCAGCGCCCGGCGCAAGATCAGCTTTGGCTGCCCATCCGGGCGAGACAACGGTCCTTGTCGCGTGGCCGGCCAAGCTCTTCATAGCGACCTGCCGCTTCGTCGAAGGCGGCGAGTGCGCGCATCTCGTTCTTCTGCGCCCGTCTTTGCACGCCGCGCGCTTCCCAAAGCGCCGCCGCCCAGGGACCACCATGCCACATCCCGGCGATGCGTTCGGCGTCGTTGAGTCGGCGATCGACCTGTTCGAGCTCGCCTGCTTCCGAAAGCGCGATTGCCGACGCAGTGCGCAGCGCCATCGAGCAAGGCTGGCAAGCCCCGGGGGTCAGCAGCCGGTCGCCGGCAAGAATCTCTTGCGCCACCATCCTCGGTGCCGCCGCCCGGACTGCTAGCGCCTGCATGCGCATGATGAGATGCGGCGACAGCCATGAGCGTTCAGCGTCGGCCAGGCCGCGCTTGATCAGCCGGCTGGCGTGCCACTTCTGCCCGCGCTCGAGCGCGATCTCGGCAAGCCGCTCTATGGCGAGCACGCGGCCGGCCACCGCGTCTGCCGCGAGCAGCAGTTTTTCGGCCTCGCCGAGGAAGCGCTCAGCCTCGTCGAGGTCGCCCGAAAACAGCGCAGCCTCTCCCAGTAGCAGGCAGGCGAGCCCCCGGCCGGCCGTCGATCCGGCCGCCTCGGCGACGGCAAGCAGTTCCTTGGCGAGCCCCGCAACTTCGGCATGGCCCTTGGCGCTGCAGAGGCAGAATTCCGACAGGCACAGATGGCCGTCGAAGACGTGTTGCACGAAGGCTGGCTTGGCCCGAACCCATTCGATGAATTCGGACCGGAAGAGTTGCGGCCACTGTGCTCGCATCATCGAGGCGATGCCGAGCAGTGCGCTCGCCTCGCCGACCTCGCGCGGCAGATCAGCTCCGAGCGCAAGGTCGCGTGTCTGCCTGGCTATTTCGCTCGCCTTGTCGAACTCGCCGCTCTGCAGGTGGACCAGCCCCCAGGCAAGAGAGGTGCGGACGCGCTCGACGGCGCTGACCGTATCGGCGCCTGAGAGCGCCAGCGCCTTTTCGTAGAGCGCGATCGTCGCGGCGCTCGGCCCGACGCCGAGTTCGGCATGGAGATTGTCGCGCAGCTGGTTAAATTGGCGGATCGCCTCCACACGGTTGCCTGCATCGAGTGCGGCCTGCATTAGCGCGCATTGCGCCTGCTCATTCGCCGGGTCGAGCGCGATCAGCCGCTGCCAAAGCTCGCCGGCGCGCAGAAGGTCGCTGTAGCGCTGCTGCAGCTGTGCGCGCGGTGTGTCGAGCCATTCCACAAAAATGTCGTCGGGCAGCAGACTGCCGCCATAGAGGTCAGCAGCATGCTCAAAGGCGTTCTTCTCGCCGCTGCGCATCGCCGTCTTGGCGGCAGCCTCGAAACTTTCGACGTCGATATAGAGTTCGGCATGCGGGGCTAACGTGACGACGTCGTTGCCGACCTCGATCAACTCGTGGACCCCGAGTGTGCGGCGAGCGAAGTGGATGGCCTTGCGCAGGCTCGTACCGGCCGCTTCGGGGTCGGTATCGGGCCAGAATGTCTCCATGGCCTGTTCGCGATGGATGCGATGCCCGGGTTTCAGCGCAAGCAACTTGATGAGCGCCGCCGCGCGATCCCGCCGCCAGTTGGCCGCCGGGATAGGCCGGCCATCAACGCTAACGGCGAAGCGGCCAAGCAGATCGATCGAAACGCGCATGCCTGCACCATCGGAAGAAGTCGGACGACGTCACCGGCAGGGGAACGCCAGGGAACGCTGGCGGAACATAGATTTCCTAAGATGCCCCCGCAATCAAATTCCAACCGGGAAAGGAATACAACCATGTCACTCCGTATCGCAGACATCGCCCCCGACTTCACCGCCGACACCACCGAAGGGCGGATCTCTTTCCACGAATGGCTCGGCAAGGACTGGGGCATCCTGTTTTCGCACCCCAAGGACTACACCCCGGTCTGCACGACAGAACTCGGCTACATGGCACGTTTGAAGCCCGAGTTCGACAAGCGCGGCGTGAAGATCATCGGCCTCTCGGTCGATCCCGTCGACAAGCATGCCAGCTGGGCGAAGGACATCGCCGAAACGCAGGGCATGGCGCCCAACTTCCCGATGATCGGCGACCCGACGCTGGCCGTCTCACAACTCTACGACATGCTGCCGGCCTCGGCCGGCAACACCGCCGATGGCCGCACCGCCGCCGACAACCAGACGGTGCGCAACGTCTACGTCATCGGCCCGGACAAGAAGATCAAGCTGGTCATTTCTTATCCCATGACGACCGGCCGCAATTTCGATGAGGTCCTGCGGGTCATCGATTCCCTGCAGTTGACGGCCAAGCACCGCCTGGCGACGCCAGTCAACTGGAAGCCCGGCGATGACGTTATCATCGCCGGCTCGGTGTCGAATGATGAGGCGCGCCAGCTTTATCCGCAGGGCTGGAAGGAGCCGAAGCCTTACATCCGCATCGTGCCGCAGCCAGTGCTGACCTGATAGGCCGAGCGGCAGGGTTTGGGCGGTGAGGGCGTGTGAGAGACGCGGCCCTCGCCGCCACCGGGACGGCAACGACCGAGTTCAATCCGGCGCCACGGCATGGTGCCAAGACCTGGGGAAACGAGATGAGCACTGTAAAGAAACCACGCATTGTCGTTCTGGGAGCGGGCTTTGGCGGCCTGGAACTGACAACGCTGCTGTCCGAGGCAATGGGTGACGCCATCGACGTCACGCTCATCGACAGAAGCGACGCCTTCATCTTCGGCTTTTCGAAGCTTGACGTGATGTTCGGCCTCGAGACGCTGGAGGCGGTGCGCCTGCCCTACAAGAGCTACGCCAAGCCCGGTGTGCGCCTGCTGAAGCGCACCATCACCGCGATCGATCCGGAAAAGCGCAGCGTCACCACCGATGACGGCGTCTACGATGCCGACTACCTGATCGTGGCGCTTGGCGCCGAATATGATTTCGACGCCACACCAGGCCTGTCAGGAACCAACGAATTCTACTCGGTAGCCGGTGCGGAACGGCTGCGCGACGTGCTGCCGGCTTTCAACAAGGGCAGGGCGATTGTCGGCGTGTGCGGCGCGCCCTATAAATGCCCGCCGGCCCCCAGCGAGTGCGTGCTGATGCTGCACGACTATCTGGTGCGACAAGGCGTGCGCGAGGCCTGCGAGATATCGCTGGTGCTACCGCTGGGCAGTCCAGTGCCGCCTTCGCCCGACACCTCGCGCGCCCTGCTTGCGGCCTTCGCCGAGCGCGGCATCAACTTCATCCCGAGCCGCCGCGTCGCCTCCGTCGACAACACGCGGAACGTGGCCGTCCTCGACGATGGCTCGGAAATGCCGTTCGAGCTCTTCCTTGGTGTTCCCAAGCATCGCGTGCCGCCGATTGTGTTGGAAAGCGGCATGTCGGAGAACGGCTGGATCCCGGTCAACCCGCGCACCCTCGAAACGAAGTATGAAAACGTCTATGCCGTCGGCGATGGCGCCAACACCGGCACGCCTAAGGCCGGCGTGTTCGCCGAGGGTGCCGCGCGCGCCGTCGCCAGCGCGCTCATCGCCAAGCTCCGCAGGAGTGGCAGCGGCACGCTCTATGACGGCTTCGGCACCTGCTATATCGAATTCGGTGGTGGCCGCATTGGCAAGGTCGAGGTCGATTTCTTTTCGGGTCCGGCACCGACAGGCAACTACTATGAGCCCTCGGTTGAGCTGCGGGCCGACAAGGAGAAGTTCGGCGCAAGTCGGCGGTCGCGTTGGTTCGGTTCGTGAACTGAAGCGACGGGAGAGGGAGCCGCCGGAAGGAGGCGGTGCGGCCGACAAAACCTGAAGGCGGCCCCGTCAGCCGTTGGCGGCTGGCGGCAGCTCGAACAGGGTAGCGCCGTTCTGCCGGCCTTTCTCGACGTAGCCGATGACGCGAAACCACCTGGCGACATCCGGCCTGTCGAGCCAGCTGCGCGAGTGTATAGGCAGGTTGCCGGCAAGTGCTTGGACATGGCGGATGTGCCGTTTGCAGAAACGGACCGTGCCGGCGCCGAAGAAATCCTCGCGCGCCGCAAACAGCGTATTGGCGGCATCGGCATCTTCATGCCAGGCGATGATCGCGACAGTCCTGTCGCCTTCGACGAGCGCGTGCGCCCGGCCTTCCTTCAGGTTCATCATCAGATTGTCGTAGGCGCTTTTGCTGTCCTTGCCGGCCGCCACATATTCGTCCGACATTCGCTTGGACAGGTCACGGAAAACATCTTCCAGATCTCCGACCGTCGCCGCGCGTGCTTTCATTTCTCCTCCTGACAGCCCGGCAGCAGTTTGCACCAGGAAATCGCGATCACCAAGAAAAGCAAATCCGCGACAAGGCCTATGGACGAAAACCCATTTCGTCTGAGCGACGGGTGCGGAGCCGCTCCAGGAGGCGCTTATATAAGCGTTGGCTTGAGATCGGGCACCAGAGCCAGCTGGTCGCTATGCTGAAGACGATGCAGCCGCTGGTCGCACCGCCGGTGCAGTGACCAGTCGGTCGCCGTTCAATCGGCGTTGCCGCCAGTCGCGGACGACTGCCTGTCGATCCACAGCGCAATCAAGGTGCAGGCGGCGCCGGAAAGCAGATAGGCGCCGGCGGCGATGAGGCCGAAATTGCCGGCCAGAAGCAGCGCCGCGAGTGGCGCGAAACCGGCGCCGAACATCCAGGCCAGGTCCGACGTCACCGCCGAGCCGGTGTAGCGGTGGTGGCGAGAAAAGCTTGATGCGACGATGCCCGAGGACTGGCCGAAGCTTAGGCCGAGCAGGATGAAGCCCAGCACCATGAAGACGGTTTCGCCGACGGCGCCGCCATCGAGAAGCTGCGGGGCAAAGCCGCTGAAGATGGCGATGGTGATCGCTGAGCCGATGAGCAAATTGCGACGCCCGACACGGTCGGCCAGCGGGCCCGATGCGATGATAGCCGCGATGCCGAAGAATGCGCTCACCGCCTCGATCACCAGGAACCGCTCAGGTCCTTCATTGGTGAACAGGAACACCCATGACAGCGGAAACACTGTCACCATGTGAAACAAGGCGAAGCTCGCCAGCGGCGCGAAGGCGCCGATGACGACGTTGCGGCCTTCCGTCCTCACCGTATCCCTGATGCGCGTCGGCTGCAGGTCGCCACTCTCGTAGAGCTTCGAGAACTCGGGCGTAACCACGATGCGCAGCCTGGCAAACAGCGCCACGACGTTGATGGCGAAGGCGACGAAGAACGGATACCGCCAGCCCCAGGCGAAGAAATCGTCGGCCGACAGATTGGCGATGAAGAAGGCAAACAGCGAGCTTGCGACGATCAGGCCGATCGGCGCGCCGAGCTGTGGGATCATCGCATAGATGCCGCGCCGGTTTTCCGGCGCGTTCATCGCCAGCAGTGATGGCAGCCCGTCCCACGTCCCGCCGAGCGCCAGGCCTTGTCCGATGCGCGCAAGCGCCAGCAGCCAGACGGCAACCGCGCCGATATCGCTATAGGCCGGCAGGAACGCGATGGCGACGGTGGAGGTGCCGAGCAGGAAGAGCGCGATCGTCAGCTTGGCGGCGCGGCCGTAGGTGCGGTCGACCGCCATGAACAGCACCGTGCCGAACGGGCGCGCGATGAAGGCCAGCGCGAAGATCAGGAAGGAGTAGAGCGTGCCAGGCAGCGGGTCATGCGTCGGAAACACCAGCTTGGGAAACACGATGACCGAAGCGATGGCATAGACGAAGAAATCGAAGAATTCCGACGTCCGGCCGATAATCACGCCGACCGCGATATCACCGGCGCTGACCTGGCCGTGATGCGAGCCAATCAGCTTGCTGTCCGTTTCGGCAGTCGAACTCTGAGCCATCTTATCCGTCGCCATTAAGCTGGATGAAGCTTCGGGACGCAATTGTCACCATCCCATTGTGCATTGCACACTTTCGCCAAAGCCGCGCCGGCTGGGCATTGGACAAATTGTCCAATGTCGTCGCGGCCCCGTCAGCGGTAGCCGTTGGTCTATACCGCATTGCAACATGAAAGACCCTGTTGCACCGGGCCATCGAGGGCAGCGTTTGATGAAACGATCCGGAGCCTTGCTTCTGTTTCCCCTGGCCGCGCTGCTGAGCGGCTGCGACTTCGTCGTGCTCGCGCCCGCCGGCGATGTCGCGACGCAGCAACGCGATCTGCTTGTCGTTTCGACCTTGCTGATGCTGCTCATCATCGTGCCCGTCATGGCGCTGACGGTGCTGTTTGCCTGGCGCTACCGGCAATCCAACAATGCCGCGACCTACACGCCCGATTGGGATCATTCGACTAAGCTGGAACTGGTGATCTGGGCAGCACCGCTGCTCATCATCATCTGCCTCGGCGCGCTGACCTGGCTCGGCACGCATCTGCTCGACCCTTATCGTCGCATCGACCGGATCGAGCCGGGACAGCCGGTCACGCAAAACCACAAGCCGCTCCAGGTCGAGGTCGTCGCGCTCGACTGGAAATGGCTGTTCATCTATCCCGACTACGGCATCGCCTCCGTCAACGAGCTGGCGGCGCCGGTCAATCAGCCGATCGACTTTCGCATCACCTCGTCCACGGTGATGAACTCCTTCTACATTCCGGCCCTTGCCGGGCAGATCTATGCAATGCCCGCCATGGAGACCAAGCTGCACGCCGTCATCAACCGTCCGGGCAGCTACACAGGCTTCTCCGCCAATTACAGCGGCGCCGGCTTTTCCGGCATGCGCTTCGCCTTCCACGGCCTGTCCGACAAGGATTTCGAGCAATGGGTCGCGCAGACCAAAAGCGCGCCGGCAACCCTTACCCGCGACAGCTACCTCGCGCTCGAACGGCCAAGCGAGAACGAGCCGGTCCGCCACTATGCCTCCGTCGATCCCGACCTCTATGGCGCCATTCTCAATCTGTGCGTCGAGCGTGGCAAGATGTGCATGAACGAGATGATGTCGATCGACGCCAAGGGCGGGCTGGGCCTCGCCGGCGTGCGCAACACCTTGCCGCTGCAATATGACAAGCTCGCCCGGCGCGGCGCGGTGTTCGGCAACGAGCCGTCCTATGTCGCGAGCATCTGCACGGCGGAAGAAGCGGCCGCGGCTTCGCGCGCGTCTCGCGATGCCGATGCCACGAATTGGCCGATCAGGGACCTGTCGCCGCTGCACGGCGTCGGTCTGCTGAAGCCCGGCGCCGGCAGCCGCCAGGCGGAGGCGGATAAGCCGTCGCTCGGTCTGCTGCGTTTGGAATTGTGAGGGCATAGCGGAATGTCTGAGACGCTGACCAAATTCATCTTCGGCCGCCTCACGCTGGAGCAGCTGCCGCTGCACGAGCCGATCGTCGTCGGCACCTTCATCGTCGTGGCGCTGGGCGGCCTCGCGCTTCTCGCCGCCATCACTTATTTCAAGCTCTGGGGCTATCTGTGGCGTGAGTGGTTCACCAGCGTCGATCACAAGAAGATCGGCGTCATGTACATGGTGCTCGGCCTCGTGATGCTGCTGCGCGGCTTCTCCGACGCCATCATGATGCGGTCGCAGCAGGCCATCGCCTTCAACGGTTCGGAAGGCTACCTCAACGCCCATCACTACGACCAGATCTTCACGGCGCACGGCGTGATCATGATCTTCTTCGTGGCGATGCCCTTCGTCACCGGGCTGATGAATTTCGTCGTGCCGCTGCAGATCGGCGCGCGCGACGTGTCGTTCCCGTTTCTCAACAATTTCAGCTTCTGGATGACGGTCGGCGGCGCCATCCTGGTCATGGCCTCGCTGTTTGTCGGCGAGTTCGCCCGCACCGGCTGGCTTGCCTATCCGCCGCTCTCCGGCATCGGCTACAGTCCAGACGTCGGCGTCGACTACTACATCTGGGCGCTGCAGGTGGCGGGCGTCGGCACGACGCTGTCGGGCATCAACCTGATCTGCACCATCATCAAGATGCGCGCGCCCGGCATGACGATGATGCGCATGCCCGTCTTCACCTGGACGTCGCTCTGCACCAACGTGCTGATCGTGGCCTCTTTCCCGGTGCTGACGGCGGTGCTGACGCTGCTTGCGCTCGACCGCTATGTCGGCACCAATTTCTTTACCAACGACTTTGGCGGCAACCCGATGATGTATGTGAACCTCATCTGGATATGGGGTCACCCTGAGGTCTACATCCTGATCCTGCCGCTGTTCGGCGTCTTCTCCGAGGTCACCTCGACCTTCTCGGGCAAGCGTCTGTTCGGCTACACCTCGATGGTCTATGCCACGGTGGTCATCACCATCCTGTCCTATCTGGTCTGGCTGCACCACTTCTTCACCATGGGCTCTGGCGCCAGCGTCAATTCCTTCTTCGGCATCACCACGATGATCATCTCGATCCCGACCGGGGCGAAGATATTCAACTGGCTGTTCACAATGTATCGCGGCCGCATCCGCTTCGAACTGCCGATGATGTGGACGCTGGCTTTCATGCTGACCTTCACCGTCGGCGGCATGACCGGCGTGCTGCTTGCCGTGCCGCCGGCCGACTTCGTGCTGCACAACAGCCTGTTCCTGATCGCGCATTTCCACAACGTCATCATCGGCGGCGTGCTGTTCGGCCTGTTCGCCGGCATTGCCTACTGGTGGCCGAAGGCCTTCGGCTTCAGGCTCGACCCGTTCTGGGGCAAGGTCTCGTTCTGGTGCTGGGTGGTCGGCTTCTGGTTCGCCTTCATGCCGCTCTACATCCTCGGCCTGATGGGCGTGACGCGCCGCATGCGGGTCTTCGATGACCCCTCGCTGCAAATCTGGTTCATCATCGCCGCCTTCGGCGCGGTGCTGATCGCCTGCGGCATCGCCGCCTTCCTGGTGCAGATCTACGTCTCCATCCGCAAGCGCGCCGAGCTGGTCGATATCACCGGCGATCCCTGGGACGGCCGTACGCTCGAATGGTCCACCTCCTCGCCGCCGCCGGCCTATAATTTCGCCTTCACGCCGGTCATCCGCGACAACGACGCCTGGTGGGACATGAAGCAGGCCGGCTACAAGCGCCAGCTTTCCGGCTTCAAGCCGATACACATGCCGAAGAACACCGGCACCGGCGTCATCCTGGCGGTGTTCAGCGTCGCGCTCGGCTTCGGGCTGATCTGGTACATGTGGTGGCTGGCGGCGCTGAGCTTCGTCTGCCTGATCGCCACCGCCATCGGCCACACCTTCAACTACCACCGTGACTTCGACATTGCGGCGGCCGAGGTCGCGCACACGGAAGAGGCGAGGACCAGTCTTCTCACCGCTCAGGGAGCTAGGGCTTAAGCATGGCATCGACGGCAACCACGGCCGACGCCGGACCGGTCTTCCACCTCGACGAAGAGCATGCTCACGCCGAGGGCGGCAGCACCATGCTCGGCTTCTGGCTCTATCTGATGAGCGACTGCCTGATCTTCGCCATGCTGTTCGCGGCCTATGGCGTGCTCGGCGGCAATTACGCGGCGGGTCCGGCGCCGAAGGACCTGTTCGATCTCAACCTGGTGGCGGTCAACACCACCATGCTGCTCTTGTCCTCGATCACCTACGGCTTTGCCATGCTGACCATGGTCAGGGGTCGCGTCGCGGCGACGCAAGCCTGGCTTGCCGTGACCATGCTGTTCGGCCTCGCTTTCCTGTCGATCGAGCTCTACGAATTCGCGCATATGATCCATGAGGGCGCGACGCCACAGCGCAGCGCCTTCCTGTCATCCTTCTTCACGCTCGTCGGCACGCACGGCCTGCACGTCACCTTCGGCATCGTCTGGATGGTGACGCTGATGATCCAGGTCGCGAGACACGGCCTTATCGAGGCCAACCGCCGCCGGTTGATGTGCCTCTCGATGTTCTGGCACTTCCTCGACGTCGTCTGGATCGGCGTCTTCACCTTCGTCTATCTGATGGGGATGCTGCGATGAGCGCTCACGATCATGCCGATCACAGCCATGGTGGTGCCGCGCACGGGTCGCTGAAGGGCTACCTGATCGGCTTTGTCCTGTCGGTGATCCTGACCGCCATTCCGTTCTGGCTTGTGATGAGCGGCGCCATCGACAACAAGCAGGCCACGGCCGTCATCATCATGGTCTTCGCGGCGGTGCAGATCGTCGTCCATATGGTCTTCTTCCTGCACATGAACACCGCTTCGGAAGGCGGCTGGTCGATGCTGGCGCTCATCTTCACGCTGATCCTCGTCGTCATCGTGCTCACCGGATCGCTGTGGGTGATGTACCACCTCAACGCCAACATGATGCCGGGACTCCACGAGATGCGGCAGATGCCATGAGCTCCGTGGCCGGCACAGGCAGCACCCACGCCGAGGCCACGGCCGGCCGTTCCAGCCCTGTCGTCGCGCCGACGAACGGCGCACGCTCGACGTCGCGGCTGATGCTTGTCCTGCTTGGGCTCCTCGGCGTCCTGGCGTTTGTCGGCCTCGGCATCTGGCAGATGGAGAGACGGGTCTGGAAGCTCGACCTGATCGCCCGTGTCGACCAGCGCATCCATGCTCCGGTCATTGATGTGCCCGGACCTGCGGTGTGGGGCGATATCAACGCGGCGACCTACGAGTACCGCCATGTCCGGTTGGCCGGGCAGTTTCAGGGCACTTCCAACACGCTGGTGCAGGCGGTGACCGAGCTTGGCGGCGGCTATTGGGTGCTGACGCCGATGCGCACCGGAAACGGCTTCACGGTCCTCGTCAATCGCGGCTTCATCCAGCAGGACCGCAAGGCGGAATTCCAGCAAGAGAGCGGCGGCGCAACGTCGCCGATGACGGTCGACGGCCTGCTGCGCATCAGCGAACCCGGTGGCGGTTTCCTGCGCAGCAATGATCCGGCGGCCAATCGCTGGTATTCGCGCGACGTCGCCGCTATCGCCAAGGCGCGCGGCCTGACGGATGTCGCGCCCTATTTCGTCGATGCTGAAGCATCCGCCGCGGACAGCTGGCCGCGTGGCGGGCTCACTGTCGTCACCTTCCGCAACAGCCATCTGGTCTATGCTTTGACCTGGTTCGCCCTGGCAGTGATGCTCGCGATCGGGCTCGCCCGGCCGGTCTTTGCCGGCCGCCACAAGCAGGCTGCGGCACGATGAACCTTTCCATCCGGTGGCCTCGTCCCGACAAGTCATTCCCGGCGGCTTCGCTCCCCGGCCAGGGTGGGGCCTCCTTGAATTCCGATGTAACCAATCGGAAGAACCTGCTCCTGCTCATCCAGCTGCGCTGGCTGGCGGTGGCGGGGCAGGTGCTGACCATCCTGGTGACGCAATACTGGTTCGCCATCCCGCTGCCTCTGGCCGAAATGGCGGCCGTCGTGCTGTTCCTCGTCGGGCTGAACATCTTCAGCTTGCTCGCCTTGCGCGGCAACCGACGCATCAGCAACACGCAGCTCTTCGTCGCTTTGATCTTCGACATGGCGGCGCTGACGATACAGCTCTATTTGAGCGGCGGCGCCTCGAACCCATTCGTATCGCTCTACCTTTTGCAGATCACCCTTGGCGCGGCACTTCTGACATCATGGTCGACCTGGATCCTCGTGGTCGCGGCGTCGGCCGGCTTCGTCTTCCTCATCTTTGTCTTCCAGCCCATCGCCATTCCGCATCACGGCGGCAGCGACCTTCTGGCGCTGCATCTGCGCGGCATGTTCATCTGCTTCGTGTTGGCGGCTGGCCTGATCGTCATCTTCATGACGCGCATCAATCGCAATCTTCGCGAGCGCGACGCCTATCTCGCGGATCTCCGCCAGCGCTCGGCCGAGGAAGACCACATCGTGCGCATGGGCCTCTTGGCCTCCGGCGCCGCGCATGAACTTGGCACGCCGCTCTCCACCATCTCGGTCATCCTCTCCGACTGGCGCCATGTGCGGAGCATCAAGCGCAACCGTGAACTGTCCGGGGACGTCGCCGAAATGCTGGCGCAGATCGAGCGCTGCAAAAGCATCGTCACCGGCATCCTGATGTCGTCGGGACAGGCGCGCGGCGAGGGCACGATCCGCACCACCATCCGCCACTTCCTGGACGATCTCGTCCAGGAATGGCGCGTCAGCCGGCAGCCCTTCCGCCTGGACTACCAGAACGACTTCGATCCCGACGATGAGATGGTGTCCGACACAGCCCTGAAGCAGGTCATCTTCAATGTGCTCGACAACGCCTATGAAGCGTCGCACGATTGGGTTGGCGTCACCGCCAAGCGACAGGACGAGAAGCTGGTGTTTTCCGTGAACGATCGCGGGCCGGGTTTCGACAAGGATATTCTGGCGGCGCTCGGCCAGCCCTATATGTCGAGCAAGGGACGGCCGGGCGGCGGGCTCGGCCTGTTCCTGGTGTTCAACGTGGTGCGCAAGCTCGGCGGCGACATTTCGGTGCGCAACACGGGCGAGGGCGCCTCTGTTACCCTGTCGCTGCCGCTGGCGGCGCTGACCGATGGAACCGATCACCATGCCTGATCGATCGCTGTTTATCGTCGAGGACGACGCCACTTTCGCCAGAACGCTCAAGCGCTCGTTCGAAAAACGCGACTACGACGTCGTGGTCTGCAACGACCGTGATGCGTTGCTCGCCGCGCTGCAAACGGCGGTCCCGGCTTATGCCGTCGTGGATCTCAAGCTCGGGCCGGGTTCAGGCCTCGAATGCGTCAAGCTCTTGAACGCCCGCGACCCTTCGATGAAAATCGTTGTGCTGACGGGATTTGCCAGCATCGCCACGGCGGTCGAGGCGATCAAGCTCGGCGCTTGCCACTATCTCGCCAAGCCGGCCAACACCGACGACATCGAAGCCGCTTTCGGCAGGGGCGTGGGCGATGCCTCCGTGCAACTCACCAGCCGCCCAACCTCGATCAAGAACCTCGAATGGGAGCGCATCCACGAGACGCTGGTCGAGACCAATTTCAACATCTCCGAGACCGCGCGCCGGCTCGGCCTGCATCGGCGCACGCTCGCCCGCAAGCTCGAGAAGCGCGTGGTGCAGTAGACTGCTGCCGGCGGAGCGCCATGGCGCTGCTGGCCCTCTAGAGCATTCCAGGAAAAGTGCGTAGCGGTTTTCCGTCCGGAATTGCGTGAAAACAAAGACTTAGAGCGGTTCGGCGATTCCGTGAAACGCTGAACCGCTCTAGTCTAACCGTGCAAGTCGGCTGCCGGCGTCCGCTCGATGTAGCGCGAAATTCTCGTCACGTGATCGATCTGCCGGCGAAAGGCTTCGAGTTCCTGCCCCGTCAAATGTGTTCCCGCCGGGAGCCGGGTCGACGTCGGGTCGTAGTACCGGCCGCCGACGCGCAGTTCGTAGTACAGATGCGGCCCGGTCGAGAGGCCGGTCGAGCCGATATAGGCGATGGTCTGCCCCTGCTTCACGTACTGACCGACTTTGAGCGCTGTGGGCACGTGGGAGATGTGGGCGTAAGTGGTGAAATAGTCGCTGTCATGCTGCAGGCGCACATATTTGCCGTAACCGGGCTCCCAGCCGATCATGACGACGCGGCCATCGCCGGCGGCTACGATCGGGGAACCGTATGGCGCGGCATAGTCGACGCCATTGTGATGCAGCCATCGGTTAAGGATGGGATGCAGGCGCCAGGCAAAGCCGTCCCCCAGCCTTCCATTGGCCACCGGTTTAGCCATCAGCATCTTCGAAACAGATCGGCCCTGCTCGTCAAAGAACTCGGGCTGCCCGGCCGCGGACGGCTGATAGCGATAAAATATCTTGTCGCCGCCGCTGCCATGGAACGTCGCCGCAATGAGAGCCGAACGGCCGTCGGTACCCGTCCGGAAGATCAGGTCCATCGGCCGACCATCGGCCGCGTCCTTATCGATGCTTAAGCCGTTGGCATGGGCCAGATTGATGATCTCGGCCCTGACATCGGCGGGCACTTTCGCCTTATCGACGCGCTGCGCCGGTGACGCGGCGGCGCAGTCCACGTCGGCCGCTTCGGCGGCAATACGGTCGAACTGGTCGCGACTGGCCAGCCGCAGGAAGCGGCCGTCGTCGCCGCGCGAAAGGAACACTTCCGCCTCGTCATGACGATGGAAACGCACGGCCGCTAGTCGAGGAGGCTGACCCGGCGATGCTGGCTTCTCCAGAATAAGGTCGAGATGGTCCGAGGGATCAAGCGTGCGGTTGCTCCAGGCATCGGCCAGCGCATGCCGGTCGGCCTCGCTCACCTTCGCTGCAGCCAGCAGGCTGTCGACATCCCCGGTGGCGTTGGGCATCGCCGCGATATGCTCGACGGGCGTTGGCGCCTTCTCTGCCGCAGTGCTGACATTTATTGCAACACCCCGCATTGGCGGCTTCCGAGCGTCCGCGCGTCGCGACGGCCCGGATGCCGCTGGGGAGTCCGGCCTTGTCAGCAACGCGTCGAAGGGGCTCGTCTTTTCAGGCGCGCCACCCTGATAGAGCAGGGGCTGGTCATCCTGCGCGGCGCCGTCGGCCGCCAGTTCGCCAAAGGCTACTTCGACCCGGCGATAGGTGAACTCATCAGCAGATCCGTCAAGCTCCGGCTCGATCAAAGCCGCTGTTGCGTCGTGGCTTGCGGGTCGCGGCGGCGGCAATCGATCGCTTTTCGCGGTCGATCCCTGGCTCGTCCGCTGTAGTGCTACGGGGACCGCTTGTGTGACGGCCATGGGGCGAACGGCGACACGAAGCGTGCCGAGGAACAGACCCGTGGCTACGACGGTGGCCAGGAGCACGGCAACAGCGAGCCGCGCATGCGTCGCAATGGAGAAGCGGACAATGCGCTCGCGCCAACGGATGCCCGGCAATGGATCGTGACTGAGATCAATTCCGCCATGCTGGAATCCACGGGAACGGCTATGAGGGCCCGCGTCAGGTTTCCCTTCAACGGGCGGCGCAACAGGCACTGCCATCGAGCAGGCTTCCCCTCTCTTCTTTCGCCCTGATTCCAGCCCGCCCGGCCAAAAACTAACGCCCTCTACGACAAGCATGAACCCATTGGCACCCGTCGAAGGCTCAACTTTTCGTGCATAGAATGTTATAACGTAATAGAGTACGCGATGGGGCTCATCCAACGGCCTCGTGCCGTTGGTTCGACCTGGCCTAGCTCTCGCGACTCGACGAAACCACCCCTGACAGCCACTCGACGAACAGCGCCGCCGATTTCGACAGGCGGCGCTGCTGGTTCGGCACGATATGAAGGGCGATCGGCAGTGTGTCTCCCAATCCAAACGGCGCGGCCAGGCGGCCTGACTCCAGATAGGCCGCGCCATAGGTCGAGAGTGTTGCGGCGATGCCGCCCGAGCAGGCGGCCAGTTCCAGGGCGGCGGCCGCATTGTCGGCTTTGATCGGCGCCAGTTTCGGCGCGATGGCGATCTTCTTGCTCCTGGCCCATTGATCCAGAAGCTGCACGCGTCCCTGCACATGGATGAGACGGGCGGAATTGAACCAGCCGGCGTCCGGCTTGGAGCCGGCTTTGGCCGCGGTCTCCGGGTCGCACAGAAGCGTCAGCCGCTCCTGCCAAAGCCTCACCGCGCCCGGCATGCGCTGCGGCGGATCGAGCACAAGGATGCTGAGATCGGCGAGTTCCACATTAGGATCGGTCCAGATCGTGCTGTTGAGGCGGATCTCGATCTCAGGATGAGCGGCGGAGAAGCTGCCGAGGTGCCGGGCCAGCCACAAGGTCACGAAGCTCAGCGGCGCCGACACCGTCAGGCTGGTCTGCGCCCGTGCGCCCATCAGCCCTTGCGTCGCGGCCTCGGCGCGATCGAGCGCCTCGCTGATGCCCGGCAGATAGGCGGTGCCGACTTCGGTCAGTTCGAGGCCGTTGCGCCGTCGGTGGAACAGCGGCCTGGCGAAGAACTGTTCCAGCGCACGCACCCGCTGGCTGATCGCCGCCTGCGTGCATTTCAGCTCGTCTGCGGCACGGGTGAAGCTCAGGTGGCGCGCCGATGCCTCAAAGGCTTCCAGATAGCTGAGGTGCGGCAGGTTTCTCATGCTGACCTTGTTTTGCTTAGCCAGACCTTATGAAAATGGGGTCACTGGGTAAAGATCGATTTCTTGCGGATTTCGCGTCTCTGGACTTCTTTGAAGCTCGTCCACCCTCCGCACGGAACGCGCCAATAGATGCCCCTCTCCCTGCTCAGATACGGCTTGCGTTCAAAGCATGTGTCCTTTGGCGATATCCCTTCGACGCCGGAGCTGAAGCGGTCCTATGACGTCGTCATCGTTGGCGGCGGCGGACACGGTCTTGCGGCCGCCTATTACCTTTCCAACGTGCATGGCATCCGCAAGGTCGCGGTGCTGGAAAAGGGCTATCTCGCCGGCGGCAACACGGCGCGCAACACGACCACGATCCGTTCGAATTACATGACCGAGGAATCGGTCCGCTTCTACGACGAGGGCGTACGCCTCTTCGAGACCATGTCGCGGGACCTCGGCTTCAACATCATGTATTCGCAGCGCGGCCAGCTGACGCTGGCGCATTCGGACGCGACCATGCGCAGCTTCCATCTGCGCGCCGAGATGGGCAAGCATGTCGGCACGCGCATCGAAGTGGTCGACGCCAAGACGGTCAAGGAGCTGGTTCCGCAGCTCAACCTCGACATCGGCGGCATGCACGAGGTGCTGGGCGGCCTCTGGCATGCCGATGGCGGCACTGCCCGGCACGACGCTGTCGCCTGGGGCTATGCGAAGCACGCTAGCCGGCGCGGCGTCGAAATCCACCAACGCACCGAGGTCACCGGTTTCGACGTCAGTGGTGATCGGGTCACCCATGTCCGGACCAACCGCGGTTCGATCGCCTGTGGACAGGTGCTGCAGGCTGTCGGCGGCCTCAACGGCCAGGTGGCGGCGCTTGCCGGGATCCGTCTGCCCATTCGCTGCTTCCCGCTGCAGGCGATGGTGACGCAGCCGCTGAAGCCTTTCCTGAACACGCTCGTCTCGTCGGCCAATCTGCACACCTATCTGGTGCAGTCGTCACGCGGCGAGGTCGTTATCGGCGGCGGCTCGGACCCCTACCAGCTGGCATCGACACGCTCGACGCTCGACCAGAAGGAACATCTGGCCGAGGGTGCGCTGCATCTCTTTCCTTTCCTGCACAAGGTCAAGCTATTGCGGCAATGGGCCGGCATCACCGACATGACGCCGGATTACAGCCCGATCATGGGCGCCTCGCCTTTGGCCAACTACTGGCTGGATTGCGGATGGGGAACCTGGGGCTTCAAGGCCACACCAGTGGCCGGCAAGCGCATGGCCGAAACGATCGCCACCGGCAAGGTGCCGGATATTTTGAAACCGTTCGACCTGCGCCGGTTCGACAGCTTTGCGCTGCTGAACGAGATGGGCGCGACTGCCGCCAGTCATTGAGGGGGCTATGAAGATATTGACCTGCCCGGTGAACGGGCCCCGCAACATCGCCGAGTTCCAGTATCTCGGCCCGGTCCGCGCCGCCGACGCGGAGGAGCCCGGCCAACTGATCGAGGCGCTGTTCTACGCGGAGAACCCGCTCGGCGTCATGCGCGAGTGGTGGCGGCACACGCCATCGAACACCATCCTGATCGCCGAGCGCCACACCGTCACGGACCGGATCGTCGCCACCTATCTTCCCAACCAGAAGCCCGCCTGACCATGACTGAACGACTGCCGCTTCCCTGGGGATCACGCCTCGACCGCGCCCGAAAAATCCGTTTCCACTTCGACGGCCGGATGGTCGAGGGTTTTGGTGGCGACACGATTGCTTCGGCGATGGCCGGCGCCGGACGCTGGATCCTGTCGCGCTCGTTCAAATACCATCGCCCTCGCGGTATCCTCACCATGGCCGGGCAGGACGCCAACACACTGGTGCAATTGCCGGACGAACCGAATGTCCGCGCCGATCTGCGCGCCGCCGCCGACGGCATGAAGGTCACCGCCCAGAATGTCATTGGCTCGGCGGAGCGCGATCGCGGCGCGGTGCTGGACAGGCTCGGCCGTTTCATGCCGGTCGGCTTCTACTACCGCGGCTTCTTTGGCCCAGGCACCAAAAGCTGGCTGAAATTCTGGGAACCGAACATCCGCAAATCGGCGGGTCTCGGCAAAGTCGACCTGGCGGCTGCCCCCGGTCACTATGTCAGGGAAAATCTCCACACCGATGTGCTGGTTGTAGGCGCCGGGCCGGCCGGCCTGTCGGCAGCGATCAAAGCGGCCGAGGCAGGCGCTGAGGTGCTGCTGGTCGACCTCAATCCGGAACTCGGCGGTGCGCTGACCTATGCCCGCTTCGATCTCGACAATGCGGAAGCGCAAGCGACGTTGAGCGCCTTGCGCGCAAAGGTCGAGACCTTGGCCAACATCCAGGTCATGACCCAGGCGACCTGCAATGGCTGGTTTGCCGACAACTTTCTTCCGGTGCTGCAGGGCGACCGGCTTTATCGGGTGCGGGCAAGGCAAGTGGTCGTCGCCGCGGGATCGCAGGAACAGCCGCTGGTCTTCCGCAACAATGACCTGCCGGGGATCATGCTGTCGTCCGCGGCGCAACGCCTGATGCGCCACTATGCGGTCCGCCCCGGTCAGTGCGCCGTCGTTTTCGCGGGCAACCGCGACGGCTATCTCGCCGCGCTCGATCTGGTCGAGGCCGGCGTGTCGGTTGCCGCGGTTCTCAATCCGGCCGCCAGCCCGGCTTTCCCGGATCTCGTGCAACGCCTGATCGAACACAAGGTGCGCATCGTCCACGGCGCGACGGTGAGTGAGGCCATCGGCACCGCTGGCAACCGCCATGTTCGCGCGGTGCGCTTCACGGCCTCAGGCGGCAACACGGAGCAGCTCGATTGCGATCATCTGGTGATCGCCGCCGGCTACACGCCGGCCTATCAATTGCCGCTGCATGCAGGCGCCGGGCTGGACTATGACGACAAGAGCAAGCAGTTCGTTTTGCATAAGCTGCCGGAAGCGCTCCACGTCGCCGGTTCGGCTGCTGGTTTCTTCGATCTGAAGGCGGTGCTGCGCAGCGGCGAGGCGGCTGGCGCCAAGGCGGCAAAGCTTCTTGGCTATGACGTGGCCGAACCCGAGCCTATCCTGGACCCGGTCGCGTCGGGCATGAACCATTTCCATCAGCTGTCGCCCCATCCCAAGGGCCGCGACTTCGTCGATTTCGACGAGGACCTGCAGGTCAAGGACATCCGGAATGCTGTCGCCGACGGCTATCGCGAGCTTGAGCTGGTCAAGCGCTATTCCACCGTCGGCATGGGGCCGTCGCAGGGTCGGCATTCCGCCTTGACGACTGCCAGGATCGTCGCCGCGGAGACCGGCCGCACGGTGGGCGAGGTTGGCATCACCACCGCGCGTCCGCCGTTAGGGCCGGAAAAGCTCGGCCTGCTCGCCGGTCCGAACCATGTGCCTTACCGCCATACGCCGATGCATGCCGAGCATGTCGCCGCCGGCGCGAAGCTGACGCCGGCCGGAGCCTGGTGGCGTCCGCTCCACTATGGAGCGCAGGGCGATGCACGAAAGACGATCGCCGACGAGGTCGCCCTGGTGCGCAAACGGGTCGGCATGCTCGATGTCTCGACGCTCGGCAAACTGGCGATCCGCGGTCCGGATACAGCAGCTTTTGTCGACCGCATCTACACCATGGCGCATCTCAAGCAACCGGTCGGCCGCGTCCGCTATTGCCTGATGCTGAACGATATGGGCTCGGTCATCGACGACGGCGTAGCCTATCGCCTGTCGGAGACCGAATTCTATGTCACCGCCACGACCGGCGCCGTGGCCCGCGTCTTCAGCGAGATGCTGTTCCTCAACGCGCAATGGCGCATGCAGGTCGACATCCAGAACGTCACGGCAGCTTTCGCCGCGATCAACGTCACCGGCCCTTCGGCGCGACAGGTGCTGGAGGCTCTCGGCGGCGATATCGACCTCTCGTCCGAAGGCTTTCCCTATTTGAACGGACGCTGCGGCGTGATCGGTGGCTGCCCGGTGCGCATCATGCGCATCGGCTTCACCGGCGAATTGAGCTATGAGCTGCATGTCCCGCAGTCCTTCGGCGCCTCGCTGTGGCGCAAGCTGCTGGCGGTGGGAGCGCCGCATGGTCTCCGGCCCTACGGGTTGGAAGCGTCGCGCATCCTGCGCCTGGAAAAGGGCCACATCATCATCGGCCAGGACACCGACGCGCTGTCGACGCCGGACGAACTCGCCATGGGCTGGGCGCTGTCGAAAGCCAAGCAGCGCCATGTCGGCAAGACGGCCATCGAGGCGCGCGGCAGACTGGGGCTGAAGCGCAGGCTCTGCGGTTTCGAATTGCCCGAAGGTCACGGCGTCCGGCTGGCAGAATCCTGCCTCGTGCTGCGCGACGGACGTCCGGTTGGCTTCGTCACCTCGACCTGTTTCTCACCGACCCTGGGCAAGTGGATTGGCCTCGCTTATGCCGATCCACGCGATGCAGCGCCAGGCTCCAGCCTGCGCATCCGTGGCCTGTGTGGCAAGGAGATCGAAGCCAAGGTCGTGGCGACGCCGTTCTACGATCCCGAAAACCGTCGGCAGGAGATGCAGGATGATCGTTGATTTCGCCAGCGTCGATCCGAATATGCGCTGCAACGCCATCGCGCATCGGCTGCCGTCGGCGGCCACTTTGCCGGGCGCGCACGACAATGTCGTCCTGGACTGCACCGGGATCGAGCGTCTGGGCCTGCGTGGTCCGGGCACCATGGATTGGCTTGCCGCGGAAGGACTTGCAGCGCCTGATGTGGTGAACATGGCTATCACTTTGCCGGATGGCATCAGCGTACTGCGGCTCGGCCAGCAGGAGGTGCTGTTGACCGCGCCTCCGGGCGCAAGCGGCGCAAGGCTGGGCGAGCTGCGCCGGGCATGGCGGGAGAGTGCGGTGTCCGCCAAAGGCTACGACGCCTATCGCGACGAGGGCTGGGCCTGGTTCGTCGTCTCCGGCCCCGCGGCGCCGGCCTTGATGCGCCGGATCTCGATGACCGATCTCAGGCCGGAAAGCCTCGGGCACGGCCAGGTGGCGCAGACCCGCGCGCTGCATCTCGATGTCGTCATCGCGCGCCTCGATCGTTTCGGAACGATCTCCTACGACATCTTCTTCGACATCGCCTCGGCCGCCTTCGCGCTGCATGTGCTGACGGAAACGGCTGCGGGGCTTGAGGCCAACTTCCAGCTGACCTCGCTCCGCCCCGCGACGTAGTCGAGCAACGCAGCTCCGTCGCGCCACCGGTGCGGTTTTGCCAGCCGCAAGGTTGCGGGCGGCATGGCCGGCGGCTATGCCGGATCGAGACACTGTGAAGAGAAGGCAGAGCGGATGAAGGTCGTTTCCACGTCGAAATCGCATGGCGGCGTCCAGGGCGTTTATTCACACGCTTCGGACGTCTGCGCCTGCGACATGACCTTTGCCGTCTTCGTGCCACTCCAGGCCAAGGACGGGCCGCTGCCGGTGCTCTGGTATCTCTCGGGGCTGACCTGCACGCATGCCAATGTCATGGACAAGGGCGAGTACCGGCGACTGGCCTCGGAGCTCGGCCTCATCATCGTCTGTCCCGACACCAGCCCGCGCGGTCCCGATGTTCCGGATGAGAAGGACAATTGGCAGTTCGGCTGCGGCGCCGGCTTCTATCTCAATGCGACCGAGCAACCCTATGCCCTGAATTATCGCATGTATTCCTACATCACCGCGGAATTGCCGGCACTGGTTGCCGCCAATTTCCCGGCCGACATGTCACGCCAGTCGATCTTCGGCCATTCGATGGGCGGTCATGGTGCACTGACGATTGCGTTGAAGAATCCTGACCGGTTCAAGAGCTGCTCGGCCTTCGCGCCGATCGTGCAGCCGAGCACGGCCGGCTGGTCGCGGCCGGCCTTCGAAAGATATCTAGGGTCCGACGAGAAAAACTGGCGCGCCTATGACACGACGCTGTTGATTGAGGACGGCAAGCGTTTCCCCGCTTTCTTCGTCGACCAGGGCAGCGCCGACGGCTTCCTGCAGGATGGCCTGCGCCCATGGCTGCTCGAAGCGGCCTGCAAGAAGGCCGGCATCGATCTCACGTTGCGCATGCAGGAAGGCTACGACCATTCCTATAATTTCATCTCGACCTTCATGGACGACCATTTGAAGTGGCACGCCGCGCGGCTGGCGTAACGGTCCTGCCGCTCCACATCGCGTCCGGCACCACGACCGGTCCTTGGCCATTAGAGCCCTCCGGACGCGATGGAAACCCGACAGCCCGCAAACACTTTGCTCTGAGGTCAGCCGATCACTTTCGTAAGGCTTCCCTCAGCCGGATACAGCGGTATCAGGCAAGCTTGCAGCGCGTGATACAGGTCTGCCTTGCCCGCAAACAGCGCATGCGCCGGAACAAGATTTTCATCCAGTTCCTCGAACCACCCGCCATGCTCGCGGTCGATATAGGATTCAGCGATCGTGTTCCAGATGCGCCGATACCATTCCTCATGGAATGCGCTCGGGCGGTGTTCGATCAGGAAGGCCGCGGCGCCCGCGGCCTCCGCCATTGGCCACCACGGCTTGAAACGGAAGGAAGGCCTGTCGGCCCAATCGAGGGTGTAGAAGAAGCCGCCCCTGGTTTTGTCCCAACCCAGGTCCACGGACCGACGAAAAAGCGTCTGCGCCGCTTCGGGCATCCAGTCATGCCTCTTGCCGCCCAACACCCAGAGCTGAAGGGTTAGCCTCGCCCATTCGAGCCAATGGCCGGGCGTCGTCCCCGAAGGACGAAACATCTCGTTGACGGCCTTGTAGGAGCGGTCGACCACCCATTGCTCATCGAAATGCTCGGCGACGCGGAAATCGCATTCGCGGGCACGGCGGTTGATGATCAGGTCGGCGATACGCTCGGCCTTGCGCAGATAATCCTGGTTGGCGGTCGCCTCGTAGGCGGCCATCAAGGCCTCGGTAAGGTGCATGTTGGAGTTTTGACCGCGATAGCCTCGCATCGGCGTCCAGTCGCGTTCGAACTCCTCGGTGATCGCGCCGTGCTGATCTTCCCAGAATCGATCGTTCAGGATGGTCGTGACATCGTCCAGCATCCTGTCGGCCAAGGGGTGCCCCACCAGCTTCGCGCTCGACGCGGCAAGCAGCACGAAGGCGTGTCCATAGCCCTGCTTGCTGGCGTCTTTCGGGCCGTCGTCGTCGAGCGACCACATGTAGCCGCCATGCTTTGCGTCACGATGCGAGTGCCAGAGGTAATTCATCCCGTGATCGACCATCCGGTCACTGCCGGGACGGCCAAGCAGGCTGGCGATGACGTAGCAGTGGACGGCCCGGGCCGTGGTGTGGATTGGCCGCACCGCGCTGCCCGGCAGCGGCTTGCCGGAAGGATCGAGATCGAAAAAACCACCCTGCGGGTTGATTGCGACGGGATCGAAAAGATCGAACAGGATGTTTGCCTGCTTCTCGAGCCAGGCGCGATGCCAGGGCCTGCCGCGCCAGGCCCCAGGGGTAGACGACGTAAAGGAAAGCTCGGGCATTCAGATCCTCCTGTTGCGGGTGGCTGGCTCGCGATGTCGCGCCGCAGACTTGCATGAGCTGTATCAGGCGACGCGTGCTGAGGTGAAGCTCGATCCGCCGCCTTGCGATCGCTTTTCGCATCGCAACGCTTTTTGTCCGGAGAGACGTGCCCTTCCCGAGAGATGGGTGACAGTTCATTCCGGATAGATGGGTTACACTTTTGGCCCTTTGCAAGGAGAGCAAGGTGCCTTGGAAGGAGTGTAACGTCATGGACGAGCGGCTGAAGTTTGTCG